>Ga0070699_100000003_pt1 | contig 418047 bp, 339 predicted proteins | sample KBSK1503metaG_FD_65473 | JGI IMG/M metagenome (GOLD analysis project Ga0070699, IMG submission 65473) | Corn, switchgrass and miscanthus rhizosphere microbial communities from Kellogg Biological Station, Michigan, USA - KBS K1-50-3 metaG | ecosystem: Host-associated > Plants > Roots >... | reverse complement strand
GAGGGTGACGCTCGTCGCCTCGACGTTTCCGAAAAAGACCCGGGTGCGCTGCTGCACCTGCGTGGTCCCATCCCAGACGTCACCCTGAAAAGCGGATCCGGTGATCGTGACCGTGGTGCTGCCAACGGTGCTGCACGCAGCGTTGGGCACCACGGAAGTGATCGTCAGCGGCGCCGGCTCGACCCAGTCCATTGCGTATCCGAAGAGGCCGTGGTCCTGGGTCCACTCCTGCTGCAGCGTTGCCGGGTTCAGCCGCGACACCCAGGGGGTAATCGACAGGGCGAACAGCTTTGCCAGCGACGGGACGTAGGCGATCTTCGTGTACTGAACTCCTTGGCTTATCGACTGCGTCATCGAGCCGGTCGCGACATCGATCGTCGCCACGGAGTACCAGTTGTAGAAGAAGACAACGTAGAGCTTCGATCCGTCGGGCGAAACGACGACATGTTTGGGAGCGCTCTGATATCCCGGATAGGACACGTCGATCGTGCCGACCGTGGTCCGCAGCGCGGCGTCGATGATGCTGATCGTATTGGAATAGATGTTGGTCACGTACACTTTGCTCGAGTCGGGCGAGACGCCGATGCCTACGGGACCATCCCCCACCGGGACCCGCGGCAGGATCTCCGTGAAGTCGGACGTCTGGATGACCGAGAGGGTGTCGTCGCCGGAGTTCGTGGCGTAGAGACGCTGCCCGTCGGGCGAGACCTCGAGATCGGACATGCCCACTTCTCCGAGAGTGAGGGTGCCGGTAAAGGTCCCTGTTATGAGATCGAGACGGCTCAACTGCTGGGGCCCACCGAAGGTGAGCGCGGTCAGGACGTAGGCCGGATTCCCGGAGGGGTGAATCGCCACCGCCCAGGGCCGGTAACCCTGGGCGGAGTTCGGGACGATGAGGGTGCTCGTGACCCCTCCCCCATTGAGGTTCAGGATCTTCACCCGGCCGCTCGACCCGCCAAACCCGCCCCACATCGAGACGACTCCCTTTCCCGCGGTGCGATTGACCGCAACGTCCGTCGGTTCGTCCGACGGTGTGAAAACGACCGGCGGCAGAAGGGTGCCCTGCTCCAGGTCGATCACCGTCACTTGGTCGGGAGCGCTGTCATTGCTGTTGGATCCCGTGATGTACATGGTCGCGTGCTGCAGCGGTGCGCCGACGGTGAACGCGTTGGCCAGCGTCGCGGACATGGTGTCGGGGTTGACGACTTTCAGGCTGTAGCTGCCACTCACCAGGTTGACCGGCACGGTCGCTTGCAATCCAATCGAGCTGAGGAACGTCACCGGCGACAGGGGATACTTCTGTGGCTCGGCCGCCGTACCCAGATAGACCTGCGGCGTCGGCTGGAACCGGGCCCCGAGGATGGTGATCACCGTCGGATTGTTGTTTCCTCCGGCATTGGGAGTGACCGAATCGATCCTCGGCTCCTGCGGCAATGCGAAGCCTCCTGTGAACTCGCCCGTGGCCACGACGGCGAATCCCTGGGTGAAGAGGCTCTGGTATCCCGGCACGTTCGCTCCCTTGACCTCGAACTGGTACTCCCCGATCTGGGGCGAGTGGATCAGGACGCCCTCGACGTTGTTCGTGGAGTCCTTTCCGGTTGGGTTCTGGGCGGACTCCACGTCGTTGGTCACGTTGATGTTATCCGCGGTCCACTGGTTTCCCTTGTACACCGTTCCGTTCGGCGCGGTGACGACCAGGTCGAGGTCGTTGCGCACCAACTGCCCGGCTGGGGGCGAGGCCGGCGGGTCGGTCCAGACCAGCGTGAACTTGAGCGGCGAGGCGGCGGAGGTGACGGTCACCTTGTAGATGAGGCGCTCGCCGGTGCCCACGCCCGAGCCGCTGACGGACGGGATGTCTGCGAGGAACAGCTTGCGGGAGTCGCCGGCGAAGTACAGGGCGTCATCCAGCATGACCCGGCCCCAGCCCTGCTTGTTGCTCGGAGCATCGGCGAGCGGTCCGTAGTCGGTCCGCGCGAAGTTGCCATTCCCGTCCAGGATCCGTCCGGTCATGTTCCGCGCGCTGTTGATCAGCACGCCCTTGACGAGGGCGGCGCTCGGGTTCTGGGCGTCCGCCTGATTGGCCTGGCCCGTGGGGTAGAACCCGTCGGTGAAGTACTGTCGCGCCAGCGCCCCCAGCCCCGCGGCGGTCGGCGAGGCCATGCTCGTGCCGCTCAGCTTCACAGTCGAGGTCTGCGCGGGGTTGCTCACGTAGCAGCCGTGTACGCCGTTGCAATCGCCGAAATCCACGAAGCAGGTGTTGTCGGGATCGTTGGAGCAGTGAGAATCGCGGACGCCGCACGGGGTGTCGGGGTAAAAGGTAAACGGAACCGCAGCCGAAGAGACCGCCACGCCGGGGGCGGTGATGTCGGGCTTGATCCGTCCGTTCGTCGGCCCAACGCTCGAGAAGGCCGCCATGTTGTCGGGGTCCCTGATTCCGTACGCGTCATAGTTGAAGGTGGCGTCGTAGCTCTCGGTGGCCCCAACGCTGACGATGTTCTTCGCTCCGTTGCCGGCCCACATTCCATTGCTGCCGCTGTTGCCCGCGGAAAAGAACACCAGGAGATCCGGCCTCTGCCAGATCGTGGCGTCCGCCGCGCTTTCCTCGACCGACTCATAGGAGTGCGTCGACAGCCGCGCGCCGGCGTCGTACTCCTGTGTGAGGATGTCGGCCAGGGGGATGTAGGCGCCGATAGCATCAAGGCAGCTGGAACTCACTCCGGCGTACATGTCCTCATACACAACCTTGGCGTTCGGGGCCATCCCATCCCCCGCGTCGTGCCCGGCGCTCGAGGGCGTCGACAGGTTCGTCAGCGAATCGCCCAAGGCGCTCCCCGAGGTGTGCGTCCCATGCCGCCACGTCGCCCATGGGGGAGCGTCCGCAACCGGGTTCAAGCGGTTGTAGGCGAGGATTTTCCGGTTGTTCGGATCGACGGTCAGCGTACCGGGAGCTGGAACCGTCTGCTTGACCAGCAGATGGGCCGTGTCGGTGAAGTAGTTAAGCTGATGCTCCAGACGGGTGTCGGCGACGCCGATGACCTGACCGGTCCCCGTGATCCCGTGGTTGAACACCGTGCCCGAGAGCGTGTACGGCTTCGGGTCGGGGGCCGCCGCCTCGCCCGGGCCGTCCACGCGGTCGTTAGACTGCCCGATCCAGATCGACTGGTCGTTGACGAGCCGGTTCGGCCGGGCCAGATCGACGAACAGGACGTCGGGGTGACGAGCCAGGGCCTCGGCGAGCGCTTGCAGTCGGCCGGGAAGCCCGGAGAACTGGACGAGCGGCACGGGCTTCCGGCGGATGGACGCCGCGCTCACTCCGGGGAATGCCTTCTTCGCGGTCTCCGCCAGGGCTTCAGGGTCCCCGTCGATGGACAACCAGGCGTTGATCCGCACTTCCTCTCCGCCGGCCGCCGGCGGCTTCGCGCTCGCGAGACCGCGCAGGTCGGGGGACAAGCGGAGCTTGGGCGCGAGAGGAACCACGGCCCGAACCCCCTCAATCGACGGCAAGGATCCCGCTTTGGCGCCCGCAGACAGGCGCACGATGAGGGCGCGCTCGGGCAGGTAGTCGAGCACCGTCATGCCCAGGCCGGCCAGGCGCGCCTGCTCGGCGGCGGCCGGCGTCCCGTGGAACTGCACGATGTAGAGCTCCCCGCGCCCCGCCGGCGCGGGAAGCACGACCGCGGGCGCCGCTCCCTCGACGAGATTCGCCGGGAGGCCGGTCGCCGGATCGAACACCGCCGCCTTGAGCTTCAGCTGATGATCTTCACCGGCAGCCGCGGCTGCTGGCGTGGCCGGGGCCGCGCTGGTCGCACGGTGCGTGTCCAAGAGGAGGAGGACACAGCAAATCCCCAGGACGGATAAGCCAGACCTGAGCGTCATGCTCCACCGTGTTGAAGCTGACCCCGAACGACGCAAGTGCCTCGGCGACACACTCACGATGCCCTCCCGGCGGCTACGCCGCGCTTGTCAGTGTTCATAGACTTAAGGACTTAAGAGGTGCCTCCGGCTTGCCAGGGCCGGTGGCGAGAGCACAGCCCATTCCTACCTTTTGTTCTGTCTTGTTATTCAGGATTGGGTCGGTCTGGTTCCCGAGATTTTCGATCCCGGGTCTTTTTTTTTGAGAACGAGCGCCTAGTGCTAGGGGTCGGCGGGGTGCGTAGGGGAGGGCTGACTCAGGTGAAGCTTGCTGAGCACATCGGGGTACCTGTGCAGCGTATCAACGAGATTATCCGTGGGAAGCGCGGGATTACACCCGAGACCGCCTGGCTGTTCGCGCAGGCGTTTGGGACCACGCCACAGTTTTGGGTTAATCTTCAAGCAAACCACGACTTGGCGAAGACTCAGCCAACTCGAAGCGTTCCCAAGCTTCGCAAGACTGGATAGAGAACCCTCCGCTTAGGTCGACTCGAACGTGAGATCCTCCGGCTCGTACTGGAGCTTGATGCTTCCTCCCTCGACCTCGTAGAGATCGTGAAGATTCCCGAATTCCTGGGTGGGAAGAAGCGCCTTGTCGTCCCGGTCCGTTCCATTGGCGCGAATCCACACATCAAATGACGCCAAGCCCGTGTGGCCGTCCTCAAAGTACTTCACGAGGCGACGGTATAGCTTCGGAAAGATCACCATCTTGGGGAGATCCGAGGCGTCCGTGATCTTGACTCCATGGCCGACCTGCACGCTCTCCTCCGGCCAGAAGCCAAGCCCGGCCTGGCGAGCGGCCTTGACGAGCTGCCGCATCCGCACGATCAGCGAGTGGGGCATCGAGGAATAGAGCTCGGCATAGGCGAGTCCTTCCGAAACCAGCTTCGCGTTCACGCTGGTGTCCAGGCGCTCCTTATCCACGAAGATCCGCTCCCCGTCGGCCTTGCCCGCCGCGATTTCGCCGGGGTATACGAGACCCAGGACTCTGCCGTTGCTCTCGATGCCGTTCGCGATCAGGCATCCGCGAACCGGGTGGTGCTGTGCGGTCTCGACATTGTTCTCCTGGTTCGACCAGAAGGTGACGTTGCCGAACCCCATGTGCGCGAGCATGCGATTGCGCGCCGCCTGGGCCTTATCGAGCTTTTGGTGGCGGTTCATGAAGTGGGTTTCGAGAGCGTCGATGCCCTCGAAGCGCACATTATAGGTCCCCAGGTGCTTCCGTTCGGCGGAGCGGTTGTTGAAGCGCTTGAGTCCCGTGACGAGGTCCTCGTTGTCCGGAAGGAAGTTGATCGTGTCGCCGTCGGGCTGTGGGCCGTTTTTCGGCAAGTCTGGGTAAAGGATGTAGTAGCTGCCTCGGATCAGCGTGTAACGGGCCTTCTTTTTCATCGGTCTGCTCCCTAAGCTGATGAGTTGGAAACTGATTTGCGCTCCTACTCATATAAACGCCCGGGCAAGCGGAACCGCACAATCTTTCTTCAATCGCCAGGCATTCCTTCGCGGGTAAATTTTGGGTTTTTCAGGCCTGCTTCCCCCTAATTCCCGTTCCTGCTATCATTCCCCCGCTTTTTCCCGGCCCTGAAAGCAGCGAAACAGCCCCGATTCCTCGACCCCGCGCCCAGAGGAGGTTAGCGTGCGCATCCCGCTCTTCAAGATGGAGAGGATGCAGTCCACGTACGAGAACTACGTGGAGTACAACCTCTCCGAGAGCGGCGTGCAGCCGATGCGCGCGGAAGAGCTGCTGGAGGGCGACTCCCCCGAAACCGCGCGGCTGCTCGCAGCCGAGCTGGGCTATAACCAGTCCAACGGCACCGAGATGCTGCGCGACCGCATCGCGCTGTTCTATCCCGACGCCGCCCGCGACAACATCCTGGTCACCAACGGCGGGGCGGAGGCGAATTTCGCCACTTTCTGGGCGCTGCTGGAGCACGGCGACCGCGTCGCCGTGCAGATCCCCAATTACTTCCAGACCCCTGGCCTGGCGCGCATCTTCGCCCGGCGCGCCGATTTCTTCCGGCTGGTCCGCCGCAAGGAAGGCAACAGCACCCGCTGGGCGCTGGATGTCGACTCCCTGCGCAAGGCGGTGAGCAAGAAGACCCGCATCATCCTGGTCACCAACCCCAACAACCCCACCGGCGCCATCCTGAGCGAGGCCGAGATGGACGCCGTGGTGGGAATCGCGCGGCGCGCCGGCGCGTGGCTGGTGGCCGACGAGATCTACCGGGGCGCCGAGATCTCCGGCATCACCACCCCGACTTTCTTTGGACGCTATGCGCGCGTGCTCGTCACCTCGGGCCTGTCCAAGGCCTTCGGACTTCCCGGCCTGCGCATCGGCTGGGTCGCCGGCCCTGCGAAGATGGTCCAGAAGATCTGGTCCTATCGCGACTACACCACCATTGCGCCCTCGATCCTCAGCGACCAGCTCGCGCGGCTCGCCCTGGAGCCAGCGCGCCGCGAGAAGATCTTCGAGCGCACCCGCTCGATCCTCCGCACCAACCTGCCGCCCCTGGAGGAGTGGATCCGCTCCCACGGCGATCTGTTCGAGTACACTCCCCCGCTCGCCGGCGCGATCGCCTGGATGAAGTACAAGCTGCCAATCAGCTCGATTGAGCTGGTGGAGAGGCTTCGCAAGGAGCAATCCGTGCTCATCGTCGCCGGCGATCAGTGCGGCATGGCGAAGCACATCAGGATTGGGTTCGGGAGTCCGGTGGAGTACACGAGGAAGGGGTTGGAAAGAATTGAAGAGATCGCCAAGAGGTTAGGCGCTAAGCAAAACCCTACGCAGCCGGTCATTCGTCTCCAGGCTCATTCGTCCTCACTTTAGAATTTCGAGACTCCTGGGAATCACGAACATTTTGAAGACAGCCTTACACGACTTGGCATTCCGCCGATTCGGTGGACGGTTTAGTTACGCTGCGTGAGTCCGCTGTGGTGGCGGCCATAGAAGAAGTAGATAGTCGGGCTCAGGGCGAGGCGCCACCAGTTGGCGGTGGCGAGCGAGACTATCAGGAGCATTCAGGCGGACACGCCCAGGATCGGGACGACGGGGAAGCGGAAGGGGCGCGGGTGAGGCACAAAAAAAGGGGAGGAGCAAAGCGCTCCTCCCCTTTCGCTTCTGGACAGATCGGTTGTCGCTTCCTATCTCCCCGCCTCCACTGGCTCCACCTTGGGCTTGCCGCCGGGCATGTGGGCCGCGGAGGAGGCGCGGGTGAGGACGCTGTGGTACTGGCCGTAGAAGAAATAGATTAACAGCCCGATGCCGAGCCACACGAAGAGTCGCCACCAGTTCGCAACGGGAAGCGAGAACATCAGCAGCAGGCAGGTGAGCACGCCCAGGATCGGCACGAGCGGGACGAAGGGGCAGCGGAAGGGGCGCGGGTGGTCGGGATAGCGCCTGCGCATGATCAGGACGGCGGCGCAAACCACGACGAACGCGAACAGCGTGCCGATGTTGGTGAGGTGCAGCAGCGCGTCGATGGGCAAGAACCCGGCGAGGACCAGCACGAAGCAGCCGATCAGGATGGTGGAGCGCCAGGGGGTGCGGAACTTGGGATGCACGTCACCGAAGAAGCTCTTGGGCACCAGGCCGTCGCGCGCCATCGCCAGGAAGACGCGCGGGGCGGAGAGCATCATGACCAGCATCACCGAGGTGATGCCCGCCACGCCGGCCACGGCGATGATCCCTTCGGCCCAGCCGATTCCCTTCTGCTGGAAGGCGCGGGAAACGGGAGCGTTGATGTCGAGCTGGTCGTATTTGACCATGCCGGTAAGCACCGCCACCACCGCGATGTAGAGGACGGTGCACATCACGAGCGAAGCTATGATGCCGATTGGAACGTCGCGCTGGGGGTTTCGGGCTTCCTCAGTGTGCGTCGAGACCGAATCGAATCCGATGTAGGCGAAGAAGATGATCGCGGCGCCGGCCATCGCCCCCATGGGGGATCCGCCAGGGTCGGTCTGCCCGGCGATGTGCTTGCCGAAGAACTGGATTCCCGTCCAGCCGTAGGGAGCGAAGGGGTGCCAATTGGCGGGGTCGATGAAGAAGACGCCGACGCCGATGACGAAGAGCACCGCGGCGACTTTGATCATCACCATCGCCGAGTTGAACGAAGCGCTCTCCTGGATCCCCTTCACCAGGATCGCCGTGACGATGCAGACGATGACGATGGCGGGAAGGTTCAGGTACGAGCCGGTGCCGACGAAGCCCCCGGTCGTGGCGTCGTAGCGCCAGGGCGACTCGCGCACCGCCTGCGGCAGCACGATGCCGATCTTCTGCAGAACGTTCTGGAAGTAGCCCGACCAGCCGGTGGCCACGGTAGCCGAGCCCACGGCGTACTCTAAGACCAGATCCCAGCCGATGATCCAGGCGAACAGCTCCCCCAGGGTGGCGTAGGCGTAGGTGTAGGCCGAGCCGGCCACCGGCACCATCGAGGCGAACTCGGCGTAGCACAGGGCCGCGAACACGCAGGTGATGCCGGCGAAGGCGTAGGAGAGCATCAGCGCGGGACCGGCGACGTTGTGGGCCGCCGCGCCCGTGGCGACGAAGATGCCGGCTCCGATGATGGCGCCCACCCCCAGGCTGGTCAGGTGCACCGGCCCGAGGATGCGCCGCAGGCGGTTCTCCCCTTTCATCTCCTCGAGCAGCAGGCTCAGCGGCTTGGTCTTGAAATAGTTTCCTGGCATCACACTCTCCCGGAGTTTTTAGGTCCCTGCGTTTCGGGCGGAGGCGCCGCCGGGCAGCCCCGCCTTCTTCCAGAGGAAATAGACCGGGATGCCGGTCAATACGATGACCAGTCCCGGCCAGGTGGTCTGGGTCTTATAGAGGATGAGAACGAGCATGATGACGGTGGCGGCAACAATATAAAGGATGGGGACGATCGGGTAGCCGAAGGCGCGATAGGGGCGCTCGGCGTTGGGCTGGGTGCGGCGCAAGATGAAGATGCCCGCAATCGTCAGCACGTAGAAGATGAGAACCGAAAAGACGACGTAATCGAGCAGGTTGCTGTAGAGGTTGCCGTAGGTGGCGTTGCCGGCACTGTCCAGCACCGGGTTCCCCGAGGCATCGTGCAGGCGCGTGCGCGGCAGGACCAGGACCGAGGCCCAGATGCATTGCAGGATGAGGCCCACGGCGGGGACGTGGTTCCGGTTGAGCTTGGCGGTGGATTTGAAAAAGAGGCCGTCCTTGCCCATGGCATAGGAGACGCGCGCTCCGGCCAGGATCAGTCCGTTGTTGCAGCCAAAGGTCGAGATCACGATGGCGACGGCCATGATGATGGCGCCCGCCGGTCCGAAGATGACCCCCAGCGCGGCGGTGGCGACCCGGTCGTCGGGCGCCGTCTGAATCGCCTGCATCGGCAGCGTGCAGAGATAGGCGACATTCGCCAGAACGTAGAGCGTGATGACCAGCCCGGTGCCGAGGACCAGTGACAGGGGGATGTTCCTGCGCGGGTTTTTCACTTCGGCGGCGGTGAAGGTGATGTTGTTCCAGGCATCGGCCGAGAACAGCGAGCCGACCTGGGAGACGCAGAAGGCGACCAGCAGCCCCAGCCCGCCGGCGGAGGCGATGACGGCCGGGACGAAGGAGAAATCGGGGCGGATCTCGCTGACGCCCACGGGGGTCCAGATCGAAGTGAAGTTGGCGGCGATCGCCTCGGCATTGCGCCCCACGAAGATCCCCAGGACGATCAGCGCAATGAGCGACAGCGTCTTGGCCGAGGTGAAGACGTTCTGGATCAGCTTGCCGAGCTTGAGCCCACGCGTGTTGAGGTAGGTGAGCAACACCAGGCTGAGAATACCCACCAGCTGCTGGGTGGAGAGGCTGATGGCGTAGTTACGGGACAAATTGATGGGGGCGATGATCCAGGAGGTGGGCGAGATGGCCGGGAAGAGGACGCCGAGGTAGCGCGCGAAGCCCACCGCCACGGCAGCGATCGTCCCCGACTGGATCACCAGGAACATCGTCCATCCGTAGAGGAACCCCCACATCGGGGAATAGGCCTCGCGCAGGTAGACGTACTGGCCGCCGGCGTGCGGGTACATGGCCGCCAGCTCACCGTAGGACAGCGCCGCCGTGATGGTCAGCAAGCCCGTGACGATCCAGGCCATCAGCAGCCAGCCGGCGGAGCCGACATTGCGGGTGATATCGGCGGAGACGATGAAAATCCCCGAGCCGATCATCGACCCGGCGACGATCATGGTGGAGTCGAGCAGCCCTAACCCGCGGACGAACCCGGTGGAGGTGTCTTGAGGAGCTCGGTCATCTCTTCCAGTGATGGCTCTGGCGGCTTGCCCCATTTCAGGCGTCTCCGTGAAGGGAGCCGGGGCTGGGAGGATTGATGGCGCTGGCTTTCTCGTCGGTGAGCACTATGGCACGTTGCGCCACTCAAGCGTCTCCGGCTGTTGAACCCGGTTGAGGGGATGGGAGCCCCCGGGAAGTGCGGCCCAGCGTAGCCTAATATAGGGTCCCGCGCAACGGGAATTCCAACATTAATATGCCTTTAGGTGTCCATTCGCCGGGGACGCTCTAGGCCCTTCCCTCCCGCAAGCTTGTGGGCTAAGAAAAGACTAACGCCGGCGAAAGATCACCGCTATAGTCTGTGTCATCGAATCGTCCCAAATATTCCAGCCAGGAGGATAGCCATGGGCAAAAGGCTTGGTGTTTGGCTGACTGCTCTGATGATGGCTGGCCTGGGGAGTCTGTCGGCCTGGGCCCAGGACGCTCGAGGGACCCTCGTTTTCGATATGAAGCCGTTCACGTCGGAGGTCAAGCTGAAGGAGAAGGTCGAAAAGCAGCTCAAGACCGGCGGTGTCGAGTGGGGTTTGGGGGAAGGGCAAATGGTCGTCTCGTTGCTCGCCAAGAAGTTCATCAAGTTCGACCTGCCAAACCTGACGCGCTACGGGGAAAGCAAGAGTGTCGAGCTCGAGCCAGGCACCTACCGAATCACTTGTATCGGCTTCGTCCCGGAGGGTGGGATGAGTGTCGAGAAAGTGCTCAAGAAGGGGGTCTACATCAACCAGGACATCCAATCGTTCGAAGTGGTCGGTGGCAAGACGACGACCATCGAGGTGTCTCCCACCATCCAGAAGAAGTCGACCTTTTTCATCAAGTTCTTCACCCCGGAGCTTCTCGTGAAGATCATCGAGGATGGCGTGGTGAAGAAAGAGGGTGTGATCAACGAAAGGACGGACAAATCGATTGGGTGGGATGACTACCAGGGTCCCCTCAAGTTCTAAGCGCTACTGTCCCTTCTAGAGTCAATTCCGAGGAAAAGCTACATTTAGGCAGCCGGGAGCGCCCTGCTTCCGGGTCCTGCCTGCACTTTTTTGGGAACCGTTTCCCCCCTTCGGCCCAATCAAGTTTCAGAAGCAGCGAACCGACGGGGCATCCAATGGTACCGTGTGCCTTGCACTACGAATTACGACCTCATCCGGGGGAGGATTCCAGGTGTGACGCCGGGAGCCAACCAGATCGATCTGGGTCCGGTCAACTGTCTCGCCGACGACGTCCCTCAGACGAACGTCTTCAACGTCACGGGGCCCAGCGATCCCGACACGCCGCCGCTCGGCGTCACCTACTTCTATGTCGTGCGGGCCCGAGGCACAGCCGTCCCCGAGACCTACGGATTCTCCAGCGACAGCCGGGAGCGGGTTCCCTTCTCCGGCGACTGTTCCTTCTAGAGTCCCTCGACGAAAAACAGCTTTCGGTGCGCGGCGCCGTCGACCGGCGCACAGAAAAAAGGGCGGACCCCCCGACTGGGGAGTCCGCCCGATGTCCAGGCACTGGACGAATTACTGAGGGACCGACCTGGAGATCTATCGGCTATTCACACCCTCCCGAGCCGGTGACCCTGGGCTTGGTGGCGCTGGCGGCTCCGTAGGAGCTGCTGTCACCGTTCTGGTTGTAGGCCACGGCATAGAAGAACACCTCGCCCACGGCGGGCACTTCCGTGTCCTCCTGGCCGATGGTGTTGATCGCATGCGTCCCGGACGCCATGCAACTCACCGCCCCCAGATTGATGAAGTTCACCTGCTCCAGGATGCTGGAGAGGTGCCCGCGGATGACGCTGTAGGACTGGGCGCCGTTCACCTGGTTCCAGCTCAGCGCCGTGCCGAAGGCGCTGTCGCTCAGGGCGAGGGACAGCGGATCGTCGGTGCCATTCTGATCGTGTGGCACGAATGAGGTCCCGCTGGCCGAGGACGAGTTCCCCGACGAGTCGGTGGCGCTGTAGGTGGCCGTGTAGACGCGGCCCTGTCCACCCGACGAGCGCTCGGCGCGCAGGCTGAAGGCGAAATCGTCCGTGCCGATACTCGCGTCCTGAATGTCGTTATCCGTGTTGCCGTCGCCGTTGCCGCCGGCGTTGTCCGGCTCGCTGCTCGTCAGGCTGGTCAAGAGCACGGTGGCGCTGCCGCAGTTGTCCACCGCCGTGACCGTGGCCGTGGTCTCCACCATGCGGTGGTTCGGTGGCCACAGCAGATCGGGATCGAGGCTCACCGTCAGGGTCGGAGCCTCGGTATCGTTGACCGTGACCTGGAACGAGCAGCTGCCGACCACGCCGTCACTGGTGGAGGTTCCGGTGCCCAGCACGGGAGTGGTGCCCACCGGGAAGAACGATCCGGAAGGCGGATTGCCGGCCACCACGCCGCAGTTTCCACTGACGCCGAAAGCCGGATAGCCGACCACCGCGCCGCACAGCCCCGGATCATTGGAGGCGGTGATGTCGGAGGGGCAGGTCAGGGTGCAGGCCTGGGTGCAGCAGACGGGTGCGGACGTCGTGATGGTGATCCGCCACCCGCCGCTGATGTTCCCCAGGTCTCCGCCGGCGTCGTCCACCACATAGAGACTCCAGGTCCCATTGGGGTTCTTTCCGTTGAAGACCGAGGCGAAGGTCGCAGTTCCCGCCGTGGCGGGAGTCTGGTAAGGCGCCGCGGGAGCGGGGGCCGCGAAAGTGTCCCCGGTGCCGTAGTTGGCGGGCCGGAAGGTCCCCGAGGAGATCAAAGTCCCATCGGGGAGCAAGGTGGCCGCCGCATCGTCGAGCGTGATCGTGGTGTTGACCAAGTCGACGCTGCCGCCCGCGTCCGACATGATGATGAACTTGTCGCCGCCGGGCCCCACCAGCAGGATGTCGACGTCATCCGGGAAGGTGTGATTGATGCCTAACAGGGTCACGGTCACCTTGCTCACCGGTCCGGAAAGGCCGGAGACAGCGATGTTCGATGGGTAGGGTGTCGCCACCCCGGAGGAAGGAATGGTGATCGACGCCGTATTGGAGAACGACGTCGTGGCCGAGGCGATGGTCCCCAGCTGGATGGTGAATGTGACATCGCCCAGGTCGGTGGTGCCATCCTGGAGATGCAGCGTCGCCGTGATGTTCCCGCCGCAGGTGCCGGACGGAACGAATGAGAACGTCCTCGATACCGTCGCACCGCCCGCCACCAGCACGCCGTAGGTCTGGGGGCCGCCGGGCGAGTTCACTCCCCCGCCGGACAGCAGGGTCGCCACCAGATCGGAAGTGTCCGCCGTTCCGGTGTTGCGCAGCGGGAAGCTGACGCTCACCGTCTCGTCGGGATCAGGCGCATTGTTGGCCGGGCCACAGCTCTCGCCGGTCACCGTGGCCGGCGGGGCGGCGACCATGACGGGCCCGCAGCACTGGAAGATCGATATGGAGACGTCGTCGATTCTCCAGCCTCCATTGGTGACTGAAACGCTACTGTCGAAGGCGGCGCGCCAGCGCAGTCCTATGTTCTGCCCCAGGGCGCTCGCGGGCAGATTCACCGTGGTCAGGACGAAGGCGCCGCTGTTGCCGCTCCAAGCTTGCCGTCCCCCGAGGCTGGAGCCTGTGCTGATTGTGGAGTTGTAGCCGCCCGCGGAGAAAGTGCCGCCCGCGGTCAGGATGTCCTGGAAGGGACCGCCGCCGATGCTGATCTCGAGGACCCCTCCGTCGAACCCGGACTCGAGATTGTAGAAGTTCCGGAAGCTGAGCCGGCCGCTGAGTCCGGGAGGCACGGCGAGCGTGGCGGAATCGAGACGGCTCTCGGAGACCGTCGCGGCGCTGCCGGTGGCGGCTCCATTCGGCGCCGAGACGAAGAACCCGGCCGCAGTGGTGGTGGCCCAGGCGGGCGGCGGCGTCGCGCCGGAGACGGTGGCGGTCCAGCCCGCCGGAAGCGCCGGAGCGACCACGCCGTCGAAGTTCTCCCCGACGGCGGGCACGAACGCGCCGAGCGTCAACACGAAGCTGACGTTGCCGAGGTCGGTGGGGCCATCCTGCAGATGCAAGGTGGCGGTGATGGTACCGCCGCAGGTTCCCTGGGCGGTGAAGGTGAAGGTCCGCGACACCGGCGGGCCGATCGGGATCAGCGCGCCGTAGCTTTGGGCGGGGCCGGGAGAGGTCACACCGCCGCCGGGCAGCAGCGTCGCGACGAGATCGGTCGTTGCGCCGGTGCCGAAGTTCTGCAGCGGGAAGCTGACAGAAACCGACTCATTGGGATCGACGGCCCCATCGGCCGGACTGCATCCTTCGGACACGACCGTCGCCGGCGGTGCGGCTTGCACGGTCGGGCTCCCGCCCGTGAACGGGCAGCACAGCTGCACGCGGTGGGCGATTTCGAGCTGCACGCAGCCGACGGTCCCCACATCCGCCGGCCCCGTGTCGGAGATCTTCAGCTTCCAGGTGCCGGCGGTGGGCTTCCCATTGAAAGCCGACAGGGGGTTGTCGGGACGGAAGCTGCCGGCGAAGGGGGCGGTCCCGGCTGAAATCGCGATGGCAGCCTGATCATCGAAGACGGTGTGGGTTCCGGAGCAGTCATTCGCGCCGGTCCCGAAGTTGTCGCCAGAACTCCCGCGATTGTCTGAGATGATGACGGCAGTGCCGTCGGGGTGGATCAGGGAGATCTCCAGGTCGCCGTCGAAGGTGTGGTTCAGCCGGATTTTCACGTTGGTGTCAGACACGGCGCCCGTGTCGGTCACCACGATGGGAATCTCCACCGAGTTCACGTCCGGGATCGCGACGGCGATATCGCCGGTGCTGAAGCTCCCGGGGAAGCTGCCGTTGCTCAGAGTTCCCAGCGTGAAGGTGTAGGTCAACGTGCCGAGGTCGGAAGCTCCGTCCTGCAGGTGCAGCGCTGCCGCGACGATGCTGCCGCATCCCAGGGAGGAATCGACCGTGAAGGTGAAGCTGCGCGAAACCGCCGGACCTCCGGCGGTCACCACGCCGTAGTTCTGGGGACCACTCGGAGCGGTCACTCCCCCGCTCGCCTGCAGAGTCCCGACCAGATCGAGCGTGTCGGCCGCGCCGGTATTGCGCACCGCCAGATCGACCGTGATGGTTTCGCCGGGATCGAGGCCGCCCGTGCTGGGGCTGCAGGTCTCCCCCGTCACGTTGGAGGCGCCCGCCGATTGGATGATCGGGATGGGTGTCAGATAAAAGTCCTGCGTGGTCGTGGCGCCGTCGACGACCACCACCCCGGTCGCGGAAGCGGAGAGATAGCCGGGGGGCAACGAGGCGGTCATGTTGAAAGTGCCGGGGATCGTGGCCATGGAATAGGTCCCCCCGGCCCCGGTGACCCGCGAGTATCCGGCGTCCGCCTGGACCAGTACGCCCACGATCGGCAGGTTGGTCATTGCGTTGTAGGCGGTTCCCTGGATCGTTCCCTGGGCCGGAGGCGTGCAGGAAGCGAATTTAAAGCTCCCCACCCGCGTCAGCCAGCTTGCCGTGCTGATCACCTGGCTGGCCGCGGTGTAATACTCCTGCGTGTACCAGAAGGTGCAGTCATCCGCGGGATCCACGCTCATGTCGCTGTAGTCGCCCCATCGTCCAGTGGCATGCCTCTGGACGCCGGTGCCGGCCACAATGCTGTTCTCGCCCTGGAACAATCCGTTGGGGGGATCGCTGGCGAGCCGCCCCGCGTAGCGAACCGAAGGGAAGGTCGTGGTGCTGGAGACGCTGTAGCCGACCGCCAGGTTCCCCTGGTTGTCCTCGGCGGCACTGCCCATCCAGCGGTTATCCGTATCGGGAGCGTAGGTGGCCCGATCGAGCAGCGTGAACGATCCGCCCGGGAGGGTCCGGCGCAGCTGGTAGTAGCGGATCGCCGCCTGATGCCCGGCCGAAGTCGTGGGCGCCGCCCCGACGTTGACCGTCTGATTCACGACCAGCCCCTCCTGGCCGCCGAAGTTGCGATAGGCCAGGCGGAACAGGAGCCGATCCTGAATGGAGTCCAGATTGACCCCCGGGGCCGGCTGCTCGATGTCATTGCGGCCGGAAGGATTGCGCGGATCGAACGCCGGCACGAGCAGGGGGCTGTCGGCTCTCTCGGTGAAGGTGGACAAAGCCGGCGTGGTGAAATCGGCATGGAACTCGAAAATGCGCAGCGCGTCGGAGGGATCTCCGAACTCATCCGCGGTGTAGTAGATGAAGTAGTTGGGCTCGCCCGCCGGGGGCGGGTTCAGCCCGTCCAGGTCGGAAGGGAGCATGCCGCCGATGAGGCAACCGGTGCTGGTGGGGCAGGTATCGAAATAGATGAAATTCGCGGTCGGATCGCCCGCCAGCATCTTGGCGCGGTTGAAGGCGAAAGCGCCTCCGCCGAGGAAGGCGGTGCCCGCTTGGTTGAACTGGTTATCCGTCATGTAGTAGCCGTCGGGCCACACGCCGAACTTCGGATAGTCATTGAACTTGTTGTTCGGCATCATGAAGTCGTACAGGAAGTAGGAGCCGGTGGGATCGCCCGTGCGGGAGATGGCGATGAGCTGGTGATTGTTGGGAGTGGCCAGGGTGCAGAACTGGCTGATGAGCCAGCGATCGGCCAGAGGATCGTAGAGGACGATGGGATCGCCATCGTCCCGGGTGGAGCAGGCGTTGCCCAGGGCAGAGAAGATGGAGCTGACCTTGCGTGCCGGAATCAGCGGAGCTCCGGTCTTGTCGTAGATGCGGTAGACATCGTTCACGATCAAGACGTAGTGGTTCGGCCCTACGTCGCCGTCGGTGTCGGGAGGGAGCACGCCGCCGCCGAACAGCGCGTTGTTGTCGGCCTGGGACACCCCGTCGAAGCTCACGATGGGACCGGGAATCGCCAATTCCTGGGGGGCCGCTCCCTCGGGGCGGTTGGGGCCTGGCGGCTGCAGCGCTCCGTCGATCGACCCGGGGCCCGCATCGACCGCGGCCGGCCGGAACTGTTTCGGCGGCCTCGATTTGGCTTCCTTATCCTCGATATCATCCACCTTCACTTCATCCACGGGCGGCAATTCCGAGATTGGCGGCGAAATGGCGAAGTGGGATGCCTCGACCGCGATCGGAACGGATGCCTGGCCTCCTTCCTCGGCCTGCGCCACGAACCGCTGCAGCGCCGGCACCACGAGGGCGACCAGGACGACGAGGATGGCCAGAATCAGGAAGCGAGAGCGTCTGGACACGGGACCCCCCAGAAAGAAAGATGAAAGAGCTAGCCTAGAGGCATTTGGTGAGCTTCGCGGCGGCGCCGAAAGTCAGGCTGTAAGCGCCGATCTTTTCCTGCGTTTCGAGGTTGAAGACGGTCAGGCTCATGGTGACACCTTCCACTTGCCCTTCGTAGCGCGCTTTGACGGGCGGCGCGGCGTCTTTGTCGCTCACCGGGCCGCCCTGTTCCTGAAAGTAGAGTCCGTCGACTCCGAATCTCCCCGTTTCGTCCGGGGAGAGCGAGCCTTCGATCGTGCCGTGGGCACAAGGGAATTCCACGCTGGCCCCTTGCTCTGCCACGTTCAATTCGATCTGGTCGCCTCCCCAGGCGCCGATCAGCACGATCGGCGCGCGAACCTGCGGAGGCAGCATGGATCCATCCTCGCCGTTCTGCCCGCAGGACGCCGCGAGCAAGGGGGTGAGCAAGATGAGAAACCCCGCCAGGGTGAAGCGCTTCATGTCAGGGCAGACCTGCTCGCTTCGGTAGCGCTGTTTTCCGCAATCAAACTGCATCCGACCGGTCGGCGAGACCGCGGGCGTCGGTAGAGAGAGCTGACGGCTCGATGAAGCAATGTGTGCCCTCATACGACCAGATAGATCTACTGTCAAGACTCATCATCGATAATTGGTTTCACGGCAATTCAACGGGTCTTCTTTTTCCCATTGCGACAATTCCCGTTGATGACGACCCGGGCGTACCACCCCCGCTTGCTTTCCAGGGGCCAGATGCGGTACAAGATCCGGCCCGTTTCCCGAAATCTTCATCCGAGAAGTCCGATCCAAGGGGGTTCACCGATGGATGTAGGTATTGTTCTGCCGCTGGTCCTGGGGATCAGCGTACTCGCGCTGGTGGTCGCGGCCCTGCTCGCGAAGCAAGTGCTCGCCGCAGACACCGGCAAGCCCGAGATGAGAAAGATCTCCGACGCCATCCGGGAAGGCGCCGAGGCCTTCCTGAAGCGGCAGTACCGGACCATCGGGGTGCTGTCGGTGGTGGCGGCCGTGCTCATCTTCGGCTTCTATTTCGCCAACCGCGACGTCAAGAACATCGCCGAGATGGGCTCGGGCACGGCCCTGCGCATCACCATCTCCTTCCTGGTAGGGGCGCTGTGCTCGGCCATCGCCGGCTACATCGGCATGTTCGTGTCGATTCGCGCCAACATCCGCACCGCTGCCGCGGCCATGATCAGCCTGAACAAGGCGCTCCAGGTGGCTTTGCGCGCCGGCGCCGTGAGCGGGCTGTCGGTGGTGTCGATGAGCCTGCTGGGCGTCGGAGGGTTGTTCTGGATTTTCGGCGGGATGACGGATTACCACCACGTGCCGCTGCAGATCGTCGGATTCGCCTTCGGCGCTTCCTTCGTCGCCTTGTTCGCCCAGCTGGGCGGCGGCATCTACACCAAGGCGGCAGACGTGGGAGCCGACCTGGTGGGCAAGGTCGAGGCGGGCATCCCCGAGGATGACCCGAGAAACCCGGCGGTCATCGCCGACCTGGTAGGCGACAACGTGGGCGATTGCGCCGGCCGCGGCGCCGACCTGTTCGAATCCACCGCGGCGGAGAACATCGGCGCCATGATTCTGGGGATCGCGCTCTATCCGGTCTTCGGCATGGGCGGCATCCTTTTTCCGCTGCTGGCCCGGGCCTTCGGGCTCATCGCCACCATCGTGGGGGTCTTCTCGGTGAAGTGCCGCGAAGACGAAGACCCGATGAACGCGCTGAACCGCGGCTATCTCCTGACCACCATTCTGGCCATGGGCGGGTTCATCGCCAGCGTTTACCTGCTGCTCCGGCCGGTGGAGGGAGTCGCGGCCCAGGTCAATCAGGGCTACCTGGTGACGGCGGGGCTCATCGGCATCTCCACGGCCTATGCCTTCGTCTGGATCACTCAGTACTACACCGAATACAAGTACCGGCCGGTGCGCTCCATCGCCGAGGCTTCCAAGACCGGGCCCGCCACCAACATCGTCAGCGGTCTCGCCGTGGCCTTCGAATGTACCGGCGCGCCGGTGGTGACCATCTCCATCGCCCTGATGGCCTCCTACTGGTGCGGCAAGATGGCCCTTCCCGGTGTGACCGGCGCCGGGTTGTACGGCACCGCAATTGCGACCATGGGAATGCTGGCGCCCTGCGCCTACATCCTGGCCATGGATACCTTCGGTCCCATCACCGACAATGCCGGCGGCATCATCGAGATGTCCGGCCAGCCCGAAGCCATCCGGCAGAAGACCGACCGGCTCGACTCGGTCGGAAACACCACCAAGGCGCTGACCAAGGGATACGCCATCGGCTCCGCGGCGCTGGCGGCCTTCCTGCTCTTCCGGGCCTATCTGGATGAGGTGCAGAAGATCACCGGCGATGTCATCGGTGTGGACCTGACACGCGTTCCGGTCTTCGTGGGCGGGCTGATCGGCGCCACGCTGGTGTTCGTCTTCTCGGCGCTGGCCATCCGGGCGGTGGGCCAGGCGGCCCAGGTCATCATCAATGAAGTGAGACGGCAGTTCAAAGCCGACCCCGGCATCATGAAGGGGACCTCCAAGCCCGATTACGCCCGCTGCGTGGATATCGTGACGCGCGGCGCGCTCAAGCAGATGATCGCGCCGGGGCTGCTGGCGGTGCTGACGCCGGTGGCCGTGGGATTCAGCTTCAAGTACCTGTCGGACACCGGGCACATCGGGGCCGAGTCGGTGGCGGGGCTGCTGATGGTGGGCACGATCGCCGGGATCTTGATGGCGACCGTCATGAACAATGGCGGCGGTGCCTGGGACAACGCCAAGAAGTACATCGAGTCGGGCGAGTTCAAGGTGGATGGCGTGGTGGTGGGCAAGAAGTCGGAGGCGCACAAGGCCGCGGTGGTGGGCGACACCGTGGGCGACCCGTTCAAAGATACGGCGGGCCCGTCCCTGCACGTGCTCATCAAGCTGCTTTCCACCATCACCCTGGTGCTGGCGCCACTGTTCATCTAGTCTAGGAAGATGGGAATCCCCGGAGGGCGGCCTGCCAACGCGGCAGGCCGCCCTTTTTTTCTTTCACGATTTGCGGCCGGCCCGGGCCGCCGCCGGAGCGTCATTTCCACCCCTCCGGAAGCGCCCAACCCCAAGAATTGAGTTGACTTCCCCTCGCCCCTCGGTCTATTAAAGTGCGCCGACATCGGCTGACCCGGCCGGCAGGAGGAACTTTCATGAACCAGCCATACCATTCTCGGATATTCAGGGTGCTGCTCCCGGGCGCCTGCTTCGTGGTCCTCGCACTGGCGTCGACGGTGACTCCGGCCTCGGCCGCCTCCGGCGATTTCAAGGGGTTTCTGCTGGCCCTGGACTTGGCGCTGACGCAGCCGGAGGGGTTGGACAGCCACATCGCCACGGTCTCCAATGGCACCGGCATTCCGCCCACCACGGAGCGCATCGTGATGGACAACGATTCCGACGTCACCTGGGGCGCCTCCCTCGGCTACAGCTTCGGCCTGGATCTCGGCCAAGTGCAGGTTTCCTACTGGAGCTTCGACGACGACAACCAGGAGAATTTCAACAAGGCGGGCTTCACCGCCCCCGCCTTGTTTGGCTACGGCTTCTACGGCTACATGCTGCTCTGCAACGCTTCTCTGGGCGGCTGCGACCCCAGCCTGCCATTGACTTTCACGGGCGGGTCGGGGGTGAAAGCCTCCACCTGGGATCTGGACTACAGCCGCACCATGGATGTCTCCAGCAAGTTCAGCCTGCAGTGGTTGGGGGGGCTTCGGACTGCGAGCTTCGAGGAGCAGCAGTCCTTCAGCAGCTTCGACGGCTACTACACCTATAAACAGGCCAGGAGCTGGAGCGCCGACGCCATCGGCATCCGGGTCGGCGCCGCCGGAATCTTTCAATTTTCGGAGCACTTCGGCATGCAGGCCGGGGTTTCCTGGTCGCAGATGATGGCGGACACCGAAGGCCAGTCCAGCCAGACTTTCGTGAATGGCGGGTTCAGCTGCGGCGCCCCGCCCTGCACCGAGATCAACGTTGGTGAGGACAACAACCTGCACGGCTCCATCGTGGATCTGGACCTGAAAGGCGTCTGGTCGGCCGGGCCGGTGGACATAACCCTGGGATTCACCAGCTCGAGCTGGAACGGGTTCGTGAAAAACCCCGTCCCGGCGAACGGTTTCCTGTTCACTTCCGAGAGCGGCACCGACGACAGCGTCGGGTTCAGCAGCTTCGAGGTGGGTTTGATCTGGCGCATCGGCGCCGGCCAGGGCATCACCTCGCCGTAGCCCTTCCCACGACACGTCCGATTCGGGCCGCGGGAAGGAGGTGTGATGCCGACGGTCCCGGAAAGCGACACCTCAATGTGCTTCGGAACTCCACTCATCTCTTTCCATAGGGGGGTAATGAATGAGGTTGCGAAGAACTTTGTTGTTCCTGGCCCTCGCCGCGGTGTTCATGCTGGCGGCTCAGAGCCAGGCCCGTGCCGATGACTACAAAGGCTGGTTTGTCTACCTGGACCTGGCCAGCACCCAGCCCAACAGCCTGAACCAGCACTACGCCAACACGGCGGACTTCGCCACCAACCAAGCGGAAATCCTCTCCATCGAGAACGACCCCGACTTCAGCTGGAAGCTGGGTGGCGGCTACTCCTGGGGGAAGATGGGGATGCTGAAGGTCTCTTACTGGACCTTCGACAATGAAGACAAGGAAAGCGGAACGGCAACCGGCGCCGGCATGATCCCGACGGTGTTCGGCTACGGTGCCATCTACGCCTATCAGTACCTGTACAGCCCGACCTTCGAGGCCACCGGCAAGGTCAAGGCCACCACCTTCGATATCGACTACGCCCGACCTTTTCCCGCCGGTGAGAAGATGACCATCAGCTGGCTGGCGGGGCTGAGAATCGCCAGCTATGAGGAAACCCAGACCTTCAGCGGGACGGACGCCCTCTACGCCTATGAGCAGGACAAGCACTTCGAGAACAAGGGCTGGGGGCCGAGAGTGGGCGTGAACGTAGACTGGGGCTTCACCAAGCGCTTCAGCCTGGGAGGCACGGCAGCTTTCTCCTTCATGCAGGTGACGACCGAAGGGGACGCCAGCCAGTCCCAGCCGGGCGTTTATTCCGAGAGCCTGTCCGTGGATAGCGATTACGTGCGCGGGCTCATCATGGATTTCGACCTGCGCGCCATCTGGAGCTTCGACAAGTTTGGCGTCTGGGTGGGGTACGAGATGTCCGATTGGGGGGGAATCTCTACCAATCCATTTCCCCCAAGCGACAGCTTCGTCGGTCCGATGGGGGTGCCGGAGCGAAACGATATCTCGTTCAACAGCTGGCACACCGGCTTGAAGTGGAAATTCGGCGGCGGGAAGTAGGCAAGCGCACAGCCAGGACACGTTTCGCGATGCATGGGGCGGCCGGAACCGGCCGCCCTTTTTTTCTAGCGCTCGCCGCCGGAGAGCGCGCGCGACTTCGCCCGGGCCTGCTCGGCGAGTTGCTTGAGCCCCCGCTGCTCATAAATCCTGCCCAGGTCTTCGTAGATGCGCGGGATGTCCTTTTCGAGCTGCGCCGCCCGCTCCAGGTAGCGCTGCGCTTCCTCCAGCTTTCCCTGGCGCATCAGGGTTTCGCCCAAGGCCACATGGGCCCGGAAATTCACCGGATCGCGCTTCAGGACCTCCTGAAAGTGACCCACGGCTTCATCGTTCTTCTTGAGCATCAGGCTGACCAGCCCGAGGCCCAGGTGTGGCTCCACCGAATCGGGCTCCACTTTGGCCCAGCGCTCGAACGCTGGCAGGGCGGCTTCGATTTTTCCCGTTTCAAACAGTAGCGTCGCCAGGTTCCCTTGGGCCACCGGCCAGTCGGGATCCGCTTTGGAGGCCCGCTCGAACTCGGCGATGGCCCCCGCCTTGTTCCCCTGCAGGGCGAGCAGCGTGCCTAGGCTGTTGCGCAGGATCGGGTTCTCTGGCCGGATGGCCAGGGCCTTTTCGTAAAGCGCCCTGGCCTCGTCCAGCCGTCCCTTCTCCTGAAGGCAAAGTCCCAGATTGTTGTAAGCACCGATGTACTGGGCATCGCAGCTCAGCGCCTCGCGATAGGCCTCCATCGCTTTCTCTAGATCGCCCCGCTTGCGGTGGATGTTGCCGATGTTGTTGAACTCGATGGGGCTCAATGGGGTGATTTCGATCACCTTGCGGAATTCGGCGAGGGCGGCTTCGTCTTCGCCCCGCTTCTGAAGCAATTCGCCCAGCTTGGAATGGGCCAGCGCGAAGGCGGGATCCACGGCGATCGCCCGGCGCAGGCTCTTCTCCGCCCCCGCCGCGTCCCCCTGCTTCAACTGGATGCCGGAGAGAATGGAGAGTGTGATCTTGTTGTCGGGGTCCTGGGCGATGGCCTGGTCGGCGTAGGATCGAGCTTTGTCGAGGTCGCCCCTCAGCATCCAGGCCCTCGCGAGGTTGGTCCGGACCATGACACCCACGTCGCCACCGGTGCTCAAGGCCTTCTCGAAATCGGCGATGGCGCCGTCCACGTCGCCGTCGTCCAGCGCCATGATCCCCCGGTTGTTGTGGGCGGTGAGCCGATCCTCCCCGATGTACCCCAGGGAGCGCAGCTTCTCGATGACGTCCTGGTCACCGGCCGACGCGACCGCCGCCTCCGCGGTCTGACTGCGGATGCCGCCGTAGGAATCGATCCAGGCCACCGGATGCTGCGCCACGAATCCGCTCCTGAGGACTTCGGTGAGGGGCTGCCCATCCATGTCGCGGGCCACTGGCAGGCCGAACAGGGCGAGGATGGTGGGCGTGACATCCAGGACCGAGGCGGCGGAGATGGAGGCGGAACGCCTGATATCGGGTCCCGCCGCCACCAAGACTCCCACCGGCGAGTGCCAGTCGGCCGCCTTGCCCGCCTCGATGGTGGAATCGGAGTTCGGAGGGCGGTTGTTGTCCGACTTGAAGCCATGGTCAGAAACCAGAAGGAGGTCGGCCTGGTCCCCGACGGCCTCGACGATTTCCCCGATGAATCGATCCTGGCGCTCGTAGTAGCGGTCGATGATTCCGCCGAACAGATCCATCTCCTGCCTGGTCGTTCCTTCCAGAAGGGGCGGGCGGTATTTCATGAAGAGGTGGGAGGTGGTGTCGGGGCCTTCGTAGTAGATCATGCGCAGCGCGGCCGGCTCCGATCGAATGCGCCGCAGCGCCGCGGCATGATAGGTCTCCCCCGCCGCGATGACGGTCCGGAAGCGGTCGAGCAATTTCCTTTGCGAGTCGCTGAGGCCCGCCGGGAATTTCTCTCCCGGGAGAAACCAGGCGACTTCCTCGTCCGTCACCTCCGCCGGAACGCGGATCAGCGGGCGCACCTCTTCCATCAGCTCGGCAGGGTAGGTCTTGCCCCGATTCACCGCTGGATCGGCGCTCTTCCAATCCTCTTTCATCGAATCCTCGAACAGCTGGAAGGCGATCCGATCGGTCACGATGCTGCCCCGCACCGTCTCGGCGGGCCAGGTGGCCCACCAGGCCACGACGCTCACGTCCATCCCCTGCCGGCTCAAGAGCGTCCAGAGGGCCGGCACCTGCCGCATGGCGCTGGTGACCGGGACCAGCTGCCCCGTCTCCCGGGAGGTGACCACGAAATCGACGATGCCATGCCGCGACGGCTTCACCCCCGTGGCGATGCTGGTCCAGATCACCGGAGAGAGAATCGGGCGCAGGGTGCGCAGGTTGGCGCGGGTGCCCCGGGCGATGAGGCGCGCCAGGTTGGGCATCTTTCCCTGCGCGAGCAGGGGATCGATGATGCGCCAGTCGAACGAGTCCACACCGAGAAGGACCACCTGCTTGCCGAGCGGAGGCGTCGACACACGCAGGATGTCGCCGGACGACTCCCCCACCCCCGCCACCTGGAAGATGCGCAGCGATTCCAGCTTGAGCCCTTCCGGGGCGACCTCTTCCTTAAGGGCGCCCCGGACTCCGCCGGCCAGCTCCGGGTCCCGGTTCCGCACCAGATCGTAAGAGACGGCGGCGATGCGCTCGGAAGTGCGGGACTTCAGCGCCCCGGAGAGCCAGGCCTTCTCGAAGCCGGGGCCGCGCAGGCGGTGCAGGTCGAGGACGCGCTCCGCGGGAATCGAGTAGATCAGCTCCGCTTCGACCTCCACCCTCGCCCCCTCGCGACTCGTGGCGGCGCCAGTCCCGGTCAGATCCACCCGGAGCTTCAGATCTTGAGTGGGATACTCACTCAGCCGCGCGAGTCCGAGGGGGATGAAATGCCAGCCGGGATCGACGAGCCTGGGCTGCGAGTGGAGCAGCGGGACATCCACCACGCGAAACACCGGTTTGGGATCCAGGTGGCGAAAGGAGAAGGCGACGTAGGCCGCGCCCAGTGCGAGGGCGGCGAGGAGGACCGTGCGCGCACGCGACATGATGGCGCCGATCCTAGCACAGGAGTTATGGCTGCTAGATTTTCAGGGTCTGCTTCTCGCTGCGGGCGACGAACACCGCGGCGACCAGATCGCCGGTGACGTTGAGCACCGTGCGGCACATGTCGAGAATCCGATCTACGCCGTAGATGATCCCGATCCCTTCCGGCGGCACCCCGACCGTGGCGAGCAGCGCCATCACCAGCGGCAGCGAGCCGCCGGGCACGCCGGCGGTGCCGATCCCCGCCAGGATCGACAGCAGGACCACCGTCACCTGAGAGGCCAATCCCAGGTGGATGCCGTAGAACTGGGCCAGGAACAGCACGGTGACGCCCTCGTACAGCGCCGTGCCGTTCTGGTTGAGCGTGGATCCCAGCGTCAGGACAAAGCTCCCGATCTGGCGCGGGACTCCCAGCTCGCTCTCCGACACACGCAGCGAGGTGGGGAGGGTGGCGTTGCTCGAGGAGGTGGAAAAGGCGGTCAGCATCACTTCGCGGATGCGCGAAAAAAAGGCGGTGGGCGAGGTGCCCGCCGCGAAGCGCAGAAACAGCGAATAGGTGACGAACTGGTGGATGGCCAGGCCTACCAGCACCGTCACCATGTACAGCGCCAGCTTGCTCAGCACATCCAGTCCCGAGCGGGCCATCAGGGTGAACAGCAGCGCCGCGACGCCGTAGGGCGCCAGCCACATGGCCATCCCGATGATCTTCATCGAGATTTCGAAAACCGCCTGCAGCCAAAGGAGGAGCGGCTCGGCCAAGCGTCGCTCGACCTGGGTCAGGGCGATGCCGATGAACAGGGCGAAGACCATCACCGCGAGAATCTCGCCCCGGAAGGCGTTCACCATGGCCTCGAGGGGATTCTGGGGAATCAGGTCCAGAAAGATCTGCAGCCCATGCTTTGCCTCGGGAGGCGTGCCCAGATCTTTTTTCTGGCGACCCATGATCTCCATGAGGGCGGCTCGCGACTTCTCGGAGAGGCCCTCCCCCGGGCGGATGGTGTTGGCCAGGACGATTCCGATAAGCACCGAGACGGAGCTCAAGACGATGGTGAATGCGAGGGTCTTGAGCCCCACGCGCCCCAGGCTGCGCAGGTCCCCCAGCTCCGCAATGCCCAGGATGAGGGCGCTCACCACCAGAGGAATCACCACCATAAAGATGAGGCGCAGGAAAATCTGCCCCAGGGGATAGGAAACATTGTTGATGAAGGCTTGCAGCTGAGGGGAGTCGCCCCAGAGGAGGTTGGCGGCGATTCCGAGCAGCGTCCCGGCCACCATGCCGTAGAAGATGCGCGTGTGCAGCGGAGTCCGCTCCCTTGCAGGCGGGGGCGCGGGCGTGGAGGTGAATCCCGGAGGGTGGCTCGGAGCTGACACGCGTCTGGATCCTCAAGAAGTGTTGGCGCTCGAGCGCCGGTAAGCCTAGCACAGCTCTTAATGCCGGCGATCCGCACTCCTTGAGCCTGTCCGGGGTCAACCGGCTGACGCGGGGTCGGAGCCTGCCACACCGGGTCCCGTGAAATCTCCGGGATCCCGCTTCAGGCCCGCCTCGCCCTTGCCTGCCATCGATCCGGAGCCTACATTCCCCGCATGAGAAAGCTCGGACCGTTCGGAATCCTGATGGCGCTTCTGGTGCTGCTCATCGTGCTGTTCCTGTCGGAGCGGGCCTGGAAAGGGGCCATGCCGGCCGCCGCCCAGGCTCTGAAGCCCGGGTCCTCGCAGGTCGTGCCCGACCACGGCGACAAGGCTGCCGGTGCGGCGGTGCGCTCCGGGAATCTCCCCGACCTCAAGACCATGGGCAAGCGCACCGACGATCACATCCAGCAGGTCCAGGACGCCTCCAAAGGACAGGACTGAATCCCTCCAACCGCAAAAAGGCCCGCCTGGAGCTGATTCCGGGCGGGCCTTTTTACTTCTATGGAGCGGTCGAGGCCGCGGTCACGAAAGACGCCTCACTTCCTGGTGTACATCCCCTCCATGAAGGTCGACCACTGCTTCCCGTCCTGTGAGTTCTCAATTTTGAAGCGGTATTTTCCATCCGCCTCGAAATCATAGGTGTAGCGTCCTTGCCCCATGGGAGTTGCATTCTGGAGAGTCAGGCGATTCCCCTCCCAGGTTCCCCTCGCCGGATCGCCCGTGGGGAAACCCATCGAATCGAACCAGTGCATGGTGTAGGTGTTGGTTTTCGGCTCGTAGCCGAAGACACCGTGACCCTTATAGGAGGTCTTGCCGTCCCTTTCCTGGACGTAGTCGGTGACGACATAGAAGCCGTCCATGTCCACTTTCGTCTCGGTACGTCCCAGGGCCGAGCCTCCTTTCGGATCCCAGGGCCCTGGGTGAATCTTCTCCTCCCCGACCCAGGTTCCTGCCAGCGCTTTGAGCTTGGCATGCTTGTCGGTGGGCTTGGGCATTTCGAAGTTCTGCATGAGGGCCTCCTTCCACCCGTCCCGTCTGTACGGGAGGAGTGGCAGAAAATTGGGGGGTTGATAATGGGTCAGCTCATCGCTCACTTCTTCTTGAACAGGGCATCGAACGCTGCGCGGGGGTCGAGGGGCCCGGCAGGAGCCGAGGCGCGCCGGCCCGTGGCATCCAGGACCGTTTGAGGAGTGAACAGCTCGCACGCATTGCGGGTGTTTTTGGAGCGCACCGGTGCGAGGAGCTCCTGCCGGCATTCCCAGCGGGCGGAGGGATCGAAGTGCAGGCAGTTGCGGCAGATGTGCAGATCCTCGCGGCACTTCTCGCATTGTGAGTCGAGCTCGATCTTCTGCGTGGGTGAGGTCTGATGGCCGCAGTTGAAGCAGCGCACTACCGCCGTCGCCTCGCGGGTGGTGATTTCCCTGGGGCCGCGCGGCCCCCGCTTCTGCCGCTTTTCCCGCTCCTCCTTGTAGTCGTTGTCGTGGTATCCCGGCTGGCGGTACTTCACGATTCCAGCTCCTGCAGGACCGCATGCGCCTCACGCAGATGCGGGATGGTGATGGACCCGCCCACAATCAGGGCCACGTCGAAAGCTTCGGTGAATTCCTGGCGGGTGACGCCGCGCTGATGGCACTGCAGCACGTGATAGGTGATGCAGTCGTTGCAGCGCAGGACCAGCGACGCCACCAGGCCGAGCAGCTCCTTGGTCTTGGCGGGAAGGGCCCCATCCTCGTAGACGCGCGAATCCAGGGCAAAGAACCGCTTGGTTTCCGTCGTTCCGCCGCCCAGGATGCGCTCGTTCATCTCGGCGCGAAACTTGTTGAACTTGTCGATCTTCTCTCCCATCGGGACTCCCCTGGATGAATCGATCCGGCCGGGCCTGCTGGATCAGGATGAGGAAGCGGCCGCGGCGACCATCACCCCCGCCCGGGCCACCTCGTCGTAGCGGACCGCACTGGCATCGAAGTTTTCGAGGTTCTCGATCAGGCGCTTGAGAGCCGTGTCGAACGAAGGCAGGGTTTTGCGGGCGCGCGTCAGGGGATTGCAGCGGGCCAGAACGAAGTTTTTCACGAACGGATGCCGAATGCCCCGGCGTTTCACTTTCTCCACCTGCTTGTCCAGGATGCCACTGGCCTTGTCCACCAGCGCCGCGCGCCGTTGCCGCTCCTCGAAGGCCTCCTTGAGCGGCTCCTTCTGAAACTTGTCCACGCGGCGCAGGATGGAGCTGAAGGCGCCCCCCGCGAAGCGCGGGTGTTCCTCGTAAAGAAGACCGAGGGTTGCATAATAGGCCTCCTCGAACTGGAAGGCGAAGGAGTCTTCGTGTTTTCTTCCCTGCTCGTCCAGCAATCCCCGGTACATGCGGATTACTTCGAGTGATTTTTCCTTGAGGTTGTGCGCCTTTTCGGTGTTCAGGGCCAGGATCTGAAACGCCACGTCGCTCTCCGCCAGCAGAATGGCGGGAATCGTGGCCGCCTTGATTTTTTCCAGCACGGTGCGCCGGTGGTTCCCATTGGGGGTCCAGTAGGTCCCGTCCGGGCCGCGAATCACCACCACCGGATCCACGAAGCGATCCAGTTTGGTGATCGCCTTCCGGAGCTTCTCCAGATGGGCCTTGGAGATGTCGCGCTGATACGGGGTGGCCTTCACCTTGGCTAGGGGCAGGATGACGAAGAGCTGCCAGTTCCTGCCCACCGGCTCCCGGTAGGCCGCCAGCGCCACCCCGCCGTCGGCCTCCACCTGCTCGGCCAGATTACGGATGCTTTTGGGGGGAGCTTCTCCTGCCGGAAAGGCGGCGAGATCCGCGGGCGCCATAGCAACGCTCTCCTGATGGATCCTGTCGTTCGGGACCCCTTATTATAGGTCCTTGTGATGGTTTTGCATCCCGCCTATGATGCCCCCGCTCTCTCCCCATACCGCAGATTGAGGAGGGCCGACCTTGACCAACCCCGAGACTGCCGGTTCTCCCGCGCCGCCCCCGTCCGCCTCACCCTTCGCACGGCGCCTCGGACTTTTCGATGCCTGCATGATCGTCATCAGCGGGATCATCGGCTCGGGGATCTTCGTGAATCCTTACGTCGTTGCGCAGAAGGTGGAATCGTCCTTCCTCATCCTGGCGGTGTGGGCCGCGGGCGGACTCATCGCCCTCGCCGGAGCGTTCGTATTCGCGGAGCTCTCCACGGTGCTTCCCAAGGTGGGAGGCCAGTACGCCTTTTTCCGGGAGGCCTTCCATCCACTGGTGGCGTTTCTCCACGGCTGGTCGCTGCTGTTCATCATTCAATCCGGCGCTACGGCGGCCGTGGCGGTGGCCTTCGCCCAGTACGTGGTCCGGCTGCTGGGCCTCGGACAGGCGCCGGTCGTCCCCATGGCGGTGGCCATTCTCATGGGGCTGGCCTGCTTCCATGCGCTGGGGATCAAGCCCGGAGCGATACTGATCAACGTGGTCACTCTGGGGAAGACACTGGCCATCGCGGCGCTGATTCTCGGGGCCTTCCTGGTGACCGGAAAGTCGGGAGTCTCGTTTGAACCACTCCTCCCCTCCAACCTGGAGGGATTCGGTCTGGTGTCGGCGTTCTTCGCGGGGCTGGTACCCGCCATGTTCGCTTATGGCGGATGGCAGAACTTGAATTACGTGGCAGAGGAGGTGCGTGAGCCGCTCAGGAATCTTCCACGGGCGATCCTGCTGGGAGTTTTTTGCGTCATCGCCATCTATCTGGGAGCCAACGTCGCCTACGTGCACGTCCTGTCGGCGCCGGTGCTGGCGGCCACCACGACGCCCGCCGCCGATGTGGCTCAGCGGCTGGCCGGGGAGAGGGGATCGCAGGGGATGAGTCTCCTGATCATCATCTCCACCTTCGGGTTCATCAATCTCTCCCTGCTCAGCGCGCCCAGGGTCTATTACGCCATGGCCGCCGATGGGTTGTTCTTCAAATCGGTGGCCCGGGTCAGTCCGCGCTTCAAGGCGCCCACCATCGCCATCCTGCTCCAGGGAGCACTCGCCTCCTTGCTGGCGCTCTCCAACACCTACGATCGGCTGCTGGGCTATGCGGTATTCGCCGACTGGATCTTTTTCGCACTGGCCGGTGTGGCGCTGATGGTCTTCCGCGCGCGCCGCCCCGACTCCCCCCGGCCCTATCCCACGCCTCTGTATCCCCTCACACCGATCCTGTTTGTCCTGGCGGGGGCGGGAATCGTTCTGAACCTGTTCGTGGCCGATCTCAAGAACGCCCTGGCGGCCTCCGGTATCATGCTGCTGGGCGTGCCGGTCTATTTTCTCTGGCGGCGCGCCGGCGGCGGAGCGAGGTGACATGAAGCACAGTGTCTACATGACCTGGGCCAAGCAGCATGCCGTCGAAGCGTGCAATCTGGCCAACAGCGGCATCCTCGCGTGCACCTGGTCGGATCTCCCCTTCGATCCCGAGGAGCTGGCCCTGAATGGCGGGAATCCCGAGGGATATCCGCCGTTGAAAGAGGCGATCGCCGCCAAGTATGAGTGCTCGCCGGACGGGGTGGTTCTGGCCCAGGGGACCTCCGGCGCCAACTTCCTCGCCCTCTCCACCCTTCTGGAGCAGGACGACGAAGTGCTCGTGGAGCAACCCACCTACGAGCCGATTCTGGCGGTCGCCCGATACCTGGGGGCCGACATCAAGCGATTTTCCCGCTCCTTCGAGGGGCGCCACCAGATCGACCTGGATGAAGTGCGCTCTCTGCTGTCGCCCCGCACCAGGCTCATCATTCTCACCAGCCCGCACAACCCGACGGGGGTGGTCGCGGAGCCGGAAACCCTGCACCGGCTCGCCCGGGTGGCGGCCGAAGCAGGAGCGATTCTCCTGGTAGATGAAGTCTATCGGGATATTCTGTTCGAGGCAGCCCCGGCCAGCGCCGTCCACCTGGGAGAGAACTGCGTCGCCACCAGCAGCCTCACCAAGAGCTACGGACTCTCCGGGCTGCGCTGCGGCTGGATTCTGGCCCCGCCGGCGCTGGCGGAGCGGATGCGGCGGATGAACGACCTGATGGGAGTCGCGGGCCCCCTGCCCGCCGAGATGCTCGGCCGGAGAGCATTTCAAGTCCTGCCCGCGCTCGAGGCACGCACCCGGAGCCTGATCGAGCCGAATGCCCGGCTGGTGCACCGCTTCCTGCAGGAGCACGCCGAGCTTCTCGAGTGCATCGTCCCGGCGCGCTCGATGACCGTGTTTCCGAGGCTGAAACTCGCCGAGAGCAGCGATCGGCTTCACGACCGGCTGCGGGAACGGCGGACCTCCATCGTCCCGGGGCGGTTCTTCGAATCACCCCGCCACTTCCGGCTGGGATTTGGAGTTCAAACCGAGCAGGTCGCCCTCGGGTTGCAAAATCTCTCCGAGGTGCTGCGCGAGCTTTCTTGACCCCGGCCTCGGGCGGCCGGTAGGATTCCCAACGCGGCGGTGCCCTTGACGCCGGACCTTCAATCGAGCGGGGCCGGAGCGCTTCGCGCCGGAGCAGAAAGAGGTGACCTGGAATGAACCGGTGGAAACTGTCCATGCTGATTCCGGTGCTGGCGCTTGCGGGGCTGGTCCTGTTCCTCGCCTGGCCGCGGATTCAGGAAGCCCGTAAGGCCAAGCTGCATCAGCGCGTCGTGGTGGTTTACGGATTCAGCATCCTGGGCGACGCGATGAACCAGGGTATTTTTCCCGAGTTCAGCAGGCGCTGGAAGCTGGAGCACGGAGAGGAGCTGGTCTTCACCTCCTCTTTCTCCGGCTCCGGCACCATCACGAACCAGATTGTGATGGGGGCGCCCGCTGCCCTGGCGATTCTCTCCCACGAGGGAGACGCGCTGCGCCTGAAGGAGGCCGGGGCGACGGCCACCGACTGGCATGACTTTCCGGCCAAGGGGATCGTGAACCAGACCCCGTTCGTGATCCTGGTGCGCAAGGGAAATCCCAAGAACATTCGGACCTTCGCCGATTTGGCCAAGCCGGGAGTCGGCATCATCCATCCGGATCCTCTCACCTCAGGGGGAGCCAAATGGTCGATCCTTGCTGAGTTCGTCTCCGCCAGCCGCCATCCCATGGCGGCCGACCCGGAGGACCAGCGGCTGGGCAAAGAACAGCTGCTGGGCATCTGGAAAAACGTGGTGGGCCAGTCCCCTTCCGCCGCCGGCGCCAGGACCCAGTTCGAAAACGGCCTGGGTGATGCCTTGATCACCTACGAGCAGCAGGGGCTATTGGGCGGGGAGGACAAGAAGAGCGAGACGGAGATCGTGCGCCCCCCTTTCACCATCCTGTCGGAGCATCCGCTGGTCCTGGTCGACCGCAACATCCGCGCGCACGATCGCCCGGCGGTGGAGGCCTTCCGTGACTTTCTCTTCTCCGACGCGGCGCAGGCCATCTTCGTCCAGTACGGCTTCCGCTCCGCCGTGAATCCCTCGCTGGACTCCGCCAATCCCAAACTGCCCGCGCTTCCCGCCACGTTCACGGTGGAGGAGATGGGAGGCTGGGCGGCCGCGGACGCCAAGGTGTATGAGGGGGTTTGGAAGGAACAGGTGCTCAAAGAGCTGAGGAAATGACCGACTCTCATCCTCCCGTCGAGCCGACACGCAGGACTTGGGCCCATCGCCTCACGATAGGCCTTCTCTGGACCGTCCTCACCCCTCTGCTCATCCTGCCGATCGTGGCGATTTTCGTGTTTGCGGGGCGGGGCGGCTGGACCAGCTTCTGGAACACGATTCTCCTGCCGGAAGCCCAGTTCGCGCTGCGCCTCTCACTCTGGATCGCCCTGTGGACCAGCCTGGCCAACGCGGTGCTGGGCACGTTCACCGCTTACGTGCTCTCCAAACACCGCTTCCTGGGACGGGGGCCCCTTTCAATCCTGGTCAACCTGCCGGTGGCGATTCCCACGGTCGTGATGGGAACCTCGTTGATCCTTTTGTGGGGCCCGATCGGCCTTTTGGGGCGCTACCTCGTTCCCCTGGGGTTCAAGCCCATCTTCGCCCCCTTCGGCGTCTTCCTCGCGCACCTGCTCGTCACGTTTCCCTACATGCTGGGGGCGGTGAAGCCGGTGCTGGACGAGCTGGAGATTACCTATGAAGAGGCCGCCTACACCATGGGGGCGGGGCGCTTCAGGACTTTCCTGCACGTGATGCTCCCGGCGCTCAAGGGAGGGCTGTTCAGCGGAACGCTCCTGACCTTCGCGCATTCCCTGGGGGAGTTCGGTGCCACGGCGATGGTCTCGGGCAACCTCAGGATGAAAACCCAGACCGCCCCGCTGTTCATCTTCGCCCAGTTCGAGGCCGGGCAGATCGAAACGGCTAACGCGGTGGCCGCGGTGCTGGCGGTGCTTTCGTTCTCCATTTTCCTCTTCCTGCTGCGCTTCACCTCCAAACCGGCGCGGGAAGGTCCCTGATGTCCATCGTGCTCGATCACATCTCGAAGCGCTTCGGCGCTCACGTCGCCCTGGATGAGGTTTCCCTGGAGGTGGCGGACGGCGAGTTGTTCGTCCTGCTGGGAGGATCCGGGAGCGGCAAGAGCACGGCGCTGCGGATCATCGCCGGCCTGACCCGGCCCGACGAGGGCCGGATCCTGCTGCAGGGCGAGCGCGTGGACCACCTGCCTCCGCAGAAACGGGGCGTGGGCTTCGTCTTCCAGAACTACTCCCTCTTCCAGCACATGACGGTCGGAGGAAACATCGAATTCGGGATGCGCATTCACAAAGTCCGACAGGCGGAACGGCTGCGGCGCCGCGAGGAGCTGCTCAATCTCATCGGCCTGGAGGGCATGGCCGATAGGCTCCCCCGCCGGCTCTCCGGGGGCCAGCAGCAGCGCGTGGCGGTGGCCCGGGCGCTGGCCTATCAGCCCGCCGTGCTCCTCATGGACGAGCCTTTCGGCGCGCTGGATGTGCGCACCCGCTCTCAGCTCAGAAAATCCCTCAAGGAAGTCCAGCAGAAGCTGAAAGTAACCACCATCCTCGTGACCCACGATCAGGAAGAGGCCTTTGAGCTGGCGGACCGTATCGGCATCCTGGAGCGCGGCCACCTGGTGGAGGTGGGCCCGCCCGCCTCACTCTATCGCCAGCCGAAGACCGAGCTGGTGGCCCGTTTTCTCGGAGACGCAAATCTCCTGGTGGGTGAAATCCGCAGCGGCAAGCTGCACGTCGGAGAATCGATCCTCTCACTGCCGCCGGACGCTCCCCAAGTGACGGCGACCCTGGAGGTGAAGGTTCTGATCCGGCCCGAGGAGCTGGAGGTACGGCCACGGGGCGCCAGCGTCAATGACAGAGGACTGGGGCTCGGAAAGATCCTCGAGACCCTGCACGCCGGCCCGGTGCTGCGGATGAAGATCGCCGTACCGTCCCTGCGGGGCACCCCGATCCTCTCCCCGGAGCCGGTCTTCGGCCAGGCGGAGCCGACGCTGGTCGCCAATACGCTTCCCGAAATCGGCGATCTTCCGGTGTTGATCCCGGGCGCGCCGGTGCAGATCACGGTCCGCAACCTCCACGTCATTCCCCACGAGGGCGGCTCCCTCCTGGTCTGCATCGACGGGTCCGAGCTGGCGGAGCGCGCCCTGGAATTTGCCGCCCGTGCCGCCTCCCAGATGCACGGCCGCATCGAGATCCTGGGAGTCGCCGAGAAACCGAACGAGGAAACCCGCGCCCGTGAGAAGCTGTCGGCCGCCATCCAGGGATACTCCGGGGAGTTTCCCAGCCTGAAGACGCGGCTGCGCGCTGGAAATGCGGCCGATCGGATCCTGGAGGAACTGGATCGGGGCGTGCACGACATGGTGGTGCTGGGATATCGCGGCAGACACGGCCCGGCCCGCTCCATGGGCTCCACGGCGGAGAAGGTGGTCACGCACTCCCGCGTGCCGATCCTGATTGTTCCGGAGGCACGCCGCTCCTTGAGAAAAGTCCTGATCTGCATGGCGCCCGGTGTTTCCGCCCGCTCCGATGTGATTTTCGCCGGGCGGCTCGCAGGACGCGCCGGAGCTCAGGCGACCCTGCTGCACGTGATGGAGGGAGATTCCCTGGAGCTCCAGGGGGTCGATTCGGACCCGCGGACCAGCGAGTACCTACGCGAGCTCACCACCGAGCGGCTGGCGCGGGGGATTCTGACCCTGAAGCTGATGGGGGTAACTTCGGAGATGAAGGTGCGACAGGGCGTGGCCGCCGCCGAGATTCTCGAGGAAGCGCGAGTGGGCGACTACGATCTCATCGCCCTGGGCGGTTCGGAGCCTTCCGGGTGGAGAGACGGCGACCGCGGGCTGATCGACATCGTGTTGGAGCAGGCGCGCTGTCCCGTGCTCCTGGTGCCGGCGCAGCAGGACAAGCGCACTTAGTCGGCGCGCAAGAGCGGAAGGAGACCGTCATGAAGATTTACACCAAAACCGGCGATGCAGGGGAAACCGGCCTGTTCGGGGGTCGCCGGCTGTCCAAGTCGGATCCACGTGTGGAAGCCTACGGCGATGTGGATGAAGTGAACGCCCATCTGGGGTGGGCCGGGACGCTTCTCGGTCACCTCCCACTGGAGGGGACGATCCGGCGAATCCAATCGGATCTGTTCACGCTCGGCGCCGATCTCGCCACCGCCCCCGATGCATCCGCGGCCGCCGCCGCCAAGGCGGTGCGAATCGGCGCGGCCGACGTGCAGAGCCTGGAAGTTCTCATCGACGGGTGGGACAAGGATCTGAAGCCACTGAAGAACTTCATCCTGCCGGGCGGCTCCCCCGGCGCCGCAGCGCTGCAAGTCTGCCGGGCGGTTTGCCGCCGGGCCGAGCGATCCGTCGTGCGCCTGGCCGCGGCGGAGGTCGTGAACCCGATGGCCATCGTCTATCTCAACCGCCTGTCGGATCTTCTCTTCGTTCTGGCCCGGTGGGTCAACTCTCGCGATTCCATCGACGAGCCTCTATGGACGGCGCCCCGATCCTGAATCGATGCTTACGAATGCCACGGCGCTCCGATCCGGGAAGACGGTGAGCCCCCAGGGTCCTCTGAGTCGATGGCTGGAAAAATGATACATTTCCCTGGTGGGGTGGCAGTGGCGCCAGGGGAGGCACGATGAGCGGACAACTCAGGAAATCCCGGAACAAGATTTTCGCGGGGGTGTGTGGCGGAATCGCCGAGTGGCTGGGGTGGGATCCGACTCTGGTACGGATTCTCTATGTCGTCGTGTCGGTCGTGAGCATCGCGTTCCCGGGGATTCTCGTCTACTTCTTTCTCTGGCTCATCATGCCGGCGCCTGAATAGGAGCGACTTATGTCGGTATTCAGCTGGCTCGGCCTGCAGGCCGCTGACTCGCCTTCGAGCGCCGACAGCGAAACTCTGCGGCGGATCACGCGGGCGATGGATGCGATGGATCCCGCGAAGGCGCGATACCTCGCCTGTTTCGCCTTCATCCTGAGCCGCGTCGCCCATGCCGATCTCGAGATCAGCGAGTCGGAGACGGCTGAGATGGAGCGCTGCGTCGTGTCCTGGGGTGGATTGTCCGAGGAGCAGGCGATTCTGGTGGTCCAGATCGCCAAGACCCAGAGCCGGCTGTTCGGCGGAACCGACAATTTCTCGGTGACCAAGTGGTTCAAGGAGATGGCGGATCCGGGCCAGAGAGTGGAGCTGCTGCACAGCCTGTTCGCCGTCTCGTCAGCCGACGATTCGGTGTCGGTCGTGGAGGAGAACGAGATCTGGAAGATCGCCACGGAGCTGGGGATCACCCACTCGGAGTATGTGGCCATCCGCTCCGACTACCGGGACAAACGGGAGGTCCTGCGCAATCTTCAGTGATGCCCGTAGTTCAGCTCGCCCGCCTCGATGGGAAGATCCATCCGGTTCTGGGCCGGCGGGAGAGGGCAGGTGGCATAGGGGGTGAAGGCGCAGGGCGGATTGTAGGCCTTGTTGAAATCCAGGACGATCTTTCCCTCCACCGGGAAGTCGACATAGAGAAATCTGCCTGCCGGATAGGTTTCCACTCCACTGGTCTTGTCCTTGAAGATGAGGAACAGCTCCTTGGCATCCGGGTCCTCGAGGACCGGCTCCAGTCGCACCTTTTTCCCGTGCAGCTTGAACGTGACATAGCCTGGGCTGGGCAGCTTCTCCGTCTGCCCCAGAATGTTCGGGATCGAAATCGGCTTCGCCGGATCGTATTCCTGGAAGCTCGCCGTTATCCGGTATTCCGGCTTGACCGGATACCACTTGAGTCCGGTGAAGTCCTTCCGCATCCGGCTGTTCTTGTCCTTCATCCGGATGGCGAATTTGCCGCCGCGCTCGATCACGTACATCGACAGATCCCCCAATGCCACAATGGTCGGCTCCCCCGCGCTGTCCGGCTTCATCACCATTTCCGTGATGGCCTCACCCGCGGAAGTCACGGTGGCTCCGCTTTGGATCTTCACCGTGACCTTGCCGCCGCTCAGATCGAACACGCCGGCGGCCGCGGGCGCTCCGGGGGGAAGCTTCAGGTCGTTGTCGGAAGAGCTTCCAAAACGGTTCGGACCCTCCTTCAGCCAGTACAGTGCGGTCACGGTCAGCCATCCAGTGTCGCTCTTGAGGCGGGTCTCCCGATCCTGTCGCCACTGCTCGATCTCCGCCTTGTAGGCGTCCTTCGGACTCTTAGCTGCCAGCAGGACGAGGGCCAGGATCAGCACGGCGCCCATGACCTGCGCAAGGTTGTTGCTGCGCTTCATCCTTCGCTCCTCATCACGATCGATCCCGCGCCTTGCGGATCGGGAGCCGTTGCTTCCGTGCCCCCGAGAAGGCCTTCAGGTCGGTGAACAGATTTTAGCCGAAAAGTAGACGGCGGGCTGCACAGCACATTCCAGCCGGATGGCGGGGAGGGCATGCCGGCAGCTTTGACTGGGGGAAGTGTCTTGAGACGCTGACCGACGCGCGTGACGCCGGGACCCTCTCCGTGGCATCCTGAGGCCCGTCGCTCAAGTCGCTGGAGGAGCCTGGATCGTGCCGCCCGATGTCGAAACGTTCGAGGAAAAACTTTGGAGACTTCGGAGGGCACAAGTCCGGCGAGTCCTCGGTCAGAGCTGGCACGGAATCCCGGCATCTCGCCCGCATCTCGCGCTGCTGCGCGCCAGTCTCACGACCGGCGCACCCGCGGCGCGGCGCTGCCTGTTGGCTTCGCCGCTTCTGGGCGGCTGGCTGCAGGACGTGCTCTTCTGGCGGGAGGCGCTGGCCAGATCCTCCCGGCTGCTAGCACGCACCGCATCGAAATCCGATCGCAACCGGCTTTTTGACCTGATGTCCAGGACGGAGTTCCTGGCCGAAACCGTCCCCACGGGACGACTCGGGGCTGATTTCCCCCGGCGAGTCAGGCACCGGGCCAGGGTGGTGCTTCGCGCCCGACTGGCGGATATCCCCCGGATCCTCTGGCCCCACCTTCCGCCAAGAGGCAGCGGCGGCATCGAATTTTCCCTCAGGGAGAACCTGGATGAGGGATGCCCTGATGGGCGGGCCCGGCTCGGGATGACCCCGGCCATGCTCGTAGGGAAGCGTCGCAGCGGCCGATTGCTGGGCTGCCGAATCGAAAGAGGCGTCCTGGTGATACCCGGCCGGGCGGAGCTGCGGCTGCACGAGACGATTCCGGGAACCTCGATGCTGCTGGCGCACCGGCTGGTCTCCAGGGGCCGCTCGCTTTCCGTCGGGACACCGGTGCCCGGGCTGGCGCGGCGCGTCGCCCGCGCCCTGTCCCTGGTGGGCCGGGCATGGCCCGAAGGCAGGGAGGAGATCCTCCGGCGCACCTGGCTGCTGGTGCCCCTGGTGGAGCCGGGAACGGTCAGCTACTCGCATCTGGCGCGACCCGGAATCTCCTACATCAACGTGTTCCGCGGGACACTGCTGGATCTGGCCGACGACCTCCTGCACGAAACCGCCCATCACCGCCTGCATGCCTGGCAGGAAGTGGCGGCCTTCACCCGTGACGACACGGAGCAGCGGTACTTCTCTCCCTGGCGCCAGGGACTCAGGCCGCTGAACGGGATTCTCCATGGGACCTTCACCTTCCTGGATCGGACCGAGCTTCTGCTACGGGCATCCGGCGCGCAGCTTCCTCCTGGGCGGAGGACGGAGCTGCGCGCCGAGGCCCGCCGCGAGCTGGGGCGCTGCAGCCGGTCGCTGCTGGATCTCGCGGCAGCTCGCAAGGAGGGTTTCCTGACTCCCGCGGGCCGGTCGCTCCTGAGAGTCATGGAGCGACATCGGGATTCGCTGAGCGCAGGGCGCTTGTCGGAAAGAGCCCACTTCAGTATATTTTGACTGGGATTCACGCCATCCTCAGGAAATCCGGCATACGCCCCTTCATCAGGAGCCCCATTGGACGCCCAGCAGATTCAGGAGCTGCAGAAAGTCGTTCCCGGCCGCGTCTCGACCGATTCGAACATCCTCTCCGAAAAGAGCACCGATTTTGGCCGGATGATCCACCGCACACCGGGCGCCGTCGTACGGGCCGCGAGCAGCGAGGAAGTGGCTCAGGTGGTCCGCTTCGCACGGTCCCACCGGATTCCGGTCGCCACGCGGGGAGAGGCGCACAGCCAGACGGGCCAGGCCTTGACCGAAGGCGGCATCCTGCTCGACCTCACCTCGCTGAACACCATCGAGGCCCTGGACGCCTCCGCCATGACCGTCACCTGCGGCGCGGGGCTGAAGTGGATGGACCTGGTCGCGGCCACCGTGAGCAAGGCGCTGATACCTCCGGTGCTCACCAACAACCTCGGCGTGACGGTAGGCGGGACCCTTTCTGTGGCGGGGCTCGGAGTGGCCTCTTACCGCTACGGCGCCCAGGGCGACAACGTGCTGGAGCTGGAGGTGGTCACCGGCACGGGAGACCGGGTGGTGTGCAGCCGGGACGAGAATCGAGAAGTGTTCGACGCGGTCCGCTCGGGGCTGGGCCAGTTCGGCATCATCACCCGGGCCAAGCTGAAGCTGCGCCCCTGTCGGATGATGACTCGCACCTATTTTCTGCTTTACGACGACCTGTCGGTCCTGATGAAAGACTCGGCATCGATCATGGCATCGGAGAAGTTCCACTACCTCGAGTCCTGGTGCGTCCCGTGCCCGCAGGGGTTCCGAAAGGTGGGCAATGAGATCATGCCTTTCGCGGAATGGTTCTATCCGCTGCACCTCACCATCGAGCACGATCCCGGCGCGCCGCCCGACGACGCCGCCGTGCTGGAGGGCCTGAGCTTCTACCGGAAGAGCCACGTGGGAGACCGGGCGCTGCTGGAGTTTTCCAACCGGCTGGAGCCGCTTTTCGTAATCTGGAAGCGCATGGGCTATTGGGCCAACACCCACCCCTGGATGGAGACCATCCTCCCCTGGCAGGTGGCGGCGCCCTACATCCAGCAGGTCCTCGCCAACCTGCCGCCAACCCTGCTCGGAGGCGGGCACGTGCTCCTGTGGCCCTGCAGCGGAACCACCTCGTCGATTCCCAACTTCATGACGCCCCCGGGGCAGTTTGTCATGGGCTTCGGAATCCTGCCGGGGATTCCACCGGAATTCATCGCGCCGGTAAAGGCCCGCCTGAATCAGGCTTCCGACGCCAGCATGATGGTGGGAGGAAAGCGCTACTTGTCGGGCCTCATCGAGTTCGACCGGGCGCGCTGGAAACAACACTTCGGCGCCCACTGGCCGCGGCTGATGGCCTTAAAGAAGACCTATGACCCCGAGGGCATTCTGAATCCGGGGTTCATCGACTACGGGGAGTGACGCGGTGCGACCGGCCGAGCATTTCGTCAAGTTCTTCCGTCAGCTTCCCGGTCTCAGCGTGAAGACGCTGACGCTGGAAGACTGGGAGGTCCTCCTCGCAGTTGAGGATCGGATCGATTTCAGGGAAAGAATCGAAGAGTATTTCCCGGGGCTCTCCCTGGAGCAGAAGGACCGCATGGCGCAGTTCCTCTACGACAAGAACCTGGAGCTGTTGCGGGAGGCCAGAGAGGAAAGCGAGGCGGAATCACCACCCGGGGAGCCGGAGGGCCACTGAGCGCCACGCCGCCTCAGGGTCAACCCAGCGGAAGCTCCCGGATCGGGAGGCCGCGAAACTCCAGAACCCTCTCCACCACTTCACCGATTCGGTTGTTCGGCGTGGAAGCTCCCGCCGTGATCCCGATGACCGCCTTCCCCGACGGCAACCAGCCTCGGCCCAGCACCGGAGTCTTTTCCCGCACCGGCTTGTGGCGGATCGACTCGGCGTCCAACAGGCACCCGGCATCCTCGATGTGGAACGTGGGAACCCTTTGGGCCGCCATTTCGGCCAGGTGGTTTGTGTTGCTGCTGTTGTAGCCGCCGATTACCAGCATCAGCGACAGATCTTCCTCGAGGAGGCGCTGCACCGCATCCTGGCGATCCTGCGTGGCGCTGCAGATGGTGTCGAAGGACCGGAAGTGCTCTGCAAGCTCCGGCTCCCCATAGCGATCGATCATGGCGAGGCGAATCCGTTCCGCTACTTGCAGGGATTCGGAGCTGAGCATGGTGGTCTGATTGGCGAGGCCCACCCGAACCAGATCGACAGGCGGATCGAAGCCCTCGGAGCAGGCCGGCAGGAAGTGTTCCAGGAACGCCTTGGAGTCTCCCCCTTTGCGGATGAACTCGGTCACCAGTTCCGTCTGCTCCAGGTCCCGGACCACCAGGTATTTCCCTCCCTTATGCAACGAGGTTCGTGAGGCCGTGGCCCGGGTCTCCTCATGGTTGTACTTCCCGTGTATCAGGGAGGTGAAGCCGTCGCGGGCGTAGCGCTCCACGTTTTTCCAGACATTGAGCACCGAGCCGCAAGTGGTGTCGACCAGGGTGCACCCCTTCTGCCGCAGTGAGCTCATCTGCTCCACCGTGACACCGAAGGCCGGGAGGATGACCACGTCTCCGGCCCCAAGGGTGCTCCACGCGTCAGCGGCCGCCCCCTCTCCGTCCAGAAAGCGGATCCCCATTTCCCTCAGGCGCTGGTTGACGTGAGGATTGTGGATGATTTCGCCGGTGATGAAGAGGCTGCGCTCCGGGAAGCGGGTTCGGGTCTCGTAGGCGTAGTCAACCGCGCGGTCGACGCCGTAGCAGAAGCCGAATTCGCTGGCGAGCCGGAAGGTGAGATCGCCGGCGCGCAAGGTAAACTGGTGAGACTTCAAGTATTCCACGATGCGGCTTCGATAGTCTTCGGCCAGCTGTCCCTCGATTTGGGACTTCAGCCCGAAGCCGCGCGGAAAATACTGGGTGTCCGTCAAAACCGGGTTCCCTTTCGGATGGAAAGGCCGTGATTCCGGCTCAGTATAGCTGATGCAGAAGCCTTAGCGAGGCGGGGACGCAAGCGCGCCGCGGTTGGCGTCCCCCTGCAGGCGTACCGCCTCTTCACGGATTCTGCTTCCCAGCTCCCTGGCCGACAGGTACTCTCCGGCATCCATCCGCCTCTGAAGCTCTGCCAAAGCCGCCCGCAAGCCATCGAGACGATCCACAAGGGCCCGGGCGAGGGGATCGCCCTTCATGTCAGCGGCTCTGCGAAGGGAGACCACGGCCTCGTTCACCGCCATGCCCGCCTCATATCGGGAGTTGAGCGCTTCCTGTCTTGCCATCCCTTCGGCCGCCCGGGCCTGGGCCAGGGCCGCCTCGGCCCCCTGCAGGGAGGCGTCGAAAAGCGCCTGGGCTTTCCGGTAGGTTCGAAATGGGCAAAGTGCCGCGGACTGGCGGCGACACTCGTCCTGGGCCTGCTTGAAGGCATCCTCCGCCTGCTGCAGTGGCTGCCGGGCATAGAGATCGGCGCGGGCCCCGCGCGCCTGTCGCAGCGCCCCCTCCACTTTCTCTCCCTGGGTGGCGCATGGATTACCGCATCCCACTCCCAGAAACAGGGCGCAGGTCAACAGGATTCCGAGATCGGGCCTCGCCGGGGCTCTCATGAGGAAGACTCCCTTTCCGCTTGCAGTTTCTCCATCACTATGCTCTATAATCCTCCCGGTCTGCCCATTGCAATCAATCCTGGCTCAGGCTTTGGAATGAAAGGGGGTAGCAGTTTGGCGAAGAAAAGAGCGAAAAAAAAGGCGGCAAAGCCCCGTAAGAAGAAACTGGCCAAGAGGCCGGCGCGCAAAAAGGCCGCATCCCGGAAGTCTGCAGTGAAGCGTAAGGCGGCTCCCAAGAAGAAGGCAGCCAAAAAAGCGAAGAAGGCCGCTCCCAAAAAGAAAGCTGCTCCCAAGAAGAAGGCTGCTCCCAAGCCGGCTGCGGCACCCTCCATAGCTCCGCCGACTCCGGCTCCCTTCACGCCGCCTGCCACGCCCAGTTTCACCGGCGGTTTCGGCACCGGAGCAGGATGGTCCTCCGAGTCCGAGGGCGAGGAAGAGTAAACCAAAAGCTGGCCATTGACGACACCACAGGGGGGCTCGACCCCCCTGTTTTTTTGGAGAGCCTCATTGCCGCCTCTTCGCCGTATTGCCTTGATCCTGCTGGCAGGCATCCTGGCCTGCGCGGCGCTCAGCGACTCCCGCGCGGCTCCGGAGTCTGACGCCAGCGGTGCGGTTCCGGTCACGGCCAACACCGACATTTATTACCAGCGGGCCGTGGAATACCTCGAGCGCTTTCGCCGGGACGACATCGGGCAGGCAGTCCGACTGTTCAATCAGGTCGTGAAGTCAGACCCGCGGGATCCGCGCGGACATGGCGGGCTGGCCGAAGCCCGCGCCATCCGCTATCTCTGGGGCTGGGAGCCGGATCCGGACATGCTCCAAAAAGGCATCGCCTCGGGAAGAACCGCGGTGGAGCTGGATCCCAAATCCGCGGAAGCGCACCAGGGGTTGGGGCTGGCACTGATGGCGGGGGAGCAGTACACCCCGGCGCTTGCGGAATTGAGCCAAGCCACCGCGCTGAACCCCAGATCGTTCCGCGCCCACCTTTACCGTGGGATGCTGATGCACGGTCTGCGACGCCCTGAGGAAGTGCTTTCGGAGGCTCAGCTCGCTTTGAATCTGGCTCCCGATTCGGCCGTCGCCCGGGCTCTGCTGGGGGATGGCGACCAGGACAAGCGTCTCTACGTGCAGGCCCGCGCCGCCTATCTGGCTGCCGCCGAGCTGGACCAGATGCTGTTGTGGGCGCGCCTGGGTCTGGCTGCCACCTATCAACGTGAGACCAATCTGCCTGCGGCCGAAAAAACCTACTGGTTCACCGAAGATGAATTCAAGGAGGATTCAACCCGGATCCGCATCCTCAGCGCGTCACTCCTGGTGGTCAGCCAACGCTACGAGGACGCCGTGGTCGTGTACCAGGCTATTTCCGAGAAGCAGGCCTTGAGTCCCCCGCTCTTCCGTAGGCTCATGCAGGCAGGCCGGGCCTTCTCCCTAGAAAAACTCAATCGGCGCGAGGAGGGCGAGTACTTCTGGGACCAGCTGGTGGACGAGTTTCCTGCCGATTTCGACGGGGGCCTCCGGGATCGGGAGCTGGCCTCACAAGGTTACCTGGCCTTGGCGCAAATCTACCGGGCCAAGGAAGAGCCTGAACGGGCGAGGAAGATCCTGGAGAAAGGATGTAAGAATCGCGGCATGACCTTCGGGCTCTACGCCGGTTGCGCTGAACAACTCCGCGCCTCAGCGCACCTGGTGGAAGCCGTGGAAATCCTTCGCAAGGGGCTTCTGGAGATGCCGGCCGATGCGGACTGGGTCACGGTCACGCAAGAGGCACTCCCCACCCTGCGCAGCGTGGCTTCCACGCCAAGGGCCTCATCGAAGCTGCACTCCCAGAGCCTGGTGCTCCTGGGCGACCTGGCAAGCGGAATCTCCCGGGATGCCCCGCCGTCTTTCGTCCCCTATCTGAATCTGGCGCGGGGACAGGCTCTGTTTCGGCAGAATCAACAGGCCCTGCAGAGCCTGAAAGAGGCGGTGAAGCGGGGCTATGGCGGCATCCGGGCGTCTCAAACAGACCCCGATTTCAAAGCACTTTTCGACAATCCTGAGTTCCGCACCATGGCTGAAACACCATAAACCTCAGCAAAAAATGCCCTCCGGTCGGGCAAAAAGTGTCCGACCCCCGGCTCCAGGTCCAAATTCCCTACAGCGTTACCCTTTCACCCCGGTCACCTAACCCCCCCTGTCCTGGCACCTTTACGAGGCTCGGTTACGAAGCTGAATCAGCAGGGCACATTGGTATTCCGATTGCTTTGCCTATGTGTGTCACGGGTCTTAAATACTCAACGGAGGTGGAGGAATCGGTGAGAAAACTAGCGAAGGGTTTCCTGATTGCGGCAATAGTCCTCGCCATCTTGGCGGTGGCAGTCCCGGCGAACGCTGCGGAAACCGCCAAGGGAACCTGCTCGGCACAGGTGGGCAGCAATACGGTGAGCTACGACTGCAACTACGTAGCCCAGGCCTACGAGATGGGCGCACCGCTGACTCTCCACCTGGAATACGCCTGCTCCGTCCGCTGCGGCGGCGTCCTGGCCTTCGGCCTCAGCGGCCCCGGGTACACTCCCAAGGGGGATGTCTCCGGTCACATCATGTCAGTGGAGCGCGGCGCAGGGTCGATGGACTTCACGATGATGTTCGATAAGCTGCATGAGGACGGGTCCGGCCAGGGCAACTGCAACGGCACCGCCTTCATGTCTATCATGCTGAATGTGGACGACGGAACCGGCCGCTTCCGGCCGACTTCTCTGCCGTTCAAGGTCCACGTCAACAGCAATGGCGGAAGCGCCGGCAGCAACTAGTTGGAACCCGCTGGAAAAAGGGCCCGGGGGTCGATGACCTCCGGGCCCTTTTCCTTTTCCACTCGCAGTGCGCTGATTCAGCGCTTCATCTTCAAGGTAACCGGCTGCTCCAGGGTGATGGTCAAGGGCGTTCCCGCTTCCAGCTTGAGCTCGCTTCCCTTGGTGCCCGCGGCGACGCCGGTCCCGATGGCCCCACCCACTACCGCCCCGATGGCGGCGTCTTTGGTGCTGCCTCCGAGGACCTTCCCGAGCAGCGCTCCACCAGCGGCCGAGCCACCGATGGTACCGGCCTTCTTGGCGGTCGACTTGGCCTGCTGGGCGAAGGAAGCAGCCATGCCCGCGGAATTGCCCGAGGGCGTCGTGATCCTGTCGAACGACAGGGTCATGGCCCCTCCCGACTCTTTGATCCCTTTCTTGGCCGGAACCACGCTGGTCAGCGTTCCCTCAATCGTGGAGCCCTCCGGGAGGACGACCCGGTCCCCGACGATCACCGCCTGCACCAACGTTGCCCTGAACGTATCGCCCTCATGATTCACCCCTGAATTAAGATTGTCTTCCAGCTTGATGTTCAGGGGGGTCGATTCCGGGACCGTTACGGCGACGGTCTTGGGAACTGGCGGAGCCGAGGGCTGCGGCCGGCTGGCGGGCGGCGTGGCGGGCGCCGGCTGGGGCACAGGCTGCGCCTGCTGGGGTGGCTCCGACTGCTGCGGCGCCGGTGCCGGCTCGCTGGCGGGCGGCTGCTCGTTGGAGGCTACCTGGGAGCCATCATCGGTCGCCGGCGGATTGCTGGCCTGCTGGCTGCACGCCAGGACAAACAACACCGCGAAAGCGCACAGGCCAAGAGCAAGGTTTCCCTTCGTTCCCCGAGCTGGTTTCCATCGATTCATGGCAACTCCTTTCAAGAGCGGAAAATAGGGTTTAGGGATCGGTGACCATCGCACTTCTACGGCTTGACGGCGATGGTCAGAGGTTGATCGAGCGAGATGGCCAGGTGAGAGCCTGCAGGAATCTCCACTTCCGTGCCCCGGGTTCCGGCAGCGATTCCGGTGCCGATGGCACCTCCCACCACCGCACCGAGTGCCGCATCCTTCGTGCTCCCCCCGAGCACTTTTCCGAGAACCGCCCCTCCGGCGGCACTCCCTCCGATGATTCCGGCGGTCTTCTTCCCCGATTTCGCCACATTCACGACGCGGGCAGACATGGGCGCGCTGAATCCTGCAGGAGTTTCCACCTTGTCGAATGAGAGGGTCACGGCCCCCCCCTTGTCCTTCAGTCCCTTCTTGGCAGGGATGACCTCGGTCACCTGGCCGTGAATCGTGCTCCCGGCGGGAATCGCCACTCGATCTCCGATCAAAACAGGATCGATAGTCTGGCAGGTGAAGGTGTCGCCGGCCTGGCTCTTCGCTGAGCTGACCTCCTCGGAAAGCTTCAGGTGGATCTCAGTTCCCTGGGGGACCCTCAAGCGGACCATCGAGGAGCCGGAGGGCGTCTGGGACTTCCCGACTGTATCACCCGACTTGCGCGCGGTGACTCCAGAGGGAGGGGGCTTCGCGGGACCTTCCTGGCTGCACGATGCGAGCGCGAGAGTCAAGAAAATCAGAGAGTTGACCCCGATTACCCGCCTCAGATTCGCATTCCGGATTCGTTGCACGTCGCTCCTCTTCCCTCCCGGCAAGCGCCGCGAGTATACCCAAACATAAGGCGTGGTCCCAACGAATTCCAGGCCGAATCCCCTGGCTTGACACGTCCAAGTCATTCCTGTATAAACTGCGCCGCTCTTTCGGGCGGTGGCTACCCCCGAAGGAGAACGCTGAGCCCCTGACGGTCGTGGAGGACGCCATCGCTCTCAGCGGATATTTATTCAGCCAGACGTCCCGCAGCGTTCGACATTTTGGATAAACATCCAACGAGTCGTTCAATTCCGCCAACCTAGGCGGGGCGAAAAAACCGGATCGGGAAATCATACGCACGCTAAACGTCTGTTCTGAAGCCGTTTGAACTGAAGCGCAACTCAGGTTCGGCATTCTGGCAGTCATCTTGCTGTTAATGGAACTCGGGCTCAGGTAGAACACTCCAGCCCAACAAAGAAAATTAGACTAACGGAATCTCGGAAGGAGGTGAGGCCGACCTGGCGTGAGTTCGTTTCGCCGGAGGGAGACCAAAACCCGGCGACATGGAGATGATCCCTTGGCCAGTTCATCTCCGCTTCAAGCAAGTGTTCGCAGCAAGCACCACCTGTCGCAGAGGGGCACCGGAGAAACGGTATTCCCGGCGACTTGGCAAGGCCAGATTTCCGTGTGGTTTGACGCATGGGGCCTGCCGGGACGGGTGGCCTGATCAAAACAATTCATGGAGAAACGACTGATGAAGAAGTTCCTCTTTATGTTCCTCCTGGTAGCCGCTGTAGCCAGCGCGTTCACGTTCGTCGTCGCCCAGACGGACCAGACGAACGACTCGGGTGAGAAGAAATTCGTCCTGCACGGAGAAATCCGGCAGCGGGCGAACTACGAGGAAAACCTCACCGATTTCAGCGACGACTCCGATGACTCCTTCCTGATATTCCCCTACCGGGCGCGCATCGCCGCCGAAGGGAACTTTACCAAGAACGTGACCGGCTATATTGAGTTCCAGGCGTTCGGAGTATGGGGCGACGCGCCTCCCATCAAGGGCTTCGCGTTTGGTCCCGTAGGCGCGGACCCCAACGGCGGCATCCCCTTCCCCAATAACGCTTCAATCGACCAGAACACCAACTCCGGGCAGATCTTCGGCAACGACGTCGAGATGTACCAGGGCTACATCGCGTTGAACGACATTGCCGGCTCCAAGTTCTCGTTGATCCTCGGGAGGCAGGAGATCGTCAAGGGCACCGAGATGCTGCTGGGCGACAACGACTTCTACAGCGGCCTCTCGCACGACGCCGCGATGGGCACCTGGATGCCAAAGAACTTCTCTCTCGACGTCTGGTGGTCTCGGCCCCTGCAGACGCCGGCGCCCATCACTGTCCCTGTGGGTGTCCCCCCTACCCCACCGGTCCCCAACCACGACAGCGTCAACTTCTATGGCGCCTGGCTGAATTGGAACCGTTACGACAATGGGGTCGGCTGGGCTGCCTACCTTCTGGACTATGACAGCGCAGCCCTGGGGGGTATTGGTCTCCCTGACGGTAGCCGTCGACAGTTCTGGACTATCGGAGCCCGGACGGATCGGGAGGTCAGCGGCAAGAACGGCATTTACTGGAACGCCGAGCTCGCCTTCCAGGACGGCGATTACAACAACGGCCCGGATCTCGGGGACACCGGAAGCATCTCGGCCCTGGGCTGGGAAGGAACGCTCGGCTTCAACCTCCACGGAAGCTACGATCACAAGTTCCAGATCGTGTTCGACATGGCGTCGGGCGATGACGACCCGACCAACGAGGATGCCGAAGCTTTCGATCCGCTGTATCAGGATTCGCACGACCGGTACGGGTTCACCGACATCTTCACCTTCAGCGACCTGACCGTCTGGGGCCTCGGCTACCACGCGATCATGAGCGACACCTGGAGCTGGGGTGTGGATTACTTCAATCAGTCGCTGTCCGAGGACGTTCCCGCGGGACCCGCCGCTGGTGAGGACCATCTCGGCCAGGAGCTTGATGGCTGGTGGAAGATGCAGTACACCCCCAACACGCAGGTCCTGGTGGGTGCTGCCTATTTCGATCCGGGCGATGCCATCGACGCGGTCAACTCGGCCGGCGGAGTGGACACCAGCGCCGGAATCCGGTTGCTGGCCCAGGTCCGGCTTCGCTGGTAGTATTCCCTTTCATGCTGGAAAAGGCGGGGCCGAGGCCCCGCCTTTTTTTTGCCCGGACTCCTCAGGATTGGCCTTCCAGGCGGGCGAACTCCTGCCAGAAGCCGGGGAAGCTCTTGGTAACGCATTGCGGATTGCGAACCACCACGCCCGGGATCTGAAGTCCCGCCAGGGCCAGGCTCATGGCCATGCGGTGGTCGTCGTAGGTTTCCACCGTCGCCCCCCGCAGCGGCCTCGGCGCAATCTCCAGGAAATCGGGCCCCTCGACCACTTCGGCTCCCAGACGCGACAGCTCCACCGCCAGCGCCGACAGGCGGTCGGATTCCTTCAACCGAAGCGTTGACAGTCCGGAGAGCACGCTTTTCCCCCGCGCGAACATCGCGGTGATCGCCAGCGTGGGCGCCGCATCGGGCATCTGACTCAGGTCCCGCTGCAGGGGTCGCAGATCCGATCCGGTGACCGTCCATCCGCCGTTTGAGGCCTCCACCCGACAACCCATTTCCGCCAGCGCTCCGAGAATCTCCCGGTCCGCCTGGGCCGATTGCTCCTGGAGGTTTTCCACCCGGACGCGTCCAGAGGTGATGGCCGCTGCGGCGAAGAAGTAGCCGGCGCTGGAGTAATCGCCTTCAATCTGGAATTCTCTTCCGCGCACTTCGCGGGGGGCGTCTACCGCGTAAGCGATGGGTTGCAGCTCGGTGGGGCCCACGCCGAAAGCTTCCATCACCTGAGCCGTCAACTTCAGATAAGGAAGGGACGCCAGATTCCCGTCCGGCTCCAGGCGGATCGGCGAAGACGCCTTGGACGCCACCAGCAGCAGCGCCGAAAGGAATTGGCTGCTCTTCTCACCGCGGACCTGGACCTGTCCCCCCTTCAGCCCCTCGGCAAGTATCTCCACCGGCGGACACCCCCGGGCCTGCAGATACCGTACCTTCGCTCCCAGCTGCCGCAAGGCATCCACCAGAGGCTGCATGGGACGCTCGCGCATTCTCGCCGATCCGTCCACCACGAAGCGTCCGCGGCCAAGGCAGACCAGGGCCGTCAGGAACCTCGCCGCGGTGCCCGCCTCTCCGGCGCTCACCGTGGCGCCAAGGCTGGGAATCCGCCCCCCCTGCCCATGGATAACCCATTTTCGCGGACTGCGCTCGAGGGAGAATCCCAGATCGGAGAGCGCCTTGGCCAGCGCCAGAGTGTCATCCGATTCCAGAGGATCCAGCAGCGTGCACGGCCCCGACGCCAATGCGGCGAGAATAAGGGCGCGCTGCGTGACACTCTTGGAGGGGGGTGCGGTGAATTTTGCGTCCACCGGGCCGCTCCCATGGATGGCTCGCTGCGTAGGGTCCGTCATGCCGGCAGCCTAGCAAACCCCCCCGGGGGGGATCAATGACCGCGGGGAGCGCAATCTGCCGCGGCATGGGCTGATTGAGAAGCCTTTCCCTGCCTTGCCCCCGTTGGCAGGCGGCCCTATATTCCGCCTCGACCGGTCTTCCGACACCCACGCGCCGCCTTCCTGGATCGAACCATGGCCCGCCGCCAGCACTTTCTCTTGTTTTCCATTGCCATAGGCCTGCTGGCGACTCTCGCCTTCCTGGCCCTGGAGCGCAACGCCAGCTCATCTCCCGGCGCGTCTCTCGATTCCGTAGGAAGCCCGTCGGAGCCCCTGGTGGCCCGCTCCGACGACGGCTCGGTGACCCTCAGGCTGCTCTCCCCGACCGGCCCCTACCTGTTCGGCAAACAGAAGGTGGAATTGGAAGTGAGCGTCCCCTCGGGAGACGATGTAAAGAACCTCGACATCTTCCTCGACGGAGGGTTGCGCAAGGCTTTCTCGGAACCGCCCTATGCGCTGGACGAAGATTTCGGCGAAGAGATTCGCTCCCACTCTCTGCTGGTCACGGTCGAGACGCGTGAAGACAGGGCCGCCAGGCTCTCCTGGATATCCCGCTCCGCGAGCTTGCAGGGGCATGTCGAGGTCAGCCTGGTGACGCTTAACGTGGCGGTCATGATGCCGGGTGGAAGATTCCTGGATGGGCTGTCTCTCAGCGATTTCACGCTGATGGAGGACGGCGTGCCGCAGTCCCTGGTTCACTTCGATCAGGAGCCCACGCCCGCTTCCATCGCCCTGGCGCTGGACTCCAGCGAAAGCATGCAAGGAACGTTGTGGAGCGCCCAGAAGTCGGCCAACGATTTCATCGCGTCCCTGCCTTCGTACTACAAGGTGTGCGTCATCGGCTTCTCCGACTCGGTCCGCGTCGCGCGGGACTTCACCTACGACCGAAGGGATCTTTCCTACGCGGTCAGCAGCCTGAAGCCGGCGGGTGGCACGGCGCTCTATGACACGCTCGAAACCGCCACCCGGCAGCTCGCCTCCCGCCCCGACCGAAAAGTGGCGGTGCTGTTCACGGATGGGGGCGAGTCCCTGGTCAAGGACGATCAGGCCGGCAAAGCCCGTCTCGACCAGTCACTGCAAATGGCTCGCGAAGCCGGAGTGACTTTCTACACCGTCGCCTTCGGACCTCATTCTGCTGCGGGGCTGTTGCAGCGCATCGCCGCGGAGACGGGCGGCGCCTCCTACGATTCCCGGGATGCGTCCTCTCTGCGCTCGATCTTCGAGAGCATTGGACAAAGCCTGAACCACCAGTACACGCTGAGCTATTACCCCACCCGACCGCTCACCGAGGGGGGGTGGCGCAACATCACGATTCAGGTGAGGGCTCCCGGCGCCACAGTGCGCGCACGCCCCGGCTATATGGCCACACACTGAATTTGCGTGCGTTGAATCGGGTTCGCCCGTGGGCTATAGTACCGACGTCGACGACCTGCGGCCTCGATTCGTACGCGGCGGCACCTGACACCGGGAAGCCTTCAGTCCATCCCATGACGCATTTCCATTTCAGGTTACTCGCCCGACTCTCAGCCATTCTCCTTCTCGCCTCCCTTTCATCCGTGACGATCGGCGCCGATTCCGCCAAAGAGCAGATGCAGTTCGGCGTCAAGGCCGCCAAGGACGGTCTCTGGAGAGAGGCGCTTTTCCGCTGGGAAAAAGCCATCAAGCTCGATCCGACCAATGCCCGGCTCATGAACAACCTCGCGGTGGCGTACGAGATCGCCGGGGATTTCCAGAAGGCCGAAGCGCTCTACCAGCACGCCCTTCAAGTCGATCCGGGGAATCGAGACATCAAGCAGAACTTTGATCTGTTCCTGAGCTACTACAAGCAGATCCAATCTCGGCAGGAAAAGCAGCCCCTACCCCCCGAGCCTGGCGCGGGCGACAACCCGCCTCCCTCCGCTGATGATGCGCCGTCTCGCTGACCTGCTTTGCCTGGCCGCCCTGGCGGCGTGGCCCTGGGGAGGCTTACAGGCCGGGACGGTGCAGGTGCAGGTCACGCTCCCGGTGCCGGAGCGGGTGGACATGACCGGCATCGATACCGTGCTAGTCACCCGCGTCGTCCTGATGAACGACAATCCGAAAGTGAACGTCAACAAGGAGACCGTGAGCTACCTGCGCCGCGAGCTGCGCAAGAACACGCACCTTCACGTGCTCGACGTGGAGGCGCCGCCGCTTCCCGAGCAGCCCCTGGACGAGCTGGCCCGGAACCCGGAATTCTGGAAAGACATGTCCGCCAAATACGGCGCCGACATGATTCTCACGTCCAGCCTCAAGTACGCGATTACCGACCGCTCCAGCTTCATCACCGAAGATGTGATCAGCCCCATCACCGGGCAGCGGGTGCGGCGCACCCGTTACGCCGACCGCGAAGGGTTCGAGATGGAGTTTCATGTCTATTTCATCCGGGGGCGCGACGGGAAGCTGCTCTACGACGACACGTTCTCCGAGGACGCCACCCTGGATGGAAAAGGCAACGATCCTCTCACGGCGTTGTTCGTCATGTTCGAGCACATCCAGCCGGAGCTTTTCGGCATCATCGCCAGCAATCAGAAAGTGGAATCCCGGATCATCTTCACCGATTAGGCGGGAAAACCGTTCATGCAACCGAAAGCCCGGCGCGTCCTCACAGCATCGCTCCTGATGCTGCTGCTCTGCCTGGTCACGGGCCAGGCCTTCCCGTTCGGCAAGAACAAGATCAACTACACCAATTTCGAGTGGCATATCTACCACTCGCCGCACTTCGACATTTACTACTATCCGGCGGAGGCAGGCCGCCTCGAGCAGGTGGTCTCCTATTGTGAGAGCGCCTACGTGAAGCTCTCCCAGGCCTTCGACCACGAGGTCAAGTTCCGGATTCCCCTCATCTATTACAAGACCCACGGCGAGTTCGAGCAAACCAACATCCTGCTGGATTTCATCCCCGAGTATGTGGCCGCCTTCGCGGAGCCCTTCGAGAACCGCATGGTCCTTCCGGTGGATCGCCCCGACGATCTGCTCTATGAGCTCATCACCCATGAGCTGACCCACGTCTTCGAATACTCCATCCTCTACGAGGGGTCCATCGGGCGCGCCCTGCGATCGCAGACTCCCCTGTGGCTCATGGAAGGCCTCGCCGAGCACATGGCCGACGCCAAGAGCCCGCTGAACGAGATGGTGATCCGTGATGCAGTGGTTCACAACATCATCCCCCCGATCCACAAGGTCAACCAGTTATCCTTTCTCACCTACCGCTTCGGCCAGGCCGCCTTCGACTACATCGGGGAAAAATACGGTCAGGAAGGGATCCGCAATTTCCTTTGGGAATACCGGAAGGTGCTCCTGAGCAACAACCTGGACAAGCCCATCAAGGATGCCTTCGGAGTCGATCCTGACGAGTTCGACCGGCAGTTCCGCCGCTGGCTGGAGAAGAAGTACCTGCCGATGTACCTGGACAAGATGGAGCCCGAGGACTACGGCAGGGAGATCGGCTCCAAGATCGAGGGGGTGTTCACCTTTTCCCCCACCCTTTCGCCCAGCGGGGACCTCGTGGCTGCCTTGACGAACCAGTACGACGACCTGGACGTGATCATCCTCTCGGCCAAGGACGGCAAGATGATCCGCAACGTCACCAAGGGCTACACCAACAAGTACCAGTACATCGTGGCGGCGGCGTTCGACGGGAAGAACGATCTGACCTGGTCTCCTGAGGGGGATCGGATCGCCTTCTTCGCCCGCACGGAAGACGAGCGGAAGCTGTTCATCTTCGACGCGCTGAAAGGCAAATTGGTGCAGGAAGTCAGCATGCCGGGAGTCGACGTGGAGGAGTCGCCGGCGTTCTCTCCCGATGGAAAGTCGGTGTTGTTCTCGGGCAACGCCGGCGGAGTGTCGGACATTTTCCGCTACGACTTCGATATGCAAGTGGTTACCCAGGTCACCAAAGACGAGTTCTACGACAGCAATCCGGCCTGGTCCCCCGACGGCAAGCAGATCATCTTCAACCGCCGCATCGACCGGTGGGAGAAAATCTTCATGGTGGACGCCTCCGACCCGATGCGCCTCACCCAACTGACGTTCGGCGAGTCGAGCGACATCGAGCCTTCCTTCTCCAAGGACGGCAAGACGCTGTACTACTCCTCCGATCCGGGGAAGGACCAGATCTTCAACATTTACTCGCTCAGCCTGGTCGACGGCGAAATCCGGCAGTACACGGACCTGATAGGGAGTGGATTCAACCCCCTGGAGATGAACGCCCAGGACGGCAAAGTGAACGTGGCCTTCACCGCTTACGACAAGGCGACCTTCAACCTGTTTCGCATGGAGCTGGGCGATCCCGTCGCCGTGATCAAGCCGGGGGAGCAGGGGCAGGAGCCGCCGGAAATCGAGCCCTTCGAGCCGCCCTTGCAGCTCACCCTGGACGACAAGGAGAAGAGCGTTTACTCGAAGCTGAAATGGCACATGGAGAGCAATCCGAGTGTTTTGGTCGGGGTCGCCAACGATGGAACCATCCTGACCAACGCCCAGATCATCCTCTCCGACCTCCTGGGCGACCATCGCATCTTCATGAACTTCCAGTCGGTGTCCACCTACTCCAACGTCGACATCCAGTACTGGAACCTGAAGCACCGCTGGCAGTACGGCTACCGTGGCATTGACTTTCGGGATTATTACGTCCTGGGCGCCCAAACCGGAAATACTCAGCTGAAACAGGCCACTCGCACCTCCGGCCTGTCCACCCAAGCTTCCTACCCCTTTTCACTGTACTACCGTGTGGAAGGTTCGGTCGGATACTACCAGCGGTCGCTCACCAGACCCGTCACTCAAACCGCGAACGTCGGCGGTGTTCTGGTGCAAACGGTAGACTTCGAGACCTTCAGCGACAATGAGGTGTTCCTCACGGGCACTTTTTCCGGGGATACCACCCGGTTCAAGGAGTTCGGACCGTATCAGGGAAAGCGGTTCGCCTTCACCATCGCCTACGCTCCGTGGGTGCAGGGGGACGGCGCTCCTTTCGCCGAGTACTACGCCGACTACCGAGCTTATGGCCACCTCACCCGTCGCTCCCTGTTCGCCTGGCGATTCTTCTCGGCCATCAGCAACAGCACCGGATTCCTGGGGGAGGATGGAAGCACCATCTATTCCTTCGGCGGGTACAATCAGCTGCGGGGCTACGAATTCCGGGAGTTTTTCGGCAACCGGATCGCTTATTCGAACCTGGAGCTGCGCTTCCCGCTCATCGACCAAATCAAATTCCCCTTCGGCGCCGTCCGAATGTTGAGGGGGTTCCTCTTCCTGGACGTGGGCGCCGGCTGGTTCCAGGGGAAGCAGTTCCTCGATCCTCAATTCCTGATACAGTCGCCAATCGATCCGAATTTCTACATCAAGGACGGCTTTGGTCTCCGGGAGTTCGACTGCTGGGATGGGGGCAACGGCATGCTGGGTGATTGCCGGGGCGCCTATGGGGTGGGCTTCGCATGGTACCTGGGCCCCTTCGAGCTGACCTGGGTCTGGGCGAAGCGGCTCAAGAACAGCGTGGCGGTGCTCGTGGACACCGACGGCGATCTAAATTTCGACGATTTCTTCAGAATTCCCGATCCCTACTACGACAGCTCCATCCAGTCCTCCTTCTACATCGGTACTGCCTTCTGAAGCCCTCATGAATTTCGCATTCCGGGATTCCCTCAAGGGCGGGAGGGCGCCTGCGCTCGTCCTGCTGCTGGCCGTCGCTTCGCTCCTGTTGTTCCCGCTGCTGGGCCGGGAGGGGCTGACCGATCCCGACGAATCGGCCTATGCCGAGGCGGTGCGGGAGATGGCCGAGCGTGGCGACTGGCTCGTGCCGCACCTCTACGGCGAGCCGCTTCTGGACAAGCCGATCCTGATCTACTGGATCATGGGCGCTTCCTTCCGCCTGCTGGGCGAGAGCGAGCTGGCGGCGAGGCTTCCCTCGACCTTGACGGCGATTCTCCTGCTTCTGGCGGTCTGGCGTCTGGGAACGCTCATCCACCGAGACCATCGTGCGGGCCTGATGAGCGCCCTGATTCTGGCCTCTTCTCTGGAGTTCGTCCTCATGGGAAGAGCCGCCGTCACCGACATCTTTCTGACCACGTTCTGCACGCTGGCCATCCTATGCTACGTCGAAACACTTTGGGGTCCGGGCTCCCGGTTCCTGCCGCTGGCCGGAGCCGCTTTTCTGGGGCTCGCGGTGCTGACCAAGGGTCCGCTGGGGTTGCTGATCCCCGGAATGGTCCTGGGAGCCTCCTTCGCCGCGTTCCGGGGTGGGCGCCGCCTGGGCGAGATTCGGCCCTTTGCCTCAACCTTGGTATTCCTTGCCGTGGCGATGCCCTGGTATGCAGCGGTCGCGCTGCAGCGCCCGGATCTGGTCGAGGGCTTCTTCGTCACCGGAAACCTGGGAAGGTTTCTGAGGGCCGAGCACCGCGCTGTGTCACCTTTCTACTACGTGGCGGTGCTTCTGCTGGGGTTTCTCCCCTGGTCCGCCTTTCTGCCGGGCTCCATGGGACGCGCATTGGCGGCCTGGTGGCGCGGCGACCCCGACCGAGCCCGGCTGATCCTGCCCACCCTCTGGCTGCTGACGCTAACGGTCTTTTTCACGCTGGCCGCCAGCAAGCTTCCTTCCTACATCCTCCCGGCCCTGCCGGCCGCGGCCATCCTCGCCGCCGAGCCGCTCACGGCCTGGCTCGAGCCGGCCGCCCCGGGACGGCGGCTTCCCGGCACGGGCGCCATGCTGCTACTGGTGATCCTGGCGGGAGGGATGGTCTACTTCGCCATGAGCCGGCAGAGCTTCGGCTCCGTGCCCGCCAGTTTCAAGGTGGCGCTGCTGCCCGTCTGCTTCGTGGGCTTGCTGGGAACTCTCTTCGCGCTCAGCGCGCTCATCATGCAGAGGGCCAAGCTGGCCTACCTGATTCTGCAGGGTGGGAGCGTGGGGCTGATCCTCTCGCTGCTCGTGTTCGGGTTTCCCATCCTGGAGCCCTGGAAGAGCAGCCGGGAAGCGGCTGATGTGACGCGGCCGATGCTGCAGAGCGCCGATCGGCTGGTCCTGTACCGCGAGAGCCATCCCGGCTTCGGTTACTACCTGCGCCGCATTCCCGAGCTGGTGCACTCCGAGTCCGCTCTGGAGGAGCTCCTGAGTGAGCCAGGTCGGATTTTCTGTTTGATGGGCCGCGGGAATTATGAGAAGCTCCGGGCCCGCAGGCCGGATCTACCCCTTTACCTCTTGAAAAACGTGGGGCACGTGGTGGTGTTGACCAACCGCTCCCCGGGAGAATCGCCGTGAGCGGCAACTCCCTCGTCGACGCGCCCGAAGAGGCCCGCGGGCTGCAGATGGCCAGGAGGCATCCCGCGGAGAGCATCACCGTCTTCTTTCCCCTGTACAACGAGGAAGACAACATCCATGCCGCGGTGGGAAGCGCGGCCGAGATTCTCGAGACTCTCACCGACGACTACGAGATCCTTCTCATCGACGATGCCAGCACCGACCGGACCGGCGCTCTGGCCGACGCGCTGTCCGCCGCGGATCCCCGCATCCGGGTGGTGCACCATCCCAGGAACCTCAGGCTCGGCGGCGCGCTGAAATCGGGATTCAAATTCGCGACCAAAGACCTCGTGCTCTACTCCGATGCCGACTACCCCTTCGACATGATCGAGCTCGTGAAAGCGGTCCGGATCATCCGGCAATGCGACGTGGTGGCCGCGTACCGGCTCGACCGGACCGGCGAGGGCCCTCTGCGCACGGTGTATTCCTTCGGCTGGAACCTGCTCATCAAGCTTCTGTTCGGGCTGCGGGTCAAGGACGTGAACTTCTCCTTTAAGCTGGTTCGCAGGAAGATCTTCGAGAAGGTGCAGCTCAAAGGTGAGAGCTCCTTCATCGACGCGGAGCTGCTGATTCGCTGCCAGTACTGCGGCTATCGGATTCTCCAGATGGGAGTGGACTACTTCCCCCGCAGCCGCGGGGTCTCCACGCTGTCCAGCTTCGACACCATCCGGAAAATGGTGAAGGAGATGGTCCGCCTCTACCCCGAGCTCAAGGCCTTGCGACGGGAGTCCCGCCAGGCGGGACCCATCACCCAGGCGCAGTGAAGCGGCTGCTGGTGGTCGCCGATGACCTGGGGCTCACGCCCGGGGTCAATGCCGGAGTCGCGCAAGGATTTCGCGGCGGCATCCTCACATCGGCCTCGTTCCTGACCAACACTTCCCACTTCGACGCCACCGTGAAGCTCCTCGCATCGCTGCCGGGCCTGAAGGTCGGCATTCACCTGACCCTGGTGGGAGGCAGGCCGGTTCTGCCCCCGGGAGACGTCCCGAGCCTGGCGCCCCGCGCCGGGGCCCTGCGCGATTCCTGGCGCCAGTTTCTGCCGGCCTGGTGGGCTGGCCGGGTGCGCCGCGTCGAGGTTGCCGCTGAATGGCGGGCGCAGGTTCGGCGGGCCCTCGATGCCGGGATCCGCCCCGCCCACCTGGATAGCCACCAGCATCTCCACGTCCTCCCGGGTCTGTGGTCCATCGCTGCCGATCTAGCCCAAGAATTCTCCATTCCACGGCTCAGGCTGCCTCGCGAGACCTTCTCCCCGCCGGGCACGCCCATGATGCGACGACTGGTTCGTCGGGGCCTCGCCGGCCTCGGCTCGAAGCCCGCCGCGACCGGGGCGGTGCGCACCTGCGACCATTGCTTCGGCATCTCCGAGACGGGGCATCTGGATACCCAGGCCCTGCTCGCGGTGCTTCGGCGACTTCCCGATGGCTGGTCGGAGCTAATCTCTCACCCCGGCTCTCCGGATGAGGAGCTGCGGCGCGATTATCCCTGGGGATACGAATGGGCGGCGGAGGCCGAATCCCTCGGCTCGGCAGAGGTGAAGCAAGAGCTGGCCCAGCAGGGAATCGTGCTGGATCGGCCCTGAACGCCATCCCCCGGATTGATTCCCCGCTATAATGGCGCCCCCGCCAACCATCCTGGAGGCCGCATGCCCGGACGAATGCTGCTCATCGCGCTGCTTTTCCCGCTGGCTTCGATGCTCCTTCCCTCCCGCCCCGCGTGGGCGGCGAAAACGGTGGCGACTTTCAGCATCGTGGGGTACGACCCGGCCACCGGGGATCTGGGGATCGCCGTGGAGTCGCGCTTCTTCGCGGTAGGATCGGTTGTGCCCTGGGCCAAGGCCGGCGTCGGCGCCATCGCGACCCAGTCCTACGCCAATACCACCTTCGGACCCAAGGGCCTCGAGCTTCTCGCGCAAGGAAAATCGGCGCAGGAGACGCTGGATATCCTGGTCAAGCAGGACCCACAGGCGGATCAAAGGCAGGCCGGCATCGTGGACTCGCAGGGACGGCCGGCCACCTTCACCGGAGCGAAATGCAATCCCTGGGCGGGAGGGAAATCGGGCAAGAACTACACAGCCCAGGGCAACATCCTCACCGGGAAGGAGGTCGTCGAGGCGATGGCCTCCACCTTCGAAGCCAACGCCAATCTGCCGCTGGCAGACCGTCTGGTGAAAGCGCTCGCGGCGGGACAGGCTGCTGGCGGAGATTCCCGTGGCCAGCAATCGGCCGCCCTGCTGGTGGTCCGCGCCAAGGGAGGCTACGCGGGGTACAACGATCGCTATATCGATCTGCGGGTCGACGATTCTCCCAAGCCGATCGAGGAGCTCGCGCGCCTCCTGGAAATTCACCACACAACCAACGCCTACACCGACGCGCGCTTCTACCTGGACCGGGGAGAGAAGGAGCGGGCCATCCAGATCATGGAGGACGCCACCCGCAAGCGCTTGGCCGCTTCGTCCAAGCCGACGGATCAGGGAGATGCCTACTACGACCTGGCGTGCTTCTACTCGGTGGCGGGGATTCAGGAGAAAGCCCTGGAATACCTGGGCAAAGCCTTTCCGCTCAATCCGGCACTGAGGGCCTACTCGCTCAACGACAGCGACCTGGAGCCGCTGCGCGACAACGCCCGCTACCAGGCGATGGTGAAGGATGCCCCCCAGAAAGCAAAATGAGATTGCCCGGCCGTTTCTGAAATGGGCGGGGGGCAAGACCCAGCTCCTCGCTCAGTTCGAGGCGCTCTACCCTCAGCGATCTCAGGTAAAGCGCTATCTCGAGCCGTTCGTGGGAAGCGCCGCGGTCTTTTTCCACATTCGAAAGTTTTTCGAGCCGGATGCGATCGTTCTGGCGGATTCCAACGCGGAGCTGATCAACGCCTACCGGGCGATTCAACAGGACGTGGAGAAGGTCATACGCCTGCTGGCCCGGCACAAGAAAACTCATGGCAAGGAACACTACTACCGGGTTCGCGCCCTGCAGCCTGAAGGCCGCACAGCCGCGGAATCGGCGGCCCGGACGATCTATTTGAACAAGACCTGTTTCAATGGCCTCTACCGGGTCAATGCTCGAGGAGGATTCAACGTTCCGATCGGGCGGTACGACGACCCTCCGATTCTCGACGCCCGCAATCTTCGCGCCGTCTCCAAGGCGCTGCAGGGCGTGGAGCTGCGCGAGAGCCACTTTCGCGACACGCTGGAATACGCCCGCAGCGGGGATTTCATCTATTTCGACCCTCCCTATCAGCCCCTCTCCGCCACAGCCCTATTCACCTCCTACACGCGAAATTCCTTCGGCATGGTGGATCAGGAGGAGCTCGCCGCCGTGTTCCGCCAGCTGAGCGAGCAGGGCTGTCGCGTCATGCTGAGCAACAGCGATACCCCCTTCATCCGCAGGCTCTATCGCGGCTTCGACCTGCGCACCGTCGATGCCCGGCGGAGCATCAATTCCAATGGGAAGCGGCGAGGCACCATCCCGGAGATCGTCGTCCTCAACTATGTGCCTTCAGAAAGCTGCGCTCTGGACATTCCATTGAGAACTCAGCCGGCTGATCCAGGGCCCCTCCAGTCGGGAAAGCCGTCTCGGCGGCCTGTGAAGCAGCGGCGAGCCCACACGGCGGCCCGCCCATGAGCCATCCCTTAGAATCCGCTCCCCAGTCCGGCGAACGCCGGCGTAATCGTGTGGGAGGCTGAAATGGCCGGAGGGAAGAATGCGACTCCGAGCGGAAATGTCCTCCGCGAAAAAGTCGTCACCCTGGCGGAGGCGATGGGTCTCGAGGTCAAGCGTGAAGTCACGGTAGGCAGGCGCATCTGGGGGGCAAGACGGCGAATCGACGTGGTCGTTACGCAACCCCAGAGCCGAATCACGCTCGGGATTGAATGTAAGTATCAGAAGGACAGGGGGACGACCGACGAGAAGATACCGGCCACGATTCTGGACATCTCGGCTTGGCCGATTCCTGGGTTGGTCGTCTTCGAAGGTGAAGGTATCTCCGAAAACATCCGGTCCTACCTGTATTCAACGGGAAAGGCCGTGGAATTCGACGATTTGGATGGGTGGATGAGGCTGTTTTTCAGACTTCCCTAGCTCATGAGAGCGACAAAAGCCTCCAGATTCCACCGTGAGTGCAGCAAGCGAGGGGGTCCATGAAGCGGATTGACTGGCGGTATCACCGGCCCGGATGAATCACCTGCAGGAAGACGCAGGAGTTTCTTGCGAAACAGAAGATCGAGGCCGAAGAGATGGTGGACGCGAAGAAGAACACTATCAGCGCCGCTCAGGCCCTGGCGCTGGCCCGTGAGGTGGACGAAATCGTGGCCACCCGGGGCAGGCAGGTGGTGCGCCTGGATCTTCGCAAGGAGAAACCCGACACCGAGACCCTCAAGAAACTGCTCATTGGTCCGAGCGGCAACCTGCGGGCACCCACCCTGCGCATTGGCAGGACGCTCCTGGTTGGCTTCGATGAGGAAACCTACCGCAAGCTCCTCGCCTGAGGGCTTTCGTGCCAGAGTGATCTCAGGGCAGCGGCAAAGCGGCGCACCGGGAATCGAAATTGCACTTCACGAGCTGGACGACCTCCCCTGTGTTCTCCACCTCGAGGATGGTGCCGACGCCGCGGGCGTAATACTTTCGTGCGAATAACCCGGGTTCCAGCAGCGAGTAGTTCTTGGTGACAATGCAGTTGCCCTTGCAGAAGCGCTTTGCCAGCAGCGCGGGAACTCCCTGGTCGAGCACCGGGTCGTTGCCGTAGGCGTAGGTCGTGGACAGAATCTCAGTCACGTCTTCGGCGTTTCCCAGCGAAAACTCCTCGAGGTAGGCATCGCCAACCTGCGGATTCGCCAGGGCGATGATGCCCGGCTTAGCGCCGTCGCGGCCCGCCTTGAAGGAGCCATCGATGCTGACGAGCTCGGATCTCAACGGATTGTCCCCCTTGAACGTCTCGTAATCCTTGACCTCCTCGCCAAAATACCAGACGCTGCCGTCTTTGCCGGGAACGTACCAGTCATCCGTGGCCTCATGGATCAGACCTTTCTCGAAGACCAGATCCCGAAACACGATGCACTTGACGCCCGCTATCATTTTCGTCTCGTTCACGATATCCACGGTATTCACCTGCGTGGCGCTGCGGTACTCCCAGTGTTTTCCAACTCCGAGGGGGAAATAGGGATTCGGGTGCGACGGGTTCTTGGGGTTGTCGAAGCGGGCCGAGCTGAAATCGGGGTCGTAGCGATCTTCCCCCAGCACTCCGCAGCCAGCAAGGCGCGTGTCATGCTGGTCCTCGCAGAGCTGGCTCGCTTCGTCCTGGGAATCCGCGAGATCGTCCAGGCAGTCATTTCGAGCCTTGGTGTCTTCAATGTTGATGCAGATGGCCTCTCCGACGGCGCCATCGTCCACCACACTCGCCTGACATGCGTCGAGCAGCATGTCCGCCGTCTGCGTGCAGTAGCCGGCGGCCTGAGCATCATTGCTCCCTGTGAGTGCCGCAACCAGGAGGACCGCGCAGCCTAGCATCAGTCGCGAAAGAATTCGTCCCTCGATCATCATTCCCCCTTTTGATTGTTTGGCTTGATTGAGAACAGCCCTACAACCTGTTAGAGGGGCGATCCTTCTCCAATCCTTCGGTCCGCAGGCACCTTTCGCTCCCGGCATGCTCTCATCTGGCCCCACCGCGGCGATGCCACGCTCCCGGGGCCCCAAGAATGCATCGCGTACGGACAAGTTGGAGTTGGAAACGATCAGCGGGAGATGCGGCGCAGCGACAGGAGTCCACCCAAAGCACCTGCAAGCAGGCCGAGGAGGAGCAGGAGCGCGCTGGTGGATTGCGGCAGGAACGACGCAGTGAGGAGCTCGCGCAGCACCGGGACGAGGCTTTCCTGACTCTTCGCCAGATGGCGGTGGATGGCATAGAGGGCGCCCAGGGAAAGGCCGCCGCCGAGGACTCCCAGCAGCGACGACTCCAGCAGGAAGGGGGCGGCGATGTAGGTTCGCGTGGCGCCAACCAGCCGCATGATCTCAATCTCCTGCTGGCGGCCGTAAATGGTCATCCGAATCACGCTGGCGATGGTGAGGATGGCCGCCAGGCCCACCACACCGCCGAGCGAAATCCCCGCCGCCCGCGCCATCGTCACCACCTCCCGAAGGCGGGTCACCCAGGGAAGATCGAAATCCGCATCGTCCACTCCCGGCAGCCGCTTCATCTCTTCCGTGAATCGCCCCAGAGCCTGCGGGTCCCGGTGCCCTTCGGCGATACGAATCTCCACCGATGCGGGCAGGGGGTTCTCCTCCAGCTCACTGGACACCTCCCGCATGTTGGGGAACAGCTTCTGGAATTTTTCCAGGGCGGCTTGAGGGGTGAAATACTCGATGGAATCGACTTCCGGCCGCCCCCGCAACGATTCCATGAGCCGTGAGCGCTGCTCTTCGCTGGCACCATCCCGCAGATAGACGCTCACCGTGACCTGGCTTCCCACCGCTGCCACGACGCCTCCGAGGTTGTGGGCCAGCAGCAGGAACAGTCCGAGCACCAGCAGGGAAACGGCGATGGTGAAGGAAGCCACCAGGTTCATGAAGCGGTTCCGCCAGAGATTCATCAGCGCTTCTCGGACACTGTGACGGATCATCGTTCCCCTAGTGGGTGACCATCCGGCCGCAGTCCAGCGTGAGGACCTTCTTGCCCATGCGGGCGATCAGATCCTTGTCGTGGGTGGCCACCAGCACGGTGGTGCCGCGGATGTTGATGGTTTTGAACAGAGTCATGATGTCCCAGGAGAGCCTCGGATCCAGATTCCCCGTGGGCTCGTCGGCCAGGAGGAGCGCCGGCTCGTTCACCAGCGCCCGGGCGATGGCCACCCGCTGCTGCTCGCCTCCGGAAAGCTCCAGCGGGTAGGCGCGCACCTTGTGATTCAAGCCCAGCATCTCCAGCACGGCGTAGGTCTTGGCGCGCTGCCGGTGGCGCGGCACTCCTGTGACCTCCATCACCATGGCGACATTCTCGAATACCGTCCGTCGGGGCAGGAGCTTGAAGTCCTGGAAAACGATGCCCAGCCTCCTGCGCAGCTTGGGAACCCTGGAGGCGGACAACGTGGAGACGTTCATCCCGTCCACCAGAATCTTTCCGGAGGTGGCGATTTCCTCTCGGAACAGAAGGCGCAACAGAGTGGTCTTGCCGGCCCCGCTGGCGCCGGTGAGGAAGACGAATTCTCCCTTCTCGACGGCCATGTTGACGTCCACGAGGGCGTGATTCCCGCGTCCGTAGTCTTTATTGACGTGATACAGCTCGACCATGGCGCAACATGCTATTGGAAGCGGAGCGGGGGTTCAAGGAGGTCGACGCGGTTGTGAAGCAAATCCCTTGTGCGTCCTCGGAGATTTGCCCATAATCTCGCCATGTGCCCGATCCTGTCGACCTGCGATCCGAGGCGTGGGTGAGCGCAGCCACCTCCCGCCTCCTGCCGTTGTTGCTGCTGGCCCTCGTGAGTGTTCTCTACTTCTCGCACCTTTCCGGAACGGACTTGAAGGAGCCGAACGAGCCGACCGCCGCTCAGGCGGCCCGGGAGATGCTGCAGCACCGGGAATGGATCGTGCCGACGGTGAACGGCGAGCCTTATCCCGACAAGCCGCCGCTTCTCTTCTGGGCGATCTGCGCCGCGTCGTTCCCCTTCGGCGACGTCAACGAGCTCTCGGCGCGTCTGCCCTCGGCCGTCGCCGCCGCGACCCTGGTGCTCTCGATCTATTTCTTGACGCTGGGTGTCCTGGGGCCCCGCGGAGCGTTTCTGGGCGCGGCAACCCTGGCGGTCAGCACCTTCTTCGTGGAGCAGGCGCGCTACGTTCAACACGACATGCTCCTCTGCCTGGGGGTCACCATCGCCATCCTGGCGCTGTTCCGCCTCAAAGACGGCGAGGCTCCGGCCGCGGCCTGGGTGGCGCTTGCGAGCGGCGCTCTGACACTAGGAATCCTGGCCAAGGGTCCCATCGGGCTGGCCCTGTCCGCTTTTGTCTTGGCTGTGGATGGGCTGGTGGAGCGGACCTTCTTCCGGCGGTTCGGGACCCTGGTGGTGGCGGGTGCGCTGGCGCTGGTCGGGCCCTTCCTCTACTACGCCTTGCTGACCCGGCGCAACGGATTCGAGGTGCTCGAGACCTTTCTCTTTCGCCACAACGTGGAGCGCTTCGCCAGCGGCTTCGATCACGCGCAGCCCTGGTGGTATTTCCTGACCCGCAGCCCGGTGGATCTCCTCCCAGGCACGCTGTTGCTCCCCGCCGCCGCGCTGATTCAAGTCGAGGATCCCAGCCGCCGCCGATGGCACCGTCGGCTGTGGATCTGGATCCTGGTTCCCCTGGTGTTCTTCTCATTCTCGGCTAGCAAGCGGCCGATCTACATGCTCCCGGCGCTTCCCCCCATTGCGCTGCTGGCGGGCTCGATCGTCGATCTCCTGGTCAGCCGGAAAGGGGGAGCGATGGCGAGACGGCTGGCGGTCAGCGGCGAAGGAGTGGCGCTGGCACTGCTGGGAATCGCCGGGCTGGCGACGCCTCTGCTCACCTGGAAGCGGGCACCCGAGCTGTTCCGGCCCGCGGTGCTCCTGGCGGCGCTGGCGATCGCCGGCGCGCTGCTGGGAGGCCGGAAGCTGTGGCGCGGCAATCTGCTGGCGGCCCACGGCTGGGTTCTAGCCTCTCTAGCGGGCGTCTGGCTGACCGCGATTCTCTGGGTGTTTCCAGCGGCGAACGCCATCAACTCACCCCGGCCCTTCGCCGAGGAAATCAACCGGCGAGTCGCGCCCGACACACCGCTCATGACGTACGGGCTCTACCGGTTCCGCTGCGGTTACATCTTCTACACCCGGCGCCTCATGCCGAGGCTTTCCGATCTGCCGGCCGTCGAAGCTTATCTTCGAAGTCGTGAAAGGGTGTTCTGCCTCATGCCGACCGAGGAATTTCACAAGCTGGAGAGCGCGGCAGCCCCGGTGCACCTCATCGCCAGCGGCAACGCGGGCCGCCGCGCGGAAGTTCTCATCTCGAACTGGCCTGCCGGGGCGGATGAGCCGCCTCCCCAAGGACCTCCCGGTACAGCGCCAGCGTCTCTTCCGCCTGCCGCTCACAGCGATAGCGGGCCCTGATGAGCGCGGCAGCCGCGCCGCCCACCCGCGCGGCGGTCTCGGGAGAGGCGAGGGAAGTCCTCAAGGCTCCGGCGATCGACAGCGGGTCGTCCGGATCGGCAAGCCAGCCGGTTTTTCCATCCTCGATCAGCTCGGGCAGCACTCCCAGCCGCGCCCCGATCACCGGACGGGCCAGAGCCATGGCTTCCATGACGCCGCGACTGGAGCCTTCCGAGCCCACCGCCAGCACCACCACTCGATCCGTGGCGGCGACCTGATCCGGCCAGGAGAGGTTCTTTTCCGAATAGTCCTTGCTGAACACGACTCTTGCCGCGAAGGGATAGGTTTGCACCCGCTCGCGCAGCTCGGAGACGGTGGACTTGTTTCCCTGGCCCAGGAACACCAGCCACGCCCGGGGATGCTCGTCCGCGAGCAGGGCGAATGCTTCCAGCATTTCCCGCTGGCGGCGGTCCGGCCCGATGTGGGAGAGGTGGGCAACCAACGCGGCATCCTTCGGGACGCCCCAGACCTCGCGGACATTCGGCGGCGGCACGGAGGCGCGGAATCGGGAGAAGTCGAGCCCCCCATACACGGTCCGCACCTTTTCCGGACGCATGGCGCCGCTTTCGATGAAGAAGTCGGTCGCCGCGCGCGAGGGCACCAGGTTCATGGCGGTGTCGTGGTTCAGAATTCTCCTCCACACCATTCCCACGCGGATTTTTCGAGTCTCGTGGTGCGTCCGGATGAGCGGAACCTTGCGGTCGGCGAAGAAGGTCTGCGCCAGCGCCGCCAGCCAGTGATCGTGCTGAGTGTGGGCATGCAGGAGATCGATGCGCTCCCGGGACACGCAGCGGGCCAGCGAGCGCGCCGTGACCAGGATTCCCCAGGGCGTGTAATTGCGGCCGAGGTTGGCGGCATTCAGGAAGCGAACGCCCCGCGCCTGCGCCTCGCGCTCCAGGCTGCCGCCCGGGATGCAGCACAGGCGCGCGTCGGCTCCGGCCTTGGCCTGAAAAGCGCAGAGACTCGCCGCGGGCTCCGCGCTCCCTGTCCAACGATACCGGCTGATCAGATGCAAGATAGTCATGCGGGTCGTTGACACTAGCATTCACCATCCCTAAGATCAACGCTCTCCGAAGGGGGCTCATGCCGGTCGATTTCAGGTCCCTACGAAGCGATCTCTTTTCTCCCTCGCAGGAGCGCCTTCGCATCTTCGTGCTGCTCGCCGGTTGCCTGCTGTTGTTCGGCGCCGGAATCGGGATGCGCTCGCTGTGGAACCCCAACGAGCCGGTGTACGGCGAAGGGACCCGCGAGATGATCCTGAACGGGAATTACTACATCCCGACGGTCAATGGAATCACTTACTCCGACAAGCCGATCTTCTACTTCTGGGCCATGGCCGCGTCCTGCGTGCTCACGGGCGGAATGTCGGAGGCCGGGCTGCGCCTGCCGTCGGTGATCTCGGGCGTCCTCTCGGTCCTGCTGATCTACTGGCTGGGGCGGCAGATCTTCGGAATCCGTGCCGGTTTCCTTGCCGCCGCGTGCCTGGCGACCACCGTCATGTTCTGGTGGCACTCGCAATACATCCAGATGGACCAGATGCTCTCCTGCCTCATGCTCGCCGCTCTGGCCTGCTTCTTCACGGCGCGCGAAATCCCCGGTCGGAGCAGCGTTCTGCTCCTGATCGCATCGGGCGCATTTATGGGGCTGGCATTCCTCACCAAGGGCCCGGTCGGATTGGTCGTGCCCGTGGCGGTGATCGGCGCCTATCTCCTGCTGCTATGGGAGCCGCTGTGGATTTTTCGCCGGGAGGTAGTCGGCATGGCGGCGGCGTTCCTGCTTTTCGCGGCGCCCTGGTACGTGAGCCTGGCCCTGACGGGACACCAGGACTTTCTCCTCGACTTCTTCATCCGGCACAATCTGGAGCGTGCCACCGATCCCTTCAATCATGTGCAGCCGTTCTGGTACTACGCGCCGCGGCTCCTTTCGGATCTCTTCCCCTGGTCGTTGTTCCTGCCCGCGGCGCTGCTGGTGCCGGTGCGCAACGAGATGGAGCGCCGGGGCAGGCTGTTCGCCTGGATCTGGCTGGCAGCGACCTTTCTGATTTTCTCCTCGGTGGGCTCGAAGCGCGGCGTCTACCTGCTCCCCATGTATCCGGCGGCGGCAATGCTGGTGGGAAAGCTCGGGGACGAGATTTTTTCGGGGGAAGCTCCGAAATGGATGCAGGCGTGGGCCCGGTGGGCACTGCGGTTTCTCGGAGCCTTCCTGGGACTGGCGGCGGTCGGCAGCCTGGGCGCGGTGATCTACGCGCTGGCGAAGGGAGTGTACCGGGCCGAAGCGGTGAGCCTTCTCCCCCTGGGAGCGCTGGCAGGCTGCGGGGCTTTCCTGCTGCTCCGCTTCCTCCGTTCGCGCCGCCTGCTGCCCGCGGCCGGCAGCCTCGCCGTATCGCTGGCCTGCATCTACCTCTATGCCAATCTGGTGATATTTCCGCTCGCCGACCGCTACAAATCGCCGGTCCCTTTCTGCCGTCAGGTGGTGGCCATTGTGCAGCCGGAAGAGGAGATACGCTCTTTCGGTCTGTGGCGGTGGGACGCGTCCTACATCTTTTATACCCGCCGGCTGATGCCCGCGCTGCGCGGCCAGGACAAGCTGGAAGATTTCCTGGCTCAGGGCCGCCGGGTCTACGTGGTGGTGGAGAGCAGCGAGATGGATGAGTTCCTTTCCGGGCTGAAATACCCGGCGCGGGTCGTTCTGCGGCAGGAGATCGGCTCCAAGACCACGGCTCTACTGACCAATCAAGCGGAACGTCCCCTGTAGCGGAGGCGTTCCCATTCGGGAGGCTTTAATGCGGCGCTTCGGCCCGGTCACCCTTCTCATTCTGGCCACCAGCGGCCTTGCCCTCCGGGCCGCCCAGGATCCCCATCAACACACCACTTCCGGAGCGAGCTCGTCGAAGGATCCGCAGCTTCTGCCCGGCATGGGATCCCACCCTCACCCCATCGCCACGAAAAGCCCGCAGGCGCAGCGTTTCTTCGATCAGGGCCTCACGCTGGTGTTCAGTTTCAACCACCAGGAGGCGATTCGCTCTTTCGAGACGGCCGCGGCGCTGGATCCCCTGGCAGTGATGCCGTTGTGGGGAATTGCCTATGCCCTGGGCCCGAACATCAACATGCCGGTGAGCCCGGAAAACGAAAGGAAGGCCTACGAGACGATTCAAAAAGCCCTGGCCCTCGCCGAAAAGTCCCCAGCGAGCGAACGGGACTACGTGCAGGCGCTGGCCAAGCGATACTCGGGAGATGCCACACCCGATCTCGATCAGCTGGCGGTGAGCTACTCCCGCGCCATGAAGGAGCTGAGCCGGCGCTATCCCGACGATCTGGACGCTGCGACACTTTACGCCGAGTCGATGATGGACCTGCGCCCGTGGAAGCTCTATGACCTGGAGGGAAACCCGGCGGAGGGAACCGCGGAAATCGTCGCGGTGCTGGAATCGGTCCTGAAGCGCGACCCCACTCATCCCGGCGCCAATCACTATTACATCCATGCGGTGGAGGCCTCGAAGGATCCACAGAAGGCGCTCCCCTCCGCCGAGAGGCTCCAGACCCTGGTGCCGGGTGCGGGTCACCTGGTGCACATGCCGGCCCACATCTACGCCCGCACGGGAGATTATTCGCTGGCCGCGGACAGCAACGCCAAGGCCGCCGACGTGGACCGCCAGTACCTGAAGGCCACCGGAACCATGGGAAGCCTCTATTCACTCATGTACTACGGTCACAACCTGCATTTCCTGGCCTACGCCGCCGCACAGGATGGGCGACAGTCGGAGGCCAGGCAGGCGGCCGCCGATCTGGTCGTCCTGGCGCGACCGGCGCTGAAGGAGATGCCCATGATCGAATTCGCCCTGCCCACTCCGCTGTTCGTCGATCTGAGGTTTCAAAACTGGAGCGCTATCGCGAAATCGCCGGAGCCTTCCACCGAAACCCCCACGACGCGGACGATGTGGCGCTTCTTCCGGGGCATGGCGCTGGCTTCCCAGGGCAAGGCCGAGCCGGCTCAAGCCGAACGCCAGGCGTTCCGGGAGCTTGCCGCGCAGGCGCCAAAGGACCTTCCCTACAGCGGCACCGGATTCTCCACTTCCGGAGAAATCCTGGCGGTGGCCGGATTCGCCCTGGATGCGCGCATCGCCTCGGCTCAGGGCAATCACAAGGCAGCCATCGAATCCTGGGAAAAAGCGGTGAAAGCGCAGGACCAGCTCGCTTATGACGAGCCTCCCGCCTGGTTCTACTCCCTGCGCGAGTCCCTGGGCGGCGAGTATTTCCGGGCGGGCCAGTTCGCGGAAGCTGAAAAGATATTCCGTGAAGATCTGGAGAAGCATCCCCGAAGCCCGCGCTCCCTGCTCGGTTTGACGGAGAGCCTCAAGGCGCAAGGGAAGGACGTCGACGCCGGCTGGGTCGCCCGGCAATTCAAGATTGCCTGGAAGGGAACCACCGTTCCCACCGCCTCCTCGCTTTGAGCAGGATTCCCCCTCTGAGAGTCTCCCCTGGGGCGGGCGTCACCCGACTCGTTCTCTGCGCCGTGCTGGTCGCCATTGCCTGGATCGGACCTGCGAGCGCTCAGATGCCGGTGGAGACTCGAGGCTGGTGGATCGCGCTGCAGGCAGGCGCCGGCCTGGTCGACGGGCAGGTCCGGGTTGGTGAGCCATCCCCTTCCACACCCCTGAACCTGAAAAATGACCTCGGCATCGATCACGCCTTCACCTACGGTCTACGGGTCGGCGGATCGGCCGGCGAAAAGAACCGCCTGCGCTTCTCGGCGGAATCCATTTCCATGAGCGGCTCTGAAACGTTCGACAAAACGGTCTATTACGACGAGGGGAGCTTCCCTCCGGGATCCTCCCCCAAGGCCGACACGCGCTTTTATCTCGTCGAGGCGCAGTACGGGCGAGTTTTCGGCGACTCGGCCGCCAGGTCGCACTGGATTCTGCTCGCGGGCATCGCTTACGCCTATCTGGATTTCCGCCTCGGCGACCAGTCGGAGGATTTCTACCGGCAGGAGGTCCCGATGCCGCTGCTGGGCGCCGGCTGGGAATTCAAGGCCTCCGAGAAGGGGTCGATCCGAGTGGCCGGGGAGGGCTTCCGCTACAACCACCTGAATACCGGTGAGCAGGAAGGATCGACCGTTTACCTGGATCAGGAATTGGTGGATTTCTGGGCCGGCTGGGTGGGCCGCATCTCAAAGGGGATCGACTGGAGCGCCGGCTACCGCTTCTTCACCTTTAGCCAGACCGAGAACTCTTCCGAAGACTTCAACGACTTCCACTGTCGCCTCAATACGCTCACCGGATCCATCTCGTTCCGCTTTTGAAGCCTCCACTCCCGACAGAAGTGAAATCTCTGGCCTGATCATCGCGGATCGGTGGCGGGATGCTGAATTCCCGCTTGACGATCGCTGCCGCCGCGCCTAGGATAGTCAGCACTCACTCACTTAGGGAGTGGCAATGCCCGTTCGCAGGCTGGCAGGAGAGGCGCGGTCCCAGGCCATCGTCAAAGCCGCCCTGGGGCTGTTCGCGCAGCAGGGGTTCGACGCCACCACGACCCGCAGCCTGGCACGGGCCGCGGGAGTGAGCGAGGCGCTCCTTTTCAAGCACTTCCCCACCAAGCGGGCCCTCTACCGGGCCATCCTGGAATACAAGATCCGTGACGCCGAGCAGGCGCTTCCCCTGGACGACTCCCTCCTGTCGCTGGAGGATGAGGCCTTCTTCCTGCACATCGCCTACCATCTGATGCGCCGCGTGGATGCCGACGATGCGTTCTGCCGGCTCATGCTGCGCAGCGCCATGGACGGGCACGACCTGGCGCGGCGCTTCCGCAAGGCGCGCTCCGGGAAGCTTCTGGATCTCCTGACCCGCAAGCTCCGGCAGCGTTGCGAGCGGCTGAAGATTCAGCCGCCGGTGGATCCTCCCCTGGCCGCGCGCGTCTTCAGCGGCATGATCCTCTCGGTCATGCTCAACCGGCGCATCTTCCGCGAGGAGGTCGTGTCGCGTACCTCGCTGGACGAGGTGGCACGGGCCCTGGTCCACATCTTTTTGAGCGGGATGGGAAAGGTAGGATCGAAGCCATGAGGCTGCGGGCGCTGCTCTTCCCCCTGCTCTCCTGCGTCGCGGTTTCCTCATCATGGAGCTCGGAGCTGCCGATGGATCCCCTGGCCGAAGCCCGCGCCAACGGGGCCCTGACCCTCACCGATTCTTTCCGGGCCGCGGCCCAGCTCAACGAGCGCGTGGCCCTGGCGCAGGAGAGCCTGACCCAGGCCGAGCTGCTCAAGAGGAATGCCATCAGCCGGGTCCTTCCCCAGCTCACTCTGGTGAACGGCTACTATCGGCAGAACCCGGTGACCGTCTCCAACGCCGGGAGCGCGGTCACCGTTTCCGACGCGCGTAACGAGCTGCGGGTGGATCTGACCCAGCCGATCTTCCACGGCCTGCGCGACCAGAGCTATATTCGTTACGCCAAGAGCAACATTCAGGCGAACCGCTACCAGCTCGACGAGTCCCGGCGTCTCATTTACTCGGACGTGGCCGAGGCGTTCTACACGGCCCTGGAGCATGAGGGGCAGATCCGGGCCTTCGAGGAGGCCGTCGCGGCGGAGCGCGAGCGCTACAAAGAGATCGAGGCCTGGTACGAGGCGGGGCTGGCCCGCAAGACCGAGGTCCTCCTGGTGAAATCCACGCTCGATCAGGACGAGGCCAATCTGGCCCGAATCCGCAACCTGCTTTCGGGATCCAGACAGCTGCTCACCTTCTGGATCACCGTGCCGGTCGACCTGCCTCTCCAGGATGACCTGGTGCTTCCCGAGAACCCCGTCCCTCCCGTGGGAGGCGAAGGAGAAGTAGAGGTGCTGAAAGCCATGCAGATGGAGGCGCGGGCCAGCCGCAGTGACCTCAGGCAGCAAGTGCAGGAGGTGCAGTCGGCGCAGTATCAGGTCTCCTTCGCGCGCGGCGAGTACCTTCCCACCTTGGATCTGGACGCCAGTGCCTATCTGGATCGCACCAACTACTCCACCTACGCCCAGCAGACCGACTGGAGCGCCCTCCTGCTGTTTACCTTCCCCCTCTACGATGGTGGGCGGATCCGCTCCAATGTCATGACCGCCCAATCCCTGCTCCGCCAGGCGGAGCTGGCCCGGGACGAGCTGGCTCGCCAGGTGGAGCTGGAGGTGAAGAACGCGTTCCTGACGCTGCAGTCGGATCTGGCGACGCTCGCGACTCTGGAGGCCAGCGTGCAGGCAGCCGACGAGAACTGCCGCCTCCTGCTCGAGGAATACCGTCAGGGCCTCGCCTCAAACCTGGAAGTCGTCACGGGGCAGAATCAGCTGCTCACGGCGCGCATCAATCTGGCGCATCAGAAGAACCAGGTGAGGGTCGATTGGGTCGCGCTGAAATTGACCCAGGGGCTCGTGCCGGAAGGCACCCCGCCCGACCTGTGGATCAGTCCGGCTCCGAACTCCCCGGAGAAATCTAAATCATGAATTCACGCTTCGGAATGCGACTGACCGGCCTGATCGTTTCCTCTCTTGCGGCGGGACTGATCGTTGCGGGCTGCTCCAGGGACAAGGCGGCGGATCCTGCGCCCGGCTCGAAGGGCGCCGCCGGTGCGGCGACCTTCACCGCCCCACCGGTCCCGGTGGAGGTGCTCACCGTGCAAACCCGCGATGTGCAGTACTCCCTCTCCGCCGTCGGGTCGCTTCAGGCCCAGGAGGTCATCCGCGTCCCGGCCCGGGTGCCGGGAGTGATCCAGGACATCGCGTTTCACGAGGGGGACTGGGTGACGCCGAACCGGGTGCTGGCGAGAATCGATCCGGAGCGTTACCGGCTCGCCGCGGCGCGCGCCGCGGCCGCGCTGCAGGAGGCCGAGGCCAAGGCGAACGAGGCGAAGGCGGCGCTGGACAAGCGCCAGGCGCTGCGCGCCAAGGACGCAGGCTGGGTGACGATGGAGGAATTGACCAACTACCAGGCGCAGCTGGCGCAGGCGGAGGCCGCGGCGGCGGCCCTCAAGGCCGGTAAGGATCAGGCGGAGAAGGACGCGCATGATTCGGAAGTGCGCGCCGAAGCGGCGGGCGTCATCGACCAGAAGCTGGCGGACACCGGCCAGTATCTGGCCGCCGGAACGGCGGTGGCCACCATGCTCGATGCGCGCAAGCTCAAGCTGTCGTTCCGGGTCGCCGAGTCGGACGCCTCCCGCCTCGGGAAGGATCCCGGCATCACGTTCCGGGTCAAGGGGATTTCCGGCAAAGAATTTCGTGCCACCCTGTTCCACGTGGGAGGCACCTCCGATCCCGGCACGCGGATGGTGGAGTGCCTCGCCTGGGTGCAGAATGCCGATCGCGAGCTGCGGCCGGGGAATTTCGCCGACGTGACGGTGGCCCTGGAGACGCGCAAGGGATCCATGGTGGTGCCACAGACCGCCGTGCTGCCCACCGATCGAGGCTTCGTGGGCTTCGTGCTCAAGGACGACACGCACGTGGAGAAGCGCTCGCTGCGTCTGGGGCTGTTCACCCAGGATGGCAGCGTCGAGGTATTGGAAGGACTGCAGCCGGGTGATAGGGTGATTGTGCGGGGCTCGAGCACGCTCACCGAGGACTCCATCGTGACGCCGCAGGCTCCCGAGGCGACTCCATGACCCTCTCCGATCTCTCCATCCGCAATCCGGTCTTTGCCTGGATGCTCATGGGCGCGCTGATCATCTTCGGCGGGATCGGCTTCATGCGCCTGGGCGTCAGCCAGATGCCCGACGTCGATTTCCCCGTGGTCAACGTGGCCGTCACCCTGGAGGGGGCGGCGCCGGAGATCATGGAGAGCGACGTAGCCGACGTCATCGAGGATGCCGTCGCCAACCTGGAAGGAATCCGCGAGGTTTCCTCCTCCTCCCGCCAGGGCGTCACCAACATCACCATCGAATTCGAGCTGGGGCGAAGCATCGACGCCGCGCTGCAGGACGTGCAGACCAAGATTTCCCAGGCGCAGCGCAACCTCCCCCGGGAAATCGATCCGCCCGTCGTGACCAAGGTGAATCCGGAAGACCAGCCGATCATGTGGCTGGCGCTCTCCGGCAACCGCCCTCCCAAAGACCTGGCCGATCTGATCAAGAACAAGCTGAAGGACCAGTTCCAGGCGCTGCCCGGCGTGGGCAACATCATCCTCGGCGGCTACCGGGAGCGCAGCTTGCGGGTCTGGCTGGATGCGGCCCGGCTGCAGTCCTACGGCCTGACAGTGAGCGACGTGCTGGACGCCCTGCGCGCCGAGCACGTGGAGATTCCCGCCGGACGCATCGAATCGGCCGACCGGGAAATGAACGTCCGTGCCGAGGGCGAAGCCAGTACCGTGGCCGATTTCAGCTCCATCGTCATCGCCGAGCGCAACGGCTCACAGATTCTCCTGAGCAACGTCGCGGTGGTGGAGGACGGGCTGGAGGACAAGCGCCGCATCAGCCGCACCAACGGCCTGCCCGCCCAGGGAATGGGGATCGTCAAGCAGCGTGGATCCAACGCCGTGGCAGTGGGCAAGGAGGTCAAGGCGGGCATCGAGAAGATGCGCAAGACCCTCCCCAAGGACCTCAACCTGGACATCGTGTTCGACGGGACGGCGCCGGTGGAGGAGTCGATCCATGAGATCGAATTCACCCTGATTCTCTCCGTCCTGCTCACCGGATTGGTCTGCTGGCTCTTCCTGGGATCCTTCTCCTCGACGTTCAACGTCCTGCTTTCCATTCCCACGTCCATCATCGGCACCTTCGCGGTGATGTACTTCTGCGGCTTCACGCTGAACACCTTTACGCTGCTGGGGCTGTCGCTCTCGGTGGGCATCGTGGTGGACGATGCCATCATGGTGCTGGAGAACATCTATCGGCACGCCGAGGCGGGCCAGAGCCGCCTCAAGGCCTCCATCGAAGGCGCCCGGGAAATCACTTTCGCCGCCATGGCGGCCACGGCGGCCATCATCGCCATCTTCCTGCCGGTCGCCTTCATGAAGGGGATCATCGGGAAGTTTTTCTTCCAGTTCGGAGTGACGGTCTCTGTAGCGGTCACCTTTTCTCTCCTTGAGGCGATCACGCTCACGCCCTCGCGCTGCTCGCAGTTCCTCTCGGTGGGAGAGCGCAAGACCTCGCTGGGACGGGCGGCGGAATCGGCTTTCGAGTCGCTGTCGCACCTCTATAAGCGGGCCCTGGGGCCCTGCCTGCGTCATCGAGCGATGGTCCTGGCGACGACCATGGCGGTTTTCATCGCCTCGTTTTCCCTGCTCTTCTTCGTCAACAAGGAGATGGTGCCCTCCCAGGACATCGGCCGCATCCTGGCCCGCATCCAGACTCCCGTCGGCTCGTCCATCGACTACACCGACTCGATCGTGAAAAAGGCCGAGGAATGGCTCAAGACCCGGCCGGAGATGCATCGCTACTTTGCCGCCATCGGCGGGTTCGGGGGGGGCGAAGTCAACACCGCGAATCTCTTCGTGACCCTCAAGCCGCCCAAAGAGCGCAACGTCACCCAGGCGCAGCTGATGGCCGACATGCGCCGGGACCTCAACAAGATCCCCTCCGCCAAGGTGACGATTCAGGATCTTTCCCTGGCGGGCTTCACCGCGCAGCGCGGCTACCCGGTGGAGTTCACCGTGCGGGGCAGCGATTGGGGAGTCCTGGCGGAGAATTCGCGCAAGATCATGGAGCAGATGCGCGGCTCCCCCCTGTTCGTGGACGTGGACACCGACTACCAGCTGGGCATGCCCGAAGTGCAAATCGTCCCCAACCGGAAGCTCGCTGCCGATCTCGGCGTCTCCATGCAGGAGATCGGCGACACGCTCAACTCCCTCATCGGCGGCGTCCGCGCGGTGAAATTCAAGGACAAGGGGAAGCGCTACGACGTGCGGGTGCGCCTCCTGGCCAGCCAGCGTCTGCGGCCCGAGGACATCTCTCCCCTGTTCGTACGCGCCCGTGACGGCCAGCTGGTGCGCCTGACCGATCTGGTGCAGGTCGACGTGAAGCCGTCGCTGCTCTCCATCACCCGCAAGAACAAGTCCCGGGCCATCGGAATCTTCGCCAACGTGGCGCCGGGAAAATCCCAGTCCGATGCCCTGAGCGCGGTCGAGAAAATCGCCAAACAAACGCTCCCCGAGGGCTATGAGGTGGTCTTCAGCGGCAGCGCCCAGGCGTTCCAGGAGTCGTTCTATAGCCTCTTATTCGCGCTGATCCTCGGTCTGGCGGTCTCTTACATGGTGCTGGCATCGCAATTCAACTCTTTCGTCCACCCGGTGACTGTGCTGATGGCGCTTCCTTTCTCGTTCACCGGTGCGCTGCTGGCGTTGTTTCTCACCGGCAAGTCCCTCAACATCTATTCCATGATCGGCCTCATCCTCCTGATGGGAATCGTGAAGAAGAACTCGATCATGCTGGTGGACTACACCAATCAGCTGCGCCGCGCCGGCAAGAACCGCGACGAAGCGCTGCTGCAGGCCTGTCCCGTCCGGCTGCGGCCGATTCTGATGACCTCCATGGCCACCATCGCCGGCGCCATCCCGGCGGCCGTGTCGCTCGGTCCCGGCGCGGAGCTGCGACAGCCCATGGCCCTGGCCGTCATCGGCGGAGTTTTCGTCTCCACGTTCCTCACTCTCTTCGCGGTCCCAGCCGCCTACCACCTGTTCGACAGCTGGCTGGGAGCGCGCCGGGAGCGCTTCGAGCGCAGCTATGCCGAGGCGGTCGCTGCCACCACCACGGCCGCCTCGGCCCCCGGCTCTCTCGAAACAGAGGTGTCGCGGTGAGCAGCTCATCGGGCCTGGATGAGATCGACCGGCCACATCCCTGGTGGCGCAAGAGCTGGGTCCTGCTCATCGCCGTCGCCGCTCTGGGCGCCATCGGATACTTCGTCTTCGGGGACCGGAATGGAGACTCGGACCTGAGCTTCGAGACGGCGAAAGTGGACCGGGGACGCATCATCGCCAAGGTCACCGCCACCGGAACCCTCTCTCCTCTCGTAACCGTCCAGGTCGGCAGCCAGGTTTCCGGGCGGATCCTGGCGCTGTACGTCGACTTCAATTCTCCGGTCAAGAAGGGCGAAGTCATCGCCCGGATCGATCCGCAATTCTTCCAGGCCGAGGTCCAGCAGGCCAAGGCCAACCTCTCCGCCGCCCGGGGAAACCTGACCAAGTCCAGGGCCCAGGCCAAGGACTCGCAGTTGCAGTACGAGCGCGCCGAGGCGCTGGCGAAGCAGAACCTGGTCGCCCAGGCGGACCTGGACACGGCCAAGGCAACCGCCGACGGCGCCGTGGCGACGGTCACCGCCAGCGAAGGGGCGGTGGAGCAGGCTCGTGCCAGCCTCAACCAGGCCGAGATCAACCTGGCCTACACCACCATCGTCTCCCCCACCGACGGCATGGTCATCTCCCGCAACGTCGACGTCGGCCAGACGGTGGCGGCGTCGCTTCAGGCTCCCACGCTGTTCACCATCGCTGAAGACCTCCAGAAGATGCAGGTGGACTCCAGCGTCGCCGAGGCCGACGTGGGAAAGCTCAGCCCGGGGATGGAAGCCAGCTTCTTCGTCGATGCCTACCCCAGCGAGCGGTTTACCGGCAAGGTGCGCCAGATCCGCAACGCCCCGCAGACCATTCAGAACGTCGTCACCTATGATGCGGTCCTGGACGTGAGCAATCCCGATCTGAAGCTCAAGCCCGGCATGACGGCGAACATCACCTTCATCACCTCGGAGCGGGACGACGTGCTGCGCGTCCCCAACTCCGCCCTGCGATTCCGCCCGCCCCCGGAGATGCTGGCGTCGCTGTCCAAGGGAAGCGGCGGCAAAGGGGGAGGCGACGACGCGAGCGCCCAGACAGGTGATACGCGCGGCGCAGGCGGGGGCGCATCGGGAGAGGGGCGGCGCGGCGGCGGTGGGCGGGGTCAAGGCAGATTCGGCGCCGCGGGAGTCTCCGGCATGCCGGAGGTTCCGGATCGCAAGACCATCTGGGTCCTGCGGGAGGGCAAGCCAGTTTCCGTCACGTTCAAAGCCGGAGTTACCGACGGCAGCCTGACCGAGGTCGCCGAAGGGGAGCTGAGCCCGGGGGATCGGGTCATCACCGGCGTGAGTGGCGGCAGCATCCGGTCCAATGCTTCGCAGGGAACGGGCGGCGGCGCCTTCCGTCGAGTATTCTAGCCATGCCCGGCGCCGAGCCCCTCATCCTTCTCGACAACATCGTGCGCACCTACCGCATGGGGAAGATGGAAGTCCGGGCGCTCCGGGGAGTTTCCCTTTCCGTCGACGAGGGGGAGTTCGTGGCCATCATGGGCTCCTCCGGCTCCGGCAAGACCACCCTGATGAACACCATCGGCTGCCTGGACCGTCCCACCTCCGGCCGCTACCTGCTGGCGGGCCGCGAGGTGTCGCGGCTCACCCGCGAGCAGCTGGCGGAGATTCGCAACCGTACTCTCGGGTTCGTCTTCCAGAGCTTCAACCTGCTCTCCCGCACCAGCGCGCTGGAAAACGTGGAGCTGCCGCTGCTTTACGCCGGAACTTCCACGAAGGAGCGGGCGCGCCGGGCGGCGGAATCATTGCGCCGGGTCGGCCTGGCGGAGCGTATGGATCACCATCCCGGGCAGCTCTCCGGCGGACAGCAGCAGCGCGTCGCCATCGCCCGCGCCCTCGTCACCCATCCCCGCCTGATCCTGGCCGACGAGCCGACCGGCAACATCGACTCCCAGGCGAGCCTGGAGATCATGGCCCTGTTCCAGGAGCTGGGCCGCACCGGAATCACCATCGTGCTCGTGACCCACGAGCCGGACATCGCCACCTACGCGACGCGCGTCGTCCGAATGAAGGACGGGCTGGTCGTGTCGGACCAGCGCCAGACCCAGGCGGTGGCCCAGGTCCCCGACGCTGTGGCGGAGCAGGGAGCGCAGGCATGAGCTATCTCGCGATCCTGCGCGTCGCCTCCCGGGCGCTGCTGCGCAACCGGATGCGGTCGTTCCTGACCACTCTGGGGATCATCATCGGCGTGGCCGCGGTCATCGCCATGGTGGCCATCGGAGAAGGGGCCAAGGCGCGGGTCGAGCAGTCGTTCTCCGCCATGGGCACCAGCCTGCTCATCGTGATGTCCGGATCCACCACCGCCGGGGGCGCCCGCGGCGGCTTCGGCTCCATGCCGACGCTCACCTGGGACGACCTGCGCGCCATCCAGACCGAGATTCCCGTGGTCCATCTCGCCGCGCCCACGCTGCGCTCCGTGGCCCAAGTGGTCAACGAAGATCAGAACTGGAGCACCAGCATCACCGGCACCACGCCGGAGTATTTCGAGATCCGATCCTGGAACATGGCGAAGGGCGCCGCCTTCACCCAATCCGACGTCGACGGCGGCACTAAGGTGGCGGTGCTCGGACAGACCGTGGTGGATCGGGTGTTCGGTCCGCATGCCGACCCGGTGGGGCAGGTGGTCCGGATCCGGAACATCCCCTTTCAGGTCGTCGCGGTGATGGAGAAAAAGGGGCAATCCCCCAACGGGCAGGATTACGACGACGCGGTGATCATGCCGGTGAGCACGTTCCAGACCAAAATCCAGGGCGGGCTGCAGAAGTTCCTCAACGGCGCCATCATGATCAGCGCCGTCTCCCCCGACGCCACCGACAAGGCGGAAAACGAAGTCACCGATCTGCTGCGGGACCGCCACCACATCCAACCCGGAGCCGACGACGACTTCTCCATCCGCAACCTGACCGAAATCGCCAGCGCCCAGCAGGAGGGCACCCGCACCCTCACGCTGCTGCTTTCCAGCATCGCTGCCGTGTCGCTCCTGGTGGGCGGCATCGGCATCATGAACATCATGCTCGTGAGCGTGACCGAAAGGACGCGCGAGATCGGACTACGCATGGCGGTGGGCGCCAAGCCGAAAGACATCCTTTCCCAGTTCCTGGTGGAGGCGCTGACGCTATCCGTTGCGGGGGGCCTGTTCGGCGTGGCCCTGGGCGTCGGGGTTGCCCAGTACCTCGGGAACCAGTTCGACTGGCCGATGCTCATCCGCCCCGGCATCGTTCTGCTCTCGGTAGGATTCAGCGCCTTCGTCGGCATCGCCTTCGGCCTCTACCCGGCCCGCAAGGCATCGCTTCTGGATCCCATCGAAGCCCTGCGCTACGAGTAGCCCGTCAATCAATTGGCATTTGCTATCGCAGCAAAGATTGCTTCGATCTCCATTTTCTCCTTGCTCTGAAGCGCTTCCCAGGTCTAAGCTAATTTCGGTTTTCCCCCCTGTACAGCTTTCCGAAAGTTACGGACTTGCAGCCTGAGTCGTGGGTCTGCTCGTTCCGCCATGGGTCGGGACAAAACCACCAGTGCGGAGGATCCCGCGTCCTCGAGAGGGCGCACCGGTGGCGCCGACCCTGCAGAGAATGCCAGGGCACTGGTACCGCTCCCCATCCGCCTGATTTCCCCGTGACGGCTCAAATGAACTAGTGATATAAAGCGACGTCGCTTGCCGAAACCCTGCCCGGTGAGGCGGGCGACGAGGGCTGAGCGAATCGGCCCGCGAAACTCAAGGTCCTACAAGTCCCACACCAAGCCAGGCAGCGAGGGGCGTGGCCCAGGGGGGAGATGCAGATCTCTGCCCGAAGCACCCGACTGCCGTACTCTGCCTTCCTCTTCTTTAAACTGAGTATCTCCAATGCGCAGGAGGATTCTGAGATGACTGACCGCCCGGTGATGCAAATCCGATCCCAGACCGTTCCCGAGCTGCTGCTCAAGCTATACCAGGAGGAGGAGAGCGGCCGACTGATGTTTCGCCGCCTGAGACTCGAAAAGAGCCTGTACCTGCAAGGGGGCACCGTGGTGTTCGCCGCTTCCACCGACCGGGACGACCGCCTCATCCGAAGTCTTCTCCGGGGCGGGATGGTGCCTCTCCCCCATCTTCTAAGGGGACTGGAAATCTCTCTGCGCACCCATCGTCGCCTGGGTGAGGTGCTGGTCGAGGGTGGCCAGCTCAACCGGGCGGACCTCGTCCGAGCTATCCAGGATCAAATCACCGACATCGCGTGCGGGGCGTTTCAGTGGACTGAAGGGACTTACGAGTTCGAGAAGGGAGTCCTTCCCGGTCCTGAGAGCATCACTCTGAAGTCCCATGGGCTGGAGCTCATTCTGGAGGGGGTCCGCCGGATCGAGTCTTGGGCCAGGGTCCAGGAGGTCGTGGGGGGTCTGAACACCGAATACCGGGCGACTAAAGACGCGAATGCTCTGGCCAAGAGGGCGAAACTTCCGTCCGGCGAGCAACAGATTCTCAGTTACTGTGAGGAAACGCGGACGCTGGAAGAGATTTGCGAAGCCATTCCCCTGGACGACTTCTTGATTTGCAAGCTCCTATGGGGATTCCTGATCGTCGGAGCTCTCATGAAGGCCTGAAATCACCTTCGGCTGAGAGGGGGCGGTGGAAGGCATCGCTTCTGGATCCCATTGAAGCACTGCGTTACGAGTAGCCCCGGCCTGTACCCCGGACCGCACCTCATTCAGCACACCCATGCCGTCCTTGCGTGCCCCACCCAGCCAGGGTGTATTCCCAGGCAAGCTCTCTACTTTATGGCCGCCCGCCTTGCTGTACTAACGAATAGAGCCGATCGGTATAATCGGCGACTGAATGATCAACTGGAGAATTTCAGCATGTGGAAACCAAAAACCTCATCCGTCATAGTGCTGTCCGCCGCCTGTCTGCTCGGCTGGCTGGCTGGGTCGGAGCGGCTTGCGACCGGGTTGCAAGCCCAGGAAAACGCGTCTGAAAAGGCGGGAGCCACGACGATCAAAACCCGTGTTGGCGACCTGTCGTTCACCTACGCCTTTCCCAACGGGTACCCGACCGAGGACACCGTGAAGAAGCTCTTCGACGAGCGCGACTTTCAGCGCGCCTGCCAGATTTACCTCTGGGCGCTGCCGATGGTGTCCGTCGGCGAAGCGGAGGCTGTCATGATGAGCATCCTCGGTGCCGCCCCCGGCGACATCATGCGCGCGGACACCATCCCTGCCATCAAGCGCTTTCTCACGGGCAACGCCTCCACCCCCTACCTGATGGCCTGGCTCGATCTGGCAAAGAGCGGCCCGTATGTCGTCGAGATGCCCGCCGGTCCGTCCGCCGGATTCGTGGATGATTTGTGGCAGCGACCCGTCACGGACATCGGCCTCCCCGGTCCGGACAAAGGCAAGGGTGCCAAATTCCTCGTGCTCGGTCCGGGGCAGGCTGCACCCGAGGCTGCCGTCGGTTACCTCGTCGTGCAGTCCACCACGTTTAATAACCTGTGGCTCGTTCGCCTGCTCTCGCCCGACGCGCAGGAACGCGACGCCATGATGGGCAAGATCCGCCTCTATCCCTTCAGCCGGCGCGCCAACCCTCCCGCGACCAAAGTGCTTTCCATCGTAGCCGGGACGACCTACGGCAATGCGCCGCGCGGACTCGCTTATTGGGAAAGGCTTTCCCACTGGGTCAACGAAGAGCCCGTGCAGGAGCGCGACCGCATCATGATGGCGATGCTGCGCTCGCTCGGCATCGAGAAGGGCAAGCCGTTCCAGCCCGATGCACGCATGAAACAACTGCTCACCGAAGCCACGCTCGTGGGCGAAGCCATGGCCAAGGTCAACGACTACGAAAAACGCGACATGCCCCTGGCGCACTATGCCGATGGTTCCAAGTGGGAGTTTGCGCTGTGTCTGGACATCAGCCAGGAGGCGCCGAACTACACGGAGCTCGATGAACGCGCCGCGTGGTTCTACGAAGCCACGGCCACTTCCAAGGGCATGGTGACCAAGACGCCCGGCGTCGGCTCGATCTATCTCGGCTGCTACAAGGACAAGGACGGCAACTGGCTCGACGGCGCAAAGACCTACCGGCTCCACGTCCCGCCCAATCCGCCCGTGACCCAGTTTTGGTCGATCACCCTCTACGACGTATCCACCCGCGCTCTCATCGACAACCAGACCGATATCACAGACCGCTCGTCCCGGCAGGACGTGACGAAGAACGCGGATGGTTCGGTGGACCTGTATTTCGGCCCGAAAGCGCCGAAGGGTTTCGACAAGAATTGGGTTCCCACCCTGGCCGGCAAGGCGTGGTTTCCTTACTTCCGCCTCTACGGCCCCACCGAGGCGCATTTCGACGGGAAGTGGGTGCTGCCGGACATCGAGAAGGTGCAATGATTCCAGCGGCACGACGAGAGAGGCAAGGCCTTACTCGGGTGTCTTGCTCTCGGGTGGCGGGAGGGAGGCGATCCAGCTCAGAGCGTCATCGACATCGCGCAGCAGCTCGTCCTGGCCTCCGCGAAACCCGTGGTTCGAGGCCTTGACCGCGTACAGGCGACGCGTCGGCGTGTCCGGCCCGAAAAGCTCGCGGGCTTCCGGCGCCGGCACATACTTGTCACCTTCCGCCTGAATGACCGCAATCGGCAGCGGTCCTAGCCTCTCGATGGCGGGATAGGTCAAAACCCCTCCCTTCTCATCCAGCTTGATCCCCGTCATGGTAGCCGCGTTTTCCGGGGCGACCAGATAGTCGCTCTCCCGGGTCAGTGCCACCGCGATGGCGCCCGCCAGTAACGGCTGCAGCTTCTTGTCCCCTGCCACGAGCACGGCCATGCTCGCACCCCTGGAGACGCCGCTCAGAATGGTTGGCGTTTCCTCCGGCAAAGCCAGCTCATGCTTCGCTTGCTCGATCACGGTGCGCAGGTCCTCTCCCACCTCGGACATGGTCAGCTTTTTCCCTGACTTTTTCGCGGGTTTCAAGGCCTCCCGGGAGTTGTAGGCAACGGCGTAATAGCCAAGTTCCGCCATCCGCTCGAAGACGGAATTACTGGCCCCGAGCCACCCCGCGTCCCCGGTAGCGAACAGGATCAGAAATCCATGCGGCTTGGGGGCGACTGGCTTCACGTAAGTCAGATTCAACTCCCGGTGCGGAAGCTTGACCTTTTCCTCGCGCACTTCGAACACGCCCGGCTCGGACGACAGGTGGGCAAGGCAGACAGTGGGCCCAGAAAGGCCGAGGAAGGCCAGTGCGATCGCGGTGCGCAGCGTCAGGCTATTCAACAACCCACCTCGTTTCCGTTCTGCCGAGCCCGGGACTCGAGCCATCGCCCACCATGGAACCTCTTGAAAGCTCCTCAGACCCTATCCCCAACGATTTCCACTGTCAAACATTTCACTCTCCCGCACTTGCAACACGATCTTCTTGAATCGGCATCTGCCGAGGAATAGGATTCGGCGCAGGAAGAAAGGAGAGAACCCATGCTCCGTTTCCTGACCTTCTGTGCCGCGATGTTGCTGGTCCCCGCACCGACCGCCAAACCTCCCGAAGCTACCCCTCAGCTTCCCACCTGGGCAAAGTCCGTTCGCGACATTCTTTCCCGAGAGGGCACCATGCAGCCCGGAGACGTGTTTCGCGTTGCGGTGGCCAGGAGCGACCTGACGGTGGTCCGCGATGAAGTGACCCTGGAGCCGCGCTTTGCCTACACCTCCTGGATCGCCGTGATGCCGATGGGGAAAGAAGGCGAGGTCATGGTGATGGGCGATATGGTCCTGACTACCAAGGAAGTGGACCCGGTGATGAGGCGGCTGCTCAAGGGAGGCCTGCGGGTGACCGCCCTGCACAATCACCTCAACGGTGAGAACCCCCGGCTGATGTACCTGCATTATGACGGCATGGGCCAGGTCTCCCCCCTGGCGGAGACGATCAAGGAGGCCCTGGCCCTCACCTCCGCGCCGCGCTCCGAGCCCTCTCAGGGGCCTAAAGAGGCCACGCCCCCTGAGCTGATGGCAGCGTTCGAGCAAGTGCAGAAGATCCTGGGCCGCGAGGGCAAGATCGCTCGGAAAGTGCTGCAAGTCTCCTTTCCCCGCGCGGACCCCATCCAGTGCGAGGGCATGGACCTCCCGCCCGCGATGGGAACCGCGACGCAAATCAACTTCCAGCCTGCTGGAGCCGGGCTCGCCGCCACCGGCGATTTCGTGGTGACCGACGATGAGCTGCAGCCGCTGTTGCAGGCCCTGGCGCGGGGAGGGATCTCGGTGGAAGCCATTCACAGCCACATGACGCACGAAAAGCCAACTCTCAAGTTCGTGCACTTCTTTGCCCAGGGTCCCGCCGAGACGGTGGCAAAGGCCCTGCGGACAGCCTTGGATCAGACCGCCGTCAAGCGCTAGGAGTCGACGATCAATCGAGGCCCTGCTGCTTCCAGGAATCCAGAAGCCTGCGATCGCGCCGCAGCCGGGCGATGCGGCCGAGCAGAACCAGCAGCGTGATACCCATCCAGATGACGCCGGTGCTGGTCAGCGCCGGAATCCAGCGATAGGCGAAGTTGACCCGATTCTGCCAGCCAGCCTCCACCGATGCCAGGTCACGGCCCAGCGCCAGCTGGAACGCCGCGGGGAATTCGGCTCCCTCCTTCATTTTTTCGAGAATGCGCCGCACCGCGCCGGGGCCGTGCTCGCGCTCCAGATAGCTCACGAAGTGGAACGACTCGGCATAGGCGGCGCGGGCGGCCGAATCCTCCGAGGGAAAGGAGCGGGTCAGCTGAGAGAGGGGCGTGGGCCGGCCCACCAGCACGCTCGTGCCCAGTGTGAACGCGTCCCTAAAGCTCCAATGACGCGACTCCATGACCGCCACTCCCTCCTGGAACCAGCGGGGGAGGGTGTCTGCCCGCGGGACAGTATCGAGAAGCACGTGGGTCGTCTCGTGGGCGAACAGCGACAGAAGGTCACCAAACGGGTAAGTGCGGATCCAGCTGCCGCGCAGGACCACCTCGCGCGAGCCGCTGCGGACGTAGCCCACCGCCCAATGCGGCGCGCCGTCGTCGGAATCGGCGCCCGCGGCGGCCCGGGTGGGCAGGATGCGAACCTCCAGGGGGCCTCCCATTTCGAGCCCGAGGTCGCTCTGCACCGCCTGCAGGACGCCGCCGGCCCCGGCCGCAAGAAGCTCCGCCTCGGTCCCGTTTCCCTGCTGGTAACGGATGCGGACGGGGGGGTGATCGAGGGTCTGCCACTCCTCGGCCCACCCCTGGAGGCCCAGGCCCAGCAGAGCCAGAACTGCCAACAGCACTGCGACTGAATGTCTCATTGCTCCCTTCTCACCTCCAGCACCGGTGTAGAATAACCCGGCTCCGGACACGTCTCCTGAAGTTTCGGGGCGCCCCTCCGGAAAGTGGGAGCCAGGTTGGCCGCGAGAAAGCGAGGAGTCCTAATCCTGTGCCTGCTGGTGGCGGCGTCGCTGCTGGCCGTGGGGATTCCCGTCTGGCTGATCCAGCCGTTCCGCCACCAGACTCCGCGCGACCTGGAGCTGTCCTACTTCCTGCGGCGCTGGTCCCCGGTGGGGGTGTCGATTCTGGCAGGCTTCACCCTCCTCTGGGTGATCCGCCTCTGGCGAGGCTCGCCTGGAATCCTGCGGCGCAGCGCCCTGGTCCTGGCCCTGGCGCTCTCCCTGTTCACCGCCTGGTTTGCGAACCAGAACCATTTCGAGTGGATGTTCCGCCCCCCCGTGAAGGCGGGGTTCTCGACTCCGGCCGAGGCTTCCTTCCTGAAGGATGAGGATCGGGTCCTGGGAGTCGAGATCAACGGCGAGGCGGCGGCTTATCCGATCCGCGCCCTCGCGTATCATCACCTGGTCCACGACCAGGTGGGCGGCGTGGACGTAGTGGTGACCTATTGAACGCTCTGCCACACCGGTCTGGTGTGGGAGCGGACGCTGGACGGAAAAGATCTGCAGTTTCATCTCTCGGGAATCAACAACGAAAACTTCATCATGAAGGATGAGCAGACCGGCTCCTGGTGGCAGCAGGTCTCGGGCCGCGCCATTCAGGGCCCGCTCAAGGGATCGCAGCTCAAGCGGGTCTCCTATGACGACCTCACCTTCGCCACCTGGAAGCGGGAGCACCCGAGCACCCGGATCCTGCAGCCCGATCCCTCCGCCCAGGCGGAGTACGCCTCGGCCGACTGGGAAAAGGAGATCGCCAAGCTGCCGGTCGTGACACCACGGGGTAAGGCCGAGCCGCTCGAGGATCGCGACCTGGTGGCGGGAGTGTTCAACCAGGGGGCGGCGCGCGCCTACCTGGTTGCAGACCTGGCGCGCCAGGGGCCCGTCAACGATCGCGTGGGGACCACGCCGATCCTGGTGCTGCCGTTCGACGATGGGAAGTCGGTGCGGGTGTTCCGGCGGGTGGTGGATGACCAGACGCTCGAGTTCTTCGCCGGCACCGGCGAGAACCAGGGCCAGCTCCTGGATGCGGCCACGGGAAGCACCTGGGACCTCACCGGCACGGCCCTGGCGGGTCCGCTCGCCGGCCGCAAGCTGCCGCGCTCGGATGTGTTGCTGGACTACTGGTTCGACTGGAAGACCTACCATCCCGACACGGATGTCTACAAGGCGGGACTGTGAAGCTCACACTGAAAGACCATGCGCGCCACTTGACCCGCCTGCTGAGTGACGGCGCCTACCGGCGCAACGCCCTGGAGCGCCGCCGCCTGGAGAAACTCCCGCCGTACCGGGCGACGATCACCACGCTGCTGGGCCAGACGTTCGAAATCGTCGACGCCCCGTCCTTCCTGGAGATGCATGAGCAAATCTGGGAACGGGAGATCTATCGCTTCGTGCCCAGCCGCGACAAGCCGCTGATTCTCGATTGTGGGGCCAACATCGGCTTGAGCGTGCTCTTCTTCAAGCAGAATTACCCGGATTGCTCGATTGTGGCCTTCGAGCCCGATGACACCGTCTTCAAAGTCCTGGAGCGCAACATGCGCCGCACCGGCTTGCGGTCGGTGGAGCTGGTGCCTCGGGCGATATGGACCGAGGCCACCACGCTCCCCTTCTACTCCGAGGGGAGCTACGGGGGGCGGGTGGCCCGGGGAGGCGATCCTCTGACCCGCAGCGTCCGCACCATCCGCCTGAGGGACTACCTGGATCGACCGGTGGACCTTCTCAAGCTGGACATCGAGCGGGGGGAGACCGAGGTGCTCGAGGACTGCTTCGATCGCCTGAAGAGCGTGGATCATCTGTTCGTGGAATATCACGGCGCCGACGGCGAGAAGCAAAAGCTGCCGCGCTTGCTCGCCCTGCTGGCGGGAGCGGGCTACCGGGTGAACGTGCACGCCGGGAATGACTCGCCGCAGCCTTTCGTCGCGCGCAAGCTGAACATGGGCAACGATCTACAACTTGAAATCTTCGCCTTCCGTGAAACTCCCGGCTTGCCCACGCGTACCAACAATCCGGTATAATCCCGCTCCCGAATCTCATTCATGCCCAGGCTTTGAAAGGACCCGCGACGTGGATTCCGCCGTTTCCCTGCGCAACCTGGTGAAGACCTTCGGTACACACCGTGCGGTCGACGGGGTTTCCCTGGAGATCCCCCGGGGAATCATCTTCGGCCTCATCGGACCCAATGGAGCCGGTAAGACCACCACGATCCGGATGATCCTGGACATCATCCGGCCCGACTCGGGCGAAGTGGTGGTGCTGGGAACGCCGTCCGGAGAGCAGGTCAAGGCCCGGGTCGGGTATCTTCCCGAGGAGCGCGGCCTGTACCGCAAGACCAAGGTGCTGGAGATGCTCGAATATCAGGGGTCGCTGCGGGGCGCCTCCCCCGCCGTCGCCCGCAAGGAAGCTTCCGCATGGCTGGACCGGCTGGAGCTGGCGGACTGGAAGGCCCGCAAGGTGGAGGATCTCTCCAAGGGAATGCAACAGAAAGTGCAGTTCATCGGCGCCGTCCTGGGAAAACCGGAGCTGCTGATCCTGGATGAGCCCTTCTCCGGCCTCGATCCGGTGAATCAAAACACCTTCAAGGATCTCATGTTGGAGCTGAACCGCAATGGCGCCAGCATCATCTTCTCCACGCACCAGATGGACACGGCCGAAAAGCTCTGCAAGGAGATTGCCCTGATCAACATGGGAAAGATCGTCCTGAACGGGTCCCTGTCGCAGATCAAATCGCGCTTCGGGAAGAACTCGGTCATGGTGGAGTTCGATGGCGATGGGGCCTTTCTACAAACGCTGCCGGGCGTGGCGCGGGTGGACGATTACGGGCGATACCGGGAGGTCCGGCTGCAGGACGGGGCCGACCCCCAGGCGCTGCTGCGCGCCGCGGTGGAGCGGGTAACGGTGCGTCGCTTCGAGATCATGGAGCCCACGCTGCACAACATCTTCATCGAGAAGGTGGGAGGGCACGCGACCCATGCATAAGCTGATGATGGTGATCCGGCGCGAGTACCTGGAGCGCGTCCGCAAGCGGTCGTTCTGGCTGGGGACGATGCTGCTTCCGCTCCTCCTGCTGGGGCTGGTCCTCGTCCAGGTCCTGCTGACCGACGTGGAATCGGGAAAGGTGCGGACCATCGTGCTGGTCGACGCCACGGGAAAGCTTTCCGAATCCTTCCAGCTGAAGCTGGCCGAGGAGAAAACCAAGGAGGGGAAGCCGGCTTACCGGGTGGAGGTCGTCGCCCCGGAGGGCGGTGTCGAGGCAACCCGAAAGCGCCTCGAGCCGCGCGTCCTGTCGGGGGAGGTCTTCGGAATTCTCACCGTCGGCGACAAACTCGAGTCGGACGCCAACTTCAACTTTTATGCGCGCAGCGTGGGAAACATCTTCGCCCAGAAGGCCCTGCAGCGGGCCCTCAAGGAAGCGGTGGTGGGGGTGCGCCTGGAGCAGAGCCATCTGAACGTGAGCAGCGAGGAGCTGAACAAGCTGCTCGCCCCCGTGGAGCTGGAGAGCTTCGAGATCAAGGAGCAGGGAAACGCGCGCAAGCGCGGCTTCGACGAGGCCTATCTGGGCACATTCGCGTTCGTCATGATCCTCTATATGGCCCTGCTCCTGTACGGCGTCGCCGTGATGCGCGGCATTCTGGAGGAGAAGTCCAACCGGATCATGGAAGTGCTGCTGGGATCGCTCACGCCGGACCAGCTCATGACCGGCAAGATTCTCGGCATCGGACTGGTGGGACTCACCCAGATGGCCATCTACGCCGTCACGGTCGGGGTGCTGCGGGTCTACGCGGGCCTGGCGGTTCCCCAGGCGAGCTGGATCGGGGCCCTGGAGTCCATCTCGGCGTCCAAGCTGGCTTATTTCTTCGTCTTCTTCATTCTGGGCTACTTCCTCTACACCTCGCTGTTCGCCGCGGTGGGGGCCGTCTGCAACTCGGAGCAGGAGGCCCAGAACCTCCAGACGCCGCTCATCATGTGCCTGGTCATCCCGATGGTGCTGACGTTTTTCTTCGTGACCAATCCCGACTCTCCCGCCGCCGTCGTGGCTTCAATGATCCCGCTGTTCGCGCCCATGGTGATGTTCATGCGTATCACGGTGCTGACCCCGCCGTTCTGGCAGATCGCCTTGTCGATTGGCCTGCTGCTGGTCACCAACTACATCTTTTTCCGCGCCGTGGGGCGGGTCTTCCGGATCGGCATCCTGATGTACGGCAAGCGACCCACCGTCCCGGAGATCCTGAAGTGGGCGCGGGGCTAGGAAGCTAAGGAGATGGGAATCAGCTAACTCGGGCCAAACAGCTCCGATCGGAAATGGCACTCGGGGCGAGCGGGATCGCAAGGCCGCGGCCCGCCCGCTTCGTTGAGCAAGTTCGTCGCGGCCAGCCTGGCGACTGCCGCCGGGATTCACTCCTATCCGGTGTGGACCAGGGGAAAATCACATGGCCCGGCGATTCGACGTCATCACCTTTGATTGCTACGGGACGCTGGTGGACTGGGAGGCCGGCATCAGCGGGGCGTGCCTGACCGCCGCGGCGGTTTCCGGGGCGAGTCCGCAACCTGAGGCAGTGCTGCGTTCCTATGCGCACCACGAGTCGGAGGTGGAATCGGAGGGTTACCGCTCCTACCGCGACATCCTGATGCAGGTTTCCCGGCGCGTGGCGGCCGACACCGGGTGGGCGATTCCGCCGGGTGGCGAAGCGTTCCTTCCGGAGAGCCTCCCGGCCTGGCCCCCTTTCCCGGACACCAACGAGGCGCTGCTACGCCTCTCCGTCTCCGGCTACCGCCTGGGGATTCTCTCGAATGTCGACGACGACCTGCTGGTGGCGACCTGCCGGCAATTCAGCGTTCCCTTCGATTTCGTCATCACGGCCCAGCAGGTCCGATCCTACAAGCCGGGACACGCTCATTTCACCGCTGCCCGCGAGCGGGTTGGCTCCGGCCGCTGGCTGCACGCCGCTCAGAGCTTTTTCCACGACGTCGTCCCGGCCTCGGAATTGGGGATTCCCGTCGCCTGGATCAACCGCAAGCGCGAAGCGGCGCTGGCGGGCGACGTGGCCCCCACCGTCGAGCTTCAGAACCTCCTGCGCCTGGTGGACTGGCTGGAGCACTAAAAATTTCTCGTCAGACCCCCCCTTTTTGTGCCTATAATGCGGGACAAATCGAGGGGCCCATGAAATGCTTCCGCCTTCTCGCAGCTGCCACCGTCGCGCTGTCCTGCCTTAGCATTACCCTCCCGGCCCTGCCCACTCCGGAACTCTCCTACGCTGATCGCCTTCGCGCCCAGGAAGCGATTGAGCGCGTCTACTACGCCCATCAGATCGGGGCGACCAAACCGTTCGAGCAAGCGGTGCCGCGAGAAGTGATCGGGAGGAAGGTCCGCACCACCCTGCAGCAGTCGGTGGCCCTGGAGACATACTGGAACACGCACGTGAAGGATGCCGACCTCGATCGAGAAGTAGACCGAATGGTCCGGACGACCCGCATGGCAGACCGGCTCCGGGAGCTCTTTGCGGCCCTCGGCAACGATCCGATCATGATTCGCGAATGTCTGGCCCGCCCGGCTCTGGTGTCGCGACTCCTCAGGAGTTTTTACGCCTCCGACCCGCGCATTCACGCGCCTGCCCGAGCCGAGGCGGAAGAGCTAAGACTGCATCTCGGCAAAGGATCGACAGGACCGAAAGACGAGCACTACGCTCGCGGCACACTCGAGCTGGTGCGGGAAAGTGCCGCCGGACCCGAAATGCAAGACGCGGATCAACGGCCGATGGATGCTCGCAACGAGATTGGCCAACCGCGACGGGAATCGACCTCCGATGAGGAGTTGAAGGTCTGGCGATCGCAACTGGTGGGAAAGCCCGGTGGGGTCGGAGAGGTGCGCGAAGAACGGGGGGAGTTCGTTGTTCCGGTTCTCCTCGAAGACCGCTCGGACGCCATGACCCTGGCCATCTATTCCGTCCCCAAGAAACCGCTGGAAATCTGGTGGAAGGAGGTGGAGGCTGGTCTCGATCCGGCAGCCGCTCGGCCCGTACGCGCGCCAGCCGCGCCGGATGCCCCGCTTGTGAAGACCGTGCCGGAGCCGGCGACGGCCTCGCCGGTAACCCAGACCGCATCGTGCACTCCGGTCAATACCTGGGACGGGACGAGTCTTCAGGGTGGTCCCCCATTGGATCGCTACTATCACACCGCGGTCTGGACCGGCAGCGTCATGGTCGTCTGGGGAGGGTTCCGGGGGGACGGGGCCCCTCTCAACTCGGGGGGACGTTACGATCCCGCCACCGACACCTGGGAGGCGACTTCCACGGTCGGCGCTCCGCAGGCGCGTGGAAGACACTCGGCAGTCTGGACGGGAACCCGGATGATCATCTGGGGCGGCAGGACTACTCCCGTCGCCCTCTTCAATTCGGGCGGCCAGTACGATCCCATCTTGGATACCTGGACTGCAACCTCTACGAGCGGCGCTCCGGATCCCCGGTATGTACACTCCACCATCTGGACGGGGAGTGAAATGCTGGTCTGGGGAGGAAGCGGTTCGACGGGCCCTTCGACGGCCGAGTGGCTGCAAACGGGGGGCCGCTACAATCCGGACACCGACAGCTGGACATCCATCCAAACGCAGGGAGCTCCCGAGGGACGGAACGGTCATGCAGCGGTCTGGACAGGAACGAAGATGATTGTCTGGGGAGGCTTGGTCGCCGGCAACGTGAGTACAAACACGGGTGGGCGGTACGATCCCTCCGCTGACACGTGGGAACCCACCTCCCTGACAGCCGCGCCTTCGTCGAGGGCGTATGACACCGCCGTGTGGATCGGAACGCGGATGATCGTCTGGAGCGGTCTGGGCGGCCAGTACAATCCCGTCTTGGATACCTGGAGTGCAATCTCTATGAGTGGCGCTCCGACTCCCCGGAGCGAAGCGACTTCGATCTGGACCGGAACCCACTTGATCGTCTGGGGAGGCATTAACGGTTCCACCAATTACGACACCGGCGGCCGGTACGATCCCGCGTCAAACACCTGGACGGCCACTTCTACCACGGGAGCTCCCTGGGCCCGATTTGCGCATTCTGCCATCTGGACTGGAAACAGGATGATCATCTGGGGAGGGGTGAACATCTCTGTTTTTACGAATACCGGAGGCCGTTACGATCCGAGCACCGATTCCTGGTTACCCACGGCCATCGGAGATGCCCCCCCGCCTATATCCGGGCAACCGACCGTCTGGACCGGAAGCCGGATGATTGTTTGGGGAGGGGGCCGCTTCTTCGGGCACTCACAAGTTGGGGGGCGTTACGATCCCGCCCTGAACGAGTGGACGCCCACCAGCCTCCTGTCGGCTCCCTCGGCTCGTTCATTCCATACCGCGGTCTGGGCAGGAAGCCGGTTAATCATCTGGGGTGGACAAACTGGTGGCCTCGGCATGTGGACAGACACAGGGGGGCGTTACGATCCCATCACAGATACCTGGAGCCCGACCTCCCTCATTGGAGCGCCTTCCCCGAGGAGACTCCACGCGGCGGTCTGGACAGGAGATCGTATGATCGTTTGGGGTGGGTCCGACACGAGCCCGGAATCGAACACGGGGGGACGCTACGATCCCTACACCGATACCTGGCTGCCCACTTCCCTCACCAACGCTCCTGAGAGCCGGGTGAAACATACGGCGATCTGGACCGGAAGCCGGATGATCATCTGGGGTGGAAGCTCCTCCCAGGGATTTCTCAACTCCGGAGGAGTCTACGATCCCGTCACCGATGCGTGGAGTCCCACGTTATGGAACCTTTCTACCCCTCAGGGCCGCGTGGAGCACACGGCGCTCTGGACCGGGAGCCAGATGATTGTCTGGGGTGGGAGGATAAACGTCGCCGGCTGCAGCTCCGAATTCGAGTTCCTGGACACAGGCGGCCGCTACGATCCGTCGACCGACTCCTGGTCTCTCACCGCCCCGTTCCCGGTAGTCAACGGCGCCTCCGGCCGCCGGGCGGGACACACTGCGGTCTGGAACGGCTCCCCGGGAGCCGGAGAGATGATCGTCTGGGGCGGGTACAAGGACGGGGACACTCCGGCCTGCAATACCAGAATCTACCCGACGGGCGGCCGCTACAATCCGGTCTCCGACTCCTGGACGCTCATGACCCTACCCGCTCCGGAGCCGCGTGCGTACCATAGCGCCGTATCCACCGGCAATCTCATGCTGATCTGGGGAGGAGAGGGAGGCTTTTCCCAGCAAAGACCCCTCAGAGATGGAGGCAGCTACGTCCTGGTGGAGGATTACGATGGTGACAGTTTTGGCACCTGCGACGGGGATTGCAATGATACCGACCCATCGATTCATCCCGGGGCCGTGGAAGCGTGCAACGGAGTGGACGAGAACTGCAATGGCGCCACCGACGAAGGATTCGATCAGGACGGGGACGGCAGGACCTCCTGCAATGGGGACTGCAACGATCTCGATCCCGGAACATGGGGCTCGCCCGTCGAATTATCCGGTGTCATCGTCGGCCAGAGCGTTCCGACGAACCTCAACTGGTCCGACGTGGGGCCCTTGATCGGCCCCGGCGTCACGTACGACATGGTTTCAGGCTCGATGGGACCCCAGACCGGAATCAATTTCTCGAGCGGCGCCTGCCTTCAATCCGGCTTGGGCTCTCCCAATTACACGGACCCCCGGACCGGTCCCTCGCCAGACGGCGGGTACTGGTATCTGGTGCGCTCCAGAAATTCCTGCGGCATCGGCACGTTCGGAGCGTCGAGCAGCGGCGCGGAAAGAATCCTGCCGAGCTGTCCTTGAATCCGATTCCCCCAATCACCCTTAGCGGCTCACGCGCACCGGCCACACGTAGAGGTTGAAAGTCTTGGTGCCGCCGTTGACCTCCCGGCTGAAAAGATCCCAAGCCCACGCGTCGCTGGGACTGGCCGTGTTGGTGCTGGACGACCAGTAGACGTTGGACTGGACGTTCGTGGCCCACTGAATGCCGGTCAAGTAGCAGGCGTTCCCGGTCTTGTCCGGGATCGTCGGCCCTCCGGGAAACGGGTAGCAGCCCACCATGTTGATGGCTGCCCATTCCTCCACGGTCGGGAGCCGCCAATCCCCGGCCTTGGAGCCGTCGGAGAGGCCGCACTGCCCGTTGGCCAGGGCCGCCGCCTTGATGTTGGCGTCGGCCCAGTTCGTCAGGTTGAAGCAGTTGGCGTTCTTCAGCCAGATGAGCCCCGTCTGCATGTCCTTCACCGTGCCGTTGCTGGTGCCGAAGCCGGTGGTGCCGCAGTCGACGAACCGGTTGGTGCCGGCGTTGTCATAGCAGGTGTCGGAAATCGAGTGCAGCCGGTCGGCGACCTGCTGCAGCGTCACCATGGTAGGCGCGGGAGGCCCCGGGGGGGGATCGAGGCTGCCGGCAAGCAACAATCCGATCGCGCCCAAGGCGATTACGAGCACCAGGCCAGTCTTCTTCGAGTCTTTCATGATCTCCATTCCTCCCTCTCTCGCGCCCCCTCAGGGGCAGTCGTTCCCTGATGCAGCGATTCCCGCGTCACGCGAACCGACCTGGTTCGCTGCGCCCGATTCGTAGGTACCCGTCCCACCGCAATTGTTCCCGCGCACCAGAAACCAGGTGCCGTCGCCCACGGCCGGCGTCCCGCTAATCGTCAGGGACGTTGCGGACGTGTTGTTCGCCGCGCAAGCCTGGGTGGCGGACTGGAAGGAGCCGTGCGAGCTGATGAGTGTGGACAGCCCGCCGCGGACGAGGTCGTAGGTGGACGTTCCGGGCAGCGACCACGACAGGACCAGGTTGCTGCCGGAGGTTGCAGCGGTCAGCGGCGGCGAACCGCTCGGAGCCGTCGGTCGCCAGCTCGTCACCACCTGATAGGATGTGGGGCTGGTGGCCGAGAAGGTGATCCAGCCGGCGTTCTCCGACCAGGCGCGGCCGCTGAAGATGCCGGTCGTTGGGCCTATCTTGACCCCGCACGTCGGATCGCCCCCGCAGGTGGCGGGAGCGAAGTTGATCCAGCCAAGGTTCTCCGACCAGGCGCGGCCGGACAGATTGCCGCAGCCGTCGTTGCTCACGCCGTAATTCAAGGTCGGCGCGCAGATGGACGTGTTGGCGCAGGACAGGCTGATCCACCCGGCGTTCTCCGACCACATCCATCCGGTCAGGCCGGAGTTGGAGACGTGGATCCCGGGTCCGCCCGGACCTCCGGGCCGGGCGTTGAGCCAGCCCAGGTTCTCCGACCAGGCATACTTCGAGCCGTTGTTATTGGGGTCGATGTTCTCGGCCAGCGCCGCGCCGCCCGCTGACAGACTCAGAATGGCCAGCCACACCAGACGCGGTGAAGCCCTCGGTCTAGCAGTTCCCATGTTGTGCCTCCCTCTCCTGGCATCGTCATGGAAGTGTTCCTCTTCACAAGCTCTCCATCGGCTGCTCGACCACATCGGTTGTACTGGTATGGCGCGAGGCCAATCTTCGCGAGATACCTTGGTCGAGCCGCCGGATTGCTGCGGCTCCACATCGATAATCGTCAGGGAACACCGCGAGCGTACATCCGTCCTCCATGGAAAATCAAGGCGGGACGGGGTTGTCCCACAAGATTTCACGCGGATAGGAACTGTAAGCTGGATTCTGGGGTCCAAGAGTGGGTATTGTGTCAACCTCTAGAGGTATTGGGGAGTCCACTCACGGCATTTTGGTCCCAGTATGGCGCCTCCAGGCTTCACCCCATCGTTCGCGGAGAGCAAAATCTCGCGAAAAGCCTGCCCCGCTAGCGCGACGGAAACTATTCGAAAGCGTCTGCGTACGATACCTTGTGCCTGCATGCTGAGCGCTGTGATGGGGGGAAAACAAAGTGACGCTGAGCCGCCGTCAGTTCATTCAAGCCGCACTCGCGATGGGCGCCGCGGCTGCATGGGGCGGTCCGGCGCGAGCTTCGCGATCGAGCTGGACGGAGCGGCGCGACCTTTATCCGGAGGGAGTCGCGTCCGGCGATCCCGATTCGAGCAGCGTCATCCTCTGGACCCGGCGGCCGTTCGGGTCGGGCGGCCGGCGTGTGCTCACGGTGGAGGTTGCCGAGGATGATGCGTTCCGGCGGGTCGTCGCCAAGGCGTCCGCGCCGGTCTCAGCGGAATCGGATTGGACGACGCGCGTGCTGGTCGGTCATCTCAAGCCTGCGCGAGTGTACTGGTACCGCTTCACCGATGGAGAGGGGAACGGGAGCCGCGTCGGCCGGACGATCACCGCGCCGCTGGCGAACGATCCACGGCCGGTCAGTTTCGCCTTCGTCAGCTGCCAGAGCGTCAATGAAGGCAAGCTCAACGGCTATCGCCGGATGATCTTCGAAGATGAGCGCGCGGCGCCCGCCGATCAACTCGGTTTCGTTCTCCACCTCGGTGATTTCATTTACGAGGTCGTCGAATATCCCGACGAGATGCCGACGCGCTACGACCGCACGATCTACGAAGTCTGCCGGATTCCCGATGGCGGTCAAACCGGAAAATTCCATTACCCGCTCACGCTCGATGGATACCGCGTCGTCTACAAGGGCTATCTTGCCGACCCCGACCTGCAGGACGCGCGCGCGCGCTGGCCGTTCGTCGCCACCTGGGACAATCACGAATTCTCTTGGCAGGGCCGGCAGAGCATCGTCCAGGCCGGAGGCCCTCCGCAGCCAGGTCAGACGGTCAAGGTCGCCGCCAACCAGGCATGGTTCGAATACATCCCAGCGCGCGTGAAGGCACCGAGCGGTTCGCTCGACACGTTCGGCACACTGGCGGTGAAAAATGTACCGATAGAAAAGTGGGACGACGATGGCCTCGGCATCGAACCCAACAATCTGAAGGCCATCAACAGCCTGATCGTGTATCGGACTTTGCGCTACGGCCGGAACCTCGATCTCATTCTCACCGACGAGCGCAGCTTCTCTGGCGCCGACGCGACCGATGCTGAGGGCGTGGAGAAGATTTACGATCCGGCTTTCAACGGGATGTTCTCGGAGCCGGCGATGATCGCGCTCGATGCCGGCCGCGCCGGGAACGGCGGCAAACCGCCCGCCGAGCTCAGCTTTGGCGACGTCCGCATCCCCAATCCGCGAAAGGATGCACCGCCGCGCACGATCCTCGGTGCCGTTCAGAAGAAATGGTTCATGGACCAGCTCCGTCGGTCCAAGGCAACCTGGAAAATCTGGGGCAGTTCGCTGGGTGCCATCGACATGCGGGCCGACCCGCAGAACCTTCCCGATGGGCTGACCAAGCAGAAGTGGCCGACCGACACCTTCGCTCAAATCGGCAGCTGGGATTTTGGCAGCGCGTACCACGAGCGCGGCGAAATCTACGACCTCGTCCGCGATGCGAAGATCACCGGATTCGCGATCGTGTCGGGCGACCGTCACAGCTTCTGGGCCGGCTATGCCGCCTCCCTACTGCCACCCGCCAAGTACGAGCCGGTCGGGATCAGCTTCGTCGGCGCCTCGCTGATCAGTCCCGGGGCGATGGAGGGTTTTGAGCACAGTCGTGGGCTCAAGGATCATCCGCTCCGGGCGCTGTTCCTGGCCGATCGGCCGGAGGGCAAACCCGACTGGACCTACAACATGCTCCTCAAGCACGGCGTTCGCTCGTGCCTCGAATACGCCAAGACTTTCGACCTGAAGCGCGCTCACGCCGTGTCCAATCCGAAACTTTCCCCGCACCTCGAATTCGTGGATGCGGGCGGTCACGGCTACGCGACCGTGCGGGTGACCAGCGATGAAATGCGCACCGAGTTCGTCTGCATTCCACGCCCGATCACGCGCAGCGATCGTCCCGATGGCGGTCCTCTTCGCTACCGGGTCGTCCATACGGCATCGCTCTGGAAACCGGGCGAGCGGCCGTTGCTGCGCCAGAAGGTCAGTGAGGGCGATCCCGGCCTTTCGATCTGAGATGGCTCGAGGCCGATGACTTGCGCCCGCCGCTATGCTTGCGGTGCGGACCGCGCTTGCTGTCCGAAGGGGGGAAGGGAAGCCGGCGGATAGGAACTATAAGCTGGATTCGGGGGTCCGATAAGTGGGTATTGTGTCACCCTTTAGAGGTTTTGGGGAGTTCACCAGGGTATTTTCGTCCCCTATGGGAGGAATCCGGGAGAACCGGTCAGCAGTGAGGCCCATACCCGGGAGCTCTCGTCGAGCGAGGCGGCCACCGCGAGCCGATGGCTGGCCATGGGGCGCATGGCCACAGGCGTCAAGATCAGCAATCGGATCTTCGAAGGCGCTTTCGTCGAGGTGGCGGCCGGCTGTGACCACCGATAACCAGGAGAAGTCTTTATGATTGAGAACAAAATCGCATTTATCGGCCCTGGCGTTATGGCGGAAGCCATGATTGCAGGCCTCTTGCACAAAAAACTTGCGGATGCAAAGAACATCATTGCATCCGGTCCGCGTGAGGAACGTGGCAAGGAATTGGCAAAGAAATATGGCATCAAGGTTTCAACGGATAACGCATCTGCCATCCATGAAGCGGATGTGGTAGTGCTCTCGGTCAAACCGCAACGGCTAACTGAAGTGATGACAGGACTCAAAGGCATCCGAAGTGATGCGCTGGTTCTTTCCATTATTGCAGGCGCAACCATCAAGAAAATCGGTACGAGTTTGAAGCACAAAGCCATTGTCCGCTCGATGCCGAATACACCGGGACAAATTGGCGAAGGAATTACGGTGTGGACCGCATCTAAAGAAGTGACCGGGGAACAGCTAGAAATGGCGCGCAGCATCCTTGGCGCGTTGGGCGAGGAAATTTCTGTGGAGGATGAAGATTACCTCGATATGGCTACCGCTTTATCAGGAACCGGCCCTGCCTATGTTTTCCTGTTCACCGAGGCCCTAATCGACGCGGGCGTTCACATGGGTTTTCCGCGCCGAATCGCCGAGCAATTGGTCTTGCAGACTATCAAAGGTTCTGCTTCATTTTATGAAGGCGCAGCTAGGCATCCTGCCACCTTGCGGAATCAAGTCACTTCGCCGGGTGGCACTTCTGCCGAAGCCTTGTATTATTTAGAAAAAGCAGGTTTTCGCACCGCCATTTCACGCGCAGTTTGGGCAGCGTATCAAAGGTCATTAGAACTAGGGAAGGAAAGGCCAGGGCACGTTGATACTGATGAAGAAAAATGAAACCGCCTAAATTTATTCCAACGGTGCCGACCTGCCGCACGTAGGCGTGCTCCGCCATGAGCGCGAGGTCTCACGCCGGATTGAACTGCTTCCCTGCCCACGACGATGCCATTCAGCCGGGCGATCGCGGGTGGAAGCTACGGCCGCGCGAACGGCAGGGTGTCGGGAAGAACGCGGACGGCTGTGGTCAGCTTGAGAGGCGGGGCGCCGGCTCCCGGATAGGTCAGCTCGATGAAAGCGGCCGTCCAACCGGAGGCCGGGGCTGTGGTTTCGGCGACGTAGTCCCCGCCCGGCCGCCGCGTCAAGTCGGTGCTGCGCCACGCGGGCCCCAGCGTCTCGAGACGGAAGTCGCGCGCAGACGGGTTGGTAGCCTGCCACAAACGGACAGCGCCCGGAACCAGAGAGCCGCCGATGTGGACGCGAATCGATCCGTCGGGCTCGAAGGTCCAGGTGAAGTCAGGGCGCGGCGTCCCGGTCACGATCGAGCGGAAGAACGCCCCCACGGTTTCCTCCACGTCAGTGTCGCGCATCGAGTGGTCGGCGTTGGGAACGTAGCGCAGATGCTTTTCTCCCTGCAGGTCATCGAAGTAGAACCGGGACGAATCGGGAACGAAGAACTGATCGCCCGTGGCATTGATGATCAGCTTGGGCATAGTCAGGCGGGCGCGGTACTCGTACGGATCGACGATTTCGCGCAGCCTCGCCATCTGAGGCTTCCCGAACCAATCGGGAATCCCCATTTCCACGTACGACTGGATCGCCGGAGCCCAGAATCCATAGACCTCGAACTGATGCCGGAAGGAGACCTCCAGATTGAGAAGGTCGATCACGATCGGAACGATCGCCACCACCCTCCGGTCGACGGCGGCGGTGGTCCAGGTGGTCCAGCCCCGCTTCGAGGCGCCAACGACGACGAAGCGTGAGACATGCGGCCCGCCCTTCTTCTCGAAAAAGGCGGACACGGTGTCCATGGCCCGCACGGCGCTCTTGGTCATCGGCAGGCGGGGAAGCCAGATCGGGTCCCCGCCCCGCAGGAATCGGTCCCAGGCGAAAGCGATCAGCCGGTCCTCCCGGCGGGGGCCGCGTGTGTCTCCGGTGAACTGCAGCGGCTGGTTGGGGACCATCCTCAGCTCGGCCACGACGCTGCCCGTCGATCGAGCGATCTGCTCGTACAGGGGGCGGATCTCGCTGGGAGGCGGGTCGTCGTTCTTGCCGCTATGGATGAACAACAGGGCGACGTCGCTCTTGATCGTCTCGGGCTCGACAATGGTCAGCCAATGCCACCATGAAGTGCGGTCGACATCGGCGGGGGTGAGCCAGGTCTGCGAAGTCATCTTGAGGACGTGCGCCACGCATCCTCTTCCCTGCAGGAGATTCACCGGCTCCCACGCGTAAGCGGGATCCGGGGCTGCGACGTATCGATCGAGCGGGGTCGCGTCCGCGCGTACCTCTGGCCCTTCCGGCTTTCCGGCGGTACAGGCCGGAAGGAGCAGGATCGATACAGCCAGAACTGGGGCGAGAAGAGCCGGGCGTTTCACTTCAGAAGAATAGCCTTTTGACGATGTCGATAAGAGCGTGAGTGATCGCTGAGGCGGTCACCTTGCCGGTGCGATTGTAGACGACGCCGTAGGCAATGCCGGCGACCGAGGCGATCGTCACATAGCGCCAGTCGAAGAGTGGATGATTGTTGAGGTGGCTGAATCCGAACACGACCGACGAAAAGAGGAACGCTGCCACTCGTCCCCGTGTCGTCGAGGCGGAGCGTTGCAGCAGATTCAGCAGGAGTCCTCGGAAGAGAATTTCCTCCGGCAGCGCCACCATGAACGTGATCCCCAGGACTGCCGGAACGATGACGGCGGCGCTGGGAAGATGCGGATGAAGATGCACCAAGCCGGTAATCCCCGCGAACGCCAGTGCTACCGGGAGGAACCATGCGAACGCGATCAGGGCCTGTACGGCATCTCGCTTCTTCAGCTGGAATGTGAAGCCCATCCCCTCCAGCGGACGGATCGCCAGGAAGCAGAAGAGGGCGAGGTTCATACCGAGGAGCTGGCTGAACGCATGCGTTGGGGACGGGATGTGCGCTTCGGCCGGGCGCCACGCCCGCGCCAGCGCCGACAGCTCGATCGGCACGTAGAGGAAGAACAGGGCGAGAAAATCGTAGCGATTCGGCGTGGCGCTCCGTTTCACCGCCAGAGAGGCGAACAAAACCGGGAACACGAGATAGGCCGGGATCAGCAGCGACTCCGGAATCCGCAGCCGCCCTGGCCCCAGTGCATAGAGGACGTAGACCGCCAGCAACATCGCCGGAAAGGCCACCCGGCTCTTCGCGGTGCGCGTCCGGAGCCAGTCCACGAAATGCCGTGACGTGAACAGGAGATAGGACAGCATGAGCAGGCCGAAACTGACCAGCGTCGACGCCTTGTCGAACAGACTGACCGGGATGGAGGCTAGAACGACCAGCCCTCCCAGGCTCATGATTAAGGTGAGGATGAGGGCGTAGCGGATTTCGGCTGGGGCACGGGAAAGCGAGAACTGCGGCGGCTGTGGGTCCATGGTCTTCCAGGCAACGAGACTCTTGGGAGCCCTCGGCTTGCACTTCTCCCAAGATAGGACCAAGTTAAGGGACATGCAACGATCGAAAGTCCTCCGGCCACTGGCGGAAATTGTGGGTGTTTCCGTGCTCGTGACCTCCTACATCTGGGGCTGGGAGGGCACCTTCAAGGGGGCGTTCACCCTTTGCATCGTTATTTATGTGGGGATCGGGCTCGCCGCCCAACTCCGGACCCGGGAGGGTCCTTTCGATATTGGAATCCGGCTGGACAACCTCGGCTCCGCCACCCGCGACGCCCTCCTGGCGACGACCGTGATCGGCCTTCTACTCGTCGGTAGCGGTCTTCTCCTCGGCAGCCTCGACTTTCCGCCCCTCAGACTCTGGCCCGCCGACCTTCGGCTCGGCATCGCCTGGGGGACCCTCCAACAATACGGCCTGCTCTGCATTTACTATCGCAGGTTCAGGGAGATTCTTCCAACCGATCGCCTCGACCCGCAGTGGGCCACAGGTGCCGTATTCGCCTTGCTCCACCTGCCGAACCCGTTCCTGACCCTCGCCACCTTCGGCGCCGGGGTACTCTCCTGCTGGCTCTATCGCCGGACGCCGAACCTGCTCATCCTTGGCATCATGCACGGGGTCGTGTCATTCCTGATCACCGGATGCCTGCCGAACGGTATCACCATGGGGATGCGGGTCGGCCCGGGCTATTACCATTACATACCCGGGCGGTAAGGGGCTGCGGCTAGGTCTTTTCGCGGGCTATCCACTCTCGAGTTCGCTCCAAGCGCAACCGGCGTCGTAGGCCGGCAGGCTGTTCCACTCCTCGTGCAGGCCGGCCACAGCGTGAGTGGATAGGAACTACAAACTGGATTCTTGGGTCCGACAGCGGGTATTGTGTCGACCTTGCGTGTTGGGGAGCTTCAACTGACAGCACTTTCTCCACTGTGGCAGCCCGGGGTAACATGAGCGTTCCGAAGCGCACTTCAAAGCCGTCCTGGGAGGATGAAACGATGGTTTCCCGGAATGCACTCCACGCATCACGAGTGTCGAGCCTGCTGATTCTCGCATTGAGTCTGGGGTGCTCCCAACCGCCCCCTCAGCCCGGCACGGCAACCAGCGCGCCGGAGACGGGAACCGCCAAGGCCCAGAGCACCGAAGTCGCCCCGAGCGAGCTTTGGGGCACGTCTTGGGCCCTGGAGGACCTCGCCGGGAGTACCGTCATGAAAGGGGCTCAGCCGACGCTGGAATTCCCCGAGCCGGGAAAGGTCGCCGGAAAAGGATCCTGCAACCGTTTCTTCGGAGCCGTCCGGGTCTCCGGGGAGACGATCTCCTTCAGCGCGATGGCCTCCACACGGATGGCTTGCGGCGAAGCGCTCGGAACGCAAGAAACGACCTATCTCAAGGCGCTGCAGGACGCGGAGCGCTTCGAGGTCCAAGGGGATGCGCTGTTGATCTACGCGAAGGACTTCGACAAGCCGCTACGCTTCAAAGCCAAAGCTTCGTAGCGGATTCAACGCGCCTCCGGTGTCGAATCTTGCTAACCAAGCGCAACGGGCCACGCCCATTTCGCCGCCGCCCGCGAGCGCATCGGCTCCGGGCGATGGCTGCACGCCGCCCAGAGCTTTTACCACGACGTGCTCCCGGCCACGGAGCTGGGCATTCCCATCGCCTGGTTCAACCGCAAGCGCGAAGGGGCGCTGGCGGGCGACGTGGCCCCCACCGTCGAGCTCCAGAACCTCCTGCGCCTAGTGGACTGGCTGGAGCACTAGCAGCGCACCGGGCAGTGCGTTGGACCACTTCAGTGGTCCACTTCAGACCACTACTTCTTCCGTAACACCTTAAGAGCCTGTCGCGCCAATTCCCTCTCGCAAGGAGAGAGTTTATTGTCATACTCCTTGGCAAGTCTATCTAGGTCCGTTCCTTCTCCTTGCTGCGATCCATTTTCGAATACTCGAATGCATCTTTCTCCCTTTCTATTGGGTATGCTCGCAATTTGACCCAATTTGCTCTCGGAGGCCGAAGACGCGTACCCCATACCCAAGATTTCCAGGGCAACCTGCCTATTCAGTCCGTCGCTGTCTTGTTCAAGGATTCTGAGACAACCACTCTCAACCTCTTCACCGCATCGTGCTTTACCATCCTTCGTCATATACTCGCCGTCATCACAGAACGCGAACATTCGTGTCAGGACGTGGAGTCTGACGATCGGATTCTCCGAACCGATACCCTCATTGAGCAGTATGTGGAAATATTTTGCCTCAGCCGTCCTCGCATATTCAGGCCCCTTGTCACCCCAATCCCCGCGCAGTTGCTGAATTCCGCGGAGAGATTCCGCAATTGATTTCTCTGCTGCGCACACGGCAGTCATTTCTATCTCGCCCATAATCTGATCTTCACAATTCAGCCAATTCCGCCTTCCCTCACTAGCATAAGCTCTCGCACTTGCGAGGGTCGCTTGGGCCAGCTTCGCCCCCAAATCATTCTCCCCATCCGCTTGCCCCGAGCATGCAGCCACTACTTCAAACGAGAGTGCGGCGCCTATAAGGATTCGCATACCACATTCTGAGATCTTCACGTCGCATCCCTATGAGGACGTTGCATTCAATTATGGTCCATAGGGGTCAGAGCGATCAACGCCGTCGACCGTAACTCTCATGTGCCCGCCTGGAGAGCCAGGACCACTCGTCTGGAGCGTCGTCTTTACGGCTGATGCGGCTTCCTCTACAGCCTTCTGAACCTTTGCAGTAGTCTCGCTGGTCACGGTGTCCAAATCAGCACCACTCGAGATAGCAGCCATTGCATCGTTCATTATTTGCCACAATTCCTTGGTCAAGTTAGCTGCCACGGTGTACCGCTGCATGAATCCTTTCGAACTAGGATCATCGACGCCCAATGTGCTGTGTTCTTGGGGAGTGATGTTTTGATGGTTGACAGTATCCTGAAAGCAGTGAAGCGCTTCCCCGAATCGATATCCAGCGCGGATTAACTGACCTTTTTGATAAGCTTCCAAGGACCTGACAATAAAGTCCGTACCTATCTGCATCCGTGTATCATTGGGCGTGCCCGGAGCAGCGATAGAGCGATTGCGATTGTAATGCGCTGGATGGTCCCTTGTCCCCCACCATCGGCCCCAGGGCATGTCCATTCCTACAGCTCCTCCGACCACATCGCCGATACTTAGCTTCCCACCGGCGGCTACTGCCATCCCGGCATCTGCCGTCATCCCTTCATGAGCAAACTTGCCATAGGCTTTAAATCGACCGTCGGGATCTGTAGCATTCACCGGATTGTTACGAACGTACGTGTACATATTCCACGTTTGAGGATCACCTAGATCCCTATCATTCCCCGGATCCGCAGCCAAGAACCTCCCCAAACTCGCCTCGTAATACCTAGCGAACATGTAATCCAGCCCAATCTCAGTGTCGCGCTCGTGACCCGTGAATTTGCGGGTGTTGACGCCGGACTCGATGGGGATTTCCTCTCCGAAGGGCATGAAATGCTGACCCTGCATCCTGACACCTAGGCTGTTGGTGAGAATTCGGGGACTGCCGAGATGGTCCAGGTGGTAATACGTGTAGTGAGACACTACCGTGATTGTTCCGATCGCACGATAGGGGGCGGGTTGCTGAATGTCAGTAACTGCTTCCTCCTGCATCGAAGTGCCCGCTTCACCAATGCAGCGCCCCGCGATCTGCTCACGCTGTTCCCCACCTTCAGTTGGAATAGACTCCTGCGGAGTTTTCCGGACGACGTCGTCATTACAATGCATCTTTGGCCAATCGACTTCAGTGGGTGGCCAGGTATTGTTCCCCCATTCTGGCGAGTCTGGATCCCAATGATTCAGGCCAACCGTGTTTCCTACTCCGTTCTCTGCCGAGTACTGTGACACCGTCTCCGCCGCTCCTACCACTCGGACAGTCGAAACGACATAGTAGTACCGTTTGGACTCAGGAGTAAGAGATGCAGGATCTGTCCAAGAAACGTTCGTTGTGTCTACCGGCGTCATGTCATTATAGGGCCCGCCGGGTGTGATGGAGCGAAAGATGCGGTACTTAACGGTGTTGGGGGAAGGGCCGATTTCCTCGGGAATCGCAGGGCACCATTGCAATTTGACCTTGTTCGCTCCATCGCATGGGCTACCGGCGCTGCAGATCACGTGAGCATCGACGTGGTTGGGAGGCGAGAGAGGCAGTAGATCATGGGGTAGTACTCTACCCAGAACAGGTAAAGACCAGTCGGAAAGATGAACACCACTGACTAGCCGAACTCGATACCAATAGGTTTCCCCGATAGGAGCTGCAACAGTGATCTCATTGGCACCCGCACTTCCACTCCCGACACCAGAGCAGACGCCAGGGTCTGTGGAATTGGTACAGCGAAATAGCACCGGTGTAGCCGTCGAATTGCAACCTGGGTCAAACTTAACCCGAATCACCGCTAGATCATCCACACCCGCCGCTTTGTAAATAGCATCATTTGCGGTCCACAGCCGCACTCTGACCCCCAGCGGGGTGGGTGGGGTCCCTGCAGGAGGCGGTGCTCCTGGATTCGGTTGAACCAGCGGGGTGATCAGTGAGGGATCGGAAATCCTTCCGTCTGCTGAAATCGTCGCGACATAGAACTTGAACTTCCGGCACGACTCTAGGTTGTTGAGCGAGATCGAGGTAGTTTCTGGACCGAGCCTCAAGTACGGATGATCCGTACGGAAAAGGCCAGCTGGACCCGGCGCTGCAGTGTCCTCTGTGACATATAGGTAATACCCAGCCAGATAAGGATAGGGTTGCTGATTCGGATAGGTCCCAACCGTCGGCGGGTTCCAGCTAATGAAAATCTCGTTGCTGAATAGGGAAAGTGCTTCCACAATCGTTGGGCTGGGAATATTGTCGAGCTCGCTGCAAATCGGCAGACTGCAAATGCTGTTCAGGCTGGGCATCCCGGGACAACGAAGGAGGGGATCGGCGACGTCCAGGGCATAGTTATCAGACCAGTCCGATTCTACGGAAAGCCAATTGCCGTTGACTGGTACCTTGTAAATCCCCGTGATCACACGACACTGCGACGGAAATACAGGCGGAAGGTATTGTCCATCTCTTCCTGTCAAAATGCCATCCCCAAGCTCCGGATTCCAGATCAGACCACCGGAAGTCTGACCACCGGAATACCGATAAGACTTATATCCCTTCAGATAACCCTGTGGACTATCCAAAGTCGAAGCGGTGGCCGGTTGGTAGGTCGTTGCCGCTGGTGGATTCCAGCGGTACGCATAGGTAAAGTTGGAGTTCGGGTCCGCGATACAGGGGTCGGTCGATGGATCGGAGAAGAGTCGGCACCGACGCACACCCTTGATTCTTTCGACAGGGATCGCGAGCACGGGGGCAGTAAAATCTGTTTCCTCTTGGTTGCCGTTAACGAACGCTAGGGCGTATTCATAAGCGATTGTGTTAGGCGCAGCATGGTCCGTAAAACTGTAAGCAGTCGAAGCTCCAGCTCCTGAGGGAAAGGGCACGGTCCCAACTCTGCGGTATGCGTGACAATCCCGCTCCATATTCAAACGCCGATAGACAGCAAAACTACACGGGGGTGTCGTGCAAGTTGACCCATTCCAGCGCAGTGTGACCTGTCCGTCGCCTGAGTAGGCGACGAGTGGCGTTGAGTAACTTCCCACACGAAGTGCAGCAGAGGCTGGGTTTGAAGACTGAGTGGAATTCGGACCGTCGACGGCACGAATTTCATAGGTGAATGGAGGCGGGCCCCCCGGATTTGAGAAGTCGGAGTCTTCGTACGAAGTGACACTCCCCCCTACCGAAGCCAGAGGGGGTGCATTGTAGTCGAAGGAAACTCCAAAAGCGTGTCGGAAGATCCGATATTGCACCACACCCTCGCTTGGAGGGTTCGGATTCCAGGTCAGCCGAATCGAGTTGGAAGTTGCACCGCACCCTGGGATCGCGGTGAGCCCCGATGGCGGGGATGGAGGGACATGATCCGTAGGGGTCGCTGTCGCTGTGGCTGGGGGGTTACTTCGGTTTCCCGCCGTATCCACCGCGTAAATCGAGTAGGTGTAAGCAACGCCATTCTGCAGGCCGAAGTCTACGATCTCCCTCTGGCGCTGCAGTGTCGGTGGGCTGATTAGCTGAGCCCCTCTCCACACTTCATATCCCAGAACTTGCAGATTATCTGTGGCACTGTTCCATTTTAGAGCGATCTGCTCGTGCCCTGGGGTGATGGTAGTAATCGTGGGAGTTGAGGGCTTGTTGGGATCTGTTTGACTTGCTGGATTAGCAATGTCATTCGGGCGAAGGCGGATCAATTCTGTCTGGCCACTCTTGTTTCCGGCCGTATCTACGGTTTTCACCGAATAGAAGTACTGGCTGGTGCTTGTGACGGTGTTGTCCGTGTAACTGGCTCCAGGAGATGAAAATATGACCGTCGTCGGCGTCGATGGAAGTCCTACCCTTTGTATCTCATAGCTGGCGATGTCGGCATCGGCTGGAGCCTGCCATGAGAGCATGACAGCGCCTCCGGAAACACGCGAGGTGAAACCTGTCGGCGTGTGTGGAGCGTCGTTTTCCACCTCCGCGACCAGCCTCCCGGCGGCATAGAGATAGTCTCGGTCCCATACAGGAGTAAATGTAGTCACGGCGGATTTCCGAAATTCTGACAGGACCTCCCCTCGCTGGTCTCGAACGTAGTAAGTAGATGTCCCATTGACCGTTTTCTTGGCCCGATGTCCCGCCGCGTCATAGGCGAAAAGTCCTTGCGGAATCGCCAGCGTGTTATCGAGTCGCACGAGCCGATTTCGGAGATCGTAATTGTACAAATGCCCTCCATCGGCGGTCATGTTTCCTCGAGCATCGTACGTCATGGTGGTGATGCGATTGTTCAGATGAGTAAATGTCCCACCAAACCCCCCGCCGGATGAGCTCGACATACTTCTTGCCGTCATATTTCCCCAGGCATCGTAGGCCCAGTGCAGCGCATACGTAGTCGAATGCTCGTTGTCGGACTCTTGGGCACCGATTAACCGATTGGCCTCGTCGTACTGGTAAGAGTTCGGACCGACCCTCGCGATGTTCCCAGCGCCATCATAAATGTACTGACCTGAGTAGAGGAGCTGCATCATTTCAGGACCGGGAGTGGTTGTGTAGCCGGAAATAGTGATCGTAAGTGGACGGTTTCTCGCATCTGGGAAGATCAGATCGTTCGAACCCGGAAGGAAAATCTTATAGATGCCCCCCGCCGGGTTGTACTCGATGCCGGAAACATGAAGCTGTCCAGGAGTACTGTCGGTCAACTGTGTCTGAAAGCCGTTTCTGTAGAGAGCGGTTACATCGCTCAGCGTACGACCGATACCCTCGTCCGGGTAAATGGCCCTGGCGCGAAGCCCATATGGATTGTAAGTGTATTGTGCTCTGATGTTCGCAGAGCCAGGCCAGTCCGAGAAGGCCGTAATCTCATCCGAGAGGCGTCCGTTCAACCCCTGGGAGCAATACCTCTGTGTAACTTGCAGCTCGCCCGCGTCTCCGAAACTCTCCACCTGGGTCAGTTTCCCCGCAGACTTATCTGACCCTACGGTGCATCCCGGCGCAGAGGTATCGTAGGTGTTCCGTGCCAAGACATTGCCCCCCGAGCTTGTCTCGGAGAGCCGACCCGCCACATCGTACAGGAATCCCAGGACGTTTCCGGCACTGTCCTGCTTTTGAAGGAGGTTACCGAGTGGATCGTAGCTCAGGTACAAGCTGGTTCCGTTTTCGGGGTTGTCTTCTCTCACCAGGTGTGAAAGTGCGTCATAGTAGAAACTGCGCCGCTGAACGACGCCCTCAGGCGAAATGATATCTGCCTGGATCAGATTGTCCAGCAGGTCGTAGAAATACTCAGCCTTGGCTGCAGTCAGTGGAAAGGCACCGCCTCCCGGGCCAATCGGCCATGGCGCGAGTCGCGCCAAAGGGTAGGACACATCAACGAGTCTACCGAGAGCATCTTTAGTGTAGGACGTGGTCGTGTCGATAGGCTGGTTGTCCAGGCCGTTTACTCTTTCAACCGTTACCGTGGTGTCCTGACCATGGTAGAGGGTCCTGGTGACCTGCATGTCAGCCGTTGTCACCTTCCATGCTCGCCCGAACGCATCCTGCCGGCCTGTCAGCGAATCGGTATAGTCGTAGGTAGTGCTGGGAAAACCATTGACGAGGTTGCCACCCGAGATGGGAATCCCGTCGATGCGGACCGGGTCTCCGTTGGAATTCAGCTTTGTCCATTCCGATTTGGACAGTACATTGGAGAGGCCGTCAAAGGTGCTTCGTTGGGCCACCCAAGACCCATCGAAGTTGCGCTTCTTGGTCTTGTGCAATCGGGCCAAATCGTCATAAAAGTACTGTGCGTGAATGCATTCATTAGCGTTGACACCATCCTCGCAGCGCAAAGTTGGATCCTTCGCCTGGCGGACCTGCGTTTCATGGAGACTATCCGTGCAAGCGTAGGGGGGATCAGGGTCGCAAGACTGATAAAGGACCGCCGTGGGCCATTCTTCTGCTGCTCCCGTGCCTGAAGGAGGGGTAATTCGGGTGACCCTGCCGAGATCATCGTAGCTATAGGCAGTTGCAACACCCGAGGGATCACGGCTGGTGAGAATCTTCCCAGTGTTCCCGTCGCGGTCCCAGTCGATGGTTTTCCAAGCTAGTGGCGAGAATTGCTTAGTCGCTAGGTAGGGACCTTCTTTGCTTGGATGAGTTGTGTCTGGATGGTTGTAGGTGTAAGCAATCGTGTAGGTTGGAGTGTTTGCGCCGACCGCCAGGGATTTGTTTGAGACATTTCCCGATTGCCCATCATAGGTGATGCGCGTGATAACGTCGCCCGATTCTGGGATTACGCTGGCAGAAGTCTGGGCGCTCGGTGGTGAAGTTTTCCGGTCCCTGCTGGTAATGAGCCGTCCGACTGCATCATATTCATAATCTGAACGGGTTACCACGGAGTTCCCGTCCGAAACCTCACGGTAATTATAGATATCACTCTTCGTATCAGTAATTCCCCCAGCGTGGACGAATGTCACCTTAATGTAGTTCGTCCTGGTTACCCGAGGGGCTGCCATCCCAAATCCCGACTCCGTAACAGTTCTCCAATGCCCAAACCCGTCCCAGTCGGTGTAGCTTGCTGTTATCTGCTTGCCTCCGTCATCATTGAAGGTCGTCGACTTCTGGACCATGCGAACATTGTCCTTTGTAATGTTCGGAGGAAATGTGTCGGACTCGTAGGTCATGTCCTCCGTTCGCATGAGACGACCTGAGTTTGCAGGACCCTCCCAATACTCTGTTCTGAACTCGAGTCCGTCGTCCCACTCGGGGGCATAGCCATCATGAGGTGCTATTCCTGCGTTCGCGGCACAAAATGCTTGACACGGATGGGAGCTGTGAAAAAAATGCACAGTTTCATTCAGGAGCGACCCCGAAACGGTCTTGGCGATCACTTTGAGGGAATTGGTATAGCTCGCCAATGAGTCGCGCGTGTACTCCCAACTCGCTACAGGCTCGCCAGGGGTGGTGCCGGTATTGGGATCTCTGAGGTAGAGGTCCTTTTTGACAACCTGGCGCGCCACTCCGTCAGGGGTCACGCCGTGGGTCGTACCAGCCGTCTTACCGAATTCCTCATTACGGTAGAAGAACTCCTTGTAATAGACATAGAAGTCCGGGGTATAAACGATTCTAGAGCCAGATGTGTCTGCAGTGTCGTTCATCGGCAAGGTGCGCATGACAAGCTCGGATTCATGGTAGTAGTCGAAGCGGATCTTAAACCGTGATTCCGGAATCGCTGGCGCCTCGTGGTATTCGATGGATTCCAGCCGCAAGGCTCGGCGTTTAGTGTCGAACAGGTTAGGATTGAAGTCGCGGGGAACTGTCAAGCTCATCATGGGCATCGCGCCGCCTCCATCAGCGGCGAAATTGAAGACATAGGCAGCCAGCGCCGAGTTATCAATTCCCATCGCGCTGCTTGGCCGGAGAATGTCAATGCTGTCTGTCCGCGCGCTCCGAGGTTCTCCGGGCACCTGCAGAGAATTGTGAAATGTGATGCTTCTTCCCAGACTATCCCTCACATGCGATATGCACTGACCGTACCCGATCGTGTCATAGTCGATTTCGATCCAATTGGGATATTGTCCCGCAGTTTCCGTGCCACTCGTCATATCTTCAATCCGCGTTACGTAATACCCGCCGAAAGCGGCATTGTATTCGCGCCAATCTGGATCACAGAGGGGATTGGGGTATTGATCGCTCCCATCCATGCAAGGACCCTGATATCCGCTATGCAGGAACGGAATATCTACCCGGTGCGCAAGCGTATACTGAATTCCGGACTTGTCCCTGATGATTACATTCGAGCCGCTCATTCTGGCATCGAGATACGTCAAGTCATTGGTCGTAATCGGCGCCGATAAAGCTGTCCCAAAGTCATGCTTATTGCCGTCTGGTGTGACAAAGTACCAGCGAAAATCGTCCCCGACGCCACTGACATATCTCCGGTCTCTGTACACTCTACCGAATGAGAGGTTGAAGCCAATCCCAAGTGGACTCTCTCCCCACAACTTGCTCTGGATGCTATGGCCCGTGGTGTCCAAGTATTCCCACACTTTGAAGTTGTAGGTCAGTTTAAGCTGGTAGCTGAGATTTCGATTGACCTGATAATTTGGACCAATGGGTGTCACGAATGTGAGATTCCCGCTCAGAATATCGATGTTGTCACCGAAATAGCCACCGTCGAAAGTGTGAGTGGGTGAGAATCCAATCTCCTCGTTCTCGTTCTGGGCGAGTGTGGGGAAGCTGCTCAGAATTCCGAGAAGTATCAGGACCAGCGGGACCGCGAGTCGCCGTCGAGTCATCTTAGGTCTCCTGCGAGCATGGTAGGAATGCGAATGCTGGCTGGGATCTACGCCTGTTCAGGAGATTTGTCGAGGACCGAAATGAGCCAAATCCGGAGGTCGGCCGGCAACCTCGCGGTTTCTAAGCTCGACCAGGGAGTGACCAAAGACCCGACGGATGCCACGGCGGAGAGAGGAGGCGTCGGCATAGCCAAACTCTTGGGCGAGAGTGTCGAGTGGAGTGTTGTCTTTCAAGACCCTGTCGAGAGCCTTGGCGAGCCGGAGTTCACGGACTAGCCGGACTGGCGAATGGAATCCCTTGCGCTTGAAAAGCTTGACCAAGTATGCGGGACACACTCCGAATGCGGCCGCGATGTCTTTCAGAGTCATGTCCCGTGAGGCGGCATGCTCCAACAGCATTTCCAAATTGCGCAACCGCACCTCCGAGGGCAGGTAGAGCGGGCGTGACTGGGCCCGGCCGCGATCAGCTAGAGCTGAACGCCTTCCTCGGCTCCTGTTGCTCACGGACGGCTTCTGGCTGGAATTCATCGGCTCCCCCTGAATTCGGCTGTTAGCCCGTAAGGCAAAAGGGATGCCGAGAATGGAGATAGCCGGTGTGGAAGCGGCTTTCGTGATGAAAGGCCTATACTTGCGGGGTTTTGGTACGATTGAGTGAAGAGCTATTGCTCATACAGGTCACAGATTCTGAAGAGTCTTGAATTCACGAACTCCTCGAAAATCTCGGTAATTGAAGCAGTTACTCATGAGTCTCACGAAAATACCGTGAGACCTTGCTGTTCGACAGTTGAAACGTTAGGAAATTCAAGGGGTTGCCGTCGTGCGAGTCTCACGAAAAGGGACCAAGAGATTAGACGAGGATTTCGTGAGACTCTCGAACCGCCCGCCAGTCGTGGCTTTTTCAGGTTTCCTTGCCGTTGTGTTCGAGGGCAGTCTGCTCGCGTTCGGAGTCGAAACGAACGTACCGCCGAAGCCCGTGGTGAACTCCCGCTTTGCTATATCGGCATGTTCTTTGACCGTCGACGGCTCGAAAGCGAACAGCCGTCCACCCGCAGATACCTCGGACACAGGTTGTCCGGGCCTGGACGCTTTCGTCACTCGGGCGAGAGACGCCATTGCCGGAGCCTCTACTCCGGCCGAGACCATTGATCAGCTGAACCGCTATTTCTTCCAATCCGAGAAATTCCAGGTGACCTATGACCTGTCGACCTCAGATCACCTTCTTCCCGGCCCTGTCATTGCCGAGAAGAAGGGCTACTGTGTCGGGCTGGCCACAATCTATCTAATCCTGGCTGAGGAGCTGAACCTCCCCATTTATGCCATTGCCACTCCCAAACACGTCTTCCTGCGCTGGGACGATGGAAAGTATCGGCGTAACATCGAACTGTTCCAAGAAGGCCGACCGGTCGCCGACACAGACTACATCCACGATCAGAGAATCCCCCAGCGGAGCATCGATGATGGCGTCTTCCTCGCGAATCTCACCGACAAGGAATTCCAAGGGTTTATCTACCAGAACCTTGGCGTCCTTGAGAGTCAGCGAGGAAATTTCGAGGAGTCGGGCGAGGATTACGCCCGAGCCATTCACTTCAACCCCAAGCTGGCGGCTGCATTCTACAATCGAGGCAACGACGAGCTGAAGCAGAAGAGCTACCGAAAAGCCATCCGCGATTACACGAAGTCGCTCAAACTCTACCCCACCGACGCCTGGGCGCTTTGGAATCGCGGACTCGCATGGAAGGGGCTGGCGAAGATGGAGAAGGCTGAGAAGGACTGGCAAAAGGTCCGGGAAATCGATCCAGGGTTCAGAGAGCTACAGACTCCCTGAATTCCTGCTAATTCCAGGGGCAGCGGCGCGACACTGGCTCAGGAGACCAGCCTGAAAACTTCGGGGGAAGGTAGCCGCAGCAGCTCCACATCGATGATCGTCGTGCGATCCGCCTGGATCCAGCTCTCCAGCTCTTCCCCGATGAATTCGAAGCGCAAGGGGAGATAGAGGATCTCCCGCGTCTGCGACTCCACTGCCGAAACCTCCAGGAAGCAGCCGTCCACGTCGCGGACCCGATCGACCCAGGCGCCGGCGGCGGCGGAAAAGGCGTTGGTGCGCAGGTAGAAGGTGATGATGTGAGGTGAGGACGAATTGATGTGTTTGTCCTCGATCAGGTCCTTCATGGCCCGGGAAGGATCCCGCCGTCCCTGCACCGAGTCGAAGAAAATGTCGAAGTCCGGCACGGGACGGCCATCCTGGTCGCGCACCCGGAAGATCAGCTGGGCATGGCGGTCGTACTGCGCCCGGGGCTCCTGGATCCACTTATTCCACCACTTCGGGGCCTGCGCGGTTAGCACCTTCTGGTAGGTCTGCTCCGTTTCCGCCTGAAATGATTTGGCCGATGGCATTCCCTCGCGGACCGCCCGGCCGGCACCGAGAGCGCTCTGGATCAGATTGAGGACCTGGCGCCTGGGGCCGCTGCCGGTGACGATTCCCATCGAATCGCCCGAGTGGGCGCAGGCGTAGGGGATCGCCACGGGCACTTCCTTCCTCCCGTCGAGTCCGGGGCGCGAGGCCTGCTTGATTTCGTAGTACCCCTGGCGGCCACCGCGTCGCTCGACGTGCTTGTCCCATTGGCTGCGGGCTTGCCGCCACCCCAGATCCAGCGCGTCCGGCGTGGGTGCCAGCTTCAAATACTGGTAATTCAGCGAGGCGGCCGAGACTCGGACGACCCCGTCCGAGCCATCCTCCTTTGCGTAGCGGATGGGAAACGCGAACCACTCGACATCGGCCTGGGACCCCACGATGACGTGCTCGATCACCTGGAAATCCTCCAGCATCCGGGAGCCCGCCCGTAATAAATGAAGGTGCAGGTCCAGTGTCCAGTCGGAGCCCAGCTCCAGCGCCTCGAGGACCTGCATCCCGCGCTCGGCGCCCCCCTGGAAGATCTTCCGGGCCCACTTCGCCATCTGCCCCCGGCCGATGTGCGCCCAGCCGCTGCCGAAATTCGCGCCGGCCAGGTGGACCAGGTGATCCAGCGGCGAAGGATTGGGTGAGAAGCGCCGGATCCAGTTGCGCGCCACCAGCGCCCCGGTGCTGTGGACGAGAGTGTGGAATCCCTTCTTGAGGAGATGCGGGTAATCCTCCTCCAGGGCCCTAGCGAAGGCCCGGGAGACATCGTCGACACGCACGCCATCCTCGAGCGAAAGGTAGCGGCCCAGATCGATCTCCACGACCGAGCGCCCGCCGAAGGTCGCCTTCAGATCTCTCGGCAGGGTCCCATAGATCGAGGCGATGGAGGCGGCGGTGGATTCCCGGCTCTCGGCACTGTAGCCATGAATCAGGACGATGGGCTTCATGAGGTCGCGGCTCCCGGAGTCCTTTGCTAAGCTGCGGGTGGAACTTTAACCCATTCGAGGGCGCCTTTGAACCGCATCGTCATCTTGGGGGCGGGATTCGCGGGGGCCTACTGCGCCCAGGCGCTGGAGCGCAAGCTCGACCGAGCCTCGTCCTCCATTCTGCTGCTGGATCGCAACAACTATTTCGTCTTCCATCCCCTGCTGGTGGAGGCCGGCGCCGGAAGCCTGGAGCCGCGCCACGCGGTCGTGTCGATTCGCGCCTTCCTGCGCTCCACCACGTTCCTCATGGCCGACGTGATCAGCGTGGAGCCCGTCAACCGGCGGGTCGTCTGCCGAGTCGCGGGCGAGCCCACCACGCAGGAGATCGGCTACGACCATCTGGTGCTGGCTCTGGGGAGCATCACGCGGCTGCCGGAGGTTCCGGGACTGGCGCGCTACGGGCTCGAGATGAAAACCCTGGCGGATGCGGTGCAGCTGCGCGACCGGGCGATCCAGATGCTGGAGCGCGCCGATGCCTGTGACGACGCCGCGCGCCGGCGGGCCCTGCTGCAATTCGTCGTGGTGGGGGGAAATTTCACCGGTGTGGAGGTGGCGGGCGAGCTGCAGGTCCTTATGAGCCAGGCCCGCCGGCACTATCCGCGCGTTCGACGGGAGGAGATCGGCGTGACTCTGGTGGAGCTGTCGGGAAGAATCCTGTCGAACCTGGATGTCGACCTGGCCGAATACGCCGAGCAGCAGCTGAGCCGGCGGGGAATCGCTGTGAAGCTGAACACGACCCTGACGGGCATCGAGGAGGATAAGGTGAGCTTCTCCGGCGGAGCGGTGCTGCCCGCCCACACCGTCATCTGGTGCGCGGGAATTCAGCCGCATCCCTTGATCGCCCAAACCGGACTGCCCACCACACCCCAGGGGTATCTGATTTGCGAGCCGGAGCTGCGGGTTCGAGGACAGGAAAACGTGTGGGCCGCCGGAGATTGCGCTTCCATTCCCGATCCCGACGGGAAGCCTTACCCCCCGACCGCCCAGCATGCGGTGCGCGAAGGGGCGCACCTGGCGGCAAACCTGGCGCGTGCCCTTTCCGGCGAACCGCTGCTCCCCTTCCGGTATGCCTCACGCGGCTCGCTGGTGCCACTGGGGTGCCGGACTGCCGTGGCCAAAGTCTTCGGGGTGAAGCTTGCCGGCTTCCCGGCCTACTTCCTCTGGAGGACTTACTACTGGCTGAAGATGCCGGGCTGGTCGCGCAAGTTCCGGGTGGCGCTGGACTGGACGGCGGATCTCATCTTCGCCCGGGATATCGTCCAGCTCGGCTTTCACCGCCCGCGGACGAAATCCGAGGAGTGAAGCTGTTCCCGCACTCTTCCCTCGGGCGATACCTCGAACGAAAAGACGAACACCGGGTCACGCCTCAAGACCAGAGAGCGGAAGCGCAGATCCGATGCGGTGACGTGCGCGCCCGGGTTGTGCTCCGATGCCTCCCATACCGGAGCCTTGAAGAATCGCTGCAGCCGGCGCCCCGGCTCAGTGGCCAGAACCGCCTGCACGGCCGGATCCTCCACGGCCGTCGTCACGTCTCCCCGCGGCTGCAGCTCACCTGACAGCGAATGAATCAGGCTGAGATGGTAGATGTCCCCCTGGCGAATCACGCCGCGCCAGCGTAGCGGGCCCAGCGGCTCAGGAAAGACGTAGGAGAACTGCGGCGCCGGGCTGAACGAAGCAGCTTCCCGCGCCAAGGCCCGCTCCGCCAGCCAGTGGTTCCCGCCGCAGAACAGCAGGTAGCCTGCGACCGCCAGAATGGAGATGCGCGACAGGCCCGGCAGGCTCGCGCGCCGCGATTTTGGCAGGCAAAGCAGCAGCGGCAGGGCCAGCAACGCGGTGAGGGTGAGATCGATGATGAAGACGGTGGCCAGCTCGGGGCGCCACTGAGACAGCGGCCAGAGCAGCACGACTCCGAAGGAATTCACCAGATCGAACAGGAGGTGCAGCCCCGCCCCGAGAGCGGTGAGCCCGAGGATGGCCCGGAACTGCAGCCGGGGATAGAAGCGCCTGAAGATCCAGGTGAGCAGGAGCACCCAGATCGGCAGCAGCAGAAGGGAATGCCCGAAGGTCCGCCGCAGCAGGACCGAGCGCGGATCCCCCGAGAGAACGACCACGGCATCCAGATCGGGAAGATTGGAGGCAATGGCCAGGATCGGCACCGCCGCTTTGCCGACGCGGCTCCGGTAGAAGCCGTTGGCCAGCGTGACCCCGACGAGGGTGTGGGTGATGTTGTCCACGCAGCTGCTTCTCCCCTTGCGGCTTCGGCTTTCTCAGAGGGACCGTTGGACGTTCAAGGCAGATCGACGGCCGCGGCCCCGAGGATCTCCAGGCTCTCCGGGTCCTGTGCGTAAGCAATGAGCGAGGCGTGGGATGACACCAGCGATGCGGGGAGAGAGATGCTGGCATGCCCCTTCCGCGTCGGCCCCACGGGCACGCTTTGGAAGCCCCGCACCACATTCTCATGCTTGAGCTTTCTGCCGGAGTTCTCTCCTCTCGAAACCTGCGACTCGAGATTGCGCTCCACCAGGGCCAGCCGGAGGATGGCGCGCGAATTCCCGGATACCGTGAAATCCACTGGCAGCACTCCATCGCTGAGTGCGCCCGCCGTCAGCTTGAGGTTCAAGGTCGGCGGCCGCTCGAGGGCCGCGGCGATGCTGCGCCGGGCCCGAGCTTCATCCGATCCGAGGAACTCCTCCTTGCCGTTGACGACCATCTGGGGAGTGTAGGCGCTGTCCAGGCCAAGGGCCTGCACGTATTCATATTGCCTCTGGCTGTAGGCCGCATCGCTGAAATGATCCTTCCAGCCCAGCGAATCCCAGTAATCGACGTGAAAGGCCAGGAGATAGATTGCTTCGGGGCGCTGGCGCGTCTCCGCGACCAGCTTGGCAAGTAAGGCATCCGCCGGGGGACAGCTCGAACAGCCTTCGGAGGTGAACAATTCCACCACGGCAAACGGCCGCGCTGCACCGCCGCCCGCTGGTGCTCCCGCCCGAGCCAGGGCAGGAAGAAGTGCCAGGGCCGGGCCGAGGGACAGGATAAGATTCGCTTTCATAGTGCCTCCACCGCGGGGGCGGCGCGCCTCCCCGCGAAATTCCCGAGAATGGCGAAGGCTCCCCACAGGAAGAAGCCCAGGACGCCGCAGCCGTACCAGAGTGTCTCCGCGCCGAAGCGCTCGTAGACCCAGGTGCCCCCGAGCGGGGCGAGGACGAAGGCACTGGAAAAGGAGACGGCGTACATCCCCATGTAGCGTCCCTGACTCGCCTCCCCGGCGCGCTCGGCGACAACCCCCGAGACCAGGGCAAGCGACAGCATTTCCCCCAGGGTCCAGACCAGGACCGTGAAAATCACGAACAGCCGGCCGGTACCCAGCGGCAGCAGCGCGAATCCCAGGCACATCAGCAGCGAGCCCAGCCCGATCACGCGGTAGGGGTCGCGCCGTCTCAGGGAGTGCACCAGGACCATCTCGAAAAGGACGATGACCAGCGTATTGACCGCCAGGCTGATGCCAATCCAGTTCTCCGCCAGGCCGAAGCGATCGCGAAGCGTCAAAGGAAAGGCCCCGATGAGCTGAAAGAAGACCAGTCCGTAGAGCATTATCAGAAACAGCAGAACGAGGAACGGGCCATCCGCCCAGGGAGACGGGGCCGTCCCGGTCGGAGTCGGCTCGGGCTCTGCGTGCCGTCTGGCGCCGTGCATCGATTTCGCGAGAACGGCGGCCGCGAGCAGCGAAGTGGCGCCATCCACCCAGAACAGCCAGTGGTAATTGTGCAGCGCCAGAAACCCACCCATAGCCGGGCCGAAGCTCATGCCCAGATTGATCGCCAGACGGTTGAGCACGAAGGACCGGCCCCGTGTCGGGGGATCCGAAGCTTCCACCAGCGCAGTCGCCAGGGCGGGACGAAAGGATTCCGACAGCACGGCCAGAGTGAAGACGGCCGCCGCGATGGCCAGCTGATGGCGCAACTGTCCCAGCACGAAAAAAGCCACCCCGCCCAGGGACAGGCTGAGCAGCAGCACGCGCTGCGGCGAGATTCGGTCGGATAGCCTGCCACCCACATAGCTCCCGGTGAGCGCCCCCAGGCCGTACAGCCCCAGGACTCTCCCGGCGCCGGCGGCGGAGTAGCCCATCGCCTTGGTCAGATACAGCACCAGGAAAGGGACCACCATGGTGCCGCAGCGATTGACGAAGGTGACGGCGCTGAGGAGCCAGACCTCTCGCGGCAGGCCGGAAAAGGCCTGTCGATACGAGGCGGCGATTCTCCCGATCAATCCTTTTTGATTCTCATCGGCTCCTTCGGAGCGGAGGCGATGACGGAGGGCCGCTCCGCAACGCGCCGGGACCAGGCGGCCAGGTTGGGGTATTTCGGATCGGGCAGAACTCCCATCAGCGGGAGACTTCCGGTGAGGGGTGCAACCAGCGCCGCATCGGCCAGGGAAAAGGTTTCCCCGCCGAACCAGGTGCGCCCGGTCAGCTCCTTTTCCAAGCGGGCCAGATGCTCGTGCACCTTCTTCTTCGACTCCTCCAGGAGCTTGTGGTCCACCTGATCGGCCTTCTTCGGGATCAGGAAAGGGGGGGCATATTCGTACTGGGCGCCGCGAAAGTCGCGCAGCGTCTGCATCAGGTACTGATCGGTGGTGTCCTCCAGCATCCGAACGCGGGCCCGCTCGTAGGGATCCTTGGGGAGCATGGCGGGAGTCGGGTAGGCCTCTTCCAGGTACTCGTTGACGACGGTGGATTCGTAGATCGTCCGGCCGTCTTCCAGCTCCAGGACCGGCGTCAGGCGAAACGGATTGAGCTTGGCGAATGCGGCGCTCTCGGACTTGTTCTCCGGAACGATGACCTCGTGAGGGACCTTTTTCTCCGCCAGGACGATGCGGGCCTTCCAGCCGAACGGCGAGCGGTCAAAATTATGAAGCTTCAACATGGCGGCTCCTGAGAGCCCCGGAACGAGGGTGCTCCGGGGGGATGAATGCCTAACTCGGAGTGGAGCGGGAACATTCCCGCGGAATCACTTGACGATTTCGAGCAGCTCGATCTCGAAGACGAGAACAGCACCGGGCGGCACGACACCTCCCATGCCCCGGTCGCCATAGGCAATGCCCGGAGGGCAGACAAGCTGGGCTTTCTCTCCCACTTTCATCCGCTGCAGTCCCTCGGTCCAGCACTTGATGACCTTGTTCACGGGGAATTCCGTGGGCTCGCCCCGCTTGTAGGAGCTGTCGAACTCGGTCCCGTCGATGAAGGTGCCCTTATAGTGCACCTTCACGGTACTGGTGAGCTTGGGGCTCTCTCCGGTGCCGGGTGAGAGGCTCTTGAAGATGAGTCCCGAGGAGGTCTTCACGGCCCCCTCTTCCTTGGCTGCCGCCTCCAGGTAGGTCTGGTTCTTTTTCTGAGTTTCCAAGCCGCCCGCCCGGACGATTCCCGAAACTCCGAGGCCGGCGATGATCAGGATGGACAACATGGCGCGATGCTTCATGAAATGACTCCTCCGACAATGGATTGTCTACGCAGGACTGGCTCTGAAGGAGGGAATTCTAGCACAGCCGCTTTCAGCCGGCCCCCGTTTCCGCTAGAATCACGCCCCACGGAGACTCCATAACACGTAACCATCGCATGAGGATGACGCGCCGTGTCCAGAGCCCGCCTCCGCACCGCCGCCCTGATCCTGATCGGCTTGCTTGCCGCCATGCTCCCGGCACTTTCCGCCACCAAGCCCGGCAAGTCCCCTGACGAGCCGCGGAATCTGACTGCCAAGGATCTCAACAGCGTGACCTGGCGGAGCGTAGGACCCGCCAACATGGGAGGCAGAGTCTCGGCCATCGCCCTGGTGCCCGGCAGCCGCACCAGCTTCTACGTCGGTTTCGGCACGGGAGGGGTGTTCAAGACCGAGAATCTAGGCGTGACGCTGACTCCGGTGTTCGACAAGGCTCCCCTGCTTTCCATCGGCTCGATCGTCGTGGCCGACGCCCCACCCTCCTGGCCGGGCTGGGCGCAGGAAAAAAAGAGCTCCGAGCCCGCGACTCCCCCCGCCGACAAGCAACCCGCGGGCAAGGAGAAGCCCGATCCGGGCAAGGGAAAGATCGTCTGGGTGGGGACAGGCGAGGGAAACGGTCGCAACAGCTCCTCCTGGGGCGGCGGGGTGTACCGCTCCACCGACGCCGGAGCGAGCTTCGTCTCCCTGGGGCTGGAGCAGACGCACGACATCCCGCGCCTGGCGGTCGATCCGCGCAATCCCGACGTCCTCTACGTGGCGGCCCTGGGGCATCTCTGGGGCGCCAACCCGGAGCGCGGGATCTATAAGACCGGCGACGGCGGAAAGACCTGGCAGCACGTTCTCAAAATTGACGACAAGACCGGCGCGTGCGACGTGGTGCTGGATCCCTCCCAACCCGACACGGTCTATGCCGGAATGTACGCCCGGCGTCGCACCGCCTGGTCATTCACCGGGAACAGCGAGTCGGGCGGCATCTTCCGCTCTCTCGACGCGGGCAGAACCTGGAAGAAGCTGACGTCGGGCCTGCCGCCCCGCACCGGCCGGATCGGCCTGACCGTCTACCCCAAGAACCCGAAGATCCTCTATGCCACGGTGGAGAGCGACTCCGGCGGCACGGGGCGCGATCCGTTCGAGGACCGCTCCACCCAGGGCGGGCTATTTCGCAGCGACAATCGCGGCGACACCTGGACCCGGGTGAGCAATATCAATTTCCGGTCGTTTTACTTCTCGCGCGTCGCTGTGGATCCGGAGAACGACCAGCGGGTTTACCTGCCGGGCTGGGACCTGACAATCTCCGACGACGGCGGGAAGACGTTCCGCCGCTCCGGCAGTCCCGATGTCCACGTCGATTTTCACGCCATCGTGGTCAATCCCCTGGATCCCAGTCAGATTCTGGTGGGGAACGACGGGGGCGTCTACGTCTCTCACGATAAGGCGCAAAGCTGGGAATACCTGAACCGGATCGCCGTGGGCCAGTTCTACCGCATCGCCGTGGACAATTCCGATCCTTACCGGATCGCCGGAGGGCTGCAGGACAACGGCTCCTGGATGGGGCCGTCGCAGACGCTGTGGGTGACCGAGGACGAGAGCAAGGACGGCATTTTGAACTCCGATTGGAAGACGGTGGGGGGAAGCGACGGCTTCACCGTGGCGTTCGATCCCACCGACAAGAACCTGATCTACGTGACCGGCCAGGGAGGCGAGCTGGTGCGCCGCCGGATGGACAACAACCAGGCGCGGCTGATTCGCCCCGGGCCGAAGGAGGGGCAGGAGCGGCTGCGCTTCAACTGGAACTCCCCTTACCTGGTGTCGCCGCACGATCCCACCGTCCTCTACATGGGGGGCAACCGGGTCTTCAAGCTCACCCAGCGTGGCGACCAGTGGAAGGTGATCAGCGGCGACCTGTCGCGCCGGGAGACGGACAAGATCCAGACGGTGGGATCCGACGCGGAGACCTACGGCACGGTGGTGTCCCTGGTGGAATCGCCGGTGACCAAGGGGCTTCTCTGGGCAGGGACCGACGACGGGCTGGTGCACGTCACCGACAACGACGGGAAGACCTGGGCCAACGTCACCCCGAAGGAAGTGGACGGACTTTACGTGGCGCGTATCGCGCCCTCCTGGAAAAATGCCAAGACCGCCTGCATCGCGGTGGACGGACATCGCAGCGACGTGTTCAAGCCCCTGGTGCTCAGGACCGAGGACCTGGGACGAACCTGGAGCAACATCACCGGGGATCTTCCGGCAGGGGGACCGGTCGAGGTCGTGCTGGAGGATCCGGGGAATCCCCGGGTGCTTTACGCCGGCACCGAGTTCGGCATTTTCGCCACCCTCGATCTCGGCAAGCACTGGGTGCGGTTGAACGGAAAATCGTTACCGCCGGCTCCGGTGGACGACATCCTCATGCATCCCGGGGAAAAGGATCTGGTCGTGGGAACCCATGGCCGGAGCATCTGGATCCTGGACGATGCGTCATTTTTCGCCCAGCTCGCCCCCGAAGCGCGCGGCAAGAACGCCCTGCTTCTCGACATCCTCCCGGCCACGCCGCGGCTCTACTTCGGTCGCGACTACGGTTCCGGGCAGGCGATCTTCCGGGCCAAGAACCCACCCATGGGGGCCGTGCTGAATTACTGGCTGAAGGAGGACTCGGAAGAATCGGCGAGCCTCACGATTGCCGATTCCTCCGGCTTCGTGATCCGCAAGCTGGAGGGGACGAATCGCGCCGGGCTGAACCGGGCCGTCTGGGATCTCCAGGCGGATACGAAGCACCGCTTCTCCGATGTCGATCAGAGCTACGGCCAGACCCCTTTCGTTCCCGCCGGCGACTACAAGGTGACGCTGACGCTGGGCGGTGAGAAGTCCGAGAAGATCGTCAAGGTTCTCCCGCTGCCGGGCACGTCGGCTCCGCCAAAGACACCTTAAATCGGCAGCTGTCGATTGAGGTGCGGCTACGCTCGGTCATCGCTCCGTTTCGTGCCGCGTTTTTGGACACATCGGCGCCTGTGGGGCCGTCCGGTAGGCTTGGCTCGAAGTTCCCCCAGCGACGCTCCTTGACGATTCTCGCCCCTCACCGGATATTCCCTGGAATTGTCTTCGAGTTCCGGAGAGGAGAGAACGCGGGATGCGCAGAGGTCTGCTTGTCGGCTCGCTGACGACGATACTCGTCGTCAGCGGAACCGCGCGCGGCGTCTCCCAGCCCGCTCCCATCTCATCTCCATCGAGTCAACTGCAATCGAAGAGCCTTCCGCGTGGAAATTTCGACATCCGGGTGCATGACCGCGGGGCTTTGGCCGCTCTCATCGAAGATTCTTCCGGCAGCTCCGTGGCATCGGTGGCACTGGCGGCGAGACAGCGCCGGCGCAGCATGGAGCAGGAAGTAGATCGGATGCGCTCGTTCCAGCCGGGTGTCGAGGCGCGCTTTTCTCCCCTTTCCGGCAGTGTCGAGATCCTTCGCAGCCAGCGCGGCTTTCTGAACAACGCCGCGCCCGGACGCTCGCCGCAGCAGGCGGTGATGGAGTTCGTGCGCTCACATGCGGCGCTGTACGGCCTGCGGCCCCAGGACGCGGACCGCCTGCAAGTCTCAGGCGAAAGCCCGAGTCCCCTCAGTGGGCTGACGATGGTGCGGATGCAGCAGAGCCTGGATGGCGTTCCGGTCTTTCAGGGAGACCTCCGGGCGCTCGTGGATTCTCAGGGACGCCTGGTCCGCACGGTTGGGCGGTTGGTGCCGGGGATCGATTCGACGACCGCCGCGGCAGCAGGCCTGCTCGAGCCGGGCGCGGCAGTGCGCAGCGCCATGCTGGCGATCGGCTTCAATCCGGATAGCGCACGGATGCAGGTCGGCACGGTGCAGCCTGGCGGCCGAGTCTGGGACGTGGCCGTGGCGAATTCCGAGATCACCCGCGCGGTGCCGGGAGCGCTTGCCTATTTCCCGCTCGCCCCCGGCGTGGTCGCTCCCGCCTGGTCGATGATCCTCCATACCCGCAGCGATGCCGACTGGTACGTGCTGGTGGACGCCCGGAGCGGAGCGCTGCTCTACCGCAAGAACATCCGCTTCAACGCCTCGACTCAGCAGGCCCGGTTTTCGGTCTACACGCAATCGAGCGGAATTCCCGCCGACAGCCCCGCTCCCGCCTCTCCCATCACCGTGCCGCCGGGAGCCGGGACGCAGTTTCCGGAGATCGGACGCAACACCGAATCGATGCTTTCCGTGCAGAGCCTGGCGGCCAGCCCGAATGGGTGGATAGCGGATGGCGGCAGCACGACGACCGGCAACAACGTGGACGCCTACCTCGACCGCGGAGGAGACGACGCGCCCGACGCGGGAACGCTGGACAGCAACGGACGCCCGATTGGGAATCCCGACACCCAGGGGCGCAACCGCGATTTTCTGGGGAGCGCGCCGCGCGATTTCAGCTACGCGCCGGCACCGGTCGCAGGCAATCCGGCGGCGGGCGACGACCCCGCCCTTGCCAGGTACCAGCGCGGCGTCGTGACGAATCTTTTCTACCTGTCGAATTATTTTCACGACCGCCTCTACGCGCTCGGCTTCAACGAGGCGGCGGGAAACTTCCAGATCAGCAACTTCGGCAAGGGGGGATCCGGATCGGATCCGATCCTCGCCGAGGCGCAGCAGGCTGCGGATGCCGGTAGCGCCAACAACGCGAACTTCTCCCCCGGCCCCGACGGCACCCCCGGCATCATGCGCATGTTTCTCTGGAGCAGCCCCTCCCCGATGCGCGATGGAAGCCTGGATGCGGCCATCGTCTTCCACGAGCTGACCCACGGGGTGTCCAACCGGCTCATCGGCGATGCCGCGGGGCTGAACTGGATTCCGGGAGGCGGGATGGGAGAAGGATGGAGCGACTTCTACGCCCTGTCGCTGCTCAATCCCCTGCCCTCCGACGATCCCAACGGACGCTACCCCTTCGGCGCCTACGCTCTTTACGGCATCTCCGGCACGTTTCACGACAATTATGTCTACGGCGTGCGGAAGTTTCCTTACAGCACCGACAACACGGTGAACCCCCTCACCTGGGCCGACGTGGACGACACCACCGACGACTTGAACGGGGGCATCGTACCCAGCCCGCTGGGATTCCAGGGAAACGGCGCCTCCGAGGTCCACAACATCGGTGAAGTCTGGGCGCTGACACTGTGGGAAGTGCGCAGCCGGATCATCGCGCAAGCCGGGGGCGACGTGGCCGCGGGGAGCCAGACGACCCTGCAGATCGTCACCGATGGATTGAAGATGACTCCCAACGACCCCAGCTTCACGGAGGCCCGCGACGCTATCCTCGATGCCGATTGCGCCGCCTTCGCGTGCGCCCATGAGGATGCGATCTGGGGCGGCTTCGCCGATCGGGGACTGGGATATGGCGCCGAGGCTTCGCTGGGGATTGCGGCCCACGTGGGGGTCAAGGAATCGTTCGCCTCACCCTCCCTGGAGGTGGCGAGCGTCGCCGTCAATGATGCCGCGGGAGACGGCAACGGCTGCATCGATCCCGGCGAGAGCGTCGCTCTGACCGTCACCCTGGCGAATCCCTGGAGAAACAGCGGAAAGGGAGTCCCCTCCGCCACGGCCCTGTTGAGCAGCAGCACTCCCGGAATCTCGATCGGCGACGCCTCGTCCACATTCGGAGCCATCCCGGCCCAGGGAAGCGCCACCGGTGACCCCCTCTCGATCACTGTGGGGCCGGGCGCGGCTTGCGGCGGGACGCTGCGCTTCAGCCTGCAGGTGACCAGCGCGCTGGGCTCGTCGAGCGTTCCCTTCGAGCTGCGCCTCGGCAATCCGGTGGGCCCGGGCGCTCCGGTCTCCCTGACGCGGGCGATTCCGGGGGGGCTCGGCATTCCCGAAGACTCGCCCACCGGAATCACCGACACCTTCAACGTCGCCGCGGACATGGAAATTGCCGACCTGGATTTCCGGCTCGACAACCTGACTCACAGCGCGGTGGGAGACTTGACCGTGGCGCTGAAGGGGCCCACCGGCTTCGGGTTGGACGTCGTCTACCGGCCGTATGACTGCATCAGCGGCTTCGGCTGCGGTCTGGGCCTCAATGCCGGAGACAGCTTCATCAACACGCGCTTCGATGACGCATCGCCCAATGATTTGGTGATGGCGGGCGCTACCGATGCTCCGTTCACCGGCTCCTGGATGTCGGTGTTCAATTCCCCCGAATGGGACGCGCCCGATCCGGCGGGCCAGCTCAGCCACTTCAATGGCACCGGCACGCAGGGTCTCTGGAAGGTCTTCGTGGCGGACAACGCCATCTTCGACACCGGCGCTCTGAATGCCTGGTCGCTCGTGGTGACTCCGGTCCAGTACAGCTGCTGTGAAGGGACGCCGGATGGCGACGGCGATTTCCTGGGATCGAGCTGCGACAACTGCCCGTCGCTCCCCAATGCGGACCAGCAGGACAGCGATGGAGACGGACCGGGGAATGCCTGCGATTGCGCCCCCTTCAGCGCCGCATCGGTGGCCATTCCGGAAGAGGTGTCGGGCCTGGTATTCGATGCCGACGGCATCACGCTGAGCTGGAGCTCCGCAGCGCCATCCGCCGGCGCGGGGAGCGTGCACGATCTGGTGCGGGGAAATCTGGGGCAGTTTCCGGTGGGCAGCGGCGGCTCCGAGCTGTGCCTGGCGACGGGAAACGGCACGAGCCTGGTGAGCGACGCCGAAATCCCCGCCGTCGGCAGCGGCTTCTGGTATGTCGTGCGCGGCCGCAACGGGTGCGGCGCGGGCGGCTATGGTTTTGCCAGCGGCGCCGCTCCGCGAAACACCGCCGCCTGCGCCTACGTCCCCAAGCCCGATCTGGTGATGATGTCGGCCAGCGAGCCACCCGCCGGCGCTGCCGGGGGGGACAGCTTCGCGATTTCCGACCAGGTCATGAACCAGGGCGCGGCAGGGGCTGCCGCCTCGACAAATCGCTACTACCTTTCGAGCGATGCTGTGAAAGACGGAGCCGATACGCTGCTCACGGGAACCCGCGCGGTGGTCCCCTTGGCTCAGGGGGCGGCCGATTCGGGGAGTCTTTCCGTCACCATCCCCGCGAGCGCTCCGGAGGGAACGTTCCGGCTCCTCGCCTGCGCCGATGACACCGGCGCCAACGCGGAGGATGACGAAGCCAACAACTGCCGGGCCTCGGCCGGGACCGTTGTCGTGGCGCGACCGGACCTGATCGAATTCTCCGTCAACAATCCTCCGGCCAGCCTGAGCCCCGGCAGTGTCTTCACCACCACCGATACGCCCAAGAACATCGGCCCGACGCTGGCTCCCGCTTCCGCCACCCGTTTCTACCTTTCAGCCGATACGCTGAGGGATGCCGGCGACCTGCTCCTGGGGGGCTCCCGCTCGGTCCTCGCCATTCCTCCAGGCGCCACACTCGTGGGAAGCGCGGCCGTCAGCGTACCTACCGGCGCTCCGGCGGGGACTTTCTATCTGGTGGCCTGCGCCGATGATCTCCAAGTCGTCTTCGAGAGCTCCGAGGCCAACAACTGCTCGGCATCCTCCGGCACCACCCAGGTCATCCGCCCCGATCTGGTGGAAACCACGGTTTCCAACCCGCCCGGGAGCGTCGCAGCCGGCGTTTTCTTTTCGGTGACCGATACGGTGCAAAACGTGGGGAACGGGCCGTCGGGTGGCTCCAGCACCCGTTTCTATCTGTCGCTCGATACGACCAGGGACCCAGCCGATACGCTGCTCACCGGCGCCCGGGCCATGGGGAACCTGGCGGTGAATGGGATCTCCACCGGGACGATCAACGTCACGGTGCCGGCGGCGTCCGCCCCGGGCACCTATACCCTGCTGGCGTGCGCCGACGACACTTCCCAGGTGATCGAGAGCGACGAGACGAACAACTGCCTCGCTTCAGCGACCACTGTCCAGGTGACCAAGCCCGACCTGGTGGTGACTTCGATCACCAACCCTCCCGCCAATGCCTCCGCGGGGAGCGCCTTCTCCGTCACCGACACCACCAAGAATCAGGGAACAGGTCAGGCGAACAGCTCGACCACCCGCTACTACCTGTCTCTCGACACCAGCAAGGACGCAGCCGATCGCCTGCTCACCGGCAGCCGCGGTACCGGCATTCTGGCTGCCGGGGCGAGCTCCACCGGATCGTTGAACGTGAGCATTCCCGCCGGCACTCCTTCGGGCCTCTACTATCTCCTGGCGTGCGCTGATGACACCGCGTCCATCAACGAGTCCAGCGAATCCAACAACTGTCTGGCCTCGTCCTCCACCATTCAGATCCCTTGAGGCTCCACAGCTCCGTGACGAGCCGGCCGATGCGGACGACCGAAACCGTGACTTGAGGCGCCACCGCTCACCAATGCCATAGACTTCACCGGCTACGCTTCGAGGGCTCGCGCCGGCCGTCGTCGTACAATCCCACCTCGACGACGAACTCGACCCGAACAAGCAAACCCACTGAAGAATCCCGTAGAATCCCCCTTCCGAGGGAGGGAGCACTGCATGGCAGCCTCCAGCAAGACGGAACTTTTTTACCGACTCTGCGGCATCGGGTTCGCCGCGCACCTGGCTTACAACCTGGCGCGCGATCCGGTGCTGTCGCTGTGGGCCCGGCACCTGGGATTTTCACCCGAGATGGTGGGAATCCTGATGGGAGCGTCCACCTTCACCGGGGTGCTCACCAAGTTCCTGTTCGGCGCCCTGTCCGACAGCATGGGCCGGCGGCGCATCCTCCTGCTGGCCACCGCTGTCACCGGCTTCGTCCCAATCCTCTATTTTCTCAATGACAGCTATGCGTATTTGATCGGTGTCCGGCTGATCCAGGGAATCGCCACGGCGATCCTGGGCCCGGTGGGCAGCGCCGTGGTGGCGGATCTGGCTGCGAGCGACGAGCGTGGCTTCAGGCTTGGGACTTTCTCCTCGGCCGCCCGCTCCGGACAGCTGGTCGCCCCCTGGGTCGGAGGGGCCTTGATCCAGTGGGCGGGCTACCGCTACCCCTTCGCCGCCGCGGGTGTGGCGGGAATGGTGGCCTTCGGGATGACGCTCACCTGGCCTGAGACCGGCACGGTGCAACGCCTGAGGATGGGAGAGCACTTCGCCCGTATGAAGGAGGGCTTTCGCGAAGTCTTTTCCAGCCGCCCGATCCTGGTGACTTCCGTGGCCGAGGCGCTGCAATTCTTCGCCACCGGGCTGCTGCAGGCCATGCTCCCCATCTATGCCACGGAAGTGGCGGGCCTTTCGCCGACCCAGGCGGGAATGCTCTGGGGCGTGCAGCTCGCCGTGCCCATTCTCTCCAAGCCCCTGTTCGGGAGACTCTCGGATCGATGGGGGCGCGTGGGACAGATCGTGGTGGGCTTTTTCATCGGCGCGGCGGGCGTGTGGGCGGTGGTGCAGTCGACGTCGTTCTCCCTGATGATCCTGGCGTGCGCCCTGTACGGGCTGGGTGTGGCCGTGACCACCTCCGCCACGGCAGCTTACGTGACCGATCTCTGCCGGCAACAGGACTACGGCGCGGCCCATGGAGTCTTCGGAACGATCTACGATCTGGGACACTGGCTCGGGCAGAGCCTCTCGGGAGTCCTGGTGGTGGGCCTGGGGTACCGGGGCGCTTTCGGAATCTATGCGACGGGACTGCTCGCTGCTGCAGTCATGTTCGCAGCGCTGGGACGGGTCTCGGTGCCCGCCTCGTCTCGCTAGCGGAGCCGCGGACTCAGATGAAAGCGGCCTAGTCGCCTTTCAGCTTCTCCGCCAGCAGCTTCTGGATGAGGGAGGGGTTGCCTTTCCCCTTGGTCGCTTTCATGACCTGGCCCACGAAGAAGCCCAGCGTCGCCGTCTTGCCCGCTCGATACTGGGCCAGCGGACCGGGATTCGCGGCCATGACTTTGTCGATTTCCATCAGCAGCGCCGACTCGTCGCTGATCTGAGTCAGGCCGCGCTCGCCGACGATCTCGGCGGCGGGGCGGCGCTGGGCCCACATCGCCTCGAAGACCTCCTTGGCGAGGCTGCTGCTGAGGGTCCCCGAATCGATCAGCCCGATCAACTCCGCCAGACGCTCGGGAGACACGGGGCAGGCGGTGATTTCCGACTTCTCCTCTTTGAGCTTCCTCAGGACTTCCCCCATCACCCAGTTACTGGCTCCCTTGGGGTTCTTCGAGGCCTTGGCCGCGGCCTCGTAGTAATCGGCCAGCTCACGGGTGGTCGTGAGGACGTCGGCGTCATACGCCGGGATGGCATATTCCTTCACCAGCCGGTCCTTTCTCTCAAGGGGAAGCTCTGCCAGGCCGGCGCGGATCGCATCTGTCCACTCCGGCTTTACCTCCAGCGGCAGGAGGTCGGGCTCCGGGAAGTAGCGGTAGTCGTGGGCTTCTTCCTTGCCGCGCATGGTGTGGGTGGTTCCCGCGTCGGGATCGTACAGGCGGCTCTCCTGAACCACCGTGCCGCCGCCGCGCAGCAGCGCGCTCTGCCGCTCGATTTCGTGCTGCAGCGCTTTCTGGATGAAGCGAAACGAGTTGAGGTTCTTCACCTCCACCTTGGTGCCGAGCTTCGCCTCTCCTTTGGGGCGCACCGAGACGTTCGCGTCGCAGCGCAGCGACCCCTCCTCCATGTTGCCGTCGCAAACCCCCAGGTAGAGAAGCATGCTGCGCAGCATCGTCAGGTAGGCGTGGGCCTCGGCGGGCGAGGCGATGTCCGGCTCGCTGACGATCTCAATGAGCGGCACACCGGCGCGGTTCAGATCCACCAGGGTGCGATCGTCGGCGCCCTCCTGATGGATCGATTTTCCCGCATCCTCCTCCAGGTGAATGCGCGTCAATCCGATGCGCTTTCGCCCGCCCTCCGTCTCGATGGTGATCCCGCCTCCCACGCACAGCGGCTGGTCGTACATGGAGATCTGGTATCCCTTGGGAAGATCGGGATAGAAATAGTTCTTGCGGGCGAACAGGCTGCGCGGGCGGATGTCGCAGCCCACCGCCAGGCCGACCTTCATGGCGTACTCCACCGCCTTGCGGTTGAGCACCGGGAGCACGCCGGGCATGCCGAGACAGACCGGGCAGGTGTTGGAGTTGGGAGGATTGCCGAACTTCGTGGTGCAGCCGCAGAAGATCTTGCTCTGCGTCAGGAGCTGCGCGTGCACTTCCAATCCGATGACCGGCTCGAATTCCATGGCTTGACCATCATGCAAAGCAGGACAATGGGGCAATCCGGGAGGCGAATTATAGCACGCGACCTGCGGGAGCCATTCCCCGGTCCGGCGGCGCCGAAAGGAAAAGTAATCGCGCTTGGAACCAGCTTGAATGAAGCGCCCGAGCCCGCTTCAGCGCCCACCCGCATTCAATTGCGCCCCATGGACACGGGATGGTACGATCCGCGAACCTCGCACCCATCCTGGAGAATGCCCATGAAGCGATTCATCGCTGCCACTGCGCTGTCCATCACGATCTTCGCCGGCGCCGTCCCAGCGCTTGCGGCATTCGATGATCTGGAAAAATCGTGGGTGTCGTTCTATGCGACGGGACTCGATCCCGCCAAGGCCATGTCGGTGGAAAACCTGACTCTCCAGAAAGATGCCATGACCCTCGTTCTCAAGAAGGGAATCCTGGTCCCGATGCAGCCCATCGAGGGGGAAATCACCGGAGCCATGTTCATGGGAGAGGGCACCGCCACGCTGGTGCCGCCCACCCCCATGGACACCTGGTTCCTGAAGAAAAACTACGGAGCGGACAAGCTCAGCGAGAATTTCACTGCGCTCTACATGCGCTTCAGCGACGGCACGGACAAAACTTTCCCGAGGCCATTACCTGGAGTCGAGCAGGCAGTGGTCGCCTCGCAGATGGAGAGCATCACCAAGTCGTTTGCCGACCGCCAGGCGGTCGCCAATGGGTGGGAATCGGCCGAGTTCGACATGGACCTTGACTTCATGGACACCCGAATCGGGGGGATCCGAGGTCAGGATTTCTTCTATTGCCAGTTCCAGACTGAGAAGTGGGGATGGGTGACCTTTTTGGTGAACTACGGAGATATCCTCGAGGTCAGCCTGGGCCACGACCGAACCGTCGGCGCCTATCGCCAGTTCCTCCCCTGGGCGGGATTCCATAAAAAGGAGGACTACCAGCAAGGGAGGTACGTGATGCTTCCCGGTCCGGACAGCAAGGACAATCTGGATGTCCTACGAACCGACATGAACGTGAACATCCCCACGACCAAGACGGTGGAAATCGACGCGAAGCTCACCTTCACGCCGCTCGTGGAATCGCTCGGCTCGTTCCGCTTTTCCCTGGTCAACCAGTTCGGGAACATCTCCTGGCGGGACAATTCGCGGCCGGTTCTGGTCACCTCGGTGACCGACGGGGCGGGAAACGCGCTCCCTTACATTCACAAGCGCAACGAGCTTTTCATCCGACCTCCCAAGCCGGTGGCGAAGGGAGAGTCCTATATCGTCCAGGTCAAGGTCAAAGAGGACACGATCGTCCAGGTGACCCCCGAATCGTACGTTGTCTACAACACCTACCCATGGTTCCCGCAGTACGGCTACGTCGGGGGGCGGTACGCGTTCGATTTCAAGGTCGCCATCCAGAAGCCTCTCATCCCGGTCGGCTCCGGCCATGTCGTCAACCGCCAAGAGAACAAAGAGACCAAGATGGACGAAGTAGAGCTCCGGATGGATGACTCGGTCCAGTTTCCGAGCATCCTCTTCGGTCGCTTCCTCGAGGAGGCGGGCACGTACGTGAGCCCTATCTCGAGTCAAAGCATGGCGCTGACCGTCCACGCATTCCCGACGATGACCGTGACCATCGATGACAAGAAGATTCTCGAAGAGTTGGGAGAGGACCACCCCATTACGATCACGCTGACCGTGCCGACAGGCAAGATGAAGGGCGTTCTGGAGGAGTCGAAGAACATCGTGAAGTTCTATGAGAACCTCTACGGCCCGTTCCCCTATGCCGATCTGCACGTGGCCCAGATGTATCCGGGCTCCGGCTACGGTCAGTCTCCCCCCAGCCTCATCCAGTTAGATGGCTTGAGCTTCCGATCCCAGGCCGAGACGGAGAGTGATTTCCTGCACGAGTTCCTCTCCCACGAGATCGGACACCAGTACTGGGGTCATTGCATCGGCTGGGCGAACGACAACGATGTTTGGCTCTCTGAGAGTTTCGCGGAGTATTCCGCCGGTCTTTACGTTCAGGCCCTTATGGGTGAGAAGCGCTTTCAGCAGAAGGTGAACACATGGAAGCAGCGGGCGCGGGAAGGAGATCCAGTGGCGCCCATTGCCCTTGCGAGCCTGGTCAGTGGAGATAACTCCGGACGGTATCGGGAGCGGCTCATCTATAACAAGGGACCGCTGGTGGTCCATATGATGCGCACGCAGCTGGGCAATGAGAATTATGTCAAGGTGATGACCGGATTGATGAAGAAGTATAAGAACCAGAACATCACGACGGAGATGCTCTCAAGAGAACTGAGCCTTGCCACGAATTACAGCTGGGATTATTTCTTCGATCAGTGGTTCCGTGGCGTGGGGATCCCGGAGATACACACCAAGTGGAAGACCACGCCCAAGGATGGAAAGTACCTGTTCGAGATGACCGTGACCCAGAAGGACGCCGACAATTTCAAGAAGGTCTTCCTGCCGGTCGTCTTCAAGGGATCCGGAAAGGAGCAGGTGGCACGCAAGGACTTCCCCGTGGGCAAGCAAGGCCAGGTACTTCAGGCCATGCTCCCCTTCGATCCAAAAACGGTGGAAGTGGATCCGGACAACAATCTCCTGGCCGATTACGTCCAGGACAAATAAACGCTTAGTGGTAGCCCTGGGCTTTCTCGAAGATCTTGTCGGCGGCGACCGAAAGGTCGAGCACTTTCCACCCCGCATCGCTCAGATAGACCGTAGCCTCCCATAAAGCCGGCGCCTTGGTGCCGTAGGTGAGGTAGGCGAGCTTGAACAGGCGCTCGCCGCGCGGCAGCGCTTCGACCCCCGCGAGGTCGTAAGCCGCGTAGGGACCGGTCACGCGCATTACCTCGTCAATCTGCTTCGCGGCCGCCTCCGAGGCCGTTTCGCTCATCGCCAGATTCTGCCGGATGTTTTTCATCGCCTTCTTTCCCGAGGGCTCCTCGCTGGGCATCAGCGCGCTGAACGCCCGCGGCAGGATCGGCCTCAACGACTCCCACCGGGCGGGCGGGATGAGCGGCCGGCCGTCCCCCCCCGCCGGGGGAGCAAAATCGGCCTCCTGGGCGAGGCCGACCCCCGTCGCCAGCACCAGAATCAGGCAGACCAGAATGGATTTCATGGCAAACCCTCCTTGGAACTCAGGATAAGCCAAGTCCGTCCAGGCGGGAAGAAGGAAGCCGGTCACCGGGCGGACGGTGGCCGGAAAGGGCCTGAAATGGGCTCGTGCAGCGAGGGGGCGTGAAAAATAGTCTTGACGGCCCTCGCTGGACCCGTTTATAGTGCCCGCATGAACCCAGGTTGGTGGCTCCTTTCCTACGACTGTGTGATGTGTTGTCCCCGCACCGGGCGGGGAGGGAGTGTCTCGAGCCTGACGCACTGATTCGAACGGCATCGACAACTTTCAAACCCGCTGACGGCCAGTCCGAAAGCGGGTTTTTCATTTTCGGGCCGGCCGTGAGGCGGAAAGGAGGATCGTCTCATGACGCGCAAGCGGCCCATCGCCATCTACTACGAGCACCCTCACTGGTTCAATCCCTTGTTCGCCGAGCTGGAGCGGCGGGACATCCCCTACCAGAGGATTGACGCCGGAAGCCACCGCTTCAATCCGGCCGCCATTCCCAACGGCGACGGGGAGCCGCCCCTCTTCTTCAACCGCATGAGCCCTTCGGCTTGGAAGCGCGGCCGGGGCTCCGCAATCCTCTACACGCTGCAATACCTTGCTTACCTGGAAAGCCTCGGCTCCTCGGTGATCAACGGCCTGCATGCTTTTACTTTCGAAGTGAGCAAGGTGCTGCAGGTCAGGCTGCTGCGACGGCTGGAGCTGCCGGTGCCGCGCACCCTCGTGGTCAACGATCCGTCCCAGCTGCCGGCGGCCGCGGCGGGCCTTGCCTTCCCGCTGCTGGTGAAGCCCAACATCGGCGGCAGCGGCGCCGGGATCATCCGATTCGACGATCCGGAGAGCCTCACCCGGGCGGTGGAATCAAACCGGATCTCCGCCGGTCTCGACGGCACCGTGCTGCTGCAGGAGTATCACCCGCCGGAGGGCCAGAGCATCGTCCGGATCGAAACGCTGGCCGGGCGCTTTCTTTACGCCATCCGGGTCCACCTGGGGCCGGAGGCAGGATTCGACCTGTGCCCGGCCGACATCTGCAGCACGCCGGAGGGGTTCGCCCTGGAGAGCAGCGCCTGTCCTGCCGGGGCGGCCAAGGCCGGACTGACCGTGGAACGCTTCGATCCACCGGCGGGGCTCATTGCGGCGGCGGAGCGCATCGCCCGGGAGGCCCATCTCGACGTGGGAGGCATCGAATACCTGGAGAGCGAGCGTGACGGCCGGCTCTATTTCTACGACATCAACGCGCTTTCCAATTTCGTCGCCGACCCGGTGCGCGTGGTGGGATTCGATCCCACCGTGAGGCTGGTGGACTTCCTGGCCGAGAAGGCGAACGGAGGGCGTCCATGAGCCTTCGATTCGGCTATTGGCTCCCGGTCTTCGGCGGGTGGCTGCGCAACGTCGAGGACGAGAACATGGCCGCCTCCTGGGAATATGTCCGGGATCTGGCGGTGCGCAGCGAGGTCATCGGCTTCGACCTCACCCTGCTCGCCGAGCTGAACCTGAATGACATCAAGGGGCCCGAGGCTCCGGCTCTGGATGCCTGGAGCACGGCCGCGGCGCTGGCTGCGGTGACCCGCCGGCTGGAGCTGATGGTGGCGGTCCGCCCGAATTTTCACCATCCCGGGCTGCTCGCCAAGCAGGCGGCCAACATCGATCGAATCGCCGCGGGGAGGCTGTCGCTCAACGTGGTTTCTTCCTGGTGGAAGGATGAAGCGACGCAGTACGGCCTGCCCTTCGACGAGCACGAGGCGCGCTATGAGCGGACCTCCGAATGGCTCTCGGTGGTGAAAGGTCTCTGGAGCAGTCCCCGATTCACGTTCTCCGGCAGGCACTACCGGATGGAGGAGGCGATTCTCGAGCCGAAGCCCCTGCGCCATCCCCGGCCACTGCTTTACGCCGGAGGAGAGTCCGAGGCCGGCAAGAACCTCATCGCGGGTCAGGCCGATGCCTTCCTGATGCACGGCGACCCGCCGGAGCGGATAGCGGAGAAAATCGCCGACATGAAGAGGCGGCGGGAGCAGCTGGCGCCCGGCGAGCCTCCGTTGCTGTTCGGCGTGGCCGGCTTCGTCGTCTGCCGGAACACCCACGAGGCGGCGCGCCGGGAGGTGGAGCGGATCACCGACGTGCGGGCCAGCGCGCGGGGATACGCCAACTACCATCAGTGGCTTGCGGGGACGAGGCTGGAGCAGCGGGTCAGCCTGGAGGACTACTCCGTCTCCAACCGCGGTTTGCGCTCAGAACTGGTGGGAACGCCGGAGCGCATCGCCGGGAAGCTCAGCGAGTTCGAAGCGGCGGGAGTCGACCTGGTGCTGCTGCAGTTCAGCCCACAGGCGGAGGAGATGGAGCGCTTCGCCAAGGAAGTGATTCCACTCGCATGGCACCGCAGGCCGGGACTTTCGGCCCGCTCGGCGAGGTGAGGCTCACCCCCTCTTCTCGCTCGCTGGGGATGCGACCCCTAGGCGCTGGCACGCTACCAGACGCGGCAGCGGTCGGCCCGCACCATCGCTGATCCCGCCTTGCAGCCGAAGGCCTGGGAGAACTCCGGAAGATTGCTCACCACGCCGTTCACTCGGTACTTGGGCAGGGAGTGGGGATCGGTCGTGACCCGCAGCCTGGTTTCCGCGTCCGACATGTTGGCGCACCAGATCTGGGCCTCGCCCAGGAAGAACCGCTGCGCCGGGGTGAATCCGTCGATGGGCTCGACCTTCTTGTCCTTGAGCGTGTCCATGAAGGCCATGTAGGCGATTCGGATGCCGCCGTTGTCCGCCGTGTTTTCTCCCAGGGTCAGCTTGCCGTTCATCCGGAGATCCCCCAGGATCGGGAAGCTGGCGTATTCCTGCACGATACAGGACGCGCGCTTCTCGAATTCCTTCGCGTCGACCGGAGTCCACCAGTCTCGCAGATTTCCCTGGGCGTCGAACTGCCGTCCCTGGTCGTCGAACCCGTGGGTCAGCTCATGCCCGATGACCATGCCGATGGCGCCGTAGTTCACCGCATCGTCCATGTTTCGATCGAAGAAGGGGGGCTGAAGGATGCCCGCGGGGAAATTGATGTTGTTCATCTGCGGGTTGTAGTAGGCATTCACGGTGGGTGGGGACATCTCCCATTCGCTCTTGTCCAGGGCCTTGCCGATCTTCGCCAGGTCGCGCTTGACCTCGAAGTTCCTGGCGGATTGAAGGTTCAGGAGCAGCGCATCCGGGGCGATGGTGACGCTCGAGTAATCGCGCCACTTGTCGGGATATCCGATCTTGTTACTCATGGCCGCCAGCTTCACCAGGGCCTGCTTGCGGGTAGCCTCGGTCATCCAGTCCAGCGTCTGGATGTCCTGATTCAGAGAGTTCTCCAGGGCCACGACCATCTTCAGCATCCGCTCCTTGCCGTCGGCGCCAAACTTGGCTTCCACGTAGGGCTGTCCTAGGGCCTCTCCCAGGTTCTGGTCCACAGTCTCCACGCAGCGCTTCCAGCGCGCCGGAATCTCCTTCGCGCCCCCCAGCGTCTTGCCGTAGAAATCGAACGCCTCCTGGACGAAAGGAGCGCTCAGGTAGGGGGACCAGGCGGCCGTGACGTGCCAGCGGAGATAGTCCTGCCACGCCTCCAAGGAGGAGGCCTGAATCTGGGTCTCCATCGCCTTGAAGAACTCCGGGACGCTGACGTTCAGGCTCTGGAAGGCAGGAGCGCCGATTCCTTGAAAATACTGATCCCATGCGAAGGAGGGGGCCAGCGCCATCAACTCCTTCCGGCTCATGGTGTGGTCCAGGTTCTTCGGCTCACGGCGCTTCACCTTGTCCAGCGAGCCCTTGGCCAGCGCCGTCTCGATCTCCATCACGTTTTTCGCAGCGGCGGTGGCGCGATCCAGGGGATCGCCGAGCAGCTGGAAGGTCTTCACCAGGTGCTCCTGGTACTGCTTGCGCAGCGCCTTGGACTTCTCGTCGCTCTCCAGATAGTAGTCCCGATCCGGCAGGCCCAATCCCCCTTGATCGGAGGAGGCCACGACCATGCTGGCGTCCTTGAAGTCGCCCTGCGAGCCGAAATTGAAGGCGGCGGGCGAGCCTCCGCGGCCCATGACGATAATCGCCCCCCCGCTGTGCAGACGCGCCACCTGCGCGGCCAGCTCCGACTTGGATTTCATCTTGGCAATCTTCTCGAGCTCGGGCTGAAGCGGCGTGGCGCCCTTGGCGTCGGCTCCCTTTTCATCCATGCACGAGGCATAAAGGTCGCCAATCTTCTGGATGACGGGAGAGCGGCTGGGATCGGGAGCGGAGGCCTTCTCGAGGATTCCCTTGAGTACCGTGAGGTTGTACTCCTGCAGCTCTCGGCCACGGCCGTAAGAGCCCCGATCCGGCGGGATGGGATTGTTCTTGATCCAGGCACCGCAGGCGTACTGGTAGAAGTCCACGCACGGATCCATGCTCTTGTCCATGTTGTCGACGTTGAAGGTCGGAGCACGAGAGGGCTCAGCGGCGCGGGTCGCAGCGAAGTTCGCGGGCAGCACCAGAAGTACGCAAAGCAGGAACAGACAAATGGAGGTCCGATTGAGATGGAGCATAGCCTCGACTCCAATGAAGTTTGGGGAACGGCCGCAGATTTTACACCAAGAATGCATAAATAGCCCGAATTCAGGGCCTCGCGAGCTAGTACGCAGCGTGTCGGCCAGGGTTTCGGGCATCTGGGGTCGGGAGAGGGATGACGCGGGGCCAGGTTTCCGGGTCTAGAGCGCGGGTGCCGCCCGGGCGATGGCCAGGACATAGCTCAGGTTTGAAACGAGGAGGAGCGCCGCGAGCAGCGCCAGGCAAATCATTCCCAGAAGCTGCTGTCTGGTGTGCGGATTGCGGTCCGGCGGGACGAGCCATCGGCCCACGAAGAGCCATAGCGCCAGGATGCTGGGGAGGGAGAAGAGGATACTCGCGCGCCAGGCGTAGCAGGTCACGAAGATCTGGCGAAGGATGACCAGCATCGCCAGCATGGCGAGCCAGCAGGCGCTTTCCGCATCCCGGGAGCGCAGCGCCGCCAGTGAATTCCGACCTGCGATGAGCACCAATCCCACCAGCAGAGCGCCGTAAGCCAGGTTTGCCGGCGAGAACGGGGAGACTTCCTCGAGTTTCCACATGTAGGTCATGGCCGGCCGCCCCGGCTGGGCGCGGATCGACATGACGAAAATCCGGAAGACGCTGGAGACGTAGGACCGCGGGTCGGCGAGCCGGCTGGGCCTCGAATGAAACGCCACGAAGCGACCGAGGTTCTCAGCCAACGAGGTGTCGGCGCTCCCGGCGCGGTCGACCGCCCAGTCCTGGTAGAAGTCGGGGCCAGCCGTGCGTCGCGCCGCGGCGAGCAGCGGCAGGAAGCCGAGAGGCAGCGCCGCTGCGACCACCCCGGCCAGCTGCGCCGTGCGCCGCAGCGAGGGCTTACTCTTTCTGGTGAGCAGGACGATGGGCAGCAGAAGCAGGAAATAGATATTTTCCAGGCTCATGGTCATTGCGAGGGTCGAGATCAGCCCCAGCGCGGCGCCATCGCGGATCGCCGCATTGCGGAAAATGTCCCGGGATGCCTCCAGGGCCAGCAGCAGGAAAAGGAGCGAAGGCATGAACGATTCAAAGAGACTCGAGAAAGCCCAGACCGCCAGCGAGAGCGCGAAGACGTAGGCCGTGAGCAGGGCGCCCCAGGAGAGCCGGCCGGACGGGCGGATCAGCCTGGCGAAAAGGACGACCGACGTCACCCCCAGCATCGCCGACTGCAGGAAGAGGAACTCCCGCCCCAGGCTGATGTTCAGCGCGAGTCCCTCCCCGATCCGGTCTAGAAAATCGAGAGGAAAGGAGAAGATTCCCAGGCCGATGTGCCGCGGGAGCGTGGAGTATTGCATCGCCTCCTGAACATAGCGCGCGGTATCGGACCCGAAAACGTAGTCCATGGTCAGGGGCGCGCCGCGATGGAAGAAGAAGGTGAGGTAGTAGAGGGGAAGCAGCGGCAGGAACGGCAGCCCGTCCGAGACCCGGACGCCGCGATGATGCAGAAACAGGAAAAGGAGCGCCCAGAAGACCAGGGTGAACAGCAGTGCGGCAGGTGGGAATCGACCGGCCAGGGACAGAGTGCCGAGGATCGCCAGGAGCTGCCCGGCCAGAGCGAAGATTCCGATCAGAGGGCGCAATTGCATCTTCCATCCCGGACTGGGGATGCCGTTTCGGAGAGTCGCTCACCTGGAGGCGGGTGCAAAGCTCAGGATGCCCGTGTCGAGCGCCATGGCGAGGTGAAGCTTGCCGTCACGCAGCATCCAGGTCGCCACCTGATCCAGGGCCTTCCGATATCGATCATCGAGGGATTCTGGCGAGCATGCGGCTTCGGTATAAGCCAGGACCTTCAAGGTGAGGCGGCTCCCGTCGAGGACGAAGGTGCCGCCCCCGCGATTGCAGTCGGCACGGACCGAAGCCCCGCCATCCGGGCTCAGCTCGAGAGTATAGCGGGCCGGGTCGTCGGGCTTCAGGAGCGTATCGTCGCCGTACTCGATCTGCACGAGCTGCCAGACGACACCGGTGATTCCCGCCGCGGGTTTTGCGGCCTTCTCGCCGGCGATCGCCGGCGCTCCGGCAGAGCTGCTCCCGGCATCGGGCGACGGAGCCTGATGATGACAGGCCGCCAACAGGAAAAGCGTCACGGTGGAGAACGTCGGAACCCACCGTTGATGCAGCATGCATCGTCCTTTCGTCACGCGGGCAGAAAAGTCCGGCCGGTGCGCGCCAGATCCCTGAGCAGCGGCACCGGGCGAAAACGTGGGTCGCACAGGCTGGCCAGCCGATCCATGCGCTGCACCACTTCCACGAGGGTCAGTGTGTCGGCATAGCGCAGCAGCCCTCCCCGAAAGGGTGGGAAGCCGGTGCCCATCACCATGGCCAGGTCGACGTCGGCGGGGGTGCGGGCGATTCCCTCCAGCAGGCAGAGCGCCGCTTCGTTAATCATCGGAAGGACCATGCGGTCCACCGCCTCCCCTTCCGGAGCGACCCTCCCGCCACGATCGTTCACCAGCGAATAAACGGTGGGATCCGGCCGGCCGCGCCTCTCCCCGTTCCACTTGTAAAAGCCGCGTCCGTTCTTTTTCCCCAGCCGCTGCTGTGCGTAGGCGGCCTCGAGGATCCGGGGCGGCCGGATGCGATCACCGAACGCCTCTCCCAGAATCACCGAGACCTTCTGGGCCACGTCGATCCCCACCTGGTCCAGCAGCTCGAAGGGGCCCATGGGCATGCCGAAGCGCCTCATGGCCCGATCCACCGTCTCGATGGGGCTCCCCTCTTTCAGCAGAAAGAGCGCTTCGTTCATGGTGGCCATCAGAATCCGGTTCACCAGGAAACCGGGTCCGTCCTTGACCACCACCGGAGTCTTCTTGAGCCTTCGGGAGAGCTCCACCACGGTGGCCACCGCTTCATCCGAGGTGGCGCTGCCGCGAATGATCTCCACCAGCGGCATCCGATCGACGGGGTTGAAAAAGTGCATCCCCAGGACATTTTCGGGATTCCGGCACCCCTCGGCAATCGCGTCGATGCGCAGCGAGGAGGTGTTGGAGGCGAACAGGCTGCGCCCTCGGGTGACCTCTTCCAGGTCATGCAGGACCTTGCGCTTCACCTCGAGGTTTTCCACCACCGCCTCCACCACGATGGGAAGCGTTTCGAACCCGGCGTACGTCAGGGTGGGGACGATCCGCCCCATGCCCGCATCCACCTCGCGTGACGACTGGCGCCGGCGCACCGCCTCCTTCTCGAACACTTCCCTGGCGTGGCGCAGCCCCAAGCCCAGGGGCTTCAGGTCCACGTCCTTCATCCGGACGGTGATTCCGGAGGCCGCGGCCACCTGCGCGATGCCGCCCCCCATCACGCCGGCGCCCAGCAGCCCGAGCCGTGAGATCTTCCTGGGCTTCACCTCGGGACCGAGAGTTGAAAGGACCTTTTTCGAGTCGCGCTGCAGGAAGAAGAGACGGGTGAGGTTCCTCCTCGCCTCGGTGGCGGCGGCCTCTCCCAGGAGCTGGGATTCGCGCGCCAGGCCATGGGCAAGGTCGGCCCCCAGCCCGTACTCGATCGACTGCAGCGCCTTGAAGGGGGCGGGATAGTGCTCCGGATTCACCTTCTCTATGGTTCGCTTGCGCACCATGGCGAAGAACATCTTGCGGAAGGGCGGAAAGTGCCGGGCGGATCGGCTGACGAACCCGCTGGCGCCCCGGCGGCGCGGGCGGCGGTACGGCCGGGAAGCCGCCTCGGTGATCCAGGCCAGCGCCTCGCGCAGCACGTAATCGGGAGGAACGCAGCGATCGGCCAGCCCGACCCTCTCCGCAGCTCTGCCGCGCTGCGATTTTCCGGTGAGGATCATCTCCACCGCCAGCGGGAGCGCCACGCGACGCGGCAGGCGCTGAGTGCCTCCCCACCCCGGAATCAACCCCAGGCGCACTTCGGGCAGGCCGATCTCGGTTTTGGAGTCGTCTCCGGCGATGAGCGCGTGACAGGCGAGGACCAGCTCGGTGCCGCCTCCCAGGCAAGTGCCGCAGACCGCCGCCACCACCGGAAACGGAAGCGCTTCCAGCCGATTGAAGAGCGATTGGCCGTAGTTCGACTTGCGCTCCGCCTCGTCGGCGGAGGCGAGCTTGGCAATCTCCTCCACGTCGGCGCCCACGATGAACGAGTCGGGACGGGCGCTGCGCACCACCAGACCCTTGGGCGGATCCTTCCTGGCCTCCAGCTCGGTGAGAATGCCCTCGAGGCGCCCCATCACCGATGTATCCAGGATGTTGAGCCCATCCTCCCCGCGATCGAAGACGAGATGGGCGACGCCCTGGGCATCGACGCTCAGCTCGAGGCCCGTCTTCCCCTGATTCATGCCGCCTTCTCGATGAGGATCGCCGCACCCTGCCCGCCTCCGACGCACAGGGTCGCCAGGCCCAGCTCCTTGCCGCGTCGCCTCATCTCCAGGCACAAGGTCAGCACCAGCCGTGCCCCGGTGCAGCCCACGGGATGGCCCAGGGCGATGGCTCCGCCATTCACGTTGGTCACGCTCCGATCCATCTCGCCGATGGGGTGGGACCATCCCAGCTCCCGGGCGGCAAACTCCCGAGAGGCGAAGGCCCGCTCGCAGGCGATGACCTGCGCCGCGAAGGCCTCGTTGATTTCCACCAGTTTCACGTCGCGAAACTCCACGCCGCCGCGCTTCAGCGCCAGTGGGGTGGCATAGGCCGGTCCCATTCCCATGGCCGCGGGATCGCAGCCGGCGAAGGCCCAGGAGCGGACCCGCCCCAGGATCGGATAGCCCTCGGCGAGGGCCCGCTCCTCGGAGGCCAGCACCAGCGCGGCGGCCCCGTCGGTGATCTGGCTGCTGTTGCCCGCGGTGACCGTTCCGAAGCGGCGGTCGAAAACCGGCTTCAGCTTGGTGAGCGCCTCCAGGCTCTGGTCGGCCCGGAATCCGATGTCGTCGGCGATCGCCTGCTCGTAGATAGGAGGAAGGATGACCGGCGCGATTTCCTCCCGCAACCGCCCCGAGGCGGTGGCCTTGGCCACGCGCTGGTGGCTTTCCAGCGCATAGCGGTCCTGCTCCTCACGGGTGATCCCGTAGCGCTTGGCCAGCACCTCTGCCGTCTGTCCCATGTTGATCCCGGCCACCGGGTCGGTGAGCCCCACCTCCAGCGCCACCACGGGCTTGAAGTGCCGGGGACGGAATTTCAAGAAAGTTCCCAGCCGCTGTGTAAAGCTCTTGGCCCGCATGGCTTTCATGAAGAGGTCCTGGGTCTCGGGGAGGTATAAAAACGGGATCTGGGACATCGATTCCACGCCCCCCGCCAGAACCAGATCTGCCATCCCCGACTCGATGTGCAAGGCGGCATCCACCACCGCCTGGATGCCCGAGGCGCAGTTCCGATTCACCGTATAGGCGGGAACCCGGCGGGGAACGTTGGCTCGCAGGGCGATGACCCGGGCGATATTGGTCGCGTCGGCGGGTTGAGAGATGTTTCCGAAGATCACTTCATCCAGCTCGGCGGGATCCGCTGTGGAGCGGGCCAGCGCTTCCGAGGCGGCCAGGCGACCCAGCTCCAGGGCGGAGAGCTTGCGGAATGCGCCCCAGGCCTTGACGAAGGGAGTGCGCGCCCCTCCCACGATGACGGCGGCTGCATGGGACATCGAGACGGGTCTCCTAGTCGCCTGTCGCGTCGGGGGCGGAGCTCTCCCCGGAACCGGAATGCTTGCTCAGTCCGTATTGCTCGAGCTTCTTGTAGAGGTTGCTGCGGGGCGTGTCGATGGCCTTGGCGGTGGCGGAGATGTTCCAGTCGTACTCTTTGAGCTTTTCCACGAGGAACTGGCGCTCAGTGGCGTCCTTGAATTCCTGCAAAGTCCGGTACTGGGAGAGGGAGGGCGCCGGCGGCGCGGTGCTGGCCCCTCTCAATGACACCAGGTCATTGAGGCCGATCCCGTCCCCCTCTGCCATGATGAGGAGGCGCTCGACCGCGCTCTTCAGCTCGCGCACATTGCCGCGCCAGGGCAGCGCCGACAGCTCCCGGACCGCCTCGGGGGCAAACGCCATGGGGCGCCGGTTGTTCTCCTGGGAGAACCGCTTGGCGAAGTGCTCGATGAGCAGAGGAATGTCCGAGCGGCGCTCCCGCAGGGGCGGAACGTTGATGATCAAGGTGTTGATGCGGAAATAGAGATCCTCCCGGAATCGGCCGGCGCGGATCTCCGATTCCAGATCCTTGTTGGTCGCGGCGAGCACCCGGACATCCACGTGGAGCGTCTTCGGCAGGCCCACCGGCTCCACCTCGCCGTCCTGCAGAACGCGCAGGACTTTCGCCTGGGTGCGGGGGCTCATGTCGCCGATCTCGTCCAGGAAGATCGTCCCGCCGTCCGCCTGGACGAATTTTCCCGTCTGGCGGGCGACGGCGCCGGTGAACGCCCCCTTTTCGTGGCCGAACAGCTCGCTTTCGATGAGCTCCTCGGGAATGGCGGCGCAGTTGACCTTGATGAAGGTGCGATCCCTGCGGGCCGATTGCTCGTGAAGGCGCCAGGCCACCATTTCCTTGCCCGTGCCACTCTCTCCCCGGATCAGGACGGTGGCCTGCGTCGGGGCGGCCTTGGCCACCGCGCTCAAAATCCCCTCCAGAGCGGAAGAGGTCCCGATCATCTTGAACCGGCTCTCCTTCTCCTCACGGAGATCGCGGTTCTCCTCCTGTAGCCGTTTCTGCTTGAGGGCGTTGCGGACCGAAGTGAGGACCCGCCCCTCTTCCAGCGGCTTCTCCAGGAAATCGAACGCCCCCTTCCGGGTGGCCTCCACCGCCGTCGCGATGGTTCCGTGCCCGGAAATCATCACCACCTCCGAGCGGTCGCCCCGCTCCTTGAGCCGCTGCAGCACCTCCAATCCGTCCGTGGAGGGCATTTTGATGTCCAGCAGAATCACGTCGGGCTCTTCGCGGCGGGACATCTCCAGCCCCTCCTGCGGGGTGGCCGCGAGGAAGCACTGGTGGCCTTCATACTCCAGGATCATCCGGAGCGACCTACGAATGTCCTCTTCGTCGTCGACGATCAGAATCTTGGGCTTCATGGCGGGAGGATTGTAGCGCAAATAAACGCAAAGGACGGGAGGGGGTTCATCCCGCCCTCCCGTCCCCGGGGTTGCTCGTCTCTCGGTGAGACTCTTTATTCTTCGTTTTTCACGACGACGAACCGCCAGTTTCCGCCGCCTCTGGGATCGTAGATCCGGAAGAGCACCTTGGCCCCGGGCCGAACTTTGGCCAGCTCCCGCCGGTACTCAGCCAGACTGCTCACCGGAACACGATTCACGGAGGTGATGATCTGGCCGCGCGTGAATCCCTGCTCGAAGGCGTCGCTGGCCTGAGAGACTTCGGTGACGACGACGCCATTGATGGCATCATCCAGATCCAGCTGGCGGCGGGCGTCCTGGTTCAGATTGTCCACCGTGAACCCCAGGCGGCTCTCCCCGCCCTCTTCCTGGCTTTCGCCCCCATCTTCCTCTCGCGGGCCGCTCTTCGCATTCAGATGCTGGGCGCGGTCCTCCAGCCTGGCGGTGAGCACCACGGGGCGCCCTTCCCGGAGGACGCTCAGCTTCACCCGGCTGCCGGGTTCGCGCGCCGAGATGACCTTCACCAGCTCGTCCATGGTGGCGACGTTCTTGCCGTCGACTCCCACGATCACGTCGCCCGGCCGCAGCCCCGCCCGATCCCCGGGAAGTCCTTTCTCGACATCTTCCACGAGGGCTCCCTTGGTGTCCTTCAGCCCGAAGGCGTCCTTGAGATCGGTGTTGACGTTGCGCAGCCGAATGCCGAGATAGCCCCGTTGAACGTGGCCGGTCGCCTTGAGCTGGGAAAGTATCGCCTTGGCGGTGTTGATGGGAACCGCGAAGCCGATCCCCTGGCCGACGCTGGAGATGGCGCTGTTCACGCCGATCACCTCACCGTTCACGTTCAGAAGGGGTCCTCCGCTGTTGCCGAAATTGATGGCCGCGTCGGTCTGAATGAACTCATCCAGCGACGGATCCTTGGAGAGATCTCCAAGCTTGCGGCCCTTGGCGGAGACCACGCCCACGGTCACGGTGTGCTCGTAGTAATACGGATTGCCCACCGCGATCACCCACTCTCCAACGCGGAGGTCGTCCGAGTCGCCCATGGGGACCATGGGAAGCTTCCTTTCGCTGGTGATCTTGATGAGGGCGAGGTCGGTGCCGGGGTCCGCACCCACGACTTCCGCCTTGTAATCGTTGTCATCCCCTTCCAGGTTGACGCGGATCTTGTCGGCGCCCTCGATGACATGGTTGTTGGTGAGGATGTATCCATCTTCGCTGATGATGAAACCGGATCCGCCGGAATCCTCGCGGCGCGGCTCCTGAGTGCCCGGCTTGCGGCCGCCCTGGCCTCCCGGGCCGAAGAAGAACTCGAAGGGACCATGGCTCTGCGGAGATTTATTGGGGTCCACCAGCTCGGTGGAGATGATGCTCACCACCGCCGGGTTCACCTTCTCGACGATGTCGGCGAAGGACGGGTAACCGGCTCGGCTCATGGAGCCGCCCGAGGCCGCGGCCGGCTCGGGAGACTGCCGGAGCGCTGCGGGCTGCGTGACGGCATCCGCCAGGCTGGCCGGAGTGAGCTTCACTCCGGACGCGAGCACCATCCCGAACAGGATGGACGCGGCCGCGATGAGGGTCAGAGATACGAGCTGCGCGTGCTTTTTCATAGAAGAGCGGGCTCCCAGGGAATTGCTACCCGAGAAGGGGATCTGGGCAAGTATAGGTTCTGACATGGCTTTAGATCAAGGCGGTTGAGCCCAAATCGTCTCGTTCCGCCTTCCTTTGGAAGTGGGTGACAGCCTCCGCCACTGACTGCAGCAAGGCGGCGCTTTCCACCGGTTTGTGAAAGATGCGACAAATCCCTAACCGACCAGCCTCGGCAAACATTTCCTCCGACACGTGGGCGCTGATGAGGAAAGCCAGGCCCCTGAAGCCGTCCTGGCGGAGCCGTCCCAACAGCTCCAGCCCTGTCATGCCAGGCATGCGGTAGTCCAGGAGAATCAGCTCGACGTCCCTCAGCATCTCCCGATTCCCCTCCACCCAGGCTCCGCTCGCGGCCAGGCACGGATCGTAGCCATGTCTCCTGAATAGCTTTCCGTAGCACTCGCGCGCTCCGGAGTCATCGTCGACGATGAGAATTCGATAAGGGGTCATGGCTGTTTTCCAGGCGGTAGCTAAGAGCAATCAGCGTGCCACGCACGACGGGCCGCGGAAGGAAACGCTAAGTCCATTCTTACCGTGACCTTGTTCAGAAGCCGGCAGGCGGGGACGCCGTCGAAAGCGTCAATTTGACTCGCAGGAGGCGGCTCACTCGGCGGGCTCGCCGTAGTCCTTGAGCTTGCGCTGCAGCGTCCTCAATCCGATCCCCAGGACCTCGGCCGCCTTCGTCCGGTTGCCGCCCGTTTCCTGAAGGGTCCGCAATATGGCCTCCCTCTCGATCTGCTCCATCGTGCGGGTGGTGCCGGCCGCCACTTCGACCTCTTCAGCCGCCTCGGTGGGAAGCTGCCGGTACTCTTCCGGCAGATCCCAGACATCGATGACCGGACGGGTCGCCATGACCACCAGCGACTCCATCAGGTTTCTCAGCTCCCGGACGTTTCCTTCCCAACGCGCGGCGATCAGGCAGCGCATCACCGCCGGCGAAAGAGAAAGATTCTCGCGGGCGTTCTCCTTCTTGAAGTGGGCGAGGAAGTGATCCACGAGCACGGGAATGTCCTCCCGGCGCTCCCGCAGCGGCGGAATGTGCAGCGTCACGACCTTGAGGCGATAGTAGAGGTCGGAGCGGAATTTTCCGTCGGCGACCCGCTGCTCCAGCGCGGCATTGGTGGCTGCGAGGATCCGCACATCCACCCGGATGGTCTCGCCGCCTCCTACTCGCATGAAGGTCAGCTCCTCGAGGACGCGCAACAGCTTGACCTGGATGTCCGGGGCGATCTCCCCCACCTCGTCCAGGAACAGGGTGCCGCGATCCGCCAGCTCGAACTTGCCGATTTTCCTCCCGACGGCTCCGGTGAAGGAGCCCTTCTCGTGGCCGAACATCTCGCTCTCCAGGATGTCCGCGGGAATGGCGGCGCAATTCAGCGGCAGGAACCGCTCGTTGCGCCGGGGAGAGTTCTGATGAATGGCGTTGGCGATGAGCTCTTTGCCGGTGCCGCTCTCACCGGTGATCAGCACGCTGCTGCGGGTGGGCGCCACCAGCTGGAGCTGCCCGAACAGCTGCTGCATGGCTTTGGACTTGCCGAGGATGTTCCCGAAGCGGTACTTCTCGTCCAGCCGCACGCGCAGCTCCGCGACCTCGCGCATCAGGCTGCGCCTTTGAATGGCCGCCTCCACACGCCGCCGCAGCTCCACAGTGTTCACCGGCTTCTGGACGTAATCGTCGGCGCCCCCTTTCATCGCCTCCACCGCCGATTCCACGGTGCCATGGCCGGTCACCAGGATCACTCCCAGGGTCGGATCCAGCTCCTTCACCGCCTTGAGCAGCTCCATTCCATCCATTCCGGGCATCATCAGATCGGTCACCACCACGTCCGCTTCCGTACCGCCGCGAAGCTGTTCCACCGCCTCCCGTCCCGAGCTGACGTCCAGGACGCTGTGGCCCACCTTCTCCAGGGCCTTCTTCATGATCTCGCGCGACGGCGCGTGGTCTTCGACGAGGAGTATGCGACCCGTGGCGGTCATGAGGTTTCTGCCTGTTCTTTGTAGAACATGCGAGCGGTCTCGAGAACCAGGGCGAAGAGCAGCGGGCCCACGATGATGCCGATGAAGCCGAAGAGCGACAACCCCGCGAAGACCCCCAGCAGCGTGATGACCGGGTGCACGCCAGCCATGTTCTTCATGATGATGGGCCGCACCAGGTTGTCGGCGCAGCTGACGACCACCGCCCCCCAGATCAGGATCCCCACGCCTGAGGTGGTCGCCCCCGAGGCGATCTGAAGAATCCCGGCCGGCACCCAGATAAGGAAGGCGCCGAGCACCGGGACCAGGGAGAGCGCCGCCATGACCAGTCCCCAGAGGAATGCGCCGGGGAACCCGAAGATGAGAAAACCGACGGCCCCCAGGGCGCCCTGCAGCAGCGCCGTGAGGCCCTGTCCCAGGACGAACCCGCGGGAAATCCGGTAGAAATCGTCCATCAGCTTGCGCGAGTTTTTCGAATTGAAGGGGAGCAGCTCGGTGATGACCTGCTCCAGCCGCTCCTGCTCGCGCAGCAGGTAGTAGATCAGGTAGAACATCACGAAGATCCCCAGCAGGACCCGCACCGTGCCTGACGCGATGGCGCCCAGGCTCGATTGCAGCCAGTCCAGGAACTTCTCGGCCCCCTCCCGAACGAGATCCGGGATGTTCTTTCCGAAGATCGTCAGGTTGATTTTGTCGGGGCTGAGATCCTTGTACTCCTGGGTCAGCGTCTGAACCTCCTGAAGGGCCAGCGCGCCGACCGTCGCCAGCGGTCCCACCGCCACCAGCAGGATGATCACCAGCGTCATCCACGCCGCGGCGGTCGGACTCTTCAAACGGGTGAGGATCCAGAGGTAGACGGGACGGAAAATCGGGGCGAACACCAGGGCCGCGAGAATGGCGCTGAGGTAGGGCTTGAGCCCCACCACCAGGAGCGCGAAGAGCAGGATCACGATTCCCAGGGAGATCCACCGGGTGGACTCGGGCTTCACGATTCCTCCTGCCGAATAATCTTCAGAAAGGCGGTTTCATCCAGCACGGGAACTTTCAGGGTGCGAGCCTTCTCCAGCTTCGATCCCGCCGACTCTCCCGCCACCAGGAACGAGGTCTTGCGTGACACGGAAGAGGAGACTTTTCCTCCGTGCCGGAGGATGAGCCGCGTCGCCTCATCGCGGCTCAGGGTGGGAAGCGTTCCGGTCAGGACCAGGGTCTTGCCGGCGAGCAACCCCCCGTCCGACCGCACGGGCATTACGTGGCGCATCGCCACACCCGCCTCCCGCAGGCTACGCACCACATCCCGATTGCGCTCCTGGCTGAAGAACTGTCGGATGGCCGAAGCCACCCGCGGCCCCACTTCGCTCACCCGCTGCAGATCGTCCTCCGAGGCCTCCATGAGGGCGTCGATGTCACCGAAAGCATCGGCGAGCAGCTCCGCCGTTTTCTCTCCCACGAAGCGGATGCCCAGGGCATAGAGCGCGCGGGCGAGATCGCGCTCCTTGGAGCGCTCGATCTCCTCCAGGAGGTTGGCGGCGGACTTGTCGGCCATCCGATCCAGCGCCGCCAGATCCGCCCGCTGCAAGCGGTACAGGCCGGGCACGTCCTGGATCATCCCCTTCTGCAGCAACTGGTCCACCAACGCCTCTCCCAGCCCCTCGATGTCCATGGCGCGGCGGGAGGCGAAGTGTAGCAGGGATTCCCGCAGCCGTGCGGGGCAGGAGAGATTAGTGCAGCGCGAGATGACCTCCTCTTCCTCCTTGAACAGCTCCGAGCCGCATACCGGACACACCCGAGGCCATGAGAATGGCTGCGCCTCCGGAGGCCTGGCTTCTAGGATGACCTTGACGATCTTCGGAATGACGTCACCGCCACGCTCGATGAGAACCCGATCGCCGATTCGCACATCCTTGCGCCGCAGCTCCTCTTCGTTGTGCAGGGTGCAGCGGGAAATGGTCGTTCCGGCCAGGGAAACCGGCTCCAGGGAGGCCACCGGCGTCAAGGCGCCCGTGCGCCCCACCTGGACTTTGATGTCCTTCACCGTGGTGGTGGCCTGCCTCGCCGGGAACTTGTAGGCAACCGCCCAGCGAGGGGCCCGGGCGGTCTGCCCCGCCCGGCGCTGGAGCTCCAGGTCGTCCAGCTTGATGACGCAGCCATCCACCTCGTAGGGCAGGGTGTCCCGGAGCTGCTGCATTTCCAGGCAATATTCCTCCACCTGCTTCAGGCCGCTCACCCGCCGCGTGAGCGGGTTGACCTTGAACCCCAGAGTCTTGGCCAGCATCAGGGCTTCCCAGTGCGTTCCCGGGATCTCGGCGCCGCGCAGATCCGCCAGCTGCCAGATGAAGAGATCCAGGGGCCTTTGCGCAGTGAGCCGTGGATCCAGGAGGCGCAGGGTCCCTGCGGCCGCGTTCCTCGGGTTGGCAAAGGGAGAGTCACCGGCTTCTTCCCGCTGGCGGTTCAGCTCCCCGAAGGCCTTCAAGGGGAAGAAAACCTCGCCTCGCACTTCGGCATATTTCACCCGGCGCGGCAAACGGGACAGCACGCTGCGGATCGTCCGGACTCCGGCGGTCACATCCTCCCCCTGGTAGCCGTCCCCCCGGCTGACGGCGCGCGCCAGGGTTCCATCTTCGTAGATCAGCGACAGGCTCACGCCGTCGATCTTGAGCTCACAGCTGAAATGGGGCGAAGCGGGGGCCGCCTCGCCGAGCACCCGGCGGAGCCGTTCTTCCCACTCCTGGATCTCCGACAGAGAGTAGGTATTGTCAAGGCTGAGCATGGGAAAGGTGTGGCGCAGGGTGGCCAGGGATTCCAGCGGTGCCGCTCCCACGCGACGCGTGGGCGAGTCGGCCGTGACCAGCTCCGGGTGAGCGGCCTCCAGATCGAGGAGCTCGCGCTCCAGAGCGTCGTATTCCGCGTCGCTAATCTCCGGATCGTTTTCAACGTAATAACGGCGGCGGTGGTGCCAGAGGAGATCCCGCAGCTCCTCGACACGTCGACGGGCGGGCTGATTATCGTGCGGAGCGGAGGACATCAGCGCCTTCGGCCGTCGAAAAGCCCAGGGCCGACTCGCGCTCCACGGGAGGCGGGGCGTTGCGGGGCAGGATGATGTGGAAGGTGGATCCGTGACCCACCTCGCTGTCCACTTCGATTCTTCCCCCGTGGGCCTCCACGGCGCGTCGGGCGATGGGAAGCCCCAGACCGGTTCCTCCCTCGCGATGGGAGTAGAAGGGCTGAAACAGGTTTTCCCGAACCTCCTGGTTCATACCCGGGCCGGTGTCTTGAATGGAAATCCGCACCTCCCCTTTCGGCTCGATGCGGCTCCTGACGCGGATCGTGCCGCCCTCGGGGACGAACTGCTGGGCATTGCTCAGGATGTTCAGGACTGCCTGCCGCAGCTGGGCCGAATCAAAATCCACCGAAGGGAGCATCGGATCCAGATCGCGCACCAGCTGAATCCGGCGCGCCTCCGCTTCCGGCTGGACGAAGATGCAGATTTCCTCGAGAAATCGGTTCAGGTCCTTCGCGTCCATGTTCAGCTGGGGCGGACGCGCGTAGGAAAGGAAGTTCTCCGTCAGGTCCTTGAGCCGGCGGATTTCTCCTTTGATGCCTTTCAGGAAATTCTTCACTTCCTCGGGGTTTCCGGCGGTCTTGCCATCCAGCTCCTCCTCCAGCATCTCCAGATTGATGGACATGGCATTGAGGGGATTGCGGATTTCGTGGGCCATTTCACGGGCCAGGGTGGCCACATGGGCCCGCCGCTCCGACATCTGAGCTTCGGTCTCCAGACGGCGGGTCCGCTGCACCAGCCTGAGAACGTAGGCGAAGGCGCCTCCCAGAATCAGCAGCGTGACCCCGGCTCCCACCAGGGTTCGGGCGATCAGACTACGGCGCAGCGGACGCAGGTACTCCTCGACCTGGTCCAGCGGGATTCCCACCTCCGCAATCGTTTTCCCGGTGGGATCCACCGCCTCATGGATCGTAAGAACCCGCTTCTTCTCAGTTCCCAGGTCCCACTCCTCCTCCACCGGCCCGCTGGACATGAGCTTGTCGTCGTGGAGGGGCTCCAGCCACCCGATCACGCGGGTGCGCACACCGCGTCTCACGACTTTTCCGTCCGCGTCGCGCAGGGTGAAGAACTCACGGATGCCGCGCATCACGAAACGACGGGCCTGGGGTTCGGCAGCCTGCGGGGGGGTCTCCGGAGTCGGGAGCGGCACTTCTTGCGATAGCTCCGGGCTTTTCTGCAGCGCACCCGCGTCAGCTTTCGAGGCATCCTCCTCCGATATCTGCTTTTTCACTTCCGACAGGCTGTTCAGAAGGTTGCGAGTGATCACCTCGTGGCTGAGATCCTTGAAGATGAGGTGGGCGACCACCGCCAGAGTGGCGAGTACCAGGACGACGAATACCACCGCTGAAATCAGGAAGCTGCGGCGGAAGGTCGGCGGACCGGGGGAGGAGGATGGTGTGGTCATTGGCGATCAATTCTCGCCGCGGATCATAACAGAGGCAAGCTAGAAGCGTCAAAAGCACTGCGTGAAGAAATCCTTTTCTGACACGAAGATAGGTGGCCTGAGGGCAGAAATTGGTGCATTGCTGCCTCCCCCGGGGTGTGCTAAGGTACGCCGTCCCTCGCGAACGGCTCGATACCGGAGACGGCCATGACTCCCAAGTCGGCAGCGCACCTGGCGTTGCTGCTGCTTGCCTGGCTTCCCTGCTCGGAAGCCCTGGGTGCCGCCGCTCCTCCACCCGTGGCCAAGACGGAATACGCCGCGCGCCGCAAAGCGCTGGCCGCGGAGCTGGGGCAAGAGTTGACACCAGAGGGATTGGGAGTCCTCCTGCTGCGATCCCTCCCGGAAAGCGACAACACGACCTTTCGACAGGAGAGCAACCTCTATTACCTGACCGGGACGGAGATCCCCGGTTCGGCGCTCATTCTGATCTTCTCCCGCCCTGCCCAGGCGGCCGATGGCTCCTCGAAAGCGCCTCCCACCCGCTATGCGGAATACTTCTATCTTCCCGAGCGCGACTATCGTCAGGAGAAGTGGACCGGGGCAAAGCCTGGCCCCGGGGCGCTCGACAAGGAGTCGCTCAAACCCGACGCCGAGCGCCTGGCAACCATGCAGCTCACTGGATTCGATCGCATCCCCGGGGGGGACTTCCCACCGCGAAGATGGCCCAAGGGGCCGGTGGAAAACAGCAGCGACCTCCTCTCACAGCTGAGCCAGTTTCTCGGCGGCGCCGATGTCCTGTTCTTCAACGCCGAGCCGGGCGTCCTGGGCGAGCCCCTGGGCCCGGACCTGGTATTCCTGAGCGAGCTGCGCACCCGTTACCCCGAGCTGCAGATGAAGGACTCGCAGGGAGTGCTGGGCCGGCTGAGGATGGTGAAATCATCCGCCGAGATCGAGCAGGTCCGCTTTGCCGTGGAGATCACATGTCAGGCTATCCAGGATGCGCTTTCATCCATCCGAGGAGGTGTCGCGGAATACCAGGTGCAGGCGGAAGTGGAGCGCCGCTTCACGCTGGAGGGCGCCCGGCGACCGGGGTACCCCTCCATCGTAGGCTCCGGGCCAAACTCCTGCATCCTTCACTACGACGCCAGCGGACGGAAGATGGTGCAGGGTGATCTTCTCTTGATGGACGTGGGGGCGGAATTCCGCCGCTACAGCGCCGACCTGACGCGCACCTTTCCCGTGGGAGGCCGCTTCAGCGACGAGCAGCGCAAGATTTACAACCTGGTCCTGAAGGCCCAGGAGGCGGTGCTGGGCATGATCAAGCCGGGCGTGCCGTTTGCGGAGCTGGATCGAACCGCTCGCAAGGTGATCGCCGATGCGGGCTATGGCCAGTACTTCATCCATGGCACCAGCCACTTTCTGGGTCTCGACGTCCATGACGCGGGCGACGGTTCGGCGCTGCTGCGTCCCGGGATGATCTTCACCGTGGAGCCGGGAATCTACATTCCGGAGAAGGAAATCGGGGTCCGCATCGAAGATGACGTGCTGGTCACCGGGAGCGGGGCCGAAATCCTGAGCCGCTGCCTGCCCCGAACTGCCGATGCGGTGGAAATGCAGATCCGAAACGCCCTAAAGTCTGGAACTCGTTGACTTAGCCGGAACCGCTATGCTAGATTTCGCGCTCCACGAAGCAGCTCACTCGTCGTTTCTGACCATGGAATAAAGGCGCGGCACCAGAGCGCTCGGTTGCGCCCTGTGTGATACATGGAGAGGAGTGTGTGATGATTCGGAAGGCGTTGTCCCGGGCCGCGATTTCTCTCCTGCTCCTTGTCGTGGCCCCTTCGGTGTTCGCCCAGGCCCGCGACAAATCGTGGGAGGTCGGCTACTTCGGCGGCGTGAATTTCTACGCCAATGAGCTGAAGATGGAAAACGCCTTCATGTACGGCATCAGCGTGGGGTACAACTTTCGACCCGCGTTCGAACTCGAAGCCACCTACGCTACCTCCGTAGAGAGCAACCTCCAGCAGCCCACTTCGACGCTGTTTCCCGACGAGGTCCCCCCCACCTTCGAGTTCAGCCCCGACATTACCGCGAAGCTGAACTCTTACAATCTCAGGGCGGTGGGCAACGTCATCAACAAGATGCGACGGTGGAAGCCGATGCTCTACCTGGAGGTGGGCCACCACGAAATCGAGATCCAGCAGTCCACCGTGCCCGCGGCGAACATTTCCGCCTTCACGATAGGCTTTGGGGGAGGGGCCCGTTATTACTTCAATGACTACCTGGCAGCCCGGATGGAGGGCTCCATCGAGTACGCCGTTCAGGACATTTACTGGAACAAAATCCTGTCGGTCGGGCTGGTCGGAGTATTCGGCGGGGCCAAGCCTTCCGACAAGGACGGTGACGGCATTACCGACGTGCACGATCGATGCCCCGATACGCCCCACGGCGCCATCGTGGATCGCTACGGCTGCCCGCACGACCAGGACAAGGATGGAGTGTTCGACGGGATCGACACCTGCCCCGACACCCCCGACAAGTGGCCCGTGGATGCGAAGGGATGCCCCACCGACGCCGATGGCGACGGGGTGCCCGATGGCAAGGACAAGTGCGCCGACACGCCCAAGGGCGCCAAGGTGGATGCCGACGGCTGTCCCATCGATTCCGACGGAGACGGCGTCTTCGACGGACTCGATGATTGCGCGGAGACTCCCTTCGGGGCCAAGGTCGATGCAAAGGGTTGCCCGCTGGATGCGGACAAAGACGGCGTGCCTGACGGACTGGATCAGTGCGACAAGACCCCCGTGGGCGCCAAGGTCGACGCCAAGGGATGCCCGCTGGATTCCGACGGTGATGGTGTCTACGACGGCCTGGATGAGTGCCCCGACACGCCCAAGTGGTGGTCGCTGGACAAGCAGGGCTGCCCGACGCCGCGGCTCGACAAGCTGTCACTGGTCATTCTCGAGCAGGTCAACTTCAAGTCCGGCAGCGCCGTCCTGGTGCCCGAAGCCACCCGGACGCTGGACGAGGCGGTGCAGAGCCTGACCTACTGGTCCGATGTGATGGTGGAGATTGGCGGATACACCGACAATCGCGGCACCGCCGCCATCAACAAGGCGCTTTCCCTCGATCGCGCCAAGGCGGTGAAGACCTACTTCGCCTCCAAGGGGATCAATCCGTCAAGGATGGAAACCAAGGGCTACGGATCCGAGAACCCCGTTGCGGACAACAACACTCCCGAGGGTCAGGCGCAGAACCGGCGCGTGGAGGTCAAGAAGACAGGCGGAGATGAGAGCGTTCACCCGCCGCTTTCCTCCTACACGCCGCCTGCCTCGGCCGTGGCGCCGTCAGCTCCCGAGCCTGAAAAGAAGGAGGAGCCTCCAAAACCGGAGCCGCCCAAGCAAGAAGCTCCGCCGCCTCCCGCGGGGCAATAAGCGCTACGGACTTCAGCACCATTCCGAGACACAAACGGCCGGCTGTCAGCCGGCCGTTTCTTTTAAGGTGTGGATTGTGAGGGGTCTCAGGTCGGGCGAGGGGAAGATCCGAAGTGCTTGCGGTACTCGATGACCGGGCAGTGATCCATGACCACCAGGAGCCCCGCGCGTCGCGCCTTCTCCGCCGCTTCCTCGTGGATGACCCCCAGCTGCATCCAGACCACCTTCGCCTGAATCGCGATGGCCTCGTCCACAAAAGGCGCGACCGCTTCGCTGCGCCGGAACAGATCCACCACCTCCACCCTCGCGGGGATCTCCGTCAGGGTCGCGTAGCACTTTTCTCCCAGGATGCTCTCGGCGCCGGGACGCACCGGAATGATCCGGTAGCCGTGCTCTTGAAGGAACTGCGCCACCCGATGAGAATCTCGATGGAGTTTGGGCGAGAGTCCCACGACGGCGAAGGTACGGAACTTCCGGAGGATCTCCCGAGTATCGGGTGTTTCCATCAAGATCCCCGCAACACCCCCAGAGCATAGTGCTCGGGAGTCAGGAAGCGGCGCGCCACCTCCACCACCTGGGTGGGCGAGACGGAGGCGATTCGCGAGGGGTAGGCCAGGACTTCCTCCATGCCCCGCTCCTGAATCTCAGCCGACGCATAGGTGAGGGCGCGCGCCGAGTGGGTCTGCAGGGCGATGGGATACGTGCCCAGGAGGTACGAGCGGGCGCGCAGGATTTCCTCCTCGGGGATTCCGGAGGAATGGATCTTCGCTACCTCGTCCATGAGAATCTTGCGCGCTTCTTCCTCCTTTTCCGGCGCGGTGCCGAGGTAAACCACGAAATACCCCCCGAGCCGCTTCGCCATGTTGGACGCGCCCACCACGTAGGCCAGGCCCCGCTTGCCCCGAATGGCCTCGAAAAAGGTCCCGCCCAATCCGGAGACGGTGCTCTGCAGGAGATCCAGCGGGTAATTGGCCTCGGATGACACGTCCACGGCGGGAAAGCCCACGATCTGAAAAGTCTGCGCCTTCCTCCGGGTCTCGGAGCGCGTCACGATTCCACTCACCGGCTTCGCCATGAGCGGACGCGGCGGAATGTCCCCTGACGCCGGCCAATCGGCCATGCGCTCGGAGAGCATCTCCTGAACGGCTGCCGCGTGCAGATCTCCCGCCACCGCCACGACCATCCGGTCCGTCCGGAACAGCGATCCGTGCCAGCGGGTCAGGGCCTCGGATCCCGCCGCCTGCACCGAGTCTCGCGTCCCGAAGGGAGGAAGCCCATAGGCGTGCCCCGGGAAAGCCACTTCGCGGAACAGAGTCACCGCGTAGCTCATGGCCTGATCCTTGAGGCTTTCCATCGCGGAGATCTGCACGCGCTGCTCCCGCTCCACTTCCTCACCAGGGAAGGTGGGATTGCGAATCACATCCAGGATCAGATCCAGCCCGCCGGGCAGGTAGCGCGACAGGATGGCAACGGAAAAACCCAGGTAATCATCGTCTATCACCCGGTCGAGCGAGCAACCGAAGGATTCCATCTCGGCCGCCAGGCGCAAGGCATTCCTCGAACGGGTCCCCTTGCCCATGCTCGCCAGGACAAGCCGTGAGATCCCCGCATTCTCCGCGTTCTCCTGCAGGCGGCCGCCGCGGAACAGAATGGCCACGCTGGTCACCGGAAGACGCGGAATCTCCTCCACCAGCAGCGTGGCACCGCCCGGAAGCGGCAGGCGGCGGGGCGGGGCGTCCGCCGCCGCGGTGGATCCGCTCCGGGGTGGCCGGCGCGATGTCTCGGGCAGCTCCGGAAGCTCGGGGACCAGGGCTCTGCCCGAACGCGTCAGGAGCGCCCGGGCCGATGCCGCATCGGCGAGCTTCGTGGCTCCCTCGTCGGGAACGTAGGCGAGCAGCGAAGCCGCGTCGGAGCGCAGGATCTTTCCCGCGACTTGTGAGACTGCTTCCGGCGTCACTTCCTGAAGTCTTCGCACGAACTCGTCGGCGAGCCGGTAATCTCCCAACGCCTGGTAGTAGGCCAGATTCATCGCCACGCCCAACACGTCGGCCTGGGAAAAATAATATTGGCTCTCCACAGCGCTGCGGGCCCGTCCGAGCTCCGCCTCGGCGATTCCCGAGGCTCGGGCCCCCTCCAAAACTCCTGCGATCGACTCGGTGGCTTCGGCGATTCGATCCGGATCGAGCTCGGCGGAAATGCGCAGCGTGCCCAGATCCGCGAACACTTCGGTGCCGGCGGCGATCGATTCCACGCACCCCAGTTTCTCTTTGACCTCCTGGACCAGACGGCTGCTCCGTCCTCTCCCGAGCACCGTCGCCAGCACGCGCGCCGGGAGATCATCGGGATGAAACAGCGGCGCCGAGCGGAAGGCGATCATCAGGTGGGCCCGTTTGATGTCGCCACGTAGGAGAGCGAAGCGGAAATCATCCTGGGGCGGCTCCGGCGGCGACTCACTGCGGACGCCGCTTCCGGGAGGCAGTCGGCCGAGAAGCCGCTCAGCCTCTTCCGCCACCTGCCGCGCCGACACGTCGCCGGCCACCGACAGGATGATGTTCTCCGGAGTGTAGTGTCGTCCGAAATATTCCACGAGCTTTTCCCGCGAAAACGATCGCAGCGCTTCTTCCTGCCCGATTCGCCATCGCCGGATACGGTGCTTGCGGAATGCCAGCTCGTAGAGTTTCTCCGCGGCAAATGCCGGCGGGTTGTCCAGCTTGCGGCGTGACTCCTGGATGATCGCTTCCAGCTCCCGCGCCAGCTCCGCGGCATCGACCAAAGGGTTCAGCAGTGCGTCGGACTGGATTTCCAATCCGCGCGAGAACGATGCGGCGGGCAGCGTGAAGTAGTAGTGGGTGAAATCGTAGTAGGTGCCCGCATTCAGCTCGCCGCCGAGCGCTTTCACCTCGGCGGCAATTTGATCCGGGCGCGGGCGGAGCTTCGTCCCTTTGAAGAACATGTGCTCGATGACGTGCGAGATCCCCACCTCGTCATCGGCTTCATTGAAATAGCCGACCTTGACCCAGGTGTCGATGGCCACCACGGGCGCGGCGTGCAGCTCCTTGACCAGAAGCGTCAGGCCGTTCGACAACTTCTGGTGGACGACGTCTTCGGTGAGAGACCGATGGGAAGTAGGGCTCAAACGCGCTCCTGGGCTTTTTCGCGGGGGTGGCTTGAGTGCTTCGACTGCCAGCGGGCGAGGTGAGTCTAGCACATCCGGGTCACAGGATATGGGGGTGACACCCCCCGAAGGCCCCCACCCTTTAGGGTTGGAGCCCCACTTTCCCCTGCGCGACCTTTCTCCTTCCGCAGGCTGCACTTCCAGACTCAAGCTCTTATCTTTTTCTCTTGACACCTTCCAGCGTCCTTCAATATGATGCGCGCCCGTGGAGCAAAGTGGACTGGAGTGGAACAAACGACCTAAGTCGCTTTGTCTCGTCACGACTTTCTGAGATCAGAACAAGACTTCGGGCTGGCAAGATTCCGGGACCTGGAAAGTTTCCCAGGGGTCGTCGACCCGCTTTTTCCTTCGAGGCCAGGGCATGCTCAGGGGCAACTCCCCAGCCAGGATCGACGAGAAGGGGCGCCTGAAGATCCCCACCGCGTTCCGCAACTACATCGAGCAGCAATTCGGCAAGGACGTGTTCATCACCAGCCTCTCGGGTGAGTACGTGCGGATCTATCCCATGCCCGTCTGGCTGGAAATCGAGAAGAAGGTGGCCGCGGTCTCATCCATGAATCCCACGGTCATGCGCTTCCTGAACCGCGTGAACTATTACGGAAGCGTGGGAAGCCTCGATGCGCAGGGACGCGTGGTGATTCAGCCCCTGCTGCGGAAAGCCGCCGAAGTAACCGGTGAGGTGGCGGTGCTGGGAAACCAGCGCTATCTCGATGTCTGGAACCGGGACAAGTTCGAGGTCAAGATGGGGGCCGAGCCCATCAGCGAAGAAGATCAGCGAATTCTGGCCAGTTTCGGGATCTGAGAGAGCCCAGATGCTTGCCGAGGCCACCATCGTGAACCCACCCGGCCGGGACGCGACCACCCGCCATCACTCCGTTTTGCGGCGCGAATCCTTGGAGCTGCTGGCTCCACCTCGCGGGGGGACCGCCATCGACTGCACCGTGGGGATGGGGGGACACACGCGCGCCCTGCTCGAAGCGGTGGGCCCCTCCGGCCGCGTCATCGGGCTGGATCGCGACGCCGAGTCGCTGGCTCTGGCCAGCGAGGAGCTGAAGGAGTTCGGTGATGGCTTCCTGCCTCTGCACGCCGACTTCCGCGACCTCTCGAGGATTCACACCGAGCTGAGCCTCGGCCCCGTCCAGGCTCTGCTGGCGGATTTCGGCTTTTCCTCCTACCAGATGGATTCTGCGGTGCGCGGCTTCTCCTTCTCGTCGGATGGGCCGCTCGACATGCGCCTGGATCGATCCCAGGGCCCCACCGCGGCCCAGCTCCTGGCTACATGGGACGAGGCGGAGCTGGTGGGAGTTCTGCGGGAATACGGCGAGGAGCGCGCGGCCCGGCGCATTGCCAAAGCCGTGGCCCGGGAGCAGCAGCGCCATCCCATCACCACGACGCGGCAGCTCGCGCTGGTGGTGGAGGCCGCCATCCCCGCGGCCCGGCGCTTTCGCATTCACCCCGCCACCCGCACCTTCCAGGCGCTGCGCATCGCCGTGAACCGGGAGCTGGACGGGCTGGAAGAGTTCGTGGAGCAGGCTTGCGGGATCCTGGCCCCGCGCGGCCGGGCGGCCTTCATCGCCTTTCACTCCCTGGAAGATCGGGCGGTGAAGCGCACGCTTGCGAGGCTCACGCCGCACTGCGTCTGCCCCCCGGCGCTGCCCCGCTGCGTCTGTGGCCGCAAGGGGATGGTGGAGCGCGTCACCCGCAAGGCGGTTCGGCCGTCCCCCGAGGAAATCGCGGCCAATCCGCGCTCCCGAAGCGCCCGGCTACGCGTCGTCCGCCGCCTGGAGGAGGGCGAGTGAATCCCGAGGCTCAGAGAAGAGTGGTTCTGAACCAGCGCCTGGTCAAAGAACGCGACCAGGCCCGGGCCAGGGACCTCCGGCGGGTGGTGTGGATTTGCGCCGGGTTGCTCGTTCCCATCCTCTTCTATGTGTGGCAGCAGGTGGAGTACATCCGGACTGGATATCAGATCGAGCAGCTGCGCGCCGAGAAGAGCCGCCTGGTGGAGTGGAACCGCCAGATGAAGCTCGAGCGCGCCACCCTCCACAACCTGAAGCGCATCGAATCGCTGAGCCGGAGCCGGCTGGGGCTGGTCGCTCCGGATCCGGAGAACACCGTGAAGTTCCGGTTGACCGGAGATTCCTCCGCCTCGCGAAGCGTGGCCCGGAGCCACGCGCCGTCCGGCGGACTCTTCGCCGCGGAGCCATAAGGGAGTTCCGTCATGTGGAAGCGTGGCAGCATTCCGGGTCGGGTGACGAACCTGGTCATCGGCCTGGGCTGCGCGCTCGCCGCGATCGAGCTCCGGCTGATTCAAGTTCAGATCCTCCAGTCCCCCACTCTACGCGCCGCCGCCCGCTCCCAGCAGGAAACGGTCATCACCCTGGATCCCAAGCGGGGGCCGATATACGACCGCAACGGCCGCGAGCTCGCCCTCTCGATCGACGTGGACTCCGTCTACGCGGACCCCTCCGAGATCGCCAATCCCACCCTGGCCGCCCGCAAGCTCGCGCCGATTCTGGGGGCGCGCTTCGAAGATCTACGAGCGCGGCTGAAGAGCGGCCGCCGCTTCACGTGGGTGCAGCGCAAGATCACGCCGGCGCAGCGCCACAGCGTGGAGAAGCTGGAACTCAAGGGGGTCTATTTCGTCCGCGAGAGCAAGCGGTTCTACCCAAAGGGGACGCTGGCGGCCCACGTTCTGGGGTATGCCGGAGTGGACAATCAGGGGCTGGACGGGATCGAGTACTCGCAGGACGTCGTGGCGCGCGGCACGCCGGGGTTCCTCATCGCCCTCAGAGATGGCAGGGGGCGGCGGGCGCTGGGCCAGAGCGAGCGACCTCCCACGACAGGAAGCGCCGTGGTCCTCTCCCTGGACGAAGTCATCCAGCATCTGGCGGAGCGCGAGCTGGAGCGCACGGTTCTCGAGCACCAGGCCAGAGGCGGTAGCGTCATCGTCATGCGCCCCGACACCGGAGAGGTGCTGGCGATGGCCAACCGTCCCACCTTCGATCCCAACGTATACTCCGACTACCCGGCGGAAAGCCGCCAGAATCGGTCCATTGGTGCCCTCTACGAGCCCGGATCCACCTTCAAGATCGTCACCGCGGGCGCGGCGCTGGAGGAAAAGAAGGTCTCCCCCTCCACGGTCATTTACTGCGAGCACGGCTCCATCAAGATCGGCAAGTTCACCATCAAGGAAGACCGCCTCCCCTTCGATTACCTTTCGGTCGCCCAGATCGTGGAGAAGTCCAGCAACGTGGGCTCCATCAAGCTCGCCACCATGATGTCCGGCTCGGTGTTCTACCGGCACATCACCGACTTCGGCTTCGGGCAGTCGACCGGCATCGACCTGCCCGGCGAGGCGAAGGGGATCCTGCGCTCCCCCGAGCAGTGGTCCGGCTTGTCGCACGCCTCTCTGGCCATCGGGCAGGAGGTCGGCGTCACGGCGCTGCAATCGGTGACGGCCATGGCGGCGGTGGCCAACGGCGGGATTCTCCGCAGGCCCTGGATCGTGGCCGGGCTCATCGCGGAAGACGGCACGCAGACCCGCCCGGCCCGCTCGGCCGACCCGGGGCGCCGGGTCCTCTCGCCGGACACGGCTGCGTCGCTGACCGCCATCCTGGAGCAGGTCGTGACGGAAGGCACCGGCAAGGCGGCCATCCTCCCCGGCTACCGCGTGGCGGGAAAGACCGGCACAGCCCAGAAGATTGACGAGACCGGTCGTTACGCGCGCGGAAAGTACGTGGCCTCGTTCGCGGCCTTCGTCCCCTCGCGCGACCCCGCGCTGGCCATCATCGTCGTGGTGGACGAGCCGCACGGCGGATTTCACGGCGGCGAGATTGCCGCACCCACGTTCTCCCGAATCGCCTTGCCGGCCCTGCAATACCTGGGTGTCATGCCGGAGGAAGGGGGCGTGGTGTTGAACCGGAACGTCGAGATTCAGGCCGCTCTCAAGAGCTTCGAGTCGATGCCGATTCTCCCTCGCAGCCGCTTTTCGGCGACGGCGCCCGCCCTGGTGCGGCCGGCGCGGTTCGTGCCCCTCTCCCCACGCGAGGTGCGGCGGCGCCCGGAGCCGGAAGCCCAGGAAATCGCTGAAATGCCTGATCTCTCCGGCCGGAGCCTGCGCGAAGCCAACGTGATGCTCGCGCAGATGGGCCTGGTTCCCCACCTGAGCGGCCGCGGGAGCGTGGTGGGCAGCCAGGATCCGCCACCCGGGGCGGAAGTGACACCAGGGAGCACCTGCGAGCTGGTTCTTTCCGAGGACCAAAAGTGAACCTTTCGAGAGTTCTGGAGCAAGTGGAAGTGCAGGCGATTTCCGGTCCGCCCGATCCAACCGTGCTGGGGATTGCCTACGACTCCCGGCGGGTGGAGGAGGGATATCTCTTCGCCGCACTGAGGGGCGTGAAGGAAGACGGCAACCGCTTCGTACCGGACGCGCTGAAGCGCGGCGCCCGAGCCATCCTCTCAGCGGCGGCTCCGCCCGTGCCGCTCTCCGCCACCTGGGTGAAGGTGGCGGACGATCGCCGCGCCCTGGCCCTGGCGGCGCGCAACTACTACTCGCGGCCCGATCTGCGGCTTCCGGTGACCGGAGTCACGGGAACCAACGGCAAGACCACGGTGGTCCACCTCCTGGAGTCAATTTTCCAGGCGGAGGGAGCCAAGGTTTGCGCCCTGGGGACCCTGGGATATCGCGTCGGACGGGACGAGTTGCGCGCCGAGCGCACCACGCCCGAATCGGTGGACCTCTACCGGATGCTGGACCGGGCGGTCTCCGACGGCTGCAAGCGGGCGGTGATGGAGGTCTCATCGCACTCCCTGGCCCTCGATCGGGTGGCAGGGCTGCAGTTCACGGCCGCCGTGTTCACCAACCTCACCCGCGATCACCTCGATTTCCACCGGGACATGCAGCACTATCTGGAGGCGAAATCGAAGTTGTTCCTGGAGCTCCCGGCGGGACGTCCGGCGGTGGTGAATCGGGACGATCCCGCGAGCGCGCAGCTCCTGGCCCTCACGCGGGGACGCCCGGTCACCTACGGGTTCTCCCCCGATGCGGATGTGAGAATCCAGAGCTTCCAGCCGGATCGTCATGGTGCCCTGCTGAACCTCAGCGCCTGGGGCCGCCCCCTGAAGCTGCGCACGCACCTGTTCGGCCGCCCCAACGCCTCCAATATCGCGGCGGCCACCGCCGCTGCCATGAGCCTGGAGTGCTCCGCCGCCGCGGTCGAGGCCGGAGTGGCGGGCCTGGAGGGAGTCCCTGGACGGCTGGAGAGCGTGGACCTGGGACAGAGCTTCTCGGTGTATGTGGACTACGCCCACACCGACGACGCCTTGATGAACACCCTGAAGACGGTCCTGGAGCTGGGCCCGCGCCGGCTCATCGCGGTGTTCGGCTGCGGCGGGGATCGCGACCGCAGCAAGCGCCCACTCATGGGAGCTGCGGTGGCCAGGCTGGCCGATCTGGCGGTGCTCACTTCCGACAATCCACGCAGCGAGGATCCTCTAGTGATCCTCGCGGACGTGGAGCGCGGCATCCGGGAGGTGACCACCGAGTCGTCCCGCTATCGCGTGGAGCCCGATCGCCGCGAGGCGATCCGGCTGGCCCTGGCGGAGGCGGGCGACGGGGACGCCGTCGTCATCGCCGGCAAGGGGCACGAGACGTATCAGATTCTTCGGGACCGCACCATCCCGTTCGATGACCGGGAGGTGGCCCGAGAAATCCTGCGCGCCAGGCTTCCAGCCGATTCGAGCCGTGGCTCGCATTAGCCTGGCGCAGGCCGTGAGGGGTACCGAAGGGGTCCTCCTTCGGGGCGACGCGGGAGCCATGGTGGATTCCTTCTCCATCGACACCCGGACGCTGAAACCCGGAGATGTTTTCTTCGCCCTGGTGGGAGCGAACCATGACGCCCACCGCTTCGTGCCGGAAGCCATGCAAAAAGGGGCGAAGGTCGTAGTGATTTCCCGGGGACGCGCCGGTGATTTCCCCGGGGAGGCGGCGATTCTCAGGGTGGCCGACACGACACGGGCCCTGCAAGACCTGGCGTGCTGGGTGAGGCATCAACAAGAGGTGAAGGTGCTGGGAATCACGGGCTCTTCGGGGAAAACGACCACCAAGGAAATGGCCGCCGCCATCATGGAAGACTCCATGCCCACCCTCAAGAGCACCGGCAATCTCAACAACACCTACGGGCTCCCCCTTTGCCTGCTGAATCTCCAGAGCGCGCAGCGCGCCGCGGTGCTGGAAATGGGCATGAGCTATCCGGGCGAGCTGACGGTCCTGGCCGGCATCGCCGATCCCGACGTAGGGGTGCTCATCAACGTTCATCCGGTCCACCTGGAGCACTTCCCCTCCGTCTCCGCCATTGCCGACGCCAAGGGGGAGCTGTTTCGGGGCATGCGTGACGATGCCGTAGCGGTCTATAACGCCGATGACCCCGAGGCCACCCGCGTCGCGCTCCCCTTTCGCGGCAGGAAGATCGCATTCGGCTTCGCCGCTGGCTCCCAGGTCCGCGCCACGGATCTGCGGCCGACGGAATCCGGAGGCACCGCCTTCGGGATCAACCTGGAGGGAGTGAGCCTTCCCGTCGAGATCCGGTTCCCCGGGCGGCACCACGTGGCCAACGCTCTCGCCGCTGCGGCTGGGAGCTGGGCCTGCGGCGCTCGAGGACCGGCGATCCAGAGCGGACTCTCCCGGGTGCGACCGCTTCCCATGCGGGGCGCGCTGCTGAAATTTTCCGGAGAGGTCCGGGTGCTGGATGAGACTTACAACAGCAATCCCAAGGCGATGGAGCGAACCCTGGAGACTCTCTCCACCCTCCCGGCCCGGCGCAAGGTCGTGGTCTCCGGAGACATGCTGGAGCTGGGCCCGGACGGCTTGCCGGCCCACCGGCGACTGGGGGAGCAGGTCGCTGGCGCGGGGGCGGCGCTGTTCGTGGCGGTAGGCCCCTTGTCCAGGCTGGCGGCCGAATCAGCCACCGCCGCAGGCCTGCTTGAGGTGCGGCATTTTGAAGACTCCTCCGCAGCCGCGGAGTTCTTGGCCCCGGCGCTCGCCGACGGCGACCTGGTCCTGGTCAAGGGCTCCCGCGGCATGAAGATGGAACGAATCGTGGACAGTATTCGCGCTTCCCGCGGCCAGGAGGAGATCTAGATGCTTTACCGTCTCCTCTACCCGCTTCATGAATACATCTCCGTATTCAACGTCTTCCGGTACATCACGTTCCGGACGGCGCTGGCCACTCTTACGGCACTACTGATCTCCTTTGGCCTGGGATCCTGGTTGATCCGCAAGCTCAGGGATCTTCAGATAGGGCAAAACATCAGACCCGAGGGACCTCAAACCCACCACACCAAGAAAGGCACACCGACCATGGGGGGGCTGCTGATCATTCTGGCAGCGGTTCTCCCCACCCTTCTGTGGGCTGACCTCACCAACCGCTATGTGTGGATTGCTGTGGCATCCACTCTCGCCTTCGGTGTCATCGGTTTCCTCGATGACTACCTCAAGCTGCGAAAAATGAGGTCCCTCGGGCTGACTGTTCGTGGAAAAATGGCTGCACAAATCCTGGTGGCCGGTGCCATCGGCGTGTATCTGGTCCACCTGGCGCACACGGATCAATTCACCACCCAGCTCAGCTTCCCCTTCTTCAAGCGCTGGACGCCGGATCTGGGGTGGTTCTACGCCCCATTCATCATGCTGGTGATCATCGGCGCGGCCAACGCGGTCAATCTCACCGATGGACTGGACGGCCTGGCCATCGGATCGGTGCTCATCGCCTCGGGCACCTTCGCCATCCTGACCTACATCGCCGGAAATGCCGTGGCCTCGACCTACCTGGGAGTTCTCAACGTCAAGGGGAGCAGCGAGCTCACGGTGTTTTGCGGCGCCCTGGTGGGGGCCTCGCTGGGATTCCTCTGGTTCAACTGCAATCCTGCCGAGGTTTTCATGGGTGACGTCGGGTCCATGGCCCTGGGCGGGGCCATCGGGACCGTGGCCGTCCTCATCAAGCAGGAGTTTCTCCTGGTTTTCGTGGGCGGGTTGTTCGTGATGGAGGCGGTTTCAGTCATTCTGCAGGTCGCGTCCTTCAAGACCCGGGGCCGCCGAATCTTCCGCATGGCTCCCCTGCATCACCATTTCGAGCTGGCGGGCTGGCCCGAGCCCAAAGTGATTATCCGGTTCTGGATACTTGCCATCATCTTCGCCCTGGTCAGCCTTTCGACCCTGAAATTGCGCTAGCGGCTTCCCGGCTGCGGCCGGGCTTTCTTAGAGCACCATGGAGCGGGTGTCCGGTCTGAAGTTCGTCGTGGTGGGCGCGGGGCGCTCGGGAGCGTCCCTCGCGCGATTCCTTCTGGATCGTGGAGGCGAGGTGGTCCTCACCGACGACCGCAGTGAAATTCTCGACCCCACGGTCGCGGAGCTGCAGGGCCGCGGCGCCCGGCTGGCGCTGGGTGGTCACGACGAAGCGCTGTTGCGCACGGCTGACCGGGTCCTGGTCAGCCCCGGAGTGCCGCTGACGCTTCCGGCCATCCAGGCGGCCAGGAGCACCGGCGTCCCGGTCTGGGGAGAGATCGAATTCGCCTCCCGACACCTGAAGGGAAAAATCATCGGAATCACCGGCACCAACGGCAAGAGCACCACGACCACGCTCACCGGCCTCCTGCTGCAGGAGGGGGGCCTGGATGCCACGGCCTGCGGGAACCTGGGGACCCCGCTCATCGAGATGGTCTCCGAGGACTCCGAGTCCAGGACCTACGTGGTGGAGCTCTCGTCGTTTCAGCTGGAGGGGATTGAGACGTTCCGGCCGGACATCGCGGTACTGTTGAACGTGGCACCGGATCATCAGGACCGCTATCCAGACCACGCCGCGTACCGCGCCGCCAAGGGGCGCATCTTCGAGAACCAGCGTGCCGCCGATGCGGCGATTCTGAATCGTGACGATCCGGAGACTTTCGCCTTCGCCCCTTCACTTGCGGCGCGCCTGTCGCTCTTCAGCCGCCAGGAGCGCGTCGCCGACGGAGCCTGCGTGGAAGGTGGCCAGGTGGTGACCCGAAGGGACGGCAAGACCCGGCCGATTCTCCCGCTGGACGCCATTCCCCTGGTGGGCGTGCATAACCTGGAAAACGTGCTGGCATCGGTGGCGGTGGCCGATCTTTGCGGGGTCCCACCCGAGCGGATGGCCAAGACGATTCGGAGCTTTCGCGGGCTCCCGCACCGGATGGAGCTGGTCGAGGAGATTGATTCGGTGCGCTACTACAACGACTCGAAGGCCACCAACGTGGCCGCCACGGCCCGTTCCCTGGAGAGTTTTCCCGGAGGCGTGATCCTGATCCTGGGAGGCAAGGACAAAGGGGGAGACTTCGCCTCACTGCTGCCGCTGATCGTGCAGCGGGCCGCCGGCCTGGTGCTCATGGGAAAGGCCCGCGATGCCATCGCCAAGCAGCTTGGAGAACCGGTGCCCACCCGCAAAGTCCACACGATGCAGGAAGCGATCTCCGCCGCCCGGGAGCTGGCTTCCGCGGGGCAGGTGGTCCTGTTGGCGCCGGCCTGCGCCTCCTTCGACGCCTACCGCAATTTCGAGGAACGGGGCGATGATTTCAAGAGCCGGGTGGCGGAGCTGGCTCGCCGAGCCGACCGCCCCCACGGAGCACGCTGATGTCCCGCAAGCTCGCATTCGACCGGATTCTGTTCGCCATCCCGGTGATCTTGTCGCTGTTCGGGGTGGTGATGATCTACTCGGCCTCCGCGGTCCTCTCGATGAACCGCTTCGGCTCACCCTATCACTACCTGATCAAGCAGGTGGCAGCGCTGGTGGCGGGCTTCGCCCTGATGCTCTGGGCCATGCACTTCGACTATCGCAAGCTGCGAGACCGCTGGATCGTCCTGGGAGCGCTCTCGGGAGTGGCCGGCCTCCTGATGCTGGCGCTGCTGACCCCCTCGGGGCCGGTGCGGCGCTGGATCTCGCTCGGGTTCTTTTCCTTTCAGCCCTCGGAGCTGGCGAAGCCCGTCGTGATCCTTTTCCTCGCCTCTTTCCTGGACAGCCGGGCCAACGAAATCAACGACTGGCGACGGACGCTCCTGCCCGCCGGCATCGTGGTGGGATCGATCGCGTTCCTGATTTACCTTCAGCCGGATCTCGGGACGGCCGTGTCCATCGCACTCATCGCCGGCCTGCTGCTCTACCTGGCAGGAGTGAAGCAGCAGTACATCCTGTCAGGCTGCGCCCTGGGCTTCGTCGGGCTCCTGGTGATGATATTTCAGGCCAGCTACCGGGTTCGGCGCCTGATGACGTTTCTCCATCCTTCGGACGATCCCCTGGGAGCCGGCTTCCAGATCCGCCAGTCGCTTCTCGCCTTCGGCAGCGGCGGGATTCAGGGGATCAATCTTGGCGAGGGACGCCAGAAGCTGTTCTTTCTTCCCGAGCCACACACCGATTTCATCTTTTCGGTGATCGGCGAGGAGCTGGGATTCATTGGAACCTCGCTGCTCCTTCTGGTGTTCGCACTCCTGCTGTGGCGCGGGTTGAGGGCGGCCCTGCGTGCTCCGGATCGATTCGGCTACCTGCTGGGGATGGGGTTGACCCTGTTCCTGGTGGTGCAGGGTGCCTTGAACATGGGAATGGTGCTGGGACTCCTCCCCACCAAGGGGCTGCCGTTGCCTTTCATTTCCTATGGCGGCTCCTCGCTGATGGTGGGGCTTCTCTCGGTGGGAGTGCTGTTGAACATCTCCCAGCATTCGAACTGAGTTGGCTGAAGCAGGCCGGGGGGGAAGGGTGGTATTTGCCGGCGGAGGAACGGGCGGTCACCTGTATCCGGCCCTGGCGGTGGCGCAGGCGCTCGAGAAGCGTCACCCGGGCCTTGAGGTGGTGTTCATCGGAACCGGCTCCCCCTTCGAGAAGCGGGTGGTGGAGGGGCACGGGTTCCGGCTCATGCGGGTGAGCTCCCGGGGATTTCTGGGGCGCAGCGTTTTCGCCAAGGCGGGGGCCCTGTTCTGGACGGGGGTGGGATTGTTCGAGTCGCTGCGGACGCTTTGGGAGCTCAAGCCCCAGGCGGTGGTCGGCGTGGGAGGCTTCTCCTCGGGGCCGGTGATGGCCGCGGCCATTCTGCTGCGGATTCCGACCATGATTCAGGAGCAGAACTATTCGCCGGGGCTGGCGAACCGGATCCTGGCCCGCTGGGTGGACCGCATCGCCGTCTCTTTCGAGGAGACCCGGGAGTTTCTGGGGGACCGGGGCGAAGTGACCGGCAATCCGATCCGGATGGAGTTTGCCTCCGTGAAGCCCAAGCCGCGCGGAACCCCCTCCTGCGTCCTCATCTTCGGCGGCAGCCAGGGAGCCAGAGCGCTGAATCAGCGGGTGATGGAGGCCTTGCCGCTGCTCGCGTCGCATCGCCTCGCCCTGCGGTTCGTGCATATGACGGGCGAGAAGGATCGCGAGCGCGTTGAAGCCGCCTATCAGGCCGAGCGCCTGGAGGCACGCGTGGTCGCCTACCTGGACAACATGGCGGAGGAATACGCCAAAGCGGACCTGGTCATCGCCCGCTCCGGCGCCACCACAGTGGCGGAGATCACCGCCTGTCAAAAGGCGGCCCTGCTGGTCCCCTTCCCGCACGCCGCGGCGGACCACCAGCGCCTCAATGCCGAGAAGCTGGAGCAGTCGGGAGCCGCCCGCGTCATTCCCGAGAAGGATCTTTCCGGTCAGAGGCTGGCCAAGGAAATCGAGGACCTGCTGCAAAACCCGGATCGCCTCACCGCCATGGAGCGGGCAGCGGCCCGGCTGGCCCGACCTGACGCCACGGTGCGCGTGGCGGAGCTGGTGGAAGAGCTGATGGCATGAAGAAGGTCCGGCAGGTGCACTTCGTGGGAATCGGTGGGATCGGGATGAGCGGGATCGCTGAAGTGCTGTTGAACCTTGGATATGGCGTGACGGGCTCCGACCTGACGGCAGGGCCGGTCACGCGGCGTCTTGCTGATTTGGGAGGGCGGGTGATGTTGGGGCACTCGCCGCAGAACGTGGGAGAAGCCGACGTAGTGGTGATTTCCAGCGCCGTTAAGAGCGACAACGTGGAGGTGCTGGAAGCCCGCCGCCGGCAGATTCCGGTCATCCCGCGGGCGGAGATGCTGGCCGAGCTGATGCGCATGAAGTACGGCGTTGCCATCGCCGGCTCCCACGGGAAGACTTCGACCACCTCCATGGTCGCCCAGATCCTCTCCGGCTCGGGGTTGGATCCCACCATCGTCATCGGCGGGAGGCTGGGAATCCTGGGAAGCAACGCCAAGCTGGGCAAGGGGGATCTCCTGGTGGCCGAGGCCGACGAGAGCGATGGCTCGTTTCTGCACCTCTCCCCCACCCTGGCGGTGGTCACCAACATCGATGCGGAGCACCTGGATCATTACGGCAATCTGCAGAAGCTGCAGGACGCCTTCGTGGACTTTCTGAACAAGGTGCCCTTCTACGGAACCGGCATCGTCTGCCTGGACGACCCCTCGATCCGTCAGATCCTCCCCCGCCTGCAGCGCAAGGTCGTTACGTACGGTTTGTCCGGAAATCCCGACCTGCGCGCGGACCCAATCGAGTTCCGGGAGTTCACTTCGAATTTCGAGGTTTTCTTGAGGGGAAAGCGGCTGGGGGCGATCGCCCTGAAAGTTCCGGGCCTGCACAGCATCAGCAACGCGCTGGCGGCAATCGGAGTGGGCCTCGAGCTGGATCTCCCCTTCGAGTGGATCGCCTCACACCTGGCGCAGTTCCACGGAGCCGATCGGCGCTTCCAGCTCAAGGGACAGTTCGACGACATCCTGGTCATCGACGATTACGGTCACCACCCGGCGGAAATCCAGGCCACCCTGCTGGCGGCGCGCCGCGGCTGGGACCGGCGCATCGTGGTGGTTTTTCAGCCGCATCGCTATTCCCGGGCCAAGGCGCTGCACGCCGAGTTCGCGCGCTCCTTCCGGGACTGCGATGTGCTGCTGGTCACCGACATCTATCCGGCGGGCGAGACGCCCCTGCCGGGCGTCTCGGGAGAGAGCCTGGCGGAGGCCATTCGGCGGGAGGGGCACAAGGACGTGACTCTGGTCCCGGATCTTCAGGACGTGCCCGCGATCCTGGAGAAAAGGGCCCGCGCCGGAGACCTGCTGATCACCATGGGCGCCGGCTCCGTCTGGAAAGCCGGAGAGGAGTACTTGAAGCGAGTCGGGTCCCGCAGATGAGAGGCGCGGGACGGGCGCTGCGAGCCACCGTTGGGGAGGAGACCGTGTCGGGAGGATGGGTGGAGAAAGCCGGGGAAATCCTGGAGGAATCCCGAGTTCCCTACGAGCGGAACTTTCCGCTCTCGCGCCTGACCACGCTGGGCGTCGGGGGGCCGGCCGATTTCCTCCTGCGGCCCGTCGAGGTGCCGTCGCTGGCGCAGGCCCTGGAGGGGCTCACCGACGAGGGCATCCCGGTGGTTTTTCTGGGTGCCGGATCCAATTTGTTGGTCGGTGATGGCGGATTTCGGGGTGTCGTGGTCTGCCTTGCGGATCTCTCCGCGGAGCCTCAGCCGATCGACGCCTCGGTGCGCGCCGAGGCGGGGATGCGCCTTCCCGCCCTGGTCACTCGCCTCACGCGTCTGGGGCTTTCCGGCCTGGAGTGGGCGGAGGGAGTGCCCGGATCGGTGGGTGGATCGGTGCGCATGAACGCGGGGGCATTCCAGGATTCCATGCAGAGCCGGGTTCGGGAGGTCACGCTGCTGGATCGTCACGGGCGGGTGGACCGGAAAAAGGTGAGCTCGGCGGACTTCGTGTATCGCGGGGCCCCCTTCGTGGGGGATCGCGTGGTGGTGGACGCCTTGTTCGAGCTGACTCCCCGACCGACGAAGGAGATCGAGGAAATCATCCGCCCGTTCCGGGAGCACCGCAAGCGAACCCAGCCGCAAGGGGTCCGCAGCTCGGGCTGCATCTGGAAAAACCCCCCGGGGAGCCACGCGGGACGCCTGATTCAGGAGGCCGGCCTCAAGGGCACGGTCCGGGGAGGAGCGAAGATCTCCGAGGTCCATGGCAATTTCATCGTCAACACCGGCGGCGCCACGTTCGCCGATGTGATGTCGCTGGCGGACCTGATCCGCGAGACCGTGCAGAAGACCCACTCGGTCACCCTGGAGATGGAGGTAGTCGTTTGGTCATGAAAGGGGCCGTGGTCCCGTCCACGGACGAGCGCTTCCTGCGCTTGACGCGCAACGAGCAGGTCCGCAGGCGCCGGCGCAATCGGAGCCTGCTCAAGGGGGCCACCTGGGTGGGCCTGCATCTGGGGGGCCTGGGAGTGGTGGCGCTCTCCGCCTGGGGCGGCTATCACTACCTGACCCACTCCGACCGCTTCAGCGTGCGTCAAGTGCTCGTCTCCGGCGGCTCGGCCGCCCCGGCGGCCCAGATCAAGCTGGTCACCGACAGGAGCCTCGGTCGCAACATCTTTGCGACCGACCTGGAGGCGCTGCAGCAGAAGCTCGAGTCGCAGCCCTGGATTCGCACCGCCAGCGTCAAGCGGAGGATTCCCGACGCCTTGCTCATTCAGATCGAGGAGCGCGTCCCCGAGGTGCTGGTGAAGATGGGGAGCTCGCTCTATCTGGCCGATGGCGAGGGAGTGCTTCTGGATCGCTTCGGGCCGCGCTATGCCGACTACGACTTCCCGATCCTGACCGGCCTGGATCGCTTCGGCCGCGAGACCCTCAAGCGGAAAATCAAGATTGGCGCGGCCTTCGTGAACTTCCTGTACCGGACCCGGCCGGCGCTGGCGGATCAGGTGTCGGAAATCGGCCTGGCGGGGGACGACAGCCTGGAGGTGCGGCTCAACGACGGCGGGGCGCCGTTGCGGGTGAGTCCCGATTTCTTCGAGCTGAACCTGGACAACTACCTCGCCGTGCGGAATTTCATCACGGCCAACTACGGCGAAGTGCAATACGTGGACTTGAGATGGAAGGATCGGATCACCATTCTGCCAGCAGCGAATAGGAGCACCCAGCATGGGGCGAAGTAACAGACACATCGTGGGTCTGGACATCGGAACCACCAAAGTCAGCGTGACCGTGGCCGAACCCAACGAGCACGGAGGACTAGACATCGTCGGGTTCGGCACCTGCCCCTCCAAGGGCCTCCGGAAGGGGGTGGTGATCAACCTGGATGCCACCGTGGACTCCATCAAGTCGGCGGTGGAGGAGGCCGAGCTGATGGCCGGCGTGGCCGTGGAGCAGGCCTTCGTGGGGATCGCCGGTGGCCACGTCCGGGGCTTCAACAGCCGCGGCGTGGTGACCATCGCATCCAAGGATCACGAAATCACCCGCTCCGACGTGGCCCGGGTCCTGCACGCCGCCCGGGCGGTCTCCATCCCGCCGGACCGGGAAATTTTCCACGTCCTGCCCCAGGAATTCATCGTGGACGACCAGGACGGCATCGGCGACCCGGTGGGGATGACCGGCACGCGGCTGGAGGCCAACGTCTACATCGTCACCGGCTCGATCTCGGCAGTTCAGAACATCGTGAATTGCGTGAACCGCGCCGGCATCGAGGTGGAGGACACGGTGCTGGAGCAGCTGGCGGCGTCGGAGGCCACCCTCACCGTCGACGAGCGGGACATGGGAGTGGCCCTCATCGACATCGGCGGGGGCACCACCGACCTGGCGCTGCTGGAGCGGGGCGCCATTCGCCACATCAGCATCCTCCCCACGGGGGGCGACCATTTCACCAACGACATCGCCGTGGGACTGAGAACTCCGGTCCCCGAGGCGGAGCGAATCAAGAAGAAGTACGGCTGTGCGCTGCCGAGCCTGGTGAGCGAGGAGGACACCATCGAGGTTCCCAGCGTGGGCGGCCGCAAATCGCGGGTGCTGTCCCGACAGATCCTCTGCGAGATCATCCAGCCCCGGGCGGAGGAGATCTTTTCCCTCATCAACGAGGAAATCGTGCGCACCGGCTTCGACAAGTCGATCAATGCCGGGGCGGTCCTCACCGGGGGCGGGTCCATTATGGAAGGCATCCCCGAAATCGCCGAAGACGTGCTGGACATGCCCGTTCGCCGCGCTGCCCCGGCCAACATCGCGGGACTCTCGGACGGCGTGAACAGCCCGCTCTTCAGCACGCCGGTGGGCCTGGTGCTGTTCGGCCACCGGCACCGTACGCGGCGCGTTGAGATTCAACCGCCCGCCAACCCCTTCTTCTTCGCCCGCGTCGGAGGGCGGGTTAGAACCTGGATTCAGGAGCTGTTTTGAGTAAGAGAAGCGGCCTCCCCAAGGGGCCAGTTCAGAGTCGCCTGCCGGGCCTGGAAGCCCGAAGGGCCAACCGATCAGGGGGAGATGCAATGATTCGCATGGACGAGAACAGCGCCCAGGACAAGAAGCCTTCCCTGGCGTTCGCGGAAGCCAGGGAAGTGGGGGCCAACATCAAGGTGGTAGGCGTGGGAGGCGGGGGCGGCAACGCCGTCAACCGGATGATCGCCAACAACCTGCTGGGAGTGGAGTTCATCGCCGCCAACACCGACTGCCAGGCGCTGCGCAGCGCCAAGGCGCCGCTGCGCCTGCAGATCGGCTCCAAGCTCACCAAGGGGCTGGGTGCCGGCGCGAATCCCGACGTGGGGCGCAACGCGGCTCTCGAGGACTCGGAGAAAATCCTCGAGCTGCTCACCGGGGCCGACATGGTGTTCATCACCGCGGGGCTCGGCGGCGGCACCGGGACGGGCGCCACTCCGATCATCGCGAACCTGGCGCAGGAGCTGGGAGCGCTGGTGGTGGCCGTGGTGACCAAGCCCTTCGCCTTCGAGGGAAAGCGCCGCAAGGAGCAGGCGGAGCAGGGCCTGCGGGAGCTTCAGGAATGCGTCGACACGGTCATCGCCATTCCCAACGAGAAGCTGCTGGCCACCGTGGACAAGAAGATGGCGCTGAGCGCGGCGTTTCAATATGCCGATGACATCCTGCGACAGGCCGTGCAGGGGATTTCCGATCTGATCACCATCCCCGGCGAGATCAACCTGGATTTCGCCGACGTGAAGACCATCATGTCCGGCATGGGCATGGCGCTCATGGGGACCGGGATCGCCCGGGGCGAGAACCGGGCCATGGAAGCCTCCCAGAAGGCCATCTCCTCACCCCTGCTGGAAGACGCGGCCATCGACGGCGCCAAGGGAATCCTCATCAACATCACGGGCGGTCCCGACATGACGCTGCACGAGGTCTCCGAGGCCTCGACCCTGGTGCAGAAGACCGCGGATCCCGAAGCCAACATCATCTTCGGCACCGTGATCGACCCGAGCATGACCGATGAAATGAAGGTCACGGTCATCGCCACCGGCTTCAAGGACCACTCCATAGCAACCCCCAGCCGCGGCCGCGAGGTCTTCACCACGCGGGACCGCGGTGGATTCGAGCATCGGATTTCCGACACACCGGCCTTCCTTCGCAAGCAGCAGCGCGAGGGGGGAAACGCGAACTTCCCCGCGGCGGAGGATTCGCCCGCGGCTCCGGCCTATGCTTCGCTCCAGGACGAGCTGGACATTCCGACATTTCTACGCAAGCAGATGGACTGAAGGGAGATTAGGACGACCGGTGGGGAAATTTCGGGCATTGAAATCGTGAGGTCGGGCTAGATCGCTGCGCGGCCCGCGGATCCACCGGGTGAGACTCGCCGGCTCGTCCGCTCCCCAGGCGATTGCGCGCCGGGGGTCGGACGCATAGAATGTGCGCCAACGACTCGCGCCTCGCTTGGGCGCGACGGCAGGCCAACGCTATGGGGTGGAGCGGATCCTGCAGAATCTCTACCGAATCCTCGTAGTGGATCATGAGCCGGAGAACGTCCGGCGACTGACCGACTGGCTGCGCAATGACAGCTTCGTGGTCAGCACCGCCGCCGACGGTCCCGAGGCGCTCGAGAAGGTGCGCCTGGAGACCCCCGATCTCATCCTCCTGGATCGGGCCTTGCCCACCCTCTCGGGTGAGGCGGTGGCCCGTGAGCTCAAGCAGGACAGCCACCTGGGAATGATTCCGATCATCATGCTCACCAACGGCGGCCCCATGCCGGCGGGCGACCTGCTGGATCAGGGTGCGGATGACCTCATCTCAGATCCCAACAACATCCACGAAGTTCGCTCGCGCATCCGCACCATGCTCAAGAAGCGGGATGTCTACCTGCAGCTCGAGCAGGCCAATCAAGAGCTCAAGGTCGCCAACTCGCGCCTGCAGCAGCTCCTGGTGCACGACGAAAAGACCTCGCTGCTCAACTATCGGGCCTTCAGCTTGCGCCTTCAGGAGGAGTTCCGCAGGGCCCGCCGCTACCGGGAGTTCCTGTCGCTCATGATGCTCGACCTGGATCACTACAAGAGCGTCAACGACCGGTACGGGCACCTCACCGGCGACGAGGTGCTGAGGGAATTCGGGCGCATTCTGACCCGAAACACCCGGGAGACCGACGTGGTGGCGCGTTACGGCGGGGACGAGTTCATCATCCTCCTTCCGGCCACCGCGGGCCCGCCCGCATTCAAGCTGGGCGAGCGCATCCGGCATGCCATGGAATCCCACCGCTTCACCCTGGACGATGACACCATTTCAGTCACCTCCAGTCAGGGAATTGCCACCTTTCCGGTGAACCCGAAGATTCTGGGGCACGAAGACCTGGTCAGGGAAGCCGACAAGGCCCTATATTTAGCCAAGGAGGCTGGCCGAAACCGGTCGGTTTTGGACTCCCATTCCATACGAGGGCGAGATTAACAAGCTGAGATTCCTTCCAGTGCTGTTGTCGATCGCTGTGGCCGCCCCCCCGATTCCGCGGGCGGCCGAACAGGTCCCCCGCGGCGCCATCAGTTATGGCGCTGGAAAGGTGGCCAAGCCCGAGTTCAAAGACCTGGTCCGGCGGGCGGATCTCATCGTCATGGGAAAGATCGTCGAAATCGGCCCGATCTCCCACTCGGGCCCTTCCAGGAAGCAGCCCAAATCCAAGCAGTACACTTACTGGGAAAGCAGCTTCGCCCTCATCCAGATCGAGCAGACCCTCAAGGGGAAGGCGCGTGGGTCGAAGGTGAAGATTGCCTACAAATCCGATCTGGAGGGAGACTTCACCAGCTACCAGGCCGGTAAGTCCTTTGTGGTCTTCCTGACGAATCCCAAAAAATTCCCCGATGCCTACACCACCACCGCCTTCCATTACGGTCAGTTCCGCATCAACGACAAAGGAAGAGCCGAAAGGGTGCACGACCCCTCGGAAATGAGCAAGCCGGTGCCGGTGCTCATCGACAACATCCGCAAGGCGATGGGCAAGCCCTCTACCGCCGCTTCCTGATCGGGCGCTCCCCTTCTATTCAATCGGGAAATAGAGCTTCCGCAACCAGGGGAGGCGCTGCGCCAGAGGTCCCGCCAGCGATTCCTGCAGCGCGGGGGGCAGCGCGAGAAACCCCATCCAGAAGCACGCACCCGCCATGCAGGCCACGCCGGCCGCATGCGTTGCCGTGGACAGGGCCCGCACTGAATCCTCTGCCAGCATCCCCCATTCGTAGAGCAGGAAGTTCCAGTCGTTCTCTCCCCCGCCGACCAGCGGGAGCTTCAATTCCCGGGCATCCGCCATGTAGGTGGCGATGCCCAGAAAATTCTGGCCGAACCACCAGAAGCAGCATGAGGCGGAAAAGGGGCTCGACCGGTACAGGAAATGGAGGGTCAATCCCAATGGGATGAGCAGCTGGAAAACCGTCCCTCCCAGAAAGTGGAGGGTTTCGCCGAACGGCAGGAGGAACAGGTGCCCCGCCTCGTGAAAGGCCAGATTGATCCAATCGAGAAACGACCAGGGATTGTCGCGCCAGGCCAGGGCGAGGCTCCAGGCCCCGAGGGCCGTGCCGGCGAGCAGGCGCATCCAGTGAATTTCAGTCGTGGGGTCGGCTGAGGCGGGGGCGCAGGCTCTCATGAGAGCCAAGATGAGGTTGGATCAGGCTCCGGTCAAGGGGCGGAAGGAGGAACTGCCGGGGCGCGACAGCCTGGTCGGATAGGGACAGAGAGAGCGCAGAGCGCAATCACCGCAGCGGGGGGAGCGGGCGAGGCAAACCCGGCGGCCATGCCAGATGAGCTGCAGGGAGAAGGAAGACCACTTCTCACTGGGGATCAGCTTCATCAGGTCAAACTCCACTTTGACCGGATCCTCCTGTTTCGTGAGGCCCAGGCGGCGGGACAGCCTGCCGACGTGCGTGTCCACGGTGATGCCGGGAATCCCGAATGCGCTCCCGAGCACGACGTTGGCGGTCTTGCGACCCACTCCCGGCAGCGACACCAGCTCTTCCAGGGATTGAGGAACCTTCCCTCCGAAACGCTTCAAGATGGCTCGGCAGCACTCCCGAATGCTTTTTGCCTTGTTTCGGAAGAAGCCGGTGGTTCTAATGGCCGCCTCCAGCTGCTTGGGCTTCGCTTCCGCGAAGGCGAGGGCGTCGGGATACTTTCGAAACAGCTCCGGGGTCACGAGGTTCACGCGGGCATCGGTGCACTGGGCCGACAGGATCGTGGCGACCAGGAGCTGCAGTGGGTTGTCGTGACGCAAGGGGCAAGCGACGTCGGGATACAGCTCCTCGAGACGATCCAGGATCTGCGCCGCCCGCGCTGCCACGGCTTTCCGGCTCATCGTTTCCTCTTAGTTGGGGCCGGATTCTAACACGCCGGGTGGAAAGGAGGCCCGAGCACCTGTGGTATAAGTACCGGCGGAGAAGGACTCGTGGAAAATCGCGAGACGGAAATCAAGCTTCGAGTGGAGCATCCCACCCTCCTCAAGAGCCGACTGCGCTTCCTGAACGCTACTCTCGCCCGCCGCCGTCACTTCGAGGACAACCTCATCCTGGATTTTCCCAATGGGAAGATGCGGCACGCTGGCACCCTGCTCCGGCTTCGTCGGACCACCGGAAAAAGCACTCTGACCTTCAAAGGCCGAGGCCGGGTTGTGTCCCGCACCAAGGTACGCCTGGAGACGGAAGCCGACATCTCGGACGCGGATTCGATGCTTCGCATACTAAAGATGATGGGACTCCGGGTCGCTTTTCGCTATCAGAAGTACCGGACCCTCTATCGAAAGGGGAAATGCCTGATCACCTTCGATGAGACACCCATAGGCAACTACCTCGAAATTGAGGGGCCTCGAAGCGCGATCAAGACCCTGGCTCGACGAATCGGCTTTCGAGATGCTGATTTCATAACCGCGACCTACCTTGATCTGTTCATGAAATACAGAAGATCGAATCGAGCTGCACAGAAACATATGATATTTGGCATTTGAACATAATCCAGGGTATCCATGGGTATGGATATTTTTTTGAGCAGTGATCACCAGAACACCTAACTGGAGCGGATTCCCACGGATGTCGTCCCGCCGACCATTGTTATACCAACATATTCCGGAGGAGATATGAAAGCGATGGTCCTTGCCGCTGGATACGGTGAGAGGATGAAGCCTCTCACCTGGAACCGGGCAAAACCAGCGCTCCCTCTCCTCAATCGCCCCTCCATCCTCCACCTCCTCGAGCATCTGGCCCGAAGCGGGGTTTCGCAGGTGATTCTCAACCTCCACTACCGACCCGACACCATTCGGGCTCTGGAGCCAAGGATCAAGGCGCTGGGGCTTCGGGCTGGCTTTTCCGAGGAGGCGGTCATTCTCGGGACCGGGGGCGGGCTCAAGAATGCCGAGCCCTTCCTCACCAATGGAACGCTGCTCATGGTCAATTCAGACTTCGTGACCGACTGTCCCATCCCGCTCGCCATGGAATACCACCGACAGTCTCAAGCCCTGGCCACCCTTGTCCTTACCCCTTACCGAGAGGGGACGGAGTATGGCGCGGTGGAAATGGACGAGGGGGGAAGAATCGTCCGAATTGCGGGAAAGCCGGGACCCGACACGGGCAAGCCTAAATATCACTTCACCGGGATTCATATTCTGGAGCAGCGGATCTTCCGGGAGATTCCCTCAGGGATGAAGAGTGAAATCAATCGAGAGGTATATCCCCGCCTGATTGAAGGTGGCGCTAGAATTTCGGGCTATGTTCACCAGGGGTTTTGGAGAGAGCTAGGGACACCCCAAAGGTACCTGGATGGCTCTCTGGATTTGCTCTCGCGCGGCGACAGTGGATTCCTCCAGCAAACCAGGATCAGGGAAGGAGTGTTCAGCGCCACCCCGCTCGCGGAGCTCAAGGGAACAGTGGAGTCGATGTTCCTGGCCGGAGCGGGAGTGCGAATGGACGAAGGAACGTTTGCTGCCGGTGCCGTGCTGGGCGATCAGGTCCATCTGAAACGAGGCGCGAGCCTGACGCGGGCTATCCTTTGGGATGGGGTGGAAGTAGGAGAGCAGTCATCCCTGGATGAATGCATCATCGGTTGCGGGGCCCGGGTTCCGTCCGGTACGCGCCTGCACCGGAAGATTGCCCTCGACGCTGAATCCTACGGCGGCGACCTCAAAGGCCTGGAGAGGAGAGATGGCCTCCTCCTAACCTCCTTCTGATGGGTGAGCGAGGTTCCCCGGAAGCGGTACTCAAGGATCATTTCCCACCCGGCTCGATCGCCGTTCCCCTCAAGGGGGATGCCTCCACAAGACGGTTTTATCGTATCCGAGCGCCTGGATCGCCCTCCAGAATTCTGATGCTCTACCCCGAAGCCTTCGTGTGGGAGGGCTCAGCCCTCGAAGGGAACCATCGACACCTCGAGGCGGTGGGGGTGCCCGTACCGAGGATCGACCGGGTGTTTCCGGAGCATGGTGCCGTGCTTCTCGAGGATCTCGGGGACACGACCCTGCAGATCGCCCTGGATCAGAACCACGCCCTCGACCGAACCTCCCTCTACCAGGAAGCCATCCGGCTCATCGTGATTCTCCAGGAGCGGGGGACCCGGGAGCTGCCTGAGGAAGCCATCGCCCGGCAGTCGGCTCTCGATGAGGCAAAATTTCTCTGGGAGCTCGAGCATACCTACGAGCATTTCATCCTGGGATACCGACAGGCCAACCCCGCGCCGCAGGAGGAGCAGCTCTTTTCGAGCTTCTTCCGCTGGCTGGCCGCCTCGTTGGGCAGCGCGCCGAGGTTCTTGTGCCATCGCGACTTTCAATCCAGGAATCTGATGCTCACCCCCGAGGGACTTCGGGTCATCGACTACCAGGATGCCAGGATGGGGCCCGCCAGCTACGACCTGGCTTCGCTGCTGCGCGACTCGTCCCTGGAGGTCGACGCGGACCTGCGGGAAGCAGGAATCCGCTATTTTCTGTCGCTGCGCGCGGAGCTGGCTGGGGAGGAATTCCGCGAGGAGTTCGGCAGGCAAGCGATGCAGCGCAACATCAAAGACCTGGGAACCTTCGGCCGGCAAGTAAAGCTAATGGGAAACGAGGCGTACCGGCCGTACATCCCGCGTACCTTGCGCATGGTCCGGAACGCCATGCTGGAGGACCAGCGCTACCACACCGTGTTTCCGCTGTTCGAGAAGTACGTCTTCACGCCCGCGGGAGAATGAGCAGATCACCGCAGCCCAGGGCGGTGGATCGATGCAGGGAAAACCTCAGACCGCTCGAAGACTCGACGACCCCTTCCAGCAGCGTGCGCGGAGCTGCCCGGAAAAGATACCTGCCGCAGTCTTCCGACACCCGTCCGTCGCGCACTTCCCAGCCGATGCCCCGCCACTGAATGGGCGCGGCTGGATCGGACTCCCGGCTCTCGTGATCGAGCGCCGCCAGCGCCAACCCCTTCTCCATGCCGCCCAACATCTCGGCGCATTCCCGCCGACCCGGAGCCACGAAGAGGTTGGTGCCGCCCGGAACCGGCACGTCGCGGTAGGAAGAACGCACCGCCCGGCGCCCTTCCCCAGCTCCTACGACCGGATCCTCACCCAAACAGCCGACCTGGATGCCGGCTTTGAGCAGCGTCTTGCGACGGCTGGGAAAGCCTTCCCCATCGAACGGCGTGCTGGCGATTCCTCCCGCCAGGAGCGGGTCATCCACCAATTCGACCGTCTCGGAGGCCATTCTCGCAGGCGCGACGAGCGGCTCCTGCGCAAGCAGCGCGCGCTCCAGCCATCGCACCAGGACCGGCGCCGCCGAGGATTTCAGCAGAATGGCCCGGGGAAGGATTTGTTCCTCCGGCTGCGAGCCTCGCAGGCGCAGAATCTCCTCCGCCTTCTCTGAAATCTCATCGCGCTCGATGCCGCATCCCACGTGCTCCGCCACCAGGGTGGGACCGCGAGGTTGCGTGAGGGTGAGGGTCAGCAGGGCAAGAGTGCGGTGAAAGCTGGCCTTGAGCCCACGGCTGTTCACCAGCGCCACTCGGGATACACCGTCGCGCAAGGCAATCCCCAGGGGAGGATCTCCATCGCGTGCGATTCCTCGAAGCGCTTTCTCCAGGATTTCTCTCTTTTGAGCGGGCGATTGGTCGAGCACCCGGGAGTCGACTACGCCGTCGATGGTCGCAAACGGCAAGCTGGGGCGCGGCGCCGGTGCGAGCGGCGCGATCGACTCGTCCGGTAGGTTTTCGAGAACCGCCAGGGCTTCCCGGACCAGGCGGCGGTTCAGGCTCGGCTCTCCCCAGGAAGCATGCGCGTGCCCCCAGCGACCCCGATCGTCAAAGACCCGCAGAGCCACGCCGCGCTCATTGCCTCCCGCCAGGGTCGCGAAGCCCCCCTGCAGGAAAATGCCGGAGGTCCGGCTGGTCTTGAGATAGACCTCGGCTTCCTGCGCTCCCGCCAGGAGAGCCTCCTCCAGCAGCGCTTCGGCTTGATCCAAATCCCTCGGGCCGGCGGTAAGAAAATCTTCGCCGCCCTGATCCAGCCACTTGTCAGATGGATTTTTTTCGAGCATCCTGCGCGCCTCCGCCCCGGGAGGATATCATGCACCCTGCCCGGCAGATGAGAGGGTTCCAGTCTGCCGGCGGCGCACCGAAGGAGAATTCACTCGTTGGCCGGCACTGTCACCAAGTCTCCTCTGGAACCGCGCAGGGCATCGCTCTCGTGGGACCGGGAACGCCACCTCCAAGCGCTGGGCGAAAAGGTATTCGATCTCCTCGTGGTCGGAGGCGGAGCCACCGGCTGCGCCGTGGCCCGGGACGCCGTGCTGCGCGGGCTCGACGTCTGTCTGGTGGAGCGCGGAGATCTGGCCGCCGGCACCTCGTCCCGCTCCACCCGATTCATCCACGGCGGACTGCGCTACCTCAAGACGCTCGAGTTCGGCTTCGTCCGGGAGGGCCTTCAAGAGAGGGGCACTCTGATGGCGGTGGCACCGCATCTGGTGCGGCCGACGGAATTCCTTTTTCCGGCGCTGCGTCTCGCGGGAACGGCGCGGACGACCTTGCGCCTCGGCATCGGTCTATACGATCTTCTGGCCGGACGGAACCGCATTCCGGGAACCCGCTCCCTCAGCCGATCCCAGACCCTGCTCCTCGAGCCTTGCTTGCGGGGAGAAGGCCTGCGCGGCTCGGTGGTCTATTTCGACGGTGCCGCCGACGATGCGCGGCTGGTCATCGAGACGGCAGTTTCGGCGGTCGAGGCCGGGGCGACGGTGGGGCTCCACGTCGAGGTGGAACGCATCGTTCCCTCGGACACGGGTCCCGCGGTGCTCGTCCTGAGGGACCGGCTCACCGGCAACCAGCTGGGCGCCCGCGCCACCGTCGTCGTGAATGCCGCCGGAGCCTGGGCTGGTCAGCTCCTGAGGAAGCACACCGATGGGGGGAAAACGTCGTCGGGGTCACGCCCATTGCGTCCCAGCCGGGGTTCACACCTGGTATTTCCCCGCGAGTCCCTGCCAGTTTCTCGAGTGGTGGTCATGCCGTCCCGGAGCGATGGCAGACTGCTGTTCGCCGTCCCGGCCGGTGACTTCACCTACCTGGGAACCACGGAAGTGGACCACACGGGAGCGCTCGACCCGGTGCGCGCCGAGTCTTCCGAGGTGGATTACATCCTCAAGGTGGCCGGGGAGGTGTTCGAAGCCCCGGGAATCTCACGCGATCGAATTCTCTGCACCTGGGCAGGCATCCGCCCGCTGGTGGAGCGCCCGCACACCGAGACCGGCAGGCTGTCGCGCGATTTCCGGATATTGCAGGAGGCCACGGGAGTGGTGTCGGTGGTGGGCGGCAAGCTCACCTCCTGCCGCCGCATGGCCGAGGCGACGATCGATCTGGCGACAGGAATTCTGGCCTCCCGTACCGGAAAGTCCGCCGACGATTGCATCACCGGCTGGAAGCTCTTTCCGGGGGCCGAGGGAGCTGTGGTCGAGGGAAGCGACGATTCCGAGCAAGGCCTGGACGCGGACGTCGCGAAGCATCTGCGCGCCGTCTACGGCGCCCGCGCCGGGCTCATCTTCCGCAAGATGGCCCAAGTCCCGACTCTGGGCAGACCCTACGCGCCCGGTTGCCCCGTGACCCCTGCCGAAGTGATTCATGCGGTCGAGCGGGAAGGCGCCGCGCGCCTGGCGGATCTCCTGTTCCGGAGATTCCATCCGCTGATGATGGAGGCCCGAATCCGATCCACGCAGGGAAAGGCGGTGGCTGAAGGGGCGTCGCGTCTGATGGCTTCGTGGCTCGGCTGGACGGAAGAGCGCCGGCATAAAGAGTTGGTCAACGTGATGGACGAGTGGGAGCGCGATTTCTGGGTGCCGCGGCCCGATTAGCCCGCCGGCATCCCGCCGTTCCCGACCTCGGCGCCGCATGAGCGTGACGGGCCGTGGGAGCGGCCGCGACGCTCACCCGGGTCGAATCGACAGCGAGTCCACCAGGACGGTGGGAAGGCCCGAGGCCACTGGAATCTGCTGCCCCTCCTTGCCGCACGATCCCGCACCATCACCAAAGGACAGGTCGCGGCCCACCCGCCGGATGCGGCCCAGCACTGCCGGAGTTTCACCGGATAGCGTGAAGGCGCGCAGAGGAGTCGTGAGCCGCCCGGCCTCGATGAGGCTTCCCGACGAGGCGCGGAAGCGAAAGGCCCCGGTGGCCGGATCCATCCGCCCCCCTTCCAGCCGGTGGACGTAAATTCCCCTGCGGGTGTCCCGGAGAATGGCTTCGGGATCCTCATCGCCGGCCATGAGAAAGGCGTTGGACATGCGAGGCAGCGGCAGGTGCAGGAACGATTCTCTGCGGCCGTTGGCGGTCGTGGTGCGGCCCAGCCTCCCGCTGGTAACTCGATCCGACAGAAACGCTTTCAGAACTCCTTCGGCGATGAGAACCGTGCCCTGGCAGGGGGATCCCTCATCGTCCCAATGGTAGCTCCCCTCCAATCCCGGCTGGCTGGAATCGTCCATGGCGCCGAGGTATGGGGGCCCGACCCGCTGGCCCAGCAGGTCCCGGAATGGGGACGCCGACTTGAGGACAAGGTCGGCCTCGAGAGCATGACCGCAGGCCTCGTGGAAGAAGGCGCCTCCCGTTCCAGGAGCGAAGATCACTGCCCAATCCCCGCCGGGCGCCTCCCGGGCATCGCTCAGATGCGCGGCCCGCAGTGCCATCTCGGAGCCGAGATTGGACGCAGGATCCCCGGCCTTCAATGCTTCCAGTGAATCGGCGCCCCTGCCGGCTGAGACGATTCCCTGGGGAACCCCCACCCGACAGATCAGCCGGGCCCGCCTGGCGCGATTGCGCCGCACCGGCGCGCCGGGACGCGCGATGCAGGTCTGCCGATCCTGGATCTCAGCCCGAATCGACAGGTTGGTTGCTTCGGGAAACCGGGAGCTCAGCGCGCCGGCCAGCAGGTCCACCAGAAGCTCCGCCGCGGTGAAATCCAGTCCGGCGGCATCCTCGTCTCGCGCGGTGCGATCCGGGCCCGAGGCGCTCTCGGCCGTCGGGTGCTGCCCGCACACCCTGATAATGCTTTCCTCACGCAGCCCTTCTTCCGAAACGAGCTGCTGCTCGCCCGATGTGACACGACGAAGGGCGAAGCCTTCCCGCAGTCCCGGAGATCGTCGTCGTCCCAGCCGATCGTCCCAATCCACACGCAGGGTGGAGCAGTGCTCCAGAAAGAGATCCGCCCAGGTCTGGCGCGGCAAGCGCAGACTCGTCATCGCTCTTTGCAGGAAGGAATTGTCGAATCTCGATTCGAGACAGCTCATGGTGAGCTCCGATTCTAGGAACCGGATCGCGTTTGAGTCAATCCTTGCGAGGGTCATGGTGGGAAATTGCCCATTTCCCCGCGCCTCTGATACCATCCGGCCAGGATCGCGGGAGCCCCTCTGACATCACTTTCCGGTTGAGGAGATTCATGATGCGCGCGCACGGTCCCTTCCGGCCGGCAATCCTCGTGGGTCTGGCCCTCTCCGCCATTGCCACCGCTTCTCTGCAAGCCGCCAACGAATACCAGATCGATCTCCGTGTGGACCCGACCAAAGGATCGCTGCACGGCGTGGAGAAAGTGGTCTACAAGAATGATACCCAGGCGCCCCTGGACACCCTCTTCCTGGATGCTCCGGGGCTTCCCGGCAATCTCCCGATCCCCGGCAACGAGCGGTGGCGGATCTTCGCCGTGGTGGATGCCAAGGGAAACAACTCCACTCTCACCTGGAAGGCCGATGAGCAGGCTTACGCCGTCGCCCTGTCCACGCCTGTGGCCGCCGGCTTCAAGACCTCCTTCACCGTCGAATACGAGCGGCCGATTTCCCCCGCCGACCTGGTCCCGGGCTATCTGAGCCTGAACGACCGGGACTCGGGAGCCTGGTACCCCAGGTTTCGCGCCTACCGGGCAGGCACGTTCGGCTCGGACGACTTCAAGGACATGACCGTGAGCGTGACGCTGCCCTCGGGCTGGACCCTGGCCGCCAGCGGCTCCCAGGGGGCGGCCAAAGGCGCGGCTTCCGGTGCCGGGAAAATCACCGTGGCCCTCAAATCCACCCGTAACTTTGCCCTGGCCGCCAGCGACAAGTTCAAGATGGTGCGCGGTTCCGCCGGGACCATCCCCATCATGGTCTACTCCCTCGAAGACCAGGATTCCTGGGCCCGGCAATCCCTGGAGATCACTTCGGACGCGGTGAATTACTACCAGGCGTTTCTGGGCGCCTACCCGCCGACGCAGATTAGCGTGCTCCCGGCCGCGCCGGGCGAAGACCGGGGTGCCTCTTCGAGCCAGGTAATTTACGCTCCGGTCACCGGCGGCGAGACGGTGCTGCGCGAGGCCATCTCGGTGCAGTCGGCACGGCTGGTCTGGGGCTGGAGCATCGGGGACCCCTCCGACGTCACGCCGTTCGTGGCCAACGGTCTGGCGATCTGGTGCCAGCAGAACTACCTGGCGAAGAAGAACGGCGTCCAGCTTCACACCCAGTTTCTGAAGTCCGGGATCAACGACACCTACCTGGTGGGGGTGCTGCGCGGCTACGACACGACCCTGATCCGAACTCGCGCCGAACGAGCCAAGCTGGACTGGGATTTCGATCGCATCGTCGCCCAGGCCAAATCCGCCGCAGTGATGCACATGCTCGGGGGAATCCTGGGAGAGGAGAAGCTCCTGGAGGTGGCCCGGGGAATCCTCAAGACGAACAAGCAGCTCATCATCACCGATCGCGACTTCCAGCGGCTGGCCCAGGCGGCCACCACGGCCAGGCTGGAAGGCTTCTTCGACCAGTGGCTGCGCACCAAGGACTCCCTCGATTATTACATGAGCCACGTCCGGACGAACAAGACAGACACCGGGTGGGAGGTCCGCTCCGACGTCTGGAAGACGGGAACGGCCGCGATGCCCGTGGAAATCATCGCCGAGGACCTCAGCAGTGCGAAGGTCCGCTCCATTTTCCCCGCCGACCGTGCCTCGGGTGAGATGGCGATTCCTCTCAAGGCGCCACTGGCTTCCATCGCCCTCGACCCGCTGCAAATATTGCCCCTCATTTCCCGTGTGGGAATCGGCGGACGGCTCGACCTGGCCGAATCCCTCATGGTCGAGGGTAAGCTCCTGCGCGCCGACGAGCAGATCGACCAGGCCCTGAGCGATGACCCGACAAATGCCCGAGCTCTCTACCTGCGAGGGCGGGTCCTGAAGGAGCGAGGCGATTGGTCTGGCGCCCTGGCGCTCTGGGCCAAGGTCACGGCGCTCTCCACCTCGCCCGATGATCCGGCGCGCATCTGGGCCCAGCTGTGGACGGCGCGGATTTACGACCTGCAGGGAAAGCGCGCCGAAGCGACCGCGTTGTATTCCGCCGTTGCCAATCTTCCCGACGTGCGGGGCTCCCGGGCTGCGGCCGCGGCGGGAATCCAGGCCCCCTTCATCGACGCCTGGCCGCCCCTGCTTCCCTGACCTCCGATGCGAAAAGTCCTCCTATTGTCGGTCCTCCTGATGGCGGGGCTCGTGCTCTCGCAGGTGCTTCCGGCGTGGGGCGGCGAGTGGTTCCATCGCTTCCACATTGCCGTGAGTGTCCTCACGATGCTTTGCCTCTCCTTCATCATGATCCACGTGGGATACGAGTTCGAGCTCGATCGCACACGGCTTCAGGACTATGTGGTGGACTTCGGCGTCGCCGCCGCGGCCGCAGGCCTGCCCTGGCTTTTCTGCAGCTTCTATTTCCTGCTGGTGATGGGGCCCCCGGGGGCCTGGGGGAATCTGCAGGCCTGGAAGGAGTCGCTGCTGACGGGATGCTTTGCCGCTCCCACCTCCGCCGGGATTCTCTTCTCGATGCTGGCAGCGGCGGGTCTGTCCTCCACCTGGCTGTTCGCGAAGGCGCGCGTCCTGGCGATTTTCGACGATCTGGACACGGTGCTCCTGCTGATCCCGCTGAAAATGCTTCTCGTGGGGGTCCGCTGGCAGCTGGGCGTCATCATCGTCGTCATGGCGCTGCTGGTCTGGGCCGCCTGGAAATACCTGCACCAGATCCGCCTGCCGCACACCTGGCGCTGGGTATTCGCCTACTCGGGAGCCATCGTGGCGCTCTCAGAGCTCATTTACCACGCCAGTCTGAAGGTCGATGACGTCATGCCCGTACATATCGAAGTTCTACTCCCCGCTTTCGTGCTGGGGTGCGTGCTGGCGCGTCCCGAGGGAGTCGATCCCCACGCCGACGATGCTCGTGAAGGCCACCAGGAAGGGCCCGCCTCCGAGAGCGAGCAGCGGGTGGCATTCCTGGTCTCCGCCCTGTTCATGGTCCTGGTTGGACTTTCCCTGCCGCTGCTGTCAGGAATGGTGGGGTCCGCAGGGTGGGGGATGATCCTCGGCCACGTGCTGGTGATCACCGTGCTGTCGAATGCCGGAAAGCTGTTCCCCCTGCTTTGCTACCGCCGGGAGGCAACACTCAGGGAGCGTCTGGCGCTGAGCATCGGGATGTGGCCGCGGGGAGAAGTGGGTGCCGGAGTGCTCATTCTTTCGCTCGGCTACGGCATCACCGGCGCCAGCGTGGCCGTCGCCACGCTGTCGCTGGCCCTCAACCTCGTCGCCACCGGCTTATTCATCGCCGCGGTGAAGAAACTCCTGATGACCCCGAGCCGCTCGTCCTAAAGCCTGCCGAGCTGGACAGTCAGTCCGGAGTTGAGCCCCGGCAAGGCTCCTGTCCGGTGAGCGGGCTGCGCACGCGCCTTGACAGCGCCACGACCCCTTGTGCTAGATTGCCGCTCGAACCAGGAACGCTCATAGGCGAAAAGGAAGAGCAGGAAAATAGGGAAAGCGGTGCGAATCCGCTGCGGCCCCGCCACTGTAAGCGAGGACGACGCCCGTCGGCATCCCACTGGGGAAACCTGGGAAGGGGACGGGCCGAGGATGAATCGCGAGCCAGGAGACCTGCCTATGGGACGATGGAATCCCCCTTCGACGGGAAGGGCCGGGGTTCCCTCCGACCGCCTCTCTTCCACCCGGGTTTTCTGATCCACGCCGATTGAGCCTTCCTCTTCGGGCCTAGGGCCCAGGGAGAAGGCATGCGACCCTCCCGCCTCACGCCCCGGCGGCTGGCCATGGTCCTGTTGCTGCTCGCCGGCTGCCTCCTGCTGAGCATGGCGCTGGCGCTCACGATGGGATCGGTGCGGGTTCCTCCCGGGACGATCCTGCAGGCACTGTCAGGGCGGGGCGCTCCAGAGGAGACCTCCATCATCCTCCTTCAGGTGCGCCTGCCTCGCATTCTGCTGGCGGCGCTTACCGGAGCGGCGCTTGCCTGCGCCGGCGCCTCGTTCCAGGCGGTGCTGCGCAATCCCCTGGCCGATCCCTACATCCTGGGAATTTCCGGCGGCGCGGCCCTGGGGGCCATCCTTTCCACCCTGACGGGCGGCGACTCACCGCTCAGCGGTGTTCTGGCGCGTCCGATCTTCGCCTTTGCCGGGGCGTGCCTCACGGTGCTGGCAATCCTGGCGCTGTCGCGCTCGCGTGGTGTGACCGCCTCGACGCCGATGCTGCTCATCGGCTGGATCTTCAATTCCTTTTTCCTCGCGCTGATTCTCTTCCTGGAGACGGCCGTGGACTTCTCACGGGTGCGAGGGGCGATCTTCTGGCTGGTGGGAACCCTGTCGCCGGTGCCCTACCCGGTGTTGGCGGGCCTGACGGCAGCGGTGGGATCCGGCTTCGTGATCCTGTGGCTGCTGTCCCGCGATTTCGATCTGATTTGCGCCGGAGAGGAAACGGCGCGACACATGGGCTGCAACGTGGAGCGCACCCGCGTGGTGGCGATCCTGGCCGCGTCCCTCATTACCGCAGCCGTGGTTTCCTTCAGCGGGCTCATCGGCTTCGTCGGGCTCATCGTCCCCCATGCCGCGCGCTTCCTCTTCGGCCCCGATCACCGGCTACTGCTTCCCGCCTCCGCGCTGCTGGGCTCCGCCGGGCTGGTCCTGGCAGATGCCCTCTCACGCACGCTGCTTGCCCCCACCGAAGTCCCGGTGGGGGTGCTTACCGTGCTGGTGGGCGGACCCGCGTTCATCCTGCTCTACCGGCGTCATCGCGGGGAGATTTCGCATGACTGAGGCGCTGTCCGCCCAGCGGATTCGGTTCGGCTATGGGTCCCGGCCGTTGCTGAAGGATTTTTCCCTGGAGCTGGGTGAGGGAGAGTTCGCCGGAGTGCTGGGCCCCAATGGCGCGGGCAAGACCACGGTGCTTCGCCTGCTCTCGGGAACGCTCCGGCCGCAGGCTGGCATCGTGCGGCTGTTCGGCGAAAGTCTGTCGGAGCTGCCCCCCCGTAAGCGCGCCCAGCTGATGGGAGTCGTGCCTCAGGAATCCTGGATTCTCTTTCCATTCACCGTGATGGAGGTGGTGCTGATGGGCCGCTTTCCCCATCTGGGAATCCTGGGGATGGAAAATCCTGATGACGAGGACCTGGCCCTCACCTGCCTGGAAGAAGTGGGGATGCGCGAGGCCTATGGGAGGCCGCTCAGCTCCCTGAGCAGTGGCGAGCGCCAGCGGGTGCTCATCGCCCGCGCCCTGGCCCAGCAACCGCGCATCCTGCTGCTGGACGAGCCGACCACCTTTTTGGATCTGAAGCATCGCCTGCTGATCTACGAAATCCTGTCGCGCCTCAACGCCAGCAGAAAGCTGGCCGTCCTGACCATCTCCCATGATCTGAATCTGGCGGCGCGCTATTGCGGCAAGTTGTGGCTCCTCAAGGAAGGCGATCTGCTCGCCTCGGGATCCCCGGCTGAGGTACTGACCCCGGAGCTGCTCCGGAAGGCTTACGAAACCGACGTGGAGGTCGGGCACGATCCGCGCACCGGCTCTCCGTTCATCATTCCCTATCCATCTCAGGACGCTGGAGGTGCATCGTGACACGGCACGCATTCTTCTCGACGCTGGCGCTGACGACGTTGCTGTTTCCCTGCTTTGCACAGGAGGAGAGCCCACCGGCGCCTTCCGGGACTTCCGAGGCTTCCTCCCCCACTGCGGCCCCGGAATCGTCGACGCCGCCACCCGGGCTGGTGGAGCGGGTACGCGTGCCCGGGCGGCTTTCCAGCAAGCCGGAGGAGGCTTCCCAGATTCCCGCCCACGTGACCGTTTTCAGCCGGGAGGAGATCGAGGCATCGGGAGCTGCGACGGTGCAGGAGTTCCTGGCAATGCACAGCGATTTCGTCGTCTTCGACGAGGTAGGCAACGTCGTGCAATCGACCGCGGACCTGCGGGGTTTCAACACCGGATCGCTCGCCACCGGAGCGCTGGTGACGGTGGATGGGGTGCGGGTGAACGAGCCGGACACCGACTACGTCAATTTCGTCCTGATTCCCCTGCAGGACGTGGAGCGGATCGAGGTGATCCGGGGAAGCGCCTCGGCGATCTTCGGCGAGGGCGGCCTCGGCGGGGTGATCAACGTCGTGACGCGCTCGGGCAAGGACACACCATTGTTACTGGCATCCTTCAGCGGCGGAAGCTACGACACGCAGAATTACCGGCTCGCCTCCGGCGGCGAGCATGGCAAGTTCTCCTACTACGGCTCCTTCCAGCGCACCCTGTCCGCCGGCTATCGGGAGAATTCGGATGTGCGGATTTCCGCCTTCCAGCTGGGGGCCGACTACCATCTCTCCGACCAGCAGAGCTTCGGCCTGGATTTGACCGCCGGGACGAATCATCTCAACCAGCCCGGGGCGTTGACTGCTTCCGAGCTTGCCGAAGACCCCACGCAGGACCCGTTCAATCTGAACGATTTCAGCGCCACGGACCTGTATGTTCCCAGCCTGCATTACCAGCTGCTGCTCTCCAACGGCTTTTCCCTCAGCTCGAACCTCTCCTACCGCAGCGCCGACGAAACCGGATTCAACGGGGGCCGCAGCTCTCTAGGGTCCAGTTTCTCCTCCGATCGGTCGCAGCTCGACCTGGCGGCTCAGGCCACCCAGGAGACCACCGCTGGAGAGAAGCAGAACCGCCTCCTCGCCGGCCTGGAAGCCTCGCGCGGCGCCTTCGACACAGCCCAGACGCGCACCGATTCCGACGGCACGCCCCTGCCGCAGAGCGATTTGTCCTACTCCGTGTCGGGGGCCGATTCTTCCCGGCGCATGCTGGGGGTCTTCCTGCAGGACACCTTCGTGTTCAATCCGCGATGGTCGGTGACTGCGGCCGTCAGGCTCGACGAAATCCGCCTGGAGAGTGACGGGCAGCAGGCGTTCTACGACTTTCCACCGCCGACCTTCACCCCAGTGTTCACACAGCGGCCCACCGGAGGCGAGCGCAATTTCTCGGAGCTTTCCCCGAAGCTTGGCTTCAACTTCAATCCGGGCAGCTCCGATTCCTTTTATGCGGGATACTCGCGCGGCTTCCGGGCTCCCACCGTGTTCGAGCTCTTCGCCTTTCCCATCTTCTTTTCCAATCCGAATCTCGAGCCGGTCATCTCGGAGGATTACGAAGCGGGGTGGGATCACCGTTTTCACAAGGGCCCGGCGCTGGCCATTAACGCCTTCTGGATCGACGTGAAGGACGAGATCTTTTTCGTCCTGACGGACCCCTTCACCTTTACCGGGACCAACCTGAACCTGCCGGAGACCCGGCGCCGCGGCGCCGTCGTCACCCTCAACTCGCCTTTGGGACGTGGAATCTCGGGTCAGCTGTCGGGCACCTACACGGAAGCCACGTTTCTCACCTCGTTCGATGATGCCAACATCGGCAACCCCGTGGAGAGCGGCGACGAGCTGCCGCAGATTCCCAAGATCAAGATCTCGGCGAGCGTCGGCATTCCCATCTCCACGGCATGGAAGGTGGATGTCCAGGACATCTACGTCGGAAGCCAGGTCCTGACCTCCGACCTGGCCAACGTGGCCCCCAAGCTGGATCCCTATAACCTCCTCAACGCCAGGGTCACGTTCGACCAGCACTCATGGAGCGCCTTCGCCCAGATCGGCAACCTGCTGGGAAGCGAATACAGCACGCGTGGAATCTACGCGTTCAACTTCTCCACCTTTGCGTTCGATGAGTTCTACACGCCGGCGCCCGGAAGGAATTTCCTAGCGGGAGTAACCCTACGCTATCGGTGAAACGGCTGGGGCGCTTGCTCGCTGACGGACTCCCTGGCGTCGTCGTCAAATTGACTCGACAAATCGTTGCAGCTCCCCTGCCCAAGAAGGGTAGTTTGAGAGCCTGCGACGACCCGCCGCCACCTGAATCACCACGGTGTGATCCCTCGATCTCCTCCATTTCCAAGGTGCTGCCCCGAATTGCTATGCACTCTCGCCCGATGCGCCTATTCCGGTACGCCTCTTGCGAACAGGGATGGGGTGAGGGGATCAGCCATGATCAGATTCTGGACAGAGAGAGCGAGGAGGATGCAGGCCGCACTGGAGCACCACGTGAGCCTGCGGGTTGCCTTCACGGTCTATTCGTTCATCACGCTCTTCCTCTGCGCGCCGGCGCCGGCGCTGGCCCCCCAGGTCGAGATCAGTCCCGCGAGCGCCTCGCTGGGCAGTGGCGCGACGGCTTTCAACTGCGACATCCCGCGCGAAACCCTGTTTCTCCGGGGCGGCGACCCGGCCGCCCTGGAGAATGGGGATTCCTTTTCACAGCTTCGCCGGCAGCCAATTCATCGACTCCGGGGTACCGATCAAAGACCGGCTTCTAATACCTGCCCGTAACCGCCGATCGGCCTAAGAGCTCTCGTCGTGCTCCATCTTCTTGCGCAGCTGCAAGCGAATCTGGTCCGCCATGGGATCGCGGGGGGTCGTGGCGGCGATTCCCGCCATGGCCCCCAGCTTCTCGCTCAACAGGACTCCCAGCAGGCTGTCCAGAAGCGACCCGCTGCCTGAGCCGTTGCCCCCGCCGAGGTTGATTTTCGGGACCACGTCGACCTGCGACTTCTCGATGGCTTCGGCAAAGCGACCCATCACCTGTTGCGCCATCTGGAACTGCGGTCCGCCATAGGCCCGCACCTGCTCGTCGATGGCCAGCGCCTGGGCGACGCCGACCCGTGCCGCGCGCTCCGCCTCCGCTTCCGCCAGTGCGCGGATTTTTTTCGCCTCCCCTTCTCCCAGCAGGCGCGTCTTTTCCCCCTCGGCTGCCGCCAGGGTCTGGATCTGGGCCGCCTGCTGCTGGGCCCGGGCGTAATCGGCTTTCCCCGGGTTCGACTGCACCTGGATGCTGATCTCCGATTCGGTGAGCAGCTGCTGCTGCCGCGCCCGCGCCTCGGCTTCCCGCAGCTCGCGCTCCTTGCCCGCCGCGGTCTGCTGGCGCGAGTAGGTCTCGATCTGCTCCACCGCGATCTGGCGGCTGCGCAGCTGCATGAGAATCTGCTCGATCTGGCCGCCGGGCTGCCCGCTGGTCGGAGTGCCGATGAGCACCTCCTGCAGCTCGAGGTTGTAATGCGCGAACTTCTCCTTCATCTGCTCGCCCGATTGCTGCTGGATGGCGGAGCGCTCCTGGATCAGCTGGATCAGGGTGCGCGTCTGGCCGATGTTCTTGAAATAGGCGCTGACCATGGGATCGAGGGTCTGCTCCACGAGCTTCTTCACGTCGCCGAAGCGCTGGATGACCAGCGGCGCCTTGCGATAGTCGATGTGCACCACGACCGAAAGAGGCAGGCTCGGCTCGAAGGCGTCCTTGGTGATCAGGCTCACCTCGGCCAGGTTCTCGTCGTACTTGTGGGAGCCGGTCTCGCCCCGCGTCCACTTCAGGATGAAATTCGTCGTGGGCACGGTGAGGACCTTGCCGGCGTAGGTGTTGAAGGCGTACTTGCCGGGCAGCAACGGCTCGCTCCAGACGCCGCGCTGCCCCCGCGCCACCAGCTCGCCGTGCAGGTAATCCTTTCCGGAGAGATCGGTGCCGGTGATTCCCGTGTAGGAGACCACCACGCCGACGTTCCCGACCTCGACGACGCTCTTGGGGATCAGCTCGACCGTGCCGAACAGCCGGTTGACGTAGTAGGTCCCCTCCACCAACACCTGAAGCTGCCGGCCGCGGTAGCCGCCGGCGCGCAGGAACTTGTCCGCGTCCTGAAACTTGTTGTGGTAGGTCTCGGCGAGAGTGGGATCTTCGCCCACGGTCGGCCCGATGATCTCGCCGCTGGGCAGCGAGGGACCGTCGTGCACTGTGACGATGCCGACGCTGTCGTCCGTGCCGCGGATGATCACCGGCTCGAAGCCGCCGCGCTCCGCGATCACCGCCGACATCTTGTTGTACATGGCCAGGTCGCTGCGGTCCAGGGGGAGGTAGTAAATCTGATCGTCCGTGATCACCACGAACTGCACCAGATTGATGGCGTAGGTTCCCTCGCGGAGAATCATGCGCTGGGGCCCCTTCTGGCCAGCGGCCGCGAGAAAGCCGACCACGTCCTGGAAGTCGCGCGCCGACTCGTTGCTGGCCAGCACCTGGGTCGCGGGGAGATCCTTGCCGTCTCTGGCGAAGACGTAGCCAATCTTCCCCTGAGGAATGGTGACCAGGGGCATGCGATGGACGCGATACTGAAACGGCGTGAGGAAATGCCAGCCGCCGCGCAATACTTCCGGCTGAAACCCCGCCTCGCCGTTCAGCGCGATCAGCCCCGAGCGCACCGAGCCCTTGCCGCTGATCAGCTTTTCCACGATGCCGACGCGAGTGTTGGGGATGTAGCGAATCCAAAGTGAAAGGACCAGGAGCAGGAGAAATCCACCCATCACCGTCAGTGCGGTGGTGAACGGATGCACGACGATCCAATCGATCCATCCGGAGATCATGGCCTTGTCCTATTCCCCCAGAGGGGCTTGCAGGGTTAATTGCTCAAAGAGTGGGACTATTATCCTCCTCTGAAATCCAGGACAGCAAGCGGCTGGCGGGCATCCGAGTGATGCGATTGGAGTTACCGAAATGACGAAACATTCGGCTGGAAGGCGCGCCAGACAACTGTCTCGCGACAGCGGTCGGCGTGGGGCGGACCGGGTTGTCTCGTCCCACCTTCGATCGCGGGCTTGCCGGGAGATGAGCTGAGTCGGTCCGGGGCGGCGATTCGCCGATCGGTTTAGAGGAGTCCGAACAGCTTGTCGGCGTCGGGGATCGGATTCCACCTCATGATACCCATGGAATCCGTCACATAGTCGGGGTGGCGCATGCCGTTGAGCACGCAGGACACCCCTGGCACGGAGGCCACCGCGTGCAGCGCCTTGCGGGAAAGAGTCTCGGGGCGAAGCTCTTCCGCGAGCGCTGGATTCAGCAGCGCCGCGAAGCCATCGCTGCGCCGCTGGCTGATGGCGGCGGCCTGCGACCGGAAGATGGCCAGGAAATCTCCCAGGACGGAAAGGTAACGCTCGAGCCATGCCTCGAACTTCACGGAAAGCTCGGGGGAAAGTCCGGAGCGCAAGGCGCCTACTGCGTGAAAGAGACGCGGCGAGATCTGATGGTCCTGGATCGACTGCCAGTGCTCGTACCCTCCGACTTGCCCCGCGGTGCCGGCCAGCTGCTCTCCCCAATCGAACAGCCGCCGCACCCTCCCCCCCGAGTTGGTGCGAAGGTGGCTGCCAATTTCCTGGTCGAACTCATCCTCGAGGGAACGGACTCGCTGCTGCGCCTCTTCGATGGAAACCCCCGGGGCGGCCATCGGGAAGTCGGCGAGGCGGATCATCTCCCCTCGACGGAACGCGTTGAGCGGACGATTCACCAGCACCCCGATGCCGTTCTCCGCCGCCAGGGCCAGACAGGATCGATTTCCGGCCGGGCCTTCTTTTCGGACGGTCAGGGGGCCGTGCTCGAAGAGGTTCATGGGAAGCTGCGCCAAAGCGAAGTGATGGCTTCCCCCTCCTGAACCCGCCTCCTGCGCCGCGGCGCCCGCGGCCTCCAGCATCTTTCCCAGCGACGTGGCCTCAGGATCTGTGGGTTCCGCCCCAAACGAATTGGACGAGACGCCGTACCAGGCGATGCGCCCGGCTTGCACCTCCTTCTCGAAATGCGTGAAGGCCGCTTGGATGCGACGATAGAACTCCTGCCGAGCGCTCGCCGGGCCCTGCCCGCGCCGGTGGGCCTGCTCGAGAAAATATTCCGGGTTGTGTAGCAGGCAAGCGTCCAGGCAGGTCAGCTTCAGCCGCTGCAGCGAGCGGGTGAGCTGGTCTTCCAGAAAACTTGGGTGGAGGCAGTGCCAGCAGCCCTCCGAGATCTTCACCATCTCCGGGAAGGGGTCTCCGGAGGTTTCGCGCTGCCTCGCCAGATCCAGGTTGTGTCCCTGGACGTAGCCAATTTTCGAAACCACCACCGTCTCGGCGCGCGACACACCGCCTTGCAGGAAACCCCTTTCGAGAGTGGCCCCGATGCAGGCCTCGCTCTCACCGTCGGCGTAGTTCGTCGAGGTGTCGATGAGGTTGCATCCGGCTCGAAGCGCCTGCTCCAGCGCGCGCCGGTGCTCCGGGGAACGGACATCCACCCGGTAGGCCCCGAAACCCAGGGCGGAAACCGTCAGCCCCGTGCGCCCGAGAATCCGGAAGGCATCCGGGGACAGGCCGGTTGCGATGAAGCGCTGCGCGAGCCCGCGAGTCGCATCCGCAGTGGCGCGCGTGGCGGCTGGATCCAGGGCGATTGTCATATTTTAACGGCTTTGTGCGCCACGCAGATTCCCATCGCCCCTCCCAGGGAATCATGGACTTCCACCGCTGCAAACCCGGATTCCTTCATACGGGAGGCCAGCTCCCGCTGCCCGGGGAAGCGGGACACCGTCGTGAAGATGTAGCCGTAGGTGTGGGGATCGCCGAAGAAAATCCAGCCGAAGACCGGCAGTGCGGCACGCAGGTAGGCGAAATACAGCTTGCTCAAGAGCGGATTTTGGGGCCGGCCGAATTCCAGGCTGGCCAGGCGCCCGCCGGGCCGCAGCACCCGAGCCGCTTCTGCCAGGCCGCGATCCAGATCGGCGAGGTTTCGCAGTCCATAAGCGCAGGTGACGATGTCGAACGAGGCATCTGTGAAGGGAAGCGCCAGGGCATCTCCCTGCCGGTAACTCACGGGAAGCCTGCCCGGCGTGACCTGGCGGGCGATTTCCAGCATCTCTTCCGTGAAGTCGAGTCCCACCACTTCACCGGCGGCGCCGTTCGGCGCCGTCGCAAGGTTTCGGGCCACGTCCCCAGTGCCGCAGCAGAGATCCAGCGCCTTCTCCCCATGCCGCGGAGCAGCCAGAGCGACCAGGCGGCGTTTCCAGCGCCGGTGCATGCCCCAGCTCATCAGGTCATTGATCCGATCGTAGCGTCGGGCGATGCGTGCGAAGAGCCGATGGACCTTCTCGGCCCGCTCCGCTCCCGGGGAGTAATAGCGATTCTCCGGCGCCGCCTCATGCGCGCGTTCCATGCCTCATCTCCTTGACGATGCGGCACATCACACCACACTTCGCAACGCCTGGCAAACCCTTCGTTGACGCTTGGGAAATGGGTCTGTTAGGATCCCGCATCGATTCGGTGCCCCAAGAAAGGCTCATCCTTGGCCATGGCCTGGTTCAAGAAGATCAAGAAACCCAAGCAAGCCGTCGAGAACAAGCAGCAGCGTGTTCCCGAGGGCCTCTGGGTCAAATGCGATGGTTGCAAGGAGATCATCTACAAGAAAGAAGTCCTGCGGAACGCCAACGTCTGTCCCAAGTGCAACTACCACTTCCGGATCACCGCCAAAGAGCGCCTCGCGGCCCTGCTGGATGAAGGTCGCTTTCAGGAAATAGACACGGACATCTACTCCGTGGATCCCCTCAAGTTCGTGGATACCAAACCCTACCGCGATCGCCTCCAGGAATACCGGGAGCGCACCGGGATGACGGACGCGGTCATCAACGTGCGTGGGACGCTGGGGGGCTACCAGGTCATGGTCTGCGCCATGGAGTACCGCTTCATGGGGGGGAGCATGGGATCGGTGGTCGGCGAGAAGGTCACCCGGGCCACGGAGCGCGCAATGGTGGAAAAAATTCCCCTGATCGTCATCTCCTGCTCGGGCGGAGCGCGCATGCAGGAGGGCAGCCTCTCCCTGATGCAGATGGCCAAGATCAGCGCGGCGCTCGCCCGGCTGGACGAGGCGCGCATCCCCTACGTTTCGATCATCACCGATCCCACCACCGGCGGCGTCACCGCCTCCTATGCCATGCTGGGAGACATCAACATCGCCGAGCCCAAAGCGCTCATCGGGTTCGCCGGCCCGAGAGTCATCGAGCAGACCATCCGTGAAACGCTTCCCGAAGGCTTCCAGAGGAGCGAGTTCCTGCTGGATCACGGCATGCTGGACTTCGTCGTGGAGCGCTCGAAAATGCGCGAGACCCTGATTCAGTGCCTGCGGTTCATGGTCAACCCCGAGTTCCTGGCTCCCGCGCCGGCACCCGCCCCCCCCGCGACCGTGCCTTAGAGCGCCAGCGGTTTCCATGGATTATCCCGAAAGCCTCGATTACCTCTTCGGCCTCCAGAGGATGGGCGCTCGAATGGGCACCGCCACCGTCGCCTCGCTTCTGGCGCGGCTGGGGGATCCGCAGAATTCCTACCCTTCCGTCCTGGTGGCGGGAACCAACGGCAAAGGCTCCACCTGCGCGCTGCTCGCCTCGATCCTCCGCGAGGCGGGACTCAAAGTCGGGCTGTACACCTCGCCGCACCTGGTCCGCTTCGAGGAGCGGATCGTGGTGGACGGGGCCGAGATCACGCCGGCTGAGGTCGCCGGCCTGGCCGGAATCGTCCGGGAGCAGGCGGAGCAGATGGCTGCGAGAGGGGGCGAGAAGGAGCAGCCCTCCTTCTTCGAAACGACCACGGCGATGGCCTTCCGGTACTTCGAGCAGCGAGCGGTGGACTTGGCGGTGCTGGAAGTGGGAATGGGCGGCCGGCTGGATGCCACCAGCGTCGTGGACGCCATCACCTGCCTGTTCACTCCCATCGGCATGGATCACCAGCAGCACCTGGGATCGACGATCGAGGAGATTGCCACGGAGAAGGCGGGCATTCTCAGGAGCGGCAGCCGGGCCATCACGGCCCCCCAGCCCCCCGAGGTGATGCGCGTGCTGCAGCGCTGCGCCGCCATCCGCGGAGCCACGCTCTTCGAGGCGGAGCAGATGTGGCGGCCGGTGGAAGGTCCCGGCGGCACGCTCAGCCTGGTGTCTGAAATGGATTCCTCGAAACGGTTCGAGGGGCTCGCCCTTTCGCTGGCGGGAAGGCATCAGTGGACCAACGCCACCCTCGCGGTGGCCGCGGCCACCCGGCTCCCCGGGTTTCATGAGAAGGTCACGGAAGACGCGATCCGCCGGGGTCTCGCCGGCGCCCGCTGGCCGGGACGGTGCGAAAAGGTGTCGGACGCTCCCACGCTGCTTCTGGACGGCGCTCACAACCCGGACGCCGCTCAGGCGCTGCGCAGCTTTCTCCTGGAGAACTACACCTCGAAGGGGAAAAGGGTGGTCATGGTGTTCGGGGCGATGCAGGACAAAGATCTTGCCGGCATCATGCAGCCGCTGTTCTCATGTGCGTCCAGTGTGATCGTCACCCGCGCGGAAACTCCCCGGGCTGCGGACCCGGTGTTTCTGGAAGGGGTCGCCCGCCGCTATCACGCCAAAGTGCTGCGCGCTCCCAGCGTCTCGGCGGCCCTCTCCGCGGCGCGTCAAGAGGCGGGAGAGGAGGGCGTGATCTGTGTGACCGGATCGCTCTACCTGGTGGGGGACGTGAAGTGTCTCCTGGACGGTCAGGAGCCCCGCATCCGCCAGGCCCTCTGACCACCAGCTGCCGAGCTCGGCTAACCTCCCGTCTCGTTCATCTCGTCCGCCAACGCCATGGCCTTCTTCCGCACCTCTTTCGTCTCCCCCTTGAGCACTCTGGTGATATCTTCCGGCGAGCCGATGTCATCCAGTGTCTTCTTGGCTAGTTCCCGGTGTTTCGGATCCGGATCGTCTGCCGCGACATAGGCCACCGCCAGAAGCCCCGCATCAATCATCGGATACTGTGCTCGTGCAGCCGCAAGGCCCATCTGTTGATCAAACGTCGCGGTTCCCGATTTCTCAATCTCCGGCTTCATCGAGCGCAGGAGTTTAGCTCCCTCCGCTCCGAATAGAGCTTCGCCGCATTGATTCAGGAGAGTCTGGGCACGCGCATCTGTCACTTGCATACCGGCGGTTGACACCTGCAGCAGTTCCAGGACGCATGCGGGATCCTTTCTGATTCTCTGCCGCTCTGCCTGTGTAAGGACGCGGGGACGGGTCGAGATCCTGCTTCCGGCAAGGACCGAGCGTCCTTCATCGAATGCAATCTGGTTCTTGTTCTTCGCAAACCATGCTTCGAAGTCAGCGAGGATTTTCTCCCGCTCCAGCGCCGGGGTCTGCTTGTAGATTGGCAGATCAATCCCAATCTCGCCAGAGGCCAGAAGTAGATAATCTTCCCGGGTCTTGGCATCAGCCGTGTGTTCGGCAAGAGCCATGTACACCAGAATCGTCTCCCGGGATGTCGGATATAGGCTCAAGCTGCCTGCGAGTGTGCCGGTGTATGCTGCCAACGATCCGTCATCTCTCGCCAGAAGATCGTAGAGGAGGGGCAGGTAGGAGGGATTCAGCGGCTCCTTTGGGAAATAGGATCCAGAGGATGAAACTATCCATCTGTAAAGTGTCAGCGCTCCGATCTGCTCTTCTTTGGTGCCGCCCTTCAGACCTTGATCGATGGCCTCGCGCACTGGCTCCCGGGGTGCCCTGGCGAGCTGATAGAGGCTTTCTTCGCGGGGCGTTCGGACGTAGGGTGGACCCTCCGCCTTCGGCCCCCTCCCCTCCGCTTCCTCGATAACGAAGCCTCCAAGCTCAGCCAAGCGGGCCCGCGTCTCGGTAACGGTCGGGACCTGGCCGCCTGCCCATACTTCTGGAATTTGAAGAACCATCAGGAGCCATGCAAAACGCAATCTCATGGGATACATCAGAAGCCCCCTCATCTAAGGCATGACCGCGCCAAATGGCCAGAGGTTATCCATCTGGCTGTGAGGTAGATCATAGGGCGTCGCCGGAACCCGAGTTTTCCCTCCACCAGCGCCGACTTGATAGACGTCTCGAGTGAAGTGGGCGATGCCAACTGCGGCAACAGCGAGACCCACAGACTGCCAATGAAAACCTGTGGACCGGGATAGGGAGACGTGAACGCCAGGGTCGTTGACCGTATTCGAACTCGGACCCATGTAGGGATCGATCAGGTTGAGGGTGATGCTGCGGCCGAGTACGCCGGATTCAGTGAGCCTGTTCGTCAGCGCCACCGCCCCGCCTCCGCCCCGACTGAAACCGGTGATTTCGACTGGCAGGCTACCGCCTTGCCCACCCATGCTCCCGGCTGCGGAGACACCAAGAACGGCGTTGGCGAGAATCTGCACGCCGGAATCGGAGGGCTCGTTGAACCTTCCCACCTGCGCCAGGGAATCGGCGTTGACGGTCAGCGTCACAAATCCCTTTGCCTGCATGGCGCTGGCCTTGTCGTCCAGCTCCGTCCTGTCTTGGGAGCAGCTGGTCCCGAAGACCCCCTCCGCCGCGGCGTCCTGATTCAGTCCCAGGATGATCACCCCTACCCCGCGTGGATTTGCCATGTTGCTCATGTTCTCGGGGTCCGTCAGCGACGCCTGGATCTGCCCAGCGATTTCCTGATTGCGGCTCCCCTGACGCGCCGCGTAATGGTTGGCCCAGTGAGACAGCTCCCGGAGCCCGATGCCGGCGGCGTGCCGATCTTCCATGGCGGTGTAGCCATGGAGCTTGCGCATTTCCTCCTCGGCCCTGCGCATCGACTCTTTGTCCTGCGCCTCACGCGAATGCCAGGCCCCCTCCGAGGCGGCGGCCCCGTTGTCGTACTGCTCCCTTTGCTGGGCATTCATCATTCCAGTTGGATCCGTGTCGTTGACCGGATTGTTGAACACGTAGTTGTAGAGGTTGAGAGAGGCGGCTTCCCCCAGCGGGTCCCGCTGCAGGAATCTTCCCAGGTACGGATGGTAGGTCCTGGCGCGATAATCGTAGAGCTTCGTCTCAGGGTCGTAATACCGTCCGGTGAACAGCAGGTTGTTGTAAACCGCCGAGCTGGTCAGCGGGGTGAAGGTCGGAGAGAGAAACGTCACCTGGCCGTAGGCGTCGTACTGGTAGCGCTCCACGACCGCCCCGTTGCTGCTGGTCACCGCCGCGACCGAGCCCAGGGCGTTGGTGTGGTAGAAGAGATCCGACGCCACGCCTCCTTGCCAGCGCCGGCGGGTCAGCACTTCGTCCGATCCCAGACCGTACACGTAGCTCGCCACCAGCTGCCCCGTCGAGTCTCCATCCCGCTCCTGGATGAGCCGGTCTCCATCGTAGACGTAGCGGGTGCGGGTTTGGCCGTTCAGGCTCTTGGAGATTCTTCGGCCCAGGGCATCATAACGGTAGGTGGCCAGGTTGCCCCCCGTGTCCAGAATCATCACCAGGCGGTTCAGGAAGTCGTAGCTGTACTGCTGGTCTCCCAGGCTCGACGCTTCGTTGGTCAGATTCCCCAGGAAATCGTAGTTCAGCGTCCTCGCCCCCTGGGGGCCGTTGAACAGAGTGTACTGATTCAGTGAGTTGAGTGTCTGGTTGTAGGTGGAAGAATTCTTTTTGTGGGATTTCCAGTTGCCCAGGCCATCCAGGGTGAAATCCTGGCTCGTTCCTGCGCTCCCCAGGAGCTCACCCGCGGCGTTCAGAATCCCTTCCTTGCGGCTAATCACGCGATACACGGCGTCGTACCCGAACGTTTCCCCCTTCCAGTTGGACCCCGAGGGTTCGTGGAGGCGGCGCTCGAAGGTGCGGTTGCCGGCGGGATCATAACCGTACCCGAAGCGCGCCAGATTCACCCCGGTGGAATTGAGCTGGTTGGCGAAATCGATCGGCCGCCGCGCCGCGTCGTATCCGGCCCCGACGGTATCCGTCGCGCTGTTCAGCATCGTCAGCTTCGTGCCGTTGGGGTAGATGCGGCTCAAGAGGCGTCCCACTCCGAGATAATCGTACCGGACGGTTCCTGTGGCGCTGTCCACGAAACTCACGGGCCGATTCAGCTCGTCGGGCAGGAAGCTTACCGTCCGATCATTGGGGTAGGCAACCGACCGCCTGAATCCCACGCCGTCGTACACGGAAGTCACGGTCTGAGTCCCCGTCAGGAGCGTGCCGCTGCTGTTGTCCCGCCAGGTCTGTGCTTCGGAGAGCACCTTGCCCAGCGAGTCGTAGGAGAACGCCACCTCGCTGTCGACGAATCCATCGGACGTGCTCGCGTCGTCCTGGGCCAGGGTGACTCTCGCCAGGCCGTCGTATTGGAAGCTCTGGCGCTGCGTGCCGATGACCGAGGGAGCCTGGGAGTTGTGGACGTCCTTGCGGGTCGCGCGGTGCAACCCGTCGAACTGCGTGGTCGTCGACAGAAAAGGGCCCGTGCCACTGAATTGAGTCCAGGCGGTGGCGAGAGAGTCCCGGTTGTAGGTGGTCTCGCGGTAGGTCCCGTCCGGGTAGGTGATCCGGGTCTGGCGGCTCAGGTTGTCAAAAAGGAAGCTGGTGACCCGGTTATTGTCATCCTGGATTGACGTGAGACGGCTGTTGGCGTCATATCCGTAGGTGGTGGTGATCCGGCCGTCCGGATTGGCGGAGTTGATCAGGTTGGCCGGAATGCCTTCCGTGGCGCCGTTCCAGAAAAAGCCCGCCTCGACTTTCGTCAGCCGGTTCAGTCCGTCGTAAGTGGATTTGCTTCGGCCCCCCGCCGGGTCGGTCACCTGGACCTTGTTTCCCCGGCTGTCGTAGACCGTCGTGGTGGTGAGATTGAGCGCCGGGGCTCCCAGGCGCCCCACCAGCCTCGCCTCGATGGGCCGGTTCATCGAATCGTACCTGAAGGTGCTCCGATGCTGTTGCGCGGGGAGGAGCCGCGGCGAAGCTCCCGTCCGGTCGGCGCCGTACTCCGTCTCGGTAATCTGCAGCACGTTGCCGTTCGGATCGTAGACCGTGTCGGTCGCATTGCGGTTGTTCAGGGGGTTGGCGGCGTCGAAGGTGAATGGCGAGGCGACGTTCATGACGATCTTGATTTTCCGCCCCAGGCCGTCGTAACGCATCTCGGTGGCGTGACCCTTGTCGTCGATGCCGCGGACGACCCGGCCCAGGCGATCGAAGCCGACCAGGCGGGTCACCCAGCCATCTCCCGCGGCGGGGAGGGGCTCCCCCGGCGGAGCGGTTGCGAGTCCAGCGTTGGAATCGGTGCTCAGTGGCGTCAGGCTCGGCCCCACATACTTGAAAAAGCGGGAGTCCGAGCGGCGCAATCGCCCGATCTCGTCGTAGAAGCTCCTTTCCCGGGAGATCTCAGGGTAGTCCAACCCGGGAGGCGCCGAGGGCGCCGGGGTCGGCCCACCCAGCGTCCCGTAGGCAACCGTCTCGAGAACGTTGCCGCCGGCGTCGTAGCTGAGCGTGCGCTTCTGAAAAGCTGAATCGAAACCGACCACTTTTCTCCCGTAGCCGTCGTAGCCGCTTCGCGCCACGTGCCCTTCGGGATCGGTCACCTGGATCACGCTTCCGGAGCCGTCGTAGGCGTACTGGGTGACGGAATCGTCGGCAATGGAGTAGGTCATGTCTTCCGGGTCCATGGAGGTGTTCCTGAGCACGACTTCCCGATAGAGAAGATCCCGCTCGTCGTAGAACCTCAAGATGGCGTTGCCCGCGGGAAAGATGGTTTTTCGCAGATTCCCGTTGCCGTCGTAGGCGTAGGAGGTCGTTATGGAGATGGCGGGCACATCATCGGTCGAGAGAGTCTCGGAGATCTTCCGATCGAGGCCATCGTAGGTCGAATTCTTGGTAATCCAGCGTGTCGGCAATGGAGATGAGAAGGATCCGTCGTCCCGGCGCTCCGTCCGGTGCTGGATGACGTTGTTGTTGGCGTCGTAGCGGAATTGCTCGAGATAGCTGAACGCCGGTGCCGCAGGAACCTCGCTCGAGCCCGCCGCGGCGTGGGCGATCTGTACGATCTGATTCAGGGCGTTGACGGAGTAATCGGTTCGCACCCCCCGACCGTCGCGGGCCGTCCGGACGTTTCCCACCGGATCGTAGGTAAAGGAGAGCAGGACATTCTGGGGAGGCGGGTTCTGGCCGCCCTGGCGCGGCAGCGGCCCGACTCCCGGCGGCAGCGGCAGGGTCGCGGTGGCATCCAGCACACGCTCCTTGAGGTACCCTCCCCCCGCCTCCCCCGTCACGCCGGAAAGGCTCCTGCCGTCCGCCGGTGCCGGAGTCAGGCTGAGATCTCCGTCGGGGTTGTTTTCAGCGAAGTAGCGATAGGCGGTCTCGTTGTATTCGGAATCCCGGGTCCGCGTGGGAAGCCCGAAGCTGTTGTACGCAGTGTAGCTCGCTATCTCATCCTCGGGCCCCAGCGAGACGGGGTTCCCGGCGTAACTCGTTGCGGCCCCCTCCGAAACCTTGATGAGATTGCCGGCCCGATGATAGCCGTCGCCGTTGAGGTCCCCGAGCTGTGCATTGCCGTTTCCCGTCGACATGAATTGCGCGATGGTGGCGTTGACCCACCAGGATGGATCGACGGAGTCCGGAGCGGCTCCTCCCGTAAGCTGCGCGTAAGTCCCCTCCTGGTAATCGTAGGTCAGCTTCGTCACGTGTCCGCGTGGATCGGTGATCCGGATCGGCTGGTTGAACAGCGGCTCGTACTCGTAGCGGGTCTCGAGCCGCTCCTGTCCCGCCGCGGCGCCCCGCGCGCCCGGCGTCCTGATGACCCGGAGCACATTACCCTTCTGGAACAGATCGGGATTCGCGGCGAGGCCCTGCTGGTCGTAATAGATCAGCTCCTCCGTCATACCTTCCGAGTAAGAGACCAGGTTTCCGGCGGAATCGACGTTGTTCCCGCTCGACTGCGTGTGCCGCGATACCAGCATGGGCTGCTCGCCTTGGCTGTCGATGACATAGGTATTGGTTTCCATGTAGTCGATCTCCCCGGTGCGGACGTTGCGATTCGTCCGGGTCTCGATGCTGACCGGGTTGCCCTGGAGGTTGAACCGGTGGACCTGCACGTTGCCGTTGCGATCGGTCACGGTGGCCTCGGTCGTGATGGTGTTGGCGCCCGGGCCCACGCCTCCCGACTCGGAGCTGTAGGAGTAGAGGAGCATCGGAGGCGACACGCCGCCGCCATAGGCCTGCCGCGCCACGGTGTCGACCGGTGCTCCCGACTCCCTGCGCGGCGACCCGCATAGGGGATCCGCATCGGAAGTGTAGAAATTGGTCAGGAAGGTGCTCCCCTTCGCGTCGGTGATGGACTGGAGGTTGTGCCGCAGCAGCGCCTCGGTGCAGCCGTTCGCCCCCAGGTAGCGGTAGGTTGTCGTCTTGCCGGCAGGGAAGTCGTTACCGTTCGGGGTCCCGGTCACCACCGGCGAGCGCACGGTGGTCAGGTCCCCTTGGGCGTCGTAGCCATAAACGACGCTGCGTCCGGCGAAATCGGTCACGCGGATCAGCCTTCCGGAGGCGTCATAGAGGAAGGTGATCGAACGGCCGAGCGTGTCGGTGATCCGGTCGATGCTCCTCCCGGAATGGTGAATCGTCAGCGCGTCGCCCTGGCGGTTCTCGATGCGCGTCAGCAGCCAGATCAGATAGTTATTGGCGTCCCGCGATTCCTGGGCGAAGGTCTTGACGGTGCCGTCGGCGGAGCGAATCTGATATCCGGTGCGGCCCGGCAGCGGGCGGATTCTTCCGAAAAAACCGACGAACGCCTTCCAGCCCATTCCCAGGTGGCACTGGTCGAGCCAGATGTCCTTCCAGCCGTTGCCCATCCTCCACTCTACCGCCTCGCAGCCCATCCCGGCGTCGCTCCAGAAGCCGGGAGTGAGGTACTCGTCATAGCCCAGGTGCCAGTTGTGGCCCAGCAGGCTGCGCTGGCCATCCCTCCTGCTGCGGTAGGTTCGTGACAGCCGGAACGGAATGCCGCGGCCCGGAATCTCGAAATCGGTGACGGTAATCTGAAACTCTCCCGTGGAGAGCACCACACCCAAGGGGCCCATGTCGGAGTTCCGGTAGGGCTCCTGGTCATAGAGACTGAAGACAATGCCGTTGGTGCCATCCAACGTCTGCGGATGCTGAGGATCCACCCCGAAATAGGGCGAGGGGGGGCCCGAATTGTCGATGCAGTTGCCATCCCGATCACAAATCGCTTGCACCGCCAGCGAAGGTGAAGCGGAGAGGGCCATCATCAGGAGTCGCAGCGCGATTCGGAGAACGGGGTGGACTTGCCTTGCGGGATCGATTTTCCGGGACACCATGTGCCTCCTTGCCCGAGAGTTGAGCGGAGGCAAGTGCAACGGCGGTGCCACGGAAGTCGCCGGTCGCGGCGGGGAAATGGCTGCGGTGCATGCTTCTCATTTCGTCCCGCGCCGGCGGCCCGCACCTCATCTTCTTTTCAGCGGGATAGGGAGTTGGAGGGCGCGCTCGGTGGGGAACGGTGGACGGTGTCGAGCATGACTCCGGCAGGTCGCGCCCTGGTTCACCGGCGGACGGGAGCGACCGCGACAGTTCTCCGGCGGAAAATCCTTCAGGATGCGGGACGGCGTGATGCCTCGTGCACGAAATCCACCAGGCAGGCCACGTTTTCCACCGGAGTCTCGGGAAGAATGCCGTGACCCAGGTTGAAGACGTGCCCCGGACGGCCGCCCGCGAGGCTCAATACGGCTCCTGCTTCGCGCCGGACGACGCCGGATCCGGCGAATAGGACCGCCGGATCCAGGTTTCCTTGAATGCCTCGATCCTGCCCAATGCGCCGCCAGGCCTCGTCGAGAGGAATGCGCCAGTCGGCTCCCACCACGTCACCGCCCGCTTCGGCCATCCGCTCCAGGAGGGCCGAGGTCTCCGTGCCGAAATGAATCAGCGGAACTCCCGTTTCCTTCAAAGCCTGGAAAATCCGCCGCGAGTGGGGCTGCACGAAGGTGGCGTATTGGGCGGGAGAGAGATTCCCCACCCAGCTGTCGAACAGCTGCAGGGCCTGGGCGCCCGCCGCCACCTGCGCCGTGAGGTAGGCGATGACCGTGTCGGTGAGGCGACCCATCAGCTCGTCCCACAAATCGGGCCGGTCGAACATCAATGCCTTGGTCCAGCGCAACCGCCGCGGCGACCTTCCTTCAATCAGATAGCTTGCCAGCGTGAACGGCGCCCCGGCGAAGCCGATCAGCGGAATCCGCCCGTCCAGCTCGCGGCGGATTTGGCGAATGGCCTCCAGCACGAAGGGAACGTCCCGCTGGGCGTCGAAGCTCTTCAGGTCGCGGATGGCCGCTTCGGTGCGCAGGGGATCGTCGATGACCGGCCCCACGCTTTCCTCGATGCGGAACGGCACCCCCATGCCCCACAGTGGCACCATGATGTCGGAGAACAGAATCGCCGCATCCAGATCGAACCGCTCCACCGGAAGCAATGTCACCCGGGTCGCCAGCTCCGGAGTCTTGGCCAGCTCGAGCATGGCGTGCTTCTCCCGCAGCTTGCGGTACTCCGGCAGGTAGCGGCCCGCCTGGCGCATGATCCAGATGGGGGTGCAGTCGGTCGCCTCGCGGCGGCACGCCTTGAGGAACCGCTGGCTCCTGGCGGTATCCGATCGGCTGGGCACCAAGGGCTCTCCTTAATGAAATGGCCCGGGAGCCGGGCTTTCCCCACCGTCGGGCCGGCAGGATCAAGACGCCAGGAGCTGCACGCTGCGATGCGCCACGTAGAAGCCGAAGCCGGCCAGCATGGCCACGCTGACGTAGGCGATGGCGTTGGCGGTATGGCGGAACCGCGCCCCCATCCATCCGAACGCGTAGGTGATGACAAAGGAATAGAGCACCAGGGAGGAAAACATCCCGGCAATCCCGTCCCAGCCCAGCGTGGCCAGCAGCAGCGCGCCGTTGGCCATCCACCAGGCGAAGGAGAACGGGCTGGTGAGCACGGTGAGCAGGCCCAATCGGTAGGAGCCGCGAAGCTTGGATTCTTCCAATCCAGCCCGGGCCGAGCGGTAGGCCCCATGCGCCATCCAGAGCAGAAGGCCTGCCCCAGCGAGGCCCAGGCCTCCCACGGCGCGGGGGTGATTCCCCAGGAAGGCGATGAAGCCCAGGGTGACCAGCGACAGCCAGACCGCGTCGGCGCTGATGGCGCCGAGCGCCGTCAGAATCGACTCACGGCTCCGCCCGCGCGAGGCTGCCGTGGCCATCACCGCCATCACCGGGCCGGGAGGCGCGGCCAGGCTGAACCCGAGCGCCGCCCCTGCGAGAATCTCCTTCACCGCTCCGTCCCTTCGTCCGGCCGCTCGTATTCCGCTCGCTGGTGAGCTTCCACCGGATCCACCCCGGCTCCGATCCAGCGCTTGATCCGCTCTTCCCTTTCAAAGCAGCGCCGGGCGCTTTCCATCACTTCCGGGGCCCGCTCGGCGGGAAACACCACGACGCCGTTCTCGTCGGCGGCGACGTAATCGCCTCGCCGGACCAGAACCCCTCCGAGCCGGACCTCTCCTCCGAAGCCGCCGAAGGCGCACCGTCCGCGGATCGACTGCTGGATGGCGCCCTTGCCGTAGGCGGGAAAAATCATCTCCCGCATCTCTTCCAGATCCCGCGTCACTCCGTCGATGACCACTCCCGCCAAGCCCCGCCGCTGTGAGGTGAAGGCGGCGATTCCACCAAAGGAGTTCACGTCGAGCCTTCCTCCGTTGTCGATCACCAGCACGTCTCCAGGCTCGGCGGCCATGATGGCGCGCAGCGTTCCCTCCACGGCGGAATCCGACCCTTCCGGAAGCAGATGGATGGTCATGGCCCTGCCGGCCGCTTTACTACATCCGGCCCAGAGCGGCTGAAATCCTCGCGGCGTGCCCGACAGCCCGAGCGCGTCCAGGGCATCCGACAGATTGCAGGTGGAGAATTCCATCAGCCAGCGGATCATTTCACCTTCGCTCAATTTCCTGCTCCTTTCGGCGCCGCCCTGGGAGACTCCGCGCGCTGGCGGATGGCTTCCAGCCAGCTGCGCCGGATCAGGGCACTTCCTGGATGTATCAGGCTCCAGTAGATCCCGAAGCGCCACCGGGCGGCTTCATCGGTGGCCAGGATGCGGGTTTCGGTGCTCAGCTGAGTCCATCCGTCCTTCGCATCGTCTACATGGAAATCGAACCCGATTTTTGCATAGCCGGGCTCCTCGAATGAAGCGAATTCCGCCGACGAGCGCGGAAAGCGCGCCCCTTGTTGCCCTGCCGGTCCAAATCTTTCGACGATTCCCAGAACCAGGTCGCGGTCCGGCACGTCGCGCAGGGAAAGGAATCCGGAATCGGAGAGCGCCGCAAGCATGCTGCGGTTTCGCATCGACCTTGTCTCGACCGCGGCGAGACGGAAGGAACGGCCATCCGGCTCGACCGCAACCTCCAAGTACGTCTCTGCGGAGCCTCGCTCGAGGCGGTAGGTTTCTCGGCAGCAGCCGTCCCGGGCGATTGGGCGACCGCCAATCCCCGACAAGGCATCCCGGTAAGCCGCGAGAATCTCCGCCGGAGACCATCTCTTGGAGACGCTCTGGCTTTCGTACTGTGCCGAGAGGCTCCGCCCCGTGACTGGCACTTTGGCCGGCTTGGGCTTACCCGTTACAAACCACCGCGTCGCCCGATCCTCCCGTTGCAGCGATTCGAGCCGGTAACCCGGAACCACTTGCGGCGGACCGTCTCCCGCCAGGAGCCGCTGTGGAAGGGACCGGATGGCCATCAGCGTCACCAGATAGCGGATTTCCTCCGGCCGGACTTCCAGGATGGCCTGGAATACCCGCTGGGGAGAGGCGTGAATCCTCAGTGAATGGATTTCATGAAAGTGATATTCCCAAAGGAGCTCGTCCAGCGCCTTCCGACGCCCGGCGACCTCCACCTTGGGTGCCGGCCAGAGCGCCCCCAAGATGGCGAACCCGATCCCGGCCAGGAAAACACCGAGAGCAGCTCTTCGGTCAGGGATCCGCAGGAAGCGCAGGGGTCGAAGCAGGGATATGAAGCCGATTCCCGCTACCGCCATCCCCGCGTAAACGAGGAAGGAGCCCATGGAAGGATTATTTCCCCCCGAGCTGCGCGTGGCGGAAGCAGCTGACCAGGTGATCGTTCACCATTCCCACGGCCTGCATGAAAGCGTAGCAGATGGTGGGTCCCACGAAGCGGAATCCCCGCTGCCGCAGCTCACGACTCATGGTATCCGATTGTGCGGTGGTGGCCGGAATCTGCGACATCGATCGCCACCGGTTCACTTTCGGACGATGGTCCACGAAGCGCCAGAGATAGGCGTCCAGATTGCCGAATTCGTCCCGCACCCGCAAGGCAGCCTGCGCGTTGGCGATGGCCGCCTCAACCTTGAGGCGGTTGCGGATGATGCCGGGGTCGGCCAGCAGGGAGCGGATTTTTCGCCGATCATAGCGCGCCACTTTCTCCACATCGAAGTGGTCCATGGCCAGGCGATAATTCTCGCGCTTCTTAAGGATGGTCTCCCAGCTCAATCCCGCCTGGGCCCCTTCCAGAATCAGGAACTCGAACAGAGCTCGGTCATCGTGCAGCGGCAAGCCCCATTCACGATCGTGGTAGTCCACGCTCAGGTCGGTCTTCGCCCAGTGGCACCGAACCGGCTCACGCTTAACACTCATCCCCTCTCCAACGCTGCGGCGCGCACCGGCCGGCGATGCCGATCGAACCAGGCCGCCCAGAGCAGAAAGAGTCCCAATCCGAGCGCGACCCAAGCCAGCGCCGGCACGCTGGGAGGCGGCGGTCCCACGAGATTTGCCAGGTAAATCGCCACGAGTGCCAGGACGAAAGAACGATAGCCCCACTTCCCGATCGCATCGGTGGGGCGGGTTCCGCGCTGGTACAGCACCAGAGCTGTCACGAACATCCCCGTTTCCACCACCAGAGTCCCTGAAACGGAGTTCCACAGACCCAGGCCGACGCGCCCGCCTCCCCAGGGCAGCCAGGGCAGGTCGGGGCGGTGCGTGATCACGTCCAGGATCCAGTGGCTCACCACCCCCAGAGCCAGCAACACGGCGCCTCTCCCGTAGCCGGTGGCCGCCCGGTAGCAACCTCCCACCAGCGCCGCCCAAACGCACACCATCAGCAGGCTGTGCGAGATCGGGTAGGCGACGAAATCAAGCGGCGTGAAGGCGGTGTTACCAGGCGCGATGCGCACTTTTTCCTGACCAGTCAGCAACAGCAGCGGCCAGAGGAGATCGGGGAAGCAGGCCGCCGCCAGGAGCCATCCCAGGGAAGTCCCGGGTGCCGCGCGCTTGGAGGCGAACCCAACGGCGAAGTGGCCCAGGAACATCAGCCCCCTTCCTCGGCCCTGCCGGCCCTCAGCTGCGGCGCGATGGGAGCCTCACGACTCCGGCGTGGAATCGCCGGAATCCCCTTCCAGAGATCGCTGCGGGGATCGGTTGAACCGAAGGCTCAGGACATCCGGTCGCGCGAAATGTCCGGTCACGTCCAGCAACTGGCGCTCCTGGGGGATCCGATCCAGATCCAGATCGGCGATGAGGATTCCTTCCTGGTTCCAAAGCGGCCCGGCCAGGAACTCTCCGTCGGGTCCGATGATGGCGCTGCCGCCGGTCCCCAGCTCCTCCGCAAGGGGAGCCAGGTCTTCCTTGAGCTCGAAATCGGCCGGATAGCGGCTCTTCCGAAGATAGGTGCCGGCGCAGACCACGAAGACCCGGCCCTCGGCGGCGGTGTTCCGTGCGTTCACCAGGAAGATCTCCCGATCGTCCGCGTTCGGAGCCAGGTGAATCTGCTCCCCCTGGGCGTAAAGGGCATAGCGGGCCAGGGGCATCCAGTTCTCCCAGCAAATCAGCCCGCCCACTCTCCCGACCGGCGTGTCGAAGACTCCCAGAGTGCTGCCGTCGCCCATTCCCCAGAGGAGCCGCTCGTGGTTGGTGGGCACCAACTTGCGGTGCTTGCCAAGGTACGCCCCGTCGGGGCCCAGGAAAACCAGCGTGTTGAACAGGGTGTCGCGCCGGGCCTCCCTCTCGCTCACTCCGATCACCACCAGCGCCTTGGCCTCCCCGGCGGCCCGCGCGAGCCGCTCGGTCACGGGGCCCGGCACCTCCACCGAGTTGCGGTGCATGCGGGCAAAAGCCCGTTTCGCTTCGGGCGCTCCGAAGCGCGACAGCCCTCGGCCCCACAGGCTGCCGTTGGGATAAACCGGGATGAAGCTTTCCGGAAAGACGATCAGGCGGGCGCCCATCCCCGCCGCCTCGGCAATGAGACGGCAGGCCTTCTCCGCTCCACCGTCCACATCGAGCACCGCCGATTCGGCTTGCACTGCCGCCGCACGCACCAGGGCCGGTGTGGCCACTTCAGTCATCGCTACCGCCTTTCCCGCCGGGTCGGCTCCGCTGCGGCGCAGCGCCGGTGATTCGGCTCCGGGTCGCGCGCGTGAGACGACGTCCATGGCTGTTTCCAGCGACTTATAGCTCAGGGAGCTATCCACCGCAACCCGGGCCCGCAATGCTGGTAAGGCTTGGGGGAGGGGCGCGATCATGCTAGGATTCGGGCGCTTTTGAACCATTTCAAGCCTGCAATGCCGCCATTCCGGCCGGGAGTAGGAGCATGAAGCGCTCGCTGATTCTGTCGGGGCTCATCGCCCTCATGACGATGGGGCAGGCCCTGGCCGTGAGCGTCAAGGAGGACTACAACCCGGCGACCGATTTTTCCAGGTACAAGAGCTTCCGGCTCAAGACCGGACGGCCTGCCCCCAGCCCGCTCGTGCAGGCCAAGATCAACAAGGCAATCACCGGCGAGCTGACCGCGAAAGGGTTGACCGCGGCCGGCGACCAGGCGCAGCTCATCATCTACACGCACGTCAAGCTCGCCGTTGAGAAGGCCCTGGATGTTTCGTCCTTTGGCTACGGCGGCTATTTCGGCTGGGGAGGCTGGGATGGAGATTTCGCGGGGACCAGCGTGAATGTCGTGGACGTTCCCACGGGCACGCTCATGGTGGACATGGTGGACAGCACCTCCGAGCAGATGGTCTGGCGCGGCATCGCGTCGGGAACCATCCCTGCCCACACCACCGCGGAGAAAACCGAGAAGCTGATCAACAAGGCGGTGGCGAAGCTGTTCAAGAAATTCCCGCCTCCGCCCAAGAAGCCATAGACGGGTTGCCTCCAATATTGAGCGCCGAGAGCCCCTTCAACCCAGATGCCCCGGCCTCCCCGGCAGATGTCCGTACCGGCTTGAGCGCAGAGCTCTTGACCCGGGCCCTGCTGGACAACCTGCGCTTCGTCCAGGGCAAGCTCCCGGAAGGCGCTACGCGCAACGACTGGTACATGGCCCTGGCCATGACCATCCGGGACCGTCTCCTGGATCCCTGGATCCGCACGCGCCAGACCATCCGCAGAGAGGGCGTGCGGGTCGTGGGCTATCTTTCGGCGGAGTTTCTCCCCGGGCCCCAGCTGGCCAACAATCTGATCCATCTCGGAATCCTGGGCGAGGCCCGGACGGCGGTGGCGAGTACGGGGCAGAACCTCGACACGCTGCTCGAGCATGAAGAGGAGCCGGGGCTGGGCAACGGCGGGCTGGGGAGGCTGGCGGCCTGCTTCCTGGATTCCCTCGCCAGCCTGGAAGTTCCCGCCATCGGCTACGGGATCCGCTACGAATTCGGCATCTTCTCCCAGCAGATCGTGGACGGCTGGCAGGTGGAATCCCCCGACAACTGGCTGCGCTCCGGCAATCCCTGGGAAATCCCGCGCCCCGAAATCACCTCCTCGGTGGGCATGGGCGGCCACACGGAAAGCTACGCCGACGAGAGCGGCCGCTACCGGGTCCGCTGGATCCCGGGAAGAATCGTGGTGGGCATGGCGCACGACACGCCGGTGCCGGGCTACCGCGTGCGCACCACCAACTTCATGCGCCTGTGGAAAGCCGAGGCCAGCGAATCCTTCGACTTTCGCGCCTTCAACCTGGGGGATTACATCGGCGCGGTGCACGCCAAGGTCCTCTCGGAGAACATCACCAAGGTCCTTTATCCCAACGACAGCTCCCTGCAGGGCAAGCAGCTCCGTCTGGAGCAGCAGTATTTCTTCGTGGCCTGCTCGCTGAAAGACATGATCCGCATCCACCTGTCCTCGGGGCGAACGGTCGAATCGTTCCACGAGAAATTCACCGTCCAGCTCAACGACACCCATCCCGCCATTGCGGTGGCCGAGCTGATGCGCCTGCTGGTGGACGAGCACCATCTGGAGTGGGCGGAAGCGTGGGAAATCACCCGGAGAACCTTCGCCTACACCAACCACACGCTGCTTCCCGAAGCGCTGGAAACGTGGCCGGTTCCCCTGCTGGCGCGGCTGCTGCCGCGTCACCTGGAAATCATTTACGAGATCAACCGCCGATTCCTGGAGGAGGTGCGGCTGAAGCTCCCGGATCAGGAGGAGCTGGCGGGAAGAGTCTCGCTGGTGGAGGAAAACGGCGAGCGGCGCATCCGCATGGCGAACCTGGCCGCCGCCGGAAGCCATGCCATCAACGGCGTCGCCGAGCTGCACACCCGGCTGCTGAAGCGCGAGGTGCTGCCGGATTTCGCACGGCTGGCGCCGGAGAAGTTTCACAGCATCACCAACGGCGTCTCGCCGCGACGGTTTCTGCTGGTCAGCAATCCCCTCCTCTCCGAGCTGCTCACAACGCAGCTGGGCGACGGCTGGCCCCTGCGGATGGAGGAACAGCTCCCGCGGCTGGAGCGCCTGACGGAGGACTCCCAATTTCGTGCGGCCTGGCGCGGCGTCAAGGCGGCCAACAAGCGGCGCCTCGCGAGCTTCCTCCTCGATCGGACCGGCGTGGCGGTCGATCCCGACTCGCTGTGGGACGTCCAGGTGAAGCGATTGCACGAATACAAGCGCCAGCATCTCAATCTGCTGCACATCATCACCCTGTACCACCGGCTGAAGCGGGGCGAGGGGGTGGAAGATCCGTCTCGCACCTTCCTGTTCGGCGGCAAGGCGGCGCCGGGCTATTTCCTCGCCAAGCTGATCATCCGGCTGATCCATGGCGTGGCGGAGCGGGTCAACCTGGACCCGGATCTCAAGGATCGGCTGAAGGTGGTCTTCGTTCCCGACTTCAACGTGAAGGTCGGCCAGCGCATCTACCCGGCGGCGGACTTGTCGGAGCAAATCTCGACCGCCGGCACGGAAGCTTCGGGCACGGGCAACATGAAATTCACCCTCAACGGCGCCCTGACGATGGGCACCCTGGACGGCGCCAATGTCGAAATCCGCGAGGCGGTGGGAGAGGAGAACTTCTTTTCCTTCGGGCTCACCGCCGAGGAGGCGGCGCAGCTGCGCCAGCGAGGCTATCGCCCGCGGGAAGTCTACGAGTCCGACCCACGGCTGCGGGAAGCGCTGGACAGCATCGCTTCGGGGCTGTTTTCCCGCGGCGATCGGGATCTCTTCCGCCCCCTGGTGGAGGCGCTCCTGAACCAGGATGAATTCCTGCTGCTGGCCGACTACGGAGCTTACATAGAATGTCAGGAGCGCGCCGGCCGCGCTTACCAGGACACGGAGCCATGGACGAGAATGTCGATCCGCAACGTGGCGCGTGCCGGCCGCTTCTCCTCGGATCGGGCGGTTCGGGAGTATTGCGAGAAAATCTGGAAGGCGCGACCCGTCCCGGCGCTAATGGGCGGTTGATCCACGCCGAAGCACAAACTCAGGGAATGAAACGCGAACACCAGGGCAATGGCGATGCCCCCGCAACGCGTCAAGGAAGGTGATGTGCTCTTCCGGATGCGGATTCAGGACCCCGTTCTTCCTCAGAGCTTCCAGCGGAAGTAGCTGGCCATCATGAGAAATGCCACGCGCCAGAGCAGGATCCACCCCACCATCGTGATCAATCCCAGAACCAGCAGCCCGAACTTCCGGTAGGCGACGAAATGAACGATGAGCAGGACGAGCCAGAGGAGCGTGAGCCCCACGCCGATGAATTTCGCGATACGGGCCGTGCGGTCATCGATGTTCGAATCCAGAAAAAACACTCTCGCCACGAGCTCTCGAAGTTCTTCCATCCGATCTCCTGTCTGCTCTCGGATCGGTGCCGTTCCAGCCGCTGGCTCCGCTTTCTTAGGTCTGACCTGCCGGCGCTTTCGCGGGAATATACGCCGCGCCACTGAAGCGGCGCAAGGCACGGGCCAAAAGCCCGCGCCTGCCTTGACGGAGCTTCGAGGCTGCTGATAGATTCCCGGCCCATGAAGCTGCATTTCCTGGGCGCCGCGCGCACCACCACGGGCTCCATGTACCTGTTGGAGATCCAGGGCAAACGGCTGCTTCTGGAGTGCGGCCTCTACCAGGGGCGGCGCGCCGAGTCGATCGCGCGCAACACGGCTTTCCCCTTTGATCCCGCCGCCATCGACGCGGTGGTACTCAGTCACGCCCACATCGATCACTCGGGCAACCTCCCCAATCTGTGCAAGCGGGGATTCAACGGCGACATCTACTGCACCTTCGCCACGCGCGATCTGGCCAGCATCATGCTGGTGGACTCCGCCCACATCCAGGAATCGGACGCCCGCTACCTCAACAAACGCCTCGCCGAGAAGGGACAGCCGCCGGTGGAGCCGCTGTATACCGCCGTCGACGCCGACAAGGCGATCAAGCAATTCATCGCCGCGGGCTACGACCGGCCGGTGCGGGCCTGCGATGGAGTCACCGTCACGTTTCGCGATGCCGGCCACATCCTGGGATCGGCCCAGGTCGTCCTGGATCTGGAAGAGGCGGGGCGCAAGCTGCGCTTTCTGTTCACCGGCGACATCGGGCGAGGCAACGATCCCATACTGCGCGATCCGGTGCCGGTGGACGGCGTGGACATCCTGCAGATCGAGAGCACCTACGGCACGCGCGAGCACGAGGACAAGACGGCCGCCAAGGGCCAGGCGCTGAAGCTGGTGATGGAAACGCTCAAGAAGGGCGCCAAGGTGATCGTCCCGGCCTTCGCCATCGGCCGCACCCAGCAGTTCGTCTACGAGCTGCACAAGCTCCGCCTGGAGCAGAAGCTGCCGCCGGTCCCTACCTACGTCGACAGCCCGCTGGCGGTGAACGCCACCGAGATTCACCGGCTGCATCCGGAGTGCTTCAACGAGGAGACCTACAAGTTCCTGCGGGAAGTCGCCAATCCCTTCGAGATGCAGAACCTCACCTACGTGCGTGACGCCATGGAATCCAAAAGGCTGAACGGGCTGAATGGTCCTGCCATCATCATCAGCGCCTCGGGGATGGCCGAGGCCGGCAGGATCCTCCACCATCTCAGGCACGGGCTGGGCGATTCCCGCAACCTGATCCTGTTCATCGGATATTGCGCCGAGAACACGCTGGGCGCCGCGCTGATGGCGGGAAAGAGCCCGGTGAACATCTTCGGCGAGCCGCACGAGGTGCGCGCCCACATCGCTTCCGCCGACTACCTGTCGGGGCACGCCGATCGCAGCGAGCTGCTGGATCACGTTCGGGACCGCGTGACCGGGAATCTCCGGAAGATTTTCATCATCCACGGCGAGGAGAAGGAATCGCTGGGCCTCGCCTCCGATCTGCGCGAACTCCGGCCCAATGCCGAAGTGCTGGTTCCCGAGCGCGGCCAAGTCGTCGAGCTCTGAGCCCCATGCCCCTCCACCCGCTGGCTGGAAAGCCCGCCCCTCCCGAGCTGCTCATCGACGTCTCGCGTCTGGAGCGCGATTACTACACACCCCTCGCCGATCCCGCCGATCCCCGGGTCCAGGTGAGCTTCGGCACCAGCGGCCACCGCGGCTCGCCGTTTGACGGCACGTTTACCGAAGCGCACATCCTGGCGATCACCCAGGCCATCTGCGAGCAGCGCAAGCAGGGCGGCATCACCGGCCCGCTGTATCTGGGCCGGGACACCCATGCCGCTTCGCCTGCCGCCCAGAGGAGCGCGCTGGAAGTGCTCGCCGCCCATGGTGTCGAGACGTTCATCGCGCGCGGTGACGGCGCCACTCCCACGCCGGTCGTCTCCCGCGCGATTCTGGCCTGGAACCGGGCGGGGCGCGGCGGTCTGGCCGACGGAATCATCATCACCCCCTCACACAACCCGCCCGCGGATGGCGGCATCAAGTACAACCCGCCCGATGGCGGCCCCGCCGACACCCACGTGACCAGCCGGATCCAGGACCGCGCCAACGAGCTGCTGCGTGCCGGCGGCCGTGACATCCGGCGCATCCCTTATGAGACGGCGCTGCGCGGCTCGTCCATGCATCAGGAGGACTTGGTCGGGCCCTACGTGTGGGCCCTGGGTGAAGTCCTGGAGATGGAATCGATCAGGGCCTCGGGCCTGCGACTCGGCGTGGATCCACTGGGAGGATCGTCGCTCGATACCTGGCGCGCCATCGCCGGACAGTACGGCCTGGACGTCACGGTGGTCAATCCATCCGTCGATCCCACCTTTGCGTTCATGGCGGTGGATCACGACGGCAAGATCCGCATGGACTGCTCCAGCCCTTACGCCATGGCCGGCCTGGTGCGGCTCAAGGACAGTTTCGACGTCGCGTTCGGAAACGACCCCGACGCCGACCGACACGGCATCGTGACGCGCAGCTCGGGGCTGATGAACCCGAATCATTACCTGGCGGTGGCCATCTCATATCTATTGACGCACCGGCCGGCCTGGCCTGAGAGCGCCGTGGTGGGCAAAACGCTGGTGAGCAGCGGCCTGATCGATCGGGTAGTAGGCGCCGCCGGACGGACGCTCTACGAGGTCCCGGTGGGCTTCAAATGGTTCGTCCCCGGGCTGTTCGACGGATCCTGCTGCTTCGGAGGAGAGGAAAGCGCCGGCGCCAGCTTTCTGCGCCAGGACGGCACGGCCTGGACCACCGACAAGGATGGAATCCTGTTATGCCTGCTCGCGGCGGAGATGACCGCGCGCACGGGGAAAGACCCTGGGGCGCTCTACCGCGAGCTGTCGGGACATCTGGGCGCACCGCATTACACGCGCATCGACTCGCCGGCCACTGCGGAGCAGAAGAATGCCCTGAAGAAGCTCTCCCCCGAGAGCGTAACCGCGACGCATCTGGGGGGGGAGACGATCCTTCAGAAGCTGACGAACGCGCCGGGCAACGGCGCGCCCATCGGCGGCCTCAAGGTCGTCGCGATGAGCGGCTGGTTCGCGGCGCGCCCCTCCGGCACCGAGGACGTGGTCAAGCTCTACGCCGAGAGCTTCAAGGACGAAGCTCACCTGCAGATCATCCTGGACGAAGCCCGCGAAATGCTCGAGAAGTCCGCCCGCTGACGCCCGGCCGCTTCGAGAGAATCTCGGTCCGCTTGCGTCCCACCTGCCCGATTGCGGTTGACAGATTGAATGCGAGGGCTATTGGGACGGAGTCCTGACCGGGCGAATGGGCGTTTCCCTGAATCCGCCGGGCAGTCTCTAGTTCAAGCGAGCCTCACGATCGATCACGCGAAGAGTCGGGAATGCGAGTCCGATGATAGAGATAGTTGAGCTCGCGCAGGCGGGCCGAGAGGGCGGGGCTGATGTCGCCCTCGCCCATGCGCCAGGTCCAGGATCCCGAAGGCTTGCCAGGGAGATTCATCCGCGCGCTGGTGCCTAGGTCAAGGAGATCCTGCATCGGCGCCAGGGCGAACCCTGCGGGTGATGCCCACGCCGCGCGGATCAGGTCCCAGACGATGTCCTTTCCATCGGATTTCAGGTAACGCCGGCAGAAATCCTTTTCCGCCTCCGGCGCCGTCACGTACCAGCCCCGGGTGGTGTCATTGTCGTGCGTCCCGGTGTAGACCACGCAATTCCTGGGATAAGCGTGCGGCAGGAACGGGCTGTCCGGGCCCGAAAAGGCGAATTGCAGGATTTTCATCCCGGGCAGTCGAAATTGCTCCCGGAGCGATTCCACGTCCGGCGTTATCACTCCCAGGTCTTCGGCAATCAACGGAAGCGCGCCCAGCACGTCCACCACGCGCGACAGAAGCTCGGCTCCGGGCCCTTCCACCCACTTTCCCTTCTCCGCGGTGGGACTTCCCGCCGGCACCTCCCAGGCCGCCGCAAATCCGCGAAAGTGATCCAGCCTTGCCAGATCCACCAGCGCCAGCGATGCGCGCAGCCGGGTCGCCCACCACTGGAAACCGGTTGCCCGGTGGGCTTCCCAGCGGTAGAGCGGATTCCCCCACAGCTGCCCGGTGGGTGAGAAGTAATCGGGCGGGACGCCCGCCGCCGCGGTCGGGCGAAGCGCGTCATCCAGCTTGAACAGATCGGGATGCGCCCAGACGTCGGCGCTGTCGGAAGAAACGAAAATGGGGACATCGCCGATGATCCGGATTCCTTTGAATTCGGCGTGCCTGCGCAGCGCATGCCATTGCCGGAAGAAGAGAAACTGCCGGAAGGCCTGGCGCTCCACCCCGTCGGCGAACTCCCGCCTCGAGACCGCCATGGAATCCGGCGTCCGCCGGCGCTGCGCCTCGGGCCACTCGTCCCAGCGCGCTCCCCGGTGGGCCTCCTTGAGGGCCATGAACAGGGCGAAATCGTCGAGCCACGATGCATGCTCGGTGCGAAAGGTCTCCAAATCGTGCCGCAGCCGGGAAGCGCCTGACGTCCGGAACCGCCCGAAGGCCGCATCCAGGAGCCTGACCTTCCAGGGGATCAAGGCGCTGAAATCAACGCGATCCGCGGGAAAGCTCGCGCCAGCCAGATCCTTGTCCTCGAGCAGCCCCTCCGCCAGCAGCAATTCCGGGCTGATGAGGTAGGGATTGCCCGCGAACGCCGAAAAGGACTGGTAGGGGGAATTGTCGAACCCGGTGGGCCCCAGCGGCAGTACCTGCCACAGGCCGCATCCCGCCTCGGCGAGAAAATCCACCCAGGTACGGGCCCGGGGGCCCAGATCGCCGATGCCGTGCGGGCCGGGAAGACTCGTCGGGTGCAACAGCACGCCCGAGCTGCGCTCCAGCCTCATCGGCGCACTTCTTGCTGACGGACCCGAGGGGAAATAACACGCTTCATAGGTAGCCAAGGATAGCACGCTGCCTGCCCGGCCCGAGAGCTTGACGAATCACTATGCTAAGATTCCGCGGCAGAATCGCTGACGCACTTCATCTCACGCAGGCCAGGCCGCCAAGAGAGGCTCGAAAGGCTGCGAATGCGGGTCAGGCGACTATTCCCTCTTCCACTGGCCGGCTTCGCGGCCATGGCGCTGGTCGCCGGAGTTCCGGACTTCGCTCCCTTGGGTTTCGCGCAGGAGTCCGCCCCGGCGGCAGCTTCCACAACCGAGGTGGCACCCGGTCCGCCGGCGCCTCCGGCGAAACGCGACACCCCGCCTCCCACCCGTCCCAAGGTCGTCCTGGTCCTCAGCGGCGGCGGGGCGCGCGGCACCGCTCACATCGGTGTTCTGAAGGTAATGCAGGAAATGCGCATCCCTGTCGACATGGTCGTGGGTACCAGTATCGGCTCCATCATCGGGGGCCTTTACGCCGCAGGCTGGTCGGCTGATCGCATCGAGCAGCTTCTCCTGACGACCGACATGCGACAGATTTTCCTCGACTATGTTCCACGGGAAGACAAGTCTTTCCGGCGCAAGCAGGACGACCTGGTCTTCCTCATTCCCACCCGGCTCCGATTCAAGGGATGGGTCCCCTACATGCCCTCCGGCGTGCTGGGCGGACAGCGCCTGGAGTTGTTCCTGAAGACCCTGGAGATCGAGTCCACGGGCGTGACCGACTTCGACGAGCTCCCCATCCCCTACCGGGCGGTGGCGGTGAACCTTTTGGACGGGAAGGCGGTGGTGCTGAGTCAAGGAAGCCTGGCCGCTGCCATGCGGGCCAGCATGGCCATCCCGGGAGTATTCGCGCCCGTGGAAATGGATGGGATGAAGCTCGTGGATGGCGGGGTCGCGGCCAACCTCCCGATCGGGATTGCCGAAGAGCTGGGGGCCCAGTCGATCATCGCCGTGGACATCACCAGCCCTCTCCTTACCGGGGACCAGCTCGGCTCATTCGTTTCCGTCATCAATCAGATGACCAGCTTCCTCACCGTGGCCAATCGGATGAATGACATCAGCAAGCTGCGCCCCGGGGACGTGCTGATCACTCCCCAGCTTGGAGACCTGGGAATTACCGAGTTTCAGCACGCCGCGCAGGGGATTGCGGCGGGCGAGGCGGCTGCCAGAAGCATGGCAGAGCAGCTGAAGCGGTTCTCGGTCAGCGAGGAAGAGTACGCCAAGTTCCAGGCACGGCATCACACCCGTCCTCTGACCGACACCGTGGTGGACAAGGTCACCCTGGACAACACCAGCTGGGTGAGCAATCGAGTCGTTCTGGACCGCCTTCCCAACCTCGTGGGAAAGCCTCTGGAGGGGGGCGCCTTCCAGAAGGACATCATGGGACTTTACGGGCTCGATTATTTCGGCACCATCCGCGCGGAATTCGAGCGAACCCCGGCGGTGGGGGAGCTGACCCTGCACACACCCATCAAGCCGTACGGCAGGAATAGCCTGCAGTTCTCCATCGGCTTTCAGAACGACTTCAAGGGAGACAGCTCCTACTCCTTCGCCATCCGCCACCTCCTCCTGGCGGCCAACCGGATCGGCGGCGAGTGGGAGAACACGGCGCAGTTCGGAACCTCCACCTACTTCGCCAGCCAGTTCTACCAGCCGCTGTCCTATTCCATGCGGTGGTTCGTTGCTCCGAAGGTGTCCACTAGGCGCACGCCCGTGACTCTGCGCAATGCCGACGCCGAGGCTCTGGCTGAATATCGCATCGCAACCCTGTTCGGGGAGGTCAACTTCGGCCGGATCTTCGGTGAATGGGGAGAGCTCCGCGTGGGGTCTTTTTGGAGCTCGGAAGAGGGAGATTTGCACGTCGGCACGCCGCTCTTCCCGAATTACACGCAGCGGGATGGCGGAGTGCAAGCCGCTTTCCAGGTCGACACCCTGGATTCCACCGTCTTCCCAGAGAAGGGGCTCTCCATCCTGGCACACTCTTACAAGTCCCTGGATGAGATGGGCGCGGACACGGACCGGCGGCAGAACTATTTCTACGGTACGGGGGCCTGGTCTTTCCACCGCAACACGATAGCCCCGCTCGTCGAGGCGGGAACGACACCCGAAGGAGAGGTCACGCTGGGCACTTCCTATTACCTGGGGGGGCCGGGCCGGCTTTCGGGACTGTTCCCGCAGCAGCTGGTGGGCTCGAAGCTGCTCTATACGCGCCTCCTCTATTACCGCGAGCTGACCCGCATCGATCTCGGGGCCCTCAGCTCAGCTGTCTACGCGGGAGCCACCCTCGAGGCGGGCAACACCTACGCTCAGGACGATGCGGTGAGCCTGGACACCATCCGGCATGGCGGATCGATTTTCGTGGGAGCCAAAACGCCCGTCGGACCGCTCTACATCGGCTACGGCTTCGCCGATGGCGGGGACAGTCTCATCTATCTGATCATCGGCGAGCGCTTCTAATCAGCGCGCCATTCTCGCCAGGATCCATCGCGACACAGCTGTCAGGGCCCGATCCGAAAATGGAACCTAATCCTTCTTCATCCATGTCCTCGCCACCTGCGCACGATTTGCAGAGTCGGCTTCAGCGGATCAGTGCGCTTGGCGAGCGTCCTGCCTACTTCTGGCGTGAGGGAGTGCGATGGCGACACCGCAGCTTCGCGCAGCTGCATGGGCGCATCCATGCGAGCGCGGCGCGACTGGCGAAGGCAGGCGCCGGCCCGGAATCCCCCATCCTGATCCAGGGGCCGCCGGGACCGGACTGGGTGGAAGCCCTCCTTGGCGCTTTTCTGCTCGGGGCCATCACCGTTCCGCTGGATGAAGCCTCCCCCGAGGCGTTCCGCTTCGAGGTGGCGCGCCGCTCCAACGCGCAGTTTCTCGTTGCGCCGCGAGGCGTCTCCGTCCCGCCGGGATGTGTGCACATTGAGCTGGGCGACTGGCCGGTTGCCAGGCCGCTCGAGCCGATCTGGGAGATGGCCCTGCCGGCAGGCAGGCCGGTGGCTCGCTCCGCGCCGGTCGGCACGCCTGCTCCGGTTCAATGGGATCCGGCGCGCACCGCCGAATGGGTTTTCACGTCCGGAACCACGGGCGAGCCCAAAGGCGTGGTGCTCACCCATGGAAATCTGGCTTCCGACTTCTACCCGGTGGAGAAGGCCTTTCTGAAGTATGAGAAGTATATTCGGCCGCTCGGCGAGCTGCGGATGATCACCACCCTGCCTCTGTCCCACATGTTCGGCCAGGCGATGAACGTTTTCCTGCCGCTGTTCATGGGATTGACGGTGGTTTTCGTGCCGCCCCGCCCTCGCGACGTGCTGGAAGCGGCGGCACGGATGCGCGCCTGGGGATTGTTCACGGTTCCACGACTGATGGACGTGATGGCCGCCGAGGTCCGGCGCGTGTTGCGCGACGAAGGCCGTCTCGAATCGTTTCAGAAGCGGCAGGAGCGCTTCGCCGTCTCGCCGTTCTACTTCCAGGCGCTCATGTTTCCGTACATGCGCCGCCTGCTTGGCTGGCGTTTCCGCCTGTTCATTTCCGGCGGCGCCGCGCTTCCCGAGGAAGTGCAGCGCTTCTGGGAACGCTCCGGGTACCTGGTGGTGCAGGGATACGGGCTCACCGAGACGGCGCCGGTCATCTCGATCTCCAATCCCTTCGACCGGGACAAGCCCGGCAGCGTGGGCAAGCCGCTGGGGATCCAGGAGGTGAAGCTCGGGCCCGGCGGTGAGGTGTGGGTCAAAGGCCCGAACGTCACTTCGGGCTATCTCGGCGCCGGGGGGATCGGCGATGCCGAGGGATGGTTTCACACGGGCGACGTGGGCGAGCTGGATGAGAAGGGGCATCTGCGGATTCGCGGGCGCGTCAAGGACGTCATCGTCACCGCCGAAGGAGAGAATGTCTTCCCCGGAGACGTCGAAGCGGCATTGGCGCGCGTGCCGGGAGTGCGCGAAACCTGCGTCCTGGGAGTACCCGGGCCAGGTGGCGACCGGGTCCACGCAGTGATCATGCTCGAAGCCGGGACCGACGCCGAGGCGTGCGTGAGCCAGGCCAATGCGTCTCTTCAGCCCAAGCAGCGGATCAAGGACTACACGGTCTGGAAGGAAGGGGATTTCCCGCGCACCGCCACCGGCAAGGTGCGCAAGGGAATTCTCCTGGAGAAGATTCTGGCCGTGCAGACCGAGAGCGTATCGGCGCAAGGCGGGCCCTCGACACTCTCCCAAGGCGTGCGGCGGCTGGTCGCGCGCGTGGCCCAGATCGACCCGGCCCGCGTTGAGAGTGGGACGCGGCTGGTGGAAGGGCTGGGCCTCGCCAGCCTCGATCTGGTGGAGCTTTCCGCCGCTTTCGAGGAGGAGTTCGGTGTCATCCTTCCCGAAGAGCGTCTGAATGAAGCCACCGTGGGAGATCTGGAGCAAGCCGTGCGGGCCGTCGCCGGCGGTGGGCCGATGGCCTCTGAAACCGAAGCGGCGGGTGGAACTTCGCCGATGGGTGCTGAAGCGGGCGCGCCCCGGACACCCATCGTTCCCGGCGGATGCACGACCCGAGAATGGCCTGCACAGGAGGGTGAAGCCGCGGGCGCATCCGATCGAATTCTCGAACCGAGTGATCTGACAGCCGAAGTTTCCGGCACGCGAACTTCCACGGAATCGACCGCAACACTGCGCGATAGCGCGCCATCCGGAGAGCAAGCCTTTACCCGAGCACCCGTTGCAGGAGGGCGGGGGGCTTTGCCGATGCCCCGCTGGGCGCGATGGGCCCCCGTGCGCTGGCTGCGGCGCCTCATCGAGGAGCTGGTGCAACGCCCCTTCGTCTACATTTTCACGCGGCCCCGCGTCATCGGGCGCCAGCACCTGCGCGAAGCCCAACCGCCATTCCTGTTCGTGGCCAACCACCTGGGCTACATGGACACGGGCCTCTTCAAGGTGGCGCTCCCCTTCTGGATCCGCGGCCGGATCGCGCCCGGCATGACCACGCGCTATCACCGCGTCTATTTCGGTGAGATCCCCGGCAGCAGGGCGCAGTATCTCAAAGAGCGCTTCCAGTCCCACCTGGTGGAATTCTTCTGGGGTGCCTGGCCTCTCCCTGAAACGGCGCGCTTCCGCTACAGCCTGTCTTTCGCAGGAGAGCTGGCGGATGGCGGGGAGTCCCTGCTCATCTTTCCCGAGGGACGGCACCTGACCGAGGGGGACATGGGGCCGTTTCGCGGCGGCATCGGGATCTTCGCGCGCGATCTGCGCATGCCGGTGATTCCGGCCTTCGTGCAGGGGACGAAAGAAGTGCTCCCCGATGGCAGGTACTGGCCACGCTTCGGCAAGACCAAGCTGGTTCTCGGAGCACCCATCCACTTCGAGCCCGACGCCGATCCCGCCGAGATCACCCGCCGATTGGAAGAGGCGGTCCGCAAGCTGATGCAAGCGACGACGGGCATCGAGCCACGGATCCCGCCACCTTCTGTCAGTCCTTAATGCGGGCTGCTGCACGGTAACCGCAAACAGGAGAAACTCTTCCCCCCGTCTAGTGCACTGAGCGTATATTTGCACCATCTCAAGGGTCGTGGCTCCGCGATCACTAAGGAACGGTAATGAACTGTCGCGGCTTTGCCCTCTCAAGCTGCTCTTTCGGTCGTTGCCTGCTTATTCTTGGTTCGATCCCTCTGGGAACGGCCGCTCTGGCCTCCGTCGACTCACCCCCCATCTTTCCAGACCCGCTGTACTCCACCGACAAGGGTCCAATTTCCGTAGCGGTCGCAGATTTCAATGGAGACCAGGCCCTCGACCTGGCGACCGCCAACTCTTTTCCCGCCGCAAGCATCTCAATTCTGCTGGCACGAGGGGACGGCGGGTTCGGGCCGGAACAAAGAATTCCGATGGGAGGCTCGCCTTCCTCCATCGCTGCCGCGGATCTTAACGGTGATGGGAAGCCCGACCTCGTGGTCACGGACTTGACCGGCAACCGGGTCGCGGTCTTCCTGGGCTCGGGAGATGGAAGCTTCGTCTTGGACGACGCGTACCTCGTCGGCGAAGCACCCCGCTTTGTCGCGATTGCCGATCTGAACCTAGACACTGTGCCGGATCTGGCTGTCGCGAATATTTATTACGATGTTTCCGTGCTTATCGGGGTCGGCGATGGGACTTTCCTTCCAGAGCATCGCTTCCCGGCGGGAGGTGAAGCCTATTCCCTGGTCGTGACCGACTTCGACCAGGATGGATTCCCCGATCTGGCTGTCAAGACCTGGACGGAGGCGGTGCTGCTCTTCGGCCAGGGCGACGGGGCATTCGAGCCCCCCGTTTCGCTAGGCGGAAGCCAGGGCGGAGTCTCAATCTGCGCCGCAGATTTCAATCTGGATGGGCATCCGGATCTTGCGGTGAGCCTGGACAGTTTCTACGCCAACGGCGTTATGGTTCTGCTGGGAGACGGCACCGGCGGCATTCAGGCCCGGGTTCCCAACGCGCCTCAGGCGGTGGTCGGCTGGCTGGGTGCCGCGGATTTCGACGGTGACGGCGTGCCTGACGTGGCGACCCAAAGCGGCACCTTGCCCGGACACGCCGATGGATCGTTAGGACCTGCGGTGCCTTTCGCGGCTTTCCTGGCCGCCGGCGCCATCGTGGACCTCGACGCCGACGGACATCCCGACCTGGTCGGGGCTAATGACTCTTTCCCCGGAGGCGTGTTCATCCTGTACAACGATGGCCAGGGTCAGATGGGGGTAAGTATCTACCGGGTCCCCGCCTACGCGGTCGTTGCCGAAGACTTCAATGGCGATAGCTTCACCGACCTCGCCACATCCAGCCCCTTCTCAGAAGAGATTTCCGTCCTCCTGGGGAGCGGAGATGGCACCTTGTCTCCCGCGACCCAGTTCCGCACCGGAAAGCGGGTCTCAAGCATCGCCGCCGGTGATTTCGACGGCGACGGGCGAGTCGACGTCGTAGTAGTGCATCCGTACCTGCCCATCCTCGTCTCGCTGCTTCGCGGAACGGGCGATGGAGGTTTCCAGCCGCCTGTGGACACCCTTACCCACTTCGCCCCCGCCGCTCTTGCCGTGGGAGAGTTCAATGGAGACGGCAGGGCCGATCTCGTCGGCGCGAATGGCTACGGCGGGTTTCTGCAGGTACTGCTCGGGAAGCCGGATGGAACTTTCGAGGTGGTCGAAGTCGGCCCTCAGATGGCCACTTCAGCCGCGGCGGTCGGCGACTTCAATGCCGACGGCAAGCAGGATCTTGCGGTGGCTTACCCCGCTGTCCAGAGCGTGTCCATCCTCCTGGGCAACGGAGATGCAACGTTTGAACTTGGCGATTTCTACCCCGCCGGCGATCAGCTTTTTTCTCTTGCCGCGGCCGACCTGAACGGCGACGGCAAGCTCGATCTGGCGGCCGGTCATGCCTTCGTCGGCATCTCGGACCCCGCCCCCGAGGCCCATTGCTGCGAGGTGCCGACCGAAGTCTCCGTTCTGTTGGGCGGAGGGGACGGAACCCTGGGTGAAGAAACCCGCTACGATTCGGGTCAATCGTTTTCCCTCGGAGTCGGCGATTTCGATCAGGATGGACACATGGATCTGGTTTCGAGCAGCTCAACCATCCTGTTCGGAGCCGGCGATGGGACTTTCGGGCGGGCGCGGCAATTCGCGCATTTCGGTCCCGGAATCGTGGACGATTTCAACCGCGACGGCCGGCCGGACGTCGCTCTGGCGCCCGGAGGGCTCGTCGTAGCGCTGAATGAGGGGGTCACCGAATCCAATCACTCTCCAGTTGCGATAGCCGGCGTCGATGCGATGCTCGAGTGCGCCTCACCCAGCGGAACCGAAGTACTTCTCGATGGATCCGCTTCTTCCGACCCGGATTCCAACCCGGGCACGCGCGATGACATCGCCGCGTTCGACTGGTTCGAAGATTACGGCCTGTTCACCCAGCAGCAGCTCGGCTCCGGAGAGACCCTGCACGTCGTGCTGCCGCTGGGCCTCCACTCGATCACCCTGCGCGTGGCCGACCGCGCCGGAGCTTCCTCGACGGACGAGACTTCGATCCGCATCGCCGACACGGTGCCGCCGCAACTCTCCGTGCACCTTACGCCGGACCTGCTCTGGCCGCCCAATCACCAGATGGTGGATATTTCCGCCGAGGTCACGGTCACCGATGCCTGCGGCCAGCCGGGTGCGATTCTGTCCAGCATCCAGAGCGGCGGACAGGCGAGCGCTTCAAGACGAAGTGGATCCACCGGGGGCGATGTGAGCGGTGCCGATATGGGGACTTCCGACTTCAACTTCCAGCTGCGGGCCGAGCGGTCGACATCCAAGCAGGGATGGTCCTATCTGGTTACCTACAGCGCCACCGATGCCGCCGGCAATCAATCGAGCTCAACAGGGGTTGTTCGCGTCTACCATGATCGCCGGCGCTCCTCGGCAACCAGCCCATCCCCGTAGCGCTTCCGATTTGTCTACTATTTCATGCGGGCGAGCAGCGCTTTGTAGCGGGGCATGTCGCGCAGCGCATCCAGATCGCTATCGTGCTCAATCCAGGCCTTCTGGGCAAACCCGTTCTCCACGGCCTTCTCGAGATAATCCATCGCTTCGTCCTTCATTCCCGCCCTGCTGTAGAAGCACGCCACGTTATAGAGCGTCCCAGTATCCGTAGGATCCACGGCCACCGCCCGGCGGGCCCAGTCGGACCCCTTCTCCCTCTGTCCAATAAACAACAGCGCCCCGGCTCCCAGGTACAGCGCCCGTGCATCGTCGGGATGCATCTCCAACTGCGCCTCGGTGCGCTCGATGGTCTTCGCGGTCACTCGCTTCGCATCGTCCACGCGCCCGAGGCTCAGGTACGTGCCGGCGAGGAGGGCAGGAGTCTGATAGTCCTCCGGCCTCACCGTCATCGCCTGTTCGTACAGATGCGCGGCTTGCTCGTAGAGCCCTTGGGCGAAGCAGTTTCTCGCGTAGAAGTAGTAGGCTTCGAAGAGACGCGGGTCCAGGCGGATGGCGGTCTCGAACTCTTGTGCCGCGGCTGCGTACTCCTTGCTCAGGCTCAGCGCCAGACCCCGGGAAGCATGGGACTCCGCCAGATCGGGCGCCAGCGCCAGGGCTTTCTTTGAGGCGGTGTTGGCCGCCTCCAGGACCTGGGGCGTGCTCTCGGTGTACATGTACTTGAATGAGGCGCTGTCAGCCAGCCCCGCGTAGGCCAGCGTGTAATTCGGATCGAGATGGACCGCCCTCAAAAACATCTCCTCCGCTTTCTTTTGGTTCTTGGCGCCACCCAGGTAGAAGAAGCGTCTTCCCCGCAGGTAGAAGTCATAGGCGTTCGCGTCGCTGGTGGGAACGCGCTCGATGGCCTTCTGCTCCGTGGGTGTCAGCTTCACCTTGAGCGTATCGACGATCTTCTTGGAGATCTCATCCTGGATGGCGAAGACGTCTTTCATCTCGCGGTCGTACTCCTCCGACCAGAGTGCGCTGCCGTCCGAAGTCCCCACCAGCTGCACGTTGATCCGCAGGTGATCCCCTGACTTGCGCACGCTTCCTTCCAGGACGGTGCCTACACCGAGCTTCTGCCCGATCTCCTCGACCCCCAGTGACTTTCCCTTCAGCGCGAACACCGTCGTCCGCGCCGGCACCTTCAGCCCCTGCACCTTCGCGAGCGCGTTGATCAGCTCTTCGGTCATGCCGTCGCTGAAGTACTCGTTGTCGGGATCGGAGCTCATGTTCACGAAAGGCAGGATGGCAATCGAAGGCCCCTTGGCCGCGGCTGGGGTCGCGGCGCCTGGTATTCCGCCGAGAAGGCTGGTGCCGGGGACCGCCGCGGGGACTGGGGGCGCGGGAAGTCGATTGTCGCGGCGCATGACCATATACGCGAAGATCATGCCGGCGATCGCCAACACTCCTGCGAACACCAGGTTGCGCACGGGGGTGGGCGCCTTGCCCGTAGCCGCGGCGGGAACCTGACCCCCACCTGAAATCGTCCCGGCCGAAGAGGTGTGGCCAGTGCTCCCAGAGGAGGCGTGAGTCGCTCCACTGCCGGCAGCAGCTGAGGCCGCGCCATCATGTGCGGGGAATTGCATCCCGGTCGGCGGCGACGGGAACGAGCCACCCGCCGTCGAGGAGCTCCCGCCCCACATCGGGGAAACGCCTCCCGCCGGCGAGACCGGGCTGCGAAACGCCGGCGATTCGGAGCTGAGCCCGCTCTTGAGATCCCCCAGCTCGTTGCTGATGTCCAGGGCCGATTGATAGCGGCGCCGGGGATCCTTCTCCAGGCACCGGCGGATCACCCATCCCAGGTGACCCGGCAGATCCGACCGGATATCGCTCACGGAGATGGGCTGGTCCCGCAGGATGGAGGAGGCCAGCTCCGCCGAGCTCTCGCCCGAGAAGGGACGCTTGCCGATGGCCATCTCATAAAGAATGATGCCCAGGGAGAAGATGTCGGAGCGGTGATCCACTGCCTTGCCGGCTACCTGCTCCGGGGACATGTAGGGAACCGTGCCCAGGATCTTCCCCTCCGCCGTGGCGAGCGTGCGTGTGGGCGGGAGGCTCTCTTCCGAGAAGCCCTCCTTGGGCGAAAGCAGCTTCGCGAGGCCGAAGTCCAGCACCTTGAGGCGGCCCTCCTCGGTCACCACGACATTGGAGGGCTTCAGATCCCGGTGGACGATGCCGCGCTCGTGCGCCGCGCTCAGCGCCTCTGCCAGTGGAACCGCGATCTGGAAGAGCTTTTCGAGTGGCAACCCACCTTCCTGTATCACCTCGTGCAGGGTCCTCCCTGACACCAGCTCCATGGTCAGGAAGTGGATCCCCTCGGCCTCCTCCACCGAATAGATGGTGACGATGCCGGGATGATTGAGCGCCGCCACTGCCTTGGCTTCGCGGCGGAAACGCTCCAAACGATCAGGGTCCGAGGTGGCTTCCAGCGGAAGGACCTTGAGCGCGACCTCCCGATCCAGCGTCGTGTCCAGCGCCTTGTACACCACCCCCATGCCGCCACGCCCGATTTCCTCGAGCAGCCGGTAATGCGACAGTGTCCGCCCCGGTTCCAATATCATAGTGGTTGATGCTCCTGAGCCATCCTACCTTGTTCCCCTGCCCGCCTTCGCGCGTCAGAATACCACGCCCGCCACCTACCGGCCCGATCGCCGGGCGCCGTGCCAGCGCGCACCGACGCCTCGCCCCCCTTGCTCAAGATCAACCGCCAAGCGTATAGTTCTACGAAACGTGCCCCACTCCGAATCACAACGGCAGGTTCGTGGGAATTCGATGCTTCAGAACCATCCGGATTGCCAAAGTTGTCGCCCGTCTTGGGACCGAGTCCGCGAATCCCACTCAGCCCTCGCGTTCGATACAGCAAATATTGCGTCAACCCTTAGGCTGCATGAGCCTGCAGTGTTTTCTCGCCCAGTCCTTTTGCCTGTTTTCCTTGGAATTGTTGAGAGCAAAGGAATTGAAGCTTGACCTGCCAGTAATCAATTCCTACTTAGGCTGACCGGCCCTGCAGTGTTGGCTTTTTATCGAGTTCCGTATAAACGTAGTTAGGTGCGCTTGGAGCGGAAATGGTCCTGACGCGATACCAAGAGTGGGCGAGCGCTTCAAGGTATGTGGGAGAGGCGAGCGTTTTCGCAATCGACGCTGTCAACGGCCTTGGACTTATTGACGAGCAGCTTGTTGGCAAAGAAGCCGAGGTTATGGTGCAGTTCCAGGGAATCTCTGGTCCAATCGATACGCCAATATCCCTGGAGCTCCGCACCCTTTCACACCTCTGGGTCTTGGGAGCGTACGAGGTAGTCAGGGTTCTCTCCAACTGGACAAGGAGGGACGCGACAATTTCTTTTGGTGCCTTGAGTCCACAGCTCGTGGAGTTGAAGCACAGGTTTGAAAGACTGCACATTCCACTCGCAAAGCAGGAGGTGGCTAGGCGGCATAAAGACACGGACTCGCCATTTGCCTTTCCTATTTTGCTAGCCGGGTACGGGGTCGCTTGGCGTGTATCAGATACCACGATCATCTCGCGTCGGGAACTCGCAGATGGGTTCCTTGTTTTGCTTAAGAAGGCTGGATGCGGCACCTAACCCGCGCTTGAAGCTGACGGCGTGCGGCACGCGCTCGCACGGCAGGGAACGCCTGCTCACGCACGCCGCAGCTTAACCGCAGTCGTTAGAAGGACAGTATCCGATGTGGTGCGATGACGAGCGAAGCATCAGCCAGGATGGCGGCAGGCGATTTGGGATCTTCTCCTTAGGCTGCATGCTTACAGTTTTAAATTGCACTCTTGGTTGCGCAACAACTTCTGCGCGCGCGGGCAGAGAGTATCGACCGCGACAGGCATGCGGTGTCCTAAAAGGACGGCCAGTTTCACGAGAACAGGCGACCTGTATAGCTAAGGCGGTGACGCTCGGGAGTGGTGTCACGGTGACAGTCCAGGGTGATGTCACACCCGTTCGAACTGAAACCTACGAACAGTCTGCTTCGGAGCCCGTTCCATACTGGCGCGTGGTCATCGTTATGCATGACGAACCCCGGGACCAACCGCCAAAATCCGGTGTAGAAGCTTGGGTATCACGAGATGATGGCGAGGTGCTCAGAGCCTTTTGTTGGCAGGTTACCGCTATCATTAACTAGGCCTTCTAACTTCGGCTTGGAGCCGTCGGTCACGCGTGGTCACGCCGCTTGCAGAGAGGCGCAAGCGTTGCGCCACGCGGCCCGCGGCTCAACCCGCATCGTTATACGGTCTGAAGGAGTAGAAACACTTGCCCGGGAAGGACCGAATGCGATTGGGCCAGGGTATTCCTTGGGCACTGGTGGGCCTTGTTGGACCATCCGTGCTGTGGTTAGTTGTGGAGGCTTCGTCTCGGTTTGGATGGGAGCCAGACGGACCGATCTACCTACTGTGGCCGTTTGTGGCGCTGTACCCAACATTGGTGTATGTCGGATTCGCCATGGATCCCAAGCTAAATGGTCTCGCGATCTTCGTAGGAACGGTCGCTGCCAACGTAGCAATCTTCGTGCTTCTAGGGGCGCTGTACCGTGCACTCTCTCGTTGGCGACGAGTTCCTCGAGTCGTCGTAGTTTCTGTTGCATATGCGGCAATTTGGCTCAGCACGGTCTGGGTCGGCTGGTCGCAACTGTGAGCTAACCGGAGTGGTCAAGATGGGCCGTATAACTGCTGCTTGAAGCCGACGGCGTGCGTCGGAGTCGTGCAAGACAGTCTGCTGCGGTGTCGCCCGCCGCGGCTTAACCATGCGTTAGAAGGACTTGAATGGGAGACCTTATACCGGCGCTCATCTTTCTTGTGATTCCGGGATTGGCAGCTGGAATCATGGTTGTGCTGACCCGTCGGCTATCAGCACAGGTTTTTTGGTCGCTATTGGTGGCAGTCCTTGCACTGTTCACTGCAATCTCAGCTGTCAGGCAAGTTGGCAAGGAAGCCATGAACGGTCCGCTAGCAACCGCGCTGGCCTTCATACTTCCGACTGCAATATCCCTAAGCACTGGACGCCTCGTCAAGAAATGGCCTGTAGCAGCGACACTCACGAGCTTGGCCTCATATGCGGTCACTTTTGCTTTCGGACTCTCGTACGGACTTGGCGCTCACTGGTTGGGATTGCCGTTCCCGTGACCCCCGCTGAATCTTGCTAGTTGTGGGTGTTTCAAAGGGCAGAGGACCAGTAGTAGTCTCAATCAACAAGGCATCGGCAGCAGTGCCACACACTTTCGGAATCGCACTTTGTATTGGTGAGCCTTCTAACTCATGCTTGAAGCCGACGGTCTCGCGTGTCACGCCGCTTGCAACATGGCGCAAGCGTCGCACCACGCGGCCCGCGGCTTAACCATACGTTAGCCGCACTCAAGAGAAAGGGGCAGATTGAAACTTCCTGGGGGAGAGCGGGCGGTAATCGATTCCCGAAAGATACGGGAGTACATCCTCTCTCAGTCTCATCCGGTCGGGAGGTTTAAGGCGGCGTTTTTCGCGAGAATTGGTTACACGCAAAGTAACTGGCAAGATTTCGAGGCGGCAATCCGGGCATGCGCGGCTAGAGATGAGGCAGAGGAGCGCGAATCCACCCCCTATGGCCAGAAGTATGGGGTTCGGAGTATCTTGGAGGGACCAAGTGGCATGAGGGTCGCGGTGGTTTCCATCTGGATCGTACGGAGTGGGGAGACAGCGCCTCGGCTGATAACCATAATGCCTGAGAGGTGACCATGGATTTCAAGATTTTGGACACTGTTGTACTGACGCGGGACCTTCCCACGGACGGTTTGAGGGCTGGGGACCTCGGCGCGGTGGTCGAGATATATGAGCCCGATGGGCTGGAAGTTGAGTTTGTGACAGCGTCGGGCAAGACTGGTGCAGTCGTTACCGTCCGCGTCAGCGACGTTCGCCGTGTTGCTGAAAATGATCTCGTCGCAGTCCGCCCTCTCGATCGAACAGCCTGAGTCCAAAATGGCGGCTAACCCCGGCTTGGAGCCGACGGCCAAGACCCGGCCGCGGCTCAACCCGCAGCGTTGGGTGGACAGTACTGTTTGACCTACGAGCGGTGGCCCGCTCTTGAACGCATTTTCGTAAAGCCCTCGACGTTCTCGCAGGCTCGTTCTGGCTACTCGGGTGCTGAAGATGTGGCGTAGTGGACGCGTCGTGCTAGCGCAACCGGTAGACGAAGAGCACGCTTTGCGGCTTGTGCAGGTGGAGACCATGTGGTGCGATCTGCTGAAATATGCTTTCGTTGCGGCTTGGGTTGTCATCGCACCTGCGGGGGCGATCCTGGCAGGCTACGCGCAGCAGTCACTCATCGATTCATACGGCTGGGGGGGTGTTCTATCGCTACCGATACCGGGACCTGTACGGCTCACTCCTATCTCGTCGCGAACGACGTATGTTCTGGTCAGGGGTGTTCCTGATTATCGTATTCGTTGTGATCAATGTCGTCACCATCGCCACGTGTGGCAAGCGGACAGGGTGACACAGTTCGAGGGGCCACCCAACCACGGCTTGCAGCCGACCGTCGGCGCGCGCTCTCGGTGCCTGCTCTGCTCAACCCAGCAGTTGCGCGCCGCCGGCGGCTGAACCCGGACGTTGGGTGGACTAAGAGTTTTGGTGTTTCGAACCTGATTACCTGCGGAGTAGTAGGGTGAAAGTGGTCGAGTACTTGGTGCACCTAATCGTCTACGAGTTCATTCTCATGGTGTGCATAAGCTTGCCAGTCCTAATCGTGCTTCAATTATCAGAGTGGCTACCGTGGACCGGACTCGGCACACTTATCGGCGCGGCCAGCGTCGTGCTTTTCTTAGCGGGGGTCCTTTGCGCCAGTTGGGTCGCTCATCAAGCAGCCCACAGTCGATGTACAGAGGGTCGAGGTCTTTTTGAAGCTCTGGGGGATGCTATCAGTGAGCTGCGGCTTAATCTCTCGTTTGTCCCGGTGATTGGCCGCATCGTCGGCATTAGGCGTGGTAAGCGCTCGCCCTATGAGGGCCCAGGCGATCTGAATTGAGAACTGCGGCTGAGAGAACGGACTCTGCGCGCCGCCCAACCCGCCCTTGCAGCCGACCGGCCATGGGACGGCCGGCGGCTGAACGGCAGACGTTAGACCGATCAAAACGATCCACACACCAAGCGAGGCATCCATGCCCTCAACCGCTCCTGAATGTCGTGACTGTCGCGTCGCCATGGACGCCGGCTTGATGCTTGACCGCACGCACGGCGGATCTGAACAACCCATGTGGATCAAGGGCACCGCTGACAAGGGGATCTTCGGCTTGATCAAGGAGCGCCATCGAGAACGGCTCCCTGTGGTCACCTTTCGATGCCCCAAATGTGGACGTCTTGAGTCGTTCGCGCAGACCGTCTAACAAGCAATTGCTGCTGGCGGCGCGTTTTATTTCGGTAGCGGCTCGCGCGCTGCGCGCGCGTGCCGCATTCTGTTGGAATGCGCCGCAGCAGAATTGCGGACGTTAGGCGCACAAAAATGGCACGGACCTTTGCCCGCCATCTGATACTTGTCGCTGTCTTGTGGGCGTCGATGTCGTGCGGTCGCCACGCGGAGCCGGAAATTCACCTGATCAAGGCTGGCTACACGGGCGACGTATTCATCATTCACGGTGTCAAGGACGGTCAGCCTGCGAAGCATGAGGGCCGATTCCGGGTTTACGAGATTCCAGCTTCAGGAGTTTTGCGTTCGCAGACCTCCTCGAACTTCGGATGGTCATCGGGCTCCGAGATGCAATGGTACTATGTTGCCAGCGACGGATCTCGAGCGAAAATCGCAGGCTTCTGGCCTAGCTCTATTCACGACACGGCAGAGAACCGAGCGGATCCCACTCTGGGGATCTGGTTTCCTCGAACGGGGACGATCAGCCTGTCCAGTAGCCCATGCGATGTTCGCTACGATCAGTATTACGTGGGGACCAAGTCGTTCCTGTTGGACCGTAAAAAGAGTCCGGACCTCAGTGAGTATCTGAAAGAGAATCCAGTTCTATGCTACTAGCGTCGGCGTCTAACCCCGGTTTGGAGCCGACGGCCATAACGCGGCCGCGGCTCCACCCGCATCGTTAGACCTGCAATAGAGAGTAGATATGGGGCATCGTCGAGCAATTCTCAGGAGGAGCATGGTCAGGGCCTTGCATCCGTTTTCCGGTCAGATGGCTGATTGGCAGCACCACCTCTTGCTCAAGGTGGTCATCGCGACCGTGGTTTTTCCGATACTGTCGATGGCCTTCTGGGAATTGTGGCGGCCGTTACTCCTCCTGTTGAGTTTCACTCTCCCAGCGCGAGCCCATTGGGTCAATACTCTTGGCACAGCGATCATGATCGTTGGGGCAGTGGTGGCAGTATCTGGAGCGTTCGCGATTTGCAGGAGAATGTGGCCGAAGGTAGTCGTGGAGCGAGGAAGGGATGTGTCCTCGAGAGAGGTCTAAACGTAGTTCGGCGGACTGACGAATTCGGAGGAGTGCTGCATCGTGCACAAAATGGCGCAGACAACTCCGGGAGTAGCTGCCGGAAGATCCTGGGTATTCTTTGTGCGCCACTCCCGCAATCGACGTTGGGACTTTCTTCCGCTTCGGCACATCCGGAATAAGCGACGGGTCAGAGTTCCTGTTGAAAGGCTGCTCGCCCATGACCCAGCGTTGCGTGCACTGTCCAATCTCCGTCCCGGCTGGACGGCTGTGCGACAGACGCCTCATGATGAGTGGGAACGCCTTCGAATACCCGTGGGGCCCACGCATATCTTCAGATTTGAGGCCACTCCTGTCCCAGGTTCCGCTGATTCCGGAATGGGAGCCTTCATAAACTGCTGGGTCCGCGAACCTTCCAAACGCTCAGCACTACGAACCGCGAAGAAACGCATCCGGGAAGCAGGCTGGCGTCCCACTTGCCTCGAACACCACGCTGTCGTCCGTCGGCTTGGTGTGCGCCCGGCTGGCCGCAAGTACTTCGATCAGGTCCAAATTGACGGGTGGGTGCTCAACATCCACACGTTTCCCGAGGGCACGTGATGCTTGCACCGCCAAACAACCCGATCAACCCGTCGGTTGTTCCGGACACGCGCCCTGCTTGCGCAAGGCGCGCGCTCATACCGCCCGCGGGTTATCGGGCATGTAGGCCGGCCTAATGAACCCAGCGTACCTCGGTGATTCCTATGATGTCGTGAAGCGCTTCTTCTGCGACATTGCTCGCTCGGCTGGGTATGCCGTTTACATCGATCCAATGTTTACGGGTGACTGGACGCCTCAGCAACGGGACACGTTTTGCCGCTTCCTTGGAACGCGTGAACTTGGTGCATCTTCTCCCAGGTTCCGGGCCGCTTTGTTGGTCGATCCAGACACGGGCATCCGCTCGAGGCCAGGCCGAGGGCACACAACTTTCGCGTCCATCGCAGGCAGATGCGACAAGTTTGCTTTGGTCATTGTGTTCGACCAATCGTTCGCGCGTGGGAATAAGGGGCGCGAAGGAATGACCGCCAAACTCGCCTCGCTGCGTGCACTAGGCATTCGGGGCCTCTACTACGATTCGCATGCGCGTTTCCTGATTTGCGGCAGGAGCTCGGCACGCGTGATGCGGTTTCAGAAGGCGCTGATTCAGGCTGGTGTGCCAGCCGCAAGGTTTGTCGGAATCCCAGCATCGGCTGCCTAACATCGGCTTGCAGCCGACGGTCTCGCGTGTCACGCCGCCCGCAAGAAAACGCAAACTGCGCGCCGCGCGGCGCGCAGCTTAACCATGCATTAGGCCACCGGATAGACGGGCATTCGGGAGATAAAGCGATGATGACGGTCAAATTGATTCCCGAGGGTGTGCAGCCTGTCTTTCCGATGTTGGTTTGCAAGAGCCCGGAAGCCGAAATGAACTTTTGCGCGGCGGCGTTTGGGGCGGTTGAAGAGGTGCGACGACCGGCCCCGGATGGCTCGCCGATTCACATAGCGATGCGCATCAATGGCGCGTTCCTGGTAGTTCAATCCGAGTTCCCGGACGTGGTCGCCAGCCGCGCCCCCAGTCCAGACGGGAGCTCACCCGTCGTCATCTTCGTCTACGTGGCAGACGTAGATCTGGCCGTCGAGCGTGCAGTCACGATGGGCGCAAAGGTCCTCATGCCTGCACAGAACCAATTCTGGGGTGACCGGACGGCGCGGATTATTGACCCCTCGGGCCATGTGTGGACTGTTGCATCACGGATCGAAGTGACCACCGAGGAGCAGCGAGCAAAGCGCTGGTCGGACGTTCGTGAAGGGCGCCAAGAGGCCTGAGTCTACGCGGCACAACGCTCGCGCTGGAGCCGACGGCGTGCTGACGCTCGCGTGCCGCGGCTCAGCGCGAGCGTTATGCGAACAAGGGGATATCGTGCGCAATCCTTTCAGGCGAAAGACGCAAGGCAGGTGGGCCGGCGAGTCTGGCTACTGCAATTGTCTTCTGGTCGCTATGGCGAGAATGCGGATTGCGAAGATGGAGCTCAGTACAGACGAGCCGCTGCCGAGTCTTGAGGAGTTGGCGGTCACGCGGCCAGAAACCTTGGAATGGATAAAGGCCCAGGGTTTCCAGTACGACAAGCTGGACCGAGTGACCATAATCAGGACGCTTGCCGAGCTGGCCGACATATCGCCTGAGGAGAAGCGCTTCACTGGCATCCTGGAGGTTCAGGACTGCGTGGGTGATGATGGTCCCGTGGTGCAGAGAACCTTCGCCATGCAGCTTGGTCTGCGAGGCGAGGAGGTTGTCCTGGCGATAGCACAAGAAGGTTTAAGTGTCGCCTAACAAGCGTTGGGCGGACTGAGGAGCGGCCGCGGCTCAACCCGCCTCGTGAGGCATACACCGAACCCGCGAGCCGTGATTAGCACGCGCCGTGGTTTGAAGGAGGTGGTCGCATGACCGACTTGCTCGCCTTATCTCTTCTACCATTCGTCCCAAGCGGGAGCGACTATGAGGGTAGTCGTCGCCTCTTTGCAGATCTTGGCTTTGAAGAGATCTGGGAGAACGATGGGTACGCTGGTTTCCGGAATGGCGATGCCCAGTTCATTCTCCAGAAGTACAACGTGAAGAGCTTTGCGGAGAACTTCATGGTCAGGTTGAATGTGAAGGATCTCGATGCTTGGTGGCAGGCCATCTCTCGGTTGCAGCTTGACAAGAAGTACCCTGCATTCAGGATCAAACCACCCTCCGACTTTCCATGGGGTAGGGAGGTCAATTTCATCGATCTCGCTGGTGTGTGCTGGCATGTTGGGAGTGCCTGAGCACTGCCGAGTAGATGCCTGACAAACCGTGCTCCGCCCGCGCCTGAGGTGGATCGTTTGGCAGACATGAGCGAGTGCGTGTAACACCGGCGGAGACCGGGGCGGAGTGGAGTTCTCCAGTGATCTTCACGAAGCGGCTGCGCGACGGAGTACGGCGGGGGAAGATCACCTGCAGCATCCGTATCTGGCAGCGTCCACACGTTAAGGTAGGGAAACGCTATCGGATGGAGGACGGCGAAATCGAAGTCGAGTCCATACTCCCGATAAGTTTTGCCGACATCACTCCAGAGCTTGCTCGCGCCTCCGGGTTCAAGGGTGTCGTCGATCTTCTCAAAGTCGCCAAACATGGCAGAGGTGAGAACGTCTACCTGGTGCGTTTTCACTTCGTGCCGACTGCCATAACCCGGCGCCGTTTTGTCGAGCGTAAGTGAGATGCCCGGATTCACAGACCGGGTCCAATGCCTCGTGAGTCGAGGCATTCTACCCATTCTCCATGGCATGGCAATTGTGATTCTAGTCACGTCGCCAGCGCAGGCCGGCGAGCCGGATTTGGCTCGCCTTTTTGCCGGGCGTGACGGCTGCTTCGAACTCTATGACATGAAGACGAGCAAGCTCGTTGTGCGCTCCAATCCCCGTCGTTGCGCTGAGCGCACCTCTCCGTGCTCGACGTTCAAGGTTCCACTCGCCCTCATGGCGTTTGACTCGAGCATCCTTAAGGACGAAACCTCTCGGATCAAGTGGGACGGCACCAAGACGAGCCGGGATGAGTGGAATCGCGACCAGACCGCGTCGAGCTGGATGCAGAATTCGGTCGTGTGGTTCTCGCAGCGGCTCACTCCCCAACTCGGCATGGAGAGAGTGAAGGCCTATCTCTCGCGTTTTGATTTCGGCAACCAGGACATGTCGGGCGGCCTCACGACGGCTTGGCTCGAATCGTCGCTCCAGGTGTCGCCCGATGAGGAGCTGCGCTTTTGGCGGCGGTTCTGGCGTGAGGAGCTACCGGTGTCCAAGCACGCCTTCGAAATGACCAAGAAGATCACCTTCGTCGCCGTGTCGGCTTCGGGATGGACGCTTCACGGCAAGACGGGTTCGGGCAGGGTCGGCGCGGGTGGGGCGAACCAGAATCCCGTCCTGGGCCTCGGATGGTTCGTCGGACACGTTGCCCGGGGGGATCGCGAATACGTGTTCGTTACCAGCTACTCAGATAGCGTGGAGTCCCCCGATCTCCGCCCCGCGGGATGGATCGCACGCGACATCACCAAGCAGATCCTCGCGGAAATGGGGCTGTATTGATATCGCGGGAGAGAACGCACTTGTCAAAGGAGCGGGTCTTGCCTGTCAGGCGTGTTGGAGCATGGAAGGACCGCGCTCGAAGAGCGGTTGATGCAGTCGTTGCACTGTCCATGCCGAACGGTCGATCGGTAGCAGCCCCGCTTCTACTGGTGGACGGGTATCTGTACCCGCACGAGGCAGTTTTCTTGTATTGGGTGGCGCGCAGCGCACCCGTTGACGGAGTCGTAGTAGAGGTTGGCTCGATGCGTGGTCGCTCCACCCTGTGTCTTGCGGCGGGCACTCGAGATGGCGGCCGGGAACGGGTTTATGCGGTGGATCCGCATCGGTATGGTACGAGCGACGAGCTTTGTGAGAACCTCGCCCACTTTGGCCTGACAGGGCAAGTCGAGGTGGTGGTCGACGAATCCATCACGATTGCTTTAAGGTGGCATGATCCCGTTCGAGCTGTATTTGTCGACGGTGATCATAGCTTCGAGGCAGCCTACGCGGACGTCATTCTCTGGTCACAACATTTAGCTCCTGGTGGCTTCCTGCTCCTTCATGACTCGACAGAATTGAACGGGTTCAACGGGCCACAACAGGTAGCCAGTGTGTTCTGCCACGTGGGCGTGTTGTTCGACAAAATTGGCACGATTGGCAGTATTACCTGGGCAAGACGTAAGGGCGGCACTGATTGGAGTCCTCCAGAGCACGGCAAGTGGGTTGTCGACGGCATCATGAGCTCCCTCAAGTGGTTGAGGCGTCCAACGACCGGCCTGTATACTTAACCTCCCGGTTATCACCGCGTCGTTGATAGGGACGCGCCATGTCTTGGCGGCGTCCGGAGATTTTTCCTTCATGCATCGAAGAGGTGACCCACTTAATCCACGCTGCGAAAAGGAGGAGAGAAATGGACGAGAAACAGTTGTATCAACAGAAGTGGCAGGCTCAACTCGACGTATGGCAAGCCGAGATCGACAAGTTCAAGGCCAAGACCTCAGGTGCCAGCGCGGACGCACAACTGCGGCTGAATGCCGAAATTAAGGTGTTGGAAGGAAAGATCAATGAGGGCAAGGCCAAACTTGCTCAGATCGCTGCAGCGAGCGATGACGCGTGGGGGTCGCTCAAGCAAGGCGGGGAGTCCGCGTGGGCTGCCCTGAAGTCCGCCTTCAGCGACGCAGCATCCAAGTTCAAGGGGTAAAGAGGTCGCGTACAGTATGAAGTCGCATAGCGCGGTCAAGGCTTTGGGCGAAGTGGCGCTGCGGGTCAACGATCTGCAGCTGATGAAGCGGTTCTACCAGGACGTGCTGGGCCTCGAGGTGCTCGGAGAGTTCGCCAAGCTGGCGCTGCTCATGATCGCCGATGGCTACGGAGGACATACTCAGGTCCTTGGCTTGTTCGATCGGTCGGTTCGTGTCGGACAAGAGCATACGACTGTTGATCACATTGCTTTCAGCATCGCGCTCGCTGACTTCGACTCCGAAAAGCGGCGCCTGGAAGCCCTCGGCCTGGAGGTCGAGGTAGAGAATCATCACTGGGTAAAATGGCGGTCGCTCTATTTTCGCGATCCGGAAGGGAACCTGGTCGAGCTGGTTTGTTACGACGAGACTCTGGGCCAGTAGCTGGAGGCTGAAGAAGGATGAAGCGGCTTTTCGCGGTTTTTCGTGCGCGCGGACCGGCCTGGGACCCGTCGCGTCCCCTGGAGGAGCAACCGCAATGGCGGGAGCACGCAGCCTTCATGGATGCCCTCGAGGCTGAGGGGTTCGTGGTCCTGGGCGGTCCCCTGGAAGGAGCCTCGGAGGCTCTGATCATCGTGCGGGCGGCGGACGAAGCTGAGGTGCGATCCCGGTTCGCCGCCGATCCGTGGAGTCGGAGCGAGCAGCTGCGCGAGTCCCGAATTATTCCGTGGACTCTGCGGCTCGGATCGCTGGACGATTAGCAAAGCGGGGTCAGGGACGGGGAGCCTCGTGATGACGCAGGGAACCGAGACGCCGTGGGAGCGGATGCCCCAGGGCAGGCGCAAGAAGCTCGTCTGGGGCCTTTGGTTCCTGACCTGGCTCGGGCTGCTGGCGGGGCTCTTCGATCACCGCATGTACGAGGCGGTCGTCGCGTTTTGCGGAGTGCACGCCGTCCTGGCTCTGGCGCTCAATCGATTCCGGTTATCCGCATACCCGGTGCAGGTCCGCATCGTCTACGCGCTGTGGGTGGCCATCGGCACCTATGCGCCCCATGGCGCGTTTCTCCTGTACATCGCGACCCTCGGACTCATGGGTAACCTGTTCTTCGATTACTGCCTTCTGGCGCGGCTGCTGTACCTCCTGCCCTGGAACAGGACGGAAAAGCTCTCGTTGGTGATGGTGGAACGCACTTTCCTGTCGCCGCCAAGCTCGGGACGCTTCAGGCCGACCGCATCGTCCTGACGCGGGATCAACCAATCGGCTCCCGGCTTCGTCTCACAGTCAGCGGCCGGCATCGCCGGCCATGGGCTGAACCGCCATTTTTTCGGGATGGAGAGATTAAGGATGAGACGCGTTCTGCACTTCGCTTTGATATATCTCGCGGCAATCGGCTGCGTGTGCGCGGCCGACGCACCCCCGCTCCTGCTGAGTCACGCTTTTATCGTGGTGAAAACGGGGGCCAAGGAGCGTGCGGCGTTGGAGAAGGCTGGGTTTCGGATTGCGCCCACGATCAATCGGCATGAGGGTCAGGGGACGGCGTCGATCACCGTCGAGCTGCTCAACGGCTTTCTGGAGCTGACCTATCCCGACCCGAGCGTCCCGGTGTCGCCGGCTTTGCAGGCTGGCGCCGAGAAGTTCCGTTTGAGGTCAGAATGGCGCCAGAACGGCTACTGCCCCATCAGCATTGTGTTTGATCGCACACCCGCAACACCGGAGAAGCTCCCATTCCCGACCTGGAAAGTCACGGCTGACTGGATGGACCCGGGCACGTTCATCGAAATCATGACGCCGAAAGACATGCCCAAGGCGCTCTCGCTCTCTATTTCGTCGCATGCCGAGAGCACGAACGAGAAGGAGAATGAGGCACTCGCGCAGGACCCGGTCAAGGGCGCGATGTTCCTCCATCCCAATGGGGCGCGGCGTCTCACGGGCATGCGCGTCGTGGCGCCGGGCAAGGATGCCTTGCCGCCGGCCGCGTCCTACATCTCAGGTCTGGGGCTGATGAAGTTTGACCTGGGCAGGCAGTGGCTGCTCGTTGTCACGCTCGACAATGGCAAACAGGCTGTCACCAAGGACCTCCGGCCCGACCTGCCGATGCTCATTCATCTATAAATGTTATTACAAGCGGCAATTCCGCTGGCGTGACTGGCCGACTCGGGAGTAAGAGCGCTGACTCTAGACTTCGTTTCTCGCAAGCCACTTGTCGCCTTCCTGGCACTGACGTTCGGGATATCGTGGGTTGGTGGGTCCGCCTGGATTGTGGCGGTTTCGAATTGGGCCTCCCTCCACGGTGTTTTCATTCGAGCGTACGCTCCCACCCTCTTTGTCGTCATCGGCCCCGGGCTCGCAGCTTTGGTCACCGCACGGCTCACGGGCGGCAAGCCTGCCGCAAGAGAGCTGATGGCTCGAATGCGCCCGTCCCCGGCCTATTGGCGTTGGTATCTCGCGTTGCCGGCCGGTGCGATTCTGGCGACCGCTCTCGCCTTCCTGGTGGCAGGCGTGCCGCCACGAGTCCTCGCCGGGACGTTGGTGGGTTCCGGGCCGTTCTGGCTCGCGGCACATTTTGCCGTCCAGCTGCTTCTGATCGGGATCGGTGAAGAGCTGGGATGGCGTGGGTGGCTGCTGCCGCACCTGGCCGGCACGAGGAGCCTGGGCTCCGCAACGCTCCTCACGATCCTGGTCTGGGAAGCGTGGCACTTGCCCAAGTTCGCGACCGGATTGGAAATAGCGGCAATTCTCATGGTTCAGGTCGCAGCCGTCGGCGTCATCTTGTCCCGACTTTGGGTCCACATGAAAGGAAACCTGTTCGGACTGGCGATGGTGCATGCGTCCGTTAACGCACCGGTTGTGTTCGTCGAGCAGATGGAGAGGCTCGCTCCCGACCAGTTGATCCAAGGGTGGCGTTACCTGACCGTCCTTTACGCGCTGATCGCCGCTCTGGTCGTCGTGGGATCCCGTGGGTGGTGGCCGAGAGTCGGATTAGGATCGAAAGAGATCACGGCCTGACATCGAGTTGACGCCATTTGCCATGTCTGTGACACTCGACCTGATGAGCCTCTCGAGTTATTACAAGCGGCAATTCCACTGGCGGGACTGGTCGAGCATCTTAGCGGCCCTCACGGAAATCGATGATTTCTTCGGACACGAGCCACTCAGCACCGGGGCCAGATCTCGGTACGAGGCTTACGCCCGGGACGGTCTGGCGGCCGGACGATACGACTTTCACATGGGGAGCAAGCTCCGAGGTTACCTCGAGCAAGCGGGCTTCACGGTCACGAAGGTGATGACCGTGGAAGACCAGGAATTGTCGTTCAGCGGTCCGGCTCCCCCGGAAGTGATCGATGCCTGGCGAACTCGGCTCGACGGCATGAAGCTCCTGCAAGAGTCATGCGGGCCGAGCTTCCATCAGGTCCGGGAGGAGTTTCTCGAGTGCCTGGCGCTTCCCGACCACCGCTCCACGGCGAGAGTCTATTGCTGCGTCGCCATCATGTAGCTCGGAGTTCCACCGGAACCGGGTCGATACTCGCCCACACGAATAGAACCAGGGGGTCGCGATGAATGATTCGCCCGATGCGAAGAAGAAACCGGCCGGGAACCAAGTGGGACTGGGAATTGCTCTTGGCGCAGGAATCGGAGCAGCGGTGGGGGTTGCCACCGATCAGCTTGCCGTGTGGCTTCCGGTCGGCATTGCGGTCGGATTGGCAATCGGGGTGGGAATGGTCGCCAAGTCGAAGAATAAGGGCGCATCTCAATGACTCGATTTCTGCGCGGCGGACTAGCCTCATCCGTGGAATGGACAGCGGTGGGCGCCTACCTTGCGCTCGCCTTCGGTCTCGCCTGGAGCGCTGAGGGCATTGCCCTGGCACGCGGTGTGCGGTTCAGGTCCTTGACGCTGGGGACGACGGCGTTGCTTGCCTGCATCATGTTCGCGCCTGGAATAGCTGCCTACATCGTGCGTCGCTTCATCACCCGCGAAGGCTTTGCAACCGCTGGCCTGCGTCGTGGCCCCTGGCGCCCCTATCTGGTCGTGTGGATCGGCGTCCCCCTGCTGATCGCGGGCATTTACGCGCTGACCATCCTCATCGGGTGGGGTCGATTCGACCCGGCACTCACTCAACTGTCCACCCGCATCGAGGAGGCGGCACGCGGGCAGACGCTTCCGCAACTGCCACCGATGCCTGTGCTTGCGGCGGCCATGCTGGCGCAAGGCCTGACGTTCGGTGTGCTTATCACCAGCCTTTTCACGTTCGGAGAGGAATTCGGCTGGACCGGCTACCTCCTGGTGCATCTCCTGCCCCTGGGCCGCTGGCGCGCCGCCTTGGTCTACGGCACCATCTGGGGGCTTTGGCACGCGCCGATTATTGCAGGGGGCTACAATTACCCGGATTATCCGGTCCTCGGCCCGGTGATGATGTGCCTGCTCACGACGGCGTTTGCGCTCACTCAGACGGCGCTGAGACTGCGATACAACAGTGTGCTCCTCACGAGCTTCTTCCATGCGAGCATCAATTGTGCTGGCTTGGGGGTCCTCCCGATGTTTGTGGCCGGCGTCTCGCCGGTGCTCGGCGGGGTCACGGGCATGGTCGGCATCCTGGTGTTCCTGGCACTCGGCGCATGGCTCCTGGCCCGAACACCGGAACCAACGAACACCTTGAATAGCGCCCAGATCATTTGACTCGAAGTCGGTAGGGAGCGAGAGCGCCTCCTGCCCCACATCAAGGATTCTGAATAGCGAGACGTTATGGAGCTACGGGGGGCAGTTACCCATCTCGCGCACGACGTAGTGAGCGCGTGGAATCGTGGCGATGCGACTGCCTTCGCCAGCCTCTTCACGGCCGAAGCGGACTACGTGACCGGCGCGGGCGTTTGGCTGCAGGGACGTGAGGCGATCGCCGAGCTGCTTCGCACCGCCTCACCGCCCCGAGTCCGTGTCGAGGGTGATGTTGCGGTCCGCGAATATGGCCCCTTCGCTTCTGTCATCTTCCGATGGGTTACCGAGGCCGGCACCGAACCTCGTCGCCGGGGTGTCGCAACCTGCGTGGTCGTGAAGACTGATGCGGGATGGTTGATCGACCGACTTCACAACACCGACGAGACCCCAATAGAAGCAAGCTTCGAGCGCCCCGAGCATCTCTGCTAAGCGACCGGTATTGACTAGGCCAGGAGAAGGAAGGGTCGGGCGCTTTTTTCCTTAGGGGGATAAGACCGATGTTTCCAGTAGGCGATGATGATTCGTCTCGCAGAACTGCTCCGCTGGTGACGTACGCCTTGATCGTTCTGAACATCCTGTTTTTTCTTCTGGAGCAGGGTGGCGGCGAGGCTTTTATCGTAAAGTGGGCCTTCGTTCCCAGCCGCTTCGTTGCCAATCCCTTCAGTGATTTCCTGACGCTCTTCACTTCCATGTTCATGCACGCCGGTTGGGTACACCTGGGTGGCAATATGCTTTACTTATGGATCTTCGGTGACAATGTGGAAGACCGCTTCGGGCACGTAAAGTTCATCATCTTCTACGTTGTCTGCGGACTTCTGGCAACGTTTGCTCAGCTGGCGTTCAGCCTGGGTTCGAACGTGCCGAATCTGGGAGCCTCAGGGGCGATTGCGGGGATACTCGGCGCTTACATCCTGCTGTTCCCACACGGAAGAGTCAGAGTATTGCAGGGCCAACGAGTGATACAAGTGCCCGCGTTGATAGTCATTGGGCTCTGGATCGCTCTGCAGTTCTTTAGCGGCATCGGTTCCTTTGCCAACGCGTCGCAGCAGGGGGGCGTCGCTTATATGGCTCACATCGGCGGATTTGTGGCGGGGTTTGCGCTGACCTTCTTGTTCCGCGGGAGCAGCGGGACGCAGGCGACGCAATGAATCGTTACGATTGCGAATCATCTTTGACGAATCGGGCGTTGAGGTATCGCAGGTGGGTGTCTGAAGTCGTTCGCCGGACAAGTGGCGGAGTAAAGCTCAAATGAGCCCGGCGGAAGGGATGGCTTTCGTGGAGCTTCACGGCGTGGTGCTGCAAGCCGCGCGGGGGCCGGTGCCCAGTCTTGCGGAAGCCATCGCCGGTGGGCCGCTTCGCGGCAGCTGGTGGGGCCACCCAAAGGGTCGCGAGATTTTCCGTGTGGCAGAAGCCATCAGCGAAAGCCCCAACGTGCTGGTGTGCAAACTCATCGACGGCAAGGTCACGTACATCCATCGTCGATTGTGGCCGGCGCTCGTAAAGCTTGCGCCGCGCTTTGGAAAGGAACAGCTGGCCAGGGTCTGGAATGAGCACACGCCAAGCGGCGCCCACCGGTCCCGGCGTATAGCATTTCCTGCGTGGGTACCCGCTGAGGTGATGCGAGCGGCCGAAAGCCTATCCCTGGCAGAGGCGGAGACGACTCTGTCTCCGTGGCTCGCCCTAACCCAGATGCGGGCGAAGACGAAGCGATAAGTCCTGTCGATCCTGTTGCCAGGAGAACCATCCCAATGGTCAAGAGACACCTCGGACGGTGCACGTGAGCGGAACCGGAATCAACGCCCTGCGAAACACCCTCACCTTCGCCGCGATCGTGGAGTTGGGTACCGGCATCGTCCTGCTATTCGATCCCGCCATCGTCATCAAGCTGCTGCTGGGCATAGAGGTCTCCTTCGAGGGGACACTACTCGGCCGATGCTTCGGCATCGCGGTACTCACGCTGGGAGTGGCGTGCTGGCCTGGACAGCACGCCCCAGGGGGCGGCTCGGCGGCGGTCCAGGCGATGCTTCTCTACAACGTGCTCATTGGGCTTTATCTCGTCTACCTGGGCACGGTCGGCCACCTGAATGGCTTACTGTTGTGGCCTGGCGTTATGCTGCATGCCGCCCTGGTGGTCCTGCTGATCTGGACACAGCGCACCGGTCGGTGAGCCAGGGCGGTGAATCACTCCGCAAACTGGACTGAGGGAAGCCATGCTGGAGAGAATTGTCGATGGTCGCACGGACCTAGTTTTCGACTACCTTGCGGAGGGACACCCTGCGGGCTCGACTGATAGCCAGGGAGTTTCCCTTATCCAATGGTGCGCCTACTATGGCGACGTGAGCGCCATCCGCTTCCTGCTGGCAAACGGCGAATCGCTGAAATCGCTGGGAGAGAATCTCGGGCTTCACACCGCCGCGTTCCATGGGCATTGGCGATTGTGCCAGTTCCTCCTCGAGAGCGGCGCGGACGCAAACCGGCCTCTCCCTGACACCGGTGAGACTCCCCTGCACGCCGCCTTGTGCAAAGCCAATCGCCCCGCTTACACCCTGGTATTGAAAATTCTTCTGGCCAACGGCGCGAACCCCAATTGCGCTGCCAAGGCATCAGCGGAAACGGGGGCCTTCATGCGGGACGCACGGACGAAAGGTGAGACGCCGCTGCATCGGGCAGCCGCCTTCGCCCCTCAGGAGACCATCCAGCTGCTTCTGGATGCCGGGGCGCAGCTCGATGCGAAGGACGCGAACGGCGATTCACCGCTCAGCTGGGCCAGCTGGCATCTGCGGCCCGACGCCATCCTGCGAATGCTCTGCCACGGCAGCTTTACCATTCACCCGAACAGGAACTCGAGTTTCGACCACGGCGCCGGCTGGGGCGAGATGGAAACCTCTCTCCTCGGAAAGCCGCACGTCTAGCACCCTACCGTGACCGCTGGACCCAGATCGGATCTTGGATGCGAGATGGACGAGGATGGGTCGCTTCCGGTAGTTCCGCGACAAGAGGGACCGATGAGTAGCCTCCCGACGCTCGGGGTGGAGAGAGTTGGCGCATCGTTGATTCCGATCGGAATCGGCGCTGTGCTGCTGGACACGGCTTTGCGCGGGTTCGGCTTGGGCCCGCTGCTCGCGGCGGGGGTGTCAGTCGCCTGCGCCGTCGCCGGCATCGCCTGGCTGGCCCGACGGCTGCCCGCGAATCTCGACGGTGTGCTTCGCCGCAGATCCACGATAGCCATCTTGTGGTTTCTGCTCGGCATCCTGTCGATCGGTGCCACGGCCCACTTGGGGGCGTTCATGGCGGACGAGGCCAAGGCGGAAAACTCGATCTATCCCTTCGATGATTTTTTCGTGCACCACTCTTGCCTGTCGGCCCACTACCAGTCGGCAACCCTGCAGCGCGCAGGCGTGGCGAACGTCTATGAGCGCACGAATTTCGAGGGGCCCCAGGGGGAGCCGAAATTCCTCAACAGCTTCGTGATCGATGTCTTCCTCTACCCGCCGCCTATGCTGCTGCTGTCGCGCCTCGCACTTTGGTTGTCTGAGGATTTCGCCGCATGGCGGGCCGTCTGGTTCGGCATCGAGGGGGGCATCGTGGCCGTGGCCCTCCTGGCGGTCGCCGGGTGGATCGGCGGCCCGCAGGGGGAGCGGGCAGTGCTGCTCGCGCCGCTCGTCTGGCTATCGTTTCCGACCCTCTTGACGCTCCAGATCGGCAACTTGCACCTCGCGGCCATCGCTGCGGCCATGCTCGCCATGCTGGCGTTCGAGCGCGGCCACCACGCGGTCGGCGGAGCCATCCTGTCGGCCCTGGTCCTGTTCAAGATCTTCCCGGGAATCCTGGTGCTGCTGCTGCTTTTCCAGCGGCGCTGGCGAAGCGTGGCCTGGTGCGCAACCTGGGGGACGCTGCTGCTCATTACTGCTTTCCTGGTGCTGGGCACCGCCCCGTTTCATGCCCTGCTCACCTATCAGCTGCCGCGACTCTCCAGTGGAGCCGCTTTCGAGTCGCTGTTTCAGCATCCCGATACGATTGCCGCCAATCAATCGGTCTTCGGCGCCGTCCAGAAGCTCGCGCTCCTGGGCGTGCCCGGCATGTCCCTGCGCACCGCGGCGGCAGTTTCATGGGTCTACATGCTCGTGCTGATCGGGCTGACCGCGCTCGGCGCCAGGGTCAGGGGCGCGAGGCTGTCGCGAGTCCTCGTCTGGCTTGCGCTCATTCAGCTGGCGTCGCTGCGCAGCCCGTTCACGCCGGACACCTACGCGGAGTTTCCGCTCATCTGGATCCTCGTGCTGCTGCTGGCGGGCGTGGGTTGGCAGGGGTGGCGCACGGTGCTGCTGGCGGCGCTGCTGGTGGCAGCGAATTTCGCCGTGCCGACCGTGCCCATCATGCCCATCACTTCCCTCCTTGCTCTGACACTCGCGCTACAGCTCCTATATTTCGGCATCTACCTCCGGGTGCTGCTGGCTGGGCCGGACACTGGACCTATGAAGACCTCCGAGACGGCGGCGTGAGTCAACCAATGCTCACCCTTGCCGAGGCGGTCAAGCTGCTTCGCATGCACTATGGCCCGCCCGAGCGACCACCGACGACCGATCCCTTCGAGCTGATCCTGCTGGAGAATGTCGCCTATCTCACGACACCCGAACGCCGGCGCGAGGCTTTCGAACATCTCAAGAGTTCTGTGGGCACGAGCCCTGAGGCCATCCTGGCTGCCGAGCCGGGCGCCCTCGAGCGCGTGACCGCCCGCGGCATTCTCGAGGAAGACTTCGCCGACAAACTGCGCGAGTGCGCCCGCATTGCGGCCGAAGACTTCGGCGGCGATCTCCGCAAGGTGATCCGAGGGCCGATAAGCGTTGCAAAAAAAGCGCTGCGAGCCTTTCCGGGGATTGGGGAGCCGGGCGCCGAGAAGATCCTCCTGTTTACGGGTCAGCAGGCGCTGCTCGCGCCGGAGTCCAACGGTTTGCGCGTGCTCATACGGCTCGGGCTGGTTCGCGAGGAGAAGTCGTACTCGAAGACGTATGCCGCCAGTCGCCAAGCCGGCGAGCCCCTTCGCGCGACGCCCGGAGAGATGCAGGAGGCCCATCTCCTGCTACAAGTACATGGCCGAACGCTCTGCAAGCGCACCGCCCCGCGCTGTGAGCCTTGCCCCCTTGCACCTGGCTGTGCTTATTCTCAGAATCAGCTGCGACGCCTGCCCCAACGGACGTCACGATCCGTGGGCCGGCCGCAATAGGAGGAGCCATGACCTCATCCGGCGTCGAGGAAGCATCCAAGTCCCCTGATCCTTCCGGCAAGCCGGTCGCGTTTCCGGTTGGGAGCCTGGTCGCGGACGCCCTGCGCTACTGGGAGCCGCGGCGCATCGTCTACAACGCGCTGTTGGCGGCTATCGTGCTGGGCTATTTCTTCGCCGGCTGGCCCGCATCGAAGTCTTTCCTGAGCCTGAACGGGATCCTCTGGATGTTTTTCCTCGCGGTGCTGGCCAACGTCTGCTACTGCGCGGCTTACGTGGTGGACCTGTTCGTCCAGCTGTCCCCGCTGCGCGGCTCCTGGACGCGGCTTCGCTGGATCCTGTTCCTGGTCGGGCTCGCCTTCGCCGCCGTCATCACCCGGTTTTTCTCCATCGCAACGTTCGGGTCCTACGGGGGCGAGTAGTCGCCCCGCGCGGCATGAATCGCCACGCTGCCTTGCCCGGTGATCCCCTTCCAGCGTATATTCTTCGCGTATTCCCCAGGAAATCAGACAAAGTTGGCCCGAACGGGCCCGGTGTGTTTCGGCGGAGGAGGAAGCTTCGGCAATGGAAGTCCAGATTGGCGGCATGGTTTCGCACTACAAAATTCTGCGCAAGCTCGGCTCGGGAGGCATGGGGGTGGTCTACGAGGCGGAGGACACCCGTCTGGGCCGCAAGGTCGCGGTCAAGTTCCTCACCGAGGAGATGGAGCGCGACCCCTCCATCCTCGAGCGCTTCCAGCGGGAAGCCCGCGCCGCCTCTTCGCTCAATCACCCGGGCATCTGCACGGTGCACTCGATCGAGGAGCACGAGCGGCGCCACTTCATCGTGATGGAATTGCTGGAGGGGCAGACGCTCGCCCAGCGGATGGGCCGCCAGCCCTTCGAAATCGGCGAGCTGCTGGGGCTGGCCATCCAGATCGCCGACGCCCTGGAGTCGGCCCATTCCAAGGGAATCGTGCACCGGGATTTGAAGCCGGTGAACCTGATCATTAATGCCCGTGGGCAGGTGAAGATTCTCGATTTCGGTCTTGCCAAGATCGAAGGGGTCGGCAAGATGGCGGATCGCGACAGCTCCCAGGCCGACACGATGCTCGGAGCGGAGCAATTGACGACGGCCGGCACGGTGCTGGGGACGGTCTACTACATGTCGCCGGAGCAGGCCCGCGGCCAGCTCACCGACGCGCGCACCGATCTCTTTTCCCTGGGGGCCGTCCTCTATCAGATGGCGACCGCTGCCCTCCCCTTCCCGGGGGACACGCAGCCGGTGGTCTTCGAGGCGATTCTGAACCGGGCCCCCAAGCCTCTCTCGGAGCACAACCCTTCGATGCCGGCGGCGCTGGGGCGCGTCTTCGAAAAGGCGCTGGAGAAGGACCGCAACCTGCGCTACCAGACCGCCACCGAGCTGAAGACGGATCTCCTGCGCCTCAAGCGCGACCTCGACTCCGGCCATCAGAAAGGGATGACGCTCTCCGACTCGAAAGGCGCCGCCGAGAAATCCTCCGAAAAGTCGATCGCCGTCCTCTATTTCGAGAATTTAAGCGGGGTCAAGGAAGACGAGTACTTCCGGGACGGAATCACCGAAGACATCATCACCGAGCTGTCGAAGATCCGGAACATGAAGGTTTTCTCCCGCCCGACGGTGCTGGTGTATCGCGACAAGCCGGTCACTCCCTCGCAAATCGGCCAGCAGCTCGGGGCGGCCTACGTGCTGGCCGGAAGCCTGCGCCGGTCGGGCAGCCGCCTGCGGATCACCACCCAGCTCGTGGACACGCACACCGACTTTCCGCTCTGGTCGGAGCGCTACGACCGTGAGATGAAGGATGTCTTCGAAGTGCAGGACGAGATCGCGCAGAAGATCGCCGCGGCGCTGCGCATCCAGCTGTCACCCCAGGAGCAGGAGGCCCTCGCCGCCAAGCCCACGGACAACCTGCAGGCCTACGACCTCTACCTGCGCGGCCGCAGCTACGCCCGGCGCCTGACGCGGCAGGACCTGGAGTTCGCGCTGCAGATGTATGAAAACGCGGTCACCCAGGATTCGAATTTCGCGCTGGCATTCGCGGCCATCGCCAACGTCTGCGCCTATTACCACGCCCACTATGCCCGCGAGGATGTCTGGATTCACCGGGCCCGGGCCGCCGCCGAGCGCGCCATGGAGCTGCAGCCCGACGTGCCCGAGGTAATGGTGGCGCAGGCCTGGATTCTCTACGCCAAGGGGCAGTACGACGAGATGACCGCCATCGTGCGCAACGTCATCGCCCGCAAGCGCGACTGCGAGGGCGCCTACTATCTGTTGCTGCGCGGCCTCTATGCCTCGGGGAAATACCAGGATGTCGCCAACGTGGCCGATGAAGCGATCGAGTCCAGCGGAACCGATTACAACGTCTACGTGCCGATTCTGAACTCGCTGGGAGCGCTGGGAAAGCAGGAAGCGCAGAAGAACATCCGGCATCGCGCCATCCAGGCGATGGAGGGGCACCTGCGCCAGGTGCCCGAGGACGCCCGGGCCCGGATTCTGTCGGCCGCCTTCTATGCCGAGGAGGGGCGCCAGGAAGATGCGGTTCGTGAGGCGAACCTCGCCATGCTGCTGCGCCCCAACGAGGCGATGGTCCATTACAACGCGGCCTGCACCTTTTGTGCCCTGAACAAGAAGGCCGAGGCGCTCGACGCGCTGAACAAGGCCTGGCGCAACGGCTTCAAAGACGCCGATTGGGCGCGGCGCGACCCCAGCCTGACCATCCTGCGCGGCGATCCGGAGTTCGAGAAGCTCTACCCGGAAAAACCCACAGCGAGCTAAGCTGAACCAACCCTCGATGGCGGGAGCCAAAGCGACGTGAAGCGGCCCTTGGGAGTCATGGCCATCGCCCTGATGATCCTCGCTTCCTCCGGCTGGGTGCTGGCCCAGGCGTTGCCGTTTCACAGCTCCCGCAAGGCCCATAACTTCTTCATGGCATCGGTGGTCCTGGCGGTGCTGGCGCTGCTCGCGGCCGAGTCGCTCTGGAGGCTGCGCTCTTACGCCTTTCTGCTGTTCACCCTGTGGTCCATCTGCGCCGTCGCGGCCCTGGTGCTGTACCGCGTTGTCCCCGGTTCGCCGGCGCATCTCCTCCGTCTTTTCGGACCGCTCGCCTGCGCCGGGCTCGCCTATGCCGTCATTGCGCTCTATCTTCGCCGTGTGGTTTAACGCCGCTGGCGCGCTGCTGCTCTGCCTGGGGCTCAGCGTCTGCAAATCCCCCCAGCCGCCCGTCCCGACGACGCTCGAAGATGTCGTGCAGCGCCACACGCAGGCGCGGGGCGGTCGCTCGGCCATCGAGGCGATTGAGAACCTGGAAGCCAGGCTGCGCGTCGTCGAGCCGAACTTCACGGTAGAGGGAATCTGGCAGGTGGATCGTAAAGGGCGCATGCATATCGACGTCTTTGCCGATGGGAATCGGGTGTGGTCCGAGGCCTACGATGGAAGCGTGGCGTGGGACATGGCGGGCGACGCGGAGCATGGAAGTCCGGCGAAAGCCGGAGCGTCGGCGCTGCGCCACTCCGCCCAACTCCCTACGAACATCCTCGGGCTGCACGAGATGGACAGCCACGGGCACAAGCTGGAGTACTCCGGCCGCGAAGCGATCGACGGCACCGAGTATTACGTCATCCTGCTCACCCTCGACGATGGCTTCACGACGCGCTACTACCTGGACCCCGCCAGCTTTCTCATCGCGCGCGCCCGCGTTCGCAAGGCGCTGCACCCGGATGCCGATCCCACGCCTACGACGATCGAGACGGTCTGGTCCGATTTCCACCCGATTGCCGGGGTACAGTTCGCCTTCAAGGCGAGGGATACCGATCTCACGACGGGCAGGCTTCTCCAGACCTCGGAACTGCTCGACCTGAAGGCCAACCCGCCCCTGGACGAGCAGGTTTTCCAGATGCCCTAGACAGCCTTCGAGACGACCCCTGGCACCGACTGGAGTTTCCGGGATGGACCCCTCACCGAGCATTCTGATCACCGGGGCCGCAGGCAATCTGGGAGGCCTTCTGGCCCGGCATCTCGCCGCGGGCGGACACAAGCTCCGCCTGATGTTCCACAAGAGGCCGCTGCCGGCGGATCTGCTCTCCGCTTCCCACGTCACGCCGATCCAGGCCGATCTCGCCGTCCCTTCGACGCTTCTGGCGGCGGTGCGCGGGGCGGACGTCGTGGTGCACTTCGCCGGCGTCCTTTTTGCGCCGCGGCCGGAGCGCTTCCTCCCGGTGACCAACACCCTCTGGTTCAGAAACTTATTGCGCGCTTGCCTCGACGGCAAAGTCCGGCGCGTCATCCTCATCTCGTTTCCCCACGTGGAAGGTCCGACCAGCTTCGAAAACCCGGCGACCGGAAGGCTGGATCGACACCCCATTTCCGTCCATGCCCGGACGCGGCTGGAAGAAGAGCGCCTTCTGCTGGAGGGGACAAGCGGCACCGAAACGATACCCATCGTGCTCCGATTGGGGATGGTCTACGGGCGCGGAATCCTGATGATCGAGGCGGCGAGGTGGCTCGCGCGGCATCGCCTCCTGGGGGTGTGGAGAGAGCCGACTCTGTTCCAGCTCCTCGCCACCGCCGATTTTCTCCAGGCGACGCAGGCGGCCATCCTCAAACCGGCGATTTCCGGGATTTATCACGTCGGAGACGAGCGGCCGGTGACGCTGCAACATTTTCTGGACGAGGCGTGTGGAGTTTGGGGTTGCCCGAAGCCCATGAGGATGCCGTTCTGGATGATCCACGCCGCCGCCTGCCTGTGCGAGGGATTTGCCATGGTGGCGCGGACCCGTGCTCCGCTGACGCGCGATTTCCTGCGCATCGGCAGGGTTTCCCACTGGGGCGACACCCGCCGGGCGCGCCAAGAGCTGATTCCGCAACTGAGGTATCCGTCGCTGGAATCGGGTCTCGAGACCTTGAGGTAGCCCGCCTTTTCGATTTCCGCTCCAGGGATTGCGCGAATTGCCGTAGTGCCGGGCCCGGAGGCGGGGCAATGCGTCAGAGGTGAGAGAGGCGATCCATCAACGACTTGAAGCGACGGCGGGAGACTTCCAGGCGGGTGCCGCCGGCGAGTCGCACTTCACCGTGGCCTCCGGGCAGGGGCGCCACTTCCCCCACGGCATTCAGGTTGACGATGGTCGAGCGCGAGATCCTGAAGAAGTGAGCGGGATCCAGGGAGCTTTCCAGATCGAGGAGCGTGGGCTGCATCCAGTAGGAGCCGTCCTTCGACTGGAGGCGAGTGAGCCCCCCATCCGAGATGAAGTAGAGCACCTCTTCTCTCGGCACCACCACGAAGCGGCTACCACGCTTCGCGAGAAAGCGTAGCGGCAGCATGGCTCCCACGCGGCGCGCCTGCCCCGGCGAGAACTCGGTGCCCCGGGCCTTCAATTCACGGACGCGCTCCATCGCCTGGGCGAGACGGGCCTGGGTGACAGGCTTCAGGAGATAATCCACCGCGTGCAGCTCGAAGGCATCCACGGCGTATTGGTCGAAAGCAGTGCAGAAGATCACACCCGGACCGGGTGAGGGAAGGGAGGCCGCCACCTCCAATCCACCGGCTCCGGGCATCTGCACGTCCAGGAAAACCAAGTCCGGGGACAGGTCCTGGATTGTTTCCAGCGCCTGCTCGCCGTCCTCCGCCGCGCCTACCACCTCCACCTCCGGGTAGGAGGCCAGGAGCCGGCGCAGCCGCTCCCGGGAAGGCTCCTCGTCATCCACCAGCAGAACGCGTATTCGATTCTCGCTCATCGGACTCGAGCCACTACCAGCGTCACGTCGTCCTCCGGCTCCGCGCCGTCGCGGAACCGGTCCGCCTGCGCCAGAATCCGGTCTCGGATCTGGTCCACGCCAGCCTCGAGGCACTCGCGAGCAGCCTCCTCCACGCCTCTGGCACCCAGCTCCGTTCCTCGGATATCACGAGTTTCTATCAAACCGTCGCTGAAAATCAACAAATGATCGCCGGAAGCGAGCTGAATGGTGGCCGGCTCGAAACGCGCCTCGAGCAACAACCCCACCACCGTTCCGGTGGGATCCAGGGTCGAGGTCTCGGACGCGCCTCGATGCGTTTGCGTTGCGGCGTGCAGCCAGAGGGGTGCCGGGTGTCCGGCGTTCACATAGGTAAGCCGCCGGGTGCGCTCGTCGAAAACTCCGTAAAAGAGGGTCGCGTAGCGATTGCTCCCGGTGATGGCATGCATGGCCCGGTTCAGCTCGTCGAACAGCCCCGCCAAGTCGTCGGGGTAACGGCGTGCCAGGGCCTGGAGCCGCCCCTGGAGCCCGGCCATCAACAGCCCCGCGAACAATCCCTTTCCCGAAACGTCTCCCACTGCCAGGGCAACCCTTCCATCGCCCAGGGGGAGGAAGTCGTAATAGTCCCCTCCCACCTGCCTGGCCGGCCGGCAGACGCCGCTCGCTTCGAGCCCTTGCGTCGAACGGAAGCCCGCCGGGAAGAGCCCGGCCTGTGTCTCGGAAGCGGTCACGATTTCCCGCTGCATCCGCTCTCCCGACTCCACCAACGAGCCAATCCGCTCCACCGCGCCCGCCAGACGGTCGCGATTCAGCGGCTTCAGGAGATAGTCCACCGCATGGTTCTCGAAGGCCTGGATGGCGTACTGATCGAAAGCGGTGCAGAAGATGATGCGGGGGCGTGGAGGGGGCAGGGTGGCCGCGACTTCCATGCCAGTGCGGCCAGGCATCTGGATGTCCAGGAACACCAAATCCGGAGCGAGTCGCGGAATCTCCCGCAGCGCCTCGTCGCCATCGGAAGCCTCCCCCACGACGGTGACGCCCGGCAGCTCCGCAAGCAGGCGCCTGAGCCGATCGCGCGCCGGCTGCTCATCATCCACCAGAAAGGCACGAATCATGGCGTGAGCTTCGCGGGTCCCGGCAGCGCGCCTGCCGCCGGGCGCTCCTCGGCCGACTGAGGCGCTCTCGCCACGTTTGCCTCATCGGGACCCGCCGTCTCGCGGGGGATGTTCAGGCTCACCCTAGTCATCCTGCCTCCTGGATCGCGGGAGACTTCCAGGGAGGCGCGCGCGCCATAGTGCCCGTGCAGGCGATCCCGGATGTTTTTCAGTCCAAAGCCCGAATTGTCGCCCGGCCGGGAAATCTGAGTGTCGGCCCCCGGACGGAAGCCGGGGCCATTGTCCGAGACGTGGATCGCCACAAACTCCCCGTGAAGACGGGCTTCCACTTCAATGTGCCCCGGCCCGCGAATCGCCGCGACGCCGTGCTTCACGGCATTTTCGACCAGCGTTTGAACCACGAGGGTCGGGATGCGCGCATCCTCCACAGCCGGCTCGACGGCAACGCGGCACTGCAAGCGTTGCCCGAAGCGGGCCTGCTCCAGATCCAGGTAGGCCCGGATGGCCTCCATCTCGTCTCCCAGTCGCGTCCACTCGCTCTCGGAGCGCCGCAGGGTGTAGCGGAACACTTCGGCGAGCTGCTCCACCGCCCGGTCCGCCCTTTCGGGGTCCTTCGGGATGAGCCCGGCGATGGCATTGAGGGCGTTGAACAGGAAGTGCGGGTTGATCTGGGCGCGCAGCGCCTTCAGCTCCGACCGGCTGGCGTGCAGCGACAGCTCCTTCTCACGCTGCTCCTGCTCCTGCTTGCGCGCCTGCAGGCGCACGTTTTCCAGCATTGAGGCGAACACCTCCGACAGCGACTCCAACAGGAGAACGTCCTGGCCGAAGTAGGGGATCTGATTGGCACGGGGGCCGAGGTGGATGCTACCGTCCGGGCCGTCGCCGCCCCGGACGGGGATGTTGAGAACCGCCTCGGAAAGCGCCTCGCGCGCGGCAGCTTCGCGCAGCTGAATGCGCACCGGAGCCTGGAAGATTTCACCGATTCGCGTTTCGGCTTCCCGGACGAGATCCGGCAGAGAGACCGCGCGCTGAATCCCGGTGAGGAAGTGCTGCACGGCCTCGACCGTCCGGAACTGGCGACCCAGCCAGACATGATCCAGCCAGGCGCTGAGCTTTCCGTAGAGCCACGGCAGCCCCATGACCAGGGGAAGCAGCGTGAGGGCATAAACCCATGGCCTCGCCCACGCCAGCGGAAGGTCTTCCAGCCTCGGGGGAACCAGGGCGAAATAGGCGGTTAGCAAAATGATGCTCACCAGCAGCGCCAGGCCGCGCTTGATGAAGACATCGAAGAACTCGAAGCGGTTGCCAAAGTAGGTCCCCGCGAACAGGAAAGCCAGGGGCAGCGAGCGCAGCCCGACCTCCACCAGGTCGCTGAACCCAAGCCAGCCAAGATTGATCAGAATGATGGGAAGCCCCATCAGAAAGAGAGAGATGAAAAGCCCCAGCCACCAGCGCCGCGAAGACCTCTCCTTGGTCGTTCTCGGCTTCCTGGAATAACGGGATATCGCCAGCACGCTATAGACGCCAGCAAGGCTGAAAAAAATGCCCATCGAAACTCCCGAAATCGTTCCAGCCCGCTCGTGCGGCAGGGCGATGACGTCGTAGAAACCGAGGAGACTGTAAGACATCACCGAAAGGCAGCCGACATAGAGCGCAACGAGGGCCCACCGCCAGGACGGTGGCATCGGTGAGTCGGACGCGGATCTCACTTCCTTGTAGGTGGTATGCGCGATCAGCGGCGGATAGAGGAAGACCTGCACGAACAGGATCGTCATGAGCGGGTAGGCTCGGATTTTGGGATCTAGCTGGATGAGCACGAGGAGCAGGCAGCAGACGAACCAGGTAAAACTCAGGAAGGTGAGAGCACCTCCTACGAAGTCGGTGCTTTGTTTCCACTCACAGCATTGGATGGGCTTGCCGCCCCAGCGAACCCGCCCCATCTGAGCGAGCCAGAGAATGAAGATGGCGCCGAAAGAGAAAGCACCGTAGGTGTAAATCAAGAGGGCCAGGAGTCGGACGGCGTTCATAGGGGTGAGGATAGGCTATCCGGCAGCCTCCTCCAAGCCGAATCTGACGGGCGGCGGTAAGACAGTCCCCAACGGCGGCTTGGGCGAGTCGAGCGGCCGGAATCCGGCGCTCCCCGTGAGTTGACGGCAATCGTGTCCGGGTTTTCCGGTCCCCTGCGCCTCAGACCGTCGGCCGAGGCACCGCGGCGCGCAGAGCCGAGAACACCGACCAAGTCATCAAGGCCAATCCGATGAGATAAACCGGCCAGAGGAAGCCCGTGGGCTTGAGGCGTCCCAGCTCCTCCGCGCTGGCGGGAAGCATGGCGATGGCGTCGGCCATGAACGCATAGAGAACGGTGAGAATCCCCGCGAGGAAGGCCGCCCACCGGGCGGGGCCGGGGCGGATTTCCCCTCCTCGATCATCGATCTTGACCGCCAGCTCACCGCCCACCACCGCGAGGAGCGCGATGAGTACCGGACTCAACACCGGTCCCCACCAGGGAAGCGGAATCAGGAAAAGAACGTCCGGCTCCAGCAGTGAGCTGGGCCAGCCCAGGAACACTCTAAGCCAGACGTAATAGAAAATGTCCCACAACCCAAAGGCGAAGCAGGCAAAGGCCCAGCGTGCCTGCCAGGATCGTCCCAGAGCCCACCCCAGGGCCGTTATCATTATTAATGTCGCCAGCTCCCTGCCAATCTCGACCCGGGCGATCTGCGGATCGAACGGCGCCATGTCCCGGATGAGATCGGTAATCCCCATCACGCGGCGCAGGTACACCACGGCGGCGGCCTCGACGTAAGCCATGGCCGCGGCGAACAGCGCCACCCACTTCAGACTCTTGCTTTGCAAGCTTCCTCCGCATTGATCCGGATCTCGCACTCCATTCTAGGCCGGGACGAATTGCCGCGGAAACCGAGCCGCTTTCCAGAGTCAACTTGCGTGACGGCGATGCCCGGTCAAGCGCAGGATGGCGTCGCGCAATCGGCGGTGCCGGTCGAAAAGAATGGCGAACTCGCTCTCCCGGCGCCCTCCCTTGGCCCGGATGACGCGCACCAGGGCCTGCTTCTCCGCCGCGCTCCAGCGCGCCAGGCCGGGAAGCAGGCAGGCCAGCGGAGCCCAGCGCTCCCACGCCAGGCCTTCGCCTCTCGAGAGCCCCTTCCACGAGCGGTAATTCAGGAGGGCTGCCGCCTCACGCGAACAGACCCGCGTCGCCTCCTCCCGATCCGAGCCGAACCGCTTCGCCAGGTAATCCGAAATCTTCAGCCCCACGTTGGGGAGAAAATCGGCGCCGATGACGTCGCTCCTGAGCTCGTCCATGAAGTAGTAGAGATTGTGCCGCGCCAGAGCCCGGAGAGTCTTGGGGCTCGAGCGGTGTGCCGGGTTGCGCCGCATGCGGGCGAGCTCGCGCCGCATGAGCTGCGTGGCCGTGCGGCTGCGCGGTTGAAAGCCGATCTTCCGGTAGAACCACCAGGCCCCGGAGCGGATGGCTTCCTCGTTCTCATGGCCCAGCTGGTAGGGGAAGATCGTGAAGGTGTCGGAACCGAAGAGGTGCCTGGTGGTGGCCAGGACTCGGCCGTAGATCCGCCCCGCCTCGGCGCCCCGAAAGGTGTCGAAGACGTTGTAGGCGATTTCGGAGGAGCCGAAAAGGGCGCTCACCAGGACGTAGCCGATGGGAATGCCGTTCTTCATCGTGAGAAAAGCATAGACGGCTTCTAGGAGCAAGCGCCGTTCGGGCAAGGCGCCCAGGCAGGCGAATTGCAGTCCATCTTCCCATTCCACCAGACGCACGTCGGCACGGCTGGCGTAGGAGAAGAGATCCAGGTCGCGCTGCCGGGAGACCATCGCCTCTCGGGCCAGATCGATGATGCGGTCCGCTGAGCGCGGCGAAAGATCTCTAACCGCGCGCGGTCGCCGCAGCGCGTCGACCGGCAACACGGGGCGCTCGCGGGTGATGCCCTGCCGCACGAACACCGACGGCGAGCCGGCGTGACGTGCCAGAGTCCGGGAGGGAGTCCCCGGCCCCGGCTCCAGGCGCATGGGAATGTCGAGATCGTCGTAGATCCTCTCGCGGGTGAACGAGTCGGCCTTGAGTGCCGCGAACCGCCGCGCCAGAAACGTCCCGTCCGCTTCTTCCTTTCCCTTGAGGCGAAGAACCCACTCCTGGACTCCCAGATCCCACTCGTCGAGCCCCGGCGTCTCGGCGAAATGAACCAGAAGCGGCAGAAACGACTCCAGCCGATCCCGCCGTGAGAATTTCTTCCAGTCCACGCGCAGGTAGCGGGGATGACGCTTTGCGATCCAGGCGGCGGTGGGGGCGAAGAAACGGAATCGAATGTCGGTGCCGAGGATGCCGCTGTCGGACAAGGTGGTGCGGTGCCGGCGAAGATCCCGGCGGAGCGCGAAGCCCCGCAGCATCCGTTCCACCCGCATCAAGACGGACCGGTTGTCGGGATACGCCCGCAGGAAGCAGAGGATTTCATGGAGCCGGAGGACTTCCGAAGCCTTCGCCAGAGACGCATGTTCCAGCTCCGTCAGGAGACTGGATTTCCTGGAAGCTATCGAGACGCCATAGCGGTCCCGCAGGATCGCGAGCTGCCGCACGCAGGAAGAAGCCTTCGCCGACATGGAGACTCCGAGAGCCGGCGGGGCTCCCGCCGGGGTGGCGGGATGTTATGCGGGGCCGCGGCGGCGGGTCAAACGCTACGCCGCCGCGCAACTGAAGCGTCAATGTTCGGCGCGCAGGCCCTCGATGGCGCGAGCGATGGTGGCGCGATACAGCCGGGCGAAATCCTCCGCGGTGTTTCCAAAGCGGTTCATCCGATGCAGCATGACCAGCCCGTGCGCCGTGGACCAGAGGTAGACCGCCGTCTCGATGGGATCTCCGGCGCGAAAAATCCCCGCCTGCATGCAGTGACCCACCTGCTCCACCGCGAGCTTGAAGGTGGCTCGGTTGTGGCGCTCCAGCTCCTCCGACAAATGCGTGGTGGGGCCCGGAACCAGAAATGCCAGATCGAAGTAGCGCGGCTGCTCGATGGCGAAATTCAGGTAGGCGTCGATCAATCCTTTCAGTCGCAGGAACGGATCGGGGGCCTCCAGGGCCGGCGCCAGGTAGTTCGAGAGGATCGATAGACCGGAGCCGATGATTTCCTCGAGGATCGCCTCTTTGTTGGGAAAGTGCCGGTAGATCGCAGTGGCGCTGACTCCCACGCGCTCCGCGATTCGGCGCATCGAGACGCCCTCGACTCCTTCAGTGAGAAAGAGCTCCTGGGCCGTGAGTGAGATTCGAGACTTCAGGTCATTCATGAGAGACGGCATTATACTCGCCCGCCTGCGCGGACGCCGCCTCGAAACGCGACTTGCAATTAACAGCGTTAACCTCGTCAGTGCCGAATCACACGAAATCACTTGAAATTTTCGGGAGCACTTTCTTCCGTTAACGGCGTAAACGCTGGTAGGGTGAGTGGTACACTGGAGCTATTCCAGAATGATGCCGTGAAGGGAGGGGTTTTATTGATGTCCCAGACATCCGTCGCTTCGGTGCCATTGGCGGAGCGATCCGATCCAGGCCGCGCAAGGCTTCAATCCAGCATCGAGGCGGCCCAGCGATTCCTGCTTTCGATTCAGGCAGAGGACGGCCACTGGCGAGGCGAGCTGGAGGGTGACACGGTCCTCGAGTCGGAATATGTCCTGGCCATGCATTTCCTCGGCCGCCTGGGAGAAGCCAAGGTCGCGAAAGCCGGCCATTACCTGCGCCTGAAGCAGCTCCCTTCGGGCGGCTGGGCCAATTACCCCGGCGGACAGGCCGACGTGAGCTCTTCCACCAAAGCCTACTTCGTGCTGAAGCTGCTCGGAGACGATCCCCAGGCGCCGCACATGCAACTCGCCCGCCGCAAGGTCCTCGAAATGGGCGGGCTCCAGGCCTGCAACTCATTCACCAAGATCTACCTGGCCATCTTCGAGCAGTATCCCTGGAGCCGCTGTCCCTCCGTGCCGCCTGAGCTGATCCTGTTTCCACGCTGGTTCTACGTGAACATCTACGAGATGTCCTCCTGGTCACGCGCCATCCTCGTTCCCTTGAGCATCATCAGCGCTCGCAGGCCGCGCTGCCCCGTGCCGGCTTCCGCGGCAATTCCCGAGCTGAACTCCGGTCAGGCCCGTCCTCCGCAGCGCTCCGCCTGGGCGTCGTTCTTCTTCACCATGGACATCGTGGTCAAGCAGCTCGAGAAACTTCCCTTCCGGCACCTGCGCACCCTGGCGCTGGATCGCGCCGAGCGCTGGACCCTGGAGCGGCTCCACGAAAGTGACGGACTGGGCGCCATCTTTCCACCCATCGTCAACACGATCATCGCGCTCAAGGCGCAGGGCTATCCGCTGGATCATCCGACCATCGTCCGGCAGGTCCAGGAGCTGGAGAAGCTGGAAATAGAGGAGGCCGACACGCTGCGCGTCCAACCCTGCTTCTCGCCGGTCTGGGACACGGCCTACGCCATCAATGCGTTGGTCGAGTCCGGATTTCCGCCCCATCATCCCGTCATCGTGAATGCGTCCCGCTGGCTCCTGGATCGCCGCGGCCACGGCAAGGGTGACTGGCAAGCCAAGCTCGGTGGGCGGAAGGCCGCGGGCTGGTACTTCGAGTACGCCAATCCCTATTACCCGGATTGCGACACCACTTCGCAGGTCCTGACTTCCCTGAGCAAGGTCACCCTGCCTCCGGGGGACGACTACGCCCGCTGCCAGAAGGCCATCTTCGACAGTCACGAATGGCACCTGGTTATGCAGAATCAGGACGGAGGCTGGGCGGCTTTCGATCGGGGATGCGACAAGGCGATTCTGACCCGCGTCCCGTTCGCGGATCACAACGCCATGATCGATCCGAGCACGGCGGATCTGACGGCCCGCGGGCTGGAATGCCTCTCCGAGCTGGGCTTCGAAATGGATTTTCCCGCCGCGGCAAGAGCGATCCAGTTCCTGCGCCGCACGCAGGAGCCGGAAGGCGCCTGGTACGGGAGGTGGGGATGCAACTACCTTTACGGTACCTACCTGGCCCTCTGGGGCCTGCGGAAAATCGGAGTCAGCGCCGGCGATCCCGCGATCCGGCGGGGCTCCGCCTGGCTGCAGTCCTGCCAGAACCCCGACGGAGGGTGGGGCGAGACTCTGGGCTCCTACGACGACCCTTCCCTCAAAGGCAAAGGCGCCAGCACCCCGTCGCAGACCGCCTGGGCGGTGCTCGGCCTGGTTGCCGCCGGCGAGCGGGAGAGCCCGGCGGTGCGGCGTGGAGTGGAGTTTCTGCTGGATCGGCAATCCGAGGATGGGTCGTGGCCGGAGGAGGAGTGGACCGGCACCGGGTTTCCGCGGGTCTTCTACCTGCGCTATCACCTCTATCCGATCTATTTCCCCTTGCTGGCGCTGGGCGTCGTCGCACAATCAGGCGCGCCTGCGTTTCGCGGCCATGCCATCCCCCGCCAGAAGGCGCAGGCACCAGGGGCTTCTCGCGGAGGGATTCTGCCGTGAGATTCCCGCTGCACATCACCGTGGACATGCTGGCGCATCAGGCCCGCCAGGCGCTGCTGCGAAACCGGCGCTATCCGTACGTCCTGATGCTGGAGCCACTGTACGCCTGCAACCTGGCCTGCCTGGGCTGCGCCCCGGAGCGCCACACCGGAAAGGTCGCCGATCGCCTGACCCTGGAGCAGTGCCTGAGGGCCGTGGACGATAGCGGCGCCCCCGGAGTGTCGTTGTGCGGCGGCGAGCCGACGCTTTATCCCGAGCTCAAGGAGCTGGTGGCCGAGACCATCCGGCGACGCCGCCACATCTACCTGTGCACCAACGCCCTGCTCCTGGATGAAAGGGTCTTCGGGGTGATCCCTCCTCACAAGCGCCTCACGATCAATGTCCACCTGGACGGGATGCGCCGGACCCACGACCGGGTCTGCGCCCGGGAAGGGGTCTTCGTGAAAGCCGTGGCCATGATCCGCGAGGCCAAGCGCCTGGGCTATCACGTGATGACCAACACCACCGTGTTCAAGCAGACCGATACCTCCGAGGTGAAGGCGCTGTGCGAGCTGACCAAGAGCCTCGGGGTGGATGGGATGCTGGTGGCCCCCGGCTACCATTACGAGACCATTGAGCGGGACATGTTTCTCACCCGCGCGGAAATCCAGAAGAAGTTCAAGAGGATTCTGGGCTTCTCGCGCCACTACCGTCTCACCTCGACGCCGCTGTTCCTGGAATTCGCGGCGGGAATGCGTGATCTCCCCTGTTCTCCCTGGAGCACCGTGACCTACACGGTGCGGGGATGGAAGGGACCCTGCTACCTCATCGCCCAGCAATACACTCACTCCTGGAAGGAGTTCTGGGAAGGAACCGACTGGGATTATTGGGAGTCGCGACAGGACTCCCGCTGCACGAACTGCGCGATGCACTCGGGGTTCGAGGCCTCGGCGGTGCGCGAGATCGGGCGCAGTCCCAAGGACCTGGTCCGGATGGCCGCCTGGAACCTGCTGGGATAGGAGCGGACGGAACTCCATGAAAGTCTTCGTCACCGGCGCCACGGGATTCGTGGGATGGCATCTGGTGGAGGCGCTGATCTCCCGGGGAGACGAGGTGCGCTGCCTGGTGCGGCCGGCCAGCGCGGCTCTGCTGGCCACGAGCCGGTGCGAGGTGTCCCTGGGGGATCTCACCGACTTTGCAAGCCTGCAGCGCGGCATGGACGGGATCGAGGCGGTTTATCACTGCGCAGCCGACTACCGGTTGTACGTGGACGATCCGGTGGCCATGTACGCCGCCAATGTCGAGGGAACCCGCAACATCCTGCGGGCCGCGGCCGAAGCGGGCGTGCGGCGCGTGGTCTACACCAGCACCGTGGGGGCCCTCGGGCTGAACCCCGATGCGAGCCCCGCCGATGAGCAAACCCCGGTCTCGCTCTCCGACATGATCGGTCACTACAAGCGCAGCAAGTTTCTGGCGGAGCGCGTGGCAGAGGAATGGGCTTTGAAGGGGCTACCCCTGGTCATCGTCAATCCCTCCACGCCGGTGGGCGAGAGGGACATCAAACCGACAGCCACCGGGCGGATGATCCTGGATTTTCTCAAAGGAAAGATCCCCGTGTACGTGGATACGGGACTCAACCTGGTGGACGTGCGGGACGTCGCGGCGGGACACATCCTGGCGCTGGAGCGCGGTCGAGTCGGGGAGAAGTACATCCTCGGGAACCGGGACATGTCCCTGAAGGCCATTCTGGACACCCTGTCCCGCATCGCCGGCTTGCCCTCGCCCCGCGTCCGAGTGCCGCACTGGCTACCGCTGGCGGTGGCCGCGGCAGACACGGCGCTGGCTCGTGTGCGCGGCGGCAAGCCACGCTTCGAGCTGGACGCCGTGCGCCTCTCCAGGAAGAAGATGTTTTTCGATCCCGGCAAGGCAGTGCGCGAGCTGGGATTGCCGCAGACTCCCGTGGAGGAGGCGCTGGGTCGGGCGGTGGCCTGGTTCCGCCAGCAGGGTTACGTCGTTGGGAGAGCCGCATGAGGAGCGCCACGCTGGCCGAGATGAGCTCCGAGGCTTGCGCCATGGTTGAGGTAGCGGTCTTGGCCGCGTTGCACCGCGAGATTGCCCCGCTCGAGGCGAGAATGACTGTTTCCCAGCGATTCCGATCGGGAAATTTGCGGGCGTGCGCCGGTCGCCTGGATGGTGTCGGAGTCGTCACGGCTTGCACGGGAGACGGAGTCGATAACGCCGCCAGAGGCGCTCAGGCTCTGCTCGACCGCTACCCGGTGCGCCGCGTCATCGTCGTGGGGATCGCGGGAGGGCTTTCCCCCGCACTGTCAACGGGAAGGCTCCTGGTGGCGCGTGCAGTGCTGGAAGACGGCCGATCGGTGCCGGCTCCTGATGCGCGATGGGTGGAGCGGGCCCGGCGCGACACCGGAGCCACTCCCGCCCTTTTCGTCTCGCGGCGCGACATCCTGTGCACGGTGCGGGCCAAGGCGGACGCCTATGCCAGCCTGCATGACGGCGGGGTGGCCGCCGTGGACCTGGAAACTGCGGCCTTCGCCCGCGCCGCCGCGCAGCGGAGGCTTCCCTACCTCGCTTTGCGGGCCATCTCCGACACGGCGGAGGAATCCTTGCCGCTCGACTTCAACGCTCTGCGCGACCATACCGGAGCCGTGGACACGCGCCTCGTTGCGCTTCGAGCGCTGCGGCGTCCTCGTCTCCTACCGTCTCTTTGGGATTGGCGCAGGCGCGTGGCCCTCTGCTCGGAGAGCCTGGCCCAGGCCGTTCAGACACTGCTGGCTGGAGATTACCCATGACCCGCCCCAAGCCCGTTCCCTCTCGACCCATGCCCGCCGCCTCCGAGCCCGAGGCGCCGTCCGACCGCAAGGCCGAGCACATCAGCCTGGCCCTGGATCCCGGGATGCAGCCGCAGAGGAACTATTTCGACGATTACCGCTTCGAGCATCAGGCGCTTCCGGAGCTGGATTACGACGCCATCGATCTGTCATGCACCTTCCTGGGGCGCGATCTGGCGGCGCCGTTGCTGATATCCTGCATGACCGGAGGAACCCCGGAGGCGGCCCGGATCAACCGCAATCTGGCTCTGGCAGCGGAAGCGACGGGGATCGCCGTGGGCGTGGGCTCGCAGCGCAAGGCGCTCGAAGACCCCTCGACGGTGGTCGATTTTCGCATTCGACCCTACGCGCCTTCGGTGCCCATCCTGGCGAACCTGGGGGCGGTCCAGCTCAACTACGGATTCGGGCTCGAGCACTGCCGCCGCGCCGTGGAGATGATCGAGGCCGATGCGCTGGTGCTGCACCTCAACCCCCTGCAGGAGGTGATTCAGCCTGAGGGTCAGCGCAATTTCGCCGGACTTCTGGACAAGATTGGCCACATCGCCAACCACCTGGAAGTTCCGCTGATCGTCAAGGAAGTCGGCTGCGGGATTTCCCGGGTGGTGGCGGAGCGCTTGATGCGCGTGGGAGTCAAAATGGTGGACACGGCCGGGGCCGGCGGGACCAGCTGGGCGAGAATCGAGGCGGCGCGGGCCCGCAATGAGGGGCTGGGCGATCTGTTCGCGGACTGGGGCATCCCGACCCCCGTCGCCATCCAACGGCTGGCGGAGGTGCCCGGTCTGACCATCATCGGCAGCGGCGGCATCCGGCACGGGATCGATGCCGCCAAGGCGTTGGCCGCCGGCGCGGATCTGGTGGGAATGGCCTATCGCTTCCTGCGCGCCGCCAACGAATCCACGGAGGCGGTGGCGGAGCGGGTGCGGCGGGTCGTCGACGAGCTGCGCATGAGCATGTTCTGCGCCGGGGCCGGGACTCTGGAGCAGCTGCGCAAGACGCGCCTTTATCCGGCAGGAGGGTGCCTTGAGTGAGACGCAGGGAGCGGCGCACGCCCGCCTCGCCACACCGCCGCTGCTCGACCATCTGCTCCAGGGGTGCAGCCGTACTTTCGCCCTGACCATTCCGCTCTTGAATGAGCCGACCCGGTGCGAAGTCACGGTCGCCTACCTGCTGTTCCGGATTGCCGACATTTTCGAGGATTCCACCGCCTGGCCGCGCCAGAAAAAGAGCGCCCAGCTCAGGCAGCTGGCCGGTTTTCTGGAGGATCCCTCCTCCCGCTCTGCGCAGGCGCTCGCGGCGGAATGGAGGTCCGAGCCGCCTCTCCCTTTTCCGACCTACCTGGAGCTGCTGGGAGAGTTCCCCGCGGTGATGCGCGCCGCGCAGTCCCTCTCCCCTCGATCGTGGAGCCTGATCGCGGCCCACACCTGCCAAACCTGTAGGCGCATGTCTTCTTTCGTCGATCGGGAGGAGCAGGGAAACCTGCGCCTGAAGGACCTGAGCGATCTTCGAAGCTATTGTTACGCCGTGGCGGGAATCGTCGGGGAGATGCTGACCGAGCTGTTTCTCATCAGCAGCGACTCGCTGCAGCCAATCGCGGCCGGCTTGAGGCAGGACGCCGCCGCCTTCGGTGAGGGGCTGCAGCTGGTCAACATCCTGAAGGACCGCGTCACCGACGCGGGAGAGGGCCGCTATTACCTGCCCGAAAAACTCGAGCGGGCGGAGGTGTTCGCCCTGGCGCGCCGCAATCTGGAGACCGCCGCAAGCTACTCGTCCCGCCTGGAGCGCGCCGGATCGGACCGCGGCATTGTCGCCTTCACCGCACTTCCGGTGCTGCTCGCCCGGGCGACGCTGGATCAGGTGGAGAGGCTTGGACCAGGGACCAAAATCCGCCGCGACGAGGTGGCCGCGATCGTCAAGCTGCTGCATGAGGCGCTGGAGCGGAATGAAGTGGGCGAGCTGCTTCGCCGCGGCGGCCTCAGCCGGTGAATTTGTAGCCCATGCGGTGGATGGTGATGAGGAATTTCGGCTCGGAGCGGGGGTCTTCGATTTTCTTGCGAAGTTTGGCGACGTGCATGTCCACGGTTCGGGTCAGGGGCGCCGAATCGTAACCCCAGACGGTGTCCAGCAACACCTCCCGGGCCACCACCTCTCCCCGGTGGCGGATGAAGAATTCCAGCAATCGCAGCTCGCGGGGTGAGAGGTCCACCAGCTTCCCCTTCTTGCGTGCCTCACCTTTCTTGAAGTCGACTTCCACGTCGCCGAAGCGGTAGCTTTCCAGCCCCGGCTTGCCGGCGGATCCGCGCCGCAGGATCGCCTCGACCCGCGCCATGAGCTCCAGGAATCCGAAGGGTTTGGTCACGTAGTCATCGGCCCCCAGCTTCAGGCCCAGCACCTTGTCGATCTCCTGACCCCGCGCCGTGAGCATCAGGATGGGCACCGGGTTCCCTTCCCTGCGGATCTGCTTGCAGACATCCAGCCCGCTCATCTTCGGCAGCATCACATCCAGGATAATCACATCTGGAGTCCCTTCGCCCGCCAGCTTCAGCCCGGCCTGGCCGTCCCGTGCCACGCTCACGTCATAGCCCTCGTACGAGAAACCGTCCCGTAGCGCCGTCGCCATGGCTTCGTCATCTTCGACAATCAACACCCTGGGCATTGTTTTCTCCGTATCCGAACCTACAAGTCTTAGGGACGGGGGACGACTCCCGGCGCGCCGCGGCCCGCCCTCAAGCCTGGTGCCGGAGTGGGCTCTCGCCCGCGCCGTGCAGGCCCATGGATGGCGCCGATCGCTTCACGGGAAGGTGAATGGAGAACGTGCTTCCCCTCCCCACCTCGCTCTGCACCGTCACCCTCCCATGGTGGGCCTGAACGATGTGGTGAACGATGGAGAGCCCCAGCCCGCTCCCCTTCACGTCGTGCACCAGGCCGGTGCTGACCCGGTGGAAGCGCTCGAAAATCTTCTTCTGCTCGTCCGAGGCGATGCCGACCCCGTGGTCTTCCACGGAAATCACCACCGAGTCATTCTCCCGCGACAGCCGCACCCCGATCTCCTTGCTCTCGCCCGAGTACTTCACGGCATTGTCCAGCAGGTTGTGGACCGCCTGGCTGATGGCATCGGGGTCCATTTCCACAGACGGCAGCGGCGAAGACGGGCCCTGAAATTGGATCTGAAATCCCTCCGGTGCGAGGCGGATCTCAAAGCTCTTGAGCACCGCGGCCACCACTTCGCTCACATCCGATACCGTGAAGTCGTAGGTCTTGCGACCCGATTCAATCCTGGAGAAATCCAGGATGTTGTTGATGAGCCCTGAGAGCCGCCGGCTCTCCGCCTCGATGTACTCGCCGTATTCCTGGACCTTCTCGGGCGACCGCACCCGGCCCAGGCGAAGCAGCTCGGCGAAGACCCGGATGGAGGCCAGCGGGGTCCGCAGCTCGTGGGAGACGTTGGAGACGAAGTCGGATTTCATCGTCGAAAGCCTGATGGCTCGATCCGCCGCCCGGAACGCAAAGGCCACCCCGCCCAGCAGGGCGAGGGCCAGGAGGATCGACAAGGTCACGTTGAACGCGAAGCTGGCGTTGGCCAGCTTCTCCGGCATGTTGCGGGCACTGATGAGGTCGATGGTCCAATCGGCGAACACGAAGGGGAAACGGGCGGTGACCGTCTCTCCCTTCCCTTCCCCCTCGCCGCTGGAGTAGATCGTCTCCCCCCGGCGATCCCTCACGGTCACCATCATGCCTCCGGCAGCGGAGTCCGGGAAAAACCCGGGCATGATCCGACAGATGGTGGAGGGCAGCACCTGTTCCCGAAAATAGCGCTCGTCCAGCAGCATGCCGGTCACCCCCACCACCTCGGAGGATTCATCGAAGATGGGATTCAGAATGAACCGGTATTCGGGGTTCCTCTCATCCACCTGGAGGGACGAAACGCCCGCCGGAAGCCCGTGAAACCGCACCAGCTGCCACGAACTCGTGGCCAGGATCATGGCCAGCGACTCGTCCGAAGCGGGCGGGCTCTCGAGAGTCTCTTTCTGTTCATTGAAGACCAGCCAGTTACCGAATTGCTCATGGGTGAAATCGGCCAGGAACAGCCGCCGCGCGCCCTCCACCGGCTTCTTCTTCCAGTGGTAGGCCACCTGGTCCAGCTTTCCTTCGGTGAACAGGGAGGCGGGCAGGTTGAGGGCCCGCTCGGCGCCGGAGCGATAGAAGTACTGGATATCGGTCCCCACCGACTCCAGGAAATTGTGCAGCGCCGCCTTGTGGGCCAGCGCCGATGCCTTCTTCAGGTGACCCAGCCAGACGAATTGCATCCCCAGCAGGATCACCAGGGGAATGAGCACCGCCTCGAAGCAGAGAAGCAGGGTGTGCCGTCGAATGAAATCCCGAATCATGCCGCGCGTTCCCTCGTGGGTGGCGCTGCCAGTATAAGACGAACCGGCCGCGCCCTAAGCCCTTGGCTGCCTGCTTTTTACAATTTGGTGACAAGTGCGACATCTTTTTACTCTGCAGAGTAGGACATTTACACCCCCTGCCGGTATTCTGCATGCGTAATCGCGAAGCGGTGGAATGCGCTGGTCGACAAGGTTGCCGGCAAGGCGTGCCCCGCAATAGGGAGGAAGCAGGTGATGCGAAACCTCAATCGGCTCGGAATCGCGGCTCTCACGTTGGCGCTCGCCATCCCGGCCTGGGCCGGACACAACGGCGAGAAGTGCAACCACCCCACCCAGGAGTGCCTGGATTACATGGCAGCTAATCTAAAGAGCACCGGCTGGATCGGCGTTGAGCTGGACATCGACGAAGAGACCGGCGCGCGCGTCGTGAAGAAGGTGGTTCCCGGCAGTCCTGCCGAGGCCGCTGGCATCCAACCGGGCGACATTCTCGTCTCCCTGAACGGAACCAAGCTGGTCAAAGGCAATGAAGATGCCATCATGCAGACCAAGAAGGACATGAAGCCTGGCCAGACGGTCACCTATGTGGTCAGCACCAACGGGCTGGACAAGAAAGTGGAGCTGGTTCTGGCTCCCATGCCGGCCGACGTGATGGCGGCCTACATCGGCCAGCACATGCTGGAGCACGCCAACATGCAGGTAGCTGCGGCTCCCAAGAAATAGGAGTCGGTCCCCCTACTCCGCCGGCGGGCATCCTTTCTTTCCAAACCCTCCTTACCCCCCCAGGATGCCGTGGACGCCCGCCGGCGTTCTTTTTTCCCGCTCCGGCACGCACCGGTCCGTTGAAGCGCCGAACTTCCCCCGTGATTTCCCGCGCGACCTCGATGAGCATCACCAAAAGCCTTTGCAACGTGTTTGCTAACTCACTTATTTACAACAAGGTACGTCATCGATTCCAGAGGAAGCGCCCGGCATTGGTCGCGGGGTGACACGAACCTCGGGCAAGGCACCCCCTCCTGGTTCCCCTCCTAACGGTCCCAGTAATTTCTCGCTTCATTGCCCTCGGGCGTCACAAACCTATATTTACCCCGTTATGGCGAAGAAGATCGGCCGATACGTCCTGGAGTCCGAGATTGGACGCGGCGCCATGGGGGTGGTTTACCTGGCGCGTGATCCTCGACTGAACCGCCAGGTGGCGGTGAAGACCTATTCTCTCCCCAAGGGGCTGGACGACGAGCGCCTGCGCGAATACCACGCGCGCTTTCTGCGCGAAGCGCAGGCCGCGGCGTCTCTCTCGCATCCCGGAATCGTGGTCATTTACGATGCGGGCGATGATCCCAAGCTTGGGCTGCCGTTCATCGCCATGGAGTACGTTCCCGGCAGGAGCCTCAGACAGCTCCTCGAGAAAGGCGGCCGGATTGCGCCCCGCTGGGCTTTCCGCCTGGGGACGGTCCTCGCCGACGCCTTGCGGGTGGCTCACGAGGCGGGGATCATCCATCGCGACATCAAACCCGCCAACGTGCTCCTGCGAACCCCTGACGGCGCGGCCAAGATTGCCGATTTCGGTGTGGCGCGCCTCACCACGTCGGATCTCACCAGCACCGGCGCCTCCCTGGGCTCGCCGGCGTACATGTCGCCCGAGCAGATCCGCGGCGGCGTCGTGGATGGGCGCAGCGACCTGTTTTCCCTCGCGACGCTTCTCTACGAGGCGCTGTGCGGCAAGCGCCCCTTCACCGGCGATGATCTCGCCTCGCTGACCTACTCCATCGCCCATGAGGTGCCCATCCCCATCTCCCGCAGGGCGCGCGATCTTCCCCCGGGCCTGGACGAGTTCTTCGAGCAGGCCCTTGCCAAGAATCCGGACCACCGGTTTGCCGATGGAGGAGTGTTCCGGGAGGCCCTGGCGGAAATCGCGCGCTGCCTGCCTTTCGGCCGCCAGGAAGAAGCTGTCGCTGTCGGCGCGGACGAGAATCCGCTGGCCGACGAGGCTTCCGTCACCGATGCGGAGAGTCACCCCGCTGGATCCCCGGACAAGTCATTCCGTGGGGGTTTCCGGGGACGATTTCTGGTGCTCAAGACTACGTTCGCCGCCTCCCTCTCATTGATGATTCTGGCAGGAGCCCTTTACTGGTTCATGCGCCCGGCGCACCTGAAGCTCGATGCCAAGAGCACTTTCGAGACCGGGCGGCTCAGTCTGTTGCTGGATGGACAGGTGGTCTATACCCGGCAGCTTTCGGCGCCCAAGACCGGCAATCGGGTCCTCGGCAAGCTCCTGGGAAGACACCAGGAGTCCTTCGAAGAATGGATCCAGGTGCCTCCCGGCCGGCACGAGCTGGCGGCACGGGTCTTCTCGGAGGAGGCGGGCCCGGAGTTTGGAGATTCCCTCGTGGTGGACCTGAAGGCGGGGGAGACGAGAACCCTCCGCATGGTGGCGGGACGCACCTTCGGCACCCCGGTTTCGCTCAAGCTCGACTGACCTCGCATCCAGCCCGCGATGCACTCTGAAAGGAGACCTCCATGACCGAGAAAAAATCACGCTTCGCCGAGACCACCGAATACGACTCCCGCATGGGGCGGCCCCGCCTCAAGGAGGGGCTGGTCTCCGGTGACACCGGCATCTTCCTCAGGATTGAGCAGGGATCGGGCAGCGGCAAGACCTTCACCCTCTCCGCCGGGGGAACCTACCTCATCGGCCGGGAAGGAGCGGACATCCCTCTGGAGGATGAGAAGGTGTCGCGCAAGCACGCCGAGATCGGGCTGTACGGCCCCGGCGCCTACATCGTGCGGGACCTGGCCAGCACCAACGGCACTCGCCTGAACGGTAAGAAGATCTCGGACAAAGCCAAGCTGAACCACTGGGACGAGATCCGGGTGGGCGACACGATCATTCGCTTCTCGGTCATCGACGAGTCGGTGAAGGTTTCTTAGAGGTTGCGCTGCAGCACCAGGACGGTGGCGTCGTCCTGCCAAAGGCCCTTCTGGAAGGAACGCACGCTGCGGCCCAGGTTCTCGCACAAGGCGCTTGGAGTGGAGGATGCCTCTCCCTCCAGGCAGGCGGCCAGGGGTGATGGGGCGAAGAAGTTCCCTTCCGGGTCGCGGGCTTCGGTCACCCCGTCCGTGACCAGGACGAGCTTGTCTCCCACCGCCAGCCATCCCTCCCGATCCGCGTAGTCTCGCGAATCCAGAATCCCCAGGATGGGGCCGGTCACTTCTCCGAACGGCTCCACGCCTCCGTTCCTGCCGATGTGGAATGGAACGGGGTGCCCCGCGTTCGCGTAACGCAACAGGCCCGTGGGGATTCGATATTGTCCGAGGAAGAGGGTGAGGAACATGGAGCCCAGGTTCGCCTCGCAGAGGATCCGGTTGAGACGCGACAGTGTTTCTCCCGGAGATGCCTCCATGGAGGCGAGATTTCGTAGGACGCTGCGGGTCACCCCGCGAAGCACCGCTGCCGGGACCCCTTTTCCGGAAACATCCGCCATCACCAGCGCCAGCTCAGAGTCGGAAAGGAAGAAGAAATCGCAGAAATCACCATTGGCGAGGCGGGCGGTCAGATCCAGCGCGTGGATCTCCAGCTCGGGGAGAATGGGAAAGGGAGGAAAGGGACCCGGGGGAACCCCCTGGCGCGAGGCCGTAGCGCTTCCCGGGGCGAAACGGGCGACCCGCTGCGAGCGGGCCAGTCTGCGCAATGCCTCCAGATCGGTCCAGAGATTGGAAGCCACTCGCCACTCCCATGCGGTTCGCAACCAGAGTAGGCGAGTCAGTTGTAAAAGTCGGTGCCGCGATCGTAAAAAGTTGTCTCGGTCAGGGGGTGGCGGAGTGGCCGGCCTTCTTCCAGGCGGCCATTCCCCCGGTGACGTTGAGCAGGCTGCGAAAGCCGCACCTGAGGAGAACGCTGCATGCGGTGCTGGATCGCATGCCGGTGGCGCAAATCACCGCGACCCGGTCCTCGCGCCCCAGCGGCAGCTCCCCGAACCGCTGCGGCAGGTGCTTGAAATTCATGTGCAGGGCGGAGGCGAGGTGGCCTCCCCGCCATTCTGAAACTTCCCGGACGTCGAGGACCTTGAGCTCTCCGCGAGCCAGTGCCGCGCTCAATTCGTCGACCGTGATTTGCCCAAGGGTGCCGGTCGGGAGGCCCGCATCTTTCCAGGCACCCCATTCCACCTGCCCCCGGATCCGCTGATCCAATCCGACGAAGGCGAGCTTGCGAATCGCCTGCCGGGCGGCTTCGCGAGTCTCGGCCACGATCACCACGCCGCCTTCGTCCGGTAGCATCCATCCCGCCCGCTGCTCGAACTCGGAGCTGGATAGCTGGACATTCAGCGCTCCTGTGATATGCCCCGCACCGAAGGCCTCGGGAGAGCGGGTGTCCAGCAGCAGATGGTCCTCGCTCAGGAGATTTTGGGCCTCCTCGGTTGAAAGCGTTGCACAGGATGGCTCGTCCAGGGTCAGGGGTCGCAGTCCCTGGTTGATGGCCACGATGTTCCGCATGTTGGCGGGGCGCGGCGGCTGGTTGGCGTTCATGTGCTCGATGAATCGGTCGATGTCGTTGATTTGCAGGGAGGGATTGTAGAGTTTCTCGTAGCCGACGGTGGTGGCAAACTTGCCACTGGTGGCCCGGCCTCAGGTAGACCCGGCCAGGTGGCCGGGATAGACCTCCACGTAATCAGGCAGCGCGCGCAGGCGCGGGATCGACTCGGCGAAAAGCACCGCCGCTCCCTGGCGGCCGTCCTGAGCCAGATCGGGGCGGGCGAGGTCTCCGACCATGAGAAAATCGGCCGTCAGCAGGCACCAGGGCTCGGGACCCCGACTGAGATCCCGGATCAGCAGATTGATCTGCTCCGGGCGGTGCCCCGGCATGGGCAAGACCTCGGCATCGACCTCTCCCAGCCGCAGCCTCTTCCCGTCCTCCAGCCGATGGGCTTCGTAATGCGCCTCGGCCCGCCCAGGCAGGAAGAGCCGCGCGCCCGACGACTGGACCAGTCGCCGGGCGCCCGAAACGTGATCCGCATGAAAGTGGGAGTCCACCACGTGGGTGATGCGCGCCATTTTTTTTGACGCGAGCGCCAGGTAAGGCTCGATGTCCCAGAGTGGATCGAAAACCAGGCACTCACCCGTCAGGGATGAGCCCACAAGGTAGGTGGCGCAGCCGGTCTCTTCCCGGATAATCGGGTGAAACCACATCGTCGGTTACACTCTGGTCCGCCTGGTTGGCTCTTACTTATTCTTTTCTTCTTCTTTATCTGCTTCCTTGTCGCCGGGCTTCAGAATGTCGAACTTGCCGAACGAGAAACCGACGTTCACGCCGCGTCCCGTGCCCGCCAGGCTGAGGGAAACCTCCCCCTTGGTCATGGCCTGGGCGGCAGCCGACTTGCCCGCACCCGCATTCGCTTCGGACTGGGCGTAGGAGCCGTAGAGCTCTTCGATGTTCTTGGCGCCCGTGAAGTGGCCGGTCCCGCCGATGACGTCTGATTTTCCAAACGTGATCCCGCCACCGTGGCTCTTGAGCTTCACCTTGGCGGTCGCGCCGTTGTCGCAGGTGATCGTTCCATCGCCCTTGGACGTGGAGTAGATGGCCGACCAGCCCGACAGGTTGAATTCCATCTTGCAATCGATGAGACCCTTGCTATTGGCCTTGCTGGGCTCCGCAGGCTTGGTTTCTTCGGCCGCAATGGCGGCTGGCAGGACCGTCAGTGAAGTGGCAAGGGCGAGGGCCGAGACGCTTCTCCTGAACTTCATAACATTCTCCTCTGGTAACCGGGCTGCCCCGGGATTTCGAAATGCGGTGGATTGGGCGCGCAGTATAGCACGCTCACGGGGGGCGAGGTCGCGGCGGAGGCGGCGCCGTCCGTAAGCGGCTGTGCTGACAGTCACTCCCAGGTGGTGTAGGCTATCGCTCCGATGAGCCGGAGCGAACCCACCCGACTTCTCTCCCTTTTCCGACGCATCGTCGCGTGGCGCTGGAGGTTCGTTGCCGCCTACGCGCTGCTTTTTCCCTTCGCCCTGGCTCTGGCGCTCCAGGTGGAGAGCGACAATCGCATCGCGCGGTTGATCGTCCAGAGCGACGCCGACTTTCTCGCCAACGAGTCCTTCCAGAAGCTCTTCCCCGAGGGAGAGCACGTGGTCCTGCTTGCCGAGGCCGAAGACCCCTTCGACCCGGCGGTGCTGGAGCGATTCTCCGAAATCGAGGCACGGCTCTCCTCCGTGCCCAAAGTCGAGAGCTTCTCCGCGCTTGCGCTCTACCGGCGGGCCCGTCCCAGCGGCAGGACGATCCGCAAGGAGGCCGGGGAATTCAAGAGCTTCGTCACCGGGACGGACCTGTTCCGCCAGGAGGGACTGGCGGGAGATGGATTCCTGAGCATTCCGGTGGAGCTCAAAGTCACCGATGCTTCCCAGCGCAACGAGACCCTCGCCGCACTGGACCGAGCCCTGGCTCCCATGCTGGCTTCTCCGGCTCCCCTGAAAGCGCTGCGGCGGGTGGGAGGGCCGTACGTCGATGCCTACCTCGAGGCGGAAACCGCGAGCGCCAGCCGAAAATACTTCCCGTTGTTCGGCTTGTTCATCATTGCCATCAACCTGGCGCTGTACCGATCGCTGCGCACGCTCGCGGCGTTTCTCATCACCCTGTCCGTCAGCGTGACGCTCACCATGGCGTTCGCCAAGGTGGCGGGCTTCGTCTCCACCATCGTCTCTTCGCTGGTGCCTCTCACCGTCCTGATCACCTGCACCGCAGCGCTGGTTTACATCCAGTCGCGTTTCGCCATGAACCCGGAGGGACACGATCTCGAGGAGCATCAGGTCTTCACGCTGGCCAATAAGTTCCTTGCGACCAGCGCATCGATCTTCGCCGCCGCCATCGGCTTCGCCGCACTGGCTGTCTCAAAAATCCGCCCGATCCGCGAGATGGGGCTGTGGGTCGCGGCGGGGTTGCTATTGACCTGGATCGTCGTTTTCACGCTGTTCCCCGCACTCCAGCGAATCCTGAAGACTCCGATCCAGACGCACCGCACCGCGGCGGGGAAGCTGCTGCTGCGGGCCATCGACGCCTTGCCGGCATTCTCCTACCGCTGGCGATGGGTCCTGCTATCCATCTCCCTTCTCCTGATGATCGCCGGCCTGCTGGCGGTGACCGGCATTCCGGGTCGCCTGGCTCCCATGCCCCTGGAGACGGATGCACTGGATTACATCGATCGGGATCTCCCGCTCTATCAGGACACCCGGCGGTTCGAGCGCTCCATCGGGGGGCTATCGGTCCTGCAGGCCTGGGTTACGACCGGGGAGGGAGGAATCCTGAGCCCTGAAGTGCTGCGTGGCATGGAGGATTTTTCCCGCGCGCTGCAGGCGGATGCCCGGGTGGGTTCGGTCGTGGGGCCCACCACGATGCTGCGCTGGATCAGCTACGTGGGAGGGCAGGGGGATCAGCTCTCCGACGATCCTGCGGCCTGGGAAGCGCGGGCCGCACAGCTGGAGGGACTGCTGCTGCAGGAGCCCGCCCTGCGATCGACCATCGACCTGGGCACTCTGGCCAACGCCCGGCTGACCATCGTCTATCAGGAGAAAAAGTTTCAGGGAGTGAAAGAACTCACGAGCTTCGTCTCCGACGCCTGGAAGACTGCCGCCGCCTCGAATCCGGCACTGTCAGGATGCCGCATGCGGGTGGTGGGCCAGGGGCTCCTGCAGGCCAAGATCGGTGAATACCTCGTTCCCACCCTGACCGAGAGCTTCGCGCTGACCGCGGCGATCATCTTCCTGGCCTTCCTGGTGGTGTTCCGCAGCGGCGCGGCACGTCTCATGGCGATGATCCCGTCGCTGTTCGCTATCCTGGTCATGTTCCTGGTGATGCGCCTGACCGGCATCCCGCTGAACGTGGCCACGATCCTCATCGCATCCACCGTCCTGGGCGCCTCCGAGAACGACCAGATTCATTTCTTCTTCCACTTCCAGGAAAAGCGCAGCTCCGGAACCACGGAGGAGGCGCTGCGGCACGCCCTGCTGATCGCCGGGCGGGCAATCGTCTTCGCGACCTTCATCAACGCGGGAGGCTTCCTGGCCCTGGCCTTGTCAGGTCTACCCCCCATGCGCCAGTTCGGAATCATCTCCGCCAGCGCCTTCGTCCTCTCGATGCTGGCGAGCTTCACCGCGCTTCCCGCCGCCCTGTGGGTCTTCTTCCGCGAAGCTCCCGACTCCGCACGCTGAATGGCCCATGGAGTGGGTGAACCGCTGTGTTGTAGGGTGGCTCAAAATCTGTTCGCCGGAGGTCGTGGACCTGAAGTGCAATGGCCAGGTGAGCTCGGTGCGAACCTGGAACGCGGAGGGCGGAGGAGTGGGAAGCTGAGTTTTCAGCGAGGGTCTTCGTAGAAGTACTCGCGGATCCAGCGGTCGAGCATGGATCGTGAGAATAGCGCGGCGTAAACCAGCGGGATTATTGCAGTCAGGTAGTGCCAGTCACCGAAGCGGTCGAACTTCCTCGTGGAGGCGATGGCTTTCACGCCGCTGAGTCGCTCGAATTTCTGCCCTCGGGCGCGCCCCAGGCGCTTGAGATCCAGGAGCAGCTGGACATCCTCCGCAACCCGGCGGGCCTCGTTGTAGCCTCCCACCGCCTCGAAGTCCTGCCGGCGGCAGAAAACCACGCCGCTATCCATCTTCAGGACTATGGCGAACGGCACGAGAAGCGCGTAGCTTAGGCCGATGCCCAGCGACAGACGCTCCAGCTTCACACCGGTGGCACCGACGACCGACTTTCCCTCGGCGAGAGATGCTTCGATGGCGTTGAAGGTCTCGGGATGGATCTGGAAGTCCGCGTCGACGAACGCAAAGATTTCCCCCCTGGCCTCACGCGCCCCGGCATTGCGCGCGGCCGCGATCACCCGCTTGGCCACCGGCACCACCCGGCAACCCTTCGCGGCGGCCAAATCGCCGGTCCGATCGGTCGAGGCATTGTCGGCCACGATCACCTCCACGGCTTCCGCACCGTGGCGGTAGCGGGCGCGGGCCGCCGCCACGCTGGCGAGCAGACGCGGGAGGAACTTCTCTTCGTTGTAAGCGGGGATGATCAGGGAGATTCTGGGTTCAGCAAGAAGCACGGGCGAATCTTAGCGGCTCCCACGGCACCCGGTCAAGGACGCGTGTGGCGGCAGCGACGATTGCGCTGCCGCCACGCCGGCGGGTTCGGAGCCTACGCAAGCTTGACCGGCCTCATACGCCGCTATTCGCCAGCGATTGCCGGCCGACGGGCGGATCTCCCTGCGAAGCCAAGCTCCGACCACACCTGGGCGTGGTCCGAGCGCCATCCAGTGCGTTTTCCCGCGCACAGGGGAACCAGGCCCTTCGAGACCCAGATGTGATCCAGGCCCAGCAGCGGCATGGGAAAGGGCCAGGTTGCCAGGAGGCCGCTCCCCGCTTTTTCCAACACTTCGGAATAAGTCCTGCGCAATTCCCCGAACCAGACCGAGTCGCCGGGCGTATTGAAGTCTCCCAGGACGAGCGTCGGACCGGCGAAGGGAGTGGCTGCGACCGCAGTCACGTGCTCCAGCAGGAGCTTCCTGCGAGACATGGGATTGGCCTCCAAGTCGACGAGGACGACGCGCACGGACATCCCCCCTACGACAATCCGCGCCGCAGCCAGCCGGCTCTTCGTCCCGAATTCCTGGAACTCGATGCGCCGAATCTCCCCCCTGACCAGCAGGACCAATCCGCTCCCCGGAGCGCTGACCGAGTATTCCGGAAACTGCCCCTTCCAGAAGCCTTCGGTCGCGGGTGGCTGCGCGTCGGCCTCCACCAGGCCGATGACATCGGCGTTTTGTCGCCGAATCGCGGCGACGATCCCCGCCCAGCCGGACCGCCCGTGTGCCGTGTTCCACTCGAGCACTTTGAAATCCGCAGCCCGGGCGACGCAGCGATGCCAGGCAGCGCCCGTGCTCATCCAGAGAACTAGCAGGCCGCCCGAAACGAGAAAGCAGGCCAGCGCGGAGCGCTTCTTCCCCAGCCTCAGCGACAGGACTGCCGCCACCAGAAGCAGCCCGATGATGACGGGGAGAGGCAAGGCATAGTAGAGGAGGTCCAGCCCCGGAACCCGGTCCTGCACCGCGAAGCGGACGAGCAGTCCCGTTCCCGCCAGGACAACGGAGAGGTTGCGAATCCACGCCGCAGGCCGGATCGGGCTCACGGGCAGGAGCGAGCCTCAGGGAAGGAAGCGCTCGGGGTGCGCCAGCTTTTCCGGAAGATACCGGTCGATGACGTAGTTGAGCCCCCACTTGGCCAGGGCCTGCTGCTCGGCGCGCACCCCCATCTTCAACAGCTGTTCCACTGCGGCCACCCACTCCTTGTGGTGCTGGAAAAACGGATCGTTCTTCACGGCGTCACGGGCGCGCTTGATGTCCACGTCCTTCAGAGGGTGGGTGGGAAGCTTGTAGTCCACGATATCCTTGGGAGTGATTCCCAGGTAGCGCGCCTGGGGAACACAGAAGTATTCGTTCAGGTGTGCCGCGTTGCCCGAGCCCACCTTGAGCGTCCGGTAGATGTTGGAGATCCCGTACGGGTCGCCGTCCACGAAGACATAAACCGGGATTTTCTGGGCATCGGCAAGCCGGCGGATGAAGCGCCGGCAGGCCCGGGTGGGAACTCCCCCCATGGACACCAGGATGCAATTGGCGGTTTTCCAGTACTTGTGTTTCACCAGGCGCTGGAACATCCCCGCCGTCTCGATCACCAGGATGAATTTCGCCTCGGTCTGGAATTTGAGGTGCTCCACCGAGATGGGAATCGAATAGGCGCCGGAGCCGAACCGCGTGCAGTCGATGCGCAGGGGCTTGCCGGTTTCCGAGTCCCGGTCCACGATGACCAGCTTCCCCGAGATCTCTCCCCCCTTTTCCTCGGGCACGAAGCCGAGCTGCTCCCGGTTGACCTCGAAGAACGCCTCCACATCGTCCATCACCGCGTCCGATTCGGGCTGCTCCAGGAAGCGCGCCTCGTCCCAATTCTTCGAGACATAGTAGGCTTCCCGCTTGGTGGCGATGTCGTCGTTCTTCACCAGCTCCTTGGAAAGAGCCATCATGCGCAGGGTCTGGGCGAAGGTCTTGACCGTGGAGACGGTGAGCGTGCGCACCTTGTGCTTGCCGCGCATCTCGAAGTGACCGCGCTTGGGGTCGTATTTGACGTTGCTCAGGCTGCGCATGGGAAAGCGCATGCTGGGCTTGTCCTGTTTCAGGATGGTTTTATGGATGTCCGATGCGGTCTTGTCGATCCGGCGCACCGTTTCGGCGGCCATGGCCTGCTCTCCTTCGTTGCGGAACCGGCGCGGCGCTAGATCTTCCGCGTCCGCTCCAGGGTGTCCGTCAGCACTGCGACCACCTTCGCCTCTTCCTTGTCCGAGAGGTGGAGGATCTCCTTGAGGGCGATCCCGATGTGCGGGATGTAGGCCCGGATGTAGGAGTTTTTCTTCTCAGCGTCTTCCAGCCGGCGGCGATGCCGCAGAAAGGATCCCAGCCGGCGGCCGCACTCTTGGAGCCCCAGGCGCAGCTCCTTGAGGATCTCGGGATAGGCGGCGACGGCCTCCTTGCTTTCGGAAGTGAACGGCACCCAGACGCTGGCCATATGGACGAAGAGAACCAGGGGGCCGGTGGGCAGCGCCCCCTTTCCCTGCTGCAGGGCGTAGTGTTTCCAGTCGGTGCCGGTCACGGCCCGCGTGATGGCACAGGCCGACTGCTGGTATTGAAGCGGCACGCGATTGGCGAAGCGCCAGAGATCCACCAGCTCCTCCGCCGGCAGCTCGCCCCCATAGGCCAGCCCCACCTCCACGACGAAGGGGTTGCCGCGATACACCGAAGGAGGACGCGTCGTGGAAGTGAAGAAGTCGGCCTTCACCGTCTGCTTCAAGCCCTCCAGAATCAGCTCCTCACCGATGGGCACGACGCAGCTCGTCGGAGGGTTCATGATCTTGACCTTGGGAATCGCCCGGAAGAGCGCCTCCACCTGCGCCAGCTTCAGGGAACGCGGGCGGCTCTCGGGATCGATTCCGGCCGCCTTGCTGATCTCCTCCGCCACCTTGTCGCTGACGCGGGAGAAATCGGCCTGCAGCGCCCCTTTCAGGGTTCGTCCGCGCGTCTCGCGCATCATGGCGATGAGCGCCCCCAGCTCCACTCCGTGGGGATGCGGCCGGATTGCCTGAGGCTCTCGGGGGAGCTGCGCGGTCAGCCGCTGCCGATCCCACACTTCTCCCTTCGGGGGACGGTAGTGCACCTCGGCGTGAGGATTCGCCAGCGCCGTCTGGACCACGTAGTCGTCCACCGAGCGCCGCCCCTTCTTGTAAGTCCCCGCCAGATCCATCTCCACGCGGGTCCCATGCTCCACGTCCCACTCCACCTCACGGTCCGTGAGAACCTTCGGCTCATTGCGCGCAGTATCGATCTGGATTTCGAAGAAGTGGGCTGGCTTTCTCGCGCCGGTGCGGGAGGTGATGCGCAACGGCTGCCCCGTGGTGAGCTGGGAGTACATCCCGGCTGCGGAGATGCCGATTCCCTGCTGGCCCCGACTCTGGCGCAGGACGTGAAACTTTGAGCCGTAGAGCAGCTTGCCGAAAATCTTGGGGATCTGGGCCCGCACGATGCCGGGGCCGTTGTCGGTGATGCTGAGCCGGAATCGATCCTCGCTCAGCTCTTCAATGGCAATGTCGAGCCTCGGCAGGATGCCGGCCTCCTCGCAGGCATCCAGCGAGTTATCCACGGCCTCCTTGGTCGCGGTCAGGAGCGCCTTGGCGGGATTGTCGAAGCCCAGCAGGTGCCGGTTCTTCTGGAAGAACTCGGCTACCGAGATCTCGCGCTGGCGGCGGGCCATGCTCTCCGCCGTCTCGCGCTTGCGCGCCGGGGCCGTCCGGCCTTTCGCCTTGGGGGCGGGCTCTTCGACAGCATCAACCTCGACCGGAACCGGGGTCGACTGGGCTGCCTTTTTGGTTGCGATCCGGGCTGGGGAGGCCTCTCCCCGGGATTTCCCGGGCGCGGCCGACTTGCCGTTTCCTGATCGCGTCCGAGCGGCGGAGACACCCGGTGGGTGCTCATCTCTTCTACCGGCCTGGAACAGGTCCATCTGGACTGTTTTCTTCCGCAGCGGTCCGGCGCCGAATTCCGACGACTCCTTCTTCACAAGACCCTTCCTCCCAGCGCAAGCGCACCCGCAATCGCTCGCGTGCAGCGCGGATTGTAACATCCCAACCGCGCCGGGCGTGGGACGATCAAGATTTCGAGGCCGTCGGCACCCGAAGCGAGTTACCCTAGATGGGAACCGGCTTTGCAGTGGAATCTGGAGCCAGCGCGTTCCTGATGAGGCGCCGGAAATGCCCGAGAACCGTCGACCCGGCAGAAACCCCCGCCAGGGAATGACGTCCAGAGCGCTGAAGCAGCGCTCTCCGAAGCCCGTTTTGCGTGCCAGACGCCGGGAGGGAACAGCCGGGAGAAAACATGCGAAGCGTGCCTGAGCTGAGCCTGTCCCGGGAGATCGCATCCCAGCTCCGCGTGATCAGGATTCAAGCGGAGCCGGTGGCGGTCGGACCCTCATCAGGGGAATTGCTGGAGGAGATGGAACGGCTGGGCGGCGCGCTGGCGGCTCGATACTCCGGCCGTGCTCCGGCGGAGATCGAAGGCTTGGCCCCTGCCAGGGAGCTGTACCGATCGTTTCATATCGATCCGACCCACACCCGCCCCTCCTCCGAGGCTTTGCTCCGGCGCCTGCTGCAAGGGAAGCCTCTTCCCTCCATCCTGAACGCAGTCGATCTGTGCAATCTGCTTTCGCTGCAATTCTTGCTCCCGCTGGGTCTTTATGACATTGAAAAAATTCAGGGCCCGGTCCAACTGCGCCGGGGATTGGCCGCTGAGTCCTACGCGGGGATCCGTAAGGAAGCGGTGAGTCTGGAGGGAAGACCGGTCCTGGAGGACTCGGTCGGGCCATTCGGGAACCCAACCTCCGATTCCCTTCGAACCTCGATCACGACCTCCACGCGTCGGCTCTGGCTGGTGATCTTCGCCCCCGGCGCGTTTCCCAGGTCAACGCTGGAAGAGTATTCACGCACGGCGCGGGAGGCCATCGCCAGGCACCTCTCCGACCCGGGAGCGGGTGTTGTAATCGAGTCGGAGATTTTTCCCTGAGACGAGGCGATGGCGTCCACCCCAGCTGACAGGAACCGCTGCACTCGCCACCATAAGGCTGCAGCCATTCTCCCCCTGGACCTGGTATCTGATTTATTTGGAGAGGTTTGCCCCGGCACGTCCTGACGCTGGTAGCCTGGCCCGTTTCTCGCTAGGAACCGAGCGACTCAGGAGGTGAGCCATGAACGAAACGAGACGGACAGCGATGACACGAGCCTGGAAGAAGCTAGCGATCGCACTACCGACCCTGATAGTTCTCATCTCCGCAATACCCACCGAGACCACCGCAGGAAACGGTCACCGGGGACGCGGCCACGCCTACGGTCACTACCAAAAGGCACGGGTTTACGCGAGCCCCGGCTGGGTGGTGCCGCGCCGAATCTACGTGGACAATCGCGGAGCCTACCAACCCTATTTTAACGGCAGGGTTTACTATGGCCCGCATCGCCACTACCACTCCACCTACCGGTTTCCCGTCTGGGTGAACGGGTACGAGGTGTACCGGCCGTACTCCTATTGTGGAGACCAGATCTTTATCAGTGGCGCGGTGCCGCTTCCCAGGCTGGCTTTCGGTTTCACCTTCGGCGCGCCGCCCGCCCCCTTCGGGCCCGCTCCCTTTCCGTTCGGCGGGTATATCAGCTACCACCATGAGAGTTGGGACGATGATGACGACTAGCGGGCTGCTCTAGCCAGCCCGCTTCGCTCGGGGGCCCCGAATGCGGTCGCATTCGGGGCCTTTTCTTTTTCCTGGGATCCCCCCCTCCGCTCAGGTGGCTTCGGAAGGATTCTGTTGCGGACCTCGAAGTGGGATGTCGCCCGGGATGCAGCATAAAATCAAGGCCACGAGCACCGGAATGAAGGCGTCGAACTGTCTGACTTCGTGGAACTGGCCGTACACTAAAGTTGTGGTGGCCAGCAGCGGCAGCAGGATAATCGCCTGCCTCAAACGCCGCGGGGCGCGGCGATACCCGAGCATCGCAACTCCCATCCAGATGCAAGGTCCCAGGTAGCGCAGGAGCAGTCCAGGAGTTGGGTGGAGCAGCTCCTCGAGGTTTGTCTGCAGTCGAAGCTCGGGCGCGGCGTGGGACGGGAGCAGCCAAAACATCAAAGCCCGCACGCCTCCCCAGGCCGCGAGCTGCAGCAGCACCTGCCCCCAGGTCCTCGGCTGCTTGAGACCCTCCGGAAAGTGGATGGCCACGAAGACCGGCACCAGCAGGAGCGTAATCTCGTGGTTGAGGGTCCCGACCACCAGGAGCAGGAGGTAGGGAAGGAAGCGATTCGTGAAAAGACAGGTGAGACCAGCGCTGAAGAAAAACAGGACTCCGAAATCATAAAAATTGTAGTAGTGCAGGGTGGGAATCAGAATGACGGCTAGAAGAAGCTGGGCCACGATGGACAGCTCCTCCCGAACGAACAGGGCGCCCCATCTCCGGATCGCCCCGAAGGCCAGGAGAATGGCGACGAGCTGGGAGAGGAGAAAACACTTCAGATATCCCAGCGAAGGAATTGCTGCGTGAATGGCATCGGCAAGAAGAACGAACAGGACACGGTGGCCGACCGGTGGGGGAAACGAGAAGCTCATGATGCTCTGGAGCGGCATCCAGTCGCCCTCGTATCCATGTTCCTTCAGGACGCGAAAGCAAGCCCAGCTGTTTCCCAGGAGGACAAGGAGATAAAGGAGACGCCGGCGCAATCCCATCCTCCGTTTCGCACCGACCTGGGTGCCTCGGCGTCCATCGTATCTCCTTCGGCGCCGGGTCAGCAATGCGGGCTGTCTCGGGGCAGTATTGCCTAGGTGCGCTCACGGCCATTGGAGGCCTGGGTCGCGCGACGCGTTCTCCCAGGCAGTCACTTGCCTGGCATGCAGCGCGCGGAGTAGTGTCTCGCCCCATGACGCTAGGATGGAAGAGACGCGACGCGCAGCTCCTGGCCCTCATCGTGACTGGAGGGGCCGTGGCTCGCTTCTACGGCCTGGGTTTCGGCCTGCCTCATCAGGGCGTCCGGCCGGACGAGCTGACCCTCGTTGCGCGTGTCATGGAGTTCTTCTCCTGGGATTTGAATCCGCGCTTCTTCAGCTATCCGTCGCTGCTCATGTACATTCTCTTCGCGGCCTACAACGTCTACTATTTTCTAGGTCTGGCGCTGGGAAAGTTTCAGTCCCTCGGTGATTTCGTCGCTCTCTATGCCGTCGATCCATCGAGCTTCTTCCTGATCAGCCGGGGAATTTCCGCATTCTTCGGGACGATCTCCATCATCGCCCTGTATCAGGTGGGTATGCGGCTCTTCGGCAGGCTTGTGGCCCTCCTGGGAGCTTTCTTCCTGGCCTTCGCCTACCTGCACGTGCGGGATTCCCACTTTGGCACTACGGATGTCCCGGTCACCTTCTTCCTCATCGCTTCGTATGTGGGCCTGGCCGCAGCCTGGGATTCTCCCTCCGCCCGACACGCCACCTGGGCGGGCCTGTTCGCCGGTCTCGCCGCCTCCACCAAATACGTGGGCGTCCTGCTCTGGGTTCCCATGACGCTGGTCCGGCTCCTCTCCCCGGGCCCTCTGGAGCGATCCCGACCCGCCGCGCCGAACCGAATCCTGGTCTTCTTTGGATTGGCCTTTGCCGCCGCCTTTCTTGCCGGGACTCCCTTCGCTCTCCTGGAGCTTGGCCGTGTCCGCGGCGATTTCGCCCGGGAGATACGGGCCGTATGGGCCTTCGAATACCCGCTTCCGCCGGCGTGGATTTATCACATGACCGTTTCTCTGCGATACGGTCTGGGGCTGCCCCTTCTCGCGGCTTCTCTCGCTGGGGGCATCGTGCTGATTCGCCGGGATTGGAGAAAGGCCTGCCTGTTCATGAGCTTTCCTCTCTTGTATTACGTGCTGATGGCCAGGGGAAATCGAGATTTCGTGCGCTACGCCATCCCGTTGATTCCTTTTCTCTGCGCCATGGCGGCTGGTTTCGTGGAGTCCGTTCATGCCCTGGCTCGAAAGAGACTCGCACCAGGCTTGAGTTCGGGCCTTACGGCCGCTCTCGCTGTGCTGCTGGTGCTCCCTTCCCTGACTTCCGTGGCGCAACTCGATTGGCTCCTGTCGAAGGAGGACACACGCGTCACGGCCAGGCGCTACGTGGAGAAATCCATCCCGGCGGGAAGCTCCCTATCCGAGTTCAGCAGCGCGTTCGGGGACCTGGAATTGAGCCCGTCCGCCGAATCCCTGCAGAAGCTGCTCGAGTCCCCGGAGTCGAAGCCTGTGCAGAAACAGATCGATCGCGCTCGATGGGATTCCGTGCGGGCTGGACGAAGGCCCGGCTATCGGCTGGCGCGCTACGATGCGGCAACGAAGCGATTTCAGGCGGATGACGGCACCGTAGTGGAGAATCCCGACTTTCTCGTCCTGGAGGATTCACCGCTTCGCTTTTACCCGGCCACGGTGCCTGCGGAGATTCGCGATCTCACCCGACGGGGGTACGTCCTGAAACAGTCTTTTGTGGCCTATGGGGCGCTCCCGACGGGCACCATCTTCAACGAAATGGACGCTCTCTACCTCCCGTTCGCCGGCTTCGCGGGCTATTCGAGGCCAGGGCCGAATATCTTCATTTATCAGCGGATCCGGTAGGCGCCGGAGGCCAAGACGGGTCGAATCTCCCGGCTCGCCTGGTGATCGTGCTTGGTCGATCGACGATTGGGGCTTCCTTGACGAAATACCCATATTCCACTAGGCTGTCCCCAACGTAGCCTTCGATGGACCAATCCAACCGCAGGCAACGCGCTGTAACGAGGAGGCCCGGGCGGGTTTTCGTCCACCCGCTCGAGGTCCATGTGAACGGACGTGGCCGTCCCTACAGGGCGGGCAGAAAGAGGAGCAGGTCGATGGCAACAGGCAAGGTGAAGTGGTTCAACGCGGAGAAGGGGTTTGGCTTTATCAGTCCGGACGACGGTTCCAAAGATGTGTTCGTCCACCACTCCGCCATTACAGGGCAGGGTTTCAAGAGCCTGAGCGAGGGTCAGAGCGTCGAGTTCGAGATCGGCGAAGGACAGAAGGGTCCAGCGGCGAAGAACGTCCGTCCTCTCTGAAGCTCACACCATTAATTTCCATTCCTAGGGGTTCCCGTGGGAACCCCGATCCCCTTCCGGGAAGAAAGCGAGATGGGCAAAAAGCTGTTCGTCGGTAATCTTTCCTTCGACACCACAGATCAGGATCTGCGCGGGTTTTTCACCACGGTGGGGAAATGCGTGAGCGCCACCGTACTCATGGATCGCGCCACCGGTCGTTCGCGCGGCTTCGGTTTCGTGGAAATGGAAACGGACGATGAGGCTCTGCGCGCCATCACTCAGCTGAATGACCAGGAGCTCCAGGGACGAAGAATCAGCGTCAGCGAGGCGCGCGAGCGGGGTGCGGCCCCGCCGCCCAGAAGCCCGGGATTCTCCCGCCCGTTCGGATCCGAATCGTCCCCTTCTCGGGGCCGTTCCTTCGGACCGGATCTCCCCCCTTCCCGCCCGAAATTTCGCAAGGAGGGGGGTAGCCGCCGCGGCCTTCGCGGCAGGAAGCGAAGCCTCTGATCGCCCGCGCCTGGCACCCGACCCCGCTGTCGAGGAGATGACCCATGGGAAAGAAATCGCGGCCATCCTTCAAGAAGCGCCAGAAGGAAATGGCCAGGCAGCAGAAACAACAGGATAAGCAGGCGCAGCGGAAGGCCCGGAGCGAGTTGCGCGGCACTGCTTCCCCGAAAGTCGGCGATGAAGACCCCGATCTCGCAGGGATACGACCGGGTCCTCAGCCATTGCCGGACGAATGGCTCGACCTTCCCGACCGCCCGCGTCCCAAAGAACCCAGCGAAGGCAGCTCGTAGCCATCCGCCGGCCCTCTCCCGCACCATTCACCTATCCAATTCATGCATCTTTTGACGCGGGGCTCGACCCGTAGTTCTCAGGTATCGGATCCTCGTCCATACCGCGACCTCGACCACGCCAATGGACTTCTTTTCGAGCGGATTACGGACCGAGAGGTGGGGTCATTCCGAGGATCTGAGCGGCAAGCGATCAGGAGGGAATTGTCACTACGGCCGGTACGAACCGGCTCAGGGACAGGGTGGGATTCCGTTGTCGCGCTGGCTGTTCCCAAAAGTCCCAATCCCACACAAGTTCTGGGCGCGTGCGAGATACCAGTATCCTGCCCCGAGGAGGGGATCCGGTCTGGCATCGGTGTAAGAATTGCCCCCGGCGCTCATGAGACACTCGCTCTGGGAAAAACCGGGACCCTTGAGGTCGGCTATTTTTCCCGAGGCCAGGTTGAAGGTGGTTCCTGGACCCGCCAAAACGTTCTGGTCATCCCAGTCGACGCTGGTCGAGCTTCCTGGATTCACGCTCAAGTTCGTCACTTCGAACGGACTCAGCCAGACGAAAGGGTTGGCGTCCAGGCAGTCGTTCCCGCCACAGAGAGCGTCCACATGGCCGTCATCGTCCTGATCCGACGGCGGACCTCCAAGGCAGACGCCCGCTTGGCAGGCGTCTTGTTGCGTGCAAATGTTTCCGTCGCTGCAGCTCGTGCCGTTCGGCACCTCTCCACCCGCCCCGCACAGTCCGGTCGCTGTATCACAAGTTCCCGGGTTGTGGCAGGCATCCGCTGCAGTGCAGATCACCGGGCTCGTCCCCACGCAGGCTCCCGTCTGGCAGCTGTCGACCTGGGTGCAGCCGTTGGTGTCATCGCACTGGGTGCCGTCCGGCTTGGGAGTCCCGGCTTGGCAGCTCCCGGTCGCCGGAATGCAGGTCCCGGGATCGTGGCAGGCATCCGCCGCGGTGCAGATCACCGGGCTCGTCCCCACGCAGGCTCCCGTCTGGCAGCTGTCGACCTGGGTGCAACCGTTGGTGTCATCGCACTGGGTGCCATCCGGCTTGGGAGCCCCGGCTTCGCAGGTCCCGGTCGCTGGAATGCAGGTCCCGGGATCGTGGCAGGCATCCGCCGCGGTGCAGATCACCGGACTCGTCCCCACGCAGGCTCCCGCCTGGCAGCTGTCGACCTGGGTGCAGGCGTTGGTGTCATCGCACTGGGTGCCGTCCGGCTTGGGAGCCCCGGCCTCACAGGCTCCGGTCGCCGGATTGCAGGTTCCGGGATCGTGGCAGGCATCCGTCGCCGCACAATCCGGGGGAGCTCCTCCGACGCAGGTTCCTGACTGACAATTGTCCACCTGCGTGCAGGGGTTTCCGTCGTCACAGGGTGTGCCATCGGGCTTAAGGGGGGCGTTCTCACAGTTCCCCGAATTCGGGTCGCAAATCCCGGGATCGTGGCAGGCATCCGGCGCGGCGCACACCACCGGGCTGCCGCCGGCGCAGGCGCCCGACTGGCAGCTGTCCACCTGGGTGCAGAGGTCGCCATCGTTGCAGACCTCTCCGTCCGCCACCGGCGGATGATTGCATCCGCCCGGCCCGCAGACGTCGGTGGTACAAACCTCCTGGTCGGCGCAACCCGCATCCCCCTCGCAGTACGGAGAGTCGAGGTCCCCGCGGCTGTGATCGAACGGGGCGCCGTCCAAAGTCAGGGGATGAAAGACACCGGTCAATCCGACGGTGGTGTCGATTTCATAAAGGCGATCATTGGCTGTTCTCGCGCCCCGAATGGACTGTCCGTGCCCCACCGCAGCCATTCCGGCCAGATCCAGGCCCGGTGTGAGATCGAAGACCGAAGCGTGCGCCGTCTCGGGGTCTAATTGATAAATCCCGCTACCGGCACCGATGTTGGCCCAGAGCCAGAGGCGATCGCTTCCGTCGAAGGTGATGTCGCCGCCGTGCACCGGAATATCCACGATCCCGATCAAGGTGGCCTCGGCCGTATTCGGGTCGACGGTGTAAAGCCCGCCGGTGGTCTGGCTGACAGCATAGAGTCGCCCATCGTTTCGAAAAGTCAGTCCGGTGATACCCGGCACCATGACACCGCCAACCATGAGCGGGCCAATGACCTGCACCAGGGTCGGTGTCGTGGAAAGCGGATCCAGCTCCACGCGGATGAGCAGGCAGGCGATGTCGCCGGCGCACAGGTCATCGGGTCCCCCGTCGCTTCCCGTCAGGTAGAGAATCGTTCCGCTGGCAGCCGCCATGCCCAGCATTGGAGTGTAAGCGGTTCCGAGATCGGCGCGCAGCTGCAGCGCGCCACTATCGGGATCCACCTGGAAGATCCTGCTCCACAGGCCCTGGAAAGTGCCGTCCACCAGAAACAGGGACGGGCTTCCTTCCGCCGCGATCATTGTCGTCGAGGCGATGGCGAGAAGTATCACCGCCAGAGTTATCCTTGGACTCATCAGGTTCCTCGAGAAGTCCGGCCAATTCTTCATGCGCCGTGGCAGCATGCAATGAAAGTCCGTCGATCAACACAGCATGTCAAGTGAAACTATTGCAGCGCTTAAACTTCGCAGTTGCAATTCTTTGCACACCTGCCCGCTTATCCCCCAGGCCGCAGGCGTCAGCCGGAAGTCGCTGCTATGGTTTCGTTTTCGGGACGTATCAACGGATGGCGGTGTAGGAGCTGAGAATGCCCATCTCCACCCGCCTCGTCGCGTGCGCGAAGCCGACTCTTTCCAAGGTCTCCAGGATCACCTGGGGGGCCACGCAGTTCTCGATGGTGTCCCAGTAGTATTTCATCAAGTCCTGCGAGCCACGGCCGCCGCGGCCGATTCTGGCCACCATGGGAATCAACCGGCCGAGATACAACTTCAGCAGATGAAAGGAGATCCGGGAGGCCGGCGGAGTGATTTCCAGAATCAGCACCTTGCCGCCAGGCTTCAGCACGCGGCGATACTCGCGAAAGGTCACATGGAGGTCTGCGACATGCCGGAGCGCGTAGCCCATGCTCAGGAAGTCGAAGCGATCGCTTCCCAGGGGGAGCGCCTCCGCCACCGCGCGCACCAGCCTGCCGGCTCCCCGTCCACGTGCCTCCTGAAGCATCCCGCGGCTGGGGTCCAGCCCGACCACCAGGCCCCCGCCACCGACGATTTCCTGCGCGTGCGCCGTGAGGACGCCGGTGCCGCAGGCGATGTCGACCAGGCTCATGCCAGCTGACAAGCCCTCGCGCAGGAGCACCTGCCTGCGGTATCGGTTACCCGAGCCTAGGCTCATCATCTGCGAGATGAAATCGTAGCCCGTCGCCGAATGGTCGAACCACCGGTTGACCTGGCGGCGCCGCTCCTGCTCGTTCGCGTGGTATCGCGTCAGGAGCGGATGAGGGGGCAGCCGCTCACCGTGGTGCCCAGAAGAGGAGGATGATTTCTCGATGCCCACGGGCGGCCCACTGGCCGGCATGACCGGCCTCCTGCTGCTACGTTTTTCGAAAGCATAATCGACAGCAGAAGGGCTGTCCAGCGAGCTATGGAGCCCGCGAGAAACTCCTCGGCCGGCGCGGGTTCCTTGACAGCGCCGGGGCCCGGTCCTACACTTCCGAGTCGCGCGACGGTTGGCTGCCGTCTCCGGGCCGGAATCTGGAGCGGAGTCGGACAGGCAACTGACAGGTGATCCGGAGCCGGTTGAACCGGGACCACGTCCGGGCGCACCCTGTCCCTCACCCCTGGCCGCCAGGCCATCCCGCCGCAACGTCGTTCCATCCACATCTGGGTCGTGTCGCGTTTTGGCGTCGAGCGTTTCTCACCGTCGGCTGAGCGGGGAGAGGCTGCCATCCATACCGCGAAGAGACCGTTCCACGATCTTGAGACCGTCAGGAAGACAATCCTGGCGGAGCCGGGAATCGTCGAGAGCGGGCTGTTCCCCCTCGACGCCCATCTGAGGGCCGGGAGCGGCGGCCTCATCGATCTCCTGGCCGTGGATGGCTCGCGCGCGCTAACCCTTCTCGAGATCGATCGCTCCGGCGAAGACGACCTTCTCAGCCGGTCACTGGAGCACCACAGCTGGGCGGTGTCCCAGATCCACTTCCTTCGCCGGCTCTACGGTCCGGATCGGATTCATCCTTTTCGCACGCCGCGGGCCATCCTGCTGGCGCGGGGTTTTTCCTCCTCATTCTTGAGAAAGGTCGCCGACCTGCCGGTTCCGCTCCTGCCCCTGCTCTATCGTCTCCGGGCAAACGGGAACGGAAGGCTTCTGCACGTGGAGACCGTCGTTGACTCGCATCCCTCCGAGCTGGTCCCCAGAACGGCTCGAGGTCTGGCGGGCCTGGCGGCTTCGGCCGGCCTTCCCACCCCCGAGGAGCTTGCCGCGGGAGTGCATCGCAACCTCATGCCCCACCCCTGTCCGCCCATGAAGGGATATGACATCGCCGGCATGACACTTCCCTGTCGGGCGGTGGGCGGAGACACCTATGACTTTTTGCTGCGCTCCGGTAACCGTCTTTGGGTGATGGTGGGCGACGTAGCCGGGAAGGGACATTCCGCCGCTTTAATCATGTCCCACTTTCAGGCGATGCTGCGCGGCCTCGCCCGGACCGAGCGCCCGCTGTTCGAGCAGGTCGCGAGGCTCAACGACATCCTCTCCCAAGCCCTGCCCCTCAACGAGTTCATCTCCTTTTTCGTGCTCGAGCTGGAGCCCCACGACGGTCTGCTGCGCTACGTGAATGCCGGACACAATCCCCCGGTGCTGATGCGCGCCTCCGGCCAGGTAGAGTTTCTCAACGGAAGCGGACCCGTGCTCGGAGTCGTAGCGGGGAGCCTGTACCCGGCGCACGAAACACGCATGGCCCCGGGAGACACCATTCTTCTCTACACCGATGGGGCCACCGAGAGTCAGAACCCGGGTCATGAGGAGTTCGGGGAGGAGCGCCTCGTCGAGTGTCTGAGACGGATCGCCGCCTTGGGCAGCTCCGAGGGGCTGTCTCGATTGGAGGCGAGTATCTTGAACTTCTGCGGCTCCGCACCCCGCTACGACGACATCACGCTCCTGCTGGTGCGCCGGGTCCAGGAGTAATTCGAGTTCAAGCATCGGTAAACCCAAGCTTCCCATCCAGCGCCTGAGGAGTCTGTTCTCTTCCTGACACGTCAGGGACATTCCCGTGACGAGGAATTGGACAAGGAGCGCTGCTTGTTCATCATCTTCTTGAAAGAAGTTTTCAAAACTCTATATTCAAAGCAGGAGGCCCGGTCGCCTCCCTTCAGCCCTTGAAGAAGTAGTTATGCGCTCCGGATTCACCGTTCCCTCCCTCACCACCTCCTCTTCCGAGGTGGGCGCCTCCGCGGCAGGTGGACAGGTCACCTATTTCCTCGGGGCCGGAGCGACCCGCGCAGACTATCCATCGATTCCCCTGATGGACGAGCTGCTCCATGAAATCCTCAGGAGCGGTTCGGCCGAGAGCCTTTTGAAGAGTTTTCTGGCCGAGATCTTCGGCCCCGAATGCCTGCGCCCGGCCGCGCAGGCCCAGGAGCGGCCCCGGATCGACGACGTTTTCACCCTGATCGATGCCTCCCTCTCCGGGAAGGCGCCACCACCCGGCGGCAAATCCCGTGAAGTCCTGATCGAAGCGCGGCGCCACCTCATCGCCTCCATCGGGCGGGTCCTCGCCAAGGCGATTGGCGAGGACCACGGTCGAGTCGCCAGGAAATTCGCGACTTCCCTACCTGAAGGGAACACGACGCTCATTTCCACCAACTATGACATCGTGATGGACAACGCTCTCCTGGAACGATCTCCCAAGAACGTGAACTATGGCGTTCCGGTGCGCGAGGCGGTCCACCGACGCGGCGATCTGATTGCCGGAAGATTCGATGAGATTCACCACTACCGGCCCATTCCGGGAAGCCAGGAAATCATCCGCAGGGGGGGCATTCCTCTTCTGAAGCTCAACGGCTCGCTCAACTGGTTGTACTGCCCTCGTTGCGACGAACTGGACATTACCTTGCTTCAGGGCACGGGGGCCGTGGCCCTGCTGGACGAGCCGAAGCTGGGCCGTTGTTGTCAGGACCGCTGCACTTCACCGTATGAGCCCGTCCTCGTGGGACCGAGCCTGGAGCAGCGCTACGAGCATCGGGTTCTCCGGGATACCTGGACTCGCACGGAGCGGGCCCTGCTCGCCTCGACCCGCCTGGTCGTCATCGGGTACTCCATCCCGGATGCCGATTATCTGATTCGGGCGATGCTGGCCCGGACCTTCGCTTCGCGCAGCCACCTGGTTACCGTCGTCACCATGCCGAAAACGCCACCGGACCAGCGCCTCCTCGAGCAGCGCTTCAAGCGGCTTTTTCCCCACTGCTCGTTCCTGGCCGAGGGGTTTGAGCATTTCGTGGAAAGCCTGGCCGGCGGGCGCACTATCCAGGAGGTTTCGTGATGGACCGCTGGGGAAAGAAGGGTCGAATCGCGGGGGTGAGCCTGGCTATGCTGATGCTCTCCTCCACTGCCTCGCCAGCGCACGCTTCCCGCGGCTCCTCGTCCTCCTCCGCGGCCTTGGCTTCCCCGCCCGCAGCGACGGATCAGAGTATCCCGGCTCCCCCGGCTGCTCCACTGACGGTGGCCGGAATGGTTTTCCGCATGGATCCTGAAACTCCGCGCCTGGAGGTGCTCACCGGCGTGGGGTTGGCACTTAGGGTCCTGCGAATTCGCTGCGACGAATCCACCCTGATTCAGGAGGCCGGAAAGCAAGTCCGTCTCGCCTCATTGAAGCGAGGTGACCCGGTTCGGGTGACCTGCCGGCCGTCGGTGGAGGGATATGTCGCAATCCGCATTGAGGTTCTTCCCCGACCCAGAGCGGAAGGCGAGACGCCGTGAAGCTAGGTTCCCGTGCCAGGGCTGCCTTGCTCACCAGTGCGGCGGTTCTCACGCTGTGGGCTTGCGAGAAGCCTCCCGCTCCCGGAGAATCCCTCCGGGGTTTGACGGCCCAGGAGCGACAACGCTTTGCTGCAGGGCGGAAGTTATTCGCGCAGGAGTTCACTCCCGAAACCGGCCTCGGACCCCTGTTCAATGAGGTCTCCTGCGCCGAGTGCCATGAAGATCCGGATCTGGGGGGCAATGGGGACGAGGTCGAGGTTCATGCTACCCGATTTCTTTCCGATGGATTCTGCGATCCCCTCGCCGAGCTGGGAGGGCCCGTCTATCAGCAACAGGTCACGCCGGCTCTCCATGACGCTCTGGGAATCGACCTCGAGCCATTGCCTGAAGAAGCTACGGCGAGGGGAATGCGGTCCTCGCCCGATCTATTCGGATTCGGTCTTCTCGACGCCGTTCCAGACTCCGCTCTCCTGGCGATGGCCGATCCCGAGGATCGCAACCATGATGGAATCTCCGGCCGGCCCAATCGCTTCGTGGACGGCCGCATCGGAAGGTTCGGGCGAAAAGCGTTTGTGCCGACACTCTCCGAGTTCAACGCCGGAGCCTTTCCCAACGAACAGGGAGTGACGACCCCGGAATTCCCCGATGAGGGGACGGTCGGCGGGACGCCAATTCCCGCCGGCATCGACCCCCTCCCTGAGCCAGAAATCGATTCCCGGAGCCTGGCTCTGGTCAATGATTTCGTTCACTTCCTGGCGCCACCCCTGCCTGGCAAGCTCACCCATTCTGTCCGCCGGGGCAGGAGTGTGTTCCAGGCCATCGGATGCACTCTCTGCCACGTCCCTAGCTTGAAGACGGGAGCCAGCCCCGTGAGGGCATTAGCCTACCAGCGGGTCTACGCCTACACCGACCTGCTGCTTCACGACATGGGTCCGGATCTCGCGGATATCTGCCTGGGTCTGGCTACACCCAGCGAATTCCGAACCGAGCCACTCATGGGGTTGGGACTCTCGAAAACCTTTCTTCACGATGGCCGCACTTCCTCCCTGGAGGAAGCGGTCCGGGCGCACGGGGGAGAAGCTCAATCGACCCGTGACCGTTTCCTGTCCCTGACTCCTTCCCAACGCGCCGCCCTGCTGGAATTCTTAAAGTCCCTCTGAGGCACCCGCTCTTCCCGAATCCACTGCGCGTCCCGTGCATCCGAGCGAAAAGCTACTCCAAATTTATTGTCTGCGCGGCCGGGGTGATTTATCGTTTCACATTCGATCACTTCACCCAGGAGGTCCCCCATGAAAAGATGGATGTTCACCGTGATCGCGTTGGTTCTACTCGGGAGCCTTCCCTCTGCGCTTGCCGCAAAACCCCATCACCACTCCGGACCAGCGACTCCACCTCCGCGGTTCCTCGCGTTCGATCACATGTACGGCGTGGATGGTCCTTTTGTGGGTGAGGCCCACCCGATTCGGGGGGTCGTGGGCGACGAGCTACCCTGGACGATTGCCGGGTCGGCCCACGGGCGACTGGACACCAACGGACACCTCAGGGTCCAGGTGAAAGGATTGGTGTTCACCGACGATGATGTGGTGCCGCCGGAGCTTCAAGGGACGAACGACGAGGATACCTTCAGAGCCTTGGTGAGCTGTACCACGGAAATCAGCGAGACAGAAGTCGGCACTGCCAACGTGGTCACCGATCCCTTCCCGGCCACTCCGGAAGGAGATTCAACCATCGACACCTTCATCCATCTGCCGAACCCCTGTATCGCCCCGATCGTCTTCATTCTCGCGGGGAGCGAGGACAAATGGTTCGCGGTCAATGGCTTTGAATCGGAGGAATAGCTGAAACGGGTGCTCCTGCCAGGCCAGGCGGCTCTCAGAGCAGGCCAGCCTGGACCGGTTTGGCCGGCACGACCGCCCGTAAGGCGGCGACGAACTGCTGCATCTCCTCCGGAGTTCCCATGGAGACCCGCAGCCAGTTCGGCAGCGAGGGGAATTTCCGTCCGACCAGGACGTTGCGCTGTCGCAAGGCGGCGATCACCGGCTGGACATCCGAGCCGACGTCGATCATGACGAAGTTCGCCTGCGACGGAATGGTGGCGCGTCTGTCCTTTTCCATTTCGACGCACAGCGCGCGCCGTGACTCGTTCATGGCTCGGCGGCATCGGGCCAGGTTCCCGGTGTCCGCCAAGCTGGCCAGAGCCGCTTCCAGAACGGCGGCATTGGCGTTGCTCCAGATGCGATGCGGGCGCATGGCCGAGATGATCTCCTTGGAGCCGACACCGTAACCGAGGCGCATGCCGGCCAGGCCGTAGATCTTGGAAAACGTCCGCACCACGAGCACATTGGGGTGACTGGCGATCCATTCGAAAGCGGAGGCGTATCTCTCATCCTCGACGAAGTGATAGTAGGCCTCATCCACCAGGATGACCGTGGTCCTGGGCACCCGCTGGATGAAATTCCCCAGCTCCTCCTTGCGCACTATGGTGCCGGTGGGGTTGTTGGGATTGCAGACATAAACGAGACCTGTCGAGCCGTTGCAGGCGGCCGCCATGCGCGCCAGGTCGTGCCGGTAGTCGGAAGTAAGCGGAACCTTGATGGGATCGGCGCGGGTCACCCTGGCGAAGGCCAGCACCGCCTCGAAGGTCGGCTCCGCCGCCACCACGCTCTTGCCGGGAGAGAGGAAGGCCATGTCCGCCATTCTCAGGACCTCACCCGACCCGCACCCGAGAATGACCTGCTCGGGATCCACATGATGGAGCTGGGCAAGGACGGCGGTGACTTCGTCCTCGAGCGCATCGGGATAGCGCGCCGAGACGCGCTGGGAGCGGGACATCGCCTCGAGCGCCTTGGGGGAAGGACCGTAGGGGTTCTCGTTGGAGTCGATGCGCACCGCCCCCGCCGGCAGGTCGGCCTGCCGCTGTGCGGCCGGGATGGCCCAGATGCCGGCCCGCGCCAGGCGCGGCGCCAGCGCCCATGCTCCCAGGCCCCCTCCGACAACCTGTGCGAAATCACGACGCGAGAGACGTGTGGAGCTCATGGGTTTCCTCCGAAGTTCGTTTCCCGCCGACCGGGGAAGGTCACGGGGCCAGCGGGGATCAGGTCGAGCCGGCCTCCAGCTCTTCAATAGTGCGCGGCCAGTCATCTTTGAGAAGTCGCGACAGGGCCCGATCGGCCAGGAGTCGCCCCTGGGTCTGGCAGCGAGGGCAATAGTTGCACTCATTCTCGGCGTAGACAATCCGCTGCACCGCAGTGCCACACTCGGGGCAAGGCTTTCGAAAGCGGCCGTGCACAGCCATCCCTTCACGAAACGCGGTGACTTTTTCCGGAAACTCACTGCCCGCCGACTGCCGCAGGCGGTCGGTCCACTCCGCAAGCGTGGCCAGGGTTGCCGAGTGTAGCTGCGCCGCCTCACTCTCCGCCAGGGCGGAGGTCAGCTTCAGGGGGGACAGGCGGGCACGATGCAGGATTTCGTCCGAATAGGCGTTGCCGATTCCGCTGAAGAGCCGCGGATCGGTGAGCGCCCGCTTCAGGGTGTGATTCTCCCGGCGCAGCGCCGAGGTGAACTCCTTCACAGAGCTATCCAGGACCTCCAGACCGCCGCGCTGGAAAGGCGCCAGCGCGCTCTCCCCTCGCAGCAGGTGCAGGGAGGCGCGTCGCTTCGATCCAGCCTCCGTCAGGAGCAGCGTCCCGTTGGGGAAGTCGAACGCCGCCTGGCCCAGTCGTCGGGGAATCTTGGCCCCGCGCTCCTTCCAGCGCAGGCGCCCGGCGATCATGAGATGCAGGACCAGAAACAGGTCGTCTTCGAGCACCAGGACGATGCGCTTGCCGAGGCGCCGGAGTCCAAGGACGGCGCGGCCGTGTGCGGCCGACAAGGGCGGCTCGACGGAGCGCAGCAGGAACGGGCTGCCCAGCCGGACCGCCTCGAGTGGCCGACCCACAATCCGGTGGTGCAGCGCTTCGAGGTAGACGACGATATCGGGCAACTCGGGCATGCCGGAAATCTTATCGCAGCTGCGCCTCCAAGCGCCTGCACGGGAAGCCTCGGGCGAGGCGGTCAGGACATTCCCGATCTGCATGCGACCAGAGGCTTGCCAGACGCCCGGGGGGCTGATTTGATAGGATCCCCCCGGTCGTGGGGCCGGGGGTGCCGGCGCCCCTCGATGAACGGCAATGGGAATCAGCTTCGCATGAAACACATCAATCTCTTTCGATCCTGGGGTCGCATCCTGACCGGGTCGTACCCGACGCTCTCCCTGGAAATCACTCGAGAGTGCCCCCTGCGCTGCCCGGGCTGTTATGCCTACGAAACCGAGCACCTCAAGGAGGCCGGCCCGTTGAGGAGTCTGGCCGACTATCAGGGGCAGGCGCTCATCGACGGTGTCCTCGCCCTGGTTCGCCGGCTTCGCCCCGTCTACCTGTCCATCGTGGGCGGCGAGCCCCTGGTGCGGTTCCGGGAGCTCGACGTCCTTTTGCCCCAGCTCAGCAAGATGGGCGTCACCGTTCAGATGGTGACCAGCGCGGTGCGCCCGATTCCGACGGCCTGGAGAAGTATCAAGGGCCTGTGGATTGTGGTTTCCATCGACGGGTTGCAGCCAGACCATGACAAGCGCCGGGCTCCGGCTACTTATGAGCGGATCCTCAAGAACATCCAGGGGCATTTGCTCAATGTGCATTGCACGGTGACCCGGCAGATGTTGCAGCCGCCGGGCGCCTTCCGGGAGTTCACCGCATTCTGGTCGAGCAAGCCGGAGGTGCGGCAGATCTGGTTCAGCCTGTTCACTCCGCAAATCGGCGATCAGCCGGCCGAGCTGCTCACTTCCGACGAGCGCGCCTTCGTCCTGAGAGAACTGACGGAGCTGCGCTCGGAGTTTCCCAAGATGAATCTTCCCGATGCTGTGATCCAGGGCTACCTCAAACCGCCGGCTTCGCCCGCCGACTGCCTGTTCGCCCGAACCACGCTGTGCGTCACCGCCGATCTGAAAAGCCGGATCACCCCCTGCCAGTTCGGCGGCAATCCCGACTGCTCCCAATGCGGCTGCATGGCCTCGGCAGGCTTGAGCCACGTGGGGGACTACCGCATCCTGGGCCTGCTCCCCGTGCGCAGCCTGTACGAGGCTTCGCATTGGATTGGCAAGACTTCGCGGGCAGCTACCAGGAAGAGCGATCCATCGCTTCCCCCTCGAGAGATTTCCGCCCGGAGTAGCTAGATGGGGAACACCGCCGCGTCGCGTGGGGCGGCGGTTCAGTAAGTCCCGCGCGGCGGCAGGGCCCGGGCCTCCCGAAGCCAGCGCGCCACCGGGGGATGATCCAACACCGCCTGGAGATAAGCCGCTGCCCGCGGCGTTTCCCGGGCAGGGACCTCGAAGGCCGTCAGTCGGACCACCGCCGGCGCAAACATGACGTCGGCAGCCCCAAAGCCTCCGAAAAGGAAGGCGCCCGTTTCCTGCTTCCGCCCCAGGGCCTCTTCGAACCACCCGAGCATCTCGGCAGCCTCCTGCAGCGCCTCCGGGGGGGGTGCCGGCGGTGCGGGCAGAAAACAGAGATTGAAGGACATCCCCTCGCGCAGCTTCGGGAAGCCCGAGTGCATCGCCGCCGCGAGCCATCGGGCATGGGCCCGCGCCGATTTCTCCCTCGGCCAGAGCGGCGGGAATTTCGGCGCCGGGAAGGTCTCCTCGAGATACTCGATGATGGCCAGGGAATCGGGAATGGCCAGTTCGCCATGGTGCAGGACCGGCACCTTGCCGGTGGGCGTCACCTGACGGCGCTGGCGGCGATCCTTGTCGACCCGCAGCTCGATCGTCCGCTCCTCGAAGCTCAGCCCCTTGTGGTGCATCGCCAGCCAGCCGCGCATGGACCAGGAAGAGATATTCTTCTCGCCGATGTAAAGAACCAGCTTGTCGTCAATCGTCATTTGATTTCCACTATGATGAGCCTCGAGTCGGTTTTGCCGATGTTCACATCGGTATGGGTTTCCGCTTCGCTCCAGAACACATCACCCACCTTCAAATCGGCCACTTCGACTTTGCCACCTTGAGTCGTCATCCGATCGCGAGCCGTCTCGAGGACGATGGTCACGTGGGCGGGATGCGCATGACGGTCCACGCCACAGACTCCCCCGTCAGGCTTGCTCACGTATTCCAGGACTCGGACCTTGTCGTTCTCCAGGAGCACGCGCTCGCTCTGCAGGGGCATCTTGACGGGAGTTTGGTCAGCTCGCACGGCGAGCGCGCCGGCAAGCAGGATGGCACACGGGAGTGCGGCCACGATGACTGAAGACATGAGTTTCATCCGGAATCCTCCGCTTCGCTAGTACTAGGTTGAGACGGTCGCCCGGCCGAATTGCTGCTCGTAGAGCCCGGCATACAGGCCACTTCGGGCCAGCAGCTCCGAGTGCACGCCCCGCTCCACGATGCGCCCCCGTTCCATCACGAGAATCAGATCGGCCCGCAGTATCGTGCTGAGCCGGTGGGCGATGACCAGACTCGTCCTCCCCTCCAACAGAGGCCCCAGTGCCTGCTGGATGAGCGCCTCGGAGCGTGAATCCAGCGAGGAAGTGGCCTCATCCAGGATCAGGAGCCTCGGGTCCCGGAGAACGACCCGCGCAATGGCGAGGCGCTGCTTCTCTCCTCCCGAAAGTTTGTATCCGCGTTCTCCCACGACGGTCGCCAGCCCCTGGGGCAGGCTTTCGATCACCTCCTGGATTTGCGCCAGACGGCAGGCGCGCTCCAGTTCCTCCGGGGTGGCGTCGGGCTTGGCGTACTTCAGGTTTTCCTCGACGCTGGCATGGAACAGGGTGGTCTCCTGGGTGACCTTGGCGGCGAAGTGTGACAGATCGTCCAAAGCCAGGGCGCGCAAGTCCACTCCGTCGAAAGTCACCCGCCCGCGCCCCGGGTCGTAGAGACGTGAAGCCAGATAGGTCAGAGTCGTCTTCCCGGCGCCGCTCGGCCCCACCAGCGCCACCATCTTCCCCGGAAGCGCCTCGAACGAGATGCCCTCCAGGGTCCAGCGCCCTTCCTCATATCCCATCCAGACATCCTCGAATCGCAGCTCACCGCGGGGGCGCGCCAGGCGCACCGGGCTCACGGGATCGGCCACCTCCACGGGCAGATCCAGGTATTCGAAGATTCTTCGGAAGAGTGCCACGGCGCTCATGATGTCGACGTGGACGTTGACCAGCGCCGACGCGGGACCGTAGAGCCGACCGAGGTAGGTCACGAACGCCACAATCGTCCCCACCGTGATTCGCCCCGCGATGGCCTCGTACCCGCCGAACAGATAAATCAGTGCAGGCCCGATGCTCGCGAACATCAGGAGCCACATCAGGAACCATCGACCGGCCATGCTCTGACGGATCTGAAGATCCCGCACCGCTCCCGCTTTCTCCTGGAAGCGCCTTCGCTCGTGGGACTGGGCCCCGAACAGTCGGGCCAGGAGGAACCCGCTGACCGACAGGGTTTCCTGGATGGTGGAAGTCATCTCGGCCAGGCGCTCCTGGGTCTGGCTCGACAGGCGGCTGCGAATCCGCCCGACGCGTCGGGTCGGCAGAATGAAGAGTGGTAGCACTCCTACGGCGATGAGGGAGAGCCGCCAGTCCATGCGAAAAAGGACTACCAGGGTCGTCACGACGACGATGGAATTGGTGGCGAGCGAGACCAGCGTCCCGCTCACCACACCTTGCACGCCGCCCACGTCGTTCTGGATGCGCGACAGGATTTCCCCCGACTTGATGTTGGTGAAGAAGCGCAGGGACTGCCGCAGAAGCCTTTCGTACATCTCGTTGCGCAGGTCGAACATGACGCCCTGGCTCATCAGCGTGACGAGGTAGTTGATCCATACCCCTATCAGCCCGCTGATGAGCGGCGCCCCGATCATCCCCGCCACCAGCCAGCTCAGCAATGCGTTGTCCCGCTGGGGGATGGCGCGATCGATGATTTCCCGGATCAGCAGCGGCGGGATGAGCCCAAGCAGAGACGTCACCAGGATGCAGCCCAGGATCAATAGCGAGGGCCTCCAGGCGGGGAGGAGATAGCGCGCGATTCTCGCGAAATCGCCGCGCGTCGGCTTCAGACCCTTCGGCGCTTCCCGGTAATCGAAGTGGAACACGCGCGTGGACTCCTTGTGAATGCCTCTCCACCGAACCGGACGGCTGCTGTCGGAGAGAAGCCCAGATCCCCTTCCCGCCCGACTGGTTCGCGGGCGCCCGCTCCCCTCAAGCTCGCGAGCGTGGGGTTGGTGAGTGACTCGGGATTATAGTCCGGCTGAGAGCTTGTGGCTCATTCCGGGACTACAGGGTGGGATACTTGCCGAGGAAGATCAGCAAGACGTCCACGGTGTCCGCGACGCCATGGGCGATGATGGGAACGGACAGATTGCGCTTCGTGCCCAGATACATCCAGCCCAGGATGGCCCCGTCGAGGCAGTTCTCGATCACCCCCGTGATTCCCTGGTAAGTGTGGGCGAGACCGAATGCCACGTTCACCGCGATCAGGCTCACCAGCCAGGCGCCTCGCGTGCGACGGCCAAGATCCGCGACTCGGTTCATCACGTAGCCTCGGTAGACCATCTCCTCTCCGAAGGCCGCGACAGTCCATGCTAGTCCGATCACGATGAGGGTGTACTTGAGGTTACCGGTCAGCACCTCGAAATCGTGCAAATCGGGTTTCTCGCCTGTGAGCCAAATCAGCAAGGGCTGGCTGAGAAACAGCTCGAACCCTTCCAGCAGCAGTCCGCAGCCCACGCCCAGCGCCAGCGTGGTCCCCCAACTCCGGAATTTGGACAAGCCAATAGCGCGCCATCCGATCCCGCGAACCCGCAGCGAAATCCATCCCAGCACCAGCAGGAACGGCGTCTTGGTGACTGGGATCAGCTTCTCCCAATCCGCGATGAACACCAAGACGACCAGCGCCAGCTCGCACCAGGCCAGCCACCGGCTCTCCCGCCAGCCGGCGGCGACCACCGGGGACACGGCTGTAGCCGCATTCCGTATCGGGACCGATGCGGTCCTGTCCTGACTCCCTGGCTCAACCATTGGGATTTCCTTTCGAATCTCAACGACCTGGCAGACTCAGCGTGCGACGCAGCCGGTGCAAGCTGCGCAAGCCAAAACGAAAAGTCAGCAGAAACAACCCGGAGCCCGCCAGCAGCCCCAGCGGCACCATCCACCAACCCAGGACTTCGGTTCCCTGGGGCGCGGCACGAAATCCCAGGTGCAGCGACCAGCTATCATGAGGTTCGTCCAGCTTCCAGAGCCCGACGCGCTCCGGGTTGAACGGCTTCGCCACCGCGCAGATCAGGAAAGAGGCCGACAGCGCGTAACCGACCAGGGAGGCCAGAAACACCCAGGCTCCGCTGAGGCTCAGTCCGGCCCATTGATAGATCGTTCGCAGCGCCAGCCAGGGAGAGCGCGTACCACGGACGCTCTCCGCCAGGCTCTCGATCCGGTACATCGAGGCGAGCTCGCGGGCCGATCCCAGCCGCTCAAGTGTGGCGGCGACCGCCTCCAGAGACAGCGCTCCACCCCTCGAGGCCGCATCGTGGATGTGGCTGCGGATTTCCTCGACGATCTCCTGAGCTTCCCGATTCGGAAGCGCGCTCAGGGCGCTGCGCAGCTCCCTCAGATACTCATCGGTTTTCCGGAGTGCGGCATCGGACTCGGGCATCATCGTTCTCCCTTTCTCAAGGGGGCCAGCAGGTCGTCGAGATTGGCGGAGAAGGTCGACCAGAAGCGCGCCATCTGGAGTGCGCGCCGACGTCCTCCCGCGGTGAGCCGGTAATACTTGCGAGGGTGTCCGGCATCCGCCTCGACCCATTCCGAGTCCAGCAGACCCTCCGACTTCAACCGGCTCAACAACGGATAGACCGTCCCCTCGGGCACGATAAGGGCCGAGTCGACAGCAAGCCGGCGCAAGATTTCCAGACCATACAGCCTGCCGGCCCAGAGAGATGCCAGGATGGCCAGCTCGAGACATCCCTTGCGCATCTGCACTTCCCATTTGTCGATGGGCTCGTGGTGGGATTTGTCCGACTCAGGCCCCGTTATCATGGTGACGCATGATACATAGCAGTGCAAGGTATGTCAAGGCGGTGGTCGCCAATTGATTACGGTCCGATTGAACGCCTCCGATATTGAACGTCTCGGATGCGGTACCTGGAAGACGTTCTTCCATTCCCGTGGAGTGACCAGAGAGCACTTCGGATGGAGCTACTTTATGAAGCTGTTGCGGCAGGATGGATGTATGGATATCGCGGCCCCGAGGCGCATCCTGTCATGGATACGCAAGGATTGGGGTGGATTGCCTTCGAAAAGCTGGAATGGATAGGCGAGAAGTCTCCCCGGGAGGAGAGGCGCAAAAGAAGGAAAAGGCTCACCCGGTGGGAGCCACGAGCCGTCCGCACCCGGCCGATAGGTCGAAGACCGGTCAGGAGTGCGGCATTCCAATCAGGGAATTGGCTCGGAGCCGCTGGGCTTGTTCTGATTCGCGTTATCCTGACCACAAGCCCGACCGCAGCCCTTGTTGCTGGCACCCGGCAATGCCAGGCAGCAGCTATGGCACTGGGGCACGGAAGGCGAGCCTGCGCAAGCCTCAAATCCGGTCGGCGGGGGATTGAGTCTCTCCATCAGCCCACCGGCGACGGAAAGGGCGAAATTGGACTTGTCTCCCTCAGTCAGGGGATCGTCCACCGAGCCCTTGAGTCGCAGCCCGGCCTGCCTCAGGACTGCCACGGCTTCTTCGGCCGTCATGGTCGGGGAGGGATCGTCGGAGGCGAGCTTGAGCACCTTCAGCGCAAACTCACCGACGGTCGTTCCTTTTTTCACAGGGGCAGCCGAGTCTTTGGCAGGTGCCGCGGAGACGACGAGAAGTAGCAAAATCAATGAGATCGGGAGAAAATATTTAGCGCGAAGCATCTAGCCCTCCGTATAGAAGAGAAACACCCCTTCCTTCTTTCAGGATTCTCTTCAAATACGCTGTAAATCCCATCGGGTCAAGGAAAAATTGCCGAAATTATGACGAGCTAGCACAGAAATGTGGCTCTACAAAGGCCTTCGCAGCAGGTCCGATGCCCAGAGGCCTATCGAAACGGGCCTTAGGCGCGCCGAAGGACCACCAGACCCAAGGTGCCCGCCGCCATCCCAGCGGCCATGACCCCGAGTCCGACGAAGCCATAGAGAAGACAGCCTACGCCCCCCATCAGGCTGGCTACCGAGCAGGCCACCATGAATGGCACCATTCGACCAGGTCGTGGCCTTGGGGCCAGGATACCGAGAAGAAGTCCGCCCAGGAGCCCACCTGCCGCACAGATAACCGGTAACAGAAGGCAGGTTCCGGACACACAGAGGTGGCCGCCCGCTTCCACGAAGATGGGGAAAAGCAGGGGCACCAGACCAGCCACGATTCCCGGACCGACCCCCAACCCCCAGTCCTGACCCCGCCACAGCAGCAGGGTAACGACGACCAGTAGAGCTCCAGCACAGGCGAGCACTTCCTGGGAGGGAGCACACCCCAAGAGGGCAAGAGCCAGCAAAGGGGCGAGGGGAGAGGCACGACGCACGGCATCATTGAGCCGTCCCGTCTCATAGGCCCGGCGAGCGCGGGCCTCGAGCCCCGTCTCAAGAGTGCTCATCGGTGATCCTCCATGCGCTCCGGGCTCGGGCCAGGGCGCGCTGCAGTCGCTTGCGGAAGGTGGCGGCTGCGACAGGCGGACGCTGCCCATGGGCAAACAGACGCAGGGTTTCGGCATCCTCGGCGCTGAGGGTTCCCAGGGCCTCGCGCAGCGTGTCCTCCAGATCTCGAATCAGTACCACCTCTTCGGGAGTTCGCGCCGGGTCGGCGAGGGAAGTCGTCTCTCCTTCGTGCTCCGGCGCCTCACGACGTCTCTGGCGCCGTCGCCGTGCCGTGTGGATCTCGAACCCGGCGACCCCCAGCGCCCAGGCCATGGCGCTGCGCGTCGCATCAAAACGGGCGACTTGCCGGAAGATCTTCACCAGCGCCTCCTGAGAGGCATCTTCCGCTTCCTGCGGGGGCAGGTGTCGTCCTGTGAATCGTCGGAGTATTGGCCAGAGAAGCTCGAAGGCCGGATGGAAGGCGGACCGATCCCCATCCGCCAGGCGGATCATGAGGCTCTGCAGTTCAGGATGCTTCCCGCGCTCCATCCGGCCTTCACTCAGTCCCAGTTCATCTTAGGCGCAACACAGAGGGCAGCAGCAACAAGCCGCCTCCACTGCCTGCCCAGCCGCCAAGGCTACAGCGGGCAACGCAAGAGCCACCACCCAGGTGGCCGCATGGCTCAGAATCTGGCGCATTCATCTCACCTCCCTTCGAGGCGTGTGCAGCCTCATAGGATATGGGCGGTTGGAAGAGGCTGCGTGACAGCCGAAGAGCGGGTTTTCGAGAGTTTTGAATTCCCTGACGCGGGGATGCGGGGAGGTCGCCGGATCAGCGAGCCTATCGATGCGGGTTGGGCTGTGGTCGGGTCATGGACGTCGACACCGAGCCGAAATCAGGCCTAAAGCCGTGCAGACCTATGAGATCGTGGGGGCTTCACCTACCCCTGCCCCTGCGGAATGACCGTGAATTCCCCACGACGGATCGCCCTCTTCAGTTGTGGAGTGGACCAAGCCCGCTCCTTCAAAACAAGATGCTCTTCAACCTGAGGCTTCCAGTCAGACCCCACCTTAAGCATGACTAGGTGATGGCCAGCCTTCTGCCCGACCAATTCGTAGTGGACGAACCAGAACGATGCACGAGCTCCACAGTTTTCTTGAAGCCTGAGCAGCTCGCTTTGGCTCAGTCCTGGTTTCCGGAATCCGAATTGCCCGATTGAGTCCCCTCCGGGCTCGACTCTTTCGAATCCTTGTCCTCTGGCTTCGGCTTGTCCGGTTTTGCGGCGGGATCTGCGGGCTTCTTCCCCTTGGCGCCGGCGGAGTGCGGCTTGGACTGACCGGGCTTGGCAGGCTGCGCCTTCCCGGGCGCCGGCTTTTCGGACGGCACATTCGCAGATTCGGGTTTGCCGGACTGGGCCGCCGGGTTTCCACGATCCACGGCGCTCGGCGGAGCAGACTGATTCTGACCGGAAGGCGCTGCGTTTCCACGGCCATCCCCCGGCGAGTGTCGAGGGGAGCGGTTTTCCGCGGGACTCGCCAGAGGCTCATCCTGGTCCGGAGCGTCCGTGGACGGCGGTGCAGCTTGCGTCGGTGGCTGGTGCGGTGCTCGCTGAGGCTGCTCGGATCCCCGTTGATAGCGCGGCGGGCGCTGCCTGTTCGGGCTGGAGGGGGGTGCCGTTTCGGCTTCAGGCGAGCTGGCTTCCGCCGGCTCCTCCGCAGCCTCCTGAGGCCGAGTTGCATGCCGGCCACGGTCGACGGGATAGCGCGGCCTCTCCACCGGCTCCGAGGTCGAAGTCTCATCCGACCGCCCTGCGTGCCGGCCGCGATCGACAGGACCCTGGGGCTCTTCTCCAGGCTCCTCGTTGGAAGCCTCGTCCGACCAGCCCGCGTGGCGACCTCGATCGCCAGGTTGGCGTCCCGCATCGTGGCCCGGCGGGACGACGCGACCCTGCGATTTGGCGCCGCGCACCGGATTCGGCCGGAAGAGGACGAATTCCTGACCGCTCACCTTTCCGCCGGGAGCGTTTCCCGGGGAATCGGCCGGCCGGACGCGGTAGCGCGGAATGGTATGTCCCACAGCCCGGCCGATCTTCTCGACCTTCACGCTCCGATCGATGATGCGGTTGTCGACATAGGTGTAGTTCGTCACGTGCTGCGTGACTTGGATGAGCGTGACGTTGCGAGAAGGCGGCGCGACTCGATACCGCCAGGCCGGAGAGACCAGGTCGCGCGCCTGAACGAAATACCACGCCGACGGTCCGAGGGCTACGTTGACATTGACCCCACCCCAGTCGAGTCCGATTCCCGCCCGCCAGCCGACCTGATACGGGAGCGGAGCCCATCCGACCCAGCCGGCTCCCTCGTTCCATGCCACCCAGGCCGGCCCCCACTCGGTGCCGGGAACCCACACCCAGCCGTACTGCGGGTCGTTGCACCATCGGCCATAGTGATAAACGGCCCAGCCGTAGCTTTCATCGGAAGCCCAGGTCCAGCCGTAGTCGGTGTAAACCCAGTGGCCGAGCTGGTACGGACGCCAGCCGGCCGGCGTATTGTAGGGAGACCAGACCCATCCAGGTCCCGAAACGTGAACCCATTCGCCATACCCGGCCAGATCGTCATAAAAGGGCTCGTCCTCGGCTCCCACCGCGACCTGCACGTTCACGTGGGTCTGGCGCACCACCGGTTGACTCGGGGCGCTGACGCAGGCGGTTGCCAAAGCGCAGCCGGTCAGAAGGGTCACGATTCCAAAGATTCTGAACTTCATTTTTCGTTCTCCTTCGAGAAGCTTCCCGTACGGTGGCAGCAGCCTTCGTCGGGTATGCGACTCGGGAGGAATATAGATTTCGCGAGTGCCCTCGTCACGCGAAACGTGCGACGGATTTCTGACGAGCACTTGGTCGAACGATGACTGTGCCTGAAAGGCACGGCGAGCCCACCACGCAAAGGGTGCGCTACGTTTTTGACATCGCCACTCTCGACGAATTCACACGCTCAGCCGCCATGACGAGGGCGCTCGGCCAGACCCTGGGAGATTGAGAATGCCGGATCCAAAGAGTTGGGTCGAACCGTGACGGGCAGGGGTATACTGGAGTTCTTTCGATCACCTCTGGGCTGGCCCGCGCTGGGCGGGCCGGGTCCAGGGTGGCTCAGACGCCAAGGAGGATCAGCCGATGCGAGGAAAGATCATCCGCTCCCTGAGCCTGGCGGCCGTGGTCCTGCTTTGGACCCACGCGGTGCTCGCCGGGGAGAGCAAGAAAGGCGAGAGCGAGCCCTTCAAACCGCTCACCGTGGACGAGGTTCAAAAGCGTCTCGCCGAGCCGAATGTTTACGTGTACGACGGCAACCGCGACCAGCTGTATCTGGATGGGCACCTCCCCGGTGCGGTTCACCTGTTCAGCAAAGACATCAAAGAAGGCGTGCTTCCTTCCGACAAGAACTCCACCCTCATCTTCTATTGCCACAGCGAAAAGTGAATGGAGTGCCATCACGCGGCCCGGCGGGCCGCCGAGTTGGGCTACAAGAACCTCTACATCATGCCCGCGGGTATCGTGGGTTGGATCAAGGCCGGCAAGCCGGTCGTGAAGGGAGACCAGCCGAGCAGCTGATCTCCTGGAATCGCGGGGTCGCTCTTTAGAGGGCCCGCCAAGCGTCTTCGGTTTCGAACACCGGCAGACACAGCCGCACCGCCTCGCCCCCCAGCGCCTCGCTGGGACCGGTTGAGACATTGCCGCGATGGCGAAGGGCAATGGACCGGACCACGGCCAGGCCCAGGCCGGTCCCGGAAATCCTTCCTCGCCGCGCTGGATCCCGGTAAAAGCGATCGAACACAAAGGGCCGAGACTCCTCGGGGATTCCGGGACCGTCGTCTTCCACGGTCACCATGGCCAGCGAGTTCGCACGCGCCACTCGAATCAGGATGCGGGCGCCGGCTCCCCCGAATTTGCGAGCGTTCTCCACGAGATTGAAGAGCGCCCGTCCGAGGAGGTCTTCGCTCCCCATCACGAGGATTTCATCGGGCGCGACCACTTCGGGTACGGGACTGGCCTGCCCATCCACCTGCTGGCGCATTTGCGCCGCCTCCCGAGCCAGATCACACAGATTGACAGGGTTGGTTGGCAGTCCCGCGTCTTCCTCCGATCGCGCCAGGATGAGGAGGGCCTCGACGAGCCGGTCGAGGGCGTCCAGATTGGCAATCAGCGCCTCGGCCTCGAGCTGGAGCGGCGGGTGGGACGGCATTCCGCTGCGCAGGCTCTCGACTCTTGTCCGAAGCACGGTCAGCGACGTGCGGATCTCGTGCGAAGCCTCCTGCGAAAACCGCTTCTCACGCTGCAACGCCTCGCGGAGTTGTCGCAGCAGCCCGTCGATGGCCCCTTCCAGCCGGGCAAGCTCCGTGGATTCTGCTCCGACCCCCAACGACGCCCCTGATTCCCCCCGGAGGCGATCGGCCGCTTCAGCCAACCGCTGCAGCGGTCGCAGGCGCCGACGGATCATCAATCGCCCCACCAGGGTGCCGGCACCGAGTACCAGCAGGAAAGTTCCACATAGGGCGCCGACCGCCAGACGCACGTCCAGATCACCATGGACATTGGAAGCCGCCACGAGAATCCGGTGGTCCCTGTCGCAATCATGTATACAGGCCCGCAGGGCCCCACTCAGGCCACGTTGAGATGGACCCTGGCGGGTCACGCACTCACCATGGCTCAACGCGGCCACTCCGCCCATCGACCAGCCCTCCGGCGCCCCCTCCGAGGCGAGGATCTCCCCATTCCGACCATGGACCACGAATAGGTAACTGGACAAGTCCATCTCTGTGAAGGCATCGTGCGCCGCCTGGCCGAACGAAAAGGTCGGCTCCTCCCGAAGCTCCTGGGCGATGGTCCGGCAAGCCGACTTGCCAAGAGACCGCAGGATGCCATCCTGATGCTTGCGCAGCAGGATGGCGGTCGCCCCGGTGCCTCCGACACCCAGCAACACCGCGCTCAATACCGCCACCAGGGTTTGAACGCGCAACAGATCCCCGAGCAGCGTCCGGGATTTCATGAATCTTCCCCGACTGCGTAGCCGAAGCCGCGGTGGGTACGAATGGGACCCTCGCCGCCTTCCGGCGAAAGCTTTCGTCGGAGCCGGGCGATGAGCACCTCGAGGCTCGAGCTCGCGCTCTCGTTCTCCTCGCCCCAGACCGACAGGAGGATCGTCGATCGGGAAACGGGCCGGCCACGGTTTCTCAGCAGAAGCTCCAGGATGGCGAATTCCCTGGCGGTGAGCGGCACATTTCGGCCGCCTGCCCGGACACGCCGCTCCTCCAGACGCACCTCCACGGATCCCAAGCAGACCACTGCCTCAAGAAGCCGCGTCCCCCGGCGAGTCAGGGCCCGGACTCGGGCCAGCAGCTCCGCCACCGCGAAGGGCTTACGCAAATAGTCGTCCGCCCCCGAGTCCAACCCGACGACACGGTCCCCAACGTCGCCGCGGGCCGTGAGAATGAGGATCGGGATCGTCTCATGTCGGGCCCGCAGCTCCCGGCAAAAATCGGCCCCCGAGCCGTCCGGCAGCATCCAATCGAGAATCAATGCTTCCTGCCTGCCCTCCGCCAGCTTGCGGCGCGCCGAAGCGAGGTCGGAGGCTGCCTCGGGCTCGTGTCCGGCTTCGCGGAGCACGCGCTGTAGCAGCTGGCGTGTCTCCAGGTGATCTTCCACGACCAGAATGCGCATCGAACTCCTGCCCCTTCTCTCCATCATAAACCTTCCTAATCCGACCCGTTCAGCCACCGTTAAGCCAGCCGTATTAGTCTGTCGTGCGCTCCCGCCGGAGCGAGAAGCGAGAGATGCAGGGAGTAACGGTCCATGATTGAAAAGCGGATGGGCGCGCTTCGGGAGGAAATTGACCGCCTGAACCAGAGCATCCTCGCGCTGGTCCAGGGACGTGCGAGGCTGGTCCTGGAGATCGCCGAGATCAAGCGGGCTCAGGGCCTGGACGGCTACGATCCGCAGCGGGAACTGGAGATGCTGCAGAACCTGACGGCCCAGGTGACCGGACCCTTCGGGCCAGAAGAGGTCAAGGAGATTTTCAGGTCGATCTTCCGCGCCTCTCTCGATATCCAGGACGCCGAGCGACGGCGCACATTGCGCGTGCGGCGCCGGGATCTCGTGCCGGTCGGCGGCATCCGGGTGGGTGACGTGGCGATCGGCGCGGGCACCCCCGTGCTGTTCGCCGGCCCCTGCTCAGTGGAAACCTCGGAGCAGATGGAGGAGATCGCCTCTTTCCTGGCACAACTGCCGGTGGCAAAGATTCTCCGGGCGGGGGCTTTCAAGCCACGCACCAGCCCCTACGCCTTCCAGGGACTGCGGGAGGAGGGACTCAAGCTGCTGCGCCAGGCCGCGGACCGCCATCACATCGTGACGGTGACCGAGGTACTCGACACCTCCACGCTCGATGTCGTGGCCGACCATACCGACATGCTCCAGATCGGCGCGCGCAACATGTACAACACCGAGCTGCTGAAGGCCGTCGGACGGTTGGGAAAGCCGGTGCTGCTCAAGCGTGGCTTCATGGCGACGCTGGAGGAGCTGCTGCTGTCGGCGGAGTACATCCTGTCGCACGGCAACGATCAGGTCGTGCTCTGTGAGAGGGGCATTCGGACCTTCGAGCCGTCCACCCGCAACACCCTGGATATCTCCGCCGTCCCGCTCCTGAAAAGCGAGACTTCGCTGCCAGTCATTGTCGATTTGAGCCACGCACTGGGACGCCGCGACATCATCCTGCCGTGTGCACGGGCGGCGCTGGCCTCGGGCGCCGATGGGTTGATGATCGAAGTGCATCCCCACCCTGATCAAGCTCTGTCAGATGGTTTCCAGCAGCTGGACCTGGCAGCCTGCTCAGCGCTCGTCGAGGCGCTGGGATGGACCGTCCCGAAACGGCCCCCGGTCCTCGCCGCCCAAGCGCAAACCCTTGGGAGCACCCCTACCTGGAGTGAACAGCATGAAATCTGAGCAGGACACAATCGTGCCGGCGCAGCGCGAGCGATTCAAGACACCGAGGCCGGAGGAGGCGAACACAGTCCTCCGGGACGAGATATTTGCGCGGCCACTGCCACGGGTCGACGATTTCCACTTCGGGGCGGAGACCGCCACGGTGTTCGATGACATGCTGCCACGGTCGGTCCCGTTTTATGACGAAATCCAGAGGATGATCGGTGAGATCGTCGCTGACTTCGCAGCGCCGCGAACCAAGATCTACGATTTGGGCTGTTCCACCGCCACGACCTTCCTGCACATCGCCAAGTCACTGCCCACCGACCTCGAGACAAGCTTCGTCGGAATCGACTCCTCCAAGGAGATGCTGGAAATAGCCCGGAGGAAGCTGGGCGACAAGGGCTTTCCCTGGCCCTTCGAGCTGCGTCATGGGGACATGAACCAGGGAGTCCAGATCGACAACGCCTCGGTCGTGCTGATGGTCCTGACCCTGCAGTTCATCCGGCCGCTGTACCGGGAGGGCCTGGTGCGGAGTATCTATGAGGGCCTCGCCGACAACGGCTGCGTCATTCTGGTGGAGAAGGTCCTGGCCGAAGACTCCACGTTCAATCGCCTGTTCATCCAGCACTACTATGAAATGAAGCGGCGAAACGGGTACAGCGATCTGGAGATCGCGCAAAAGCGCGAGGCCCTGGAAAACGTGCTCATTCCGTATCGCCTTGAGGAAAACCGGGACTTGTTGCGGAAACAGGGATTTCAACAGGTCGACGTCTTCTTCAAGTGGTACAACTTCTGCGGCATCGTCGCCCGGAAATGAGCCCGGTCGAGACCGAATCCAACGCCGGCATCCTCGCGTCGCCCGAGCGGACGAGGGCGATCCTGGTCCGCTTCGGCCATTTTCTGTTCAAACGCCGAAAATTCGTCTTTCCCCTCGTGTCCCTCAGCATCCTCCTGGCTGGCAAGCCTCGGCTGCTCTTCGGCAGCGAGTCCTGGGATCGGGCCCTGGATGCGGTGGGTATCGCCGTCGCGGTCGCCGGTCAGACTCTGCGTGCGATGGTGATTGGCTTGGCCTACATCAAGCGGGGAGGTGAGAGCGGTTCCATTGACGCGCCCAACCTCGTCGTGGAGGGCCTGTTCGCGCACTGCCGGAATCCTCTTTACGTCGGCAACATGATGGAGTTCACCGGCCTCATCCTGATTCTCAATTCGCCGGTGGGCTATCTCATCGGTCTGCCGTTCTTTGCCTTGGGCTACTATTCCATCGTCCTGGCGGAAGAGGGTTTCCTGCGCGGCAAATTCGGAGCGAGCTTCGACGATTACTGCCAGCGGGTGAACCGCTTCGTTCCCTCCTTTCGGGGGCTGCGCCTCACCCTCACCGGTATGTCGTTCAACTGGAAGCGCGTGATTCGGAAGGAGTATGGCACGACTTTCGTCTGGCTCACGACACTCTTCGCCCTGCTGGCATGGCAGAGTTACACCTTTCATGACTGGCCCGCTGCACGACCGACAGTACGCCTCCTGATGGCGCTCTGGATCCCCGTTCCTCTAGCGTACATCGCGGCCAGAAGCCTGAAGAAGTCGGGACGGCTGGGGCGATCGTGAAGAATTCCTTGTGAGCCTTCCTTCATATTCCTAGACAACTCCCCCTGCTACGACTCCATTCACCTGCGAAGCGCACATGGCAACCCGAGTTTGGAGGTGCCGGCGAAGGGGCAAAGACCGATACGGTGCATGGTTTCCCCATCTAGGGGTTTTACCTGAGGCGGGAATTGCCTTAGATGGTGCTGCCGAAAGGGGAACGCGCGTCATGTCGACGCGTTCCAGGGGCAAAATTGTCCACCACCTACGACATTTGTAATGCCTAATCGGCAATTCGACCCAAACCAAATCATCGAAGGGGAGTGCGCTCGGTCTTGGACTGTAGTTTTTACAGAATTGGCGAATCCTTTGAAATGAATTGCTTGGAGGGGGCACTGGAGGGAGGCCAGGAGAAATTCAAGGACATTTTTTGTCCTTGCCAAAAATTCGGCACGGATCCTGCTCGAAAACGCAGCCTCAATATAACTTAACTTTGGCGGGAGTTAGCCCGCGGGAGGTCCCATGAAAGGCAATCGACCCTTTATGAAGCCCGGGATAAGCGGTCCAGCCGGGATTCCGCGAGCCGCCTTGGTCGCGCTGGCGATCGTGGCTCTTGTCGGCTTGGGAACGGTAAGTTGCAAACGGGCGGGGCCGGGCACGGCGAAGACCACCGATGAGTTGCTGACGCAGCTCAAAGAGGATCGGGCCGAGATTGACACGACCACCGATACCATGATGAAGCGGATCGATACATACAACTCAACGCGCAAGCCTGGCCAGCCCACCCTGCAGTTCGGCGAGATCTTCAACCAGGATCTGAGCCCGGAGCAGCGTGACGTGCTGAACGCGATGGTGGAGCAGGAGAAGGACGTCTCCTACAAGGCGCTGCTGGAAAAAATCATCGCCGATCGGGAAACCATCCGGACCTTGCAGGAAAACGTGATGCACCTCGAGCAGACGCTGCCTGATAAGTTCGTGGTGGCGAAGCGCGGCGACCGGCAGACAGACCTGGCCATGAATTACCTCACCCAGGAAGCCCACCTGGACCCCGAGAAGGCGAAGGCGCTTCTCAGCCAGGTGGATCAGACCGATGAGCTGGTCACGGGAAACAAGGTCTGGTTTTTCTACGATGCGAAGCAGGACACCTTCCGAACTTATGTGACGCGTGGCGAGGCCGGGCTGACGCCGTTGATGGTGCGCCGGGCCCGACAGCGCAAGCTGATCCAGGAACGTGACACGGCACAGGCCGAAGTGTCCGACCTCCAGGTGGTCAAGGTTCAGCTGGAAACCGACATCAATGGCTTGACTGAGCAGAAGACCCAGCTGGAAGGGACCGTCGAGAAACTCAATGGCGACATCGCCTTCCGCGAGAACAGCCTGTTCTACCATGCCGAGAACGCCCAGACCCTCAAGGATCAGGGAGTGCTGAGCTCGGTGTTGAAGCGGGTGCGGGATGTGAAGGGGCTGCAATTCAACGAGGCGCTGGATCTTCGGCAAGCGACCACCCTCACCCTCCTGCCACAGAACTACGGTCTGAGTGAAATCCGCGAAGTGAAGCTGTTGCCGGCGATCTACCAGGAAGGCCGCGATTACTCTATCCAGACGCAAAAGGATCACAGCAGCGCGCAGCTGGTCATCCTCGACCCGGAGCTGTTCCGGGGCAAGGAAGTCCTGCTCGCCATCGGCGGCTAAAACTCGTCAACCCAGGGTGGCGCGCGTCGTCCCGCACGGTCCCTCAAAGGCGCGCGCCGCCTTGTTTTTCCCCTCGGCCTCGAACTCCGCTGCTAAATTCCCTCATCCATCTTATTTTTTCAGAAAAGCTTCCGGGAAGCATTGACGCGAACCACTCCGGACCCCATGTTTTCGGTCGCGGAGGGAACCAGCGATGCTTCCATCAGGACCCCACAATTACAAGATTGAACCCGAGCACCTTGGCCCTCTGGGTGATCGCCCATTGGCAGAGACCGCCAAGTCAGGCGGCCCCTCGGATCTTTTTCCCGGCGCCTCTCAGTTCCTGAATGCGCGCCAACAGCGCCGCCGCCGGGAGCAGTGGGATACTGCGAAGCCTCTGGCGCGTCTTCTTCTTCGACCCGATGAACACCTGCTTTACGTGGCCCACGGGATGCAGGTACCGCCCGTGCTTCATTCGCTGGCTCTGGGTGCGATGGCCCTCACCTATCACCAGGTGATCCTGTTGTTCACCGATTCACGCCTGATCGAGATCATGCTGAATGTCCGTGGCAAGTCCGCCGGCACCCGGGTGCGCTCCTTCCCCTGGGTGGGGGTGAGGGACATCAAGCAGACGTTCGCCAAAATTCGGGTCGTGCCCGCTGAGGGCAAGCGGCAGGAGTGGCGGCTGCCGCTTCGAGGTGACCGCAAGTTCCTGAAGCTCCTGTTGCCGCGGTTGAAGCAGCGATGCCTCCACGGAGGGGCCACAACGAGCCAGAAGCTGCCCCTGTGGCACTGTTCCAGCTGCGGTGCCACGGTTCCTGAAAAGCCCAAGTCCTGCGACGCCTGCCGGACGACGTTCCGCTCCACACGATTCGCAGCACTTCTGTCGCTCGCTTTCCCCGGGGCGGGGCTGTTCTACGCCGGCCATCCTTTCCTGGCGGCTCTCGACTGCGTCGGCGAAATGTTTCTCTATCTGGTATTCCTGCTCATGGTGATTCAAGGGGAGCCGGGAGCGCTCTTCACGGCGGCCGGGTTCGGCGCCATTCTCTTTTTCTTGACGAAACTGGAGAGTGTGCACCTGAGCCAGATCCTCGTGGCGCGCACCAAGCCCGAGACGCACACGCAGAAATCCGCTTACAGCCGATTGGCTCTGGCGGGGGGCCTCGCTTCGATCCTGCTCATCGGCAGCGCCTTCCCGCTGGCAGGCGCCGGTCGGCCGGCGCTGGACCGCGATCTCGACATCACGGGAACAGAGAGCCTCTGGGAGGGAAGTCGCGACGTCGCGGAGTGGGATGCCTTCAAGGACAACGCCTTCGCGCGCTCACAGTGGCAGCACCCGAGCGGCATTCGGGTCACGCTCCTGGCCTATCCCCAGGGCATGCTCGATACTCCCAGTGATTTCCAGCGGGACTTCCGTGAGGAATGGGTGCACCAGGGGATCACCCTGGTGCGGGACGACAATGACCTTCCCTCTCCCTTTCACGGGTTCCGACTCGTGGGGCTCACCCACGCAGAAGACGGGCGGCCGATATCCCTCATCCAATATTTCGTGACGGATGAGGCGAACCACGATATCCATCAGGCTACGGCCGCCGTGCTCGGAGAAGACGCGACCGTGGCGGACGACTTAGTGCGTGACTTGCTGGCGCATGCCCGCTGGATCGACCTCACGCCCCCCAAGCGTCCGGGTACAGTTCCCGCCAGCTAGCCTGCTGCCCCGAATCCTCCCAAGGTGCCACGGTCCGGTTCCGGGTCGGGGGTGAATGGTCGCCCCATTCCGGTAACCCGCTCCGGTTCAAACCGTGTGCAGCGCCGCAGCTTTCCGCCCCGTGCGGCGGACGACCACCAGGGTGAGGTCATCATCGCGCGCTCCTCCGGCATGGTGGTCCACTCCCTGCAGGATTCTTCCGGTCAGCTCGCGCGCGCTGACGCCCTCGGAGGCCGCTGAGAACAGGGTCGCCGTAACCTGGGCGACGCCGTATTCTTCGTCGTCCTTCGATCTCGCCTCGACCACGCCGTCGCTGTAGAGCAGCAGCGTTTCTCCAGGTCGAAGAACTGTCTTCACAGAGGACCACTGCGGATGGTCGAGAATGCCGACCACCGGTCCGGTGGGAGCGATCGATTCGATCGTGCCGTCAGCCCTGGCGATCAGTGGAGCGCAATGGCCCGCGTTGGCAATCACCAGAGTCCCATCATCGCGCAGATGACCGATGACCGCCGTGATGAATCGATTGGGTGGAAGCAGCGGATGTAGAAGCGCCTGGAGCCGCTGCAACGATGACACCGGATCGCAGCGCATCGCGACGCATTCAACCAGACGCTGCTCCAGCTCCTCCTGAACCATGGCCATCACGACAGCGGCGGCGAGCCCCTTGCCGGCGATGTCTCCCACGGCAATCCAGAGCCCGTTCGAGCCACGCTGGGCGAAGTAGAAATCGCCGGTGAAGGTCCTCGCCGGGCGGGAGAACGCGTGCAGATCGACGGAGTGCATCGAACTCTTATCCAGCGCGCCTTCGGCAGGAGTCCCGGGTGTGGCTGGCTGCATCGCGACAGGGCGCAGGCTCATCTTGTGCCTCCTCAAGCCGCGAAAGGCCGGCAGCGCCGGCAGGGGCGAAAACCTGCCTGCAACGCCGCCTTCGATCCGCGCAGCGGGACGCGATTTGTCTCACGAATCCGCCGCGCGGCCGAGCAGGTGGGAAGGCAGGCGATCCGAGTCGTGCGTGAGCCGATGTAGCGGATGTGCTGTTTCTCCAACACGTCGAGCCCGTCGACATCCACCCCTTCCCGCCGTAGCAGCTCGCGCTTCATGGCGGCCCCGAAAGCGTACTCACCGATGCCTCCTGAAGCCGGCACCACGCGATGGCACGGCACGACGAAGGGCAGGAAGTTCCGGGCCACTACGTTCGCCACGGCGCGCACGGCTGTGGGGTGCCCGACCTGGCAGGCAATCCACGAATAGCTCCTTACTTCACCCCGCGGAATGCGGGAGAGCGCGCGAAGCACCTGTTCCTCCAACTCAGACGTCTCGCCGAAATCCGTGCGGACCCTTCCGGATCCCTTGCCTGCCAGCGCACCCAGGACCCGGTTTCGCAGAGGCGTGGAGAGGCTCCCGCGAACCAGGATTCGGCCGAAGCGCTTCGCGTACCGGGAGCGGAACTCATCCTCCGTCCCGCCCGGATAGATCATCCGGATGCCGCGCTCCGAGTAAGCCACCCAGGCGGCGGGGGTCGCAGTGGCCAGGTAATCGAAGGAGTCGGCCATGCCACCCGCTTCGCGCAGCTTCCTCGGCGGAGCAACGATCAGCGATTTGGCCAGATGGGACAGGTGGCCCAGGTCTGCGAACGATTCATCGCAGCTCTGACAGGTCCGCAAGTGGCTCTTCACCGCTCCCCGCTCGGACGGGTGGAGCTCTCCCGTACGCAGGGCATCAATCTTCGTAAGAGCCGATCTACATCGCATGGGTGACTCCCTTTTTCTCCAACGCGTCCCGAAGCAGCTTGAGGGCGCGGAAGACTTTTCCGCGGAGGGCCGCTTCCGTCGAACCGACTGTCCTGGCGATCTCCGCGTATGACATTTCCTCGATGAACCTCAAAACGATCAGCTCGCGGGCTTCCACCGGTAGGACGGCGACCGCCCGGCGCAACAGATCGATCTCCTCCTTGCGCTCGAACTCGGTGCCCGCCGCCTTCGCGAAGGGGCCGATTCGGCCGTCGTCGAACTCCTCCAGCGGCCGTTCGAGTTTCCGACTCTTTGAGCGGCGCTTGTTGAGGCAGAGGTTGCGCACCGCCCGGAACAGCCACGGCCGCAGGGCGAGCGAGGCGCATTTCGACTCATCGTACTGCCGGGACAGCGCCCGATGCGCCCGTACCAGGGCATCCTGCACGACCTCCTGCGCGTCCAGCGAGTTTTGCAGAATGCCGTGCGCATAGCTGAAGAGTGGCGCCTCGAAGCGCTCGATCAGCTGCTCGAAAGCTCCCGACTCGCAGCGGTGAACCGACAGGGCCAGATTCTCCACCTCAGACTCCAAGGCGTAAGCCGCCTCTCCGCCGGTCCACGAGTTTTTCATGCCTCTAATAACACGCGGACCGGAAGCTTCGTTCGCAAAAGAATCTCACAATTCGTCATTTCTGGATCTTCGTGTCCCGGCACAACTTGCCCGCCCTGAACAGCCCCCGAGCCGGGAGACGTCATCCCGCTGCCTTTTGCCCGCATCAGGAATCAGCGCTGCGTAACCCGAGCGCCGGATTCTCGTACCCTAGGTGAGCTCATTTTCCTGGAGGCAGCCCATGCAGCGAAGCCGAGCCATCCACACCGTGACCCTCCTGATCCTCCCGGCAAGCGCCATGGCGCTCCTCACCAGCCAGGAGGCGGCCGCCCAGGCACGCCGGATTCGCCTCGAGCATGACATTAGAAACTACGAGGTGTGACCACCGACCCGATCTCGTCTCGCTGCGGGGCGATCCGCCCTTCCAGGAAATCGTTAAGCGCCTGGAGTGAAGCCTCAGGGTCCGTTGACGAAGGGCCCGCCCGACTCTGGACGCACAGCCCTTACCGCGGGCGACTGGCGTAATAGTACCCTGCCCAAAACCTGGCCACGGACTCGCGCCGCGGCGTCACGGTACCGGCGGTTGGCTCGATACCCTCCTTATCAGACATGGAAGGATGGCGCTGCGGAACCCATATTGCACAGGACATGGGAAACGCCAGCGCCCGGCCACGCGCCGCCATCATTCTCGCGCTCTGCCTCTGCGCCGTGCCATTCTCCAGCGGATGCGCGGCGACAAAGACTGCGCGGCCGGTGCCGGAGAGCCGCGACGACCGGAAGCCGTCTCCAGAGCCCGGCATCTACCATCGACTCGAGAACGGACAGTCCCTGTCAACGCTCTCCCGCGCCTATCGGGTTCCTATTTCGACGCTGATTCAAGTCAATCGCATCAGCGATCCCAATTCCATCCCGGCCCATACTCCGATCTTCATTCCGGGAGCTGTCCGGGTCCTCCCGGTGTCGCCAGGCGATTCCCCGGGTCTGGACTGGCCTTTAAGGGGAAGAATCACGACGACATTCAGTGCCGGAGGCAAGCACCGACATCACGAGGGCATCGACATCGACGGGGAGCTCGGACAGCGAATCAGGTCGGCTGGGCCAGGCACGGTCATAGAGGCCGGAAGAGATGGAAAGTATGGAAACGCCATCCTGATCGATCATGGCGCTGGCCTGACGACCTTCTACGCCCACGCCAGCAAGCTGCTGGTGCACGCCGGAGACCACGTCAGTAGGTGCCAGGTGATTGCCGAAGTGGGACGCTCCGGAAATGCCCGGGGCACACACCTGCATTTCGAGACCCGCAGGAACGGCCGACCCATGAATCCCCTCGGACTGCTGAACGACAGCTCCGTCGTTGCCGCGGCGCGCTGAGCGATCCCGCCCAAGCCAGAATCACTCCCACCGGCTCCGCCTCGATCCAGCCGCGTGGCCCGTTGGATTAGGACAGAGCAGGCTACTCGTAACGCAGCACCTGCATCGGATCGGTGCGCGCGGCGCGCCAGGCGGGCAGGGAGGCGGCCAGCAGCGCGGTCAGCAGAAGCAGGACGGTCGCGGTGCCGAGGGCCAGCGGGTCCCAGGCCACGATGCCGAACAGCATGCCGCTCACCAGGCTTGCCGTCCCCAAGGCGGCTGCCAATCCGACCAGACAGCCGGCGACGGTGGGAAGCGCCGCCTGCCACAGCACCATGCGTAACACCCTGGCGGGAGCTGCCCCCAGCGCCAGTCGTATGCCGATCTCGCGGCTGCGGCGGAGCACCGCGTAGGAAAGAACTCCGTAGAGTCCCACGCAGGCCAGCAACAAAGCCGCGGCGCCGAATCCACTGGCCAAAAGGGCAAATTGCCGCTCCCTCAGAATCGACTTGTCTGCCTGCTCCGCCATGGTGCACGCCTCGAACAAAGGCATCTCCGGGCCTTCCTCAGCCACCACCTTGCGCACCGCCGGCAGTAGCGCCATGGGGTCACCATGGGTCCGCAGTGCGAAGGTCATCCGGCCGGCCATGTCCAGCTGCCGCGTATACGGGGTGTAGAAAGTGGGGGGCGGATCATCTCTCAAATAGTCATAGTGCGCGTCACGCGCCACCCCGACGATCTCCACCAAAGTCGCGTCCTTCGAGCCGACAGAAGCGAATTTCTGTCCCACCGGCTCCCGGTCGCCGAAGAGCCTGCGCGCCAGCGACTCGTTGATCACGGCCACGGGCCGTGCGTCCACTTCATCCTTCAAATCCAACCCGCGCCCGCGAATCACCGGGATTCCCATCCCGGGCAGAAAATTCGAGCGGGCCAGCAGCATCCAGGTGTAGTCGGCGGCTTTCGGATCGGCCTCTTTGCCCGCCGCGGCGATGCGCGTGATGCTGGCCGAACCCTGCAACAACCCGTTGCGGGAGAAGGTCACGGACCGGACTCCGGGCAGCGATTCCAACCGGGAGGCTATCCTCTCATAGAGGTTGACGAGCTGTTGGCCCTGGTAGCCGAGGAGGGAAGGCTCGACTTTGAACACCAGCACACGGTCGGTGGAGAAGCCGGGATTCACCGCTTCTAGATTTCGCAGCGTCCGGATGAATAGCCCGGCCCCGAACAATAGGACCAGCGACACGGCGACCTGGATGCCGACGAAGATCCCACCCAGTCCCAATCGCCCACCGCCGGTCGGACGGGAGCCGGCCTTGAGATCCGGGGTCAGCTGTACCCGGCCGGCCTTCATCGCCGGCGCCAGTCCCGAGATCACACCCACCGAGAGCGACACGAGGCACATGAAGGCGAAGGTGCGCAGGTCGGGCTCGACATGCAGTCCCCCACCAGCCTGGTTCGGTGCCGGTAATAGCCTCACCGCCAGCTCCGAGGCCCAGCTCGCGAGCAGGTATCCCAGGCCGCCCCCGATGATTCCCAGCAACAGGCTCTCCGTGAGGAGCTGCCGAACCAGCCGCCACCACCCCGCTCCCAGCGCCGCCCGGACCGCCAGCTCCTGGCGCCTTGCGGGAGCCCGCCCAAGTAGCAAACTCGCCAGGTTCGCACAGGCGATCAGCAGGATGAGAGCGGCCATCCCCGTCAGGACGAGGAGCGGCTGGACGTATTCCTGGCGCTGCTCCGGTTGACCGCGGCTCCCGTCCTCCAGCGCCAGGCGGGGCAGGTCGCGTTCCGCCACGGCCGCCAGGCCGAGCCGGGCAATGCCACGAAATGTAGAATCGAGCTGCGCCTGGGCGCTTTCGACGCTGGTGTCCGGGCGCAGGCGCCCCAGTATCTGCACCCACCAGGCGCCGCCCTTCCTGAGCAGCGAGCCCTCCTGCGACAACAGCGGTTGCACCGTCAGCGGCAGGTAAAGGTCGGGCTCCCGCCCGACCTGGAGGGTCCCGGCGAACTCGCGAGGCGCCACGCCGACCAGCAGGAACGGCCTGCCATTCAGATGGATCGTCCGGCCCAGGGCCTCCGCATCACCGCGTAGTCCGCTCTCCCAGAAACGATAGCCGGCGACCGCCACCATCGCGGGGTTGTCCTCCCGATCATCCTCCGGAGCGAGCAGGCGGCCGTGCGCCGGCCGCACGCCCATCGCCTTGAAGAAGTTCCCCGACACCAGCTGGGCAGTGGCGATCTCGTTCGAACCCTCGATGCGCAGGTTCAGGCTCTCGAGCTCCGCGAAGCCCACCAGCTGCACCTTGTCTTCCCCGGCGCGCCGCATCGCTTCGAAGCCCTCGTAGGAAAACGAGGTGCTGTTCGCTTCGCGTCCTTCGCCTCCCATGTCCACATAGCCGGAGAGCGAGTCCGGCAATACGTCGCGCCCGGCAAACCAGCGCAGCAGTTTCAGCTGGTCGGGATGCGGCACCGGCAGGGGCCGCAGCAGCACGGAATCGGTCAGGGTGAAAACGGTGGTGTTCGCGCCGATTCCCAGCGCCAGGAGGAGAATGGCCGCAACCGAAAAACCAGGGCTGCGCAGCAGCAGTCTCAGGGAATAGCGCACGTCGCGGAACAGCGTTTCCATGACTTCCCTCCTCGGGAATAGCTCGCTCAGTTGCGGAGGCGGCTGGTTGCCACCCGGCGCGCCAGCGTGCCCGTGCAACGACAGTGCCATCCACGAAGAAGGAGCAACCTCTTGCTCGCGATGGGATTAGAACCGGGCGGGAGAAGTGCGGTCGGACCCGGATTGTTCACTTGTGGGAATCGCCGTTCCGGAAGCGGGCACCCGGGGAATGTGAGCTAAACACGCAGCCAGATAGTGTAACGGTAGGTGATGATTTCTTCCGCTCCCGGCTTCAGGGTGATTTCCCAGGTGAGCCGGGACATGGGATTGTCGGCCTGGATGGCCTCGCCCAGCTTCACGGCCTTCCCCTCATCCGAGAGGAACTCGACGTCTCCGCGCAGCGTCTTGCCGATACTGAGGCGGACGTCCTTGGTCTTGTAGTTCGTGACCTTGAGCGTTCCTTCCACGGTGACCCGATCATAGTTATAGCCGCGGCGGCGCTCGATGTTGGGCTGGCGGGATATCTCGCGCTCCTCACGGCTGGAGCGAAGATCGGTGGCGATGGTGATTCTGAGGTTCGAGGTGGCAGCCTTGGGTGTGTAGGGAAGCGTGTCCTGTGAGACCGGATGGGTCCCGGAAATCACCATCGCCGGTGCGCTGGTCCAGGGAAATTTGCTGGAATTCTTAAGTCGGATGGAATGCCAGATGTTGTTCGCCAGCGTCGAGTCCTGCGCGCCGGTGTAGCTGTTGGGCTGCAGGACATTGCCGAATCCATCCACTCGCGGCTGATCCTGGACCTCCCACTCGTAGATGTGCTCGAAGCCGACGCTGTCGGAGAAAACATTGTAGGTGGCGCGCTCGCCGCGGGCGAGGGTGACGCCCGAGCGGCTGTAGAGGAAAAGATCCTCTTCGGGAGCGCCAGACAATTCCTCGACGGTCGTGCCGAACCCGGGCGCCTGCCTGACGTCCATCTCTGCCATGATCTTCTGCCCGAGCAGGGCGTTGGAATAAAGAGAGCCCGCGGCTCCATCCCGCCGGGCCGCGCTCTGCATGAATTCGAGCAGGGATTGCTGCAGGGCCATGGGCGAGGGAGTCCCGGCATAGGCAAAGTTCGGGACACCCACCACGAAAAAGACGCCGGTGTCCACCAAATCCTCCGCGTCGTTTACCAGGACCGCCTGCATGGTGATCTGCGCGCTGTTTTCGCTCTTGAGGGAGATCAGGTACGAGGGAGTCCACCCCAGCCCCGGCTCGAGATAGCCCATCGTGAGATTGGCGCGGCCGCCCCCTCCCTTGAGCTTGAACCGCAACGCCTTCCTCTCCTCCCGCTGCGCCTCGTAAAAGCTCATATCGGCAGGAAGGGTGGCCTGCGAGACGCCGGAGAGGTGAAGCGCCACGAGCTTGCCATCGGATTTCAGGAGAAGGTACTCGGGCGTGACCGGCGCCGAGAGCAAACTCCCATCGCCGCTGTTCCCGGACGGCATCCCGGGATAGGGAATGGGGACCGGATCCCCCGGAGGCAGATCCTTGGTGCGCAGTCCGACTATTTCGCCCGTGAGCTCCTTCTGGTCATAGACCAGCTTTACGGTTTTTCCTGGGTTGGCGGACAGAACGGCGGCAAGCGAATCGATTTTTCGTTGACCGCTGACCTGGTAACGATACGCCACCACCTCGTCCAACGAAGCGCCGGGATCGTTGGGAGCGATCCAGAGGCTTCCCAGCGTGAGCGATGGGATCGGAGCGATCTTCCCCGCTCCCGATTCCAGTTGAACGTCGCCTTGACGAACGACGAAGCCGAGCCCGTTCTTGAATGCCGCCACGGCAACCGTCTTGAGCGCGACCGTGGGAATCTCCTCTGGAAACGCGGCGGTCGAGACGATCAGGCCCAAAAGAGCGCTGCCGGAGAGCCACCTCGAGATCCGCATGGCACGACCTCCCGGACAAGCCGGTTGATAAACAATCGAGGGAACGGGCCGAGAAGAATTCCGTGTTCGCGCCGGTCCGTTTCGCAGCCGACCGACGCGGCGGGGAGCATAGCTCCTCGCGGGCCCGGGTGTCCATCGAAACGGGAATCCCTGATGGCCTTCGTTTGCGCGAGGCCCTCTGCGGCCACGCGCCAGGCCCGCTGATTCTCCCCGGGCGAGCCAGGCGGTGACAACCCGACCCGGAAATGGTATTTATTCCGTCGCGAATTGTCGCGCTGGAGCGCTCCCATGGCGAAAACCAAGCGGGCTGGGGGAAAACTGCTACCCGCTCAGATGCTCGATCTCATCACCGGCTACTGGATCTCACAGCTCGTGTTCGTCGCGGCACAGTTGGGCCTGGCCGACCTCCTCAACGAAGGGCCAAAAACTGCCGCTCAATTGGCCGCCGCCACCCGTACCCATCCCCTCGCCCTTCGCAGAGTTCTGCGGGCTCTCGCCAGCGTGGGAGTCTTCTCGGAGATTCGGGGTGGCCGCTTCAAACTCACCCCGCTGGCGGCCACGCTGCGAAGCGGGACTCCACAGTCCATGCGGGACTTCGCCCTGATGATGGTCGACGACTACAACTGGCAGGTCTGGCAGGAGCTCCCAGAGATCATCCGGACGGCCGAGAGCGCGTTCGCCCGTGTCCATGGGATGAAGACCTTTGAGTTTTTCGAGCAACACCCGGACAAGGGCCAGGTTTTCGCCCAATCCATGGCGAGCATCTCCAGGACCGAGAACCCGGCTGTCGCAGAGGCTGGTGATTTCTCCAAGATCCGCACGCTCGTGGACGTGGGAGGCTCGCAGGGTCACCTGCTGGCGGAGGTGCTTCGCGCCAACCCCAGGCTGAAGGGAATCCTCTTCGATCTTCCCAGCGCGGTGGAGCGGGCACGAAAGGCCCCCTACCTGAACGCCAAGGGAATCGCGGGTCGGGTGGAGCTGGTGGGCGGAGACTTCTTTCAGTCGGTTCCCGAGGGGGCCGACGCCTACATGATGAAATACGTGCTCCACGATTGGGACGACACGCTCTGCGTCCGCATTCTGGAGAATTGCCGGCGGGCTATGGCGCGTGGCGGGCGGGTTCTGGTGGTCGACACGGTGATTCCGCCCGGGAACGGGCCGCACTGGGGCAAGCTTCTCGACATCGCCATGCTTGCGGGGACGGGGGGGCGCGAGCGCACCGCTGCGGAGTTCAAGGAGCTCTTCGCGGCGGCGGGCTTCAAGCTCAGGCGAATTCGACCCACCTCCTGCCCGCTGAGCATCGTGGAAGGCCAGGCCGGTTAGCCGGCTGTCTTGCCCTCCTTCACTTCCTTGATCCGCTCTGCCTGGCGGGAAAGCAGGTGCTCGCGGTCGCGGCGATAGGCATCCTCGATCTTCGCCATCTGGTCGAAATCACCGCGCGCCGCCCGCTTCTCGGACTTGAAGAGGATTTCGCGCTCCGCCAGCTTGGCTTCGATCTCGCGGCGAATCTCGGCAATCTTCCCCTTCTGCAGCGCGGTCAGCTTCTTGGGAGCTGTTGAATCGGGGGGGGACTCCTTGTCCTTGCGGTTCAGCTTCTCGATGGCCAACTCGTATGCCGACTTGAGTTCATCGCCCATGTTCACCCTCCGGGACCCAGGATACCATGACCGTTCCGCAGGCGGCCCATCCTCAGCGCCACCGGCCCCTTGACAGGGCGTAGGAATCGATGTATCTGGAGACCGAGACCTCAACATTCCAATGGAGGGATAGCGAATGAGACACGCAAGCTCTTCACTTCCGAAGGCAATGGCGCTGGTCGTAATGATGCTGGTCGGCGTCGCGGTCATGACCTCGACCGATTCTACGGGAATCACGGCGACGGGAACGACCCTGTCTCCGGCCGCGGTATTCGCCGCGTGCGACGACCCCGGAGTCCTGGCTTCCCGGGCCGACACTCCCGACAACTTGACCCTGGACGGCGAGAACTTCGCGCCCGAGCCGGTGGCCATATGCCGGCTGTTTCCGGAGTGCTGGGTGAATTCGGATTGCGACGCGCGGTGTGGAGCCGGCCTGGGCAAGTGCGTGCACAGCAATTGTCCGCCCCGCCTCTGCCGCTGCCGCTGATTTTCGAGCTGGTCACCGCCCCTGTCCCGCCTGGGCGAGGCGGTGCCGGCACCTTCGTCGCCTCCCGCCGCGAAACTCGCCCGAGTCTGCGCGGGTTGAACGCTTCTCGGTCCTCCTCCCTGACGACGATTGGGTAGGAATTTCGAGACCCCCGGGAGGCGACGAAGGTGACCCGCACCCATTTCCGCTATCCTTTGGCGCTTGGCTGCCTGTTTGCGGTGGTGTGGGTAGCGCTCTCCATAGCACCTCTGTACCGGCAGGACTGGCTGCTCGAGAACGTCCTGGTCGTGCCATTCATCCTCGTTCTTGCGCTGACCTACCGGCGGTTTCCCTTCTCGCACGTCTCCTACACGCTGATTTTCCTGTTTCTCTGCTTGCATGAGATCGGCGCGCACTACACCTACGCTGAGGTACCCTATGACCGATGGCTGGAACAGCTGACCGGACATTCGCTCAACTCATTGCTCGGCTGGCAGAGGAACCAGTTCGACCGACTCGCACACTTCAGCTTTGGTCTGTTTCTGGCCTATCCGATTCGCGAGATTTTCGTGAGAGTCGCCCAGGCACGAGGGTTCTGGGCCTACTATCTCCCTCTGGATCTCACCATGGCCTTTTCGATGCTATTCGAGCTGATCGAGTGGGGTGCGGCGGTGGCCTTCGGAGGGGACCTGGGCGTGGCCTACCTGGGGACGCAGGGCGACCCCTGGGACGCCCACAAGGACATGGCGCTGGCGACTCTGGGGGCGATTCTGGCGATGCTGCTCACGGCACTGATCAACCTGCGCTTCCAGCGCGACTTCGCGCGGGAATGGGCCGAGAGCCTGCGAGTCAAGGGGAAACGCCCGCTGGGTGAGGAGCAGATCCGCAGAATCAGGAAGTCGTGAACAGTTCGGCCACCGCAACGGAAGCGATACGCCGGTGCTGGTGAAAATTCCAGTCCAGGAGCCGCCGCCGGACTGAATCGAGGAAGCCCATCCCCGCGATTGCGCGGCGCCAATACACCGCTCTCCCGAAGATCCAAATCGTCCACCAGCCCACTTCAGCCTGCCGCCAGACGCGGGACCATGGAGTTTCCGAGTCCTTGCGGTGGGCTCCAAGGCAGGTCCCGACTGCTGCGGTGGCACCGCGGACAGCATCATTATTAGAGACACTCAAAAGCTTCTTCGGTCAGAATCGTGTCGAGAAGCTCAACCCCCCATTCGAGGAGCGCTTATGCCCCCCCGCGCGCACCCGCAAATCGTTCACCTCCCGCCCTTGCTCCTGATCCTGTTCGCGGGAATCGCAACCGCCATGGCGGATTCCACGACCACCTCCCAGCGGACCGTTACCCAGCTCGCCGAGGGAATCCATGAAATCCGCCACCCCGACGCGCCGGATACCTTTCCGCAAGGCAATACCACGGTCATCATTGGGCAGCGGGGGGTTCTTGTTGTCGACTCGTGCCTGCTCCCCTCCAGCGCCAGGAAAGACATTGAGCAGATTCGCACGTGGACGAAGCTGCCCGTCACGTACTTGGTGAACACCCACTGGCACTTCGACCATACGCTGGGGAACGCCACGTACGCCGCCGCCTTCCCTTCCATTCAGATCGTGGCGCAGGCGTCGACCCGGGACATCATCGCCGCGTTCAACCCGGGGGCGGTGTCGCGTTACCCGGATCGCGCCGAGCGATTCAAAAAGGTTCTGGACAGCGGGAAAAACCCCGACGGCCGGCCCTTGACCGACGGAGAGCGCCGAGACTACGAGCTCTCGCTGGCCGGACTGGCGCCGGTGGTGGCGGAAATGAAAAACGCCGTTCAGCTCGTCCCCAACGTGGCCTACTCGCAGGAGATGGACATCGATCTGGGCGGTCGGCTTGTCCAGCTTCGCTTTCTGGGGCCCGGGAACACCTCCGGCGATACCATCGTCTACCTGCCGGTGGAAAAGATTCTGATCACAGGCGATTTGCTGGATTACCCGGTTCCCTATTTCTTCGGCGGCCTCCCCCTGAACTTTCCGCACACTCTGAGAGCCATGGCCGAGCTCGATGCCGATACGATTGTCCCCGGCCACGGGGAGGTCCTGAAGAGCAAGGACTACATCTACCAGGTCATCGATCTGCTGAACGCGGTGAATCGCGAGGTGGAGCGGGAGATCAACGGCGGCAGGACTCTCGAGGAGGTCCAGGAGGAAGCGCCGAAAGCCCTGGACGCGGCGGCCTGGCGGCGGAAGTTCGCCGGAGAGAGTACCGAAGACGGTGACTTCTTCGACCAGTCATTCGCCGCCTTGATCAAGGCGTCCTACAACCAGATCCGTCTGCGATAGCTCCCCGGGGGCGCTGAGTCGGGTATGCGCGTGGGACCCTGGCTCGGCAAGCCGTTTTTGTGATCCCTCGGTGGCTCGTCTCACCCCCGCTTCGAGCGCGACCTTCGGAATCGAGCTGCCGCCCGCAGGAAGGCCAGGATCAGGGGGTGAGGAGCTTCCGGCCTGGACGAGAGCTGCGGCTGGAACAGCGTTGCCAGGAAGAAGCGGTGCTCCGGCAGCTCCACGGCTCGCGTCTCCCCTCGAGCTCCCCGTGCGCTGATGCGCAGGCCTGCCGCCTGAAAGCTGGCCTCGAACTTCTCGTTGGCCCCATAGTTGCAGTAATACTGCTCCGAGGCGTCTCGCTCCCCGCAGATTGAATGCAGGCGAGTCCCCGGGAGAATGCGCACCTGCTCGTCACCCGATCCCATCGGTCCCCCCGCATGACGGTTCGGCAAGGCGCACGAAAGCGGGGTCACGACATAGTTGGAAGACCCGGATTGACTTTCCTCGGTGTCGGCGTCCTCGATCCCCATCACGTTGCGGGCATACTCTAACAGAGTATATTGGAACCCCCCTCACGTCCCGACGAACGGCCAGTCCCCTGTTCTGGCGAAGGCGATCCCGTTCAGCATTCCTTCGAAGCTCTCGTAAGGGCTGCCCGGCGATGCCACCAATCCGTCCCAGCGCTTCAGGGCTTTTCGTGCCCCATCGCCGGCGAGCGATGGCGTCGGAATCCAGCGCAGATGCACCCCGATCTTCAGCTTCACCGCCGCATCGTAGATCGCCGCGCTGGTCGCGAAGTGAGAGTGGTAGGAAGGATTGAAATCGCCGAGCACACCGATACGAACGACTCCATCCGCCCGCCGTTTGCGCTGAATCATGACTTTCTCCCCATGGCATGCACCAAGGCTCGCAGCGCCACTGAGCTCATGCGATCGCAAGGGTGGCGGCCCCTCCGAGGGTTCTCCCGCTCGTCAGGCCCACAGCCCAGCCCATTCAACTCGAGCTTACCATCGTCCCTGCCCTGCGGGAGAGGCCTCCACCGCCGGCTCCTGCTGCTGCAGGCGCCACATCGTCGCATACCTGCCCTCGGCAGCCAGCAGCTCCACATGGGTGCCGCGCTCCACGATTCGACCGGCGTCCATCACCAGAATCTGGTCGGCACCCATGACCGTCGAGAGCCGATGGGCAATCACCAGAGTCGTGCGACCGACCTGGATGCGATCGAGCTCGGCCTGGATCGTCTTTTCCGATTGGGAATCCAAGGCGGAGGTGGCCTCGTCGAAGATCAGGATGGCCGGGTTCTTGAGCAGGGCGCGGGCGATGGCCACGCGCTGCTTCTCCCCTCCCGAGAGCTTCAGACCACGCTCTCCCACCTCGGTCCTGTAGCCGTCGGGGAGGCTTACGATGAAGTCGTGGATGTGGGCGGCGCGGGCGGCGCCCTCCACTTCCTCGATGCCGGCCTCCGGGCGGCCATAGTGGATGTTGTACGCGATGGTATCGTTGAACAGCACCGTGTCCTGCGGGACGATCCCGATGACGGCGCGCACGCTGGCCTGGGTGAATTCGCGCAGATCCTGGCCATCGATGAGGATGGCGCCGGCATCGACGTCGTAGAAGCGATAGAGCAGCCGCGCCAGAGTCGACTTGCCGGAGCCGGAGTGTCCCACCACGGCGAGGGTTCCTCCCGGCGGTATCTCGAAGTCGACACCCTGCAGGATCACCCGGCGAGGGTCGTAGCCGAAGCGCACCCCCTGGAAGGTCACGCGCGGTCGATGAGCCGCGAGCGGCCGCGCGCCGGGCCCATCCTGGATGTCCTGCGGCTCGTCGAGCAAACGGAACAGCCGCTCCATGTCGGTTAACGCCTGCTTGACCTCCCGGTACATCATCCCCAGCAGGAACAGGGGCGCCGAAAGCTGCAGCAGGTAGGCGTTGACCAGCACCAGATCGCCGACGGTCAAATCCCCGGCAATCACGCCGGCGGCGGCGCGCCACATCATTGCGGTGACACCCAGGGACACCACAATCGTCTGGCCGAGATTGAGCAGAGCCAGGGTCTTCTGCGCCTTGACCCGGGCATTCTCCAGGCGGCCCAGATTCTCGTCGTAGCGCACCGCCTCGTGGGATTCATTATTGAAGTACTTGACCGTCTCGTAATTGAGCAGCGAGTCCACCGCCCGCTCGCTGGCACGCGTGTCAGCCTCCACCGCGGCGCGGTGGAACCGCGTCCGCCATTCGGTGACGAGGAAAGTCCACAGCCCATAGGCGGCCAGCGTCGCGAGGGTAATCAGCGCAAAGCTCCAGCCGTAAGCCCAGACCAGCACCGCCGTGACCAGCACGACTTCCATCGCGGTCGGCACGATGGTGTACAGCGTCCAATCGAGCAGGTCGGAGATAGCGCCGCCACCCCGTTCCACGTCGCGCGCCACGCCCCCCGTGCGGCGGCCCAGATGAAACTTCAGGCTCAAGGCGTGCAGGTGTCGGAACACCTTCAGGGTGATCTGCCGGGAGGCCCTCGCCATCACCCGCGCGAACACGACCTGGCGGAGCTCGGTGAACAGGGTGACGCCGATGCGCCCCGCGCCGTAGGCAAGCAGCAGGGCCACGGGCAGCGTCAATAGGTTTAGGGGGAGATTGAGCTGGTCAACGATGCGCTTGAGGGCGAATGGGACCAGGAGATTGACGAGTTTTGCAGCCAGGATCAGGAGCAAGGCCATGACGATGCGGACGCGATAGGGGCGCAGATAGGGAAGCAGCTCGCCGATAACGGCCATGTCGCCACGCGTCCCGGCGGCTCGCGCGACCGGCTCGGCTCCTTCATCCACCTCGCGGCTCACCGTCGCCTCCTCATGCGTAGGATTGGCGCCGACTTGGCCTTCACTCATTCCGCCGTCCTCCGGAGAAGCTCGGCCACCGGCACCATGCCATCTTTGGATTCATGAATCACGCTTCTCACTCGCGGTCACGAGTGGAACCCTCCCCTTGCGATGCCAAGATCCGCTTTCCGTTTCAGCAGACTTGCGTCTGAGATTCCCGGACAGCGGCGATCGGGGCTCCCGCCCAAACCTCATTATCCATCGACAGCCCTCCCAGTGGAATGGTCGGAGTCCCGGCCTCCCATGGTGCCGCCGAGGTACCGGACATAGAAGTTATGGGGCGCGCCCTCGCGCCCCGGCGAGATGAGGCTGCTTCAATCTCGTCTATTCTTCGTTTTGGGAACGACCGGGCGGCGACTCCGGCTCGAGCTTCAGCTCCGGGAGGCTGGAGGCGCGCAGCCGGCGATTAATTGCCGGCAGGTCGACTGACTTGAGAGCTTCCCACCTCCGCATCAGCCCCGGAAGGTCGCGCTCGATCTGGTCCAGGGCTTTCTCCTGTGAAGCCGTAGGCGCCGCGTCGACGCCACTTATCGCATCATAGAGGGCGGCCACCGCAGCGCTAAGCCGGCTGAGTACCGGCTCGGGGGGCGGTGGTGCGAAGAAGCCTCCGGACGCCCCAATAATGGCTACCAGTTTCCTGCTAAAAGCTCCCAGATCCTCAGCGGTCGGCCCCTTGACCTGCTCAGACAGCTTGCCGCAATCCACATTGAGCGACCGCGCCTGAGCCAGCGGCAGGTAAAGACTGTTCATCAAACTAACCAGTCGCGTCTCCGCGCGCCATTCCTGACGGAGTTCGGCGGGCGGCGTCTCGACCCGCGGGTCCATCTTCACGATGAGTGGAACTGTGTAGCGATGCCCCTCCACCTCCAGCCGAACGCTGTAGCTCCCGGGGAGCACGATCGGGCCGAGCGGTGCGAGCGGCGTATCGCCGAGAATTGCAGAAATTGGATAGTCCTGATCGTCCGACATCGGAGCCGGCTTCCGAAGATCCCAAACCCAGCGATGCATTCCCGCGGACCCTGACAGTTTCTTGGGCATCCGAATCCAATAGAGAGGAACGGTCACCCTCGTTTTCAGCTCTTCCTCGCTTTCCCCCGGCGGATCGGCGCTGGAAAAGCGACGGACGATCCGCCCATCGGCATCGAGAACCTCGAGAGTGACAGGGCCGGACGCCTCCTCGGCAAGCCAGTAATCGAGGATGGCGCCGTCGGGCGGATTCCTCGCAGTGGGCTCGTCTGGAGGAAGCGGGGTATCGGTATTGGTATCGCGTCGTACGCGGTAGGCGGTCGAAGGCCTGAAGAGATGCACCCGCGATCGCGCCACCTTTTCGTCGATCTGGCGCAAGGGGGAGATGTCGTCCAGGATCCACAAGGAGCGCCCGTGTGTAGCGACGATGAGATCGTTACCCTGGATCCACAAATCGCGCATGGACGTGTGCGGCAGGTTCAGCTGCAGCGACTGCCAGTGATCGCCGTCGTCCCAGGAGACCCAAACCGCCTTCTCGGTGCCCGCAAAGAGCAACCCGGGACGAACGGGATCTTCTCGAACGGTATTCACCGGAGCGTCATCCGGCAGCCCCTGAGTGATGAGCTGCCAGGTATTTCCGCCGTCGTGTGTGCGGTAGATGACGGAACGGAGGTCGTCGATGCGGAAGCGGCTGACTGAGGCGTAGGCGGTGAGATCGTCGAAGCGCGAAGCGGCGATTTGCGTCACCTTGCTCCAGGGCCCGAGATCCGGTGGAGTGACGTTCTTCCATGCCTTCCCGCCGTCCCGGGTCACCCAGATCAGCCCGTCGTCCGTGCCGGCCCAGAGGGTGTTCATGGTCTTGAAGGATGCGGCGAGTGAATAGACAACTCCGCGAACGCTCTGGGCGTACGAATCCTTCTCTGCGAGCGTGCCCAGACTCGGGGGAATTCCGGGACGCTCGCGCGTGAGATCCGGGCTGATGATCTTCCACGCGTTGCCGCCATCGGTCGACTGGAAAATCACGTTGGCCGAATAGTAAAGCAGCCTGGGATTCACCGGGGAAAATAGGATGGGCTGGGTACGGTTGGTCCGGAATTGCCCACTGCGCACTGGGATGGGCGTCACATTCTGGACCTGTCCGGTACGACCGTCGTATTTCGACACTTCGTTCCTGCCGGCCCCGAAGATGATCTCGGGGTGCAGCGGGTCCGGCGCCACATATCCGTATTCGATGACTCCCACCGGATGCCACTCGCGGAAAGTGATCTGGCCGTCGTTCCCCCGGCTCGCGATGCAGACCGAGCCGCTCTCCTGCTGGCCCGCGCAAACGCGATAGGGGAACTCGTCGGTGGCGATGGCGTGGTAGAGCTGGGCGGTGGGCTGGTTGTACCAGGTGCTCCAGGAGGTTCCGCCATTGACACTGATGATGGCGCCCTGATCGCTCACCAGCAGGATGATGTCGGGATTGTGCGGGTTGATCCAGATGTTCTGATAATCATCGCCGCCAGGTGCACCCCGGAAGGCAGTCCAGGTCTTTCCGCCGTCCCGGGAGCGCCAGGCGACGGTGCTTGCGCTATAGACCACGTCGGGATTCTTGGGATCCACTTTGGGTACGGGCAGGTCTCCCCCGCCGATTTTCACGGCCGGACGGGAGTCGGTGGTGGCGCGATACCAGCTCTTTCCGGCGTCATCGGAGCGAAAAATGCCCAGGCCACCAGGTGTGGCGAGAGTTGCATACAGCCGTCGAGGACTGCTGGGCGCGATAGCCAGGTTGATCTGTGCGATGTCTTCCGGCAACCCTTGGGTCAGCTTCCGCCAGGTGGTGCCTCCATCGATGGACTTGAAGAGCCCTCCGCCGGCCCCCCCATACGCGTTGTTGTCTTCCCACGGGCCTCGCCGGGACGCGCATAACGAGGCATAGATCACATTGGGATGCACCGGATCCATCTGAACGTCGGATCCTCCCGTGTTCTCATCTCTGAAGAGCACGTTTTGCCAAGTCAGGCCGCTGTCGATGGAGCGAAAGATTCCTCGCTCTCGGTTAGGGCCGAAGGGATGTCCCAGCACCGCGGCGAACACCCGATCGGGATTGGACGGATCCACGGCGAGCTGGGGGATTTGCTGGCCATCCCGCAGGCCAAGGTGGACCCAGGTCCTACCGGCGTCCGTGGATTTGTAAATGCCATCCCCCACTGACAGATCGGGCCTCTGCAGACCTTCGCCGCTCGCTACATAGATGATGCTCGGGTTCGACGGAGCGACCGCGATGGCCCCGATCGACTGGGTGGGCTGGTCGTCGAAGATGGGTGTCCAGGTGCGACCGTAGTCGTCCGTCTTCCAGACTCCGCCATTGACCTGACCAACGTAGAAGACGTTAGGCTGATTGGCCACACCAACCGCAGCCCGCGTGCGGCCTGCACGGAAGGGACCGATCATGCGCCAGCGCAGCTCTTCATAAAGCGCTTGCGGAACCTGTATTGAGCCCGCCAACCCGGGTACCGAGGCGCTGAAGGCGCAGATCAAGCCGACAAGCGCCGGAACAAAGCAGGCTCGATGGGCACGTCTCTCATACTTCGATTCCTCGGCTCGACGCATGCGGAAAAGCCTCCAGGGTTCACTAAGGGATGGCGCTGCTCGGTGCGCTGCGCAGCATAACGCCGCGCCAACGTCGGTGTCCATCCTCGCGGCCTGTCCGAGCCTCCACGAGCATGCGTGGGCATGAGCCGGCGGAGAATGTTCAGTTTTCGGGGAAAGTCACTGCGTGTGAAAGGGGGCCGGAATCGGGACCGATGCGGTTTCGACAGGCCACGTTGAGGTTGGGAACAGTCGCCTGCGACGTAGTGCGGTCGACTTCCGTGGTCTCGAGCCAGAGAATCCGGGGGCAGGTTCGCGAGGAAAAACCGGACGACTGCCCCCGGAATGGATTGTCTGGCTCCGGCCCGCCGGACCTACATCACCGGCGGGTCCGAGATTACCGTCGACGGAGCAGCCAGCCGAGCAAGAATCCGGTGGCTGCCGCTCCCATGAGCGTCTTGCCTGGGTTGCTGCTCATCCACCCATGGGTATCACGATAGAGCTCCTCGAGGTTCTTCTTCTTCATCTCCTCGAGTTTTTGGCGGGAGGTGTCGGCGAGCTCGTGCAGCTTTCGGTCAGCTGTCTGGCCCAGCGAGGAAAAAACTTCTGGCGACATGATTCATCCTCCATGAATTTTGGGCCGGGTGTGATGATCATAGCAGGCCAATGAAAGCCTGCCCAGTTTTTGGGCACTCCGTCTGCCGGGAACTTGGCTGATATTGAAAAAAATTTGGCGCGGGACTCGAGTCCACGAGCCTCCGAACATTTTGGGAGCATCGTGTGCCCTTGAGAGGACACCTCTCCCCACGGTCGCGGTGCCAGATCCCCAGGTACCGCGGGCTCAAGCCACCTGCTGGTGGTAGTTTACGCGCCTGACCAGCCTGATGGCACCGGAATTGCCGAAGCGCAGGGCCTACCTGGTCACAAATCATCACAGCAGAAAGGAGGGAATCACCACGATGAACCGCCGTTCGAGTTGTCTGATTGTGGCCCTGATGCTCATCGGATCGTTACTCGGGGGCTGTTCACCGACCGATTCACGATCCGAGCCTCCCGAGCAAGCTAATAACTCGATTTCGGACGCCGGAATCACCGTTTCAGTGAAGCTGGCGCTCGCCGTCGAGCGCGGAGTCAAGGCCTCGGAGATCAATGTGGACACCGATCATGGCACGGTCACCTTGTACGGAGAGGTCGGCTCTCAGGCCGAGCGCCAACTGGCCGTCAAGGTCGCCCAGGACGTTTCCGGGGTCAAGACCATCGTGAACAAGATTCACGTCCGTAGTTGAGGTTCACATCCCAAGAAAGGAGACTGAAGCATGAGAACGATACGAATCATCTCACTTCTGAAGTCCCTCTCGATAGCCAGCGCTCTCCTGATTGCTCCATTACTCATAATCTCCCCCGTCCAGGCCGCTGATGTTGATCTCGGCGTTCGGGGAGGAGTCTATCCGGATGAAGAAGAACCCTTCCTGGGCGGTGAGGTGTTGTTCGGCATGGACCAGACTCAGCATTGGTATGGAAATCCCAATGTTGAGTACGTATTCCTGGACAACGGCGGCCTCACGACCTACAGCTTCGACTTCCACTATGACTTTTCCAAGGCTGCTGCCTACACCCTGTGGGCGGGCGGAGGTCCCACGATTATTCATCGCGATTTCGACGTTCCACCGGGTGTCGACAACACCGATCCCGGCGTGAACCTCCTATTCGGAGTCGGAGGCACTGAGGGCAAGGTTCGGCCCTACGGCCAGTTCAAGGTGATTGTGGCCGAAGATCCCGCGGCGGTTGCGGCCGTTGGAATACGGTTCTGATTCCTATTGCTTGAATGAGCGCGTCCCGCCGGCTGCAACCGGCGGGACGCTTAACTAGAACGAAGCGCCACAAAAAAGGCACAGCATGGAAATTCCCCGGTGTATGACTTTTGTCGCCGTGTCTCCCAGCCTCTCCACTCACACCAGCCAGCGTCGATACCAAGAGCGTGATTCGACCGGATCAGACGGAGGTGCTCACCGCCACTGACGTCCCGACCCTCACCCTCATCACCTGTTACCCATTCCGTTACCTGGGCCCGGCACCCAAGCGCTTTGTCGTCCGCGCCCGGGAGGTGGCATTGCACAGTGGAAAGTGATATCCAGAGTAACCGCTTGAGCTGAGTCTGGAAGGGCTCTATTGGAACTCGACCTGACGGACTTCATCCCAGGGGATGTACCGCTCAGATCCGCCGCCCGCCGGGATTACCAGGACCCCCGCATTCGCCTCGGTGACATCCTGGCTGTTCCCGAGCCGCAGCTCGCGACTTTCACGCAGAACGATGGTGCTGGTGTCCTGGTCGCGGGGCGCGATGGAGCGCACCATCTCCATCGGCAGATCGTACTCGATTCCATCGTGCTCGCCGTTGAGCATCTCCCAGGACTCGGACTCGTCGAGATCGAAGATCAGGTGACCTTTCCAGAGTTTTCCCTCACGGTCGGTCACTGTTCCCCGCAAGGCGACTCCCGGCTTGTAGGCGGCATAGGGGCGGCCGGATCCCTGCCCAGTGCGGAAGTCCACGCGATCGAAGGAGTCCCACGGAATCTCCACCCGTCCGTACCGCTCATCCTCGACGAGGATGCCACGGATCGATGAGTCGACATCGTTGGTGCCGCGCAGGTCGAACTTCCGTCCGTCTTTCAGCTCGATGGTCGAGCCGCGGCGGCTTTTTTTCTCGATCGATCGGATCCGGCCCATTTCGAGCGATAGCTTGCCGTCCTCGGAGTCCCCGTCCAGCTTGTCGGTGGTCAGGCACTCCTGACTGTCCCACTGAACGAAGCCGCGGAACACGCCGTTCTCCGTGGTCACTTCCCCATAGAGCCGCTGGGCCTCCGGTTTGAGGCTCGCGGGAGCCCCGGCAAACTCGATGCGCTCGATCCTTTTCCATTCGATCTCGACATCGCCCACATCGGGATCCTGGACGCCGATGGTGGCTCCGATATCGTTGGAGCCGTCGTCCAGTCGGTAAACCGTACCGCTCTTCATCTTCACATCGACCTTTTCGCCGCCCGTCGGACGAATCTCCTGGATATCCCCGAATCGCGCCTCGAATTGCCGTCCCGTGGCTTCCTCGTCCCAGTCATAACTGATCCGCAGGCCGAACACTTTGATTTCCCTTCGCTTCCGCTTATCTTCGGGGAGCCTGTCGATATAGGGCAGCTTCGATTTGGTCCCATTGAACAAGTCGTCCCAGAATGCCTCCTCGCCGCCCCAACGCAGCACCCCTGTGTACCGGCGGCCCCCTTCGGTGAGAACCGTGCCATAGAGGAACCCGTCCGCCTCTGCCGCACCGGCGCTTCCCGCCAACCAGGGACCGCCTGCCGCAAGGAATAGAATCGTGGTCGTGATGAGGGAGAGCTTGCCTGGCCTTCTCATGATGCGATCGCTCCTTGGTGAAATCTCTCTGGACTTCATGACGGTCCGCCGGTGCTTTCCGGGACCTCATCTCCCTCCCGCCTGTCTTGCTGCCTGAGCAGGAGGTCGCTCGGTGGCTCGTTGCCCTGGGTATCCTCGACGACCTGCTTCATGATCTCGTAGAAGGCGGTCCGGTACTTTTTGTCCGCGCCCAGTACTGTCTTGGTCAGCTCGACAAACCGCGCATCGTCCATCCCGCCAGGGTTTGCCCCAAGTCGAATTTCCGTGAGAGACGTCCGGGGCTGCAAGGGGCTCATCCGTCTCCCCACGGTCGAGCTGAATACGACCAGGAACACTGCCGCCGCGGCAGCGGCGCCCCAGGCGGGGGTCGGAAACCAACGCTTCCAGGACCCTGCAAACGATGGTCGGCTCGAACTCTCGGAACGGGTAGAGCGCTCAATGTGGCGCCATACTCCAGGGGAAGGCATCTCGGCCGCGGCTGGAGTCCGGACCATGGCCACCACTCCAGCAAGGTCGCGTACGTCAAGATAAAATTCCCTGCAGCCGGAACAGCCGACCAGGTGGTCCAGCATCTCAATTTGCCCGCCGTGGTCCAGCTCCCCGTCGTGCCAGGTGGATAGCAGCGTCTCGTAGTGCTCGCAGTCCCTCATGATCGACTCCCCTCTTTCGGACGCACCAAATCTCTCAGCATGGTGATGATCTTCTTCCGCGCCCGGTGCACGTTGCTCTTGACCTGTTCCATGGTCCACTCCTGTTCCCGCGCGATCATCGCATAGGGTTTCTGCTCCAGCACGGCAGCTTGGAAGGCCTCCCGGTGCGGCCCGCTGAGACTGTCTAGCGCTGTCTCCAGCCGCTCCCGCATCGTTTCAAGGTCGATGGCGCTCTCCGGGGAAGCGGCTTCACTGGATGGAACAGTCTCGAGGGACGACTCTTCCACTTCGCTAAGCTCGGAGAACAACCGGATCCGGCTGCGCCGGCGATCGCTGATGACCAGGTGGTGCGCCGTTGTGAACAGATAGGATCGCAAGTGCTCTGCTTTGGCCACCTCAGGGCCACGGCGCATCGCCCGGACGAAGGTCTCCTGCAGCAACTCCTCCGCCCGGTCGCGCCGTCCCGTTCGGCTGGTCAGGAAGGCCAGAATGGACGGAGCGTGTGCTTCATAGGCCTGGAGCCAGAGTGAGCGGTCGTCTTCGAGGGTGCGGAGCCCCAATGGTCCGTTCTCCCGGGGTTGCAGTCAGTATGACGCAACAGTGGGGGGTAGGTTACAGAGTGGCCTTGGAAAGCTCAAGAATCTCGCCGGGTTCTCTGAATCACTCAAGTTCCGACGTGGGGGACTTGGCTATTAATAAGGATACCCTCGACGGGGCTGTGCGAGGCAGGAAGCGATGGCGAGCTACTAACCGGGCGCGGGTGGGTCCGGAGCGAACCAGATGAGCCAGCCGCATTTAGGGCAACGGAAGGTCACCGTATCGAGCTGGCGCCTTCCTTTGGTCTTGAGCCCCCGGAGGAGGTTCTTCTCGGGCGGGCCTTCCGTCCAGTGGGAGCGGTGGAGCCTGCCCCGCTCACCGACGTCGGGAACGAACCCTTCCTGCATGCGCTCGCGGCAGGCGGGACATTCTGGAGTTGGCGTGCTCATCGTGATCCTTTTCCGGCGGTTCCTCCGCCCCCGGTGCGGTCGCGCCGCGCGGCCCGGCCGCTCTGAATGGTCGCCTGGCGTAGAAGATATTCAATCTGGCCGTTCAAGCTGCGCAATTCGTCCGCTGCCCACCGCGACAGAGCTTCGTAAAGCTCCGGATCGATGCGCAGCAGGAACGCCTTGCGCTCAGCCATCTCTCCGGCCTCGACAGGAAACAAGCCCGGGTTCTGAAGCAGTGGAACTTGGCATCATGCTGGCCCGGCCCGTCAGTGGTACAGCGACCCCGCGTTGACGACGGGCTGCGTGTTCTGTTCACTGCACAGCACCACGAGCAGATTGCTGACCATCGCCGCCCGCCGCTCGCCGTCCAGCTCGATGACTTTCCTCTCGGCCAGCATCTCAAGGGCGTTTTCGACCATCCCCACGGCTCCCTCCACAATCGTCCGCCGAGCGGCCACCACTGCGGCGGCTTGCTGGCGGCGGAGCATTGCGGCGGCGATTTCCGGCGCATAGGCCAGGTGGCTGACTCGCGTCTCGATTACCTCGACACCAGCCTTCTGCAGCCGGTCGTGGATTTCCACGCGGAGCTGCGCGGACACCTCCGCCGTATGGCTGGAAATGGCCACCTCGCCCTCGGTATGGGCATCATAGGGATAGCCGGTGGCCAGGTTGCGCAGCGCCGCCTCGCTCTGCACGTGCACATAGTTCTCGTAATTGTCCACCTGGAAGGCCGCCTCCGCAGTGTCGACGACCCGCCAGACCACGACGGCGGCGATCTCGATCGGGTTGCCGCGCTTGTCGTTGACTTTCAGCTTCGCGGTCTCGAAATTGCGCACGCGGAGAGACAGGGTCCGTTTCGTGTAGAAGGGGCTGGCCCAGCGCAGTCCCGGTTCACGCGCCGTCCCCTGGTAAGCGCCGAAGAGTTGCAGAACTCGACCCTGGTTGGGGCTCACGGTGAACACGCCGGCCAGAAGGATGGCCGCGATCACGATTACGACGAGGGCCAAGCCGATTTCTGTACCCGAGCCACGTACCACGGACCTGATAAGCCAGCCCGCTGACACCAGCTCGGTGACGATCAGAATGAGAAGTATCGGAATACCTGGAAGAGCGTCACGCTTGATTTCGCGCATCATGGGTTGGTCTCCTTCCCTACCTGTCATAGCAATATGATATCACTTTGATTTCAATTGTCAAGGTGAATCCCAGACCGTCGACTCCAATCCCGTGCACCATGGGCCGGCCGAAAGCTCGTTGCCAAGAGGTAGAGGCCGACGCTGGGATTGGAACGCCACCGCTTCCGGCGCGGATCCGCCAGTGAACACAAAAGCCCCGGAACTCCGCGGCCGGTGGGCCTTTCGGCAGTGCGGCGCCTCAAGCCCAATTCAAATTGGCAATTCCGAGTGGATATAGTATCTTCCTGGCGAGGGATCCTAGGGTGTCAGAGCAGTCCAAAATAGATGTCTGGTCTGCGGGTGAGCTTCTCGAGCGCCTGGAACGTCGAGACCCGATCTTCATCCTCGACGTGCGCAATCGAGATGAGTTCGAAAGGACGCGAATCGAGGGCCGCAGCCCCGTCCCGATCATCAATCTTCCCTACTTCGAAATGCTCGAATCCGGCGGCAAAGATGAGATGCTGGACTCCGTCGTCGCTTGCGTCGAGCGCGATCTCTCCAGTCAAATTCCCTCAGATCAGCCGATCCTCGCGGTGTGCGCCAAAGGTGATACTTCAGTGTTCGTCGCGCAGGGCCTGCGCCGCCTGGGCTACACCAGCGCCAGCCTCAGGGGCGGGATGAAGGCTTGGACGGAATACTACGCGACCCACCCATTGTTCGAGGATCCCGATCTGACGCTTTACCAGGTGAGCCGCCCGGCGCGGGGCTGCCTGAGCTATCTGGTGGCCAGTGCCGGCCAGGCGATCGTCATCGATCCCCTGCGCCACCTCCATCCCTACCTGGGCCTGGCTCGATCAGCGAGCGTAACGATAACGTCGGTCATCGACACCCACGGCCACGCCGATCACATCAGCGGTGGCCCTGCACTCGCCGCCCACACCGGCGCTCCCTATTACCTTCATCCCTACGATGCCATCCATCCCATCGATGTCCTGCCAGCCACGATTCCCAGCGAATTCATTCGTGATGGCCAGATCTTTCCTTTCGGCAGACACGAGCTCCAGGCACTCCACGTCCCCGGCCACACCCTCGGTCTGGTCGCCTTACGGCTCGACGACCGTTATCTCTTTACAGGCGACAGCATCTTCATCCAGTCGATTGCCAGGCCGGACCTGGGCGGGAGAGCGGAAGCCTGGGCACCCCTGCATTACCGATCGCTGCGCCGGCTCCTCGACCTGCCGGGTGGGATTACGGTGCTGCCAGGACACTTCAGCAGCCTGGCAGAGGCGGACGGGTCAGGTCGTTTCGCCGCTTCTCTCGACGATGTGAAGAACCGCAATGAGGGTCTTGTGCGGCTCCTGAGGGAGAACGAGGATGGCTTCGTCCGCTACCTGCTGGAGAGTCTTCCCAGGTTCGTCCCCGAGTACCTGGACATCAAGCGTGTCAATGCGGGACTGCTGGCAGCCACGGAGGAAGACGCTGCGACGCTCGAGACCGGCAAGAATGCCTGCGCACTTTCGCAGGCTCTCGAGGCATCCGTGAGAAAAGGAGGATCATGAGTCAGGGCTTCGACAGTGTGCTGGATGCTCGCGGGCTCAACTGCCCGATGCCTTTGGTCAACGCTCGGAAGGAGATCGGCAAGCTCGATCTCGGCCAGGTGCTCAAGGTGATCTCCACGGATCGGGGGTCCGTTGCGGATTTTCAGGGCTGGGCCAAGATTGCCAAGAATGTAGAGCTGGTCGGACAGGAGACGGAGTCCGCGGATGGCGCCAACCTTTACGTTCACTACGTGAAGCGAACCGCGTGAGGAGCTGAAAGTATGGACGCCGGTACAGAATCCAAGCTGGCCATCGACCCGTCCCGGCTGCAGGTGCTCGAGGAAAGGCTCCGGGATCTGGAGAAGCGCCTGGCGATGGTTGAAGGCCAGGCCGCGGAGGATCGGGTCGCGCTCATCGTTTTCTCGGGCGATCTCGATCGCGTTCTGGCGGCGTTCATCATCGCCACCGGCGCCGCGGCCATGGGCCAGCAGGTGAGCATGTTTTTCACGTTCTGGGGGCTGAGTGTTCTCAAGAAGGACAAGCAGCTGTCCGGGAAGTCCCTTTTTCAAAGAATGATGACTCTCATGACCCCTGGATCGAGCGAGAGCCTGCCGGTCTCGAAGATGAACTATTTCGGGGCGGGGGCGAAAATGCTTCGCGTGATGATGGCGCAGAAGAACGTGAGCTCTCTCGAGGAGATGATCTCCCTGGCACGCGAGCTGGGCGTGCGCATGACCGCCTGCGAAATGTCCCGGGACGTGATGGGGATCAAGGATTCAGAGCTTGTCGCCGGCCTGGAGAGCGGAGGAGTCGCCAGTTTCCTGGCTGATGCTTTGAAATCTCGGACGAGCCTCTTCATTTGAACTCTTCACCCTAAAGCCAGCCCCAGCGAGTTCATCGCTTAATTCCTCGATCGTCAGGATCATTGGACTGCTTCACCCCTAGCGGAAATCGGTGATGAGGACGACGTCCTGGCCCTCGGAGCCATAGGTGAACACGAGGCTCTTGGAGTCGCGGGCCCAGTGGGATTCAAAAATCCGACCGCTCTTGAACTCGGTCAACTTGGTGGGCGGCTTGCCCGCACCCGGTTCGAGTACCCACAGGCTGTCCTGCTGACCAAGCCGGCGATGCAGGAGGACTCGCTTTCCGTCGGGCGACCATTCGTGACGACGCAGGCGACCTTCGGCGAAGCTCGTCATCTGCACGGCGTCGTCCTTGGCGATCGGCCTGCGCATGAGGTTGAAGCCGACGGCACGGTCGATGTAGGTCACGGACTCCCCGTCGGGCGCCCATTTCAGGTCCTCCGCACCGGGGGGAAGCAGAAAGGAGGCAATCGGCTCCCCGCCCTCGGCGGGAATGACGACACGCCTCGGATAAGTCCGACCCTCCACTTCATCCCGCTTGGCGTACAACAGGCGGCGACCGTCGCGCGTGGTCGCGACTTCTTCTCCTGGATAGATGTCAGAGACGACAGGCCTGGGGTTTCCTCCAGCCAATTCCACCGCCCACAGCGCCTGCTGGTTGTCCCCCTTGGTGAAAAACGCCGTCTTTCCAGCCTGCGAGAGTAAGACGAAGAACTCTCCCGCGCCGTCAGTCAGCTTTCTGAGTCCGCCGCCGTCGGGATCGATCCGCCACAGATGTACGATTCCCTCCTTTTCGACCTGGTCAAAAACGAGGCCCGCGCCGTCGGCGAACTCCATTTTGACTACATAAACCCCCTGGGAGGTGAGCTGCCGGCGGCCGGAGCCGTCGGCCTCCATCCGCCAGACGAACATCGAGTTTCCCTGGGGAGCGGTGAAGGCGATCGGGCCGCCGCCCAACGGCGCGATGAATTCGACCGACGCGGCGCCCCCCGCAGCGAACGAGAGGGGCTGCGCCTCGCTCCCGCGGTCGAGGGAGACTACGTAGATATTGCGGGCACCGGTGCGTCGGATGGCGGCGATCGACCTGCCGTCGGAAGAGAGGGAAAGGCGCCTGTATCCATCCAGGTCGTTCGTCATCTTGCGAGCCTCTCCTTCTGGAATGGACAAGCGATAAATCTGCCAGCCAGGTGAGCCAATGACGAAGGTGCTCAAGAAGATGGCTCTGCCGTCGGGAAGCCAGCCGAGGCTGTCGACAAAAAGCCATTGCTGCGAGCCGACATTCTTCCGCACTCCGCTCTCCACGTCGATCGTGACGAGCCAGGTATGCAGTCCGCCCACGGGGCTGGCCATCGCCGCGGCAATCCGCTTGCCATCGGGAGACCAGGCCGGGGCGGTGTTGAAATAAAGCGGGTCGAAGGTCTCCGGGGGGCCGATGCGGATCAGCTCGCGCTCCTTGCCCGTCTCCAGTTCCATGATGACCAGGGAGTCACGCCCGACAAACAGGCCCCGCCGGAAGCAGATGCGCTTTCCGTCGGGGGAGAAGGTTACGGCGGTGTCCACGTCGAAAGCGACTTTCCGCGGCGTGCCTCCCAGCGATGCAACCTGGAATAGAGCGCTGTAGTTGGGGGACTGTGGGTCCCGGTTGAGGAAGTAGAGGTAATCACCATCGGGGGAGAAGCTGATTCCCCGAACCGGGAACTCCTGCGGCGGAAGGACCTGCGCGTCGCTTCCCGTGCGCACCTGGCGCACGTTGAGCGAGGCACGATCGCCGGCGGAGGTGACGTAGGCCAGATATCGCCCGTCGCCGGAAAGAACCGCTTCGCCGAGGTCGTTCCGGCTCATGAGGGTGGAGATTTTAATCCGCTCGGACATTGTCCTGGAGGCAGTCTCCGATCCGCCTCTCCCGACGAGGCTGTAGAGCCCGATGGCGAGGCCGCCGACCCCAAGAATACAGGCCGCGGCGATCCCGACCACGAGCGCTTTCCGCCGGACGGGTGGTGCTCCCAGCGCGCCCGATGTCACGGTGCCCCCTGAGGTGGCGGAGGCAGAGAGAGAGTCGTATTCATCTACGACCTCGCGCAAATCGATCGCCAGGTCCTTCATCGACTGGAAGCGCTGCTCGGGGCTCTTGGCCAGGCATCGGCGGATCAGGCGCCGGACCTCGGCGGGAGCTTCAGGATTCAGCTCCTCCACCGGCGTGGGCCGCTCGCGCAGGATCCGGTGCATGATTTCCACGTCGGTGTCGGCAACGAACGGGCGCGTGCGGGTCACCGCCTCATACAGGATGCAGCCCATCGCAAAGATGTCGGAGCGATAGTCGACGGGCTTCCCCTGGACCTGCTCGGGGCTCATGTAGCTGACCGTCCCCATGATGACTCCCTCGCCGGTCGCTCCCTCCGTCGGCGCACTCGTCAGCCCCTCGCTCGAATCCGCCTGCCGGTCCGTGAGCTTGGCGAGCCCAAAGTCCAACACCTTCGCGAAGCCGTCCTTAGAGATCATGATGTTGCCGGGCTTGAGGTCCCGGTGGACGATTCCGGCGGCGTGTGCCTTGGCGATTCCCTCGGCGGCTTGGGCCAGCCAGCCGAGGAGGGTCTTCACGTCGGCTTTTTCCTGATGGATCTTCTGGCCCAGGGTCTCACCGCTGACCAGCTCCATCGAGATGAAATGCACCGGGGCGCTGCCGGATTTCACGACACCTTGGCCGATTTCGTGAATGGTGATGATGTTCGGGTGATTTAATGAAGAGGCTGACTTCGCCTCCGTGACGAACCGCCGGAGGCGCTCCTCATTGCGGACCAGGTGTGGAGGCAGGATTTTCAGAGCAACGCTGCGCTCGAGCGTTTCGTCCTGCGCGATATAGACCTCACCCATTCCCCCGGCTCCGAGGGGGCCGACGATGCGGTAATGGGAGATTCGGTCTCCAGGCTGGAGGGTGCGGCTCATCGGCGCGGTCTCCCCGTGACCGGAATGCGCGAAGCTTCGCGTCCATTTCCCTGTTGAAGTTCCTGCGCGGGTGCCGGATCTCGAGGAACCCCACTGAGATGGCGCGAAAATACCATCGGGGTGGACTTGATGCAAGGACGGCTGGGAATAGTGCCATCGACGCATGCCGAAGCAGCAGCTGTGGAGGGTGTTGCTCCGTTTCGCTGGGCCGTTTTAATCTGGCCGGGCTGTCACGACTGGCAGCCCGGCCCATCTGGATGAGATCTGGATGCAGCGGCTAAGGGCTTTCTGCCTTACGGAGTAGGCTCAACGGCTGCTCCCTTGGGGCCGCGCAGGGGCCGGAGCTGACCACGAATCTCGCCTCCCGGGAAGTCACCCGCTCCAGTATCGGTTGGGGCAATTCCGTCATTGGTGTGGACGTTGACGTAAGTTCCTCCCTCCCGCATTGCAGCCACCAGGACCGAGAGACTCATTCCAGCCAGCGGCCCCACGAGATTGGCGGACGTGAGTGTCCCTTCCGCCAGGATGCCTTCCACCGGGCCTCCTCCGGCGGGAAAGGGCCCCGCCAAAAAGACCACGACCGGTCCATTCACACCAAAAACGCCGAGGTGGATGTGCGACGCAACGACATTTTCGATGTTGTCCACGATAAGCCGATAGGTCAGCGTCGACTGATCGTCGCTGAGGCGAAAGATTACATTGCCCGACGCCTCGGTTTGCCGCGCCGGTACCTCCTGGTCACCCTCGAGCGCGGCCACGAACTGGACCCCGTGGGGACCCGCACCGATCTGTGAAACGGCGCCTCCGGCCAGAAGGAAGATCAAGCCGCTGACGAACAAGGCTCTGCGCATGGTTCACCTCCCAGGTGATGGAAATGGGCTAGACCGGATGGATCCTTTTTAACCAGGAATGGGCCGAAAGGCAAGGGGAAAAATCTTCCGCGCTCTATGTTGCGCGGGGAGCAGTTCAGAAGTGGCGAACCCGAGCGATCGGAATGAACTCTGGCAGGAAGGGGCTGAGCCTAGGGTTCGTCGGCCCTCAACAACGACTCGGCGAACGGCCACTCGCGATCCGACCAGCTGCGCAGACAGCGGAATCCGGTGCGCCGTGCAATCTTCGATACCTCGTCGGGGGCGTACTTGTGCGAGCTCTCGGTCCACAGGGTCTCCCCTGCTCGCAGCCTGACCCGCAGCCCCGCCCCGGGAATGTCCACACTCTGGTCCGCGAGGGAGCGCAGGTGCATCTCGATGCGCCGCTCGCGCTCGTCCCAGCGCGCCTCGTGGGCGAACCGGGCCAGATCGAAGTTTGCGTCGAGCTCCCGATTGAGCCGCGCCAGGAGGTTCCGGTTGAACGCCGCCGTCACCCCGGCCGGATCGTCATAAGCTGCCAGCAAGTCCGCCACCGGCTTGATCAGGTCGGTGCCGAGCAGGAGCGTGTCTCCGGGAGCCAGGGTTCGTCGTACCTTGCGCAGGAATTCCTCGGCCTCGCGGCGATCGAAATTGCCAATCGTGCTGCCAAGGAACAACACCAAAAGCCGTTCGCCGGGCATGCGGGCTGCCGCGGCATGCGACAGCCCCTCAAGGTAGTCACCCTCGAAAGCGTCGACTTTCAGCCGGGGCACCGACACCATCTCGGCCTCACAACGGTCGAGCGCTGCACGGGAGATGTCGATGGGAACGTAGGTGAGTGGGCGCTCGCGTGCCAGGGCCGCGAGGAGAGCGCGGCTTTTTTCGCCGGTGCCGCTCCCCAGCTCAGCCACCCGCACCGGGCGAGAGGCAAGATGGGCGATCTCGGTGCTGTGGAGTGCCAGAATCCGCGCGTCCGCGCGTGTCAGTCCGTATTCGGGTAGGAGACATATCGCCTCGAACAGGACTGACCCGACGTCATCGTACAACCACCGTGATGGAAGCGTTTTCTGACCCGGCCGTGACAGGCCGGCTCGGATGTCCTCGATCAACCCGTTCGGCGCCCTGCGATTGGGTGCTCCGTGCACGGCCGCGGAATCCACTGCACGGGGCCCGTTCATGGCTGCACCAGCCGGAAGCCGGCATACAGATATTGGTAATGCGGCTGAAACCAGTTGCGGAACGAACGCCGCAGAAGGCAGGCGTCGGTGCGAGGGGAAGCTCCCTTGAGCACGAAATGCCTCCTATCAAAAAAGTCCGCAGAGTAACCCTTGTAGGGTTGATAGGCCTCGAACCCGGGGAATGGCGCGAAGATTGTCGAAGTCCATTCCCAGCCGTTCCCCAGTGCGTCATAGGCCCCGAAGGCGCTGCGTCCCTCCGGAAAGGCGCCGACCGGGGTGGGGTCCCACCGGTGGGAATCGAAGTTGCCGTGCCGGGCCGTTGGAACCTCACTTCCCCAGGGATACTCGCGCTCGACACCCTTCGGTGCACCGCAGGCGAGCCGATGCCACTCGGCCTCGGTTGGAAGCCGCATGCTCATCCAGGTCGCGTAGGCCTCGGCCTCGGCGTGGCTGATCCAGACCGGCTCGTCCATTGGGAGCGGGCGATCTTGGAACATGCCGTGAAACACCCAGCCGGACCTGTCTGAGCCCCAGAACGAGGGATGGCGCAGCCCGGACTTTCGAATCCACTCCCAGCCCGACTTATTCCAGAGCGATCTCTCCTCGTAGCCACCTCGCCGGACGAATTCGAGGAACTCGCCGTTCGTGACCTTGAAGGCTCCAACCTTGAAGGCCGGCACCTCGACCGCATGCGCCTCGAACTCGTTGTCCCATCCAAACCTCCCTTCGCGGCCGAGGCCGAGCGTGGCGCGTCCTGCCGGCACCTGAATCAATTCGTGATGCCGACGCACCCCCGGAACAGGCGAAAGAAGTCCCACTGCTGGAGGAATAAAGTCCGGCGGCGCCAGTTTCAACTCCAGCGGCAGGCGATGAATAGCGTACGCAAGGGTCTCCGCATGCATGAGACGGTGCTCGATTAGGACATGGAGCGCGCCAGCAGCATCCAAGTGCTCGTCTTCGAGATCGGCCTCCTCGAGGCATCGATCGACTGCGTCACGAACCCGGGAGTTGTAGACGCGGACGTCGGGCTCCGACGGCCATACCGAGGCCGGCTCACTTGGAAGCGCGCCATCCACCGGGTCGATGCCAAACGCGAAGAGCCGATCCAGCTCCTCGTGAATTGCCGGCATTCCGAGTCCGGCATCGGCCATCAGGTTTCGATCGAATGCCTCGAGGTGCCCGAGATAGAAAATCAGGCGGTGGCGCTCGGGAATCGGACGCTCGACCAGGGCGGCGGGACGGAGAAGCTGGAACAGTCGATCCGTCGATTTCCTCGCCGTGGCGAGTCGTGCGGCGAATATCTGCCGCCTTTCGGCATGCGCCCGTGTTGGAATCATGAGGCATTATATCCGACCCTTAGGGCCAGCCCACAGGATGCGTTCACCCGAGACCTTGCCGCCCACCCGACCCTGTACTATGATCGATGCCTCCACAGCAGAAGTACCGTCGTCGTTCGCGGCCCGCATTGCGAGTCCGCGGGTCGCCAGGAAAAGGCTTCATGACCCAAGGTGAAGGAACTGCGCCCCCCGCCATGACCGACAGGAAGGAGCCCGTCCAGCCGACCAAGGGAGCCAGGACGGAGCTGATGTTTCCGAGCCTGACGCCGGAGCAGCTCGCACGCGTCGCCGTGCATGGCCGCAGGCGCCCGACCCGGCAGGGCGAGGTGCTCATCGAGGTGGGCGATCGCACCGTGCCGTTCTTCGTGGTCTCGAGCGGTGAGGTCGAGATCATCCAGTTCTCCCGGACCGGAGAGACGCTCATCGTCGTCCACGGCCCGGGTCAATTCACCGGCGAGACCAACATGATCTCCGGCCGCCCCTCCCTCGTCCAGGCGCGCGTCAGCGCATCGGGCGAGGTGATTGAGCTCGACCGCGAGCAGATGCTGAAGCTGGTCCAGATCGACGTCGAGCTCGGCGAGCTTCTGATGCGCGCCTTCATCCTGCGCCGGCTCGAGCTGATCGCGCACGGATTGGGGGACGTCGTGGTCATGGGGTCGAAACATAGCGCCGGAACGCTGCGCGTGCGGGATTTTCTGACCCGCAACGGACACCCCTATTCGTACGTCGATCTCGACCAGGACGCTGACGCCCAGGCGCTGCTCGACCGCTTCCACGTGGTCTGCTCCGACGTGCCCGTCGTGATCTGTCGTGGCGAGCACATTCTCCGCAACCCTTCCAATCACGCCATCGCCCAGTGTCTCGGGTATAACGACGCCCTGGACCAGACGCAGGTACGCGATCTGGTGATCGTCGGCGCCGGTCCTGCGGGGCTCGCGGCCGCCGTCTACGGCGCGTCCGAGGGTCTCGACGTGCTGGTGCTCGAGGTGGAATCCCCAGGGGGCCAGGCAGGCGCCAGCTCCAAAATTGAGAACTACCTTGGGTTTCCGATGGGCATCTCGGGCCAGGAGCTGGCGGGTCGCGCCTACTCACAGGCCCAGAAGTTCGGGGCCGGCATGGTGGTCGCGAGTGGAGCGACCCGGCTGGCGTGCGCGAGGAAGCCCTATGCCATCGAAATAGATGGCGCCCGCCCGGTGCCGGCCCGCACCGTCGTGATTGCCACGGGCGCCGAATACAGAAAGCTTCCCCTGGAAAACCTGGACCGATTTCAGAATGCCGGCGTGTACTTCGGCGCGACCTTCAACGAGGCCCGCCTGTGCCGCGACGAGGAAGTGATCGTGATCGGAGGCGGGAACTCCGCCGGGCAGGCCGCGGTCTTTCTGGCTCAGACGGCGGCCCGCGTGCACATGTTCGTGCGGGCGGACGGGCTGTCGCAAACCATGTCCCGATATCTCATCCGGCGCATCGAGGAGCACCCGCGCATCGAGCTGAAGGTGCGCACGGAAGTAGTGGCCCTCGAAGGCCAGAATCATCTCGAGCGGGTCCACTGGCGCGATAACCGCTCCGGGGCCACCGAAACACACGACATCCGCCATGTCTTCGTCATGACGGGCGCCACCCCCAGCACCGCCTGGCTGCAGGGGTGCGTCGTGCTCGACGAGAAGGGGTTCATCAAGACGGGTGCGAGCCTGTCCCAGGATGAACTGGTGGCGGCCGGCTGGCCCCTGACTCGGTCCCCTCACCTGCTGGAGACCAGCCTGCCCGGCGTGTTCGCGGTGGGCGACGTCAGGGCCGGCAGCATGAAGCGCGTGGCATCAGCCGTTGGGGAGGGGTCCACCGCCATCTCGCTCGTGCACCAGGTGCTCCACGAGTGAAGGAGTGAACTATGGAACTAGCCGGAAGCTGCGCTCACATCCAGGCGATCCAACAGGTCAGGCACGCGAAGCGGCGGGAATGCTCGGAGTGCGTGAAGATCGGCGCGGCCTGGGTGCACCTGCGAACGTGCCAGGAATGCGGCACCACGCTGTGCTGCGACAACTCGCCGAACCGCCACGCCACCAAACATGCCCACGCGACCGGGCATCCTGTGATCGCCTCCGCCGAGCCCGGAGAGCGCTGGATGTATTGCTACCCCGACGACGCTTTCGTCGAGTATTGATTAACACTTCTCCCGGAGCCGCGCCACCCTCCGATTCACGCGCCGAGCCCATCGGCGCATCAGTTCTCGACGTCCAGTGCCTCCGGGCGCGTTACCCAAGTGGGCACCCTGATGATGGAATCCCGGGTCCGAAATCCCGGGTGGAAGGCATGCCTTCGGCTCAGCGAGTATAATGATGGCCCGCTGTGCCTGGCGACCGAATACTGGACGGCGGAAGTCATCGGATAGGTAACAGGACAGGCGGCTAGCGCGGAACGAAACGAACCTCGCCCTGACCCCCTATTGCGACCGGAGGTATCGATTGAAGAGATTGCAGGTCGGAATCATTGAGCTCATCAGCGATTCCGTTTGGCAGAACTGGGGAACTCGATACTACGGCGCGCGCTTCAAGAGGCACTACGCCAGCATCATGCCTCAGGTGGTTGCAGTCTGGTGCAAGCAGCTGGGGCATGACGTCACTTATGCGACCTATTTCGGCCAGCAGGATCCCGAGACCCTGCTCCCCGGCCAGCTGGATGTCCTGTTCGTCTCCACCTACACCCACGCCAGCGCCACGGCCTATGCCCTGGCCAGGCTCCACGGCCGTCGTGGAGCCTTGACGGTCATCGGCGGCCCTCATGCCCGATCTTTCCCGAGCGATTGCCTGAGATTCTTCGATCTGGCAGTGCACGACTGTGACCGGGAGCTGATCGACGGTATTTTGAATGGCTCCCACGATCGCGATCAGGTGGTTACCAGCGGACGGATGCTGACGGAGATACCCAGCGTCGAGGAGCGGCTGCCCCACATCCTGAAGTCCTCGCTCACGGAAGGCCGCCCGCCCCTTGCCGCCAACATCGGCCTGCTCTCGAGCGTCGGATGTCCCTATACCTGCAACTTCTGCGTCGACTGGGACAAACCCTACATTTCCATCGCCGGTGACAGCCTGCGCACGGACCTCCAGTTCATCGCGAAGCGATTCCCCGGGGTCTACGTGAGCTACCACGACCCGAACTTCGGCGTCCAATTCGACCGCACCATGGACATCATCTCCAGCCTGCCGGAGCACGAGCGTAATCCGTACGTGATGGAAAGCTCACTGTCCATATTGAAGGGACCGCGGCTGAGGCGCTTGCGGGAGACCAACTGCTTTTATACGGCACCCGGGATCGAATCGTGGACCGACTATTCCAACAAGACCGGCGTCGGGCGCAACGGGGGGCGGGAGAAGCTCGAAGGCGTCATCGCGCGACTCGGAGAAATCCACGAGTTCGTCCCCAACATTCAGGCCAACTTCATCTTCGGGACCGACGTGGATGAGGGGGCCGAACCGGTCGAGATGACCAAGGAGTTCATTCGGCGGGTTCCTTACGTCTGGCCGACCATCAATATCCCGACCCCCTACGGGTCCACCCCACTCTATGACGACTACCTGGCTCAGGGCAGGATCCTGAAATCGATGCCGTTCGCTTTCTACTACATGCCGTACCTGGTGATGACGCTCAAGAATTACACTCCGCAGGAGTACTACGAGAAGCTCATCGACATTTACTCCACGGCGAACTCGCTCAAGCTCCTGGGAGCCCGCGTCCGGTCAACACCCGATTACTCTCTCAAGGTGCTCTACTTCCTGCGCGCCTTCGCGTTCAAAGGGATTCTCGGGAAGCTGACGCGCACCCTGAATCGATTCCGGGATGACGAGGAATTTCGAAACTTCCACGAGGGTCGGACCTCGAAACTGCCCACCTACTACCGGCAACTCTACGCGAAGCGGCTGGGACGCTATGCGGAGCTGATCTCCGAGGCGGAAATGACTCCCCAGCTGGAGGCTTCATCGGCCGTGCCCGCCCGGAGCGCTCCGAAATCCGCTGGTCGCGCTGTTCAGGCACCGGTTGCTTCCCCGGCCCGCGCTAGCATCCATCCGAATTAGCCGATCCGTAAATTGTGCGGCAGGCTCACGCCTTCCGGATACGGATCATCCCCCGGGTCATTCCACAATGATTCACGCCGTCGCCAGGTAGCGCAGCAGCACGTTCCCGTTGCCGAAGCTGCGCGTCTCTGCCAGTTTGAGTGACAGTTTCTTGCTGACACCCTCAAACAGGCTCCTCCCCTTGCCAAGCACAACCGGGTTCACGACGAGCTGGTATTCGTCGATCAGATTCTCCTGAGTCAATTGCGAAACGATGCTGCCGCTTCCCAGAATCACGAGATCCTTCCCGGGCTGGCTCTTCAACGCGCGGAGCTCGGCGGGCAGGTCGCCCTTGACCAGCTTGGTGTTGCTCCACGACACCTTGTCCAGCGTTCGTGAAAACACGACCTTCGGCAACCCGTTCATGCGTTCGGCGAGCCTCGGAGCGCTCTGGATCGCGTCCTGAGTCGGCCAGTAGCTCACCATGAGCTCATAAGTAACCCTGCCGAACACGAGCATGCCTCCGGCTCCTGCATTCTCTTCAGCGAACGCGTTCCATTCCGCGTCCTGATTGTGGGCCCATCGCATGTCATTATTGGCGTCCGTGAAGTACCCATCGAGCGTCACGTGATCGAATGCCATCAGTTTCCGCATGGTGTTCTTCCCTTCGCGATGGAGCCTCTTTTATCAGGCTCCATCGCAGTGCGCCGAGGCAGGAGGGTCCTGACAGGCTCACTCGCCGGTCATGGTTCCAGCCTCATGCGACGAATTCCAGCTCCTGAGCCTATTTCTTTCCACCGAAGATGCTTATCCCGATTCCGATCCCCGAGCTGTCCTGATCGTCGAATCCCTCGGCTCCCATCAGGCTTTGAAAGAAATACTCGAACCGGACGGCCGCCGAGTCACCGACGAAAACCTTCGCCCCTACGCCCGCCGACCAGGCGCCATCGGCGACGTCGCCGAGGTCGCCGCTGACGAACCCGTAGGAGGCCTCCAGAAAGCCGGTGACTTTTTCGTTTGCCGGCATCCAGTTCCACGTGTAGACCGGCCCAAAGATGATGGCGTCACTGCTGGAGCCGCCATCAGGATCGATATTCAGGTAGGACAAATTGGCACCGACTTCGTTATACCCCTTGCCAAAGATCCACTGCCATTGCCCGTCCAGATCCGTCGTTTTTCCGATATCGTCCGCGTCCACGTAAGAAAACGAAAAGCTCGCTTCCTGATTGTTTTCCTGCAGAGTGGATGCCGAGAGAGGGGACGTGACGAGCCCAATCATGAATACGCAAGCGAGGCCAGACAACCAAATTCGCATAGCAACCTCCTCCTGAAACACGGTTTCGGGTCTTTGGGTGAGATGCGACTGTTCCGGGTACCACATCTTGCAGATCTCTTTGCGTTATTCAAGGGTGCACAATAAAAAAATGGGCCGCTCGGCCCCCTGCATCATGGTTCCTCCGCTCTTGTATATACCCCTAACGATTGGAGCGACTCCGCCATCACCGTGCCTCTAAGCCTATCGCTTCTTCGAGGAGGCCTTCGCCGGAGGTACCTTGGCTCCCGCGCGCCGAGCTTCAGACAGGCCGATCGCAATCGCCTGCTTACGGCTGGTGACCCGCTTGCCCGATCCGCCGCTTTTCAGAGTCCCGGCCTTGCGCTCCCGCATCACCTTCCTAACCTTTTCCGACGCTTTTCTGCCATATTTGCTCGCCATCGCAACTCTCCCTTAGTGTCGCGCCTGGAACGCGGCCATTCTCAACTCTCGCTTGTGTCTTGACTGAGTGAGACTGGAGCGCCACCGTGCTCACTCATTCCCCTGGCTCTCGCCGGGTGAGGCGCCGAAGCCGAACCGCCTGCGAAGGCCCTGCCTGCATCGTTCGCGCTCCTCTGGGGTCATGTGATGGGAGCTCGAGAGCCTCATGCCTCGGCCTCCAAATCCGCCGAAGAGAATTCGGCTGAGCGCCAGGATTCCGAGCGCTTCCCAGAAACTGATCTGGCGCAAGCCGAACAGCGGCGGCAGCAGCCAGTTCCACAGTGCCCGGACAATTTCACCCCCGAGTGCGATGAAAACCAGAAACAGCAGAATTACCACCGGACCGAGTAAAATCCATTTCTTATGCATGCTCAGCTCCTTAGGCTTTTTTGAACTCTTCGTAGATGCCTTGCAGCCTTTCGCGTAGTTGAAGCACCGCGTAGCGCTTGCGTGAGAGCAGGGTGTTGATGCTCACACCGGACTCAGCGGCCAACTCCTTGAAGCTCCGTCCTTCCAGCTCGTGCGCAATGAACACCTCGCGCTGCTCCACCGGCAGCTGACTGACCGCCAGCTCGAGCGCCTCCAGGAGAGCGCCGCGGGCATAGAGCGCTTCGGGCCCGGCGTCAGGAGAAGGCAGCAGGTCTTCCAGGCGCGGCAGCTCATCATCTTCGTTCGCGACGCCATCTCCGCTGAAGCTTACCGGCTGCGTCTTTCGGAACAGGTCGGTGATGCGATTGCGCGCCACGCGAAACAGCCAGCCGGTGACGTGATGGATAGGCATCAGCATTCGGTTCGCCTCCACCAGCTCGTAGAGGACGTCCTGCAGGATGTCCTCGGCGTCGCGCGGGTCGGGAACGCGCCGCCTGATGAAGCTTCGCAGCCGGGACTGCTCCCGTTTGATCACTTCGGAGATCCGCTGGTCCTGCTCGAGTGCCATCGTCTCCACGCTCGCTGCGTCCCTCATCCAAAGGTGTAGACGGTTGAGGGGGTGCGGATATTGTAGGGATCTGGTCCAAGGCACACTCGATCTTCGCCGGGGGCGACGGAATGTCCGATAGATTTCGTGTACCGGCCTACGACGTGAGCCGCAGGACCCGCAGAATCGGCATTCGAATTGCCACCGGCGCGAGGCCGTTCGATGTGCTATGCCTGCTGATGGGCAAGGGGCTGAGGCTGGTGGGGATGTGTCATCGAGGCTTGGTCGGTTCGGGATCGCCCGTAGGCACAATCCCCGCGCCCTCGACCATGAGAATTATGGTGCGCCCGGGGGCCCGGGTCCTGTGCCGGACGCTCTTCGGCACCACGAAACCCTGCCCTGGGTCGAGCGCGACCGTCCGGTCCTCGAGGTCGATGAGCAGCTGTCCTTCCACGACATAGAAGAACTCGTCAAGATCATCGTGGTGATGCCAATGGTACTCACCCTCCACGACGCCAAGTCGGACGACCGAGTCGTTCACCTGGCAGAGCGTCTGGTTGTACCACTTGTGCGTGCACGCGGCGGCGAGCGCCCGCGTATCAATCAGCTCCAGCGGAGCGTGCAGGATGTTCAGTCGCGTATCGTATGGGTAGGTCATTCGCACCTCAAAGCTACCATGGGATCGACGCGCGTCGCGCGCCGCGCCGGGATGAAACAGGCCAGCAGCGCGGCAGCAACCAGGAGCAGCACGACTCCGGCGAAAGTCAGCGGATCGGTCGCCGTCACTCCGAAGAGCAGCGATTCTACCGCACGTGTCAGCGCCAACGCACCGGCCAGCCCGATGGCGATGCCCACGAATACAGTCCGCAACCCCTGCCCTAGAATCATCCCCAGCACTTCGCGTGAGCCGGCGCCGAGGGCCACGCGCACACCTATCTCGCGAGTGCGGCGGCTTACCGAATAAGCCATCACGCCAAATACGCCGGCCGTGGCGAGCAGGAGCGCGGCGATTCCAAAGAAGCCGATGAGAATCAGGTGGAAACGGCGCGAGCCCAGGGAGGCCGAATAGATGTGGGAGAACGTCCGGAATCTCGCCGGGATCTCCGGGTCGAGCTCCTGCAGGATCCTGCGCGCCTCCGAGGTCACCAGTCTGGTGTCGGCATTGCTGAGTATCGTCACGGTGATCGCGGAGCGCGGTCGCTGGAATAGACTCACATAGACCGTCGGGCGCGGCGGCGCGTCCAGGCCATATTCATGAATGTCACCGACGATTCCGACGACGGTCAACAAGCGCAAATCGCCATCCATGTTCCCGAATTCCAGGGTGTGGCCGATGGGGTCCTGGCCCGGCCAGCGCTGTCGAGCCAGCGACTCGCTAATCACGGCCACGTGCGGAGAATCCGCGCTGTCCCGCTCATCGAAAAGTCGGCCCCGAATGAGGGGAATCGCGAGAGCCTGGAAGAAGCCGTCCGTGGCGACGCAGAAATCTGCGTTCCCAATGCGCTCCTTCTGCTGCAGCAGAGGAGCGAAACCCTCCGGGGTCGCCGGAACCTCGTCCTGCGTCATCAGCAGAAACATGCCGTCGGGAAGGCCACCATCCATGGGCAGGCCGCTCGTGGCGCCTACCCTGCGAGCGCCCGGAAGCTGCTTGAGCCGGTCGATCAGATTGGCGAAGAAAATCGCCTGCCCTGTTTTGGCTTTTGGATCGGACATCCACGGAAGCGAGACATCCATGGTGACAATCTCATCCACGCGAAACCCGGGATTCACTTCGAGCACCTTCATCAAGCTGCGCCCCAGCAGTCCCGCACCGACCAGGAGGACGAGGGTGATGGCGATTTGCGCCGCCACGATGAGACGGCCGACGCGCTGACTGCTTTGGGATCCCGCCTGCCCGCGCCCCCCCTCGCCGAGGCCCCGGCTCGGATCACCGGATGTTGCCCGTGCGGCCGTGAACGCTCCGAGACCCGCGGCGACAGCGGTGGAAAGCAGAAGCGCGAATAGGAGAACCGGAACGTTGATGGAGACGCTGTCCAAGCGCGGCAGATCTTCCGGGGCCAGCCCCAGCAATCCGCCCGTGCCCATGGTGGCTCCCAATACGCCGAATCCCCCACCGACAAGCGAGAGGAGAAACGCCTCGGTGAGGAATTGCCTTATCAGGCGCCGGCGCGTCGCACCCAGCGCGCTGCGAACGGCGAGCTCACGCTCCCTCACCGAAGCCTGTGCAAGCAGAAGATTGGCAACATTAGCGCATGCGACCAGGAGCAGGAATCCCACCGCACCCAGGAGGATCAGGAGCGGCGGGCGGGCCTTGCCGGTCACCGAGTCCTGTAGCGGGACAACCGCTCCATCCTTCAGAAGATAATCGCTCTGTTCACTGGACGTATCGTGAATGCGACGCGCGATCGCGCTGATGTCCCGGCCTGCTTCCTCGACCGTCACACCATCACGCAAACGCCCAACCGCGCTGTAGTTATGCGAGGTTCTGCTGGCATTCTCGCCGTCCAGATCGGCCGGCAGCCACAAACCCACGTCGGGCGGAAACTGAAACCCGGCCGGAAGCACGCCGACGACCGAGAAGACCGCATTGTCGATCTTCAAGTGAGCCTCGGAGAGATCCTGCGCAGATCCGAGAAATTGCCTCCAGTATCCGTGGCTCACCAGGATGACCGGTGCGGCGCCTTTTCTCGCGTCCTCGGCGCTGAAGTCCCTGCCGATGACCGGGTGAACGCGGAAGACCCTGAGAAACTCGGGTGAAACGGCGGCCACCGTGGTGCGCGTCGGCTGCGAGGCGCCCGATACGGACGCGGTCATGTCGGCGTACTTTGCAACCGCCTGAAAGCTGTGGCTCTGAGTGCGAAAGTCGTTGAAATTCGGATCCGCGAGGCGGGACCAGGTCCCCCCGGAGTTGATCTCAAAGATCGCCATGATCCGGTCCGGCTCGGCATACGGCAGCGGCCGCAGCAACACGCCGTACACAACGCTGAAGATGGCCGTGGTGGCGCCAATGGCCAGCGCCAGCGTAAAGACCATGATCGCGGTGGTGCCGGGGTTTTTGCGAAGCTGCCGGGCGCCGAAGCGGATATCGGAAATGACGGAGTGGAGCCACTGGCCGAGCCGTTGCTGGCGGACCTGCTCTTTCACCTGTTCGATGCCTCCCAGTTCGATGCGCGCAGCGCGCCGCGCCTCCTCGGGTGCCATGCCGGTGCGAAGGTTTTCGTCCACCAGCATCTCGAGGTGGGAACGCACTTCCGCCTCAATCTCCGCCTCCACCCGGCGGGAGGCGAACAGATTGCGCAGGAAGCTTCGCGTCCTCGTGAAGAGCGACATCCTGGATACCCTTAAGACGTCTCCAGAGCTTGCGCGATTGCCAGGGAGATCCTGCCCCATCGCCTGGCCTTGACCTCGAATTGCTTCCGCCCCGCGCTGGTCAGACGGTAGTACTTCGCGCGACGGTTGTTTTCGGACTCTCCCCAGAATGACGAAATCCACCCTTCTTCCTCCATCCGATGCAGAGCGGGAAAGAGCGATCCGGGCTTCACGACAAAAGTGCCGCGGGTGATCTGCTGCACTCGGCGAGAGATTCCCAGTCCGTGCCGCTCGCCGGTGGCCAGCGATTTCAGAATCAGGAGATCCAAGGTCCCCTGCAAGAGGGTGGTGGGTTCGGAGGGCAAGGCAACTCTCCTATCGAGGTTCTATAGGAATACTAGGGAGGTGCCCGTAGAATGTCAATAGGAGCCCACCCGACGAAAACTCGAGAAATGCCGAAACATTTCCCGGCGAGGCTCGTCTAAAGGAATCAGGATTCGTATGTCTGGGGGATGACATGGACGATCTGCTTCGAGACCTGCGCTACGCCGCCCGGATGATGCTGAGGAACCCAGCGTTCACCTCGATCGCCGTCCTGACCCTGGCGCTGGGCATCGGCGCGAACACCGCGATTTTCAGCGTTGTGAACGGCGTCCTCCTCCGCCCGCTGCCGTATCATGAGCCCGGCCGCCTCGTTCTCATCGCTGAAAAAACCTCCTACCCCACGGTCAGCACCTCCTACGAAAATTATCTGGATTGGCGGGATCAGAGCCATTCCTTCGAAGCGATGGAGGCGACGCACGCCTCCACCATCACACTCACTGGCTCCGGCGAGCCGGAGCGCCTCAACGTCCGGATGGCCACAGCGGGTCTCTTTCCCATGCTCGGGATCGATGCCTCGATGGGCCGCACCTTTCTGCCGGAAGAGGACAAGGCCAATGGCGCGCCGGTCGTGCTGCTCAGTCACGGCCTCTGGCAACGACGCTTCGGTGCCTCACGGGAGATCCTCGGCAAGCCGATCACGCTCGATGCGCAGCCTTACACGGTCGTTGGCGTCTTGCCCGGCGGCTTCCAGGTTATTCAACCTGCTGACCTATATCTCCCCTTCACGCCGTGGGCCAGGACCCTCCCCGAGGACCGCAACTGGCACCCTGGCATCTTTCCCCTGGCCCGTCTCAAGCCCGGGGTGACGCGCGAGCAGGCCCGTGCCGAAATGGTGGGGATCACCAAACGGCTGGAAGAGCAGTACCCGCTGTTCAACACCGGCAAAAGCGCCGACGTCGTCGGGCTGCAGGATAAAATCGTCCAGAACTCCCGTCCCGCGCTGCTGCTCCTGCTGGCGGCGGTGAGCTTCGTGCTGCTCATCGCGTGCGTCAATGTGGCGAATCTCCTGCTTGCACGAGCCGCCACCCGCGGCCGGGAGATCGCCATCCGCGCGGCCATGGGGGCAAGCCGGCGGCGCATGATTCGGCAATTGCTGACCGAAAGTGCGCTCCTATCCGCCGTGGGTGGAGCCGTGGGTTTGCTCATGGCCTGGGCGGCGCTCGGTCCTTTACTCAGACTGGCTGCCGACAGCGTGCCACAGGGAGTGCCCATCGGCCTGGATCTCCCGGTGCTCGCCTTCACCGCACTGGTCTCATTGTTGACGGGAATTCTTTTCGGCATCGTCCCGGCCCTGCGCACCGCAAGGCTTGACCTGCGTGAGACGCTCAACGAGGGTTCGCGCGGAACCACCTCCGGCCCCGGACAACATCGTCTGCGTGGCGCGCTGGTAGCCATGGAGATTGCTCTTGCCGTCCTGCTGCTCGTCGGATCCGGCCTTCTGCTGCGCAGCTTTTCCCGGCTGCAGGAGGTTCCACCCGGCTTTCAACCCGATCATCTTTTCGTGGCCGATCTGCCGCTTTCCGAAACAGCCTATGCCGAACCTCCGCGGCGCTACGATTTCTTCGATCGACTTGTCGAGCGAGCCAAGGCGCTTCCAGGCGTGAAGTCCGCCGCCGCGGCCTCTTTTCTTCCCGTGAGCGGCGGCGGCTCGGTCATTCATTTCAACGTCAAGGGGCGACCACCGAAGACCCCGAATGACTTCATCGCCGCGGGGTACCGGACCATCACTCCGGGTTACCTCGAGACCCTCGGTGTGCCCTTGGTGCAGGGGCGACTGTTCACCGCCGCCGATCGGGAAGGGGCGCCGCCGGTGGTGGTCATCAATGCCACGATGCTCAAGGCCTTTTTCAACGACGAAAACCCTCTGGGAAAGTATCTGCAGCTGGGAGCGACTCCAGAGCAGGAAGTGCCCTGGATGGAAGTGGTGGGCGTCGTCGGAGACGTCCGCCCGGGCCTGGGGATTGATCCCCAGGCAGAGATGTACCTTCCGTATCGGCAGGCGGACGAGGTTCTCCCCGTCTTCCAGCTCTCCCTGGTCTTGCGCACTGCAAGCGATCCCTTGCTGCAGGCCTCCGCCGTTCGCAATGCCCTTGCGGACATCGATCCCAACCAGCCGCTCGTCAAAGTGCGAACCATGGAAGAGAACATGGCCACCTCCGTGGCGCAGCCCCGCTTCCGCACCTGGCTGATCGGCATCTTTGCAGGGATGGCACTGCTTCTCGCGGCCGTCGGCGTCTATGGCGTGATGTCCTACACCGTGACCCAGCGTACCAACGAGATTGGCGTCCGTGTCACGCTCGGCGCACGACCCAAGGAGATTTACCGCATCATCGTGGGAGAAGGACTTCGATTTGCGCTGCTGGGTGTGGGAATCGGCCTGGCCGCGGCCCTGGCCTTGACGCGCTTACTGCAAAGTTTCCTGTTCGGAGTCAGCGCTTATGATCCGCTGACCTTCGCAGGCGTGGCCGTCGTGCTGGTTCTCGTAGCCCTTGCCGCGTCGTTCATCCCGGCGCGCCGCGCAACCCGCGTCGATCCCATGGTGGCCCTGCGCTACGAATAGTCAGCCTTGCGGGACCCTGAGGACGCACCGGAACCTTTTCATCGAACCAGTTTCGCGGCAGCCTTCTCGGATGACCGCTGCGGCGGCCTGCCCAACGCCACCAGGCCCTAATATCGCCCTCTCCTTGACAGCTTAGGAGAAGATCCAATAGACTCCTAACTATCTTAGGAGTGCTCATGACCGATCAAGCCCAGCTTCTTCCGGGAACTCTCGACCTCCTCATTTTGAAGGCAGTCTCGCTGGGTCCCTTGCACGGCTATGGGATTCTCCTGCGTATCGGGCAAATCTCCCAGCAGGCGCTGCTCATCGAGCAGGGAGCGCTCTATCCAGCTCTCTTCCGTCTGGTGCGCCAGGGCCTTCTGAAAGCAAGCTGGGGCACGTCGGACAACAACCGCCGGGCCAAGTTCTACGAGCTGACGGCCCTGGGGCGCAAACGCCTGCGCGAGGAAACGAAGCAATGGGACCGCCTGGCCGCAGCCATCGCCTGCGCCCTTGCCGCCGAGCCGGAGGAAGCATGAAGCTGTTCTCGTACCTTCGATCCCTGGCGCTCAGACTCTTCCGTCGCTCCCAGACGGAGAATGACATCGAAGAGGAGCTTCGCTCCCACATCCAGCACCGCGCCGAGGATCTCGAGCGCTCGGGCCTGGATCCTGCCGAGGCGGAGCGGCGCGCGCGCATCGAATTCGGCGGCCGTCAGCGGTTCCAGGAGGAATGTCGCGACGTGCAGGTGGGCAACTCGATCGAGACTCTTGCCAAGGATGTGCGCTTCAGCCTCCGCGTGCTACGCAAAACGCCGGGTTTCACGCTGGTCGCGGTCCTGACCCTGGCCCTGGGCATCGGGGCCAACGCGGTCGTATTTGCCGCCTTGAACGGGTTCATCCTGCATCCGCTCGATCTTCCCCGGCCCGAGAGCCTTTACTCCGTCCACCGGGTAACCGACAATTCCTCGAACCAGTCGTATCCCGACTATCTCGATCTCCGCGACCGCAATCGCAGCTTCGAGGACCTGGCGGCCTATAACATCCTGCAGGCCGGGCTGGACACGGGCGACAAGCCGACCAGCAGCTGGCTTCTCGCGGTGAGCGGGAATTACTTCGACGTTTTGGGCGTCAAGCCGTTTCTTGGCAGCTTCTTCCACCGCTTTGATGAGCGCGGCCCCAACAGCGCCCCCTATATCATTTTGAGCCATGCTTTCTGGCACAGTCGATTCCACGGTGATAGTGGAGTCGTGGGCCGGACCGTCCAGGTGAACAAGCATCCCTTCACCATCCTCGGCGTCGCGCCTCCCGGTTTCCGCGGGACCCTCCTGTTCTTCTCTCCCGACTTCTTCATGCCGATGGTCAACCAGGAGCAGCTGGAAGGCGAGAGTATTCTCCAGGCCCGCGCCAACCGCTGGATATTCATGATCATGGGGCATTTGAAAGCGGGGGTCACGCCACAGCAGGCCGCCGCTGATTTCGACTCTCTTAGCGCCGATCTCGAGAAAGCATTTCCCAAAGAGCATGGACACTGGACTTATGCCTTGGCACGTCCCAGTCTGTATGGCGAGTTTCTCGGCGGTCCGATGCGCGCCTTCCTGAGCGCCTTGATGCTGCTGGCGGGGCTGATTCTTCTGGCCGCCTGCGCCAACCTGGGCAGCCTGTTCGCCGCGCGCGCCGCCGACCGTTCCAGAGAGGTCGCGTTGCGGCTCGCACTCGGCGCCACTCGCCTGCGCGTGCTGCGGCAGCTCTTCACCGAGGCCTTGCTGATTTCATTGATGGGAGGCGCGCTCGGTTTGTGGGGTGGTGTGATGCTCCTGGATTCGCTGCGTGCCTGGAATCCCTTTCCCCAGTTTCCCTTCTATCTGCCCGTGACTCCTGACGCCAAGGTGTACGGAGTAGCGGTGCTGCTGACCTTGGCGAGCGGATTCCTTTTTGGCGCGGTCCCCGTGAGGCAGGTGCTCCACACGAATCCCTACGAAATCATCAAGGCCGGATCCACCGGCAGGGTCGGGCGGCGGATTACCCTGCGGGACCTGCTGCTGGTCACGCAGATAGCCATTTGCGCGCTACTGGTCACTTCCTCGATCGTAGCCGTCCGCGGTTTGGGGCGATCGCTTTACGGTGATTTCGGCTTTGAGCCGAGGAATGCGATTCTGATGAATACCAATCTGGACATGGCGGATTACCGCGGTGACGCGGTGCCGGCCATGCAAAAGCGGATGATCGAAGCGATGGCGACAATTCCGGGCGTGACCTCCGTGGGACTGGTTGACTGGCCCCCGCTGACCACCGGGGACATACCCGGCGCGAATGTGTACAAGGATGAAACGACCGATCTGAGGCCCACGAACTCGGTTGCGCCGTCCTTGATTCTCAGGATATCCCCCGACTACCTGAGCACGGCGCATTCGGCGTTGCTCGCCGGCAGAAACATCACGTGGCACGACGACAAGGACACGCCCAATGTGGCCCTGGTCAACCAGGCATTTGCGCGCCGGATCTTTGGCGCCGAAAGCCGCGCCATCGGCCAGTATTTCAAGAGGCGGGATGGAACGCGCATCCAGGTCGTGGGAATCGTCGAGGATGGAAAGTATGAGAACCTCACCGAAGGTCCCAAGCCGGTGATGTTTCTCTCCTTCCTGCAATCGCCGTCGAGCCAGATGTCGCTGGTGGTGCGCTCGAACGCCGATCCGCAGCATCTGGCGGGGGCCATCCGGAACAAGCTGCATGAGCTGGATGCCGGCCTGCCGTTTCGTGTTCAGCCGTGGAGCCAGGCCATGAAGCTGGTCCTGTTTCCCTCGCAGGCGGCAACGGTGGCACTGGGGGTGCTGGGCGTGATGGCCGCGATGCTGTCCATCACCGGGATTTTCGGAATCGCCGCGCACTCGGTCAGTAAGCGGATGCGGGAGCTGGGAATTCGCATGGCTCTCGGTGCGCAGCGCAAGGAAGTCCTGCAAGCCGCGTTGGGACGCGCCTTCAAATTGCTCAGTTTCGGGTCGGCGGCAGGATTGCTCCTGGGAATCCTGGCGACACGGGTTCTGTCCTTCATCGTGTACCAGGCGACCCCACGCGATCCCCTCGTGCTGGCGGGCTCCGTGCTGGCCATGTTCCTGCTGGGGCTGCTCGCCACCTGGATTCCGGCGCAGCGCGCGCTGTCGGCCAACCCCCTGGAGCTGCTCCGCGAGGAGTGAAGCTGGCGGCGCGTTGGGGCTTGCCCGGCCTCAGCTCTCGACGAACCTCTTGAGGCGCTCCAGGGCGTCGTCCCACTGACGTGAGATCCGGTCGAGATATTCATGCGCGTCGATCAAGCGCTTCGGCTCCAGCTCCCAGATGCGCTCCCGTCCCCGGCGATCGCTTCGGACCAGGCCAGCCTCCGACAGTATCTCGAGGTGCTTGGTGATGGCCTGCCGCGACACCCGCGATTTCCTGCTCAGCCGGGCAATCGATCCAGGTCCCTCCGTGGAGAGCCGAACGATCAGGCGGAGCCGCGTCTCGTCACCGAGCGCCGCAAATAGCGGCGCCGCATCCCGTACCGGGCTAGGCGCAATCGACTTAGCCGTTGACATGACGTCGAATGTTCTCCACTTGCGCGGCCCAGCCTTGCGAGTTCATCCGGAACGCCTCGGCTCGACGCTCGGCGGGAATCTGGTCGAAGCCGGATTCGACGACCGTGAGCATCGTCCCCTCGGCCACTTCTTCAAGCTGGAATTCCACCAGCGTCGTCGGCTCCTTCGAATAGTCAACCTTTGGATCGATGGCGTACGGGTGCCAGCGTAGGGAGAAGAGCCTCTCCTCGTCCATTCGCTCTACCGTCAAATCCATTGTCAGATGCTCATAGCCGGGGTAGGTGATTCTCCCCTGGATTCGCTTGCCGACGGCGAATTCCCCCTCCAGCTTCACTCGGAACCAGGCGCCGAACTCTTCGGCCTTCGTAAGGGCCCGCCAGACGCGAGACCTTGGTGCCTGCAGCAGGATCCTCTTTTCGATGCGATCGGAACTGGTCATGGGCAACCTCCTGGTTGCATAATACCCCGTCGTCCTGGAAAGAGCAACCAAATAGTTGCATTAATAATGCGCTCACAATCCGCCCCTTCCCGCAGGTTCGGCTCCTTTGCCTCCGCGCTCCTCTCCCATCCCACCGCCGCTTGAAAGCCCGTGCATGGAAGAGCAGAATGCCGGGGATCGTACCGGTCCCCTCGGGTGTTGATGGTATGCAAGTTTTCGAGCCCGAAAGCGTCGCGTCTCTCTCTCGCGTGTCCGCGTGGCTTCTCCTCCTCGCCCTGTGCGCTCCGTCCACCTTCGCTTTGGAAAACGACGTCCAGAGTCTGATTGACAGCGGCCACTGGCGAACGCCTACGCGTCCCGTGGAAAATCGGCGGAGCCCGAGGCAACCCTCACCGAGGCCGAGAAAGCGGTTCCTGGAACCGGCCCAGGGAATTGGGTTGTAGGAGCTTGCAGTTGCCAAGGCTGGGCTATCGAACCTCTCTGGCATCGTGCGGGACGACCACCGGCACCAAGACCGCGGCTCGATTCCCGGCCACATCAGTGGCCGAATAGCTGACCGTATAGACTCGTCCGTCCCCCGCTGCCGAGCGCTCGGCACGCAGACGGAACTCGAAATCGGGCTCCCCCACGGTGGCCTGCTGGATGTCCATCGGGAGATCGCCGCCTCCGGCCCCTGAGGCCTCGTCTGGCTCGTCGCTTGAAATTGAGGTCAACTCGACCGTTGCACTTCCACAGGCATCTTTGGCCGCCAGCGCGATGCGCACGTTCACGAGGCGATGGTCGGGAGGCCAGAGAAGGCTGGGATTTGCTTCAATCTCCAGTTGGGGCGGGGTTGTGTCGACCACAAGTATCGTCGCTTCCGCCGCGCCGGATAATCCAAACTCGTCGATCACACGCAGGCCGATACGGTGGCTGCCAAGCGGCAGGGGAACAACGATGGTCTCGCCGCGTCCGAGCAGAGATTCGGAGGGGGTCCCCGGGTCTTCGACCCATTCATATTGGGCGATCCCGTCTGTCGTCCCCGCCGTGGAGTCTGGATCCGCGGACGTCGATCCGTCGAGCCGAACGGCGGCCCCTTCCACACCTTGGCATTCGACCTCGCTCTCAGCCAGAATCGCCGCCGTCGGGGGGCGGTTCTGGATCCAGCGGACGGCTTTCTCGACGACCGTGTCTTTCCCCTTGGCGACATCCTCCTCCGTCAACCACACGGGAAAGTCCACCACGAACTCGTCGTGGGTCAGGAAATTCGCAGGGTCCGTCAGCCGGTAGGCATCGGCCACTGCGTACCTCGCAGACCAATCCTCCGGCAGATCGATGAGCATCGGTCCGTTGAATGCGGTTGCCGTCGTCTTCCCGAAAGTGCGCGCCTTGTGATGGAACGTCATGCGGAGGGCCACCTGGTCACCGGAGCTGCCGGCACCCGGCCCGGTCAGTACCGCGATCGGTCGGTCGTAGAAGAAGCTATCGGGTTTGTCGCTGATGACATAGTAGCGCCAATAGCCTTCGAAGGGTTCCTCCATAAAGAAATGGTCCGCCGGGTCCCGGCGTTCGGCAAACGAGATGGTCGGTGTGCGATCTTTGAATAACAAATTCAGTCCCGCGTTGCTCAGGAACATGTTCCCGCCGATATTCATGCGGAAATCGATGATTAGCCCTTCAGTCTGCCGATTGGCAGACAGGGCCAGGGCGAGGACCGCTTCGAGAAATTCATTTCCAGCGTCCTCCACCCAGCCGTAGACATAGATATATCCAATCTGGGTGTTTTCGATGACGCCCCACCGGACCAGATCCGACCGATAGAACCACGGACTGGGAACCCCAGGCACGTCGAGTTGTTCGGAGCAAAAGAGCGTGGGAAATGGGACATCGAGTACCGCCGTGGGCAAGTGCGCCGTTTCGCCGTTCCTATGCCTGGCAATGTCAATGACGTCGAAGAGGTGCCAATTCTGTCCGGCGGCCATCATGAAGGCATGATCGAAGGAGGTGGGCGACGCTCCCCAGCTGCCTCGAAGGGGCAGCTCGGCTCGCAGAAGATCCGGGTATAAGTCGCGCCATCGCCGACCGTCGTAGCCCAAGATTCTGTCTCCGGGCTCGAGTCCCAGCGGGTGATTCGGCACGGCGCGATAGACCAGAAGCGAATCGTCGGGCAGCGGAGTCAGGCATGCTCCAAAATGTGTGTTGAATCCCCATCCGCCGACGTACTGCACGGGCACACCCGGCCGAGCGGCCGTCCGGAAGTTGACCAGTGTGTCGAAGGCGCCCGTGTGGGATTCCCTCAGCGCCAGGGACAGGTGATTCATGATGGCAGCGAATCGACCGCGACTCACCCCCGCGGCGATCTCCGGTCGGTACCGGTCTCGAAGCGCCGTCCAGTCTACGTCGAGTCCCTGGAAGCAGGCGAATCTCTCGTCCACCGTCTTCCAGAACTTATCGAAAATAGCGAGCTTGGTCTCCGTCGGTTGCCCACTACCCCAGATGCTGTCGATTGCCTGAGGCCAATCTGACATTCCATGCAGGCCAGGCTGCTTCACGGTGAAGAAAGGAGTAAAGGTCAGAGGGTAGAGCCATTCGAGGAAAGGCTCCGGGTCGGATCCGGCGGGTGATTCCTGACCCAGAGCGGCCGATGGCGCGGCACAACACCACACAATCAGGGCGATCGCGGGCAGGGAGCCTGTAAACGCGCGATCGTTAGCAATCCTCCACCCCGTTAACCTCAGTTTCATAGGGGAACTCCACGGCGCTGCGCCTCGCGCTCGTCGTTGCGTCAATGCAAATGGTGCACAAAGAAAGAAATGGGGAGACACGGCCAGGACATTACACCCAATCGCGATGCCTGCAAGGCCAAAAAGAACAGGCTGCGTTTCCCATGCAGCACCTGAGGCAAGGCCTTCAACCTGCCAACCCAGCCCGAAACGCGCGCCGAGCTGCCTGTAGTCGGCGTCTCCTTCTACTTCGACGAACTTGATGCCCGCAATTGTTCCCCTGCCCGAAGGAATCTCCTTGACAGACCGGCAGTTGCGGTCGATACACTGAAGAACAGCTTCTGTGCGTCCAACACAATTCGCGAGTTTGGGCCCGTGCCGGGCGGGAAAAGGGAGTCCTATGACCCATTGGCTTCGAAAATGCCTCTTGTCTAAAGCCCTGATGATCCTTGCCTTACTGCCCTGGATGGGAGTATCCCCCGCCGCGGCAGAGGAGACGGTATCGCCAGGTGAGAGTATCGAGTTTCTCGCCGCGGATTCTTGTGACACCGACTTCGAGATCCCCAATTCGGTGAAGGAGCTGGCCCGGGCGCATGCTTCCTGCAACGCCAGCCAGAGAGTGTTGAAAGCCGAAGTGCGCCCGATTACCGGACCCCAATGGGTCGGGTTGCGGACCGTTCGCGCGTCGGCCACCCTGAAGAACGACTTCGAGGTCCTGGCCGATCCCGACACAGTGGGAAACACCGTGGGAGCATGGGTCATGTACGATTCCCGCTGGAACGGCATGATGCTATTCGTCGGGTTCTTCTCCCCCCCGTCCGTGGAGTTGTCCATCCGCCTGAGGGACGTCACCGACGCGAAGGTGATCAAGGGGGAGATGATCTGGGGGCGTGACGGCAGCGGGGCCGGGATCTCGATCCCCTACATTCCCATCGATCTGAATCTGGGCGGGGGGGTGGACAATCAGAGCGTCTCGAACACATTTGCCGCCGTCCTGACCCGCGGGCACAAGTATCGAATCGAGATGACCCTGACCTGCGCGGTATTCTCGGACGGAGGCTTCGACGTGGGCTCGGAGTGCGACTACATGGACGGTTTCCTGGTGGGGAGCGACGGAAGTGCCGGATGGACCAGGCTCGCCGTCAAGGTCGGGCTGGATGAGGAGGAGGTACTGAGGAAGCTCGAGACGCTGCTCCGTCACACGCATACCTACCTCACAGGAAAGGGCGTCGGGCACAACAACACCGAGGCAGCGACCAGCGAGCCGGTGGAGGACCCCGACTCGACACCCGGGACCACTCGGCCGGGCAGGCGTGGAGGCAAGAAAGGCAACTGATGGCTCCCTTGGCGAACCCTGAGGGAAAGCTGTAGGTTCATCGGTTTTCCCGGCATGAGGGTCGTCACTCGCTTTTTCTCCTGGTACGATTGTTACCGTACAGATTCTACGGAGGGGTTGAAAGCCCCGTCGTGGATTATGGGAGGTGAGCCATGCTTCAGAGATTCCCCATGTACGCCTACATCCCCGCGAAAGATGTCGCCCGTGCACGCGACTTCTATGAGAAGAAGGTTGGCCTCGAGCCGAAGCGGGAAACTGCCGGCGGGGTGATCTACGAGCTCGCCCAGGGCACGGGCTGTTTCCTGTATCCGACGCCCAACGCCGGAACGTCCAAGGCGAGCCAGGCGTTCTGGAGGGTCGAGGACATCGAGCGGGAAGTCGCTGAGCTGAAGCGCCGTGGTGTCACGTTCGAGGAATACGACATACAGGGAATGAAGGGCGAGAACAGCATCTATACCGGCGGCGGCGCAAGGGCCGCCTGGTTCAAGGACAGCGAGGGGAATATCCTGGCCCTTATCCAAGACGTCTCGTGAGATCCCTTGCTTCTTCGGCAGCCTATGGCGCGAAAGCAGCGAGGCTACGGCACCCGCTGGAAAAAGAGCTCGACAACCTCAGAGCCAAGCATGGGCATTTCGCCCGCATTACTTAGGGCGATCCAGCCAAGTCCCTGATCGGGGAACACCTGGATCATGGAGCGGAAACCGTAGAGCATGCCGAGGGAGCCGTACGATCGCAGGCCATCGAGCCCGGGAGTCTTCGGGCCGAACGTTTCGTCGGACCAGCCCATGCCGAGATAGGACCGTTCTCCGGAAAGAGTGACCAGCGGGTAGAATTGAATGCTTGCGGTCGGCGCTTCATTTCGCGCCATCGTTTCGGATAGCGCTAATGCTTCTGGCTGCAATAGTTGCGCCGGCCCTGTCGCACCCTGAAGGTCGGGGGAGTCGTTGAGGTTGGGTCGTGGGAGGGTATTTCACTTTCGGGTGCTGCCACCGAGTGTGCTTACGCTTCCAGAGCTCGAGATCTTGCGTACGCGAGGTAGCCACTCGATGCGATTATCCGATGCGGTGTGCAGATACTCGAGTACGTAAACGTCCCCACCAGCGACTGCAACGTCCGTTGGAGACCAAGGTGGCGACGCCCTTAATACCGACTTCGCATGCCCCTGCGAATCAACCTTTAACACGGCGCCGCAACCCGATGCGGCAACGTAGATCGACCCGTCTTCGACAACGGCAAGTCCGCGCAGATAAGGGCCGAGTTCCGCTTCGATTCCCGGCACAGGGGTGCAACCCTCCACGACCACGTCCGCCGCAACTGTGGACAACTTCCCGTGCTGGTCAACCTTTCGTATCGCTCGGTCCTCCGTGTAGTACAACGAATCATCAGCTCCGGGAGCGAGGCCATTCAGCCATGTGATCGTCTGCCCACCGCGGCGAATGCGCGGAAGTGTCACTCTAGTGGATCGCGCACCCGATGGATCGATCGCCACAATGCGAATTTGTTGTCCGTTGGTTCCATCCGCATAGTAGAACTTTTCGTCCGTGCCGAGCGTCACCGGGAAGTCACTGGAGAGTATGAGGGTGGGGTTGACGCCCGCGGAACGGATTTCAGCACCGGGTATGGAAGGCCACTTCGTCTTCTGGAACCGGCTATTTGGATCGAATGCGAACCAGTGAAAGGCAGGACCTTCACGGCGTACGACCCGACCGTCCGGCGCAATCGAGAAGACTCCGCCACCGGTATCCACAAAGTAGACCGTTCCATCCTTCGCGACCGCTATGGCCGCACCAGGATGCGCGAGCGAAATACCGGTGAGGGACAGAGCGATGGCCAGAAGGATAGAGAGCCGCCGAACGCAAACTCGCATTTTCTCCTCTTCGATTCAAACGAGTTTCGTTCCGAATCTCTTGTTAGTGTTCCCGGTCCTGGCGTACATCGTACGATATCCCGATTCCACCCGAAAAGCACGAGGAGTCTATCTGCTTTCCGCGTGGTTCTCGGCCGCATGGAGCAAGGAGGATCTGCAACGATGCTGATATGGGGGAACTGAGCAGTCTCTCCGTAGTCGACGCGCCTGGATCGGACGGAAGCGCCTACAACGAGGCGAGGAGCGCTCGGGCCGATTCCCGCAGGCCCGGGTCGGTCTCGTTTCGGATGTAGTCTTCGATGAGCGGGCGCGCCAGCGTGCCAGCGAGGGCCACGATGGACCTCGCCGCTGCACCGCGGACGTTGGGAGCGGGATCGAGGAGGGCAGCCCGCAGCGGGCCGATCCCCTTGGTCAGCCCCAGGTCGCCCAGCGCTTCCGCCGCGGCTGTGCGACTCTCCACCGGCCCATTTTTCAAAAGTAGCGCCAGGGGATCCAAGGCCCGGTCATCTCCGACGGCCCCCAGCAGCTTCGCCGAGTTCACCGATTTCGGCTTGGCCCTTGACTGCTCGGCTCCCTGCGAGACCTGGGAGATCAAGTCGGGGATCGCGACGGGGCCAAACCCGCGAAGCGCCTCGGCGGCCGCCTCCCGCACCGAGGACGTCGGATCTCCCAGCAGACCGACCAGTACCGGGATCGCGTCGGCCTCCCCGAGACGAGAGAGCGCTCCGACCGCCATCTCACGAACCTTATCCTCCTTGTCACCGAGCGCATCTAAGAGCGCCTCCGACGATCGCGGCTCCTTCACGAACCCCAGCTCGTAGGCTGCGTCGGTCCGCAGTCGTGCGTCTTCATCCCGCAGATCGCGCACCAGTGTCTCAAGCTGGGAGCGCGGTGTGAAGAATCCGGCCATCGTCTTGACGACCATCCCTTGCCCCGACACTTCCACGCGAATCCGCCGTCGCTTCTCTTGCTTCGCAGTCGGATCGATGTCATACGCCAGGTAGTACTGGCTCAGGAACTCCTCCCCCAGCTCCTTGAACAGCCGCTCCAGGTCCTTACCGGTGTAAAGGAGTCGCCCTCCCGTCTCGCCCACGAACCGCTCGAAGGGCGGCCACCCTGGCACCATTCCGGGACGAATGCCATAGACGACCGTTTGAGTCCTGAGACACAGGTGGAGAAGGTCGCGCAGATAGAGAGACTGGAAGATCTTGTTGGAGGTCCTGACGGTGTTGTCCAGCCCGTCGGTCACCACCAGAATCACTTTGCGCCCAGGCCGCTTCCGCAGATCTTTGAGAGTCTCCTCGATCGACTGGAAGATGTTCGTGCCGCCCCAGGCCATGCCGATGTCCTGGAGGGTTACCTCGGGACCTCTTGGATCGTGGGTGAATGGCTGCAGCACGGTCCTCTCGTGGTTAAACGTCGCCACCATGATTTCATCCTCTTGACGAAGAGTCTTTAGCAACGCCTGTGCCGCTTCCCGCACCCGCCGAACCTGTCCTCTCATACTCTCCGAAAGGTCCAACAACACCGCGACCGACAGCGCTCGATCGGCATTGTCCCCTTCCACTCCGAATTCCTGGATCGCCACCTCCACTCCATCCTCGAGCAGCCGGAAGTCATTAAGTCTCAGGCCCCGCACCGGCCGGCCGGCGCGGTCGGTCACCGTGACCGTCAGCCCGACCCGCTGGTAGCCGCGCTGCACCACCGTGACCTGCTCGCGAAACTGAGACTTGGGCGGCCCGGGTGAGTTCCCCGGTGCCCCGGCTGTGGGCGAAGCCATGCCTAGAGTGATGCAGAAGAGGGCGAGCAGTTGGAGGCGGCGTGACATCGGCAGCCCCGTTGGACAGAGGAAAAGTGAACTTCTGAGCCTGAATCTACGCCGACCGGTCCGGTGCGTCCAGAGCCGTCGAGGGCTTCCATGAGGAAGATGCTGTGCAATCGTCGCGACCGGGGGAAGAGTGAAATGTTCTGACGCCCGACTGGGAGGTGGGGAGAACCATCTCGGTTCAGCCGCAAAGGATCGCTATGTCCAAGAAAAGACTATAACTTGCTGTCCTGTCGCTGATGGTTTTTGGGGCCATACCTGTTCAGCGGAACAGGTCGCCCTGCAGGTATTTCAGTCCGGAGTCCACGATCACCGTCACCACCCGGCGGCCTTTTCCGAGCTCTCGCGCGAGCTGGAGTGCCGCCCAGACATTCGCGCCCGAGGTAATCCCGCCGAAGATCCCCTCCGCCTGCGCGAGACGTCGTGCCGTCTGGAAAGCATCCTCGTCACTGACGGGGACGATTTCATCTGCGAGATCCAGCCGGCAAATGGCGGGAACGAAGCCGGGGCCGGTCCCTTCCTGCCGATGCCCACCCAGCGGTCCCTTGCCAGACAGGGCCCTCGAGGTGGCAGGCTCGATCGCGACGCATCGAACGCCGGGGAGCTTCTGCTTCAACACCTCGGCATTGCCCGAGAAGCATCCTCCCGTCCCCACCCCCATGACGAACGCATCCACCTTCCCACCGAGAGCCTCGATAATCTCTTCGCCCATCCGATGGTAAGCGGCTCGGTTGTCCTGGTTGTTGAACTGATCGGTCCAGAAATGGCCCGGCGCGCTTGCGATCTCGCGGACCCGGCCGATTTCGGCCTGGATCAGCTCAGGGGTGATCTTACGATCGACGCTGGGGATCAGCTCTACCTTGGCTCCAAAGGTCCGCATCGTCTGAAGCTTTTCCTCCGCGAAGGCGTCGGATGAGACGAAATGGCTTTTGTACCCTTTTGCGGCACAGACCATCGCCAAGGAGCTTCCGGTGCTACCCCCCGTGTAGTCGATGACGGTGCCGCCGGACTTGAGCTGGCCGCGACGCTCAGCTCCCTCGACCATCGACAGCGCCATCCGGTCCTTCATGCTGCCGGTGGGGTTCGCGCCCTCCCATTTCACGAAGACATCCGCTCCCCCTGGATCCGCTAGTCGCTCCAGGTGCAGGAGCGGTGTGTTGCCGATGCACTCCAAGACGTTCTTCACGGCTGTTCGGCCTTGATCACCCCGCAGGCCTCGCGGGCCCCGGAGTTGCCGGCCGGCTGAGTCTTCATATCGTCCCGCAAGGCATGGACGATGACCGCTTTGCCGATGATGGCATCGTGCCCGGAAGACAGGGTAAGGTGCGGGAAGTAGACAGCGAGGTGCGCAACACCGGCCTTGTCCGCCTCGATGTTGCCGAGATCGCCGACGTGATAATCCAAGGTCCCCGGATCGCCATGGTGCTTGTCCGTCGGATTGAAATGTGGACCTGCGGAGGATGCGTCCGGCGCGGAGCAGTCGCCCTTCTCATGGATATGGAATCCGTGCTCACCGGGGGTCAGGCCCGTGAGATCGGCAACCAGGTGCACGCCGTGCTTCTTCGCCTCGAAAGTTACCTTACCCTTGACAGTGCTCCCCTGGGTCGGCTTCATATCGGCAACCGCGGCCGTGATCGGCGGTGTGGAAGGCGTTCCAGCAGGTTTAGTCGCCGGCTCGTCCCCGGCATGGGCGTAAACGAGTAGTCCCAGGACCACAAGGCACCCGAGACCGGCGGCTGCAAGCGAACGAAGCTTCGACATCATATCCTCCTCGTTGGGAGCGTGGATTCCCCGGTGGCCCGAAGGGTAGCATGCGGCGTGGCAGATTTGAAGTGCGTTTACGCCGCACCCTGCGCGAGATGGGCAAGCCCTTGGTAGTTAAAGGTCATGGGCCGCGGTCCAGGAAGATAACCCGTTCTCAGCTCCCCGATTCGGAAACCGGCATTCAGAATGAGGGAATCGACCCGTCGATTGAGGTGGCAGCCGCCCCCGATGTGCTTCCACATCGGCGTGAGACGATTCTGCCAGGCAGCCACCTTGGAGTCCTTGGAGAGACCGTGCTCCAGAAAAATCAGAACTCCACGAGGCCTCAGGACCCGCTTGGCTTCTTCGAGTGCGCGAAAGGGGTCGGGAATGGAGCACAGGGTCCAGGTCATGACGACGGTGTCGACGCTGTTGGCGTCGAGGGGAATTGGCGCTTCCGCAGATTGCGTCAGGAACGTGATGTTCCGTGAGGCTTTGACAGCTCGGTTTCGAGCCATTCTTTGGAGCTCGCGGGAAGGATCCACGCCGTAGACTTGCAGCACCTCCGGCGAGTAAAAGGACAAGTTCAGACCCGACCCAATGCCGATCTCCAGCACCGTGCCACGCGCCTTGGGAATCCATTCCGCGCGAAGGCGAGCCGCGTCCTTGTTCCGCATCGCGATGTCAATCATGCGGGGAAGGATGTACTTCGCGTAGAGTCCCATGATCCCTCTGTGCCTCGCGCAGGAGCCCCTCGACTTGCGGTCGGTCGTCGGCGGTTCCATCCATCATGAGTCGAGCGATGTTAGGAATCTGCTGGGATCCTAGGATCTGCGAGGGAGCGGGGTCAACAAGACGTTGCGCTTATTCGACCCGCAGGGCAATCATGGGATCGACGCCGGCGGCGCGGCGGGCGGGCAGAAGGCAGGCTACGAACGCGGCGAGCACCAGCACGAGAGGCACCACGAGGAACGTCATGGGATCGGTCGGGGCGACTTCAAACAGCAGCCCTTTAAGGATGCTGGTGAGAACAAAGGCACCGAGGAGCCCCAGGCCGATACCCAGTGCCGCAAGTTTCAGGCCCTGGGTGAGGACCATTCTCAGAATGTCCCCGGGCCGGGCGCCGATGGCGAGGCGCAAGCCGATTTCGTGCGTCCGCTGGCTGACCGTGAGGGCGATCACTCCGCCAATCCCGGTCGCCGCGATGAGCAGAGCGATAAACGCGAAGATCCCCAGGAGCTTCGCGGTCAGCCGGGGCGCCGCGATGGAATCGGCGCGCACCATCTCGAGAGAGCGGATCTGCCCCGCGGGCTGGTTCGGATCTACTTCGTAGAGGCGCGTGACGGCCAGCCGGGCAAGCTTCATCGGATCGTCCCGGGTCTTGGCCATCAGGGTTCCCTGCAGCAAGGGATTCTGTGCCAGCGCCAGGTAGATTCCGTCGGCCGCCGGTCGATCCAACCCCGCCTCCCTCGTATCTCCCACGATTCCAATCACACTCACCCAGGTTCTCCCATGGTCGAAGGAGATTCGCCGACCCACCGCGTCCTGGCCGGGCCAGCGACGCTTGGCGATGGTCTGGTTGAGGATCGCAACGTCTTCTGCGTCCGGCCCGTCGCGTCCTTCGAAGAACCTCCCGGAAACCAGGGGGATGTGCATGGTGCGGAAGTAGTCGGGTGACACCACGTGAAAGTCGGCCTGCGGATCCTCGGCTCTCGGGTTCGCCGGCTGTCCTTCGATCTGAAACGAGCCGTTGTTTTGCACGTTCTGGACCAGCGGGACCGCGGCGGAGATGGCCGCCGAAATCACCTGCGGCTGCGCCTGGACCCGCTCGAGAAGCGACTCGAAGAAGCCGCTTCGCTTCGCTCCGTCGGTGTACTTGGCGAAGTTGAGGTAAATATCCATCGTGAGCACGTTTTCCGGCCGAAAGCCGGGATCGACGCGTTGAAGATTCATCAGGCTTCGCAGCATCAGCCCGGCCCCGATCAGCAGGACGAACGATACGGCGAACTGTGCGACAATCAAACCGCTCTGGCTGCGTCGCCGTGACGCGCCGAGGGTGGCCTGGCCGCCCCCCTCCTTCAGGCTGCCGCTCAGGTTCACCCGCGCCGCGAAAGCCGGCGCAGCGCAGGAGAGGAGGCTGGAGAGAAGCGCGACCGCGATCGTGAACAGCAGAACCGTCGTATCGATGCGGATTTCGCTCGCCCGGGGCGTGAACCGTGAGGCGAATGCCGTCAACATCCGCATCAGCCCTCCGGCCATGAGCAACCCCACCGTGCCCCCCGCCAGGGAGAGCAAAAAGCCCTCCGTGAGGAGCTGCCGGAACAGGCGCGCCCTCCCCGCCCCCATCGCCGTCCGGACCGCCAGCTCGCGATCGCGCCTCACCATCCTGGCAAGGTTCAGATTCGCGACGCTGGCGCACGAAATGACCAGCACGAAGCCGGCGGCGATGAGGAGCAGGAGAATCGTGGGCCTCGCTTCGCGCGTCAGCGCATCCCGCAGCGGCCGGGCCTCCGCGGACACCTTGGCACTCGAGGGATAGAAGGCCGGGAACTCCTCCTGCATCGAAGCGGTGACGTTCGAGAGATCCGCTTCGGCCTTCCGGGCGGTGACCGTGGGCCGCAAACGGCCGAACAGGCTGATCATCCTGCCATTGCGATTGGCGATCAGCGCCGCGTTCGAACGGAACGGACAGGCCACCGAAGGCATGTAGACGTCGTTTCGATCCGGGTACTGGGGGAACGGCGGCAGGACCCCGACCACCGTGTGAATCTTGTCGTTCATCGTGAAGTCCCGCCCGATGACGGTGGGATCCCCTCCGAAGGCGCGTTGCCAGAATTCGTAGCCGAGCAGCAGTACCGCGGCGGCGCCGGGCTTCTCATCCTCTGGATTGAAGTCGCGGCCCAACAAGGGCTTCACGCCAAAGACATTGAAAAAATTCCACGAGACGACCCCGGTCTCGACGCGCTCGGGCTCGCTCCGTCCGAGGAGGATGAAGGACATGTTGTGGTACTCGACCAGGCCGTCGAGGCTGCTGTTCTGGCTCCGGATGTCGTTCATCTCCGGGACCGAGAAGGTCGTGTTGGAAAGGCCTGCCGAGGGCGCCAGCTCGCTCAGCAGCACGATGCGCTCGCCATTGGCGTAGGGCAACGGCTTCAGCAGGACGGCGTGCACGATGCTGAAGATGGCGGTGGTCGCGCCGATTCCCAGCGACAGGGTCGCCACCGCGGTGAGCGTGTAGCCAAGGTTTCGGCGCATCATGCGCAGCGCAAAGCGCGCGTCCTGATGGAACATCGAGAGGTGCTCTCGAGGAGCGGTGGTGAAGATTCCTGCGATGGTATCCCGCCAGAGTCTCAGGAGGCCCCGATTTCCATCGCGCTCCGCCTCGGTGTGCTGCTCGCGAAATACCTCTTCCATCTCGCCGCCAAAATCGCCGCGGAAGTCGCCAGGCAGAAGGCGCAGGAGCAGCCGATACCATCTCAGGGCTTTGGAATCTCTCTTGCTCTTCATTTTGATTCTCGGGTTACTTGGCCGACACCAAGAACGCCTTCGGCGAATTGTCGAACTCCTCCTTGTGCTGTGGCGCGCAGAAGAAGTAGGTCTTGCCCTGATATACCGACTTCAGCGTACCCGCCGCCTTGGGATCGACCTCCATCTGGCATACCGGGCAAAGGGGATGCTCGCCCGTGGAAGCCCGATTCTGGGCGTAGACCTCGTTGGAGCCGGGGTTCAGCCATCCCTGCCCCTGGTACTCCATCTGGTAGGCGGTTTCCGCGGCGGCCTCACGGCCAAAATAGCGCTCGACCACGCGCAGTGCGAGGTCGATCCCCGAGGAGAGTCCGCCGGCGGTGGCGAGGTTGCCTTGCTCGACGAACCGAGCCCCGCGCCTGACCTGAATGTCCGGATACTCCCGTGCAAAGCTTTGAAAGCTGCCGTGATGGGTGGTCGCCGCCTTGCCCGACAGCAGACCCGTCCTGGCCAGGAGAAACGCTCCGGTGCACACCGACATGGTCACGTCGGCGTTCTTCGAGGACTTGCGCAGCCAGTTCACAATGGCTTCTCCACGGCCGCTCTGGGCCGGTATGACGATGACCTTGGGCGGTGGAGCATTCTCGAAGGAGTAGTCGGGAACAATCGTCAGCCCGCTGCTGGCATGGATGGGCTTGGTCGTTTCCGCGACCGTGTAAAGCTGGAAAAGCGGATCCATTCGGCCCGGAACGTAGGCGTCCTGGAAGACTTCCCACGGCCCGGTGAAGTCGATGACGACGGCCCCCTCGGAGAGCAGAAAGGCGACCGGAATGCTTCCTTGGGCGGGGGGCTGGAGGGGAGCGGGCTTGTCGATCGCCGCGCCTCCGGCTGGGGGCTTGGCTGCTGCACCTTGGCTGGCTCCCGCGAACAGCCACCCGAGAGCCGATAACCCGACCGTCGCCGCCGACACCAATACCACCGTTCTCTTGGGCACTTTCAGACCAAACATCGCATCCTCCTCGTTGCATCCATTTCTCACCAGCAGCGGTCCGCAATCCGGCACCCTGTCACCCGAGCTCGCGGCTGTTTATCAGCCGCTTGGTCAGGCCGGGCGGAGCTTTCCAAGCAAGCGCCTGGCGCGCGCGTCAGTGACCAGCTGGTCCATGCGCTCGGCCTCGGCTGACGCGACCTCTCTGCCAGACGGGGTCAGGCGGTAATAGCGGCGCCGCTCGTCTTCCCCCCGGGCGGACGGCCGGGAGCGACTCTCGATGATCAGGCCATCCGCCAGCAGCCGCTTGAGGATGCCGTAGAGCGTGCCGGTCGAAAGAGTCACCGAGCCGCCGGTGCGCTGCTCGACTTCCTTGAGGATGGCATAGCCGTGCAGGTCTTCCCCCGCGAGCGCCAGCAGCACATGAAACGTGGCCGGGGAAAGCGGGGCGGGTGGAGCTGATTCCTTCGAGTTGCGTGTCATCCGTCCTCCAGGCTTCTATGGCGACCTACACTATATCGTCACGCGACATAGTGTCAAGTTCTAGTAATTTGGACGCTCTGCGGCACTCTTTTAAGTCTCTGTCTGGATGGGAAGAGGGGTGATGTCGGGCGCTACGGTTTCGCGTGAAGAAAGCCCCGAGCGATTGGCGCCCGGGGTCCAGTGCGTTCCTATTCCGAGTCCTGCCCGCTGGTCGCCTGCTGGAGTTTCTGGATCACCTCGTCATAGTAGGGACGGTCCTTGATGCTCGCATACTCGGCCGGGAAGCAAATCGTGGCCACGTCGGCCGCGACACCCCCCGCGAAGTTGGCCAGGGTGACAGCGCACCTCTGGCCGTTCGGCAGGCGGATGTTGTCGATCATCGGGAAATCGAACCAGCTCACCTCGAAGGTGGCCCGTGTATCCTGCTGGCTCGGGCCCTCGTGGGATTTGACCTCGAGGCGGACCGTCAGCGTCTGGTTGATCGCGTCCGCCGAGAGCGCGCGCAGATTCACGTCATAACGAAGTCCGTTGGCCTTGATCTGCTCTCCCTCGAGGGGGATGCCCTCCCTGCCGACCTTCGCCAGCTCTTCCAGATCAATCGTTCGACGGAAGCTCTTGCCGTGCCCCTCGAGGGCGAAAAGCTGTTTCTGCGACGTTTCCTTGGCCACGAGGGCGATCCGCCGTAGGTACTCGCCGCGGCGCGGATCCTTGGAGTACTGGATTTGGCGCGCCAGGTCGATGAAGAGGGGCTTCAGATTCAGCGAGTCGTTGAAGTTGTAAGCGAGCAGCTCGAGATTCAGGACCTTGCCGTCCATATCGGCGGTTTTTGGATCGAGGAAGGCGGTGATGATCGTGCCGAACATATCCTTGCGGAGGCTGGTTTCCGCTTCTTCCCGGCGACTCATCAGCTCGGAGTAGAGGCGCGCGTTGGTGTCGCGCGATTGCTGGCGGTCGATGATGCGCGACCCCTTCATGCCGACGAAAGCCACGGCCAGGGCCGTCAGCAGCCCGCCTACCGGATGAAGGAGAACCGCGGCTTTGTCCCAAAGATCCTTCGGTGGCTCGGCCATCGCGCGCCCCCCTGCTATTTACGCCGCACAGCGAGCTTGCCGTCCTTGACCTCGGCGACGATGTCCACTTGCACGGGATCGTCATACGAAACGACATCCAGGCTCGCGGACTGCCCCTTGAGCGCCACGGTCAAGGCGCACTTTCCGGCTCCCTCGACGACAAGATGGTACGAGCCCGATTTGTCGGTCTTCTGCGCCGGGTAGGCCTTCGCGCCACACTTCACGGAGACCGACGCGCCCTCGCCCACGGCGGCGCCGCCCTCGGTGATCTTCCCGTAGATTTCCCCGGCGACCGCCGTCCCGGCAGCCAGCCCGACGACCATTACGATGAACGCGACTTTCCTCATCTCGACCTCCATAGGGGAACACTCCCCGATACGTCCTCAGCCCGGCGGCGATAGCCTCGATGCAGCTCTGCGTCGCGGGGGTAGTCCATGCTGTGCATCGGTGATTTAACCACGGTTTTGTGTCTGATGGGACCTACCGGGTCAAATTCACAGGCTTGTGAATTTGACCCGGGCAGGCTTTGCCCAGGCAACCGGGCCCCATGGTCAGGCGGGCATTGTACCGCCGTGAGCGTCCTCGACGCTCCGCTCATCGATTCCGGCGGTACGGGTCCGGGGCGAAGCCCGGCTCCTGGAAACCCCGCGCCCTCTCTCGCCGCGACAGCGACTCGCCGTAGGGGTCGAACGCCGGCAGGACACCCAGGCGGACCAGGCTGTCCCGATACTCATAGCGGAGCTCAAGAACAGCGGCCGGAGCGTCCTCGGTGTCGAAGTAGACCTGCTGGACCGGATGGCTGGTTTCCTGTCCTATGCCGGTCGCGGCGAGGTCGTCGGATTTCTTCGGCTGGACATCGGAGCGCTTCCGCGGAGTCGACCCTGACGAACCTTGGTCATTTTCGGGCGCGGACAGGCTCTCATCCTGTCCCATCGGGACCGACGGCTCAGCAGCGGGTGGAGAGCTGTTCGATTCACCGTCTCGGGACTGACCCTCCTCGCGCTGCGGGAACGGCACATCATAGGGTGGCCAGCTGTAGTTGGAGATCGGCCGCCGCTTCTCGCGGAATACGGCCGCAGCGATCAGGCCCAGATTGTTCGTCTTCCCGAGCCAGCTGCCATAGGACTTCTCCTCGGTCGTGAAGAAAAATTTGCGGGCGGTTGCCGAGGAGACCTGCCAGCCGTCGAGGGTGATCGTCTCGTAGGGGCCGAGGACCCACTTCCTAGAGTCCCTGGCCGTGGTGGTGCGGGCGTCGATCGAGTTGAGGCCATCAACCGAAAGGGCGATGGCGATCCGCTCGGCTGTGTGGTTGCGCAACCTCACGGAATACTCACGGCGCTTCAGGGCCTCGATGTAGCTTTTTCCCCGGGCGGGGTACTCGCAGACAGGAGTTCCGTCGATCAGGATCTCCATCGAGTACCCCCCGCGCTCGACGGCGAGGGCGTCTCCCGTGGGAACGAGTGCCGCCCCGAGGAGCAGGGCGGCGGTGAGCAGGGTCATCGGTAACGTTCTCTCGGTCGGGGTCATGTTCATCTACCTCCATAGGGGCCCGATTACCGGGCACGCTGGGTTGGACAGGGGCCTGCTCTGAAGGTTCCCCGACCGAGCCTCAACAGCGCTCTTTTCCCGCCGCGCGGGAGGCCAAACTTCTGACATATCGATTGAAATATGCAAGGGGCGAGGCGGTATCCTATTAATAGCCTCGCCAGGTTTCACCTTCAGCCCAGTTAGGTGCTTTTCCGGTTCAGGGATTACCTGGCTGCCTTGCGCTCGACACCCGGGGCGCGCTTCTGGATCTCGAGCGCCTCGCGGCGCAGCACTTCCGCTTCCTGGTGGCGCCCCGGGGCCGAGCCCCTTACTGAAACCTTCCGCTGAATCGGCCGTATGCCACTCTGGAGAGTTCGAGCTGAGTCATCGCCCACGAATAGGGGTTGCACGTGCACTTGTTCCGCAGACCAGTTCCGTTAATCCTGTTTGTCGGGATGCTCGTCTTCGCGCTGGCCGCAACCTCCCAGGACATGGCTTCCAAAATCCAGAACGAGATTGAGCGCCTGCAGACGGCCCTGAAAGAGAAACCCGTCACCGATCCAAACTACGCCGAAGTCGGGAGTATGGTCGACGCGGCCCTCCAGGCCTCCGCCAGGGCGAGCGATGCGCGGCGCTTCTACTCGAGCCTGGAAAGCCTCGGACAAGCCGAAGGCCTCGTCGGAGGCGTCCGGGCGATCGTCGATAAGACCCCACTCCTGAAAGGCGGCCTGCCTGCTTTCGAGTCCGAATGGGGAGCCGCCAGCCTGCGCCTGACCAGATTCGACAAACAAGCGCATGGGCGAAAGTGGGAGAGCACGCCGGTTGCCATCCGCGCTCTGTCCGAAGCCGCCCAGGGGAAAGCCATTCCACTGTTGGACGGCGCCCGCGGGTTCGCCACCGCAAAGGAGCCCTCCGACGGCCTGTTTTACATGGGGGAGGCGGAAGGCCAAGCTGAATTCGCCCAATTCTGCGCCACCCTGAATCCCCCGGCCGTGAAATCGAGGTTCCCGCTGCGCTCCTATCTCCCGGAGCTGCAAGCGCTCCAGGCCAAGACCAATGCGGCCTTCCAGCCGCCGCGCTCCATCGAATTGCATCCCCGTTTCATCGCCCTGAACTCCACGATCAAGCTGGCGGAGGAGCTCGACTCGACGAGGTTCTATGCCGGCTCCCTGTATCAGTATCTTGAGGCGACTCGTCACTACGGCATGCTCGACGCGCCCCCTCTCGATGACGCGGGGCAATCCAGCTTGAAGGAGGCCCTGGCAGCCGCCGAGAAAAAGCTGGCTGCATCCACCGGCGACAACTCCATCGCTCAGCTGTTTCTGCAACGCGCTGAGTCCCAAACAACGCACGCGGACGGCTCCGCTCCCTCTGCGGACGAATGGCGGGGCGCGCAGGTGATCCTCGACCAGGTCCTGCCCGCGTATGAGGCGGCGCGCCTGCCCGCCTCGCCAATGCAAAAGGCACCGGGCAAGACGGTCGAGATTACGCTCGTCCGCTGGCCCTACACTTGAAACATCTCCGACCCAGCAAGTTTGCTGGTACAGGAAGTTGCAGCCAGGTATTCCGGGCAGGTCCATTTTGTCAGCGAGAATTTTGGCGGGTCGAAACTGGCAGAGCGTTACGGCGTGAAGGGCTATCCCGCCGTTTTCGTGGATGACGTGCTGGTGGCGGTGCCCCGCGATTTCGGCTACTTCGGGGAAGTCGACGGCACGGGCCGCTACGCGCCCTGGCGCAATGCCGACAATCAGGCCAAGTTCAAAGCTGACCTGATCCGCATGGTCGATCTGATCCTCTCCGGCCAGAAAGACATCGTCAGCCAGGAGCACGCCGGCGTGAGCGGCGCGGCTCATGAAGTGGCGGCGCTTCCCAAATTCAGTCTTACCGACCTCGCCGGTCAACCCCTGAACGCCGATCAACTCGCGGGGCGCGTCGTCCTGGTCGAATTCTGGGCGACCTGGTGTCCTCCCTGTCGCTCCACTCTGTCCTGGTTGGGAGACCTGAAACAGAAGTACGGAGACAACCTGGCGATCCTGGCTTTGGCCGTGGAATCCCCCGAAGCAGAAGTCCGAACCACGGCCAAGTCGCTGAGCCCCGATCTTCGCTGGGCAATCGCCGATGCCGCCGCGGCGCAAGCCTTCGGCGACATCACCTCAGTTCCAACGTTGTTCCTATTCGATCGCTCGGGGAAGACCGCAAAGGTGCTGTACGGTGCCCCGCCAAACCTGCACCCGGTAGCCGAGGCAACTCTGAAGGGCCTGATGCAGGACACCGCTGCAACGACGAGTCAAATGCAGTGATCCGGAATGCCTCAGGCACCTGAGGTTCTCCCCTACCGTCCTGCCAGACCAACTGTCGCTGCCACAACCTTCCGCTGCTCCCCCGAAACTTAAGGCCCTCAGGGAGTTAACACCCCCACACTGACCCAGCGCCAGGCGGTCTGCAGGACTCGGAGTGGATCCAGCCCCTTTCTTCCAGCCGCACGGATAAAGCGAGCCCTGGCTAACCTGAAAGGACCTCGTGCGACATCGGCTTGGGCGCGCGAGCCTGGCGGCGTCGCGGAGCGCGAGGGTCTTCGCCGAGACGGATCTCCACCGCCGGCAGGACGTTGCATCGAAGATCGTCAAGGAGGTGTCAATTGGCTGGCAGATGGGGACGGTTTCGCGATCGGGATCGCGACACTCGGCCGGCCGGCGACGGGGCGTTTGTCCGCATATGAAATCATTTTCGTATGAGGCTTGATTGACTCGTCTAAACCCACATATTCAAAAAGGAAACCGTAGGTGCCAACCCCGTGGCGATGGCAAGCACTCGGGTGGTACTACAGGTGGGAAAGCCCGGTCGGCCGAGGCGGATTTGCTTTGCCCGCCCGATCGCAGAGTCAGTAAGAGGAGGACGCCATGGCCCCATATATCCGCATCAAGAACAAACTCGGTATCGTTGCCTTCCTGCTCTGCCTTGGCAGCGTTCACGGCTGGGCGCAGGAAAACAAACCAAAGCAGGCGCCGCCAAACAAACAACAGCAGGCAGCACAGAGCAAGCAACCGCAGGCGCAGCAAAAGCCAGCGCAGCAGAATAGCCAACCGCAGGCGCAGCAAAACGACCAAAAGCAGATGAGGGGCCTGGACGAACAGATCCAGGAGATCAAATCCGACGTCCTGAGCATCTCGGCGGAGCTGCGCGGGCTGGAGGAAAAACTACTCTACCCGTCAGGAACACAGGTCGCGGTCTTCGTCTCGCTGGCCAAGGGCGAGCCGATGCGCCTCGACGCGGTGCGGCTGCAGATCGATGGCCAGCTCGTTGCGCACTACATCTACAGCGCGAAAGAGCTCGAGGCCCTGCGCAAGGGGGGCGTGCAGCGACTCTATGTCGGCAATGTGGCCACCGGGGATCACCAGCTCGAGGTGCTTGTCGATGCCAAGCTGGAAAGCGGCGAGGACTTCAGCCGCACGGAACACTTTGGCTTCCGCAAGGAAGTGAAGCCAAAGATGGTGGGACTGACTCTGGCCGGACCGGCTTCCGGCGCCCCGATCGCGCTTGGAGAATGGTAATTCAATGATACGAGCGCCACACCGGCTACTCGGGCTCGGCCTGGTACTGGGACTTGCGGCCCTTCCGGCCGCAGGTTCCGACCTGAGGGACCTCTATTTCGGCGAGGCGCTCTATCACGCCTACCAGGGACAGTACTTCGATGCGCTCGAGCGGCTCGACACCGAGCTCGCCCAGTACCACGGTCTCGACCAGCCCGCACTCGATACACTCCATTTTCACATCAACGATGCCGAATTCTCGGTCGGCGATTTCGAGCTCAACTACCGCATGCACCAGCGCGCCGGGCGCGCCATCAAGGCGGTCCTCGAAGGCGCCGTCGATGAATCCGTGCGGAACGAGGCCGCTTTCAGGCTTGCACGCATCCAATTCCAGAAGGATCAGCTCGACGACGCGATGGAATCGCTGTCGAGGATCAAGGGTACGGTGCCCGATGAGATAAAGGACGACGTGGAGTTCCTGCGGGCGAACATCGAAATGGCGACAGGCAAGCCGGGCGAGGCCGTCAAAGTGCTCAAGCAGCTGCGCAGCGATACGAGCCTGGGCGGGTTTGCCAGCTACAACCTCGGCATCGCGCTGCTGCAGGACGGTCGACCCCAGGATGCGGTCGAACAACTGGACAAGGCAGGGCGGCTGCCGGCCGGCGATGAGGCCGGTCTCGCGATCCGCGACAAGTCCAATCTGGTGCTTGGCACCATGTTGTTCGAAGCGGCCAATTTCGACCGGGCCAAAGAGTCCCTGGACCGCGTCAGCCTCGAGGGACCGTTCTCGAACCAGGCTCTGTTGCGGGCCGGCTGGGCCGAAGCCACGGCCGAGCAGTACGACCGTGCGCTCGTTCCGTGGAACATCCTGGCGGAGCGGGAGCCGACGGATGTCGCGGTGCAGGAAGCCATGCTCGCCGTGCCCCATGCCTACTCCAGCCTGAAGCTGTACGGTCGCGCCGCAATCATGTACGGGCGCGCGCTCGAGCTGTTCAGCAAACAAATCGAAAAAGTAGACGCATCGATCGGAAGCATCACCGAAGGGCGGTTTCTCAAGGCGCTGATGCGCGAGGAAACCCGGCAGGACAAGGACTGGGTCATCCGCCTGCGCAGCCTGCCCGATGCTCCGGAAACCTACTATTTGATGGAATTGATGGCATCGCACGACTTCCAGACTGCCCTGCAGAACTACCTCGACCTCGAAGATCTCAAAGCGAAGCTCATGGCCTGGAAGACCAGCATCGATGCTTTCGACGACATCATCCGGCTGCGCGGCCAGAACTACGAGCCGCTGCTGCCGGGGGTCGACGCGCAGTTCCGGGAGCTGGATTCGCGGATCCGCCTGCGCCAGGAGCAGCGCAAGCACATCGGTGAGCGCCTGCAGGCAATGCTGACCGCGCCACGGCCGGAGAATCTAGCGACGGCGGAGGAGCGGATCGCCGGCGAGCGGCTCGCATTGATCGAGAAGCAGCTCGGCAACTCGAATAGCCCCGAAGCGCTAGCGCTCCGGCAGCGGGCGGCCCACCTGCGCGGCACGCTCACGTGGCGGCTGGAGACCGAGTACCACGAGCGGCTGACCGCGGCGTATGAGCACCTAAACGAATTGAACGTGCACGTCGACGCTCTCACCCGGCAGTACGACGCGTTCGTCAGGACGAGGCAGGCGGCGACCCACAGCTATGCCGGCTACGACGCCCGGATTGAACGGCTGCGCTCGCGCGTCGGAGATTCGCTGCAGCGCGTCGACATCGTGATTGCCCAGCAGGGACGCATGATCGAGACCGTCGCCATCAATCAGCTCGAGGCCCGCCGGGATCGCCTGGTGGCCCAGCAGACCCAGGCGCGCTACGCCGTGGCCGATAGCTACGATCGGGCCGTGCGCGCCCAGTCCGGTGCGGAGAAACCCTGATGCGTCGCTCGACCCTTCCCATGGTTCTCGCGCCGGCTCTCCTGGTCGGCTGCGCCTCGCATCACAAGGTGGAGACGCTGGCGGAGCTGCGCCACGTGCACCCGGACCTGCAGGAGGTGACGGTCGAGCAGGGCCTCGATCAGGCCATGGAGGGCTACCGGCGGTTCCTGGAAGAGACACCCGAGACGGAAATGACGCCGGAAGCGATGCGTCGCCTTGCGGACCTGCAGCTCGAGAAGCAGTTCGGCATCCGTGCGGGCGACGGCAAGCCGCGTGCGATGGCTGCCCCGGAGTCCGCTAAGGCAGGCAAGGACGGCAAGCACTCGACGCCCAATCTGGGGGCGGAGACCGCCGGCGCCCCACCGCGCGAATCCGATAAGGACTTCGAGAAGCGCACGACCGCGCAGGGCGAGATCCCGACGGGCAGCAACACCGACGCCCCGGGGGCAGGAATGCTGCCCGGCGGCGCGGATCCCTCGGGGCCGCTCGAGGCGATCGCCCTTTATGAAAAGCTGCTCAAGGACTATCCGAGCTACCAGGACAGCGACCAGGTCCTCTACCAGATGTCGCGGGCGTACGACGAGCTTGGCCGCACCGAAGAGGCCATGGCGACGATGGAGCGCCTGATCCGGGCGAATCCGCATTCCGTGCATCTGGACGAAGTGCAGTTCCGGCGCGGCGAGTTCTACTTCACGCGCAGAAAATTTCGCGATGCCGAGAATGCCTATACCGCGGTCATCGGCCTGGGCGTCGGCTCCGCGTACTACGAGCTTGCCCTCTACAAGCTCGGCTGGACGTTCTACAAGCAGGATCTCTACGAGGAGGCCTTGCAGAAGTACGTGGCGCTGCTCGACTACAAGGTGTCGGTCGCTTACGACTTCGACAAGGTGCACGAGGAGGACGAGGAACGTCGCGTCTCTGACACCTTTCGAGTCATCAGCCTGAGCTTCAGCAACCTCGGCGGGCCGACGGCCGTTCGGGATTTCTTCTCCAACTTGGGGCACCGCTCCTACGAGGACCGTGTTTACAGCAATCTTGGTGAGCACTACCTGGCCAAGCTGCGCTACGACGACGCGGCGAAGACGTTCAACACTTTCGTGGAGCTCAATCCATTCCACCGCTCCGCGCCACGTTTCAGCATGCGCGTGGTGGAGACCTTCACCCAGGGCGGGTTCCCGAAGCTCGTGCTGGAGTCGAAGCGGGATTTCGCCTCCAAGTACGGGCTGAAGGCCGAATACTGGCAACACTTCAAGCCCGAAGAGGCGCCGGAGGTGCTGGCCTACCTGAAGGGAAACCTGAAGGACCTCGCGACGCATTATCACGCCCAGTATCAGAACAAGGACCTGGAGGCCGAGAAGCCCGCGAATTATCGCGAGGCCCTGAGATGGTACGGAGACTACCTCGAGTCCTTCCCTAAGGACGCCGATTCGCCTGGCATCAATTACCGTCTCGCAGACCTGCTCCTGGAGAACAAGGATTTCGGCGATGCGGCCAAACAGTACGAGCGCACCGCCTACGGATACGAGCCGCATCCGCAGTCGGCTGCCGCGGGCTATGCCGCGGTCTACGCCTACCGCGAGGCGCTCAAGATCACGGGCCCGGAGCAGCTGGATGCCGTCAAGCACGCGACGGTCGCCAGCTCGATCAAGTTTGCCGACACCTTCCCGCAGCACGAGCAGGCCGCGGCGGTGTTGGGAGCGGCCGCCGATGACCTGTACGAGATGAAGGATTACCCCACCGGCGTCGCGACCGCCCAGCGCGTCATCGATTCCTATCCCGGCGCGGCGGCGGGCATCCGGCGCTCCGCCTGGATTGTCGTGGCGCACGGCTCGTTCGAGCTCACCCAGTACCCGCAGGCCGAGCAGGCCTACAGCCAGGTGCTGGCCGCCACGCCCGAAGATGACAAGTCGCGCGCCGGGTTCGTCGACAACCTCGCCGCCTCGATCTACAAGCAGGGAGAGGCCGCCAACCAGGCGCAGGATTATCGCGCGGCAGCCGACCATTTCCTGAGGATTCGGACGGCAGCGCCGACCTCCACCATCCGGCCGACGGCGGAGTATGAGGCCGGCGCCGCGCTGATCCGGCTGCAGGACTGGACGGCGGCCGCCAACGTGCTCGAGGCGTTCCGCAGCGCTTACCCGAAGCACGAGATGCAGCTCGAAGCCACCAAGCAGATCGCCCACGCCTACCGGGAGGGCGGCCAGCTGTCGCGCGCCGCTGGCGAGTACGAGCGCCTCGGGTCCGAGTCCAAGGATGAGGCAGTGCGCAGGGAGTCGCTGCTGGTCGCGGGAGACCTCTACCAGCAGTCCAGCGCCCAGGACCGCGCATTGGCAGTCTACCGGCATTACGTCGACGAGTTTCCCCACCCGGTCGATGCGGCCCTCGAAGCCCACTTCAAGATCGCCGAGATACACAAGGCGGCGAACGACGTGCCGTCCTATCACAAGGAGCTTGCGGAGATCGTGCGCATCGACGCGGGCGCCGGTGGGGAAAGGACCGCCCGGACCCGGACGCTCGGCGGACGCTCGGCGCTGGTCCTCGCGGAGCAGGTCTACCAGAAGTTCACGACCGTGAAGCTGCGGCAGCCGTTCGAGCAGAGCCTGCAGGAGAAGAAGCAGAGCATGGATGCCGCGATCGATGCCATGGACTCTCTGGTGGAGTATGAAATCGGCGAGCTGACGGCGGCCGCCACCTACTACATGGCCGAGACCTATTTCGATTTCAGTCGCTCGCTGACGGAGTCGGAGCGGCCGGCCGACCTGGCTCCCGCGGACCTGCAGGCGTATGAGACGGCCCTCGAGGAGGAGGCCTTTCCCTTCGAGGAGAAAGCCATCGAGTTTCACAAGAAGAACCTGGAAATAATGCGGGCCGGCACCTTCAACACCTGGATCGAGAAGAGCATGGGCAGGCTCGCCGAGATGGTGCCGGGGCGCTATGCGAAAAAGGAAATGAGCAGCGGCTTCCTCGACGCCATCGACAGTTTCGTGTATCGGCACCCCGTGCAGCCGGTGCCCGCCGCGCCGCCGGGTGCCCCCGAAACAACGCCCGAGCCGGCTCCTGCAACACAGCCGACGGCCCCGGCCGAGGACCACTGAAGTGTGGAGCATGCGAATTCTCTATGAGGCCCGCTCGATGAAGACGATGGACCGTGCCCTGCGTCACCTCACCGTCATGGTGGTGCTCGCGCCGGCTCTCCTGGTCGGCTGCGCCTCGAAATCCCACAAGGCGACGACGGAGCCGGCGGAAGCGCGCCCGGCCGTCGTGGAGGCGCAAGTCGTACAGGATCCGGGCGGATTCATGATCACGCAGCCGGTAAGCGTCCCGGGCGACGTGCGCGCCGACTACGAGAAGGCGGTGCGCATGCTGAAGGAGGAGCGCTACGAGCCGGGCATCGCCTTGCTGCTCAAGGTGACCGAGCGGGCGCCCGACCTGACGGCGGCGCACATCGATCTCGGCATCGCGTACGCGCGCACCGGCGACCTGGACCATGCGGAGGCCAGTCTGCGCAAGGCGCTGGAATTGAATCCAAAACACCCTGACGCCTACAACGAGCTCGGCCTGGTGCAGCGGCGCAAGGGGCAGTTCAAGGAGGCGCGTGCCAGTTACGAGGCTGCCCTGGCACATTTCGCGGACTTTCACTACGCGCAAAGGAACCTTGCCATTCTGTGCGACCTGTACATCGGGGATACCGCGTGTGCGCTGGAGCATTACGAGGCGTACAGCCGGATGGTTCCAGACGACGCCGAGGTCGTCAAGTGGATAGCCGACCTGCGCAATCGGAAAAACGGAAAGGAGAAACCATGACCCGGAGCTTGATGCTCGTGCTGCTGCTGGCGACGGGTGTGGCGCTGGCCGAGGACGCGCCCAAGGCCAAGAGCGGCAACAGTGCCGCCCAGGAGCAGGAGAAAGCCAAGGCTGAGGCCGAGAAGAAAGCCAAGGCTGAGGAGAAAGCCAAGGCCGAGGCCCAGGAGAAGGCCGAGGCAGAGGCGCAGGGAAAGACAAAGGAAGAGGCGCAGCCGACAACGGTACAAGACCCGAGCGCCAAACAAGACTCGAGCGCCAGCCAAGACCCGAAGGCCAAGGACAACCCGGACCTGGGCATGTCCATTCTGGGCAATCAGGAGGCGCCCAAGGCGCTGGTCATCGTTCCCTGGAAGCAGTCGGAAATGGGCAATGCACTCGGGATCTCGACGCTGCTCGACGATTCCAGGCAACCCATCGACAAGGAGGTATTCATGCGGATGCTGAGTTACTACGACATTCGGTCGGAGACGGCGCCCCACGTCGGTGCGCCGGCGGCCGGCCGAGAAACCGCGCCTGCCGAGAGGAAGACGGCGCAGCCCGCCAGTGCGGCGCACAGGAGGAAGCCATGAGTTTTTCGGAACTGCTGGGAAACGTCGGCTTATTCGGAGCCGCGGTCATGATTTGTCTCGCCATCCTGTCCGTCTTTTCGGTGGGGATGATCGTGGACAAGCACCGCCGCTTCCGCACGGCCACGCGCCAGTCGCAGATGTTCAAGCCCCTGCTCGTGAAGTTCATCCACGGCGGAGAGGTCAAGGAGCTGATCGACGCCATGCCGAAGCACAAGAGCTCCCACGTGGCGCAGGTGGTCTCGGCGGGCATCCTCGAGTACGACGGCGTGCGCCAGGCCGGAGGCGACCCGGTCGCCTCGCTCGACCTCGTCACGAGCGCACTCAGGGAGTCCATTTCCGAGACGCTGATCCAGATGAAGCGGGGTCTCGGGTTCCTGGCCACGATCGGCTCCATCGCCCCGTTCATCGGCCTCTTCGGCACGGTAGTCGGGATCATCAACGCTTTTAGAGGCATCGCGGCCACGGGGTCCGGCGGCATGGCCGCGGTCTCGGGCGGCATCGCCGAGGCCCTGGTCGCGACGGCCCTGGGCATCTTCGTCGCGATCCCGGCCGTCGTCGCCTTCAACCACTTCACGGGCAAGCTCGAAACTTTTCACGTCGAGATGAACCGGGCGTCGTCCCAGCTCATCAACTGCTTGTTCAAGACGCCGGCGATGAAAATGCAGAACCTCAAGGTGGCGGAGAAAACTTATGCGACTCGGTGAGCCGGCCAAGCTGAATGCGGCCATCAACATCACGCCGCTCGTCGACGTGGTGCTGGTGCTGCTCATCATCTTCATGGTGATGGCGCCGCAGATGCGGACGGGGCCCGACGTCCACCTGCCGAACACGACTAAGCCGGCAGAGCAGGGCGACGAGCGGGGCAAGATCCTGGTCACGATCGATGAAGCCGGCGGGCTGTGGATCGACGATCAGCCGGTCGCACCCGAGCAGTTCGGTGAAGGTCTGCGAGCAGCGGTGGGGGACGAGGCGGACCCCAAGGTCGTGATCAAGGCCGACGCGCGCCTCCACTTCCGCGAGGTCCGGCAGGCCATGGTCGCGGTCGAGGCGGCCGGCTTCCACGGCGTGGGGCTGATCGCCAAGCCCGCCGGAGCAGAGGCGAAGGGAGACTGACATCATGCAGTTCAACACTGGCTCCAGCCTGCAGTCCGAGATCAACATCACGCCGCTGGTCGACGTGGTGCTCGTGCTGCTGATCATCTTCATGGTCGTCGTTCCCCTTCTCCTGCAGGGCTACGACGTCGACATTCCCCGCACCTCCGCCGAACTGGCGCCCGCGGAAACCGCGGACTTGCAGCTGGTCCTGAGCATCGAGCCCACAGGCTGCCGCATCCTTCAGCAGCCGGCAGGAGAGGGTCTCCCGGCCGACTGCCTGGTGACCCTGAACGAGCAGGTAATCCCGGCAACCGATCTGCCCGCGCGCATGACGCAGCTCCTGGCCGGCCGGCCGGTGGACCAGCGTGTGCTGTTCCTCGCCGCCGACGACCGGCTGAACTACGAGGGGGTCCTGCGCATCGTCGATCTGGCGAAGTCGGGGGTCGAAGACTTGCAGATCGAATTCCTCTCGGCCGAGTGAGGTGGTCCCTTGGTGACAACCATGGAAGCCGGAAGAAACATGCTTAACACATCTGGAGCTCCGACCAGCCGCAGCATGGTGACGAGCTTCGTGATCCATGCCGTCCTGTTGGGCCTGCTGCTGCTCATTCCGACGGAGGCGTGGCGGCGGACGCCGCCCAAGCGGCAGGTCGACATCGTCTTCCATAAGGCGCCGGAGATCAAGATCCCCGTGCCCGCCGCCCTGATGCCTCAGGCGAAGGTGGCGGCGCCGGCCGGCAATGCCGGAGCGCCCGCGCCCGCGGCCAAGCCGAAGCCGCAGGCCCCGCCGGGCCCGGACAAGCCGGGGAACCCGGAGCTCCCGGTTGGCCCGGGTGAGGGCTACCCCACGCAGCTGCCGACGCCACAGCAGAGAGTGGGCAATGTCGGCATCCTGGCGCTCAAGGACAAGTTCGCCAGCCTGTCCAAGGCGAGGATCGCGCCACGTCTGGGCGCTGATGCCCGCTTCGGCGCCGCCGATGACGTCGGCAATCCAGCCTCGTCGCGCTCCCTGTTGACGAGCAACAATCCGGGCTCGAGCGGAGGCATCAACGTCGCCTCGCTGAGCCGCACGGTGGGCGGTGGAGGCGGTGGTGGCGGTGGCGGCACCGGCGGCGGCGGTGCCGGTGGGCTCCAGGGCCTGGGCGTCGGCAAGGCGACGAGCTCGATTGCCTCGATCGGCGGAGGCGACCGGCCGCTGTCACACGGCGGGCCGGGGCCTTCCCGCACCGACGAAGAAATCCAGATCGTGTTCGACCGCTACAAGGCGCAGTTCTACCGGCAGTACAACCGGGCGCTGCGCAATGACCCCACGTTGAAGGGGCAGATGGTGCTGCGCCTGACGATCGAGCCGGACGGCAGCGTGTCGATGTGCAAGCTGCAGTCGTCCGACATGAATGCGCCGGAGCTCGCCGAGCAGGTCGTGAACATCACCCGTACGATCAATTTCGGCGCCAAGGAAGGCGTGCAGGCCCTGACGATCTCGTACCCGATCGACTTCCTGCCAGCGGAATGAAGCCGGCATTGGAAGCGGAACGCACGGCAAGCAGGAGGATTTGAACAAGCTGCAAGTCAGATTGCAGCGATTCTGAAAAAGGCAAAGCCATCGAAAGATGGCGACGCAAAGTCTCCGGTCTAACGGGCCCCAGGGCCCTAAGACGGCGGGACCGCCGGAATCCAGTCCACGCTGTGGACGGCCTCGGTCCCTCCCAATGGTGAAACCGCTTGGCGAGTGGAACGAGGACGAGGATGGCTTCCAGCGACATTAGAAATTCGAGGGTGGGCGGCAGGTGGATCGGAATCCTGTTGTTCACCTTAGCCATGTCGATGCTGGCCGCCTCCCCGGCGCGGGCGCAGGCGATCGATTGCGTCGGCGACGCCGGGGGCATCGTCGACGGCTTCGTCAACTACCCCGTCCCTCCCTCCCAGATCAACATCGACGGCCCCTGCACCATCCGGAACTACACCGCCGCCAACCCTCTGACCTCCAACATCAGCTGGTTCGGAAGCCTCCCCGGGAGCACGTTGCTCATCCTCGACAACGTCGTGATGACCGGCAACATGTCGTGCAACCTCGCCGTCCAGGGGAACAAGATCTGGCTCGTCAACGGCACGTCCACCACTCTCAACCCCAATTGCCTGAGCCTCCTGATCCCGGTCGAGAAGATCGACAAGATGAATCCGCCGGGCCCGCCGTTCGTCACCATCGGCGTCCCCTTCACCTGGACGATGAGGATCCCGATCCTGTTCGACCCGGCGACCGGGATCGTCATCAACAACCAGGGGTCACCCAACGACCTGCACGGCATCACGGTGATCGACGACCTCAACGCCACGGGGGTAGCCCTCACCTACGTGAGCCACACCGTCACCTGGCTCGACGACGGCACGCCGGTCCCGCACACGTTTACGAACGTCGGCAACGTTCTGACGTTCGACAACTTCCCCATCGTGACGGCCGGCCGGCAGTTCGAAATCGCGCTCACCGTCGTCCTGAACAGCAGCGACCCGCCCAACACCAACGGAAGGTCGTTCATCAACACCGCCACGTGGGACTTCGGACGGCTCATCGCCGGCGTGTTCTATGAGCCGCTGCCGGGCGAGAACGGCATCAGTCCGCCGCTGACCATCTCGGCGCCCGACCTGGTCATGGACAAGACCGGACCGGCGACGTTGAACCTCGGGCAGGACGGTGATTTCACCCTCGATGTGCACAACATCGGGTCGATCGACGCCTGGGATGTCCACCTCAGGGACCTGTTCCCGGACGGCCCGACCGGCGGCATGTGCGATCTCCAGCCGCAGATCCTGAGCGCGCGGGTGTTCGCCGCCGACGGCGTCACCCCGGTCCCGGGCAAGGGCCCGCTCGTGGCGGGCACCGACTACACGCTGACCTGGACCGGCCCGCCCGCCTGCCGCCTCGACCTGACGATGCTGACGGCGGCCGCCCGGATCGGCCCGACCGAGCGGCTGATTGTCCGCTACCGGACCCAGCTCGACGCCAACACACAGGACGGCATCGCGCTCACCAACTACGCGGGCGCCATCCAGTGGTTCAACGGCGCCAGCAGCAACCCCCAGCGCGTCGCCACCAACAAGAACGTGACCAACGGCACCCCAGCCAACCCCCTGGACCACGAGGACCTTTGGACCGTAACCACGGACCTGCAGGGGTTCTTCTTCGACAAGACTGTGGCGAATCTCACGAGCGGCGCCAATCCCGCCACGACGGCGGCTCCGGGTGACACGCTGCGCTACACCCTGACCTTCCGCACGACCGACCAGGCGATCCCCAATTTCAGGATCTTCGACGAGCTCGACGCGCTCAACGCGCCGCCCGCCTTCGCGGCCGGGACGCTGGCGCTCGTCACAGTCCCGCCCGGCGCCAATACCACCTTCACCAGCGCCACCGGCGGCGCCAACGGCACCGGTGTCGTCGACATCCGCAGCCTGAACCTGCCGGTCAACAGCCAGCTCGTCGTCCAGTTCGACATCACACTCAGGACGCCTCTCCCCAACGGCAAAGTGGTCTCCGATCAGGCGGTGGCCCGCCTCCCCAACAACACGATCATCGCGCTGAGCGACGACCCGAACGTCAACGGCATTGCCGATCCGCTGGTCGCGGGCGACGAGGATCCGACGCGGGTGACGATCGTCTCGGCGCCTTCGTTCGTGGTGCAGAAGATCTCCACCGATCTGACCGGCGATCCGAACGTGCTTCTGGCCGGCGAGACACTGCGCTACACGATCACGGTCCGGAACATCGGCAACGAAGACGCCGTCAACGTCGTGCTGCGCGACGCGGTGCCGGTGAACACCACCTACGTCGCGGGCAGCACGACCCTCAACGGCGCCGCGGTCGCGGACGTCGGCGGACTGTCGCCGCTCGTGAACGGCATGCTGATCCACCCGCCGTCTGATCCGACGCCGGGCTCAATGCCCGCGGACCCCTCCGGCAGCCCGCCCAACACCGCCACCATCACGTTCGACGTGGTCGTGAGCCCGACCGTCCCTAACGGCACGGTGATCTCGAACCAGGGCTTCGTCACCGCCCTCGCCGGCGGGATCGTCGACCAGCCGTCCGACGACCCGGGCACGCCGATTCCTGACGATCCGACGCAGGACATCGTCGGCAACAACCCCCTGCTGTACGCCACGAAGACCGTCGCGCTCCTGGTGGATCTCGGGACGCCGGGCGTCGTCGATCCGGGGGACACGCTGCGTTACACGATCACGGTGCAGAACTCCGCGGCGATCGCCGCCACGGGCGTCGTCCTG